>Ga0207420_1000016_pt1 | contig 502834 bp, 449 predicted proteins | sample ThiBio_inoc_biof_FD_183941 | JGI IMG/M metagenome (GOLD analysis project Ga0207420, IMG submission 183941) | Wastewater bioreactor microbial communities from Cape Town, South Africa - Thiocy_inoc_biof (SPAdes) | ecosystem: Engineered > Bioremediation > Thiocyanate > Unclassified | place: South... | reverse complement strand
TCTGAGCCGGGGTTTCTTTAGATTTAGACATAAATAACAGATTTGGTTTACTCCAGTCTAAGTTACCATATTTTCGAAGCCAAACCAAAACAGTACTTCTGCCTTGGATACCGTAAACAGTTTGAGCCTGTTTATAGGTCATTTCGCCTTGTTCAACTCGGGAAACTACAGCTAATTTAAAAGCCATATTATAATCCTTTTGAGTACGCTTAACTCGCGTTGTTGTTGTGTCTTTCATAATAAGTCGATTTTGTGTCAACTTATTTCAGGACGGGACACAACAATAAAAAAAGCGCACTGAATAGTGCGCTTTTTTTATTGCTAATACTGAAATGCCTACGCATTTACAGTTATATTGTTTTCCAGTTTCAGGATTTTAGCGGTATGTGCTCTTAAGGTATCGGCTAATTCCGGATTATCATTCAGCGACAAACCATAAGAAGGAATCATTTCCTTTAGTTTATGCTGCCATTCGGCTGTTGCCAGTTGTTCCGGAAAACAACGTCCTATCAGATCCAGCATGATCGACACGGTGGTAGAAGCACCCGGAGAAGCGCCAAGCAATACGGCTAATGAACCATCGGCAGCATTAACCACTTCCGTTCCGAATTCCAACACGCCACGTCCCTGCTTGTCTTTTTTAATTACCTGCACTCGCTGACCGGCATTTTCCAATACCCAGTCTTCTTTTTTAGCATCCGGTAAGTATTCTTTCAAAGCTTTCATCCTGTCTTCAGAAGACTGGAACACCTGATCGATCAGGTATTTGGTCAACGGAATGTTTTTCATTCCGGCAGAAAGCATCGGTTTAATATTATTCAGTTTAATGGACTGTGCCAAATCAAAATACGATCCGTTTTTCAGGAATTTAGTCGAAAATCCGGCATAGGGTCCGAATAACAAGGCTTTCTGCCCGTCAATCATTCGGGTATCGATATGCGGTACCGACATTGGCGGTGCGCCAACAGAGGCTTTTCCGTATACTTTTGCCTGGTGTTTTTCGATTATTTCCGGGTTGATACATTTCAACCATTGTCCGCTAACCGGGAAACCTCCAAATCCGTCGCCTTCCGGAATATTGGCTTTTTCAAGCAGCAATAACGATCCTCCTCCGGCTCCGATAAAGATAAATTTCGCTTTTACGCGTTTTTTACCCCCGTTTTCCAGGTCTTTTACTTTTACTTTCCAGTTACCGTCTTCATATTTTTTCAGGTCTTTCACTTCGTGGTGGAAATGCATTTTCACGCCTTCCAGTGTTTGCAGATAGCTGAATATGCTTCGGGTTAATGCCCCGAAATTAACATCGGTTCCGATTTTCATTGAAGTCGCGGCAAGTTTTTTAGCTCCTTTACGCCCTTCCATGATCAGCGGTGCCCATTCTTTAATCTGACTGGCATCTTCCGTATATTCCATTCCTTTGAAAAGGTGGTATTTCTGAAGTTCCTGATAACGGTTTTTAAGGTATTTTACATTTCTTTCTCCCCATACAAAACTCATGTGGGGAACGCTTCTGATAAAACTTTCCGGATTGTTGAGTAATCCTTTTTCTACCAGGTAGGCCCAAAATTGTCTTGAAACTTCAAAAGATTCAACAATCTTAACGGCTTTTTTGGTTTCTACCGAACCGTCTTCCAGTTCCGGTGTGTAGTTTAATTCACAAAACGCTGAGTGTCCTGTTCCTGCATTGTTCCATGCATCCGAGCTTTCGGCAGCAGCGACATCTAAACGTTCAAAAATTTCAATTTTTAAGTTTGGTTGCAGTTCTTTCAGTAGTAGTCCTAATGTTGCGCTCATTATTCCTGCTCCTATTAAAACCACATCAGCCTCAGTTTTGTGTGTCGTAGTAGTCATCGCAATATTTTAAAAGTGCAAATTTAGTTTGTAAAGTTCGAAAAACTATTACTTTTCCTGATCCTTTACAATCCAGATTACATTTTTAGTAAATTATAAAATTTTTCTAAATCATTTTTCGAGATAGATAATCTCTAAGCATAATTGTTGCGGAAATCTCATCAATCAAGCCCTTATTCTGACGCTGTTTCTTTTTAAGTCCGCTGTCGATCATGGTCTGAAAAGCCATTTTTGAAGTAAAACGTTCGTCTACCCTTTCCACCTTCATATCGGGAAAAGCAGCCGTAAATTTAGCGACAAAAGCCTCTATTACGGGCGTACTTTCGGAAGGCTGACCATTCATTTGTATCGGTTCTCCAATGAGTACTTTGATTACATTTTCTTTCGAAAAATAGTCTTTTAAGAAGGGAATCACTTCGGCTGACGGGATGGAGGTTAAGCCCGAGGCAATAATCTGCAGTTCGTCGGTAACCGCAATTCCTGTTCTTTTCTGTCCGTAATCTATCGCTACAATTCTCGGCATTTGTTTTTTATTAAAGGGTTTTCTGTAATTTTCCTATTCGCAAAAGTAAGGGAAAAGTAACTTTTTTATCACTTTTCTCCCACGATGTTTTAAGGTCTTCCCGAATGAGTGCTATCGGGTTCGTATTGTTTTTATCTTTATAATGCTGTACTGCCGACCAGGTTTCAAGATAGCCAATCAGCTCCTCAAATTCCCAGGTTACATGATTCTCAAAAGATTTTGTCTTGATCTCGTCATAAGGAAACGGTATTGTGCTGTAATTGTTATCAATATAAGCCCGTTCTTTATCCCAGTAGCCGCCCAGTATGTCTTTATAGAGCCTTTTAATAATGGCATCCGTGTGCGGGTTGGTTTTTAGCAAAGCATATCCCAAAACCGCAAAGATGCCGTCATTTTTCAGCACACGGTAAATCTCCCTGTTAAAGCGGCTGAAATCGAACCAGTGCACTGCCTGGGCCACCGTTATCAGGTCGAATTGTTTGTCCTGGAATGTTGTTTGTTCGGCCGGCTGTATACTATATGCCAGATTGGGAACTTTTGCGGCATTTTTCAGTTGTTTCTCACTAATGTCGATAGCTGCTACCTGCTCAAAATGTTTTGCCAGTTTTTTTGCCAGCTGTCCGTTGCCGGTGGCTATATCAAGCGCCTGTTTTTTATGGGTAGCAAATGAAACAATGTAATCAATAATTTCCTTTGGATATTCCGGTCTGTAAGCAGCATATTCTACTGCCATTTTGGAAAAATTGTCTTTCATCTCTTCTTCTTTAAACATTACCGAATAGTAATGCTTTACAAAGTTACTCCCAACAATGTAAAATTATATCCAAGACCGGTTTAAATATTTCTTAAAGTTTTACGGCTTAATGGGATACATACTTTAAACCGATAATCGATCCGATCAGGGTACAGATAAAGAAGATTCTCCAGAAATCTGCCTGTTCCTTAAAGAAAATAATGCCGACTAAAACGGTTCCTACTGCTCCGATTCCCGTCCAAACGGCATAAGCGGTCCCGATAGGCAGGGTTTGTGTGGCTTTAATAAGCAGCAGCATGCTAACGGTTAAACAGATCACAAATCCGGAATACCACATAATGGCTGCATTTCCGGTTGCTTCTTTGGCTTTTCCCAGACATGAAGCAAATCCTACTTCAAAAAGTCCCGCAATAATGATTAAAATCCAGTTCATTTTTTATTATTTTTAGACTGCAAATTTCGGGTACCGCAGCATGGCATCCTTTAACAAATGATAAAAAATTCATCTTATTTCGGCACGGATCCGGCTTAAGGTTACCTGAGTTACGCCCAGATAGGAAGCAATGTTCCCCAGAGAAACCCGGTTCAAAAGAGACGGATCGCCTTTTATCAGTTCTTCATAGCGTTCCAACGCCGATTTAAACTGCCGGGAAATGAGTCTTTCTTCGGTTTTAACCAGTTCATATTCCGAAAGCCTCCTGCCCCAGTTGGCAATATCAATATCTTCCTGATAGAGTTCTTTCAGTTCCGTTGCCTTGATATGGTAAAGCCTGGAAGCTTCCAGAAGTTCTATCGTTTCATAGCCCGGTTTGTTAAAGATATAGCTGTTAAACGACAATACGACATCGCCTTCTTTCCCGAACCAGAAGGTAACTTCGGTATCGTTATTATAGCAAAATGCCCGCGCCATTCCTTCTTTTATAAAGTAAATGTCGTTTTCCGTTTTGTTGCTTTCAATTAAATAATGCCCTTTGGGATAGTGTACTTCCGAAAGGCGTTCTAAAATTTTATGCAGTGCTTTTTCCGGCAACGGATGAATGGACTGTAGTATTTCTTTTGCTGTCATTTTTGGGGCGGCGTGTTTATAGAACCAAAGCAAGTGTTTCGAAAAACAGTGCTGTTATCTGGCTTTGAATTTCCAGTCGAACTCATCATTGTCATTGATCGTTGCGCCCACCTCAACCCGGATTATTTTTTCAAATTCCGATTGTAAAATCAGCCAGTTGCTTTCATTAAAGACATTATCGACCGAATCGAAGGTTTCCACTTCCCAGCTTTTGATGCCTTTTTCTGTAATTTCTTCCTGAACTTCTGCGGTTGGCCTGCCGATAATCCTGTTTCCGAACAATTCCAGATCCGGATGCGAACAGATAAGATACCCCATTCGCATATCTTCATCTTCATAGAATGTTACGCGGATTCTTTTATCGTTATACAGATAAATGATGTTGTTTTCATCGTCTTTATACTGTCTGTCCGGTTCACCGTAAACGGCCATAACGTTTTTTTGCGTCATCCCGAAGATAAGTTCGTCTATTCCTGTTTTCAAATTGATTTTCATACCTGTTTTTGTTTCTATCAAAGATATTTTATTTCCTTTTAAATGGCATTACGAATGCTGCTATTATTAGCATAAAAAAAATCCCTTATTCAAGGGATTTTTTAAATTGTTATGGTGATTGTTTAATATTCGAATTGTCCGTATTCGCTATTAATCGTCAGTTTTTTATGTTCGGATTCTTCTACCCTTCCTACAATTCTGGCATCGATGTCGAATGATTTTGAAATGGCAATAATATCTTCGGCAATTGCTGCCGGAACATATACTTCCATACGGTGCCCGCAGTTGAAAACCTGGTACATTTCTTTCCAATCGGTTTTAGACTGCTCCTGAATTAGCTTAAACAGCGGCGGAACCGGAAACAGATTGTCTTTGATTACGTGAAGGTTATCAATAAAATGTAATATTTTGGTCTGTGCTCCTCCGCTACAGTGTACCATACCGTGGATTTCGTTTGCCGTATATTTTTCTAAAATCTTTTTAATGACCGGTGCATACGTACGCGTTGGTGATAAAACCAGTTTCCCGGCATCAATAGGCGCGTCTTTTACAGCATCCGTTAGTTTAACATTACCGGAATATACCAGTTCTTCCGGAACAGAAGCGTCGAAACTTTCCGGATATTTAGCTGCCAGGTATTTATGAAAAACATCATGACGGGCCGAGGTCAGTCCGTTGCTGCCCATGCCACCGTTATAGGATTTCTCGTATTTTGCCTGACCAAAAGAGGCTAATCCTACGATTACATCGCCTGCTTTGATGTTTGCATTATCGATAACATCCGAGCGTTTCATTCTTGCCGTTACGGTAGAATCCACTATCAGTGTGCGAACCAAATCGCCCACATCAGCTGTTTCCCCGCCTGTAGAATGGATGGTTACACCAAATGTTTTTAATTCTTCTATTAATTCTTCGGTACCGTTAATGATTGCCGAAATAACCTCACCCGGAATCAGGTTTTTATTTCTGCCAATGGTAGACGACAGCATGATGTTGTCTGTTGCCCCCACGCATAACAGGTCGTCAATATTCATGATCAGGGCATCCTGTGCAATTCCTTTCCAAACGGTAGTATCACCGGTTTCTTTCCAGTACAGGTAAGCCAGTGACGATTTGGTACCGGCACCATCGGCATGCATGATAAGGCAGTAATCCTGGTCGTTGGTAAGATAGTCGGGAACAATTTTACAGAAAGCTTTTGGAAAAAGCCCTTTATCAATGTTTTTAATGGCGTTATGCACATCTTCTTTTGCGGCAGAAACGCCTCTCAAACTGTAACGTTTACTAGTATCGGAACTCATGAAATGGTAGTGTGTGTTGTTGTCGGGCAAAGATACTCTAAAATGTGGGAATTTGAAAAAATGAAGATTTGAAAATCGTTTTTTACTTAATTTTCAATAATTTCAATTTCCACTCTTCTGTTTGCCGCTCTTTCTTCTTCGTTTTTTTCCGGCAGCGGATTAATGGGCTGCGTACTGCCAAATCCTTTAAAGGTGGCTCTGGTTTTATCGATACCGTTTGCTTCCAGAAACAGACGGATGGCTTTGGCGCGTTTGGTCGACAAATCGGCTCTGTCATTAGGCATGCAGCAGATATGTCCCTGGATCTGAATGCGGAGTTTCGGATTGCTTTTCATGATCTCCAGCAATTCAAACATTTTGGGCCGTGAATCCGGCAGTATGGCAAAGGTATTTTCGTAGAAATTAAGGTTTTCCAGTTTGAGTTTATCGCCCACCAAAGCATGCTTTACTTTTAATGCCAGCGGCGCATCGGCCGGAACGTCTACTCTTTTAATTTCGGTTACCGGTTTGATTCCCAGTATTTCGTTTTCACGGGACAGGTCTTTTGCTTCAATATAATGAATCATGACTTTCCTGTTTTCGGCTTTTATTTTAGACTGCTTGTGGCTTTCCCCGAAGCTTCTGGTCTTAAAATCGTCTCTTGTTCTGACCGTATGCCGGACCGTATTGAAAACATACGTAACTCTTTTCTGGGCTAAGGTGTCGTTATAACTATTCGTACCGTCCTCATCGGTAAATCCGTTGATGGCTACAATTTTGGATGTTTTGTTTTTTTGCATCCATTCTTCCAGCCGCAGCAGTTCTTTTTTATTGAGTTCGTGTTTATTACTTTCAAAATACACCGCAACAGATTCCTGTGCGAAAGTTGTTCCGCCAAATAAAGCAACGAAAAGCAGTAATACGAATGGTTTCATGTGTTGTAATTAGTTACAACGAATTAACAACTTTCCCCTGACTTTTAAAAGTCTTCCTTTATTTTTCTTGTGTTACCGGTCACATTAATAAAGGCGTATCCTCCATACAAGAGCGATACGCCTTTAAAAAAAGAAAGAGGTGAATCTTTTATTTCCAATCGGGCATTAGTCCGTTACTAAACAGTGCCGTACGGGAACCGCTTGTTCCCATCGTATATTTTGTAATGGTTCTCGGAGAAACGCCGTCGTTTGAGGTGCTCACAAAAATCAGTTCTGCTTCATTGGGCGAAAAACGCACATCGAGGTCATTATACCCGGCAGGTCGCTGAACCGGTACTTCTGTTGTTGTACTGGCCGTAAAATCATACATAAATATTCTGTTGTCCAATTGTCTGTAATCGCTGCTCTGGTATCCGGAAACATCGCGGGTAAACACGAGTTTCGTATTGTTAACCGACAGGTGCAGACCGCCTGCCGCTCCGTTTACTCCGGATAATACATTGGCAATGACATTTCCAGACATATCAATCACATATATTTCTACGCTGTATCCGCTTAGATCATTTACTTTTAGAGCAATCCTGGTGCCGTCATAACTCCAGTCGCATTCCGAGATAAACTTACCGTTAGGTGTCTGAAAAAGCTGTACCAGTCCGCTGCCATCAGCATTAATGCGGTAGAGTTTATCAAAATTGGCGTAGATCAGCTGACTGCCGTTTGCTCGCCAGCAATAGTTATAATAATCGCCATTGAATGCCGCTACCGGTACATTACTGGTCACTTTAAAAACACTGGAACCGTCCGGGCGCATGGTGTAAATATGTCCCTGACCACCGGTTGTCCGGATAAAGGCAATTTTATTCGCCTGGGTATTCTTTCTTGGACGGAAACTGTTTGTCGCATCCGAGGTGATCTGCAGTTCATTCCCGGCATCATCGGCTGTAAAAATAACGTTATTGTCGCCCGTTTTCCTTACAAACAGGTATCTGGCGTTTGGAAACATCAGTGTTCTGAAAGAACTGGTCAGGCTGTTTACATCCGGATTGATTCCGTCGTTTGCCGTTACCTGCCAGTAATATTTTGTACTGTAATTTAAATTGGTAAGCGTAAAGCTGGTGGTTGTGATGTCGTCATAAACCACCACATTATTATTGGTATCGTTTCGCAATGTCACTTTGTACGTTATCGGGTCTTCTTCCGGATCGGTACAGGTCCAGGTCAGATTGACTTCTAACGACTGGTCTGTAGCATTATCCCCCGGAGCGGTCAGTACCGGTACCGTTGGCGGTAAATTTTCCACCGTTTGTTTGACAAGTTCAAATACCATTTCGGTTGTTCCGCCCGTATTTACGTGTACGGCTTCAAATTTTGCTATATAACCGTCTTTTCTGGCTTCAAAGGAGTAATCGCCTTCATTGACCTGGGTAACGGTATAATATCCGGATGAGTCTGTAAAAACTGTACTGGTATTCGGGCTGGAAGAGACTCTGGCGTTCGGAATGGGTGTAAAGGTTTCCGATTCTACAACCCGTCCTCTAACGGTTCCCTGTCCTTTTTCTATAAATTCTTCCTGACTGCAGGACCACGCAATGCTGAATACTAAAAGCGCGAATCCTATTCTGGTTATAATTTTCATATTCCTCAGTTTTATTTATCCGGAAAACCAATAGTATAACCTGCAGCATTCGCTTTTTCTTCTACATGTTTTTTTACCGCTTTATTGGGGTATTTCTGTTTCGGGAAGTAAAAGGTTATTCCCGCTCCAAAACGCCAATAATAATCATCTCTTTTTCCCATAATCAGATAATCTACGTTATCCGAGAAGGTGACGTTATTTTCACCATATAGTTTGAGTCCGACGCTGTCCGTCAGCAAATACTCTACGCCAACGCCAAACTGTATTTTCGTATGTACATTTTTATAGGCACTGTTTATGCCCATTCCGCCGCCGCCATAAATATAGGGCGTGAACCGGTCATAAGGCAGAATCAGCAGTTCCATATTCAGATCGCCGGTAAGGTAGCCCACATCCAGCTTGTCTTTGTTGCCAAACCATGACGGGCTGACTGAAGCACTCATGTTAAAGTTTGGCCAGAAGAAATATTTTAATCCGCCGCGTATCATCGGTTTGAATTCCGGATTGGGATAATCGCCATTCATCAATGTGGTTCCGCCGCCGATTTCAATTCCGAATTTGGCACGTCTTTCATTCAGATGCCGTCCGTATAGCTGGGAAACTTCCGATTCTCTTTTTTCATAATCGTAATTGTTGATCAGCTCGGTCAGTTTGGCTATCGGTGCTTTGGCTTCCCAGATATTATCGCGGATCCCTTCAATGATCAGGCCTTCAACCGCTTTTTCTATCGCTTCTGTAATGGCCATTTGTATCGGTTCGTTTTTTGTGAATCCCGTTTCTACTTCCAATAGTCGCTTAAAGTCGACATATCGGAACAAACTGGCATCAACCGACTGGGAAAGTATGGTTTTGGAAACATAAACCGTTTTCAGGATTTTACCATTGGAGGTAGACACCAGCCTGAGGTAAATGGTAATTCTGTCCTGTCTGTATTTTGTAGATCCGCCGGCGCCAAAGTAACGGGCACCGAATCCGCCAGTGATAATGTTGGAGTCATAGGAAATAACGCCTCCTTCCAGCAGAACACCTGCATAGAGCAAAGGTGCCAGCTGCATTTCCGGATTATTGGGATCTTTGGTATATTCTTGTCTGGTAGAGCGGATAATGTTTCGCTCATTCATCAGGTTCGCCAGGTTTTCTCTTTCAATCGGAGTAAACCATTTTGAATCTTCCAATGCTTTTATTAAGATTGAGGTCGCTCCCTGAGTAACAGCGGTACTAAAAGTACTTCCTGCTTCTGAAGGTTTATACTGCCCTGTTTGGTCCCTAAATTTATAGACACCCACGACTACTGGTTCTTTTGGTGGCGGTAATGCTTTTAAAGCACTCGTTGATGGTGTAGGTTCCCCTATTGAGGCTTTTTCCACACTCACGGGCTGATTAAAATAGGCACCACAGCCAGACAAAGTCAGCGCCAGCAATAACGAAAGTAATTTTGCTGTTTTCATATTAATTCCCTGGAATGATTACTTGAGTTTCTTCACCTGTTGTTATATCCAGTATGTTTACCACAACTCCTAAATTTGACGGATAGATTTCGACAGAAAGGCTGCCGAAAACAAACGTTCCCTGCTGAAGTCCTCCCGAGCCGGTTCCTGTACCCGTTCCCGTTCCTGTTCCTGTAGTGGTTCCATCGCCGTACTGTTGCTGAAACAGCGATCTGGATATATAGTTTAACAACTGATTGTTTAAATTATCTCTGAATCGTTCTAGTGCTGTTTGCGGCTTGTAGAGATCGTTTTCTTCTTTGAACTTATTCTGTGAATCGGCCGAACTGAGCAGCCACTGATAGTTAAAGGTATCGCCTCCGAAAGCGGGATTGATGGGTTTATACACCAAATCCTGAGCGTTTACACGCATTCCCACAGAGACCATTACGAATAAAAAAACGATTGTCTTCATGATGCAAAAAAATAGAATTAATACTGTGTTATATATTGTTTCTGTTTCTCTATATCCTGCAGGTATTTAATGAGTCTGGCAATGGAATCATCGGCCATGTACATTAAAAAATCTTCATCAGGTCTGGAAACAAATTCATTGATTAAATCATTATCTATAACTACTCTGATTCTGGTTGTTCTCCCAAAACTGAGTTCTTCTTCAATTCGCACTATTTTTCTGGCATTTAATTTTTTTTCCTGATATTTTCCATAGAAAAAATCATAGAAATCTTTTCCGAACTTTGTTTTTGTATCGTCCGATACAATTCCCAAAAGTTCCAATCCATCCGCCGGCTTGTCTGCTTTTACATCTTCTCCCACAACGATTCTGTCTTTTCCGATGATTTTGTCATCTTCATCATAGAGCAGTAATAAAATGATGGTTTCATCATCACTGGAAATATTTACCTGTGTTTTGGATAATATTTTCTTTTCGTTAGGGCCCAATGTAAAGCGGCCGTCCTGTGAATTGTTCGATAAATTCTTGGTTCTTTTACTTTTTTTGATAACAGACAGTTTGTAACGAAGGCTTTTGTGCACTTCGGTCACATTCTCTGCTGTTCCGGTAACAGATAGTATGTTCTCTACAACACTTGTTTCTATTTTTGCTTTCACTTCTTTGTTTATAAATTGTGCTTCGCAAGGAATGGAAAAGGTGAAGATCAACACCGTAACGATTGCAGTGTAATATGGTTTCATGGCTTTATCTGTTAAAAATGAGTACTGAACCTGAATTTCCTCTTTGTATAATTCTCATATCATCTGAAATGGAATTGGTACCGTAGCTCGTGTAATTCAGGTTATTACCATATTGAATTACCTGGTTATTAACCGAATAATACGGATTCATCGAATAATCGTTCACCATATTATTGCTTCCCTGCTGGATAACCGTCTGGTTAATATCCTGAGCACTTTTATACAGTTCCAGATAGTTGTTCGCTCCCAATTGCTGTACGTTTACCATAGCGCTTGCCGCTTTTATGTTTACGTTTGAAAAGTTCCGGGTGCCTATCTGCTGTATGGTAACAATATTGCCGGCAGAAAGTGTCATGGCTTTTTTATCGGCTTGTCCGGCATAATGTTGCTTGACAGCCATTTCCAGTTCGTTATCACCGGAGAACTCTTGTGCTTTTAGCCCGAAGGAAACTAAAACAAGTGTCCAAAATCCATATTGCATCACTTTTTTCATAACCGGTATTATAAAGGAAAAAGGAGAGATAGAAAGTGTTTACCTCTCCTCTTTTCTATGGGATTTAATTTGATTGGTTTACTAATGAAACGTTAGCTATACCTGCCTGATTTACAAAGCTCATGTGTCCTAAACCGGATTGGTTGGTCCATGCAAAGTTTAAAGCACCGTCCTGATCAATTAAAGACAGGTTAGCATCTCCCGCTTGTGTAGTTATTGCCATATTATAGAATCCGTCCTGAGTATGAACCGCTACGTTATCTTCACCCAATTGTAATTGGTAAGATTGGTTTCCGGTTCCGGTTTGAAAAGCAACTGCAGTGTTATCAGATCCTACCTGCATTTGTGAAGAGTAGTTGTCTGTTCCTAATTGCACCGCTAAAGCAGCGTTTCCGTCTCCAAGTTGTGTCTGATCGGCAACGTTACCGGTTCCACCCTGAATAATAGCAGCGTCATTTCCAATACCGATTTGCAATACATTGGCATCGTTTAAGGCACCTACCTGTAATACTGAAGCCGAGTTGGCAATTCCGTATTGTTGAATATCAGAACTGTTGGCAATTCCAATTTGGGCAACAGAAGCTTCGTTAAATGCTCCCAGCTGGAAAACAGAAGATTGATTAAGAATACCCCACTGTGCTACAGTAGCTTCGTTAGCAAATCCTATTTGTGCTACGTCAGACATATTAAGGATTCCAAGCTGATCCACATCGGCACTATTGAAAAAGCCCAATTGATCTACATCTGAAATATTTAATAATCCTGCCTGATTTACGTTCGACATATTACCGATACCAACCTGGCCTACGGTACTAAGGTTAAATTGAGCAAAAGCTCCTGCGGTTAATAGCATCGCGGAGATGCATAAAATCACTTTTTTCATAATAAAAATATTTAATTGGTTAAAAATTTCTTTCTTATTATGAGGAAGCAATACTGTAAAATGGGATTTCGGTGACTTCGTCAGACACGGAAATTATTGTTATGGAAGTGTGGAAAAATTGTGGTTATTTTCCATTTCAAAGATAGCCAAATTATCTTTCACGGGTAAACCGGCTGTTATTTTTATTCAACAAAACAGCCAATTTTCTACGAAATGAATAAAATATCAGATAAACAACAGTTATTTTAACAAAATAAGCCTCATTTTACTGAGGCTTATTTATTTTGTATTTTTGTTTTTCTAACCTTATTTGGTGAAAAGTAACTCCCTATATTTGGTTAGGGTCCAGATCTCATTGTCTACTAAAAGTTCCAATTTATCACTGTGGTAACGAATTACATCGAAAAACGGTTTTACTTTTTCACAATATGCATCAGCCTGTGCTTCAATATTGGTCAATTCGTTCGCAATTTTACGCTCTTCCGTCATTTCTTCAACCTTTTCATTGATACTTGCGATATGGCTGGAAATTTCTTTTATCAGATTGATCTGCTCTTTTCCGATAGTTTCAAATTCTTTTCCGAAAATTTCTTTTAATCCTTTTACGTTCTCAATTAACGTATTCTGGTAACGGATCGCTGTCGGGATAACATGGTTTCTTGCGATATCACCCAAAACTCTTCCTTCAATCTGGATCTTTTTCACATATTCTTCCAGTTCGATTTCATAACGGGCTTCCATTTCCACATGGTTCATTACCCCCATTTCTTCAAATAGTGCCAAAGCTTGTTTGGAAACTTTTGCTTTTAAGGCTTTCGGAGTTGTTTTGTGGTTGCTTAAACCTCTTTTGCCGGCTTCAATTTCCCAGGCTTCGCTATAACCGTCACCTTCAAAAAGGATTTTCTTGAATTGTTTGATGTACTCTCTCAATACGTTGAAAATAGCATCGTCTTTTTTCATGTCTTTTCCTTCGATCAAAGCATCAACTTCTACTTTAAAGTCTTTTAACTGCTTTGCAACGATGGTATTTAGGATTGTCATGGAGTTCGCGCAGTTCGCAGAAGATCCAACGGCTCTGAATTCGAATTTATTTCCTGTAAAGGCAAAAGGCGATGTTCTGTTTCTGTCGGTATTATCCAGGAATACATCCGGTAATTTGCCGACAACGTTCAGTTTCAGGTCTGTTTTTTCTTCCGGTGATAATTTTCCTTTGGAAACACCTTCCAGTTCTTCCAGTACTTTCGTTAGTTGCTGACCGATAAATACAGAAATAATAGCCGGTGGTGCTTCATTAGCTCCCAAACGGTGGTCGTTACTTGCCGAAGCAATAGAAGCTCTCACCAATTCTTCATTATTGTATACCGCTTTAATTGTATTGATAAAGAAGGTCAGGAATTGCAGGTTGCTCATAGGCGTTTTACTCGGGCTCAATAAATTGATTCCGGTATCTGTTGCCAATGACCAGTTATTGTGTTTACCCGATCCGTTTACACCTTTAAATGGTTTTTCATGGAATAATACTTTAAAATGGTGGCGTTCTGCAACTTTTTGCATAACATCCATCAATAAAGAGTTATGGTCAACGGCTAAATTGGTTTCTTCAAAAATAGGTGCCAGCTCAAACTGGTTAGGTGCTACTTCATTGTGACGTGTTTTCACCGGTATACCTAACAACATACATTCGTTTTCCAAATCCCTCATGTAGTTCAGTACACGTGTTGGGATAGAACCGAAATAGTGGTCTTCCAATTGCTGTCCTTTAGCCGAAGTGTGTCCTAACAAGGTTCTTCCGGTTGCTAAAATATCCGGTCTTGAAGCAGCCAAAGCGCTGTCTACCAGGAAGTATTCCTGCTCCCAACCCAATGTAGGTGTTACTTTCTTTACATTTTTATCAAAATATTTGGCAACATCCGTAGCCGCCTGATCAATTGCATGCAAAGCGCGTAACAAAGGTGTTTTATAATCCAGGGCTTCTCCGGTATAGGAGATAAAAACAGTTGGAATACACAAAGTCGTTCCGAAAATAAATGCCGGAGATGTCGGATCCCAGGCCGTATATCCTCTCGCTTCAAAAGTGTTACGGATTCCGCCGTTCGGAAAGCTGGAGGCATCCGGTTCCTGTTGTACTAACTGGCTTCCGCCGAATTTTTCTACCGGATCACTACCGTCAACAGCTGTTTCAAAAAACGCATCGTGTTTTTCTGCCGTTGTTCCGGTTAAAGGCTGGAACCAGTGGGTATAATGGGTCACTCCTTTAGACAATGCCCACTCTTTCATTCCCATAGCAACATAATCGGCAAAACGTCTTTCGATCTTTGTACCGTGCTGGATTGCATTTTTTACTGCCTGATATGCTTCCGACGTCAAAAACTGACGCATCGCCTTATCGTTGAATACATTACTTCCAAAAATCAAAGATTTTCTGTCCAATTCTTCTACCAATACGGGTTTTCTACCGCTTGCTTCTTTTAGTGCCTGAAAACGAAATGTTGACATAAAGTTGTGTTTTTTTGTTTATACCTATTGTTTTACACTGCAAATGTAAATATTTTTAAAAAACAAAACACAATACCCCATATTTTTTTAGGGGTACGGTTAAAAAAAATCGTTTTAAAGCAAAAATAACGAAACAAAAGAGGGGTAACCCGCAGCCTTATCCCGTTTTGTTCATGCCGCAACTGCTGTTTTCCGGAACAAAAACAAGTAATTACACCTGCCCGGGTTTAATTTTAGAATCAAAACTTTGTACCATCCAATAGTTTATAGTAAACAATACTATTGAAACCCGATAAAAAAACAACCCAAATCCCGAAAATCATGGATACCGCAAGAAAGGAAGCACATTTAATAGAACTTTTACTGGTTATAGATACCGAATATATTAAATCGAAATATCCCAATCCGAGTCAAAACCAGCATGAACCCACCGAGGTCAGCGCCGAAAATCATTATATACTGAGTAACCTGCCCCAGCTAATCATCAGCGGACAGGGGACATCCTGCCTGAATCTTAAAGCTGATTTAGCTGACTATATTACCTTCAGAGGTACCAGCCTTTATCTGAACACTGACGACGCCGTCCTTTTTTATAATGCCAGACATCAGTCCGGTGATGCCGTTATGAGAAATTTTTCAGGTTGGATTACCGAAAGACTGGGAGCGGTATCCAGTAATACAAAAACGATTAATGGATTACCGGCAATTGCAACTGCAAATCGTACAATGTCCTTCGATTCCATGATACTCCGAACCGGTGAAGAAAAACTATCCTTTTATTTCGCCCTTTATACCTTGGCAGATAATGCTATGGACCAGAAATTATATGGCTATTTCAGCTGGAGCCCTACAATTATTGCCAGTAAATAATGTAAAAGCACCTGATATAAAAAAAGGGAACCAATTGGTTCCCTTTTTTTATATCAGGTATCGAATTATTTCAATACTTTAATTTTTGATTCATCAATATTATAGGCTTTAATTACCGCATTATAATCGGAATAGTCAACCGGCTGAGCATTTTTAGAAAAATACCCCGGAACAATTACAATACGAAACGTTTGATTTTGTGTCCATTGCGGTGCCAGCATATTCAGATCAAGATCGGCCGAACTTAAAAAGATGTTGACATCCGATCTTGTAAAGTCGAAATTATACAATAAATCGCCTTCGCTTAATTGTACTGTTTGCGGCATTAATCTCCAGATTGGGGTTGTCGGATTAACCGTATCCCAAAGCAGGTAAACCAAAACAACATCGGAAGCATATATTTGTGGATTCAGCGGTACGATACTGCCAAAATTATTACCGGCATTAAAAGATCTGGTAACTTCAAAAACTTCACTAATCGTATTTCCGTCAGATGGTCCCTGTGGTCCTTGCGGTCCCTCCGGACCTTCACATCCCTGAAAAGCAAAAGCTGCTACAACCGTTAAAAGTAAAAGTATCTTTTTCATATTTTTTTGATTTAAATGATTCTAACAAATATAAACAATAATCAAGCCAAAAATCTTTAATCCAAATACTATCTTTTTTCTTACGTTTTAATTTTTAGTAATTCTATTGAAAATCTCTTTACTTTTGAAAATGGAATCGGGAAAAACAAAATCATCTGACTGTAATCAAAACACGGCTGTCCGCTTTTGGGCAGCATTAATCATAACCCTCTTTTCTTTTACCGCATCTGCCCAGACCGATACCGCGTGTGATACGCTGATCACTACCGGAATTGCAAAAATGTTTGAACAACAATACGGTTCGGCCATAGAGTATTTATCCAAAGCACAGGAAACCGCCAAACGAAAAAACTTATACCGGCAGGAATTTCTGGCCATTAATAACCTCGGGCTTACCTATTATAAAATGCTCGATTATGGCAATGCCATTGCCTATTATTTAAAAGCCTATGAACTGGCGCTAAAAAACAATGCCCCTACAGATGAAATGATCGTCCTGAATAATATTGCACTACTATATATTAAGGATAAAAATTTCAGTCAGGCAGAAGAATATTTTAAAAAGTCTTATGACATTGCCCTGAAAAACAACATTCAGTCCCGTGTAGGCATTTATGCTTCCAACCTGGCGCAGCTCAATCTGGAACTTAAAAGAACCGATATTGCTACCAAATATGTCAATGAGGCGATTGCCAATCTGGACGAAGATCCCAAAAACAAGCTTAATGCCTTTGTAACCAAAAACAATATCCTGATCGAAACAGGACGCTTTAAAGAGGCTATCCCCGATTGCCTTTCCCTGTTGGAACAGGCCAAAAAAAAGAACTATACAGAAGCCGTTACCGAATTAGAAACCCTGTTGGCAATAGCTTATACAAAAAGTAAAGAATGGCCCAAAGCAGCATTCTATGTAGAAGAAGCGTTAAAAAGCTGTACGGATGATGAAATGCGGATTAAGGTGCTGGAACAGCAATCGGTTATTGCTTTTAACATGAACAATATCCGTAAACTGGTTGCCGCCAAAGACAGCATCCTGACGCTGACAAACCTCATCAACAAAAACAAGAACAAAGAATTACTCGAATATTCCAAGCTGCGTTTTGAACTATCGGAATCCAAACACGATCTGCGCATCAATAAAGCCCTGGTTGCCAGTTCCCGAAAATTGTATTTTACCATTACCGCGTTTTTAATCCTGCTGGTTTCCATACTGATCTGGGCTTTTTACAAAAGAACGGAAATGGCCAGACAGAAAAGGATCATTGCCGAAAACAACCTGAAAATTATTGACCTGGAACTGGAAAAAGAAAAAAACAACACCAGTATCTTAAAAAAGGAATTAAAAGAAAAAGAACTGCTTGCCGCATTGGAGCAGGAACGCCAGAAAGAAAAAGAATTTTTACTGCAGCAGGAAATTCAGCAGAAGAACAAACAGATATCCGATAAGATCCTGTTCCAGTCCACACGAAACGAACTGATCGAAGAAATTATCGAATCCATCCCGAACCTTCCGAACATTACCCATAATGAGGCCCTGATACAAACAATCCACAACCTCAAAAGTCATCTGAAAGAAGATTCCAAATGGGAGGAATTTACAGCCAGTTTCGAAAACATCAACAATGATTTTATCAACAGGCTGAAAACAAAGCATCCTTCCCTTACGGCAAATGACATTCGTTTTCTGTCGTTTGTGTACCTGAATTTAAGCAATAAGGAAATTGCTTCTTTACTGCATATTTCCCCGGAAAGCTGCCGCAAAAGAAAAGAACGCATTACCAAGAAGTTAGCCATAGATCCGGATATATCGCTGTTCAAATTCCTGTCGGCTTTATAGCGATGTCACACAATGTCACGCCAGGTGTCACACCTTGTATCGCTTCATAAATAGGAGATTAGCCTTGCACGCTGTTATTTAGCGGTTCCAAATAAAATCGTTTCAACAAACTGCCCGAACCGTTTTTTTTGAAAATGCTAACCTATATATCAATCTATTATTTATGAGATCAAAACTACTTTTACTTGTTACCTTATTTATTTTCTGGAAAGGGAACAGCCAGAATGCTCCGGTCATCAGCGGCGATTTAATGTTATGTCCATGGACAAACGGTACCGCTGTTATCAATAACAACGAAGGCTATACTACCTACCAGTGGTATTTTAAATACTGGTTTACTTCCGACAGCTTTGAAGCCATACCCGATGCTACTGCTGCAAGTTTTACCTACGACTGGTACACTTACGACCAGGCTTTGCTGAAAGTGGTGGTTACTAAAAACGGGCAGACGTTTGAATCCAACACGATCCAGGTTGACAGTTATGCCTGGGTAGGTCTGGGAACCATGTACCAGTATGATGAAAACATCATGTCTTTTGATCCTCAAACAGAAAGCCTGTTGCTTTGTAACGGTGCTTCTTTTGACCTGCAGGTAAACAATCCGCCTTATAATGCGAATATCCAATGGTATAAAAACGGCGAACCGATTGTTGGTGCCAATAATCCTGTACTGACCATTTCGGGAGCCGGGGAATTTCACGTTGTTGCCGCACCGGCATTTTGCCCGAACAGTACCAGCTCCACTGCCGGAACACCAACGAGAGTCGCGATGAATCCGGATTGTAATCTGAGCGTGGATAATCCGACCCTTAATAAAACCGTGACACTATATCCGAATCCGGTAAAAGACAAACTAACCATTGCTTTTGACAACCAGATCATCGAGTCGGTAACGATTTACAGCCTGACCGGTCAGCTGATCTCCAAAACAAAAATAAACACAACCGAAGCAAACCTGGACACTTCCGCTTTGTCTTCCGGTGTTTACATAGTGGAAGTTTCTGCTAACGGAAGCAGCAAAAAAGTAAAACTGATTAAAGAATAAACCAAAAAAGACCTCAATTGAGGTCTTTTTAAATAAGAAGTACACAAAACGGCTCCTTAAATACTAAAAGGATAACCCGAAAAAGGTTATCCTTTAGTGTTTTAATTAGACCATTTAGCGCAAACTTGAACGGTATCCCAACCAAGGCACACCATATTGTTGTTCCAGCTCAGACATACTCTTTTCGGTTTCCATGTCAGGCAAATTTCCCCTCTTGTAGTCGCATTTGCCTCCTGGTAAAAAACCTTTCCGTCTTTCTCTTTTTTTACAGCGACAATATTGCCCGCCTCATCCAACAAATTTTCTTTGTCTTCACTTAAATAAAGTGTTTGTTCTTCCATAATGTTTTCTATTTTTTGGTTTGTCCTACTCGTATGGCTTTTCGGTTCCGCCCTGTTTATTTTGAGAAGGTCCACAGTTACCTCTTTTCGAAAACCCGTTGATTTTCTTACTCAAAATTCCGGAAACAGCCACAAAAAAAAATCCCCAACAATGGGGATTTTACACAGTTTCATACTTTTATTTTTAAAAATCATATTTGCGTTCTACCGCAAACCGGATCAGATCGGTTTTGCCCTGAATACTCATTTTTTTCAGGATATTTTTCCGGTGGGTATCTACGGTACTTTTCCCGATAAACAGCAGGTCGGCTATTTCCTGGGATGTTTTCCCCTCACCGATTAACCGTAAAATTTCTTTTTCACGGGAGCTCAGAATAATATCTTCTTTGGTAACCGTGTCTTTCGACATGATGGCGTCATCAAAAAACAAATTATTTTTTGCCACTTCACGGATGGCTTCAACCAGTTTTTTAAGGGATGAATTTTTCATGATATAACCGGAAGCACCGGCTAATTTCATCTGGGTTACCGCTTCCGACTGGTCAAACATGCTGAAAGCAATGACTTTTATATCCGGAAACTCTTTTTTAATGGTTTTCGTCGCACAGATACCGTCACATTTTGGCATCCGGATATCGGTAATTACAATATCCGGCCTTTTGGCTCTTACCAGCGCTATTAAAACCTCGCCATCATTCGCTTCTCCCACAACGGAAATATCCTCTTCATATTCCAGAGAAAGTTTTATCCCGTCAATAAGGGACTGATGGTCTTCTGCTATCACTACCCGTATCATATTATAATGGTATATCAATAATAATTGTCGTTCCTTTCCCGATTACAGAATCAATTGTAAACGTTCCGTTCATCTGTTCTACTTTTTTTTCAATACTTTTCAGTCCGATTCCGGCCGACTTACCGCTCATTGCCGGCACAAAGCCTTTACCGTTGTCTTCAATCATGATATTGATTCCCTTTTCATCATGCTGATTAAGGTAAATATTCACCTCTGTCGCTTCCGAGTGTTTTATAATATTCGTGCACAATTCCTGAATGATCCGGAACAGGATCACTTCCACCGAATTTTCCAGTCTTTCCGTTAACCCGAACGGAATGACATTCATTTGCAGTTTATTCAGGATACTCATCTTTTCCGCCATTTTTTTAACGGAAAGCAGCAATCCCTCTTTCCCCACCACACCCAGGTTCTTTAAATGGGAAATATTCCGGACTTCCTGATAGGCTTCTTCTATTAAGGCATCCGTTTTATGGTATAACTGATTTTCTTTTTCGGCAGCATGCTGATTCGTTCTGCTGATGTTTTGAAAATTCAGTTTCAGCGTAGCCAGCAAACTTCCTAAATTATCGTGCAGTTCATTGGCAATCCGCTGCCGCTCTTTCTCCTGGCTTTCCAGCATTAGATCAATTCCGGCAAGTTCCTGTTCTTTCAGTACTTTTTCCAGTTTCTGGGTTTCGATCAGTTTCTCCTGAACCGCAATTTTCTTTTTCTTGGATATATTCTTAAAAATTAAAATACCGGACAACAAGGTTAGCAGTAACAGCCCGATCGCCGCATAAACAATGATCCTGTTCGTTTGCAGCCGGTCTTTTAAAGCCAGGTTTTCTTTCTCCTTTTCTTTGGTTTTATACCAGATATAATTTTCATTGATCGCTTTTTTCTGTTCCTTTTCATCCAGTTGCTCTTTGAGCTCTTTTTGCTTTAAAACAAACGCCAGGGCATTTTTATAATCCCCTTTGCCTTCATAAGCCTTGGTCATATAACCATACAATGCTTCTTTTGTTTTTGCCTTGAACTCTTTATTTGGTATGGAATCAGCTTTAAAAAAATAAAACAGCGCTTTGTCAAACGCTTTCATTTTGGTGTAGGTTACCCCATAATTAATATAGACATAGGAAATATAATCTGTTAACTGATGTTTCTCGTATATTTTGAGGGCTTCCCGATAGGCATTTAACGCCAGGTCAAATTTCCGGAGACTATCGGTAGCATAGGTGGCGCCCATATTGAGCAGTATTCGCGCCCGGAAGATATCATCTGTTGTTTTTAAATTTTCCCGTTCTGCTTTTTTAAAATACTGTACCGCTACCAGGGGTTGCCGGTCATAAAAAGATTTTCCCGCCTGCATATAGGCGTTGCTCAGATAATCCGGATTCTTTTTACGTTGGGCATACGCTATATATTCGTGTAAAAAAGTCTGGTAATCCATAGTATTTCCATCAATCGCCAGCAATAACGAAACCAGCTCAATATTGATCTGTGCTTCCTGGTCAAGGCTGTCAATGGCTTTATACTGGTCTTTCGCTGCTATATAGTAACGATAGGCAAGATTATCCTTATTGTTCAGGGCATACAAATTGGCATTAAGATAGTTGTAGCGGGCTGTTTCGGCAGCTGTGAATTTTGCAGTAAGCAGCTTGTCCGAAATAAAGGATGCCCTGGCTATATCTTTTTCTTTAACGTATTTTTCAAACTCTTTTAAGGTAGCCGTTTGTCCAAAGGAAAAGCTTACCACAAAAAGTAGTACCGTTAACAGCCTGTATCGTATGCTTTTTATCCCCGACATGGTATCAACATCCGTTTGCTGTCAGGATTCCGCCATCGCCAACCTTGGGTTCTCTGTTGATCTCTTCCGACGAAGCTTCCATTAAAGCCGGAAAATTGGGCAGGTTTGCCTGAAAATATTCCAGATCTTCCGAATCGCCTTTAAACCGGTCGTCGTGCAGGCACATAAAATGAATCTTATCGTCCTCTTTCAGTTCCGAAAAGGACTTTCCTTCACCGCTAACCGGCTTATATTGCAACAGGTTTACCGTACTGTTTTTAACGCTCTTCAGGTTTTTTGCCGTAGTGGGATACTGTCGTAAATTAACATTATCCTCGCCATCCATGACCAATATTCCCAGCAACCCAAAATACTTTTCATTGGATATATTGTAAAATTCAGCATAACGGTAAGTACCGGTTTTTAAATTGGGCAGCATCGTTTTTATCGTAGCCCGCTGCTCTCTCCCGGCATCGCTTTTCTGAAAACTTATTGTTCCGCAAGATTGGTACACTTTCATTTTTGATAGATTTAATGTTAAACTACTCAAAATTCAGATATTAAATTATTAAAAAAATCCCTAACAATAGGGATTTTACAATATTAAAAAATGATAAAAAAAGACATCGCTTTTCATTTTTTGCAGATACAGCAACTACAACATCCGGCACTGCCGCTTTAAAATCGAAAACAGTACCTAAGCAACTCGTTTATAATTAGTTAATTTTCTTTTGGGTTCTAAATAAAGGACTTACATTTGGCGTCCAAAATTAATCCACTATGACAAAAATTTACCTCACTGCGTTTTTAATGTCAGTGTTAACCGGCTATGCCCAGATTCCTCCCGGGTATTACAATTCCGCTACCGGAACCGGTTATACCTTAAAAACCCAATTGTACAACATTATCAAAGGGCACAATGCTAAAGGTTATAATCAGCTTTATACCTGTTACCAGACTTCCGATCGCGATTATTTCTATGAAAATGACGGAACTATTCTCGATATTTATTCTGAAGTGCCCAATGGTGCCGATTTCTACAATTATTCTGCGACAAGCACCGGCGACCGTTGCGGCAGCTACAGTGTTGAAGGAAACTGTTTCAACAGGGAACATTTAATGCCTCAAAGTGTTTTCAATGAAAATGCACCGATGGTTTCGGATGCACACCACATTCTTCCTACAGACGGAAAAGTAAACGGTATGCGCAGCAACTATCCTTTCGGAAAAGTTAATTCCCCGACCTGGACATCCAAAAACGGATCCAAATTAGGCAACAACGCTACAGCCGGATATTCCGGTAAAGCCTTTGAGCCAATCGATGAATTTAAAGGGGATGTTGCCCGCTGTCTTTTGTATTTCGTAACCCGTTATGAAAACCAGGTAGCCGGCTGGAATCACGCGATGCTAAACCACACCAGCAATCAGGCGGTAAGCGACTGGTTTAAGGAAATCCTGTTAACCTGGCACAACCAGGATCCGGTGAGTCCGAGAGAAATTGCCCGCAACAATGCCATTTATGCTTTTCAGGGAAACCGGAACCCGTTTATCGATCACCCGGAATATGTGCAAATGATCTGGGGATCGCCATTGGCAACCGATACATTTGAAGCTTTGGCGAATATCTCGGTTTATCCGAATCCGTCAAATGACCACCGTATCAATATCCGGTCGGAAAAAGAACTGGACGAAATTGTAGTGATTGCTATTAACGGCCAAATCATCCAGCAAATTAAGAAACCCGCTCACAACCAGGGGACCTATACTATGGAAAATCTTCCGCAAGGTTTTTATTTAGTAAAAATGTCCTCCGAAAATCAATCGACTACTAAGAAAGTCATCATAAACTAAAGCAATAAAAAAGCCGTTACAGTGTAACGGCTTTTTTTATTTAATTGTCACCTTTTTGTCCCATCATCATCAGGTAGGCTTTTAAAAACTCATCCAGTTCTCCATCCATAACGGCATCAACATCGCTGGTTTCATAACCGCTTCTGACGTCTTTTACCAGTTTATAAGGATGCATCACATAGTTTCGGATTTGTGAACCCCATTCGATCTTCATTTTATTCGCCTCAATTTCATCCCGCTTCGCCTGGCGTTTTTTCAATTCGATCTCATATAACTGCGACTTTAGCAACTGCATGGCTTTGGTCTTATTATCCAATTGGGAACGCGTTTCCGAATTTTCAATGATAATTCCGGTTGGATGGTGACGCAAACGAACAGCGGTTTCCACCTTGTTCACGTTCTGCCCTCCTGCACCGCTGGAACGCATGGTTTCCCAGGAAATATCAGACGGACTGATCTCGATCTCGATCGTATCATCTGCTAAAGGATATACATAAACAGAAGCAAATGACGTATGTCGTTTCGCATTACTGTCGAAAGGAGAAATCCGAACCAGACGGTGTACGCCGTTCTCTCCTTTTAAATACCCGAAAGAATAATCCCCTTCAAATTCAAGTGTTACCGTTTTAACACCGGCAACCTCACCTTCCTGGAAGTTCAGTTCTTTAATTTTATACCCTTGCCGCTCTCCCCACATCAGGTACATACGCATCAGCATGGCAGCCCAGTCACAGCTTTCGGTACCACCGGCACCGGCAGTGATTTGCAGTACTGCGCTCATACTATCCCCTTCGTCAGAAAGCATATTACGGAATTCCAGATTCTCAATATGAGTATTCGTTACCTCATAATGGGCATCCAGTTCCGCTTCGGTAGCATCACCTTCTTTAAAAAATTCATAGATTATCTGAAGTTCTTCAGCCAATGCTACGCCTTTTTCATAGTCTTCCACCCATTTTTTCTTCGATCGCAGGTTCTTCACAATAAGTTCCGCTTCCTTTGCGTTATTCCAAAAATCTGGTGAAAAGGTTTTCTCTTCCTCGTTTGTAATCTCTATTAGTTTCTTATCGACGTCAAAGATACCTCCTTAACGCACCAAGACGCTCAATAATATCCTTAATCTGTTCGGTATTTACCATAAATATTGTAGTTTTATACCCGCAAAAATAGACATTCCTTTTTAATTATATGGAAATAAATTTAGTTAGCGATACCGTTACCAAACCTACGCCCGAAATGTTGCAGCAAATGTTTCGCGCAAAAGTGGGCGATGATGTGTATAAGCAAGATCCTACGGTCATCGAATTAGAAGAAACCGTAGCCGATTTATTTGGTATGGAAGCCGCTTTATTTTTCCCTTCGGGAACGATGGCCAACCAAACCGCAATCAAATTGCATACGAATCCCGGTGAGCAGATCATCTGCGATAAATGGTCCCATATATTTCATTATGAAGGCGGCGGTGCTTCTTTTAACAGCGGGGTTTCCTGCTGTCTTGTAGATGGCGACCGCGGTATGATCACTGCCCGACAGGTAGTGGAGAATATTAACGATCCTGAATTTTACCACAGCCCGTTAACCCGTTTGGTCAGCATTGAAAATACTACTAATAAAGGCGGCGGTGCCTGTTATGATATTGAAGAATTAAAAAGAATCAAACAGGTCTGCCAGGACCACAATTTAAACTATCACCTGGATGGTGCCCGTTTGTGGAATGCTTTGGTTGCCAAACGTCAGCACCCGAAACAATACGGCGAATTGTTCGACACCATATCCGTTTGCCTGTCCAAAGGGCTGGGCGCTCCGGTAGGTTCCGTACTTTTAGGCAGTCATGAAGCCATTCATAAAGCCTTGCGAATCCGTAAAATTTTCGGAGGCGGTATGCGCCAGGCAGGCTATCTGGCAGCAGCCGGTTTATATGCCCTGCAGCATCATGTGGGAAGACTGGAAGAAGACCACCGCCGGGCAAGACAAATCGGTATTGTGCTAAAAGAATTGCATTGGGTCGATACGGTTGAACCTGTTGAAACCAATATTCTGATCTTTTCTGTAAAACCACAATATGACGAAGCCTCCATCATTGAAAAGCTGAAACAAAAAAACATCTTTATCAGCGCGATGGGAAGAGGAAAACTGCGAATCGTAACCCATCTGGACTATCGGGAAGTAATGCATTCCTATGTTATTGAAACACTTCAAAAAATAATAATATAATATTCTTAGTTCTGTTCAACCTAAAACCTTTAAAGACAACTGTTTTTAAAGGTTTTATCTTTTTTGGCCCAAAAGATACAGTACGGCAACCTGCAAAAGCCTGCTTCCGGCATTCCAAACTTTGTTAAAATCCATTTTTGTTTGTTTTTCCTCAAAAAAGACACCTCAAAAACCCTCATTTATTCATTTTTATCAGCTTTAAATGTTTTTTTGTTAATTATTCACATCTGTTAAGGTTGGAAAGGGACGATTTTTATCTTTGTTGTTATTAACAAATTTATATAGCATGCAAATCAATCATTTACTTTCAGTAGCGGAAGAATTTGGCAGTCCTGTTTATGTATACGACGCCGACAAAATTCAATCACAGTACCAACGTTTAACCAATGCTTTTTCCAAGGTGGAAAGCCTGCGCATCAATTATGCAGTCAAGGCATTGTCAAACCTATCTGTTCTTAAGCTACTGAAGAAGATGGGGTCCGGACTTGACACTGTATCCATTCAGGAGGTGCAGTTAGGTCTACTTGCAGGCTTTTCTCCGGAAACGATCATCTATACACCAAACGGTGTTTCGATGGAAGAAATTGAAGAAGTAGCACAATTAGGCGTTCAGATAAATATTGACAATCTATCCATTTTAGAACAATTCGGCGCGAAGCATCCAACCACTCCGGTTTGTATCCGTATCAATCCACACGTAATGGCGGGTGGTAATTCGAATATTTCTGTAGGCCATATCGACAGTAAATTCGGTATTTCGATACATCAGATTCCACATTTGCTCCGCATCATCGAGAATACACAGATGCACATTAACGGAATCCACATGCATACCGGTTCGGATATTCTGGATATCGAAGTATTCCTTTATGCCGCCGAAATATTATTTGAAACGGCAAAACACTTTAAAGAACTGGATTTCATCGACTTTGGAAGCGGTTTTAAAGTACCTTATAAAAAAGACGATATCGAAACCAATGTAGAAGAATTGGGTAAAAAACTAACCAAAAGATTCAATGCCTTTTGTAAAGAATACGGCAAAGAGCTGACACTTGCTTTCGAACCGGGTAAATTTCTGGTTAGTGAAGCCGGTTATTTCCTGGCCAAAGTAAATGTGGTCAAACAAACCACATCTACTGTATTTGCAGGAATAGACAGTGGTTTCAACCACCTTATCCGCCCGATGTTCTACGGTTCACAGCACCATATCGAGAACATCACCAACCCGAAAGGAAAAGAGCGTTTCTATTCGGTTGTGGGATATATCTGCGAAACGGATACTTTTGGCAGCAACCGGAAAATTGCCGAAATTAAAGAGGGCGATATCCTGTGTTTCCGCAATGCCGGAGCCTACTGTTTCTCTATGGCATCCAACTATAATTCCCGCGTGCGCCCTGCCGAAGTACTGTGGTATAACGGAAAAGCACACCTCATCAGAGAGCGTGAAACCTTTGAAGACATCATCAGAAATCAGGTAGTACTCGAGTTTGAATACTAAATAAATAAGCAATTAAGAAAAGAGCCGTATTTTATGGCTCTTTTTGCTTAAAATAACACTAACATAAAACGGCTTCCCCAATTGTTTTATACCTTTGTGCCCTTAATTACAGAATTTTACAACATGGACAGAAGGAAATTTTTCAGAAACGGTTCAATTCTAACCTTAGGCACAGCTTTAATGAATCCTTTGGATGCCGTTTCGAACACACTTGATTTCGATACCGTAAGAAAAAATAAAAAAGCCAGAAACATTATCTTCCTTGTTAGCGACGGTATGAGTACCGGAACGTTAAACATGGCCGATCTATACCTTAACAGAAAAACAGGAAACGGTTCAAACTGGTTACAGCTTTACCGTGACAACCGCATTAACCGCGCTTTAATGGATACGGCTTCGGCCAGTTCCATCGTAACCGATTCTTCGGCAGGAAGTTCTTCCTGGGGAGGCGGTTTCAGAGTAAACAACGGTTCCTTAAATGTGGGACCGAAAGGAGAAGTACACATGCCGATCTGGCAAAAATTCAAAAAAGCCGGTAAAATGGCCGGTTGTGTAACCACCGTTCCGATCACCCATGCAACACCGGCCGGTTTTTGCGTAAACAGCAAAAGCAGAAATGCACAGGAAGACATTGCCGAGCAATACCTGGAATTAGGTTTTGACATCATGATGGGCGGCGGAAATAACTATTTCAGCCCGGAAATCAGAAAAGATAAAAAAGACATGTATGCCGCATTTAAAGCAAAAGGTTACCAGGTAGCCCGAACGCGTAAAGAAATGCTGGATACCGACAATAACAAGCCTGTTCTGGGTGTTTTTTATGACGATGCCCTGCCGTATAATATCGACAGAAAAAGCAGTAAAGATTTAACCGAACAGATCCCTACACTGGCAGAAATGGCACAAAAAGCTATTGACCGGATGAAAAACCACAAAAACGGATTCGTATTGCAGGTTGAAGCCGGAAAAGTAGACTGGGCAGCACACGCAAACGATATCGGTGCGTTAATATACGACCAGGTAGGTTTTGACGAAGCGGTAAAAGTAGCCATTGATTTTGCTGAAAAAGACAAAGAAACACTGGTGATCATTACAACCGACCACGGAAATGCCAATCCGGGTGTGATTTATGGCAAATATGCGAATGCCAATTTCGACAGCATACAGAACTATACCCAGACAAACGAATGGATTTTAAATGCAATCAGTCCGCAGTCGACCGTTAAACAGGTTCATGAAATCATTGAACATGCAAACGGAAAAACCATTACCGATGAAGATGCAAAAACCGTTTTAAGCTATTATGACGGATTACACAAAGAAGACGGTTTGTATAACTATAAAAAATTACCGTATAAAGCGTTTTCCGAAATGCAGCAAAAAACAAACTCTGTGGGATGGATCAGTATGGATCACTCTGCCGATTACGTTGAATTAGCGATGTTCGGACCGGGAAGCGATCTGTTAAAACCTTTCGTTAAGAACACCGACTTACACTACCTGATGCTACAGGCAGCAGAAGTGGAAAATAAATTCTGATCCGGCAACCGGACAGGAACCGCTTAAAATCAGGAAGAAATAGTTCTTCCTGATTTTTTTTATGCCAATCTGAATCCGGCAAAATCTACTGGCAAAGATGCCGGATATTTAATTTCTATTGTAACTTTGTTACACTTTTAATCTACTCCTCCATTGAAAAAAATACTGATTATAGACGATGAAGAAAAACTGCGTTCCTTAATGGCGCGTATTGTTGGTTTGGAAAATTTTGAAGTCTTTCAGGCCGGCGACTGTAAAACAGGCTTAAAAAAACTGGAACAGAACAGTATCGACATTGTACTGTGTGACGTTAAATTACCCGATGGCAACGGCGTTGAACTAACCCGGCAGATTAAGGAAAAATACCCGCACATCGAAGTTATCCTGCTCACTGCCTACGGCAATATTCCCGATGGCGTACAGGCCATTAAAAACGGAGCATTCGATTATATTGTAAAAGGCGACGACAACAACAAGATCATTCCGTTGCTGCATCGTGCGATAGAAAAGAGCAACCTTACCCGGAGAGTGGCACAACTGGAAGCCCAGCTGGAAACCCGATTTTCCTTTGAAGGAATCATCGGTACCTCCAAAATGCTGCAACAGGCGATCGAACTGGCAAAAAAAGTGGCGGTAACCGATACCACGGTACTATTAACCGGCGAAACCGGAACCGGAAAAGAAGTTTTTGCACAGGCAATCCACCAGTCCAGCAACCGGAAAAACAAAAACTTTGTGGCGATAAACTGTTCTGCTTTTAGCCATGACCTGTTGGAAAGCGAAATGTTCGGTCATATCAGCGGTGCTTTTACCGGTGCGACAAAAGACAAAAAAGGATTGTTTGAAGAAGCGAATAACGGTACCATCTTTTTAGATGAAATTGGCGAAATGCCACTGGACCTGCAGGCGAAATTACTCCGTGTTATCGAAAACGGCGAATTTATTAAAGTAGGCGAAAGCAAGGTCACCAAAGTCGACGTCCGTATTATTGCTGCTACCAACAGAGATCTGTTAAAAGAAATCGAAACCGGTCATTTCCGTCAGGACTTATATTACCGCCTGTCCGTTTTCCAGATACAGTTACCGTCTTTAAAAGAGCGCACTTCCGATATTGCATTGTTAGCCAGCCATTTTTTAGCGATTTTCAGCCTGAAAATGAATAAGAAAATAAAAACACTATCCGACGACTTTATCAGTCTTTTAAAACTGCACAACTGGCCGGGCAACATCCGCGAACTGAAAAACGTACTGGAACGCAGTGTTATCCTGGAAACCGGCGACACACTCACCCGCAGCAGCCTGCCCATAGAAATACAGCAATTACAGGAAGACGGTCAAACCGGAGCACTTCCGATACTTTCTGCTTTTTCGCTGGCTTCCGCCGAAAAAATTCACATACAGAAGGTACTCAACTATACTAACGGAAACAAAACCGAGACGGCACGTTTATTAAATATAGCACTGACCACACTGTACCGGAAGCTGGACGAATACAAAATATCCTGATTTCTGCTAAAAATACTATCGTTTTGAAAGCCCTGACCCTATCGTTTTGATAGGGTTTTTCTTTTGGCACAACGCCCAGAAAACAATATTCCCAACAAAATCAGCACCTTAGCAGCATTCCTGATTTTTTGGTCTCTGATTTGGCTTATGGTTATCAAATAATTTTAACCATTATGAAAAAATTCAACGACACACTTGTTCAAAAAATGGAGCGCCTGGCAAACATTACGATCAGTAGTCTGCAATTAGGGAAAACAGCCCGAACCAAAAGATGCCTGAATCTGGCTGAAGAACTGTTAAACAAAGGCAATGCCGAAATGAAAAATGCCATTACCAATGTGTATTTGTATTCCGTTTCACATTACATGGAACTCAATCATTACGCCATGGCCAAACTGCTTCCGGTATCCCTTCACAAAGAGTATGTAAAACAAATTAACACTTCCGGAGTATGATAACTGCTGTTTTAACCTTAGCCGGACTGGTGTGCTTTGCACTTTTTTATGCATCGATTTACTATTTTGATAAAATTTAAAGAAATGATACTGCTATTTATTATTGCCCTGGCTGTATTTGCCTACATCTGTTACGTACTGCTGAAACCCGAGAAATTTTAATTCAAGAACACAGAAGGTTTAAGCGGTCATATCTTTTTAAACCTTCTGTGCTGCTTCAAAAAACCAAACAATTTAAAAAATGAATACAGAAATTACAGGAATTGTAATGATGTTTATCCTCACACTGGTGTTAGCCATACCTTTGGGAAGATACATTGCAAAAGTATATTTAGGACAAAAAACATTTTTAGACCCTGTTTTTAATCCCATTGAAAAACTATTTTTCAAAGCAAGCGGAATAGACGCTTCCCGGGAAATGAACTGGAAACAGCATCTGGTAGCGCTTTTAGCCTTAAACACCATTTGGTTTCTTTTGGGAATGCTCATACTGCTCTGCCAGGGTTGGCTGCCGCTCAATCCGGATAACAACCCGAACATGACGCCTGATCTGGCCTTTAATACCGCCATTTCCTTTTTAGTGAACTGTAACCTGCAGCACTATTCCGGGGAAACCGGCGTGAGCTATCTGAGTCAGCTCTTTTTAATGTTCCTGCAATTTGTTTCTGCCGGAATCGGACTTGCTGCCGCTGCAGTACTCTTTAATGCGCTAAAAGAGCGCACAACCGATAAATTAGGAAACTTTTACAACTATTTCATCAAATCCTGTACCCGTATATTATTGCCCATATCGGTTATTGTAGCTGTTATCCTGATGTTTAACGGTACACCGATGACTTTTGACGGTAAAGACACGATGACCACCCTGCAGGGCGATACGGTACAGGTTTCCACGGGACCCGCTGCGGCTTTTGTAGCCATCAAACATGTGGGAACCAACGGAGGCGGATTCTTCGGAGCCAATTCGGCACATCCGTTTGAAAACCCGAATTACCTGACCAATACGGTCGAAATGATCGCGCAGATGATTATCCCGTTTGCAATGATATTCGCCCTTGGTTTCTACCTGAACCGCAGAAAACTGTCCTGGATGATTTTTGGCGTTATGACCATCGGATTTTTAGCCTTAACGATACCAACAGTCATTACCGAAATGAACGGAAATCCGGCAATAACCCAAATGGGTATCAACACTGCAAACGGAGCTACCGAAGGGAAAGAAGTACGATTTGGTGCTGCTGCTTCCGGTTACTGGAGCATTGCCACAACGGTTATTTCAACCGGTTCTGTAAACTCCATGCACGACAGTGCTATGCCGTTATCCGGAATGAACGAATTATTAGCCATGATGGTCAACTGCTTCTATGGTGGCTGCGGTGTCGGAATCCTTAACTTTTACATCTTTATTATCCTGGCGGTTTTTATCAGCGGACTGATGGTGGGAAGAACACCGGAATTTCTCGGAAAGAAAATTGAAGCCCGGGAAATGAAAATTGCCATGATCATTGCCTTGTTGCACCCTTTCCTTATTCTGGTTGGCGTTGCCTTATCGACCGCTTTTCCGGAACAGGGAGCCAGTAGCTTAAACAATCCCGGTTTCCACGGTTTCAGTGAGATCCTGTATGAGTTTACCTCATCGGCAGCCAATAACGGCAGCGGATTTGAAGGCCTGGGCGATAATAATCCGTGGTGGAACATTACTACCGGTATCGTATTGCTGCTTTCCCGTTTCTTACCAATTATTGGCCCGGTAGCGATTGCCGGAATCTTAGCCGGTAAAAAACACATCCCGGAAAGTGCCGGAACACTAAAAACCGATACGGCTACCTTTGGATTAATGATTTTTGCCGTGATTGCTATTATTGCTGCCTTGTCTTTCTTCCCTTCCCTGACTTTAGGACCGATAGCCGAATATTTTTCAATGAAATAACATTTACAATTGATCTCTCCATTATAAAATAAAGACTGTAATGAAAACCAAAAATAAATCACTGTTTCAAAAAGAGCTGATGCGAGAAGCATTCAAGCAGTCTTTTGTGAAACTCAATCCGGTAACACTCTTCCGAAACCCTATTATGTTCACTGTAGAAATAGGGACTATAATCATGCTGGGCGTTTGCCTGTGGATCGCCACCGGAGAACAGTCGCAAGGAAGTTTTGCCTATAACTTTACGGTATTTCTAATCCTGTTTTTCACCTTGTTATTTGCCAACTTTGCAGAAGCCATAGCAGAAGCACGCGGTAAAGCGCAGGCCGATAGTTTAAGAAAAACCCGGGAGGAAACCCCTGCGAAAAAAATAGAGCAGGTTGGCGAACTCTATGTCAATGAAATTACCATTGTTCCTTCATCCAGCCTGAGAAAAGGCGACCTTTTTGTCTGTGAAGCCGGCGATACGATTCCTACCGACGGTGAAATCATTGAAGGACTGGCAACCATTGACGAAAGTGCCATTACCGGGGAAAGTGCACCGGTAATCCGCGAAGCCGGAGGCGACAAAAGCTCGGTAACCGGAGGGACAAAAGTATTGTCGGACAAAATTAAAGTACAGGTAACCACCGAACCCGGCGAGAGCTTTCTGGACAAAATGATTGCTTTGGTTGAAGGGGCTTCCCGCCAGAAAACACCAAACGAAATCGCCTTAACCATCCTTTTAGCCGGATTTACCTTAGTGTTTATCATTGTTTGTGTGACCCTGAAACCTTTTGCCGATTATGCCAATATTCCCATCACGATAGCCGCTTTTATCTCGTTGTTTATCTGCCTGATTCCAACCACTATCGGCGGGCTGCTTTCCGCCATCGGTATTGCCGGTATGGACAGAGCCTTACGGGCCAATGTGATTACCAAATCGGGGAAAGCAGTAGAAACTGCCGGAGATATTGACGTACTATTGCTGGATAAAACGGGAACGATCACGATCGGTAACCGAAAAGCCACCCATTTCTATCCGGCAAACGGCATAAATGAAAATGATTTTGTGAAAGCCTGTGCCCTTTCTTCCCTTGCCGATGAAACACCCGAAGGAAAATCGATTGTTGAACTGGCCGGAAAAGACACTACCCGTAATTTATCGATACAGGGCGCTACCCTGATCAAATTTACAGCCGAAACCCGAAGCAGCGGTGTTAACCTGCCCAACGGTACCAAAATCCGAAAAGGAGCTTTTGACGCCATTCGCAAGCTAAGTGAAAATGCCGGTTTTGCCTTCCCGGAAGAAACAGCCGGTAAAGTGACCGAAATTTCCAGTAACGGAGGAACGCCGCTGGTAGTGTCGGAAAACGAAAAAGTACTGGGTGTAATTGAATTACAGGATATTATCAAACCCGGAATACAGGAACGTTTTGAACGTTTGCGCAAAATGGGTGTTAAAACCGTAATGGTTACCGGTGACAATCCGCTGACAGCGAAATTCATTGCCGAAAAAGCCGGTGTGGACGATTTTATTGCCGAAGCCAAACCGGAAGACAAAATGAATTATATCAAAGCCGAACAGCAGCAGGGTAAACTGGTAGCGATGATGGGTGACGGTACCAATGATGCACCGGCTTTGGCCCAGGCCGATGTTGGTGTCGCCATGAACAGCGGAACACAGGCAGCCAAAGAAGCCGGAAACATGGTCGACCTGGACAACGATCCGACCAAGCTTATTGAAATCGTAGAAATCGGGAAACAATTACTGATGACAAGAGGTACATTAACCACTTTCAGTATTGCCAACGACGTTGCCAAATATTTTGCAATCATCCCGGCCTTGTTCATTACCGCCATACCGGCCTTGCAAGGACTCAACATTATGCAGCTGCACAGCCCGGAAAGTGCCATCCTTTCAGCCGTGATCTTCAACGCTGTTGTAATTCCGTTCTTAATTCCGCTGGCTTTAAAAGGAGTGACCTATAAACCGATAGGCGCTTCTGCCCTGCTGCGAAGAAATCTCTTTATCTACGGATTGGGAGGGATTATCGTCCCGTTCATCGGAATCAAACTGATTGATATTATAGTTGCCTTATTTATGTAAAAAAGCGCTTAAGATGGAACTGTTTTCCGGTTGCATCTTAGGCTGCTTCCAAAATATTAAAATTTAAAAAAATGAAAAATCATCTTATAGCCGGAGCAAAATTAACCGTATTGTGTGCCGTTTTATTTGGCGGTGTGTACACCCTGTTCCTGTTAGGTATTGCCAGACTGGCACCTAATAACGGGAAAGGATATGTAGTGGAATTCAACGGTAAGAAATACTATCAGAACATCGGACAGTCTTTTACCGATCCGAAATATTTTAACTCCCGCCCTTCTGCCGTGGCTTACAATGCAGCAGGTTCCGGAGGAAGCAACAAAGGCCCAGGCAATCCCGAATATCTGGCTGAAGTTCAAAAACGGATTGACACCTTCCTGATATTGAATCCGGAAGTTAAAAAACAGGATATCCCTGCCGATCTGGTAACGGCAAGCGGCAGTGGTCTGGATCCGGATATCTCTGCACAGGCAGCAAAAGTTCAGGTAAAACGCATTGCCAGAATAAGAAATCTGGAACCTCAGAAACTGGAACAACTCATTGCTGAAAATACAGAAAAACCACTTTTAGGATTTTTCGGTCCTGAAAAAATAAACGTACTCACCCTAAACATCGCCCTTGATAAATTAAAATAAAATGAACACAAAAATATTCGGCTCCGCTTTAGCGGCCTTAGCCTCTTTCGGATTACAGGCACAAAACGACAGTACCAAAACCAAAAAATCACCTTTAACCGTCAGCGGTTATATCGAAACCTACTATGCTTATGATTTTGGAACACCGGAAAACAACACAAGACCCAATTTTATCTATTCCCACAACAGACACAACGAAGTAGCCCTGAATCTGGGTTATCTCAAAGCCAATTATGAAAAAGACAATGTAAGAGCCAACCTCGCCATCATGGCCGGTACCTATAGCAATGCCAACCTGGCTGCGGAACAAGGCGTTTTAAAAAACATTTATGAAGCCAATGCCGGGGTAAAACTGTCTAAAACCAAAAATTTATGGATCGATGCGGGAATCTTTGCGTCCCATATCGGATTTGAAAGTGCCGTGGGGAAAGACTGCTGGACACTTACCAGAAGCATACAGGCGGATAATTCTCCCTATTATGAAAGCGGTGCCAAAATATCCTATACAACAGACAACGGTAAATGGTTCATGAGCGGATTGGTTTTAAACGGCTGGCAGCGCATTCAACGCGTTGACGGTAATAAAACCTTAGCCTTTGGCCATCAGCTAACCTACAGGCCGAATGCTAAAATAACCCTGAACAGCAGCTCTTTCATTGGGAACGACAAACCGGATACGATTAAAAAAATGCGCTACTTTCATAACCTTTACGGACAATTCCAGGTTAGTGACAAATGGGGACTGACCGCCGGGCTGGATCTGGGTGCCGAACAAAAAGAAAAAGGAAGCAACAGTTACAACATCTGGTATTCGCCGGTTATCATTGCAAAATATACCGCTACCGACAAAATCAGCCTGGCTGCCCGCGGTGAGTATTATTCCGATAAAAACGGGGTTATTATTGCAACAGAAACACCAAACGGGTTTCAAACCTTCGGATATTCCTTAAATTTGGATTATGCAATTTATCCGAATGTCGTCTGGCGGATTGAAGCAAGAGGACTATCCGGTAAAGATGCTGTTTTCCTTAAAGACAACGAACCTTCAAAGCAAAATTTTGCAGCGGTGACTTCTTTGGCAATCTCATTTTAATAACCATAAATACTACTGTTTTGGAAGACAACAGAGAAGATAATGTACAGCATTTCCTCGATTTGATTCAAAAATCAAGAAAAGGAAAGTTTAAAGTCTACATCGGCATGAGTGCCGGTGTGGGCAAAACGTACCGTATGCTGCAGGAAGCCCATTCCCTTCTTAAAAATGGTATCGATATTAAAATCGGGTACATCGAAACCCATAACCGTAAGGAAACCCACGATTTACTCGAGGGTTTGCCTGTTATTCCGCGTCGTAAATTATTCTACAAAGGAAAAGAGCTGGAAGAAATGGATGTACAGGCCATTATTAACTTACGGCCGGAAGTGGTTATTGTAGATGAACTGGCCCATACCAATATTGAAGGCAGCAAAAACGAAAAACGCTGGCAGGATGTTGTTGAAATACTGGAAGCCGGCATTAACGTGATCAGTGCCGTTAACATCCAGCATATTGAAAGCCTTAACGAATCGGTAAAATACATTACCGGCGTTGAGGTAAAAGAACGCATTCCGGACAGTGTACTGGCTCAGGCCGATGAGGTTGTGAATATTGACCTCACTGCCGATGAACTGATTACCCGCCTCAAAGAAGGAAAGATCTATAAAGCGGAAAAAATTGACATGGCTTTAAAGAACTTCTTTAAAGGGGAACACATCCTCCAGTTGCGGGAGCTGGCTCTGAAAGAAGTGGCAAGCCAGGTGGAACGCAAAGTTGAAACCGAAGTTATTAAAAGTAAAAATGTACGGCAGGAAAAACTAATGGCCTGCATCAGCAGTAATGAAAAAACCGCAAAACGTGTGATCCGCAAAACCGCCCGGCTTGCGAATTATTACAACAGCAAATGGTTTGTACTTTACGTGCAGCTGCCACAGGAAAGTGCCGATAAAATAGCCCTGGACAAACAGCGCCACCTGATTAACAATTTTAAACTGGCCACAGAACTGGGCGGTGAAGTGATTAAAATAGAACATACCGGGATTGCAAAAGCAATTATTGAACAGGCCGAACTTAAAAAGATTACGACCGTATGCATTGGCAAACCGCGTATGAACTTTCTCAAAATTATTCTCTCGACAAACGTTTTCAAAGAACTATTAAATAAACTATCTTCGAGTGATATTGATCTGATTATTTTAAGTTGATCGGCAAACCATCATCCGGTTATTCAAACAACACGTTAGCACATCAGCAAATGAAAATAAAAACAAAATTAACCTTAGGTGTCGGACTGCTTTTTTTCCTGATCGTTTTGCTTGTCGCATTAGGAGTAAGACAGCTGCACACATTGGCTAATGACACCGAAAATATTTTAGTGGACAACTACAATTCGTTAGACTATTCCCGAAATATGCTTAAAGAGCTGGATAAGTTTGAACTTGAAAAACAGTCCCTGACAAAATTTAACAGCTTCCTGGAATTGCAAAGCAAAAATATCACGGAAATCGGCGAAAAGGAATTAACCGAAAACCTGTTGGAAGATGCCCGTACTTTTCAGAAGCAAACAGATAATAAGGTTGTTATTGCCCAGATTCGCAATGACCTTAACGACATTATGAAACTGAATATGGATTCGATCCAGCGGAAAAGTATTGTCGCTTCCCACACGGCAGACAAAGCCATATTGTGGATCTCAATTACCGGTTCCATGTGCTTTATTATTGCCTTTACCCTACTGATCAATCTTCCGAGCAATATTGCCGACCCGATCAGGGATCTTACCGAAAGCATCCGCCAGATTGCCGGAAAAAACTATTCCCGGAGAGTTCATTTTGAAGGCCACAGCGAATTTGGCGACCTCGCCAAATCGTTCAACACCATGGCCGAAAAGCTACAGGAATACAGCGATAGTAACCTTGCCCGCCTGATGATGGAGAAAAAGCGGATCGAAACGCTGATTAACAACATGCACGATCCGGTTATCGGTCTGGACGACAGCAATAAAATATTGTTTGCCAATGAAGAAGCCTTAAAGATATCCGGATTAAAAGCCGAGGACGTAACCGGAAAACCGGTTCAGGAAGTCGCGCTTTATAACGACCTGATCCGTTCGCTGATCCAGCATCTTGCCAATAACAGTGCTGCCGAAAGCAAACCGGAAACACTTAAGATCTATGCGGACAATAAAGAAAGCTATTTTGAAAAACAGCTGGTTCCGATTATCATTCTGCCTACCGGCGAAACCGAGAAAAAAGAAATCGGTTCCTTTATTATTCTTCGCAATGTAACGGCGCACAAAGAACTGGATTATGCAAAAACCAATTTTATCGCTACCGTTTCCCATGAGTTTAAAACCCCTATTGCTTCGATGAAAATGAGTCTGCAATTACTCGAAAATGAAGGAATAGGCACTCTTAACGACGAACAGAAACACCTGATCTCGGGAATTAAGGACGATACCAGACGCCTGCTGCGCACCACTTCCGAGCTACTGAACATCACTCAGGTAGAAACCGGAAAAACACAGCTGAACATTGAAGCCTGTAATATCAAAAAAATTATAAAAGACGCGGTAGAAACAACCCACAATCTCGCCGAACAAAAACACATATTGCTGCAAACGGAAATCCAGGAAAATGTCTCGCACGTTTTAGCCGACCAGGAAAAGACAACCTGGGTTATTTCGAATTTAATTACCAATGCCATCCGGTATTCCTATGAAAATTCGGCCATACTGCTTACGGCTGCCAACCGGGATAACCTGGTCACGATTACCGTAAAAGATAATGGCCTGGGCATATCCTCCCAATACAAAGACAAAATTTTTGATAAATACTTCCGCATTCCGGGTTCTGAAAAAGAAGGAACCGGACTGGGACTGGCTATCAGCAAAGAATTTATAGAAGCACAATGCGGTACCATTACCGTTGACAGCGAACTGGGTTCCGGAAGTACTTTTACGATCACGTTAAAAACAGCTTAGTTTCCCCTTTTTTCAAACGCTTATAAAAGCCTCTGATTTTGACAAAAATCGGAGGCTTTTTTTGTTGATTCCCGTTTTCCTGCACTTTTTTTAAAGGCGGTCTTTCCGGCATTGCGCTTTTACCATTTCTCTCCCTAAAAACACAAAACACTAATTAACAATTGTTTACATTTTAAATCTAACCAAATTATTGCTGTTTTGTCGGGGAAAATTCCCCATAAAATAACCCGAAAAAATCCCCGTGCAAAAAAAGGGAATATCCTCTACCTCAAGCAGTTAAACCAACGCAATTTTACATCAGAAAATTTAACGTAAAAAATCAGAGGCATTATTCTTAAAACAATTCATCAGAATAATAATCTGAAAAATTTATTAATCAACTAAAAAATTGAAATCATGAACAACAGAGTAATTTTTAGAGTAATAATGGTAATCATTATCATTATCGGAGGGATCATCATCATCATTGGAAGAAAACCAATCCCGGAACCTATTTGTATTGTATGCAGCGATAACATCCTGAGCCTTTTAGGTTTTGCAGAAGTCGTTTTAGGCGCCATCGCTCTTAACGTACACAACAAGCTTATCAAAACAGCAAATATTAATGTCCGTTAATATTATTCACTAAAAAAAATGATGGCGGTATCCGAAAAGCCTGGAACAGAGTAGGAAAATATCAAAATACACATTTATTATGGCACAAGTAACACCACTTGGTTATCCGCACGCCGGAGCAGGATCAGTAGAAATTCTTTTAGAAGACGTAGACGGGGCAGATTATGCCGTGTTGTTCTCACCCGATCCAAACAATATCGAATTACGGGAAAACGGACAGGCAATGCAATTCTATTACTATCCGAAAAATCCAAGATTAGCAAAAGAACCCGGAAAAGACGGAAAATATAAATTTGCGATGCAGGTTTTCAAATCAGAAGGAGATTCTTCAACCGTTATCGGAGCTGAAGGACTTGAAGAAGAAGCAGGCGCTTATACAACACTGACCAGTACTATTGATCTACCGGAAGCTTTACTGAAAAAAGCGATCGACAAATTAAAAACCAGACTGCACACCGAATATCAGAATCAGAGACAATCTAAAATTCTGGGGTTATTTTCTTTCCTGAAAGGAGTTGACCGCGACTTTAACGAAACAAATGTACGCCCGATACAACTGGTTGAAAATACTATTGCCATGCACATTGTAGGAGAAAAATCGCCTAACAATCCGTTTGGCGGTGCCAACCCGTGGACCTTCAACATCCAAGGTGAAGGAAACGGCAGTACTTTCGGTTTAGGTGAAAACGCATTTTCTGTACTAATGGGCAGAAACAGTGCTTCCCTTGTTAAAAACGCTTTGGAAAACGGAAATAACAATCTGGTTGTAGAAAACAACATTAAATACAAAGCCTATTTGCCAACAACAACAATCAAAACGACCGTAAACATGAAAAAGGTACATACCTATTTCTCTTCTAAAGTAAACGTGAGCTGGTCGTTTGTGGACTTAAACTGGGAAAATGAGTATGAGAAACTGGTAACGGACGGTTCCATTATTTCTGAAATCGTAACAGACAATCAGTTTTCAAATGACGAAAGAAAGAAAATTGAAGAGGCACTATTATCAAAACAAAGGGATTTTGCCTTTAAAATGATCGAAAAACAAATCCTTGACGTACCGAACAAACAGTTTACGGCGGTAAAAGATCCGGAAAAACAAGGTGGAATTTTCCGTTTTATCTTTGGTTCGGGAAGTGTGGGCGCTAATTTAAAATCGGCTACAGACATTAAAGAGATCAACTTTAAAGATGAAATCAAATTCTCTGCAATTGAGGTTTTAGACTCTAAAATCAGTGGTAATCTTGATACGCTGACCACAAAATCGGGAGCAGCTGCAAAAGAAGAACTGAAAAAGTACATTACCGAAGTACGTCTGGATGAAGACTTTACCAAAGTTCAGGTGGTTGCCGCTTTAAACGGAGGTTTGATTAAAATGGATAAAGACGGTGAAATCCTGAACGACAGCCCGGTAAGCCAGGTTTCTTTAGAAGTTGGGTATCCGGATTCCAAAGGAAAAATGGTCTGGAAAAGTTCCGGTAGAATGATTGCGCCGGAAGGAACTCCTTATGTAAAAACAACCAGCAGAACCGGAAAAGACATCGACGCTATTTTCCCGGCCACCTGGACCGACAAGTCTAAAGACAAAAACGCTTTTGTTTTCGACTTTGTGCGCAACACTACCGGCGGAAAGATAAAAGTGCGTCAAAACATCATGTATGAAAAAGACAAACGAATCAAATTAAAAGATACCGTTAACGAATTTGAGTTTGACGGAACCAAATTGTTCATTCCGCTTCCGGTACAGAACATGATTAACTATAATCTTTCTACAGAACAGTTGTTTGACTGTGACACTCTTGAGGTTACTTTTAAAGTGGATAAAATGCCGACTAAAAAGTTCAAGTTCACGGCCGAAAACTACGAAGAACTGATTCCTTATCGTTCGTGGTATGAGTTTGATTATGAGATCAAGCCGACACAATATAAAGTGAAATACACCTGTAAAGGAAAAATAGGCAGTAAATCGAAAAAAATCACCCTTTCTACTGATTACCAAAATATTGACTACCAGGAAGGTGATATCTTATTTGAACTTCCAACCGGAACAGATGCTCAAAACAAAGACATCGAAAAAATAAGAGCGCCATTCATGGAATAGTCCATCCCCGATAAAACTGAAAGGAGTGTTTTTCATTCCTTTTAGTTTTATTTTTTAATGCTTTTCAACTCAAAAAAACAATATCATGCCGGATAACAATACTTTTAAACTGGACGGAACAAAATTAGTTCCGATTAACCGCTTCAACCTGGAAGCCTCCAAACCGAGCAGTTCTTTTTCGGCTGTGGCGGTAAACAACCTTCAGAAATTCACGGTAATTGAACATCCCGTTGTTCATTCCATCAATATAAACCCCACAACTCCGGTAAACAGGGAACGTTTGCCTCTTGTGGAAAACAACATTTTAATCACGGAAAATTCGCTTTTTCAGGACTATAACGACAACAAGATATCCTTTACTTTTCCCGAGGTGATCATCACGCCTAACGACAATACCGTTTTTTACTATGAAAACATCCTGGACGCTTTCGGGCGGAACAGCGGTCTTTACGGCTATGTAACGCTGCGTTATGCCATCCGGAACAAACCCGAAACCAGTACGCTGCGCAACATCCCGATCCAATTGCGGGAAGTGGTCCTAAACCTGAGAGTCGAGAACAATAAAGAAACGGAAACCGTAAAGATAAACGGCCTTATCAATCCGGAAAAAAGCGAGATCCTCTTTAACCTGAAAGACCAGGCGGTAAAAATTGCATTCCTGAATATGGTCACCAAAATCGAAACGTTAAAATCCAGCCTGGACTTATTTTTTGATTTTAAAGGCTATACCAAATTCCGGCGTAAATTTCTATATGCCAAAGGTATTGACGGCACCACCACGCCGCCCATCATCAACCGGGATCCGGATACGGCTGCCAGTGCCCGGATGAGCCTGAAAACCGCTGCCTTACTGGACAGTCCGTTGCTCATTCGTTCCAATTCTGCCAAAAGCCTGATTTCAAAAGAAACGATGCGCGAGATTCAGAAAGAGCAGAACATTGTTGCCGAAGAACCGGAACAATATGTAAAAAGTACGTTTTTGCTAAAGGTAAACAAAACCATTAATTACCCTTTAGCCGCAGATGCTTCAATAAGCCTGTATAAAACAATTGACGGCGGTTTTATCGTTAATCCGTTTAACTCCAATTACGACTTTTCCCAATTCAGACAGATCTTTATTCCGGGAGTGAATTACAACAAACTTTCCATTTATAAATCGACGATTCAGCCGAATACGTTCCTGCTGATCTCAAAAATATACTGCCTGTCCAGAGCAATCGACACAAAGAAACCGTGTATTTCAACCATTTTTCATGCCTATGAAGACGGAACCGGATTGACCGAAGATATTTCAAAAATCAGCTTCCAGTTTGCTTTGGGCCCGGATTTATCCGACTACGATCTTACCAAATTAAAAATCGATTTGAAAAACAATAACTTTCTGGATGGAAATCCGGCCGACTACCTGAATGAGATCCAGTTTTTATATCCCAACAATATTGATTCCGACTTTGACATCAGCGGTAATTATTTCCTTCAGAAATCGGATGTGACGACAGACGGGAAATACTTCCTGTTTTCCATTACCACCGAAAACCTCAACGATGCCAGCCTGCTCATCAATGCTTTGAACAATTCCGTTTCCCAGTTTGCCAATATCAATTTCAGGCATAAGGAGATTAAGGATACCAGTATTATCGAACTGAATATTGAAAAAACAAACGGCGAGCTGCTGGATACCGTTTTTGACCGTACTTCCAAAAAGCTGACTACGGAAAACAAGTCGATTTCCAAATGTAAAATCAATGCGGTACTTTTTATCGATCACAATAATGCGCCTTATTTCAACAACGCTTTCTTTACCAAATATCCGTTACTGGACAGCGGGCAAACCGTGGAACTGGCACTGAATGCCATTAGCAGCGAAAATGCCATGCTGAACCTGAAAGACGTGTATTTTGATTATGAAAGTATTGAAGACATCAGCACAGAATTCAGCCAGATCGTTTCCAAATCGACAGACTATAACAAATACATACAGTTGCAGATTCAGAAACAAAACACGAAGATCAGTAAAATTCAGATTGAGCTGGTGGTTGACGAAACCCTGAGTAAATTCAATATTGAAAAGCTGAAAGCTGAATTTTCAATTCCCGTCCTTTTTAACTTTATCATAAAAAATACCGTTCCGCAGGGAAGAACAACACTTTCTTACCGAATAAATTATTTCGACAAGAACGACAATATCATTGCTTCCAAAAACAGCATTTTTGATTTCTCGGACACTTCCATTATAACGATACCCAAACACAAATAGCCACACCGTTAAACGATTATTCACGTAACAGTAAACATTATGAAAACACTCAAACTGAATACCCGGGCGCCCGAAGTGGCTACCCTGTGTGAAATGCTTTGTAAGATCGGGTATCTCCTTAAAGTAACGGATACCTTTACCCGGGAAGTTGATGAAGCGGTAAAAGATTTTCAGGCTAAAAACAACCTGGTGATTGACGGTATCGCAGGCATCAAAACCTGGTCCCGGTTATTTGAAAAGAACAGCCAGCTTGTCAACTATAACGACAAGCTGCTTTCGGAACAGGATCTAATCGATTTTGCCAGTGAGTATCAGCTGGAACTGGCTGTTATCAAGGCTGTAAATGAAATTGAAAGCAGCGGTAAAGGCTTTCTTATTGACGGCCGGCCGAAAATACTCTTTGAAGGACATGTTTTCTGGAGAGAGCTCACGCGAAGAAATATCGATCCGCAGCAGTATGCGAGTACTGCCAACCAGGATATTCTTTATGAAAAATGGACCCGGAAATTTTACCTTGGCGGACAGCGCGAATACGACCGGCTGCAAAAAGCAATCCGGTTAATTCCGGGAATGAACCTTTCCGATGCCGCAAACGCTTCCTCTTCATGGGGCGTTTTCCAGATCATGGGTTTTAATGCGATAGCACTGGGCTATGAAAGTATCGATAGTTTTGTGGGTAAAATGTATATGGACGAGCGGGAACACCTGGAGGCTTTCGGGCAGTTTTTAAGGAAGAACGATCTGATCAGACCGCTGCAAACCAAAAACTGGGAAACCTTTGCGTACCGCTATAACGGAGAAGGCTATAAAGCCAATAAATATGACGAAAAACTGGCAAGAGCCTATCAAAAATACAGTGCCTGACCATTCATAATGGCGCAACCGTTTCCTCCTTTTACCCGTATTGCATTCGTTTTTTAGATACAGACGATTTTATTCTTCATGGCATATAAAACGAGTCCGATGCGGGTTTTGATTTCCAGTTTCTGAAACAGGTTTTCCCGATAACCATCAACCGTTTTAGGGCTCAGGCACATTTCATCGGCAATTTCCCGGTAGGTCATTTCGGTACAGGCCAGTTTGATAAATTCAATTTCCCGTTCTTTAAGGCTTGCCTTACTTGCGGCACCCAGTTTATTAATCAGTACACCGGAAACCATTTCGGTATAAAAATACCCCGTTTCGTGTACTTTTAAAAGCGCTTCCCTAAAAACGGCAGGATGGGTATCCTTTAGTAAATACCCGGTAGCGCCGTTGCTGATCATCTTGATAATGGTATCTTCATCGTCATTAACAGACAGTGCCAGCACCCTGAGTTCGGGATAGTTTTCTTTAAGGCGTTTCATCGTTTCAACTCCGTCCATGACCGGCATGTTTACATCCAGTAATACCAGGTCCGGTAATTCTTCTGTAGCGACTAATCCGGTTAAAAAGTCTTTGCCGTTGTTGTAATTTCCTGCAACGACAAATTCTTTGAAACTGTTTATCAGAAAGGATAGTGATTGTGAAAACAACAAGTGGTCGTCAACAATTACAATTTTAATTTTGTTCATAGTAAGGGGCGTTTTAATCTTTTAATTCTTTAGTTATAGGGTAATTAATGGTTAATCTTGTTCCCTCATTCTGTTTGGAAATAACAGAAAAGGTTGCGCCAATAAGCTTCGCTCTGGTATTCATATTAGCGAGTCCGGAACCCTTTTCAACTTTCGAATTGTCAAAGCCAATACCCGAATCGGCTATTTCAATAACACAATTGGATCCCTTAAAGTCAATGCACACGGCAATGGTTTTGCTGTGCGAATATTTTAATGCATTTGTCATTGCTTCCTGCAGTATTCTATAGATAATCACTTCATGCTGGGAGTTTATTTTCCGGACGGTACCGGTTACCTCTAACCTGCAGTCTATGATCTTTAACTTTGTAATACGGTTTAAATCTTCGGTAACCGCTTCAATAAAACTGGATTGTAAAACAATATCGCCGTTTATCAGTTTGGCTACCATCCTGATTTCGTCCAGTGATTTACTAACCAGTTTGCGAACTTCATCAATCTCGTTTTTACTATTCCCGTCTGTACTGGCTGCCATTAAATTGAGCTGCATTACGGCAACCGACAGTATCTGTCCGATATTATCGTGTAATTCCCTGCTGATGTTGGTAAGTGTCTGTTCTTTGATTTCGATCCTGGATTTGGCTAGCTCCGAATTAAAGAAGAGTTCGGCTTCCATTTTATCCATTAAAAATTTGGATTTCTTCTTCTGAAAATAAAAGAAAAAAACAAGCAGTGTCCCTAATAATGTAAAAAGAACAATACTGAACGAAATGATTAATAATGGTATCTCTTTTTGCTCCATATAAAACCGAAAATAAAACTGCCGTTCATTAATACGTTTAAAAAGAATACTATCAGACTATACGTCGATTCGTGGATTCCGGATAAGAACCAACGTAAAGAGAGCATAAAGGGTAAATAGGGTACATAAAACAATAGTATCCCCAATACAAACCAGAAAAAAATAGTGTCTTTTAAGGACAATATCAGGTTGGAACTGAATAACTCTACGAGATACAGGCAGCTCAGGACCAGCACCATAACAACACCTATGGCAAAATTATTAAAACAGACCTCTTCTACTATATCCTGGAAAAAGACCGGATTAATGATAACCGACAGGGCAAACAAGGCAAAACAAACGTTTGCGGCAAATTTATTTTTTGGCTGTTGTAAAATAGACTTTAAAAACAAAATATAGTACGGGAAAATAATAAACATATAGATATTGAAAACCATATAGTTTACCTGTCCTGTAACCTGTGTGTAAAAAATCCCTGTTAGTTCTGTAATCGCCGAAAGCCAAATGGACAATACAAAAAGCTTTGCCTTATTATTGGGAAGCTTGTACCAGTAAATGATGCCAAACATACCCGCCAATAAGGCTAAAAACACAGTATATAGTCTTAAATCTGCTAACATTATTATCCCCCGTAATTCAGTTTTGGAGGATTCCCCATCGATCCATAATTTAACGGTTCTATTTCAGTGATATCAATTGGATTTAGCGGTGCCGGTATTGTACCGTCTCTCTGGATCTGCGCTGCTCCCTTTGCTCCTGTTGGCGCTAAAAAGACAGTCGTATAATCGGCATTCTTTGCTTCTTCAGAAGAATATACACCAAGGTAAACCCGGATTCCGTCAACAGTATAGCCTTTCGCTTCTCCTGTTTCTTTTACATAAGTAATATAGCGCTCTAATTCCTCGATGGAAAACCAAAAAGCATTGGCATCTTCCATACCCATTCTTTCCATTAGCATTGCGCTTCTTTTTTCATTGTAATTTTTATTCAGTTCTTTTCCTTTTTCAAAAGAAATTAGCTGCGTAGGTTTAACTGTTGCATTCATTTTTTAGATTGATTATTGATTTGTGACAAAATTATAGTGAACACTTGCAGGCTACAAGGGGAAATTCCCCCCTTTTTATATACCACAATTTTTCCCTGTCTATTACGATAAGGATGTTGTTTCACGGATGTCAAAGAAAATGAATATAAAATTAATCATAAAATAATGATTGACTTTATTTACACACCGTTAAAAGTTTTTATAAAACGCGATCTCAGAACTGGTCTACAATGGTTCTGAAAGTAAGATTCACACGGGGACGTGTTATTTTTGTAGTGGGCGGCAGCCGGTGCAGCCAGTTGGTTTGCGTAGCGCCTTTCATAATTAAAAGACTGCCGGCTTCCAGCAGCAGCGAGGTGGTCGCTTTGGTTGTTTTATGTTTGAACGAGAATTTGCGTTCGGCACCAAAACTCATCGAAGCAATAACGGTATTAACACCCAGTGATTTTTCATCATCACTGTGCCAGGCCATTCCTTCCTGTCCGTCATGGTATAAATTTAAAAGGCAGGAATTAAATTGTGTTCCGGACTGTGTTTCGGCCATTTTTTTTAAGGCTAACAATTCCGGTGTCCACGGCAGTGCCTTTTTGGTCGTATTCGAATAGGTATACAGAAATTCCTTATCGCCATACCAGGCGACCTTTCTTTTGGTCAGGATCAGTTTCCCGAAAATGATGGCTTCATCATTCCGCCAGGCAATGGTATCCATCAGGCGGTCATAATAATGCTGTGCTTCACCTCCGTTCATAATTCTTCCGTAGTAATTCACTTCCCCGTCATAAGGCAGTAAATTTTCTATTGCTCCGGTACTGAATAAGTCCATTACTGTAAGTTGTTTAATTTCCAAAATCGGTACTGTGCTTTCATGCAATGTCCGCAGGGGCGAAATCCTGCCGCTACCGCCATGGCTTCCGTGGCAAAAAACACCCTGTTTTCCTTTTTCATCCGCTTTCCGGACGCACAGCGCAAAAGTCCGTAAATCCGTAACTTTTTATTACCTCCAAAAATAATACTTTGTTTCCGTATCCCGCTATGCAATTCGGAATCGGTTAACGAACAATGTGCCATCATACGCCTATTAGCTTAAAGCATCGTGAAAAATAATCCCTAAAGTATGCCGCTTCCCGCTTTGCACTTCACTGACACCGTGTTTCATATTCACCCTGTAGTATCCTTTTGTTCCTTTTACCGGCCTGAAATTGGTCGTAAAAAACAGGATATCCCCTTTTTTGGGTTTCAGCACGATTGCCCGTGACTGTGCTCTCGGAATTTGCTCGGTCAGCACGAACTCCCCGCCGGTATAATCCTCATCCGGCTCATTTAAAAACAAGACCATCTGAATCGGGAAATAAACCTCCCCGTACAAATCCTGATGCAGGGTGTTGTAACCGCCTTTTCCATAGGTCAGGATCAGTACCGTGGGTTTTAGCTGGTTCTTTTCGGCACACAAATCCAGTAAATCCTGATGAGTAGCCGGGAATACCGTATCTATATGAAGTGCTTTCATCCATAGATTGGCAATGGATGCCAGTTCCGGATACACCGCTTCCCGTATGTTTTGCAGTAATTCCGGTAACGGATATTTAAAATACTGGTATTCGCCCAATCCGAAACGATACCGTTCCATCACCACCTTTTTCCGGTACCAGCCGGTATTGTCGTAATTTTCAATTAAAAAACGGCACGCTTCATCCGTAAGCACACCCGATACTGCTGCATAGCCTTTTTCATGCATGGATAGGGTCACTTTTTCCCAATCCATTGCCGCTATTCGTTCCGTTATCCCTTCCATTACGATTCACTTATAAGGGTATCTGCCTGACAGGCTTCCCAGCCGATGATCGCTTTTTTACGGGCACTGCCCCAATGGTACTCTCCTATCACTCCGGTAGCCTGTATCACGCGGTGGCAGGGAATCAAAAATGCCACCGGATTGTTTCCAATAGCCGTACCTACTGCTCTCGAAGCTTTCGGACGGTTAATCGCTCTGGCAATATCGCCATAAGTAACCAGTTGCCCCATTGGTACTTTTAGCAGTGTTTCCCATACTTTCAGCTGAAAATCAGTTCCTTTCAGATGCAATTTCAGCTGGTGAGGCGCTGTCCAGTCTTTTCTGAAAAACGTCATGATCCCTTTTTGAAACGAATCGGAAGCCTCGGTATAAACAGCATTCGGAAAAGTATGTTTCATATCCTGTAACGAACTTTCCGGATTATCGGCAAAAGCCACATGACAGATTCCTTTGGCTGTTGATGCGATCAGCAGCAAACCAAACGGACTTTCTTCAAAACTATAATTGATGCTCAGAAAAGCCCCTCCGTTTTTATAATCACCCGGGGTCATCCCTTCAATATTCACAAACAAATCGTGCAGCCTGCCCGTTCCGGAAAGCCCGGTTTCAAAAGCCGTTTCCGACAAGGTAAACTGGTTGTTTTTCAGCATTTTTTTGGCGTGTTCGACCGTTAAATACTGTAGAAATTTTTTCGGACTCACGCCTGCCCATTCCGTAAACATTTTCTGGAAATGAAAAGGACTTAAATGTACATAAGCCGCCACTTCATCCAAAGTGGGCTGAGTCTTAAAATTGCCCTGCAAAAATGTGATGGCCTTTGCAATACGGTCAAAATGAATGTCTTCCTGTGTTTTCATTTTTACAATTCTTTTATGATTACGATACAAAGGTAGCTGGCAGCAAACCGGTATCCGACCCGAAACTTGCGGAGTTTACCCGGTTCTGAAATTTTTCCGAAAGCCGCTTTTTAAGGCTGTTTTTTTTTCGGCTTAAAATACTTTTGAAGTATCTTTGTGTGCTTAAACGACAACACACTACCTATGAAATTAGTTTTTGCATCCAATAACAGCAATAAAATTAAGGAAATTCAGCAATTACTTCCACAAGACATCCAGATTTTAAGCCTTACCGACATCAACTGCGATGTTGATATACCTGAAACCGCTGCCACCATTGAAGGCAATGCTATTTTAAAAGCAAATTATGTAACGGAACATTACGGTTACAATTGTTTCGCAGACGATAGCGGACTGGAAGTTGACGCTTTAAACGGTGCTCCGGGAGTAATCTCTGCCCGTTATGCCGGAGATCACAAAAGCGATGCCGATAATATGGACAAATTACTGGCTGAACTGGATGGTAAAAACAACCGAAATGCCAATTTCAAAACCGTTATTGCCCTGAATATCGATGGGGAACAGCATCTTTTTACCGGAATTATCAACGGTGTGATCATTACGGAAAAAAGAGGTGAAAACGGATTTGGTTACGACCCGGTTTTTATAGCCGAAAACGATACCCGCACTTTCGCTGAATTAACAATGGAAGAAAAGTCCGGCATCAGCCACCGCGGCAAGGCCGTAAAACAATTGGTTGATTTTCTAAATAAATAAACCGGAATTTTGGTATTCACTATAAAATCAGTGTACTAAACCGGAGGAAACGGAAAGCAGTAAATGTTAAAACAACGAAAAATCTTCATAAAGTTTTCATAATTATACGCCAATATTACGGCAATCTGACATCATATTTCGATACAGAAATGAGTGAGCGCCTGACCTCCCGGAATAACTACCTGAAAATCAACAAAAAACAAAAATACAAATATGCAAAACACATTAGCATATATCGTTAATTTACAGTAACTTTGCCCCCAATTTAAAAATAACGAATGAATAAATTTGAACAATTAGGATTGAATGAATCGCTACTGCTGGCGATTAAAGATCTAGGATTTGAAAATCCGTCGGAGGTACAGGAAAAGGCGATTCCCCTATTATTGGAAAAAGACACAGACATTGTAGCATTGGCGCAGACCGGGACTGGTAAGACTGCAGCGTTTGGTTTCCCACTGATTCAAAAAATTGATGCTGATAACAGAAATACTCAGGCATTAATTTTATCGCCAACACGCGAACTTTGTTTACAGATCACCAATGAGATTAAACAATATTCAAAATACGTTAAAGGAATTCACACTGTAGCTGTTTATGGCGGTGCAAGCATCACCGAACAAGCGAAAGATGTAAAAAGAGGAGCACAAATTATTGTGGCAACTCCGGGAAGAATGCAAGACATGATTAACAGAGGTATGGTTAACATTAAGAACATTAATTTCTGTGTTCTTGATGAGGCTGACGAGATGTTAAACATGGGATTTTATGAAGATATTACAGCTATTTTATCCGATACACCGGAAGATAAAAGCACATGGTTATTTTCTGCAACTATGCCACAAGAAGTAGCTAGAATAGCTCGTGAGTTCATGAGAAAACCTCTTGAAATCACTGTTGGACACAAAAACTCAGGTTCACAAAATGTATCGCACGAATTTTACCTGGTAAATGCTCGTGACCGTTACTCGGCTTTAAAACGTTTAGCCGATGCTAATCCTGATATTTTCTCAGTTGTGTTTTGTAGAACCAAGCGTGACACGCAGGCAGTTGCCGAAAAATTAATCGAAGACGGTTATAATGCAGCAGCTTTACATGGTGATTTATCACAGGCACAACGTGACAGCGTTATGAAATCCTTCCGCGGAAGACAAATTCAGATGCTTGTAGCTACAGACGTAGCGGCTCGTGGAATTGACGTTGACGACATTACACACGTTATCAACTATCAGTTACCGGATGAAATTGAAACCTATACACACCGTTCCGGTAGAACTGGTCGTGCCGGGAAATCAGGGACATCACTTGTAATTATTACAAAAAGTGAATTACGTAAAATATCGCAGATCGAGCGTATTATTAAAACGAAATTTGAAGAGAAACCAATTCCTTCCGGAATTGAAATTTGCGAAATCCAGTTATTCCACCTGGCTAATAAAATTAAAGATGTAGAAGTTGATCACGAAATCGACGCTTATCTTCCAGCCATTTATGAAGTAATGAAGGATTTATCAAAAGAGGAATTGATTAAGAAAATGGTTTCAGTAGAATTTAACCGTTTCATTAATTATTATAAAAAATCAAGAGATCTTACCGCTCAAAACGCGGGAGAGCGTCGTGACGAAGGTGGTTCTATTCCATCTGACGGAGCTGTTCGTTTCTTCATCAACATCGGATCAAGAGATAATTTTGACTGGATGACCCTGAAAGACTTCTTACGTGATACTTTAGAATTAGGTCGTGACGATTTATTCAAAGTGGATGTTAAAGAAGGATTCTCTTTCTTCAACACTGATGCTGAACATGCCGAAAAAGTAATGGACGTATTAAACAACATCCATTTAGAAGGTAGAAAAATCAATGTTGAGATTTCTAAAAATGATGGTGGCAGCAATACCCGAAGAAGAGATCACAATGGCCGAAGCGGTGGCGGAGACAGAAGCCGTTCAAGAGGCGGTGACCGTGACAGAGGTGGTGATCGCGACAGAGGCGGCGACAGAAGAGACAGAGGTTTCGGAGGCGGACGCTCTGAAAGAAGAGATGACTTTTCCGATAGACCGGCAAGAAACGAAAGAAGAACATCGTCAGACCGTTCTCCACGTCGTTCTGAAGGCTCATCGAACAACTCAACAGGAAGACGCCCAAGGAGAAGCTAATTCTTTTGTTAATTTTCTTGTAATATAATGTAGAAACTGCAAAATATCCCTTACTTTTAGACCAATCTAATGACCCGTATGAGATTTTTTGCAGTTTTTTTATTTTCACTACTTTCACTGGTAGTACAAGCACAGGAAACACCAACAACTGTTTCCGGAATTGTCGTGAATGCTACGACTTTACTTCCTAAAAGCAACGTAAACGTTGTGAATATCAATACCGTTAAAGGAACTACATCTAACGGTCATGGTGAATTTACCATCGAAGCAAAAGCTAACGATACCCTTCACTTTTCGTTCCTGGGTTTTGAATCCATTAAGGTCCGGGTAACCAACGACTGGCTTAAAAATAAAAACACAAAAATCAGACTTACCGAAAAAGCGTATGCTCTGGAAGAAGTTATCATCAACAAATACATCTTAACCGGATATCTGGAAGTCGACACCAAAATACTTCCGCTCAACGAGAATTTCCGCTACCCTATTTCCGGTCTTCCGTACGGATATGAAGCCGGAGATCACTCTCCAAACAAAATCAGCCGCGTTTTAGGCTCCCTGTTCAATCCTGCCGATTTGCTGTACAATTTCTTCGGAAAGAAACCGAAAGAAATGAACAAGCTTAAGGAAATGAAAAAGGATGATGTGATCAAAAACCTGCTGGCATCGAAGTTTGACAAAGAAACGCTAGCCGCACTTTTAGGTATTGATGTTAAAGAAATAGGTGAAATTTTACAGCGTTGCAACTATTCCGAAACGTTCATACAAACCGCAAATGACCTCCAGATCATGGAAGCCATCAGCAGTTGCTATGAAGACTACAAGATCCTGAAAAGAAAATAAAACACGCTTTACCGCAATATGGAGCAAAAAATCACTAAAGCATTTAACTATTGGAAATGGCTTTGGCTGGTTGTTTTTTGCGGGTTCTTTTACCTGATGCTGGACATCACGCTCCGGTATATTCCTTACCGGCCTGACAGCGCATTTTTACAGATCAAACAACACGAAGTAACTAGTGTTTCCGGTTACCTGCCGTTGTTTTACCTGCATGTTTACAGCGCTATTTTTGTATTAATAGCCGGTTTTACACAATTTAACGATACCCTTTTAAAGCGCTACCCGAAAGTCCACCGGCTCTTTGGAAAAATATACGTGTATACCGTTTTATTTTGTGCCGCTCCTTCCGGATTGTTTATAGGCTATCATGCCAATGGCGGATTTTCTGCCAAAGTATCCTTTATCCTTTTAGGCACATTATGGTTTAGCTTCACCCTGCTGGGCATTTTACAGATCTATAAAAAGAATCGCATTGCCCATCAGAATTTTATGCTCAGAAGTTTTGCTTTAGCATTTTCTGCCATAACTTTACGACTATGGAAAGTGATTCTGGTTTTTCTTTTCCAGCCCAATCCTATGGAAGTGTATCAGGTAATTGCCTGGCTGGGATGGATTCCTAACATATTGCTCATCGAATGGTATATTCAATCTAAAAAACGTAAAACATGAAGAAATTTATTTTTTTAGCGCTTACAATAATCATAACCGCCTGTAATTCCAAAGAAAAGAAAGTTGAGAATTCCATAGAAAAGACCGCTGCAAACGAAGTTGTAAAAGAAACCAACACGGAACTGTACGGCTCGTGGGTGGGTGATTTTATTCCCGAAGAGCAAAACAATCCGGAAGAATTTTCACCGACCAACAAGATTAACATTATCCTTAAAAAAATCACACCGGATCAGGTTATCGGACAAAGTGTGGTCGCCGGAAACAACCGCCCGCTCATTGGAACCCTGACCCAAAACGGCAATACGTTTTCTTTCAGCCTTAAAGAACCGGGAGATCACAAATATGACGGTTCCTTTGCATTTACCATTACAAACGATACACTCACCGGAACCTGGACGGCAAACGACAAAAAACTGAATGTTACCAAAAGAAGTTTTAAACTGACCAAAAAGCAATTTGTATACGACCCGAAATTAATGCTGCCGGACGAAGAGGAATACATTGACTGGTACAATCCGAAAACGGTTCAGGTAACCGATGAAGAAGAAACCTATCCGGAAGATTATTACCGGCAGGCATCCGAAAACATCACCATTCTTAACGCTTCCACACAAAAGCTAAGCGATAACGATTTGAAAAACCTGAAAAAGCTGGATCTGGAAATCATCCGCAATACCATTTATGCACGTCACGGATATACTTTTAAGAAAAAAAGCATCCGCCAGTTTTTTGATCCGGTGGAATGGTATATTCCGGTATCCGAGAATGTCGACAACGAACTGACGACACTGGAAAAAGAAAATATCGTTTCGTTAAAACGCTTTGAAAAATATGCCGAAGACAATTACGATACTTTTGGCAGATAATAAAAAAAGGAGGAATTAATGTCCTCCTTTTTTATTGTTTCTCCAGGTATTTCCGGGTAATAAAATCAATATCCTTGATGGATTTCCGGGCCCAGTCGATTCTCTTTTCCAAAACTTCGGCTTCCGTCAGCTTCCAGTCAATATCCGATTTCCGCAATCGCGTAGATATATTCTGAAGGATAATCGCCGCCGAAACGGAGATGTTCAGGCTTTCCGTAAAACCAACCATTGGAATTTTAAGATAACCATCTGCCTGCTGCATCACTTCTTCCGATAATCCAAGCCGTTCCGTTCCGAAAAAAATAGCCGACGGTTTTGTAATATCAAAATCTTCCAGCAAACAATCATCATCGTGAGGTGTCGTGGCAATAATCTGATAACCGCGTGCTTTCAGGTTGTCAATACAATCCTGATTCGAATTAAAACGGTGAATATCCACCCACTTTTCGGCGCCCATCGCAATTTCCTTGTCAATTTTCTTTCCAAAACGCTGTTCTACCACGTTTAATTCCTGAATACCAAACACTTCACAACTTCTCATTACAGCACTTGTATTGTGCAGCTGGAACAGGTCTTCTACAGCCACAGTAAAATGCTTGGTTCTGTTTTCCAAAACTTTAACAAAGCCATCCTTACGGTTTTCTGTCATGAAATTTTCGAGGTAGGCCAGATATGCTGTATCTAAAAAAAGAGATTCCATTAAAAAAGGGTGTGATTATAAATTTTGTTTATTAACTTAGTCGGAGTTAATTTGCTCCTATGACTCAAGAAGAATTATTGCCACAAATCTACAAAAAAGACGACAAAGCGTTCACTCTTTTGTATGATATGTATGCCAAAAGTCTCTACGGCATCATTTATAATCTGATAAAAGACCGGGAAGAGGCAGAAGATGTCCTTCAGGAAACCTTTGTGAAGATCTGGAAAAATATGGACAGCTATAATGAAAGTAAAGGGCGTTTTTTTACCTGGATTCTCAACATAGCCCGTAATACCGCTATCGACAAATTACGTTCTAAAAACTTTAACAATAATCAGAAAAACTTATCTTCTGACAATTTCGTACATATACTCGATGACAGTTCGAAAACAAATAACAAAATTGATACTATTGGAATTCAGGAGTTTGTCAAAAAACTAAAGCCAAAATGCATCCAGCTGATTGATTTGCTGTTTTTTAAAGGCTACACCCAGCAGGAAGCATCCGAAGAACTGGAAATACCTTTGGGTACGGTTAAAACGCAGAACAGAAATTGTATTAATGAATTAAGAAACTTACTTGGAGTATAATGAACACGAGAGAATATATAGCGTCTGGAACCCTTGAATTGTACGTTTTCGGAAAATTATCCGAAGAAGAAAACCGTAATGTTCAGGAAATGGCAAATGAATTTCCGGAAGTAAAACAGGAAATTGAAAGTATCGAACAAGCCGTAATCAATTTATCGTATAGTGTTGCCCCTAATTTGTCGTTGGACAACTTCAATACCATCAGGGAACAGCTTTTAGAAAGAGAAGCCGCTGTTGTGACCATGAAACCAAAATCGGCCTGGACACAATATCTGGGCTGGGCTGCTTCCATCGTATTACTGTTAGGAGCCGGATTTTTATACTTTGAAATGAATCAAAGGGATATTTTACTGAAAGACAGCAAAAAGGAGAATCAGTCGTTACAGAAATCAGTCGTTACCCTGGAAGAAAAGAATAAAGCTACCGAAACCGTTTTAAACCTTATCCGGGACGATAAAAACACCGTAGTGGCACTTGCCGGTCAAACAGTAGCACCGGAAGCCAAAGCAAAAGTGTACTGGAACAAAGAAAATCAGGCCGTATATGTAGACGCTGCCGGTTTACCGGAACCGCCTAAAGGAATGGTTTACCAGGTTTGGGCATTAAAACTGAATCCTTTAACACCAACCAGCATCGGATTATTAGAGCAAACCGGAATTGTAGGGAACTCAAAAATATACAAAGTTGACAATGCAGCCGAAGCCGAAGCTTTTGGTATCACGTTAGAACCAGCCGGCGGTAGTGCTTCGCCAACATTAGAACAATTGTACACCTTAGGAAAAGTATAAATGAAAAAGAAACTGGTGGTTCTTTCCGGTGCCGGAATCAGCGCAGAAAGCGGAATTAAAACCTTTCGCGATGCCGACGGTCTATGGGAAGGACACGACATCATGGAAGTGGCGTCCCCTATTGGCTGGGCAAAAAACAAAACACTTGTTTTAGATTTCTACAACAAACGCAGGGCACAGCTTTTAGCGGTGCAGCCCAATACAGCCCACCAGATTCTTGCGGCATTAGAACAGGAATTTGAAGTACACATTATTACTCAAAACGTAGACGACCTTCACGAACGTGCCGGCAGTACAAACGTATTGCATCTTCATGGCGAACTGTTCAAAGTGAGCAGTACCCGGAATCCCGATTACATCCTGGACTGGAAAACCGATTTGAATATCGGTGATACCGATCCGGAAGGCAATCAGCTGCGACCGCATATCGTGTGGTTCGGAGAAGAAGTACCGGCCATCGAAACCGCCGTTCCAATCGTTGAACAGGCCGATTACTTACTGGTTATCGGGACTTCATTACAGGTTTATCCAGCCGCAGGGCTGATGCATTACACCCGGAATACCACTCCCGTTTATTATATCGACCCGAAACCGGCTTCGATCGGCAGCCTCAGTAATCCGCTGAAAGTAATTCCGCTATCCGGTTCCGAAGGGATGAAAGTGCTTCAGGACGAGCTTTTAAGTGCACTCAAAAAGATTTAAAAATGTTTTTCCAGAAGTTTTTGTAAAAGCTTATCTTTGCGGTTATTAGAAAATAACACAACAACAAATGCATTTAACCGAACTTAGTGCTATATCGCCAATAGATGGACGTTATAGAAACAAAACCGTTTCCTTATCTCATTATTTTTCTGAAGAAGCTTTAATCAAATACCGCGTATTGGTAGAAGTGGAATATTTTATTGCACTTTGTGAGTTGCCTTTACCGCAGCTGGCTAACGTGGATAAAAACCTGTTTGGCGACCTGCGTAAAATCTATGAGGATTTTTCTACTGAAGAGGCACTTTGGATTAAAGAAACCGAAAAAACCACCAATCACGATGTAAAAGCTGTAGAATACTTTATAAAAGCAGCTTTTGACAAACTGGGATTGCAGCAATACAAAGAATTCATCCACTTCGGACTGACTTCACAGGATATCAACAACACCGCTATTCCTTTATCGACTAAAGAAGCGTTCGAAAAGGTATATGTACCGTCACTGATTAGTGTTGTTTCCCGATTAAAAGAATTAAGCATCGAGTGGAAAGACGTTCCAATGCTGGCACGTACACACGGGCAACCGGCTTCTCCAACCCGTTTGGGCAAAGAAATCGGTGTTTTTGTAGAGCGTCTGGAAGAGCAGATGCGTTTGTTGTTCAACGTTCCTTTTGCGGCTAAATTTGGAGGCGCAACCGGAAACTATAATGCACATGTTGTGGCTTACCCGGCTATCGACTGGCGAAAATTCGGGAATAATTTTGTAGAAGAAGCCCTGGGATTACACCATTCCTTCCCTACTACCCAGATTGAGCATTACGACCACTTTGCAGCATTCTTTGACGCTTTAAAACGTATCAATACAATCCTTATTGATCTGGACAGAGATATCTGGACTTATGTTTCAATGGATTATTTCAAACAAAAAATCAAAGCCGGAGAAATTGGTTCTTCTGCTATGCCACATAAAGTAAACCCGATTGATTTTGAAAACTCGGAAGGAAATTTAGGAATTGCCAATGCTATTTTCGAGCACCTTTCTGCAAAACTTCCGTTATCAAGATTACAGCGTGATTTAACCGACAGTACCGTTTTGAGAAATGTTGGTGTACCGATCGGACATACCATCATCGGATTTGAAGCAACCTTAAAAGGATTGAACAAATTGCTTTTAAATGCAGATAAATTCGAAGAAGATTTGGAGAAAAACTGGGCTGTTGTTGCCGAAGCAATACAGACAATCTTAAGACGTGAAGCCTATCCGAATCCTTATGAAGCTTTAAAAGATTTAACGCGAACCAATACCGTGATCAACAAAGAAGCGATTCATAATTTCATCGGTACGCTGAATGTTTCTGATACTATTAAAGCAGAGCTTTTAAAAATCACACCAAGCAATTACCTGGGAATTTAATCCCGGATCCGGTAACTTTTAAAAAGTACTCCAAAATCCCGTCAGTGGAAAATTATTTTCTGCTGACGGGATTTCTGCTTTTATATTATAAATTTATCTTAAAATGACAGTATATTAACTCTGGTTACTTTCATAAATACGCATTATTTTATAACTTACACAAATCGTAAAATCCCTATAAAAAAGCCTATGCTAACAGCCGAAACAGTAACTAATGCCTCACACCATTTATATCCTTTAATCAGTGATTTGGGATTAATCTTAATGACAGCCGGAGTATCGGTTTTATTATTTAAAAAGATCAGACAGCCCCTTGTTTTAGGATATTTAGTTGCAGGTTTTTTAGCCGGAAATAACTTTGACTTCTTCCCTTCCATAACCGACATCAAAAGCGTTGAAGTCTGGGCAGAAATCGGGGTAATCTTCCTGCTGTTCAGTCTTGGTCTTGAATTTAGCTTTAAAAAACTGATGAAAGTGGGCGGCACCGCCTCGATAACCGCCATAGTCCAGATCATCTCGATGATTTTTGTGGGTTACCTGTCCGGACAATGGATGGGATGGTCCCAAATGGACAGTATCTTTTTGGGAGCCATATTATCCATGTCATCCACCACCATTATCCTCAGGGCTTTTGACGAACTGAATGTCAAAGGAAAAAAATATGCCGGAATTGTATTTGGTGCTTTAATTGTAGAAGACATCGTTGCCATCTTGCTGATGGTTCTATTATCGACCATTGCGGTAAGCCAGCAATTTTCCGGAGGAGAGTTGTTTGAGTCCGTTTTAAAGCTCTTATTCTTCTTAATCTTATGGTTTGTAGGCGGAATCTTCTTTATTCCTACTTTATTAAAAAAAGCAAAGAATTTACTAAACGAAGAAACCCTGTTAATCATCTCGTTAGCCTTGTGTTTAATGATGGTTATTTTAGCAACAAATGCCGGATTTTCTCCTGCTTTGGGTGCTTTTATCATGGGTTCCATCATTGCCGAAACCACTCAGGCCGAAAGAATCGAACACCTTATCAAACCGGTAAAAGACCTGTTTGGTGCCGTGTTCTTCGTATCGGTAGGAATGTTAATCAATCCGGATACACTTGTGGAATATGCCTTACCGGTATTCCTGATAACCTTAATTACAATTTTCGGAAAAACCATCAGTACCGCTGCCGGAGCCTTAATTTCCGGGCAACCGTTAAAACAATCAGTACAGGCCGGTATGAGCTTGGCGCAAATCGGGGAGTTCTCCTTTATTATCGCTACACTGGGTATGACCTTAAAAGTAACCAGCGATTTCCTTTATCCTATAGTGGTAGCGGTTTCTGCCGTAACCACATTTACCACCCCATTCATGATTAAAATGTCGCTTCCCGTTTATGAAAAACTGGAAAAGATACTGCCTCAAAAGTGGGTTACAGCCATTGATACGTACAGTACAAACTCCCAGTCGATTAAAGCGACCAGCAACTGGCAGATTGTATTAAAAGCAAAACTGACACAGATTGTTATCAACTCGGTAATCATTATTGCGATTATACTCTTATCGGACAGGTATATTTCACCGCTGGTAGCCGATTCCAAATTTGGTAATGCCGTTGCCGCGCTGATTACCTTAGTGATCATAGCCCCTTTCCTATGGGCGCTTTCACTGAGAAGAGTTGCCGAAAAAGCAATGGACGAACTGCGAAAAGAACGCAAATACCGTGGCCCGCTAATCATGCTGATCTTAACCCGTATGGGACTTGCTTTGTTCTTTATCGGTTTTTTACTAAACAACTTCTTCTCACCCATAGTAGCCTTTTTAGCCTTAATTATCGCAACGGCATCGTATTTTATTTTCCCTAAAAAGCTGCATGCCCAATATGAAAAAATAGAAAATCACTTCCTTAAGAATTTCAACGACCGGGAAATTGCCAGAGCGCAAAAAACAAGAGACGATTTAACTCCCTGGGACGGTCACATGGCAAATTTTGAAATTGCCAAAGAATCCAACCTTGCCGGTAAGAAATTACAGGACTTGAAAGTACGTGAAAAATTAGGCGTTAATATCGCCTTTATTAAGCGTGGGGAAATCATGATCAATATACCAACCCGGACGGAACGTTTATTCCCCGGAGATGAGATCTGTGTGATCGGAACGGACGATCAGGTGCAGAACTTTAAAGCCTATCTGGACCAGAACGAAATTGAAGTACCGGAAACGGTAGCCGATGCCCAAATTGTTTTACAGCAATATGAGCTTAATAACGAAGATTTTATCGGGAAAAGCATCCGCGAATCGCAATTGCGGGAAAAAACCGGCGGTCTGGTTGTGGGTATCGAACGCAACGGCGAACGTATCTTAAATCCGGAATCGCATTTAGTGCTGGAAAAGAATGATATTTTATGGTTAGTGGGCGATAAAAAACTATTATCCTCTTTCTTTAAAAACTAATACCAAAAAAAAAGACCGTTTCAAAATTGAAACGGTCTTTTTTTATGTCCTGTAAATATTATCTGGAATAGTTAGGAGCTTCTTTTGTAATGGTTACATTATGCGGATGGCTTTCCCCGATTCCGCTGGCTGTAATTCTCACAAATCTTCCGGTTTCCTGCAGCGTTGCAATGTCTTTAGCACCACAGTATCCCATACCGGCACGAAGTCCACCTACAAACTGAAGCATGCTTTCGTTCAACTCTCCTTTGTATGGTACACGTCCAACGATTCCTTCCGGTACTAATTTCTTAACATCGTCTTCCACATCCTGGAAATAACGGTCTTTAGAACCTTCCTTCATCGCTTCAACCGATCCCATTCCTCTATATGACTTGAATTTTCTTCCTTCAAAAATAATGGTTTCACCCGGTGATTCTTTTGTTCCTGCTAAAAGCGATCCCAGCATTACACAGTCGGCACCGGCAGCAATTGCTTTAGGAATATCACCTGTATAACGGATACCGCCATCGGCAATAACCGGAACACCGGTTCCTTTTAAAGCAGCAGCCACTTCTAAAACCGCCGAAAACTGAGGGAATCCAACACCTGCAACCACACGGGTAGTACAGATAGAACCCGGTCCGATACCTACTTTTACAGCATCGGCACCATTTTGGGCTAAATATGAAGCCGCTTCCGGTGTTGCAATATTACCTACAACAACATCCAGTTCCGGGAATTTTTGTTTTACTAATTTTAAAACATCAACCACTCCTTTTGTATGCCCGTGTGCTGTATCGATAATCACCGCATCCACACCGGCATTAACCAAAGCCGTAGCTCTGTCCACCGCATCTGCCGTAACACCTAAAGCAGCCGCAACTCTTAATCGCCCGAACTTGTCTTTATTTGCATTAGGTTTTTGCGTTAATTTTGTAATATCTCTGAAAGTAATTAAACCGACTAATTTATTGTCTTTGTTAACTACCGGTAGTTTTTCGATTTTATTGGCCTGTAAAATTTCTTCTGCAGTTGCTAACGTTGTTCCTTCACCAGCCGTTACCAGATTCTGAGAAGTCATTACCTCAATAATGGAACGGGCATTGTCTTTTTCAAAACGCAAATCACGATTGGTAACAATTCCTTTTAAAATCTGATTGTCATCTACAACCGGAATTCCGCCGATACTGAATTCACGCATTGCCAGTTTAGCATCACCTACAGTCGCATTAAGTGGTAAAGTAACCGGATCGATAATCATTCCTGATTCGGCACGTTTTACTTTACGAACTTCACCAGCCTGCTGCTCAATGGTCATATTTTTATGCAAAACACCAATACCGCCTTCCTGTGCCATAGCAATAGCCATTGCACTTTCGGTAACCGTATCCATCGCTGCGGAAACAACAGGAACGTTTAAAGTGATGTTTTTTGAAAATCTCGTTTTGATACTTACTTCTCTGGGAAGTATTTCTGAATAATTTGGAACTAGTAGAACATCATCGTAGGTTAGACCTTCCCCGATAATTTTAGCTGTGTGTGCTTTCATTTGCAATTTGTAGTTGAATTGCATGCAAATATAACACATTTATCCTTTTTGATAAAATGGTTTTAACGAAATATTAAAAAAACAAGCTGTTTTTCTAAAAAAAATGTATACGCTTAAAAGAATTAATGATAAACGGTGAAAATTTTCAAAGCTTCATTATAAGCACTCTCAAAACTCATCGGACTTAGTCCTGTATCTGCTTTTTGAGAAGTGAAATAGGAAAGCATCTTTTCTGTAGGCATGTTTCCGGTTAAATCGTCTTTTGCCATCGGGCAGCCGCCGAATCCCTGGATGGCACCATCAAATCTTCTGCAGCCGGCTTTGTAAGCCGCATCTACTTTTTCAAACCATTTATCGGGAGTGGTATGCAGGTGTGCACCAAATTCGATATGCGGGTATTTTGGGATCAGGTTGGAAAACAAATAAGAAATCACATCCGGTGTGGAAGAACCTACCGTATCCGAAAGCGAAAGGATTTTCACGCCCATATCCGATAATTTTTCCGTCCATTCTCCAACGATTTCCACATTCCACGGATCACCGTAAGGATTGCCGAATCCCATTGATAAATAGGCCACTACTTCTTTATTGGTAGCTTTGGCAATATCCAGAATCTCCTGCAGGGTCACTAACGATTCTGCTATGGTTTTATGGGTATTCCGCATCTGGAAGTTTTCCGATATGGAAAAAGGGAATCCCAGATATTTGATTTCCGGAAATTGGGAGGCATTTACCGCTCCCTGTGTATTTGCTATTATGGCCAGTAATTTACTTTTTGTCTGCGACAAGTCCAGTTTTGCTAAAACTTCGGCAGTATCCTGCATTTGCGGAATTGCCTTAGCCGAAACAAAACTTCCAAAATCGATGGTATCAAAACCCACACGCAACAGGGATTGTATGTACTGTACCTTCTTTTCTGTAGGAATAAACTCTTTAATGCCCTGCATGGCATCTCGCGGACATTCTATGATTTTAACGTGTTCCATAATGTTTCAAAGATAGTGGAAAGTTGACAATTTTCAAATAAGACCATGCTTCCGGAATGGTTTGCGGCTGCTTTTGTTAAGCATCCGCACCCAAAACAATCACGTTCAGCCGGTTAGCCGCTTTGAATTTTTACAGCACCACAAAGTTTAACATATCAAGGTTTGCCCTTAAATATTTCAATCCAGGATTATTGCTGATTTAGTATTTTTTTGTTTATCGCTTTTATCAGCGCCGGGCCTTCATAGATAAATCCGGTATACAATTGCACCAGACTGGCTCCTGCATTCAGTTTTTCCAGGGCATCTTCGGCAGAATGGATTCCTCCTACTCCGATAATCGGGAAGGCTTTTCCGCTTTTTTCCGAAAGAAAACGAATCACTTCGGTCGCTCGTTGCGTTAACGGCTTACCGGAAAGTCCGCCGGTTTCGGTTTTGTTTTCAGAAACCAGGCCGTCACGCGATATGGTCGTATTGGTCGCGATAACGCCGGCAATCTGTGTTACCTTAACAATATCAATAATATCCAGTAACTGATCGTTTGTTAAATCCGGTGCTATTTTCAGCAAAACAGGCTTCGGTTTTGCTTTCGTCAGGTTTTTGTTTTGCAGTGTCTGCAACAAATTGGTCAGCGGTTCTTTATCCTGCAGCGCTCTCAGATTGGGTGTATTGGGAGAACTCACATTAACCACAAAGTAATCAACATAATCGAATAAGGCATCAAAGCAGATTTCATAATCGCTTGTCGCTTCTTCATTAGGCGTGATTTTATTTTTTCCGATGTTTCCGCCTATCAGTACCCCGTTGTTTTTTTTCAGTCTTTCAACCGCTTCCAGAACACCGCCGTTATTAAATCCCATTCTGTTAATCAGCGCACTGTCGCCCTGCAAACGGAACAATCGTTTTTTCGGATTTCCGTCCTGTGCTTTAGGTGTTAACGTACCGATTTCGATAAAACCGAATCCTAAACCGGAAAGTTCTTTATACAACCGGGCATCTTTATCAAATCCTGCTGCCAGCCCTACCGGGTTTTTGAATTTTAAGCCGAATACTTCCCGTTCAAGCCGCGGGTCATTTACCCCGTAAAGGGATTTCATTATGAACGGAAAGCCAGGGATTTTATTAGCAAAACGTATTGCCGAAAAGGTAAAATGATGGATCTTTTCCGGATCGAAACAGAAAAGAACAGGTCTGATAATTGATTTGTACATAAGTGTTGTGTTGTTGTGCAAAAATAGAAAATATTTGCGATGCACAAGAAATTAAACGACGGCTTCAAAAACTATGGCTTTCTATTTTATTTTAAAAAGAATGGGACTATATTTGCTAAAAATCGAATTTTATGAATGCCTTACAGTCTATAATTGAGCAAGCATGGGAAAACCGTGCGTTATTACAGGAAGAAAAAACCACCAACGCTATCCGGGAAGTTATCGAATTACTGGATTCCGGAAAACTACGAGTTGCCGAGCCTGTAACGGAGGGATGGCAGGTAAACGAGTGGGTAAAAAAAGCTGTAGTAATGTACTTCCCGATCCAGAAAATGGAGACTTTGGAGGCAGGAATATTTGAATATCACGACAAAATGCCTTTAAAAAGAGGGTATGCCGAAAAAGGAATCCGTGTGGTTCCGAATGCCGTAGCCAGACACGGTGCCTATATTTCCAGTGGTGTTATTTTAATGCCGAGTTATGTTAATATTGGTGCTTATGTAGATGAAGGAACGATGGTAGATACCTGGGCAACCGTTGGAAGCTGTGCCCAAATCGGGAAACACGTCCACCTGAGCGGCGGTGTTGGTATTGGCGGTGTATTAGAACCGTTACAGGCAGCTCCGGTAATCATTGAAGACGGTGCTTTTATCGGCTCCAGATGTATTGTTGTAGAAGGCGTTCGCGTGGAAAAAGAAGCGGTATTAGGCGCTAACGTATGCCTGACAGCATCTACCAAAATTATCGATGTTACCGGTGAAACACCCGTAGAAATGAAAGGTGTGGTTCCGGCGCGTTCGGTTGTGATTCCGGGTAGTTATACCAAAAAATTTGCAGCCGGCGAATACCAGGTTCCCTGCGCTTTAATCATCGGAACAAGAAAACCTTCAACAGATTTAAAAACATCATTGAACAACGCCCTTAGAGAGTACGACGTTGCTATATAATGAAATGAATGTTAACCCAAAAATATCGGCGTTAGCCATAATTTTAAATGAAGAAGACAATATTCGGGATTACCTCCACAATATGTCTTTTGCAGATGAAATAATTGTAGTTGACTCCTACAGCAGCGATAAAACCTTAAGCATAATTGCCGAAGATTTTCCGCATGTTAAGGTCGTACAGCGCGAATTCGATGATTTTTCAAGTCAGCGTAATTTTGCTATTGGCTTAGCTTCAAACGACTGGATTACCTTTTTTGATGCCGATGAACGCGTTACCGAAAACGGAATCCGGGAAATTAAAGCTATCGTTGCTTCCGGTACGGAAGAAGTTGCCTTTTGGGTAAAAAGAACGTTTTATTATTCTGAAAAGCCCATGTTTTACGGCGGTCAGAATCAGGATAAAGCCATTCGTTTATTTAAAAAATCAAAGTGTAAATATTCCGATAAATTAGTGCACGAGCAACTGATTTCAAACGGAAAAACCGGTATTTTAAAAGAGATCATCCATCATTATTCTTTTAAAAATAAAGAAAACTTTTTAGGAAAGCGGCTGCAATACTCCAGGCTGAGAGCGCAGGAGCTTTTCCTGAGAGATAAAAAACCGAATGCTTTCCATTTTTATATCAAACCGGCTTTTCGTTTTTTTAAACATTATATAATCGAGTTTGGTTTTTTAAATGGAGCCCAGGGAATATCTTTGGCAAAAATAATGTCACAGCACGTTTATATGCGCTATGTTTATTTACAGCAACTGCACGAAAAACTGTCGGCTCGGTCCGGCGGAAAGCTTGCTATCGGATATGAAGCCAAACGTGTTTTTCACAACCGGACAGGTTTAGGCAACTACAGCCGGGATTTGGTGCGTATTCTGAGTCATTTTTACCCGGAAAACAGCTATTTCCTTTACAACCCGAAACCCGCCGGAAAAAAGCTTTTCACTACAGAAGCCGAGAATATTTCCGAAAAATTGCCGACAGGCTGGTTCAACCGCAAATTTTATAATATCTGGCGGCAGTTTACCATTGTTTCCGATCTGAAAAAAGACGGGATCAGAATATTTCACGGACTGTCCGGTGAATTACCATCCGGCCTCAAAAAAGCGGGTATTAAAAGTACGGTAACCATTCATGATTTAATTTTCATGCGTTATCCGGAGTTTTACTCCTACTTTGACCGGAAAATACATTTTTATAAGTTCAAAAAGGCGGCTAAAAATGCCGACAGGGTAATTGCCATCAGTGAGCAGACAAAGGAGGATATTATCCGTTTCCTGTCTGTCCCGGCGTCCAAAATAGACGTTATCTATCAGGGCTGCCAGGATGTCTTTAAAGAAAGCTTTACCGAAACGGAAAAACAGGCAGTAGCGGAGAAATTCCATTTACCCAAACAGTTTGTGCTGAATGTCGGTACGGTGGAAGCCCGGAAAAATGTCCTTATCGCTGTAAAAGCCATTAAAAATATCGATACGCATCTGGTTATTATCGGCGGCGAAACGGCCTATACCAAAGAAGTCAAAAAATATATCGAAACACATCAGCTCCAGGAAAAAGTTATTTTCCTGAAAGGGTTAAGCAGCAAAGAATTAGCCATTACTTACCAGCTGGCTACCATTTTTATTTACCCGTCCCTATTTGAAGGCTTCGGAATCCCGATTGTAGAGGCTTTATATTCCAGAACACCTGTTATTACTACTAATTCCGGTGTTTTCCCGGAAGCAGGTGGCCCTGACAGTATTTATGCTGATCCGACAAATAGTGCCGAAATAGCCTCAAAAATAGAATTACTTTTAAATGATGCCGAATTAAGAAAAGAGATAACGGAAAAAGGTTATATGTTTGTACAGAAATTTAACGATTCCGTGATTGCTGATAAAATAATAACGTTGTATAATTCTCTTTAAAAAAAAATCAATAGTTTCGTTTTACAGAACGAATCATAAACAGAAAAAAATCCCCCCACATGAAAGTCGCCGGTTTTACTTTTATCCGCAATGCGGTCCAAAACGATTACTCCATTGTAGAGGCCATCACGTCTATATTGCCAATTTGTGATGAATTCGTTGTAGCACATGGAAATTCCACTGATACTACACTAGATCTGATTAAAAGTATCAACTCCCCTAAAATCAGAATCATCCAGACTGTTTGGGATGATACGGTTCGTGAAGGCGGAAAAACGTTTGCTCTGGAAACCGATAAGGCTTTTCACGCAATTAGTCCGGATATGGACTGGGCATTTTATATTCAGGGTGACGAATGTGTACATGAAAAATACCTGGATACCATTAAAAAAGAGATGGAGATCTGCCTGAATGACGATCAGGTGCAAGGATTATTATTCAATTACACCCATTTTTACGGTTCTTACGATTATTATGCCCACTCCAGAAGATGGTACCGCAGAGAGATCAGGGTGATCCGGAATTTACCCGGAATGCAGTCTTATAAAGACGCACAGGGATTCCGCTATAAAGGAGAAAAATTAAAAGTAAAGCATATTGACGCATCCATTTATCACTATGGCTGGGTAAAACCGCCAAGCGGCCTGAAAACCAAAGTAAAAAATACCGGTCGTTTTTATAACAGCGATGATGAATGGATTGACAAAACCTATAATGAAAATTATCAATTTGACTATGGAAATGCCGAAAGGTTATTAAACTTTAAAGGCACCCATCCAAAAGTTTTTCAGGACAGGGTTTCCCGCAGCAACTGGAAATTTTCATTTGATCCGACAAAATTAAGCAGCAATTTAAACTTCAGAAGAAAATTTTTAGCTAAAATTGAAGATTTAACCGGTATGCGTTTGTTTGAATACAAAAACTATATCATCGTAAAAAGAAGTTAAATAACATTGTAATGTCACAAAACAATAACGTCAAGATCAGTGGTTTGATAATCACCTTCAACGAAGAGAAAAACATTCGGGAAGTTATCGAATGTCTGGATTTCGTAGAGGAAATTATTGTACTGGATTCTTTCAGCAGTGACCGTACTGTTGAAATTGCTGCCTCTTATCCAAAAGTAAAAGTCATTCAGAACAAATTTTTAGACTATACTTCGCAGCGGAATCTGGCTCTTAAAAATGCTTCCAACAACTGGGTCTTATTTTTAGATGCCGATGAAAGAATTACTCCGGAATTAAAAGAAGAAATCCTGAATGAGGTAAACAAACCGGAAACCAGGGATGCTTATTTTTTCCTGAGAAAATTCTATTTTAACCAAAAACCGATACATTTTTCCGGTACTCAAACCGATAAAAATTACAGACTCTTTAAAAAGGAAAAAGCCCATTATATCCCTGAAAGGCTGGTACATGAAACCTTAAAAGTGGACGGAACAGTAGGCATATTGAAAAACAAACTACTGCATTATTCCTACGACAACTATGAGGTTTATAAAAAGAAAATGATTAATTACGGTGTATTAAAAGGGAAAGAGCTTTTCCTGAAAGGAAAAAAATACAGCATTTTCACGCATTACCTGAAAACCGTTTTTAAATTCATAAGAGCATATCTGCTCCGTCTGGGAATTTTAGACGGGAAAAGCGGGTTTATTCTTTCCTATTTACAGGCTTTAAGTGTACACCACACCTATAAATCGTTAAAAATAACCCAAAAACAAAATATATAACTGATTCTCACGATATAAGTCATAGATAATAAAACTTTTATTTTTTTAATTAACATACCCTGATGAACAAAAAAATTTGTTTGATAAGCTTCGATAACTGGCAGTATGACAAATACATTATCAAGTCATTACAGCATAAAAATATTGATGCCTATCATATCAATCTAGGAAGTTATAAACATGCCAATTTATTATCTAGGGTCATTAACTCATTCTCTAAAATATTCCTGAGAATAAACTTAAAGACAAAGAAAAAACAGGAACATATCCTTGCCGAACTTCAGAAAAACGGCATGCATGATATTATCCTGGTTATCAATCCCGATGTTATTGAACTGGCTTATCACCAACAAATTAAACAGCATACCAAAAAATATATCGCTTATTTATACGACAGCCTGCACCGGTGTCCTGTAGATCATTTGCTGAAAGCCGATTTATTTGATGAGATTTATTCTTTTGATGAAGAAGATGCGAAAGCCAACAACTTCACCAAAATGAATAACTACATCTATTTTGACAAGCAGGAAATTCCTGCCGAAAAACCAAAATACAAAGCGATAACCGTTTCTTCTTTCGATAAACGCTTCCCGGTATACAATGCTATTGCGAACCAGCTGGAAAAAATGCAGTATCCGTTCAATTTCATTTTTGTGAGCCATAATATGCGGTTTAAAAAGCTGAAATTCAATTCTAAAGCAGCAGCAGATCTGAAAACCAACAAGCTTTTAAAATTCCAGTCTAAAAAAATCAGACTGAAACAGCTGTTAAAACTATATGCCGAAGCCGAAGTTATTTTTGACATTGTCCAAAACAGGCAAACCGGACTGAGTTTCAGGGTTTTTGAAGCCATGGGAATGCAGAAAAAACTGATTACGGATAATAAATCCATCACCAAATATCCGTTTTACAATCCGCAGAACATCCTGATTGTGGACAGAGATAATCCGGTTATTGAAAAAGATTTTTTAGAAACGCCCTATCAGCCTATACCCGATGAGATCTACAATCAATACACTATAGATACCTGGGTTAATAAAATTTTTAAACTGTAATTCAACTATATGAACATCCTGATCCTCACAAGAGAATACAAGCACCCTTTATTGCCACCCTGCGGCGGAACCGGTAATTTCAATGCATTACTGGCCAAAGAACTGGTTAAAAGAGGGCACAAGGTTCAGGTATTCGGTGTGTTGAAGACCAATATCGATTTTGAAGACGAAGGGGTTCAGGTACATTATATCAAAAGCCTGTTTAAAAGGAATGTTTTTTTAAATTTCCTGAGATCCATTACCCAGAAAATTCCTTTTCTGATGCCGTATCACTTTCAGTTACATGAAAGAGAGAAAAAGGACATCAGCAAAAAGCTCTATTCTTTTATAAAGAAACAGCAGCTCTCCGTTGATATCATTGAAAATCATGACTTTGAAGGACTTTCGTTATTTCTGGACAGCTCCATTCCCTATGTTGTAAGATGCCACGGTTCTTTTTCGGTACTGGAAAAATATTTCCATTACAAGGTGGAAGCCGGGCGGAAACATTGCGAAAGAGAGGCCTTTAAAAAGGCTAAAAACGTAATTGCCGTTTCAAAATTCTCGGAGCAGGTCAACCGGGAACTATTTGGTGTTCCGGATTTCAAACTGATTTACAACGGGATCAATGTTCAGGAATTTCAACGGGATACGACTGTAAATACAATCCCCTATTCCCTGTTTTATATGGGAAACTGTTCGGTCGAAAAAGGAGCCGATACGGCTTTTAAAGTGTTTCAGATTCTGGCAAAGCAGTTTCCGGAAGCCACTTTACATTATGTTGGCAGAGCGACACCTTATCAGGAAGAACTGCAGCAGGATATTAAAGCGGCCGCTTTAACCGAAAAAGTTATTTTCCACGGCTATCAGCCCAAAGAAAGCATTATCAGACTGCTCAGCAGTGCCAACGTGATTATCTGTCCTTCCAAAGGGGAGAATTTCAGTCTGGCATTACTGGAAGCTCTGGCGCTGTCCAAACCGGTCGTTACTTCGGGTATCGATTCTTTTAAAGAAGTAATTGTTTCGGGGAATAACGGTTTTATCTGTGAAACCGAAAACGATTATGTAACACATATCAGCGATTTGTTCAAAAATCCGGCGCTGGCTGGCGAAATAGCAGAAAATGCCCGAAAAACAGTAGTGGAAAACTTCAGTATCGAAAAGATGATGACCGAAACGGAAGACTACTATACAGCTGTAATTCAAAAACATTCTTAACTTTCCAAAACGAACCTTTCTTTTACCTACCATGACAAAGCCAACACTATCCGTAATTATGCCGGTTTTCAATGCCGAAAAATACCTGCAGGAAGCCATTGACAGTATCCTGAATCAGACATTTTCCGATTTTGAACTCCTGATCCTGAACGATAAATCGACCGACAACAGTAAAGCGATTATTGAAAAGAATGCGGCCAAAGACCCGCGTATTGTTTTTATTGATAAGGTTGTAAATGTTGGCCCTGCCAATTTAAGAAATGAAGGTTTTGAAACGGCACAAGGTACATTTGTTGCGTTAATGGATGCCGACGATATTTCCAAACCGGATCGTTTTGCCAAACAGATAGACGCTTTAACCCAAAATCCTGAAATTGGGGTTTGCGCAACTTTTTATACGCTTTTCAGAGAAAACGGAAAACGCCAGTTAATCAGTGTGCCAACGCAGCATGCCGACATTAAAAGGGCTTTCCTTTTCTACAATCCTATTGGAAATCCAACAATTATGCTTCGAAAAGAGGCGTTAAAAGATTTCCGTTTTGACAATGATTTCGTTCCTATCGAAGACTATGAGCTTTGGAACCGACTGCTTGATGAAACCACATACATAAACCTGCCGGAATCTCTGTTGGATTACCGCTGGCATGACACGAATATCAGTCAGACCAAAATTGACAATGTTAATCGTGCCTTACAGAAAATCCGCCTGGCACAGCTGGAAAAGAATTTTGGCATTGCCGCTACCCATCCCAACATTAACGGTTTTTTGAATGCCCTTGATTTTAAAAGAGGTTTAGCGCCTGAAGCGATCATCGGTACCATTGAAGCTGCCAAAGCCTTGTTTGCCATTAACAACAGGGAGCATCTTTACAACGAAAAAGCATTTGAGAAGCAGATTACCCAAATTGTAGTGCGAACTATCCGGAAATCTAAAGAATACAACAAATCGTTCCTGAACTATCTGAAAACCGACGGTAAGGTTTTCTATCAGAAAGTAAAATGGATCGACAGAATAGTGATTATGTTGAAATCGTTACGTTAGCTTTTATTGTCCGGAGAATTTTTTGACATAATATCTTGCTTTTCTCCAGATTCGGCTTGCCCGTATCCGTTTTCCTCTGTAAGTACCTCCCGCAATATTAATCGGCTCATAGTATTTATAATCGAATCCAAAGCTCTCATTCCAATAACCATATTTTAAAGTCGCTTCTTTATCAATCATCGGAAAAACAAAATTATCATCGTTGATAGCGGAAATTACTTCTTCATGGTTTTTAGGAATAAAAACACAATTTAGCTTTTCATAGGCTGCATGCCCTAATAATATCACATTTTTACCGGCAAATGCAGCTTCTGCTCCTACAGTAGAACCAAATACGATTATGATATCACTTTTATTAATCAGTGCATAAGTATCAATACTGTCTTCTGCTTTTATAATTTCTATTGAAGGGTATTTTTTCTCAATCTCGTTTTCTATAAATCGATTTTGACTATTATCCAGGCCTTTTAAATTAGGATGTACACGCAAATATAACTTTACCTTATCATTGTCCTTCAGGCTTTCACATATCCTTTTTATACCTTCATTATCATTGGGGTAAAAATAGGGTCCGAAACCTTCAAGGCCTTCATATTCATCTAATGACGAGTTAAAAATCGTTACAATTTTCCTGTCGGTATTAATACTCGCGGGCAGATTCCCTTCCTGTTGTTCCTTTGTAAAGGAATACCAGGCATCTTCTACTCTTTTTATTCTATTCAAATAGAACATTTTACCAATTTCGACTTTATCATCGATGGCGTTCTCCCACAAGTATTCCATTTCCTCAGAAACGGTTTGTATGGAATGCGGTATGGAATTGACTCTAAATAGAAATCTATTTATTTTCCCTCCTCTTTCATGAGTTGCATAGTCCAGTTTTCTTTCCTGGCATACTCTCAGAAGCGGCCTGTTTTCTATAAATCTTCCATTAAAGAAGATGACCAGATCCGGTTTAATCTTATCAATAACTAATTGAAATGTTTCATATAAATAGGCTCCGGTTAAAAGGCCTCTAAAAATAAAATCCTTATGTTCTTTTATATCCGGTTCATGGTTTCTTGTATATGAAACCAAAGACGAAGCAGTAGCCATTCCGGAATCGTATGTTTTGAATGTGAATTTTTTTAATGACTGAATATCTTCAAAAGTATCAGGTGCATGGAATTGTTTCGTTTTAAACGCTTCCATATTTAAAAAATCTTTATAGTGAAGAACATGTAGATTTTCTCCTTTCTGATTTATCTTCTGTATAAATTTAGAGCTGTTTAAAACTCTGGAATAGCAAACTTTACAATCAACACCAATATGTTTGGGGTTTTCAAAACATACTTTAAAATCGCTTTTACAGATAAGCCAATATATCGTATTTCCTTGTTCTAAAAGCCGTTCTACGATTTCCATCTCCGTTTCTAAATGCGGCGTAGGATGATAGGTAGTCTGTACAAGGATTGTTTTATTGAAAATAGAATCTATATTGGTCATTCGAAAAGATATTGAAATGTAATTTTATTTATTGTCTGCAAAATTTAATTGCATAGGTGTTCCTTTAGCTAAATCAACCAAAGCTTTTGTTCCGATTAATTCATTATAATATTTTGGATGTACTCCAAAACCCGGACGAACGGAACGCAGGTTTTTAGCCGTAAAAACGTCTCCGGCTTTTATATCTTCTGCAATATATAAAGAACGGCTGAACTCTCTTCCTTTAACTTGTTTTTCGGTTAATTCATAATCTACCGTACCGGAAGCTTTTTCAGCTTCCCTAACCGCTTTTACCATTGCGGTAAACTCTTCTTCATTCATTGAGAACGAAGCATCCGGTCCTCCGATGGCACGATCAATTATAAAGTGTTTCTCTATGATTTTTGCGCCAAAAACCGTTGCTACAATAGGAACCGTACTTCCCATGGTGTGATCCGAAAGACCGCTGATCACGCCGTATCTTTCGCTTAAATCCTTAACCATACACATGTTTGCCTCTTCTATTGGAGCTGGATAACTGGAAGTACATTTCAATAAGGCAACCTGTGTATTTCCTTTTCTTTTACAGGCATCCAAAGCTAACTCAATGTCTTCCTGTACAGCAATTCCCGTTGAAATTATAACGGGTTTTCCCTTTGATGCTACATACTCAATTAATGGAATGTCTGTAATTTCAAAAGAAGCAATTTTATAAGCCGGTGTATTCAGTTCTTCCAGTAAATCTACCGAACTGAAATCGAAAGGAGATGAAAAACAAATCAAGCCTTCTTTTTTAGCTGCTTCAAATATTTCCTTATGCCATTCCCAGGGTGTGTAAGCTTCCTTGTATAGATCATAAAGGTATTTTCCATCCCAGATAGTTCCTTGTTTTAAACGAAAATCATCCGTTTTAACATCTAAAGTTATTGTATCGGCTGTATAAGTCTGTAATTTGATGGCATCCGCACCCGCTCTTTTGGCTGCTTTTACTGTTGCCAATGCGTTATCCAGGCTGCCATTATGGTTTGCAGACAACTCTGCAATAATAAAAACCGGGCTTTTTTCATCAATGTGAAAAGTGTCTATATGGAATGACTTTGTCATGATTATTCAATTGAAATTTCAAATTTACTATTTTCTTTGTCTTCAGTTTCTAAAAAACCTAATGCCCTGAAGGCTTTTAAAGACGGAATATTATCCTTGATAACAAAACCAATAATTGTATTACCCGATAATCCTGTTTCTGAAACAAGCTGTTTCAGATAATCTACTCCTTTTTTAAGGATTTCTTTACCCAATCCATATCCGTGATAATCCGTTCCCAATAAATAGCTTATAACAAAATTTCCCGCTACACGATCAAACCGTATCGATCCTACGGGTTTATTTGCTATTTCTGCTATCAGATATATACATTCCGGATTATTAACCTTCGATTGGAACCACGCGACATGTTCTTCCCGCAAAATTTCATTTTTATTAAATGAAAACCGACGTATTTCCGGATCTTTTGCCCATAAAAAAGTAGTTTCAGCGTCTTCAATCGTTGCCAGGCGCAAATTCATTCCCTTATGCATCTTTATCCTTTTAAAGATCTTTAAAAGCCTTTCACCAGATAATCCATCTATAACATTTTTATTCAAAGGTACCCTGTTTACTGCCTTTTGAACAGCTTCGTTTAATTCCTTTGGTTCAAAATCATGGGCATCATAAAAACAATTTTCATTTTTATATGCACTATAGATAAATTTCTGATTTTCAACATAAGTCCCGGAAATCACATTGCAGCCTACCGAAAGCACTTCATTTAAAATTCCACTTGAAGGTACAACTGCCAAATCTGATGCCACCATAAGCTCCATTATCTTTCTCTCATCAATACCGTGAAAATGTTCAATTCTTTTATCAGAATCAATAACGGTTTTCAGCTTGTTTATCTGTTCAAATGCAACTCCGGTAACAACAATAATCCGTTTAAAAACAGGAAATGCCGTTATTGTAGCGACTGTCTTTTCCGTAAGATTTTTAAAGTCTGAACCTCCGAAACAGATAAAAACGGTTTCCAGGTTTGCAACCGCTTTCTTATTTCTTGCCTGCTCTAAAAACAACGGTCTTAATAGGGCATATTCCGGTCCTAATGCAAATTGAGTCGTTACAAGTGCATTATAGTTACCCGGGTTAACATTAGGCGCATGATTAATGATAAGGTCTGCAACATACTCTTTATCAAACAGATCATCAATGCAAACTAATGTTGCCGCTGTATTTTTTATACTTTCCTGATATGCTAAATCAAAATGATAACCATCCAGAACAACAATGTCATTCTTTGTTGGTAAACTCAAAAAAACGGCTTCATTTTCAATTTCCAGCAATTGAAAACGCGCCTCTTCCAGATCCTTTTTTATTTTATCCGGAATACATCTACACACAAAAGTGATTGAAAAATCGGATTGAAGCATTTGTGCCAATGCAAAACACCGTATTAAGTGCCCCAATCCTATTTGCGAATTTCCATCAACTCTTATATAGATATTCATATTTATAATGTTTTTCTGAAAACAGCTTTTGCAGGATTACCAATCAAAAATTGTTCGTATCCTTCTTTTAATGCCTGTTTGTATATTTCCAATGATTCTCCAAAGGCTTTAGCAAAGTAATACACATCGTCTTCTGTATGAGAAAAGCAGGGTACGAATGCCCCCTGGAACAATACTCCTCTTTTTATCATTTCCTGCATAAAAAGTGTTCTATATCCCTGGCTGAATACTTTGTTATTATCTTTAAAAACAAAAAATGGCATCCAATCTGCTGCTACAACTTCTACATAATCCGTTAATTCATTTTCGATCACCAATTGTTTGCATAAATCGGATAGTTTCTTTCCAATTTGATGGTTGTGTGCAATTACATCTTTTTCCCGGTATTCTTTTATTGTGGCTATTGCAGCGGCCAAACCATGTGTTTCGCCACCATGCGTAGTCGATATTAAAAATACTTTTTCTTCTCCTTCGCGTGTAATGCCTCCTAATTCCATAACCTCTTTGGTTCCGGTCAAGGCACAAAATGAAAATCCATTTGCGATCCCTTTCCCCCAGGTAGCCATATCGGGTACAAGGTTGAATTTTGTAATTGTTCCCGGAAAATCGGTTTTAAAACCGGTTACCATCTCATCGGCAATAAATAATGCTCCATTGGCATGACAAAGTTCAATGGCTTCTTTTAAAAAGGTTTCTACTTTAAAATCCGGATTATTCAAATGTGGATAGTTTCCTTTTTCCGGTTCGGTAATAACACAGGCAATTTGATTCGGGTATTGCTCAAACAGCCTTTTTAAGGATTCTATATTAAACGATTCAAACGTTACAGACAGTTTAGAAATATCTTCCGGTATTCCTTTGTTGCAAGCTGTAGAACCAATAAACCAATCATCATAACTATAAAACGGGTGATCACCGGGAAACGCTATTAGGTTCCGTCCTGTTTTTGCTCTTGCAAGTTTAACTGCTGCAGTCGTAACAATAGATCCGTTTTTTGAAAACTTAATCATGTCATGCCCGGGAACCAATTCTAAAAAGGTTTCGGCCATTTCTTTTTCTAAAGCAGAAGGACGTTGAAAATTGACTCCGTTTTCCAATTCTTCCTTAACGGCATCAAGTACCGGGCTATAGGCATGACCTAAGCTAACACTGGTTAATCCCATTGAGCAATCTAAAAACTCATTTCCGTCTACATCCCATATATGCGAGCCTTTGCCTCTTGCAATGGCTGCTGGCGATAAAATCGGGAACTGATCGTCTCCTTTCGAATAAGTATGACTTCCTCCGGGAATCAGCTTGTGAATTGCTTTTCTATATTCATCTGAAGCTTTGAAATTTGTAATATTTCTTAGCGCTATTTCGTTAAATTTACTTTTCATATAACCTTCGTTTCTAAAAATAGAATGATTAATATTCTGAATTGTTTTATGTTGTACTAAATAATCCGCATAGGTCTGCCATGGCAAATCGGATCCTAAAGTTTCTATTAAATGTCTGACCACCTCAAAATCGGATGGCTCATCAACAGTGATTCGCAATGAAGCATACGCTTTATCGATATTTTCATTGGCAATTTTAGTTTGTGTATTTCTTCTGATGTATGGCGTTACATGTTCTCTGTCTGCAATAGCAGTAGCTAACTCCCAGGCTTCTTCCAGTGCTTTAAAACTAAAAACCTCAACGTCCAGTCCGTCCGGATAAGCTTCCTGAGATTGATTTGAATGATAATCCAGTTTGTTTTCCAAACAAAACCGGATGGTTTCATCTATTAGAACCGGATCAATCAACGGACAATCGGAAGTGATCCGAACGACATAATCAGGTTTTTCATCTTTTACAGCGCTATAAAACCTGTCCAGAACATCGTTTAAACTTCCTTTATAGCTTTCAATATTCAGATTTGCCGCAATATTACAAATCGCATCTGATCCCTCTTCATTTGTTGTCGCGACCAACCATTTGTTGACCAATACTGATTTTCCAGCACGTGTTAAATGATAGGCTAATAAGGGTATATCGTTTATGGTCAGTAATACTTTTCCAGGCAAACGCGAAGAGCCGATTCTTGCTTGTGTTACTCCGATTATTTTCACCAGTTAACAGGATTTAGTAATGTTTTATTTTTAATCGCAATCGTTTCTATCCTTGCAAACAGGTCGTTTTCCGGACGCCAATCTGAAACTGCCCGGATATTTTCTTTTAATTGAGCAGTGGTATCAACGCCAATAACAACCTGGTCTATAAACGGGTTTGCAACAGCATAATTCAAAGCTACATCGCTAACGGTTACATTATTTTCTTTACAGATATTATGTAATTCCAGTAATGCCGGTTTTAAATCGCTCAGTTTTTCCGGCAATCCTTCCGGATCCATAAAGTATAATCCCTGTAAAAAAACGGAACGAACATGAATTTCTGTCCCAAATCCTTTTAATACCTGAAATTTATTCGCAAACTTTCTATCCAGAATGCTATACGGCAGCTGTACGATATCCGGAATACAATTTAGTGCTATAAGGCGCTCCAACTGCTCCGGACTGTAAAGTGAAAATCCTATTTTATTAATTTTCTTTTCCGCTTTTGCCTTTAATAACGTTTCCCATAAAAAAGGATTTTCGATTAATGTATCAGCGTTATGAGCCAGATAACCATAAACGGCTGAACAGTTTAACTTATCTAAAGACAGCGAAAGAACATTCTGCAATTCATCATTTGTTTTTACAGCCGGGAATTTTGTGATGATATTAAACCTGTTTTCTGAAAATAGCCCAAGACGTTCCTCTGCATTACCATAAGCATGCGCAGTATCCAAATAGTTGATATCATGTTCCTTTGCTATTGCAAGAATACTTTTCAGTTCTTCATCTGCCGGTACACCATGTGTATTTGCAATACCATAATTGATACCGAATTGAACCGTTCCGAGTGTTATTTTCAAAATTATTTTGTAAAATATGTTGCTATTTTATCAATCACAAAAGATTGCTCCTCATCTGTTAATGTGGGATACATCGGCAGACTTATACACTGCTTATAATACTGTTCTGCCAAAGGCATGTCCTGCTCTTTCCATCCCAAAGCTCTGTAATATGGCATTAAATGGCATGGTATATAATGAATCTGAGCAAAAATATTATGCGTTCTTAAGTAATTATACAAACCTAAACGATCTTCAACTTCAATAACATACAAATGATAGGCATGTCCGTCTATAGTATCTGATTGTCCTTTAATATAACTTTTACCCTCAAAAGCTTCTTTATATCTTTTTGCAATCGCTCTTCTTCTTTCAAGTCCCTCGTCTGCTCTGGACAACTGACTGATTCCTAAAGCCGCCTGAAAATCTGTAAAACGATAATTATATCCCAGATGCTGCATTTCCATATACCAGCCCGGATAACTCTCCCCTTCCGGAACTGGCTGACCGGCTGCAAACGCTACTGAATTCTCAAAGCTCGCCGCCTCTCTTGTGATACCGTGTGTACGAAGCGCTACTATTTTTTTATACAGCTTTTCATCATTTGTTGTAATCATCCCGCCTTCTCCTGTAGCAATATGTTTTACCGGATGAAACGAAAAAATGGCTAAATCGGCATAATTTCCGTTTCCACAATTTTGTTTTGTACCCTTGCTGTCAATAAAATACCCACCGGGAGCATGGCATGCATCTTCAATAATCCACAAACCATATTCATCGGCTAATTTTCTAAAAGCTTCCAGATTAACGGCTCTTCCGGCAAAATCTACCGGAATAATTCCCTGATAAGTTCCTTTAGGAGACGCTTGCAGCAATTTTTCAACTTTCTCAATATCCAGCAAATAGCTTTCTTCGTCTATATCGGAAAAAACCACTTCACCACCGCAATATCTCACACAATTTGCGGAAGCAGCAAAAGTAATTGGTGCTGTTATTACCTTTTGTCCCTGCGCTACATTAAGTGCTAATGCCGATAAATGTAATGCGGCTGTTCCATTTGAAACAGCAACAGCATATTGACAACCAATGTATGCTGCAAAAGCTTTCTCAAATTCTAATATTTTAGGTCCCTGTGTAAGGAAATCTCCTTTTAAAGCCTCACTTACAACCTTAATATCTTCTTCTGTTATATTTTGTTTTCCGTATGGTATCATCGTTATACTTTAAAATCAGGGTATAAGTGTTCTTTTATCAATTCTCTCAGACTCTCTACTGTTTCCCATTCTTCATTATCACCCGAGGTATAATTAAATCCTAAAGGAACCTGCTTTGCATTAAACGCTGTTTTATACTCATCCAGATCCCAATTGGTTACCTGAGGAAGGATCACATAGTATTTCCCCAAATCATAAGTGGTAAAAGAATCGGAAGCGGTAATCATTTCTTCGTGAATTTTTTCACCCGGACGTATTCCGCAAATCTTATGTTCACATTCCGGACCGATTGCCTGTGCAACATCTAAAATTCTGTATGACGGTATTTTAGGCACAAATAATTCTCCGCCCCAGGCTGTATCTAAAGCGTGAAGAACCATTGCAACTCCATCCTGAAGCGAAATATTAAAACGGGTCATATTGACATCCGTGATAGGCAAAATTCCTTCTTTTCTTTTATTCATAAAAAATGGAATCACAGACCCGTTAGATCCCATTACATTACCATATCGCACAACAGAGAATTTAATATCCTGCTGTCCTTTTATATTATTAGCCGCTATAAAAAGTTTATCGGAAGTAAGTTTCGTTGCTCCATATAAATTAATTGGCGCGCAGGCTTTATCTGTAGATAGGGCAACTACTTTAGTTACATTAGACGACAAACATGCTTTTATTACATTTTCGGCTCCGCCAATATTTGTTTTGACACATTCATCCGGATTATATTCTGCGATGTGCACATGCTTCATTGCTGCTGCATGAATTACATAATCAATCCCGTTAAAAGCTCTCTTCAATCGTTCTAAATCTCTAACATCACCAATGAAGTATCTGATTGCAGGATATTCTGATTCCGGAAATTCTTGTGCCATCTGAAATTGTTTTTGCTCGTCTCTTGAGTAAATAACAAGTCTCTTAACATCTGGCCATTTTTGTAAGATTGTTTTCGTAAGCTCCTTCCCTAAAGATCCTGTACCTCCGGTGATTAATATTGATTTATTATTCAGCATTTGTTTTTCTTTTTATGAATGCAAATATAATAATTAAACGATAGTTAAAATACCGTTTTTATCTCACAACTTTTAAGCCCTTAATAAACATTTTTAAAAGTATCGCTTTCTGTTTTTTTCATTGCCTATATGTATGTTATTCTCATTTTTAAAAAAAATGAGCAATGCAATCCGTCAGGTATTTAAAACCCTCCCAAACAGTTGATTCAAATCGTCTCTTAACAAAAAACAGCTTATGCATTACGCCCGCTGCCTGTTAATCCTTTTTTATCCCGGTTATCAGACAACTGCAATAATACCGTCGCTAACAATATTTTCTTTAATAATAGCCGGTTTAAAAAAAATCAGATCAAATAACCTATAGTATTTACGTAATGCATGGAATAATGTTATATATAATTTTTAATTTTGCGACCGGAATAGAAAACATTCCGACACATACCTTACAATGAATATTGGGCTGTAATTGCATCAACAATTTTTCCTTTGATCTTGATATGCCAATCGGGCTGTCTTTTCATCGAAATGCCTTTTATGATAATGAGTAAAAAAACAGAGTAGTCAAAATAAAATCAGTGTACATGATGCAGGAAGAAATACATAAAGCATACGAAATCATCAAAAACGGGGGCATCATCTTATACCCTACCGATACCGTTTGGGGTATTGGCTGCGATGCGACCAATCCCGAAGCCGTAAAAAAAATATACGAACTGAAACAACGGGAAGAAAGCAAAAGCATGATCGTTTTGATGAATGGCGATAAAATGATGTACAATGTATTTAAGGATATTCCTGAAGTGGCCTGGCAAATTCTGGATTTATCGGAAAAACCGACTACGCTGATACTTGACAATCCGAGAAATGTAGCCAAAAACATTATCGCTCCCGACAATACGTTAGGCGTTCGCATCGTGAAAGAGCCGTTTTGTTTTAAACTGATTGAACGCATGAAAGTGCCGTTGGTTTCCACGTCGGCTAATATCAGCGGAGAACCCACTCCAAAATCATTTAAAGAAATAAGCCCGGCAATTTTGCAAGGCGTTGACTATGTTGTAAATTTGCAGCACGATAAAGTTGCAGGAAAACCCTCCACTATTATCAAACTGTCGTCAGACAGTCAGGTAAAAATCATACGAAAATAATACAGGCCACCTACCTGCGAATGGTAGATTCAAATTAATGAAAAAGCAAGATTCCTATAAAGAGGCATTACAATCCAAGATATTTGAAATTATTTCAGATGCTGCAAAAGAACTGAATGTTGAATCTTATGTTATCGGAGGTTTTGTCAGAGACCTTATACTTGAGCGTAATCACAAAAAAGACATTGATATTGTTGCAGTAGGTAGCGGAATCGAATTAGCCTTAAAGGTATCCGAACGTATTCCGCACAACCCGAAAGTCCAGGTTTTTAAAAACTATGGTACCGCGATGCTGCGTTATGAGGACATGGACATCGAATTTGTGGGTGCCCGTAAAGAATCTTATCATTTTGAAAGCCGGAACCCGGTAGTCGAAAACGGAACGTTGGAAGACGACCAGAACCGTCGGGACTTTACCATAAATGCTTTGGCACTTTCGTTGAATCAAGCCAATTTCGGAGCCTTAGTCGATCCGTTTAACGGATTATCCGATCTGGAAAACAAATGCATTAAAACCCCTTTAAATCCCGATATCACCTATTCTGACGATCCTTTACGCATGATGCGTGCGATCCGTTTTGCCGCACAGCTCAACTTCACGATCGAAAAAGAATCGCTGGAGGCTATCGAACGGAATAAAGACCGTATCAATATTATCTCCGGAGAACGTATCGTCGATGAGCTGAATAAGATCCTGCTTGCCGACAAACCGTCAACAGGCTTCTTATTGCTGTACCAAACCGGTCTTCTGGATATTATTCTGCCGGAACTGACCGCGCTGAACCAGGTAGAGGAAATTGAAGGACACACGCATAAAAACAATTTTTACCATACGCTGGAGGTTGTCGACAATATCTGCCCGAATACAGATGATGTATGGTTGCGCTGGTCGGCATTACTGCACGACATCGGGAAAGCCCCTACCAAGCGTTTTAATAAAAAACAGGGATGGACCTTTCACGGACATGAATTTTTGGGTGGAAAAATGGTCAAAAAAATATTTGAACGCCTGCACATGCCGTTAAACCACAAAATGAAATTTGTGCAAAAAATGGTCATGATGAGTTCCCGTCCCATCGTATTGGCTCAGGATCTGGTTACCGATTCGGCTGTTCGCCGCCTGGTTTTTGATGCCGGCGAAGATGTTGAAAACCTGATGACCTTGTGTGAAGCCGATATTACCACCAAAAACCCGAATAAGTTTAAGAAATACCATCATAATTTTAAAATTGTCCGCCAGAAGATCGTTGAAGTGGAAGAACGCGACCACGTCCGTAATTTCCAGCCGCCAATTACCGGAGAAGAGATCATGGAAATTTTCAACCTGAAACCTTCCCGTGAAATCGGTCTTTTAAAAGAAGCCATTAAGGAAGCCATACTGGAAGGAGAAATCCCTAATGAATACCAGCCGGCTTATGACTTTATGATGCAAAAAGCGGAAAAACTGGGACTGAAAAAAGTAACTGAATAATGTTTACGGAATGTTTCGGCATACTGTAACGAAATAATACAAAGACAATACGGTTGTCTTTAAAATTTGAATTCCAATATCATGAAAAAACATTTTACTTCCATCGCAAAAACGGCTCTTATTTTAGTTTATCTTGTAATTGTTGCCGGTGCACTGGTGCGTATGACCGGTTCCGGAATGGGTTGCCCCGACTGGCCGAAATGTTTTGGATATTATATTCCTCCAACGGATGTTAAAGAACTGACGTGGAGTGAAAACAGGGAATTTAAAAAAGGACAGGTAATCATTAAAGACCAAAGTCTTTTGGTTGCCAAAGATAATTTTACCACCGGAAGCACATTTGAAGCTTCCCATTGGGAAAAATACACCAAACACGATTATGCGATTTTTAATCCGACGCATACCTGGACAGAATATATTAACCGTTTAACCGGTGCTTTGGCAGGATTGGCCTGTTTTGTTATGGCTATTGCTTCTTTCTCGCTCTGGAAACAAAGTAAAAAGATCACACTGCTGTCCTGGCTGGTAGTCTTTATGATGGGATTCCAGGCGTGGCTGGGTGCTACCGTGGTCTATTCGGTACTGAATCCGGTAAAAATTACCGTTCACATGGTAATGGCTTTGGTTATTGTTGCCGTGATACTCTATATCATCCGACTGGCAAAACCGGTTAGTTCCGATAAAATATTCAATCCGATGTTCCGTACCGTATTGTGGGTTTCTTTAGGACTTACGCTGGTACAGGTGGTTTTGGGCACACAGGTGCGCCAGTTTGTAGACGAACAGGTAAAATCCGGAATTGGCAACGAAACCCTGTGGCTGAGCAACCCGGAAATCAGCTTCTATTTCCACCGGACATTCTCTTTCCTTGTTTTGTTTGCCAACCTGTTTTTATATTTAAGAAACAAACGTCTTAAATTAGGTTTTGACAAAATTAACTGGGTAATGCTGCTTTTACTGGCAGAAATAGCTTCCGGAATTGCCATGTACTACCTTCATTTCCCGTTTGGCAGCCAAACCATACACTTAGTACTGGCTTCCATCCTGTTCGGAATACAGTTTTATATGATTTTAGAAGCCCGAAAAAATAGGCTGTAGTAATCCTAACCGATCCAGTCTTTAAAATCACTGACTCTTTCCCGGCTTACAATAACTTCCTCTTCTTTAAATGTGGGTAAGATCACTTTTAAACGGGAATTGCTGTACAGGATGATTTCTTTTACCGCTTTCATCGGGATGATAAATTTACGGCTCACCCGGTAGAAATCCTTCGGGTCGAGTTCCGTTTCCAGCTGTTCTAATGTAATATCCAGCAAATAGTTACGGTTGTCAAGCGTGTGCAGATAGGTACCTTTATTCTCGCTGAAAAAGCATTCTACCTCATCAATGGGAATTACTTTTAGCTGCTGCCCGATTTTAACGGTAAACCGTTTTTTATACTGTTTATCAACAGGGTTAACCAGCATTCGTTTAATGGTTTCAAAATCGAGTGACAAATCCTGGGGTTTTGGCTGTCTTTCTTTAAATTTCCGGAGTGCTGTTTCCAGATCGTCTTCATCGATTGGTTTCAGCAGGTAATCAATACTGTTTAGTTTAAATGCTTTTAAAGCATACTCATCATAGGCCGTTGTAAAAATCACGGCACTTTTAATTTCAATCTGTTCAAAAATCTCAAATGATAAACCGTCGGAAAGCTGGATGTCCAAAAAGATCAGCTCCGGATGCGGGTTGTTGTGAAACCATTCCAATGCTTCTTCTACAGAGTGGAGCATGGTTCCTACCTTTAATCCCAGTTTTTCAACTTTTCGCTGCAGCAGTCGGGCAGCCGGTTTTTCGTCTTCAATGATAATGATATTCATTTTGTGTGCTTATAATGCTAAATTAAACAAGATTCCTTTCAGGATTATTCCCAGCGTTCTCTTTTTTCCTTTTCCATAAACGCTTTGATCTTGCGTTCTTCCCAGTTACGGCCAAAGAAAAAATCATAGCCAAAAACCCTTAACCCGTGTGCCAGAAGACCAATTCCCCAGCAAAATGCGGTAAAAAAGTTTTTAAACTGAAAATAGCTTTCGCCTTCTTTAAGATCCTGGATATTCAGAAAAACAATAAAGAGGTTAACAATAATATAAACGATTAAGTGTGAGTAAAATCCTTTGATTCTTTTTACTCTTCTCGCAGCATCCGCATAACGGTCGTCTGCGCTATAATCCTTATCCCAGGAGTCAAATCTTTTTCGCATTGGTCTTGATTTTTATTTCCAGTTTTTTTTACGTGCTTCTTCTTTTTCAATAAATTCCTGCATTTTGCGCTCCTCCCAGTCCTTACCTAAAAACGGCATATAATTAAAAACTTTCATACCGTGAATGGCTACGCCAACACCCCAGCCCAGCATCGGGTAAAAAAACCACAAATGTTCCGGTGAGGTTAACAGGTTCATTGCCATTAAAGCAAGGTTCACAGCTATATAAGCCGTCAGGTTCCCGTAAAATCCTTTTATTTCTTCTACTCTTTTTTTCGCTAACCGGTAGCGTTCTTCTTCATTATAATTACGTTCCATAACATTATTTTTTAGTTGCCTTTCGCTTTACTTCCAGTTTTTTCTGCTGTCGTTATCCTGCTTGTCCATTAATTCCCTGATTTTGCGTTCTTCCCAGCTGGCTCCATATCCGAAAACACTGAAACCGTGAATGAACAATCCCATTCCCCAGCCCAGCATCGGGAACCAGAACCACTGGAATTGTGAAGAAAAGGTCAGGTTAATAAAAACCAGTGTAGGAATCACCAGGCAGTAGGAAATCATATTCCCGTAAAACCCTTTGATGGCTTCCACTTTCTTTTTGGCTCTGTAATAAGCCGAATCATCGTGATGTTGATAGGTTTCCATAATTCCAACTTGTTTTGTTAACATTGGTAACCGCACAATAAAATCTTTATCGGTCTGCTCAATTTTCACTTTTCTGTCGGTAAGTATCGCATAACGGTTGATGATATTCTGCAATCCCACACCCTGCCTGTCCTTTAAAACTTCTTTTTTCTGAAAGTCATTCTGTACAACCAGGCAGTTGTCCTGTTCGTAAATGCGGATGTGAAGCGGCTTTTTCTCACTCACCACATTATGTTTGATCGTGTTTTCCAGTAATAACTGTAACGAAAGCGGAACCACTTTGCCGTCCGGATTTTCCAGCTGCTCCGGATGCTCATAAAAGAGGCTGTTTTCAAAACGCATTTTCAGAAGATTCATATAGGTTTTCGCAAAAGCCAGTTCTTCATCTATACTAACAAGCTCTTTGTCCCGCTGTTCCAGCACATACCGGTATATTTTCGATAAAGAGGCCGTAAACCGCTGGGCATTATCCGGATTTTCCTCTATCAGCGAACTCAGTACATTCAGGCTGTTAAACAAAAAATGCGGATCAATCTGATTTTTTAAGCTTTCAAATTTTGCCGAAGCCGTTCCGGCTATTATTTTTTGCTGCTTGACCCTGTTTTCCTGGTAAGAACGGTAAAAATAAATGGCATGTATGATGATCGTTACAATAAATGTAATCACAATTGCCACCAGGTAATTCCCTGCTTTTTCCCTTTCCAGAAACGCGTCCAGCGTGAGCTTGTTTAAAACAACTTCCTCAAAGATCCTTAGCAGGAAAATAGTTCCCAACGAAACGGCAAAAGAGCCAAAGAAACCTATAAAAATCCTTTTCGGCGAGAACCGGTCTTTTACAAAAATCCGGTCTAAGCCAATAAACACTGCCATATTTGCCATATATAAAGCAACAGAATACAACACTGTACATTCAAAAACAAGCAGCAGCTTATCATCAAAGGCTATTTTTACGCCTATAATCAATTGGATGAAAAACATCACCAGAAAGATGATCACTCCTATTATCAGTGAACGAAAAAAATGTTTCAGATATTTATTCATGCTTTAGCTTTCTTGCTTTGATTGATAATTCTCAAAGGTCATTTCAAATTTCACTTCACCGTTTGTATAGATTCCAACCGCATTCCATCCTTGTTTTGTATAGAACACTTCGGCTCTGGTGTTTGGCGCCGTGCCCAGATAAACCGTTTTCCGGGTCTGCTCAAAGTACCAGGCTAACATTAACCGGTGCAATTCTTTCCCGATTCCTTTTTCGGCATAATCAGGATGAACAAACAGTGCCCAGATATTATTTTCCTGTAAATCCACTATCGAGAAGCCAACAATTTTTTCCTCTGCGATACAAACCCAGCCTTTGCCTTTTTCGGTGATATAAAAAAGGACGTCTTTATCCGGAACAATATTGGGATTGCTCAGCCGGTTCTCTTTTACGGCATTCCGGACGATCTGAATTTGTGCGATATCATCGCTGTGGGCTTCTCGGTATAGCATCTTATTTCGGGCAGTTTTTTAATACTTCCTGCGCTCTTTCCAATCCCCAGTTTGGGTGAAAAGGCGATTCTGGTTTAAAAGTAGCAAAAAGTTCTATTGCTTTTTCAATCTGTGCACACATTGGCTTGGTATCTTTTCCAAAATATTTAGCCCCACCAATTTCAAATTCCGCTTTTGAGAAAACCACCCGTGGATTATTTGGCGCGATAGCCAGTGCCTTATAATATTGTTCCATCGTTTTACCGGACAGAGTCATCCCGTTTACCTGAGGGTCATAAACAATCCAGGCGGTATAAATCAACGCTTGTGTAACCATCAATTCCGGGTTATTCGGACTTAAAGCTGTAGCCTCGTTCTGGGCTTTTTGGGCTTTCTCCAAAAGAGCCGGAAGATTTCCCCTGTTTTTTTCAATGGCTGCAAAAGCTTCTGTAGTGTTTATCAGCGCGATATAATAGTCCGGCAGCCAGTTGTCTTTTTCTACCAGGGCAATTCTTTCAAACATAGCCGATGCTTCTGCCGGTTTTCCTTCTCCCCAAAGCCCTAACGCTTTGCCCATTCCTTTTTCATACTGCGTCTGAGCAAATGTCATACTACAAACGAATAATGCTAATGCGGTGATAATTTTTGTCATTTTTAGATTTTTTTAGTTATTGGTTACTATTTAGATTGATGATTAAAACTTCTTTATTTACAGTTCAAAAGTAGCCCTGTTTTAACACCCGGAAAACTTATCGTTACCCAACTGTTGTTTTTCGGGGATGAATTGTTACAGGTTATCCAATTGGTTTGATTTCTTGTCCTGGCTGATCGTCCAGAAGAAGCCCACAAAGAAAAAACGGTCTGCCGGCTGCGTAATCGCCTGACGCTGGAACTGCCCGCTCATATCCGGTGAATTGGCATATTGGTAACCAAAAACATTGTCATTCCCCAATACGTTGGAAACAGAAAAGAACAAAATCTTTTGCTGTGACAACAAATAGGCCCAGCTCACACTCAGGCTATTATAGCTTTTGGTTTTGCCATTCATAAAAAGTGTTTCATTAGGATTATTGTATGGTCTTCCGGTTGCAAAACTGTTGGTTACACTCAGCTGGGAACGCAAATCGTCAATCCAGTATTTCCCAACCACCGAAAGTGTATGCTTTGCCACAAAACCCGGTGTAACCGAAGCGGTATAGTTTTTATAATCCCTTTTGCTATCAATATAGGAATAGGAAACCCAGTAATCCAGGCTTTTAATCGATTTACTGTCTCTCCAGAAAATATCCAGTCCTTTGGCAAAACCGCTACCGTTGTTATTGTAAACACTGTTGTATTGCGGTAAGTCGGTATTGTATTTTACCAGATTTTCGTAATCTTTATAAAAAAGCTCCGCTCTTAGGGTTTGCCCGTTCGCCGCATAGTTATAATTCAGCAGATAATGTGCTGTTTTTTCCGGTTCGAAACCCGACGTATATTTCAGATAATCCTGTTTTGGCAGCTGATGAAAATCTCCGTAAGCAACAGAAAGCTGTCCGTTTTTACTGGTCTTGTAAGCAAATGAGATCCGGGGATCGATCGTGCTTTTTTCCAATAAATCACTGTACATCCCGCGTACCCCAACTTTAGCGACAAAGTCTTTAGACAATACAATATCCGATTCGGCATACAAGGCACCAATACTACTGGTGTAGCCGCTTTGAAAGGCATTCACATCCTGGAAAAAATGCTCTTTAAAATCGGTCAGGAAATAATCCCCGCCAAAAGTGAAACGCACTTTATTTGAAAACTTCTTGGACAATTTTAATTTCAGGTGCGCTGCATTTTCCCTGTTTTTTAGAAAATCGGCATTCAGATCCGTTTTATTCTGACTGTATCCTAATCCCACTCCGGTCTGGATGGTCCAGTTTGCTCCAAAATTGCCTTTATAGGACGAGTTCAGGTAAAAATTACTGTTCTTCATGTCTACCCGAACCGGATCGGCATAGTTCACATCTTTTTGGTTCAGGTCAAAACTTGCATGGTCAAAAGCCGCATAAAACTTAAACAGCCCGTTTTCAAAATGACGGCGGTACACCATTTCTCCCGACATGGACTGGTACGGCTTGTTCCAGTCTACATTTTGTTTGATCAGCTTCTGATACGGTTCCAGGTTAATATAGTTCACGTTAAAACTCAGCGAGCTTTTTTCCCATTTTTGGGTATTTCCCACGCCCAGACCAACGGTCATAAAAGCAACATCTGTTTTTTCCTGATCGGGATCGTTAATGGTACTCAAAAGCAATACACTCGATAAGGCATCGCCATATTCGGCAGAATAACCACCGGTAGAAAAAGAGATTCCGCTAAATAAAAAAGGTGAAAAACGCCCTCTGGTAGGCAAGTTGTTTGCCGATGCGCCATAAGGCTGTGCCACACGAATACCGTCAATATAGGTTTGCGTTTCATCCGATTCTCCGCCTCTCACGAATAAACGTCCGCTTTCGCCAACAATCTGTGCACCCGGTAAGGTTTGCAGCGCTCCGATGATGTTCCCGGCAGAACCCGCTGTGGTAACGATATCCAACGGTTTTAGCACTGCTGCCTTTGCATTGCTGCCCGCCTGGAAAGTTCCTGCCGAAATAACCACAGCATCCAGCGCATTCACGCTTTCTTTCAGCTTAAACGATCTTGGCTGGTAGCTTTCCACTACAATCGCTTCTTTTGTGGTTTCAAAAGTCAGAAAACTAATTAAAAGTGTCTGGTTTCCTTTCGCATCCGTTTCAAAGGTAAAAGCGCCGCTAGCATCAGAGGAAGCCCCGTCATAGGTTCCTTCAATAAACACGTTCGCCCCTTCAAGCGGTTTCCCTTTCTGATCGACCACCTTACCGGAAATTTTGGTTTGTGACTGGATAGCCAGACAACTTAAAAAGCAAAAAATAGTAATTATTGTTTTCATTATTTCTGTATTTTGATAGGACAAATTTGCAGCACCTGACTGCCGTATCATAAAAAAGAATACTGAATTGTAAAATATAGCGGACGAACTGTAAATTAAAATAAGACATACTGCTTTTAAAACTGCAAAATGACGTAACTTAGCCTGAACACCTAAAAAAAACAGTATGGATATTACTGAATTACAAATACTTTGCACTTCTTTTCCGGGTGTCACAGAAGACATCAAATGGGGAGATGATTTGTGTTTTCATATCGGAAACAAAATGTTTTGTGTAATTGCCCTCAATACGGTTCCGGTTACCGCATCGTTTAAAGTAACAGCCGAAGAATTTTCAGAACTCATTCATAGAAAAGGAATCAAGCCGGCGCCTTATGTCGCCCGTTACAAATGGGTTTTGGTTGAAGATATTGCGCTGTTATCGTCAAAAGAATGGCAGCATTATATACAGCAGTCGTATCACTTGGTCAAAGACAAATTACCGGCGAAAGTCAAAAAGGAATTGCAATAACTCAAAATCAGGTCATCATGAAAATCCCAGATCAGTATCTTCCGGTTATGCCCTATATCATTATTGAAGAAGCCGAAGCTTTTTTAAGCTTTACCAAAAAAGTACTGGATGCACAGGAACAGCTTATCATTCCCGGTGAAGGCAGCAGAACCATCATGCATGGCGAAATCAGGATTTTTGACGCCGTGATTATGTTTACCCAGAAACCCGACGGTTTTGATGTGCGGCCCTGCGGAATGTTTATCTATATTGACAATGTGGACCTTGTTTATAAAAAGGCTATCGAAAACAAAGCCGTTTCCTTAATGCCGCCTGTACAGCAGGATTATGGTTATACTGCTGGTTTTGAAGATCCTTTCGGCAACCAGTGGTGGATTGTAAATGCCTAATTTTAACTTTTTCAATACTATTTTTAGTATCGCAATAACTACTTTTGTAAATCTAAATCAGTTTGCGAACTTCTCCCAATGAAAAAAATGTCCTTAATCAAGAAGAATCATCGCTGGATTATTCTTCAGAAATTGATTATCACCTCAGCCATAATAGGCTTTTTAAGTGCCTTATTAGGGAACACTTTAAAAAAAATAACGGAACATTATGAAGAAATTTTCTTCGCTCTGGCAAAAAACAACTGGATGTTGTACCTGCTGTTTCCGATCCTGAGTTTTTCAATCATTTATTTTTTAAGGCAAACGTTATTCAAGAAAAAGGAGAACAAGGGTATCAAGGAGATTTATGAAAGTACCGATTCCAAAACCAAAAACCTCCCGGCCTATAAAGTTTCCTCTCATTTCCTTAACGGATTAATTACCGTTATTTTTGGCGGTTCTACCGGGATTGAGGTTTCTACCGTTGTCGCTTCAGCAGCAATCGGTTCGGTGGTACAGCAAAAGGAAAATGTTTTCAAACGTTATAAAACACAGCTCATCTGCGCCGGAATTGCCTCCGGAATCACCGCTTTATTCGGCAGTCCGATAGCCGGGCTGATTTTTGCCTATGAAGTGATTTCCGGAAAGTTTTCCAGATCTTTTTTACTGACCAACGGAATTGCCGTAGCTGTTGCTTTCACCTTCACTCATTTTGTAGACAGCCAGCCCATGTTTAACATCGCGGTTTTACCCTGGCACCTGCACGCTTTGCCATACATGATTTTGTTAGGCATAATAGCCGGCGTGAATGCGGTGTATTTAAACCGCTGCGTTTTACTTTTCAAACAAAAATTTGCGACAATAGACAAACAGCATTTAAGAATTTTAATCGGTGCCGGTTTCGTCAGCTTGGCATTATTGCTGTTACCGCAGTTATACGGAGAAGGATATCATGCTGTAAAGCAACTGATACACTATTCCAGTAATCTGAAATTAACACTATCCTTTGCCCTGACCTTAATTATGGTAATCCTGATCAAACCGATTGTCACTTCGCTTACTCTGGTTTCCGGTGGTGACGGCGGTGTGTTTGCGCCAAGTCTTTTTATCGGCGCCTTTTTAGGATTGCTGACCGCTTCCGTTCTGAATACTTTTTTTAATGCCGGTGTATTGCCTATCAATTTTATGGTAATCGGAATGGCGGCCATGTTGAGCGCCAGTATCCATGCACCGTTTACCGCCTTATTTTTAGTTTGTGAAGCCATAAACGATTATACGTTGTTTGTACCGATCCTGATCGTGTGCTTAATTTCAAAATATACAGCCAAACTGATTTACCCATATACTGTTTACAGTTATTCGCGAGTATAATATGCCTACAAAAAAAATAAAACGGAATTACCGCAAAGCCAAATATGTCCTTTACAAAGAGACTTTAGTCGATTTCAAGGAGCACTTTTGGGCATTTACCGGTTCATTCGTCGGATTGGGAATTATCAGCTACCTGCAATACGGTTTGTACTCCGTTCAGGATTATGTTTTCCTGATCGGTTCATTCGGTGCCTCCTGTGTACTGGTTTATGGCGTGATTCAAAGTCCGCTGGCACAACCGCGTAATCTGGTGGGTGGTCATCTTATTTCTGCCATAATTGGCGTGACCATTCAAAAACTGATCCCCGATGTGATCTGGATTGCTGCCCCGCTGGCCGTTTCCCTGTCCATTGTTTTTATGCAGATTACCAAAACACTTCATCCGCCCGGCGGTGCCACTGCCCTGATTGCGGTTACCGGATCGGCAGATATTAAAGCCCTGGGATACTGGTATGTTATTTCTCCGGTGTTAAGCGGTGCCCTGATCCTTCTGGCGGTAGCGCTGTTGTTCAATAATATGACGTCCAACAGGCAGTATCCGTCGCATCAAAAGTTTACCCATTTTAGAAAAAGGATAAAAGAGCGTTTAAAAAACAACTAGCAATATGCCGCACGTTTTAGCCACTTTAAAAAAGGTTCTTTTTGAGGACATCCGGAAGCCAGCCTGCCGGAAATGATTTACCTGCGCTAAATAGTATCGCTCCATAATTCTGAAAAAACGAGAATAAATAACAAAAAGATATCAATATTTTAATTACTGCTAAAATATTATAATTATTACATTAAATTTCTTAGTATTGCAAATACAAATATTAACTACCTAAAATTATGAAATACTTTAAATCTTTATTAGTTATCGTTGCTTTATTTGCGATAAATTCAATTTCAGCACAATCAATTTCTGATAAATGGCCTCAAATGAGAGATTATCAGGATTTATTGACTAAAACTTACCGTGATGCTTTAAAAGGTGACCTGAAGCCTATTAAAGGAAATGCCGAAACACTGGTTCAGTTTTCAGAAGCACTTAACGAATACAAATTCCCGGATCATATTGCCAGAACAGAAGAATTAGCTAATAAAATCATTGCTTTAAAAAATGATACCAAAGCGCTTAATGATATCATCAACAGCAAAGGTACAAACGATGCGATCATGAAAGCTTTCAATAAACTGAATGCGACGAACAAAGCGTTAAACGCTCCAAGTAGCAAACCAGCAAAAAAATAATAAAAAAAGCCTAGTTAACTAGGCTTTTTTTATGCTTCTAAATGACATCCCATGCTTAGCCTCAACAAAGTGCATCACATTGCCCTGATTTGTTCCGATTATAAAAGATCCAAACATTTCTACACCGAAATCCTGGGTTTAACCGTCCTGCAGGAAGTTTACAGAGCCGAACGGCAATCGTATAAACTGGATTTAGCCATCAACGGTAATTACTGCCTGGAACTCTTCTCTTTCCCGGATCCGCCGCTACGTCCTTCCCGGCCGGAAGCTGCCGGACTGCGCCATCTTGCTTTTGAAGTAAATGACATTCACGATACCCACGAATACTTAACACAAAAAGAAATCGATTGTGAAGCGATCAGAGTCGATGAATATACCGGAAAACGCTTTTTCTTTATTGCCGATCCTGATTTACTGCCGGTTGAGTTTTACGAAAAATAAATAAAAATCCGTTTTTACCGAATTTTACATACAAAAACCTTATAATTGTAAACCAAAATTCAATAAAAACGCATTAATGAAACTAAAAATACATTTCCCGGCTGTACTGTTATTGCTGTTCTATACGGCTGTTCATGCCCAGAATGAATCCCGAAACATCCTGTTTGTCGGTAATAGCATTACTTACTTTAACGATATGCCGGTATTGTTTAAAGATATCGCTAACAATAAAGGAAAAAATGTAACCACACAAATGCATGCCGTTGGCGGTGCCGGATTTGCAGATCATGCTGCCAATGCTGCCGTGTACAATCTTTTCCGGGAAAAAGTATGGCATGCGGTAGTGCTGCAACCGGGTTCCGGCGAATCGGCCGGTGCCACTGCATCTGTAAACCAGACCATCCAAAGAGGCCGGATGCTGATCGATTCCATAAAAAAATACAGTCCCTGTGCCAAAGTACTGTTATATGAAATCCCGTATGGCGTTCCTTCCGCTAACAACTACGCAACCTATTTTACCATTCAGACCCGCATCAAAGATTCGCTTACCAAAATGGCCGATAACCTGCACGTTCCGTTTGTTCCGGCTGGAGAAAGTGCCCGGATGCATTATACCGCCCAGCAGGATCTGCTTTTGCACGGAACGTACAATGATATCCACCCGAATCTGAACGGCTCTTATCTTGTTGCAGCAACCATGTTTGCCGCCATTTTCCAGGAACCGGTAACCGGAACCATTGCCTTTGGTAATGTAACCCCTAATACTGCTACCTATTTTCACAATATTGCCGATCAGGTTGTGTTACCGAATAAACCGCAATGGCGCATCAATACGTTCGACCTTCACGCTAATTTTGAATACCAGCACAATAACAATACGGTACATTTCACCAATACTGCCGCAAACTTTACAGCACTCGAATGGGATTTCGGAGACGGAACAACCTCATCCGAAAACAATCCGGTGCACCTTTTTACAAGCAGCGGACAGAAAACCGTCACCTTAAAAGCGTTTCGTAACGGTTGTGTGGAAATCATCGAAAAACAAATCGACCTGGGAACCTTAACCTCTGCTGCATTTACCACAGCCGGGCTTATGCTCTATCCCAATCCTGCCGGAACGGTACTGAACATTACCAATAACGAACCGGCTTCCGGCATTCGTATTGTGAATACTGTCGGACAGGAAATGTACCGCAATGCCCAACAGCAGCACAACTGGAAAATTGACGTTTCCGGATATGCCACCGGAATTTATTTTATAATTACCGATAATCAGGCTGTGTATAAATTTATTAAGTCGTAAACCCTTTCTTTTCCTTTTGTACCGGCTCATCCCCTTTAGCCAATAAAGCACTGTAAACAAGAAACTTATAAAACTTAACTAAAAAATTATCAACACTAATTGGATTAAAAAGGATTAAACGTAACTTTGGCTTTTTAAAAAACAAAAAAGGTTATGGTTTATAAATTCAGAGTAATACTCGATGCTGAGGAAGATATATTCAGAGATATTGCGATCCTTGAAGATAATTCTTTAGAGGATTTACACAACGCTATTGTTAATGCCTTTGGCTTTGACGGAATGGAAATTGCTTCTTTTTACACCTGTGATGACGAATGGACACAGGAAGATGAAATTCCATTATTTGATACCGGAGATGTTCCCGGTGAACAAAAAACCATGGCTGATTACCCGCTTTCTTCTATTTTAGATGAAAACAGTACTAAAATCATTTACGTTTACGATTTCCTTAATATGTGGACATTCTTTGTGGAACTGGCTGCTGTTGAAGACGAAGAAAACGGTGTGACGTATCCTGATTTATTATTCGCTCACGGAGAACTTCCAACAGATGCTCCTACAAAAGATTTTAATTCGCCAATTGTATCCAACGATGATATGTATGGAGAATTTGAAGATGATTTTGACGACGAAGATTTCGACATGTTCGACGGAGACGACAGTTTCAACGATATGGGGTTTGAAGAAAACTGGAACTAATTTCACTGCGGCCTGTAAGCTTGTTTCCAAACGATAACCGGTCGCTTTCCGAAATTCGAATGCCGTTATGGCGGCATATATTATTATAACAAATCTCAATTCAGCAAAATACACAGCGTAAGCGGCATGCTATTTTCATGCTTCGATGAGTACGGAAATAACAACCGTTATTTTCTGACCTGATTCCGTTTGCCCTGTACCAAATTTAACAACAATGATAAACTTATTCAACACCCACATCGACAATCTTTCTATTCACAGAGTAGGAAATAAAAGCCGTAACGAAGCCATCTTTTTATCCGAAACACCTTATGGTATTGATGACGAGATCATGCCTTTACTAAAGGAATATTTCTTTAAACCATTCCGGGAAAAAGAAGAAAATTATTTTCAGTTTGCCCATGATGTTGATTTGGATTATAATGAAATGTTCAATTTTTCCAACGAGATTTTCACTAATCCGGGAAGCATACACGACGTTTCTAAAAAAATAACAAGACACTTATTTGAACAGTCCAACCACCCGCACATTAAAAACGGTGAGGTATATGTAACGTATTTAACCAATGTATCCATCGATAACAATGTGGTGGATGCTATCGGTATTTTCAAAAGTGAGTTAAAAGCCGATTTCCTTCAGTTTGAAGAAAGAGAATCTACTCTGGAGATGATACTGCAACAAGGTATCAACCTGAACAAACTGGATAAAGGCTGTATCATTTTCAACTACAAAAAAGAAGAAGGATACAAAATCCTGACCATAGACAGCAACCGTTATGATGCGCGTTACTGGCTGGAGCATTTCCTTTCTGTAGATGCGTTTCAGGATGAAAACTTCAAGACTAAAAAATACCTGAAATTCTGCCAGGATTTTGCGAAAGAAGTAGTACTTCCGGCAGAAGACAAAAAAGAAGAGGTAATGTTCATGAACCGTTCGGTAAACTACTTCGCTAAAAATGACGAGTTTGAAGAAACCAACTTTTTAAATGAAGTAATTGACAATCCCGATTTGATTTCGGAGTTCAAAAACTACAAAGTAGACAAAGGGGAAAAATACAGTATTGAAGACCTGACCAATTTCCCGATTGCGAATGCAGCGGTTTCCGATGCCCGTAAAAAAATGAAAAACACTATCCAGCTGGATACCAACATTCAAATCAAACTGGATTTCATTAATCCGGAAAGTGCTGAAAAATTTGTAGAAAAAGGCTGGGACGAAGAAAAACAGATGTATTACTACCTTGTTTACTTCAATAAAGAACAAAAAAGCTAAAAATAAAGAGGTCGGATTCGGCCTCTTTTTTATTTCCCGCATAACAACATTCATTTTTTTTCGTTCATAAATTTATTTTTATATCTTTAAATATAGGTTTTTCTGCAAATGTTAAAAAAAACACTCCCTATCCTATTCCTCTTTTTTGTGCTGCTGCCACAAGGTTATGCTCAGGACACAAAAACCAAAGTAGACTCTTCCAAGGCTATTTACCAGGATATTGAGAAGTTTTCCAAAAAGAAAAAATTTACCCGTTTTATACACCGGCTGATCTTCCGGCCAACCCGAAGCGTTACCACGCCCAGAAAAGAAATCAAAGCCGCACCGCCGGCTAAACCGATGTCTTACCTGCCGTTTGAAGGAAAAGTTATCCGCAAGATCAGGATTGAAACACTGGATCCTTTCGGCTATTCAGTTACCAATGAGGATGAAACGCCCAATAAATGGATTGAACGTTTTGGTAACAGGATTCACATTAAAACCAAAAACTGGACGGTTCGCAACCTGTTGCTTTTTAAAAAATATGAAACTGTCGATTCCCTTAAAATGCGGGAATCGGAACGTTTGGTTCGTCGTCAGCGGTACGTGAGAAGCGTTACGATCAAACCGGTTGCCACCAACAGCCCCGATTCTATTGACGTGGTTGTACGCGTACTCGATTCCTGGAGTTTTATCCCTACCGGAGCCTTTACCGGTTCCCAGAGCAATCTGGAAATAACCGAGCGAAACTTTTTAGGCCTCGGACATGAATTTGAGAACAACTTCAAGCAGCGTTTTTCCGATAATAAAAGTGCTTACAGTGCGAAATATACGATTCCCAATATCCGGAATACCTATATCAATACGGTATTGCGCTATGAATACGGACTGGAGGACGACTACATCAAGGGGTTTGCCGTAGAACGTAGTTTTTTCTCCCCGTTAACGCGCTGGGCAGGCGGTTACAGCTTCGAACAGAACTTCCACAAGGAAGAGTTCAAAGACGGTACTTTTGATGAAAACGGTACGGCAAATACCATTTTTCAAAACTTTAAAACCGAATCCCAAAATTTCTGGGGCGGACATGCTTTCCGGATCTTTAAAGGACGATCGGAAGACAACCGCATTACCAACCTGGTCACGACCGCCCGTTTTTACAATTCAAAATTTATTGAGAAACCCGATGTAAAATACGATTCCATCAACTATTTTGCCAATACCAAATTGTACCTTACCAGTATCGGTATCACAACCCGAAGCTTCGTACAGGAACGCTATCTGTTTAACTATGGTATTATTGAAGACGTTCCGGTTGGAAGAGTCTATTCGATCACGACCGGTATACATCAGAAAAACGGCCTTAAAAGATTGTACCTGGGATCGCGGGTATCCTTTGGCGACTACCATGATTTCGGCTTTTTAGGCACCACTGTGGAATGGGGCGGGTATTTTAACGGTTCACTGACCCAGCAGAGTGTTTTTCGTTTTGAAGTCAACTATTTCACAAAACTCATCGAATACGGCAGCTGGAAATTCCGGCAGTTCATCAAACCCGAATTTATCATCGGCAGCCACCGTTTGCAAACGGACCGCGATTTGCTGACGCTTTCCGGAAACAACGGTATTCAGGGATTTGACAGTGTTGATTTTTACGGAAACCGGAAAATCCAGATGACCTTCCAAACCCAGTCCTATATGCCGGGCAGCTGGTACGGCTTCCGTTTCAGCCCTTTTGCGAACTTCTCATTCGGAATGCTGGGGGATCAGGACCACCTTTTTTCCAACCGTTTGTACTCCAAATTCGGACTGGGCGTTTTGATCAGTAACGACTACCTTGTTTTTAACAGCTTTCAGCTGTCGTTTGCCTTTTACCCAAGTATTCCGGGTGCCGGCGACAATATTTTCAAAACCAATTCTTTTAAGAATAATGATTTTGGACTGCAGAATTTCCAGATCGGAAATCCTTCAGTAATTCCTTACCAATAATATCTTACTTTTTTAAGTAACAAATTGCAAAGTGCCTCGTCTTATCTCTAATCAATCAAAAAAGCACCATTTTGGAAACAATACTTACCATTGAAAATTTAGACAAACGCTACGGCAGTGTACATGCTGTTAAAAACGTTTCTTTCGAAATTAAAAAGGGAAATGTTTACGGCATTTTAGGACCTAACGGCAGCGGAAAATCCACAACCCTGGGAATCATCCTGAATGTTGTCAACAAAACCTCCGGCAGCTACAAATGGTTTGACGGAAAATTAGATACGCACCACGCATTAAAAAAAGTAGGCGCTATAATCGAACGTCCGAACTTCTATCCGTACCTGACCGCTGAAGAAAACCTGAAACTGGTTTGCAAGATAAAAGACATTCATTATGACAAAGTAAAAGAAAAACTGGAAGTCGTGGGACTACTGGAGCGAAAAGACAGCAAATTCAGAACGTTCTCTCTGGGTATGAAACAGCGGCTTGCCATTGCTTCGGCCTTATTGAACGATCCGGAAATCCTGATCCTGGACGAACCAACAAACGGATTGGATCCGCAGGGAATCCGCCAGATCAGGGATATTATCAAATTTATTGCTGCTAACGGCACCACCATTCTCTTAGCCTCTCACCTTTTGGACGAAGTGGAAAAAGTATGTTCGCATGTAGTGGTTCTTCGCAAAGGGGAAATACTATATACCGGAACGGTTGACGGAATTATTTCCAATGAAGGCTTTTTCGAATTACAGTCTGAAAACAACAGCGCATTAAAACTTGTTTTAGAAAAAATTGATGCCGTTGAAAAAATTGATGAAGAAGACGGAAAACTTTTTGTTTACCTGAAAGCTCCGCTGGAAGCTTCGGCACTTAACCAGCATTTATTTCAAAACAACATTGTACTGAACCACCTGGTTAAACGCAAACACAGTCTTGAAGAACAGTTTTTACAACTAACCAACAACCGTTAATCATCAATCAACAAATCAACATTATGAAACGTCTTTTAGATATCGAACTTCAAAAACTATGGAAAAATAAAGCCAGCAGGGTTTTAATATTGTGCTACTTTATTCTGCTTTCCTTTATAGCCCTGATTGCTACGATAAAATTTGAATTTGGGAATTTCAAATTGCATATTGCCGAACAGGGTATTTTTAATTTCCCTTATATCTGGCACTTCAACACCTGGATTGCCTCCATTTTAAAGCTGTTTTTAGCTATTGTAATCGTTTCCATGATGGCAAACGAATACAGCTACGGTACGTTAAAACAAAACCTCATCGATGGTTTAAGCAAAAAAGAATTCATCAAATCCAAATTCCTGACCGTACTGCTTTTTGCTTTCGGCTCGACTGTTTTTGTGTTTGTACTGTCGCTTATTTTGGGATACAGCTATTCTTCCTACAATGAGTTTAGCATTGTTTTTTCAGACATGGAATATCTTTTTGCCTACTTCATCCGGCTGACCGCTTTCTTTTCTTTCTGTTTATTCTTAGGAATACTGGTAAAACGTTCCGCTTTTGCCTTGGGTTTCCTGCTGGTTTGGAGCATCATCGAATCCATAGCGATCGGGTTAATGCGATGGCAAATCTTTAAGGGTACCGATATTTACGAAAAAGTAAGCCGTTTTTTCCCGTTGGAATCCATGAGCAACCTGATCAAAGAACCGTTTACCAGGCTTTCCGTAATCAACCAGTTAGGAGCAACAATAAGCGGGGCAAATCTTGAAAAAGACTATAGCGTGCAAATCGGCGACATTATCATTGTGATTACCTGGACCGTTATTTTTATGTTAATGTCCTATAAAATTCTGAAAAAACGAGATTTATAGTATCTTTGCGGTTACTATGCATGTATATATAAACCGCTACTTAACAGCACTTTTACTGTTGTTTTCAACAACAATTTTTGCTCAATATATTCAGGTAACTGAAAATTACACAGACGACCAGTTAGTCCGGGACAAGCTTTTTAACAGTTCTTGTGCCCAGGTATCCAATATTTCCATAAACGGTTACACGTTTAATGACGGAAAAAAAAGTTACGGCTATTTCCAGGGAGTCAATGGTTTCCCGTTCAATGACGGTATTATCATTACTACCGGAAAAGCAGTTTCGGCTGTTGGCCCTAATGCTTCTATTCTGAGCGAAGGGCCTTCCGGTTGGGCAGGTGATCAGGATCTGGAGCAGGCTATTGGCGAAAACAACACGATTAATGCTACGGTATTGGAGTTTGATTTTATTCCGATTTCCAATAAAATGAGTTTCGACTATGTTTTTGCATCCGAACAGTATTTAACCAGCCCGAGTCCGAATCAATGTAATTATTCCGATGGTTTTGCTTTCCTGTTAAAAGAAACCGGAGCCCAGCAATACCAGAACTTAGCAGTTGTACCGGGTACGAGTATTCCGGTAAAAGTAACCACCGTTCGCGGTCCCGGAACCATTTGCCCGGAAGCCAATGCCCAGTATTTTGGCGGCTTCAACCAGGTGCAGAGTCCTACTAACTACAACGGCCAGACAGCAACCCTAAGAGCGGAAGCAACCGTAATTCCCGGAAACACCTATCACATCAAGCTTGTAATAGCCGATCAGGGAAATCAATACTATGACTCGGCTATCTTCCTGAAAGGCGGTAGTTTTAATATTGAAACCGATTTGGGTCCGGATCGCTTAATCGCAACCGGAAATCCGGTTTGTCACGGCGAAAATGTCACTATAGATGCAACCCAAACCGGAGTAAACGCTTACCAGTGGTATACCGTTCAGAATAATGTTGCAACCATCATTCCCGGAGCAACCAACCCTACTTATACCGTAACGCAGCCGGGAACATACCGCGTGGAAACTGCCATTACAACAGCAGGTGGCAACTGTACTTCCAGCAGCCAGATTGTCATTGAATATACCGACCCGTTAACCCCGAATAATGCCACTTTAATACAATGTGACGATGCTACCCAGAACGGTATCACAAAATTCAATTTAACGCTTGCCGATAACGATATTAAAAGCACTATTGCTGCGGGAACAACCACATCCATAAATTATTACCCTACGCTTCAGGATGCCCAGAATTTAACCGGGTTAATTGCTAATCCTACGGCATATCAGAACACTACAGCCAACACCGACACGGTTACAGCACGAATTATCAGCCAGTATAACTGTGTGGCTTATGCCACTGTAACGCTACAGGTAGCGAACAATACAATTGCAACCTTACCGCCACAAAAACAATGTGATAACGATGGTACCCTGGATGGTAGAACCGCTTTCGACCTGAATGCCATAACGCCATTATTTACAGGATTACCGGCTGGTGCCAATGTTCAGTATTTTGCAACCATAGACAATGCCTTGTCTGTTACCAGCCCGTTAAGCTCCCCATACATCAATACCACTCCGAATCAGCAGGTTATTTATGCCCGGGTGGTTAACGGTTCCGACTGTTACGGTATTTCACCGGTAACCTTAGTTGTAAACAGTTTTAACGGTGCCAATATTCAGAATGAAACCAAAACCATCTGTCCGGGCGGTACCGTAATACTAAGCGCTCCGGCAGGATTTACATACGAATGGAATACAAATCCGGTAAAAACTACCCAGACAATCACGGTAGACCAGGCAGGAAGTTATGCCGTTAAAATCACCAATGCCGACGGTTGCAGTGTTACCAAGACCTTTACCGTGGCGGCCTCTGCTCCGGCAACGATACTTTCAATAACGGTAAATGACTTTAATTTCAACCAGAATTCGGCAACAGTTAACTACCAGGGACCGGGTTCTTATGAATTTTCATTAGATAATGCTACTTTCCAGAGTTCGCCTACATTTACCAATCTTGAACCCGGAGAATATATCGTATATATAAAAGACGCCAAAGGATGTGCTACCGTAAGCAAAACATTCTTTGTTTTAGACTATCCCCGTTTCTTCACACCCAATGGTGATGGTTATAACGACGTATGGCGAATTCCGTACCTGAGCCGGTATCCGAATGCCAAAGTGGCTATTTTTGACCGCTACGGCAAGCTGTTGTATTTCTTTAAAGGCGGCGGCGGCTGGAATGGAGTGTATAACGGACAGGATCTTCCTTCGACCGATTACTGGTTTACAATTACATTCGATACCGGAAGGGTTGTTAAAGGACATTTTTCGATGTTACGCTAAAAAAATTGTCCAAACGAGCCTGTTTTTTACTAATTTTAGTTCCAATTTAAATTCGTTTAATATGCTCGATTTGAACTTTTCCCCTTTCCCGATACTGGAAACGGAACGATTACGATTGCGACAAATCACAGAACAAGATGGCCAGGAGATGTTCCTGCTTCGTTCCAACCCGGAAACCATGCAATATATCCCCCGGGAATTGCCTAAAAATATTGATGATGCCATTGCGCATATTCAATATATGGAAGAACTGCGGCTAACCAACGAATGTTTGAACTGGGCCATTACGCTAAAAGGCGAGGATAAAGTTATCGGCCTGATCGGATACTTCCGCCCGCAGCCGGAAAATTACAGAGCAGAAATAGGTTATATGCTTTCACCGGATCATCAGCGAAAAGGGATCATTCAGGAAGCCTTGACAAAAGCAATTACCTATGGCTTTGACGACTTGAAACTGCATTCCATTATTGCCATTACCGATACGGAAAACGATGCCTCCTGGAAACTGCTTGAAAAGAACAACTTTATAAGAGAAGGTCATTTCAGGGAAGACACTTATTGGAACGGACGTTTTTCAGACAGTTATATTTATGCATTACGCAATAAATCATAAACAAAAAACCATCATAAGTATATGATGGTTTTTTTATGGATATTGTTTCTTTTGTTATTGTACCGCTAACTGTGCATTGATATTACCATAGCCGAAATTAGCATTTTTAGTTGGATAGAAACTGGAAGACTGTTTCATTTTATTCAGTACCTGATCTCTTGTCCAGCCCGGGTTTTTAGCCCAGACCAAAGCCGCAATACCCGCTGTAGTTGCTGTTGCTACCGAAGAACCGCCCACATAATTGGCCTGGTTGTTATAATAGCTCAATACCGGAACATTGTTGTTTGTTCCTGTTCGTTCCATTACAATGGTAAAATCGATTTTACCACCTTTATGACACACATCACACTCCTGAACCGTTTGCCCTTCTTTCACTCCCGTTACCGCAACTGCTTCATTCATGGAAGCCGGGAAAATAACGCCTGCAAAATTGGTAAAACTCGTGGAAGTTCCTCCGGCACAGAAAATAAGTTTGCCTTTGCCATAGGCATATTTCACACCGTCTTCAATTTTTCCAATGGAAATAATATGCCCCATAGACATGGAAATGATTTTCACATTACTGTTATTGCCTAACGCTGTAAAGGCTAATTTCACGCCTTCCTGCTCATGATAACCGTCCAGGACCACATTCGATGCCGCGCGGTACACGATCAGGCTGGAATTATAGGCTACACCCACCGGTAAACCGCTGTTGTTTCTGGGTGCTGTGGCAACAGAGGCCATACTGGTTCCGTGACCACACTGATCGTCCGGACCGTCAAATCCGGTAGACCATGGCCAAACTGAATCCACATAAACGCCAAAACGCTGTACTGTTCTTCCGGAAGAATAGCCGGTATTAAAGCTGCTGCCCATTAAAGTCTGCTGTGGCGACAATCCGGTATCCACCACACCAATGGTAACACCGCTTCCGGTACTGTAACTCCAGGCACCCGGAATATTGTGTTTGTAAAAATTCCACGGCACTCTTGCATTGGGAGCAATCGTAGTATAATCGGCTGTAGCGATCGTAGCCGAAGCAAATCCGCATCCGGAACTGGAACTCACTTCCGCGCCATAAACCGGACGTTCCTGTGCCGCATCAAAATAACGGTAATTCGCCGGTTCGATATAGCGTATATTCGCTTCTTTTAATAAAGCCTCCAGTGTTTCTCTTTTTTTGATAACCACATCAATCTGGTTCAGATCGGCATCTTCTTTAATAATTGTTTCCCGCTCCGAACGTTTTTCAGAGTCCAGAATAATATTTTTTAAACGTGTTTTGATCTCTTTTCCTTTTTTGGAGGTCTGTCCGACGAAATCATCGGCATTTTCGCCAAAACCAATGGTAACCATATTATCACCTCTGATTATAGCACTCCACAATAACTGATAGCCGCCATCTTTCCAGTGGAAGCTTCCTTTGGTACTGCTGATGGCATCAATCCGGGAATTGATCACTGCCCTTGACAGCGTGTCTTTTTGAAAGGTTAGCAAACTTTCGTCCTGTGCTGTAGAACTGGTTTCGTCTCTGGAACAGGCGGTAAAAATGATCATGCCTAATAAAGCTAACTTAAAATAGTTTTTTTTCATTATTCATTAGATTTAAGGGTTACATTCTCTAAAAATAACAATAATTTTAACACAAACATTATTGAAATGTAACAATTTTTACCAAAAAAGTATTTTAATCCAATAAAAGCTCGCGCTTTGTGAGGTTTCAACAGGCGGCACTCCTAAAATAATGCTACCTTTAACCAAAATTCGAAACCATGAAAAAATTATTCCTTTTTCTTGTATTATGCATCGTTCAGACCGGTTTTTCGCAGGATAATCCCACGACCTACTTTTTGATCCGGCATGCCGAAAAGGTCGATAATTCCAAAGATCCGGATTTATCGGAAGCCGGCAGGGAAAGAGCATTGGCCTAGCGTGCTATTTTTTCGAACATTCCGTTTAACGCCGTGTACAGTTCTGATTTTAAACGAACCAGACAGACGGCCGCACCAACGGCCGAAAAGAACAAAACAGCGATTCAGATATACAACCACAAGAACGTGGACATTGAAAAGTTTAAACAGGAAACAAAAGGTAAAACCGTTTTGGTTGTCGGCCACAGCAATTCCATACCCAATTTTGTAAACCTGCTGATCGGGGAGCAAAAATATACGGAAATTGACGAAACCATTTTTGGCAACCTCTATATGGTAACCCTGTTAAACGGTAAAGTAACACATTCCCTTCTGAAATTATAAAAAAAAGAAGACTGCCGTATGGCAGTCTTCTTGATCAAAAAACCAACTATTATATCCCGGATATTAGAACTTCATTCCAACCCCTAATCCCAATATCCAAGGATTAATTTTTACATCTGCCGGAATACTCAGCCCTGGTGCCAGGTTTGAAGCATCAACCGTTACGTCCGTTTTCAGGAACAAACGTTTTACATCGGCATTTATGAAGAAAGTATCATTCAGCATCAAGTCAAAACCAGCCTGAACCGCATACCCTAATGCATTATCATATTTTACATCTTTTACAGTATTTCCTTCTTTTACATCATAGAAGAACGTATAGTTCAATCCTGCTCCTACATAAGGTTTGAATACTTTTTCGCCCAATGGGAAAAAGTGATACTGAACAGTCAAAGTAGGTGGCAGTAAACGAACAGAACCCAAATCGACATCTGCTTTAGTCGGACCGCCAACAGCTGAAATATCCGAACCTACCGTATGTACGTCGTGTTTTGTAGTTCCTAAAATCAATTCTACAGCAATATTTTTAGTAAAGAAATATGAGAAATCCAGTTCCGGAACGATCGTATTGGAAAGCGAAACATCCCCTCCGATAATACCAATATCTGCACTTTCATTTGGCACTACTCCGATACCTCTAAGTCTAACCTGCCATTTTTTAAAATCTTGCTGTGTGTTTTCTTTTTCCTGTGCCTGCATAAAGTTTACACCAAGAAAAGTAAAGATAATTGCTAAAAAAGTTATTTTTTTCATTTCAGTGATTGTTTAATATTTACAAGACAAAATTAGCCCCATTGAATCCAATAAAAACTGACAAAAATCATAGTATAAAAATTATTTTCGAATGGAATTAAAACTTTAAAATTTTCCTGATTCGCTTTTTGTTCTTACATTTGCCATCCTATGCTAAAAACAGTCAACATACTTAATAAAAGAGCGAAATTCGACTACGAAATACTCGAAAAGTATACCGCCGGTATTGTATTAACCGGGACTGAGATCAAGTCTATTCGTTTGGGAAAAGCTTCTATTGCCGAAAGTTTCTGTGAATTTCACGGTCATGAACTTTTTGTGATCAATTCCCATATTGAAGAATACCTTTATGGCACGCACTACAACCACAAAGCAAAAAGCGAGCGCAAACTGTTATTAAACCGGAAAGAACTGAAAAGTCTTTTAAAAAGTATGCAGAATAAAGGGCTTACCATTATTCCGCTGCGTCTTTTTACCAACGAAAAAGGACTGGCCAAATTAGACATTGCCCTTTGCCGCGGTAAGAAAAACTTTGACAAGCGCGAAACGATAAAAGACCGCGACAACAAGCGTGACTTAGACCGTATTAAAAAAGTACACTAAATTTTACCGGAAAAGCTATTTCTAAATTGATATTTTATGACTAAAATTGTCATGAAATTCAACAACCATGAAAACACTTCTCAAAAACGCACGGGAACAAAAAGGCCTCAAAACACGGGAAGTGGCACAATTGCTTCATATTGACCAGGCTTTGATTAGTAAATTCGAAAACGGCCTGCGCAAACCAACACGGGAACAGCTCTCCAAACTGGCTGCCTTACTGGAAATCGATTTTGAAACCCTGCTGGTAGCATGGCTGAAAGAAAAGATCCTCTACGAGATCGGACAGGACGAATATGCCCTGAAAGCCATTCAGCTTGCCGAAGAAGAGATCAAATTCAATGCTTTCCAAAAAGCCTACCCCATTTCGGCACGGCTTCAGCTTTTACTGAATGAAATTGACAATCTGAAAGAAAAAGCAGACCGGTTCCGGCAATTTGAAACGGAAAAAGTTACCCGCATACTGGAACTGGAATACACCTTTGAAAGCAATCAGCTGGAAGGCAACACCCTTTCGCTGGACGAAACAAGTGCAGTTCTTTTCCAGGGCCTCACCATAGCCGGAAAAAGCATGCGTGAACACCTGGAAACCATCAACCATCAGGAAGCCATCCGCCATTTAAAACAGCTTGTTGAACGAAACGGCGCCCTGTCTGAAAAAGATCTTTTCTCGCTCCACAATATGATTATCAGGGGTATTCATCCGGAAGCATCCGGAAAATACCGTACCGAAGTGCTGAACACGCCGGAAAGCGCCTATATTCCTCCGGCACCGGCATTGATTCAGAAACAAATCGCCGATAGTTTTATGTGGTATGAAACCAATAAAAACAAACTGCATCCGGTGGTATTAGCCGCCAAAATGCTGGAGCAGCTGCTTTCCATCCAGCCATTCCTTAACGGAAACGGAAAAGTAGCCCGTTTGTTCATGAACTTCATTTTACTGCAAAACGGTTTTGTAGTTGCCAATATTAAAGGCAATCCGGAATACCGTATGCTGTTTGCTAAAATATGCGAAACGGCAGCGCTTACCAAAGACAAAGAACCTTTACTGGTGTTTATTGCCCTGGCCGAAAAAGAAAGCCTGGAACGCTACCTGAACGTACTGGTACAAAATTAAAACGCCCGATACTTAATCGGGCGTTTTCTATATTTTAGTTTTTATCTTCCAGTAAAGGCACGAAACGGAAATCGCCGAATTCGTGTTTTTCAAACTGTGTTTCATTTTTGCGGATCAGCAGCGTCATGACCTGAACGTCTTCGCCCAAAGGAATTACCAGCCTTCCGCCTATTTTTAACTGTGCCATTAAAGGCTGCGGAATAAACGGCGCTCCGGCAGTTACGATAATACTGTCAAAAGGTGCAAAATTAGGCAGTCCTTTATAGCCGTCGCCAAACGACAAATGTTTCGGACGCATTCCCAGTTTCGGCAGCAATAACGAAGTGGTTTTAAACAGTTCGTTCTGACGCTCCACGCTGAACACTTTGGCACCCATCGTACACAAAACAGCCGTCTGATAGCCGGAACCGGTACCGATCTCCAATACCTTATCGTCTTTTTTCACCTGTAATAATTCCGACTGAAAAGCTACCGTATAGGGCTGCGAAATCGTCTGCCCGGCACCAATCGGGAAAGCTTTGTCCTGATAGGCAAAATCTTCAAAACTGGAGTTTAAAAATAAGTGTCTCGGAATTTTCTTGATGGCATCCAATACGTTTCTGTCCGTGATACCTTTCTGTTGTAAAACGGTTACTAACTGATTACGAAGTCCTTGATGTTTGGCAGTATCTTTCAATTTTATGGCAATTAATTATCGGTAAAAATAGCAAACAAATTTACAATTTGAAATCCATCATCTGAAATTATTAACAGCCTATTTCGCTTTAAAAAATCATCCAACTTTTGAATTTGAAATATAAGATTTTAAATCTAAATGGTTTATTTTTGTTGAAAATAGATAATCATGCTAAAAGTTGGCGTATTGGGTGCCGGTCACCTTGGAAAAATACATTTGCGATTACTCAATCAATCTGAAAAATACGAATTAATAGGATTCTATGACCCGAATGCCGAGAATGCTGAAAAAGTGGCTCAGGAATTTGGTTATACAAAATTCGACTCTATAACTGCTTTAATCAACGCTGTCGATGTAGTCGATATCGTTACGCCTACCCTTTCCCACTTTGAATGTGCCAAAGAAGCCATTGAAAACGGGAAGCATGTTTTCCTGGAAAAACCCATTGCAAACACCGTGGAAGAAGCCAATGAAATCATTGTACTGGCAAACAAATACCAGGTAAAAGGTCAGGTAGGTCATGTGGAACGCTTTAATCCGGCTTTTAAAGCGGTTAAAGATAAAATCGAAAATCCGATGTTTATCGAAACCCACCGTTTAGCCGAATTTAACCCGCGCGGTACGGATGTTCCGGTGGTGCTGGATTTAATGATCCACGATATCGATGCTATTTTAAGCGTCGTGAAATCGAAGGTAAAAAACATCAGTGCGAGCGGTGTATCGGTAATTAGTGATTCTCCGGATATTGCCAATGCCCGTATTGAATTTGAAAACGGCTGTGTGGCCAATGTCACTTCCAGTCGTATCTCGATGAAAAACATGCGTAAAGCCCGTTTTTTCCAGAAAGATGCCTATATCTCTGTGGATTACCTGGACAAAGTATGTGAAGTGGTAAAAATGAAAGATGCACCGGAAATTCCGGGTGATTTCGATATGATTTTACAAAATGCAGAAGGAGTTAAAAAACAAATCTATTACGACAATCCGTCTGTAGTACAAAACAATGCTATTTTAGACGAATTGGAAACATTTGCCGATGCCATCAACAACAATACAACACCAATTGTAACGTTGGAAGACGGAACGGAAGCTTTGCGTGTAGCCCACCAGATTATCAACTGTTTTGGTAACTAAGCTAGCAGGACATGATCGATACAGTATTATCCGATACGGAAACCCTGATTCGGTTCGCTATAATTTGCGGAGCGACCCTGCTTTTTTCGTATTTTTTCAATTTGTATCTGAAAAGACTCATCCTTAAAAAATCCGGCATTATCGATAATGATCCTACCAATTATGTTTTTTTCAAACATTTTGCAACGGCGGTCATCTATCTTTTCGGTTTCGGATGGGCTTTACTAACACTGCCAATTGCCAAAACATACGGTCATTCATTACTTGCCGGAGCAGGTGTAACCACCCTGATTGCCGGTTTTGCCTCACAGCAGGCTCTGAGTAATATTGTAGGCGGAATTTTCATACTGATTTTCAAACCGTTCCGGGTAAACGATTATATTGAATTTCAGGGAAAATCCGGACGGGTTATGGAAGTCAACCTTCACGATACCATTATTCAGGATGATGCCGGCAATACAATAGTAATCCCGAACACATTACTATCCAACGGAATAATAACAAACATTAAAAAACAACCATAAAATGAAAAACATAGCTGTAATCGGAGCCGGAACAATGGGTAACGGAATTGCGCATACTTTTGCACAAAGCGGTTTTAAAGTATTATTAATTGATATTTCTGAAAAATCTTTAGAAAAAGGAATGGCAACAATCGTTGGGAATTTAGACCGAATGATTGCAAAAGGAACCATTACCGAAGCCGATAAAAAAGCAACAATTGAAAACATCATTACCTATACCGACATTGCAGACGGAGTGGTAAATGCTGATTTAGTGGTAGAAGCGGCTACAGAAAATGTAACTTTAAAGCTAAACATCTTCAAACAACTGAGTGAAGTTTGCGGTGAAAACACCATTTTAGCGTCCAATACTTCTTCTATTTCCATTACACAAATCGCTTCTGTGGTTAAAAATCCGGAGCGTGTAATCGGTATGCACTTTATGAACCCGGTGCCTATCATGAAACTGGTAGAAATCATCCGTGGTTACAACACTACAGACGAAGTGACCAAAACCATTATGGATTTATCGGTAGCTTTAGGAAAAACACCGGTTGAAGTAAACGATTATCCGGGATTTGTAGCCAACAGAATTTTAATGCCGATGATTAACGAATCCATCGAAACCTTATACAACGGTGTGGCCGGCGTACAGGAAATCGACACCGTTATGAAATTGGGAATGGCACACCCTATGGGACCATTACAATTAGCAGATTTTATCGGTCTGGATGTTTGTCTTTCAATCTTAAACGTAATGTACGACGGATTCAAAAATCCTAAATATGCCCCATGTCCTTTATTGGTAAACATGGTAATGGCAGGAAAATTAGGTGTGAAATCCGGAGAAGGATTCTATGACTATTCGGAAAGCAAAAAAGCAGAGAAAGTAGCGAAAATGTTCGCATAATCACAACGATACACTATTGACAATTGGTATCCGGCAGGTTATCAATTGTCAATTTTTAATTTAAACACAAAATGGCGATAATAAAACCTTTTAAAGCAGTTCATCCCACAGCAGACAAAGTAAGCCTGGTTACTTCCCGCTCCTACGACGATTATGGGGCTGCGGAACTGGCGGCTTACCTGGAATTCAATCCGTTTTCTTTTTTGCATATCCTGAATCCGGCTTATGTGAACCAGCAAAAGATCGGATTTGACAAACGCTTTAAAATGGTCGCCCATAAATATGCCGATTTTAAAAAAGAAGGCATTTTGGTTCAGGAAGAAACAGCTGTATTGTATGTTTACCGGATTGAAACCAAAAACCACATTTTTACCGGAATCCTGGCCGGAACCTCGGTAGAAGATTACCAGCAAAATCATATCCGCAAACACGAAGACACGCTGCAATACCGCGTGGATCTGTTTAAGGATTACCTGCATCAGACCGGATTCAATACCGAACCCGTTTTGATGACCTATCAGGACAATTCCGTTTTAAACGAATGGATAACGTCCAAAACCGCAGAACGTCCTTTACTGGAGTTCTCAACAACCAACAAGGAAAAACACACCCTTTGGAAAATTGCAGATGAAAAGGAGATTCAATGGCTGCAGGAGCAATTCGCGACGGTTGGCGATTTTTATATCGCAGACGGCCACCACCGCTCTGCCTCTGCCGAGTTATTATACGAACAGGACAAAGATTCTGGCAATGAAAACCTGAATTACTTTATGAGTTATTTAATTGCCGACAGTAATGTAAAAATATACGAATACAACCGCCTGATCCGCGATTTGAACGGTTATACCAAAGAGGATTTTATTAAAAAATTAGCCGACAATTTTGTCATCAAAAGCAAGAAACAGGAATTATGGAAACCCAAGCACAAATTTGAGTTTGGTATGTATCTTGATGGGGAGTTTTATACCCTGAAACTAAAGGAAGAAAACTTTACCTTTGATAATGCTCTTGCCGGACTGGATGCCCAGATTTTATATACAACGGTTTTACAGCCGATTTTAGGGATTGACGATTTGCGTACCGACGACCGTATTGCCTACATTGCCGGAAGTAAATCAATCACCAACATTAAAGAAATGGTAGACAGCGGCGAATTTGAAATTGGTTTTATGCTGTTTCCTACCAATATTTCGGAAATCAAGGATCTGGCCGATGCCAATCTGATCATGCCGCCAAAAAGCACCTATATTGAACCCAAGTTCAGGAGCGGACTGGTTGTTTATGAGATATAACGATTCTTTGTAAATTATAATGTTACAGCAAATGACAATAAAAGAAAACCTACTCGCTATAAAAAATTCGCTTCCGGAACCGGTTACCCTGGTAGCGGTTTCGAAAACCAAACCGGTATCGGATCTGATGGAAGCCTATGAAGCCGGGCAGCGCATTTTCGGGGAAAACAAGATCCAGGAAATGACGGAAAAATGGGAACAGCTGCCAAAAGATATTCAATGGCACATGATTGGTCACGTACAGTCCAACAAAGTCAAGTATATGGCTTCTTATGTGACCCTTGTTCACGGAGTAGACAGCTTGAAATTATTACAGGAAATCAACAAACAGGCCAAGAAACACGACCGTGTTATCGACTGCCTGCTGCAAATATATATCGCTGAGGAAGAAAGCAAATTCGGACTGGATGTAAACGAGTTAAACGAGTTGCTGCAGTCGGAAACATTTAAGGAATTACAGCACATTCGCGTGATCGGATTAATGGGAATGGCCACTTTTACCGACAGCGAAGCACAAATAAAAAAGGAGTTTCAAAATTTAAAAGCTATTTTTGACAGCACAAAAAGAATTACCGCTGCCAATTTTGATCTATCGGTATTGTCCATGGGAATGTCCGGCGACTATAAAATCGCCATTGCCTGCGGAAGCACCATGGTTCGGATAGGAAGCAGTATCTTTGGAACGCGATAATAGAAAACGTTATAAACTAAGAACAGAATTTGTACGCTATATTAGACATAGAGACAACCGGAGGGCAATTTAACGAAGAAGGAATAACGGAAATTGCCATCTATAAATTTGATGGACATGAAGTTGTCGATCAGTTTATCAGCCTTATTAATCCCGAAATACCAATTCAGCCGTTTGTTGTAAAACTTACCGGGATCAATAATGCTATGCTGCGTTCTGCTCCTAAATTTTATGAAGTTGCAAAGCGGATCATTGAAATCACTCAGGATTGCATCATCGTAGCCCATAATGCTTCTTTTGATTACCGCATCCTGCGTACGGAATTCAGACGCCTGGGATATGATTTCAACAGCAATACCATCTGTACCGTTGAATTATCTAAAAAATTAATTCCGGACCAGCCTTCCTATAGTTTAGGAAAACTGGTGCGAAGCCTTGGTATTCCTATTGCCGACAGGCACCGAGCCACCGGAGATGCGATGGCAACCGTTAAGCTTTTTAAAATGCTTTTGGCAAAAGATGTCAAAAAGGAAATTATTACAAGCTTTGTCAAAAAAGAAATAAAAACCGGAATTTCTCCGAAATTACTGGACATCGTGGAAGCGATTCCCGCCAAAACCGGTATCTATTATATTCACCGCGAAGACGGAACCATTATTTATATCGGCAAAAGCAAAAACATCAAAAAACGCGTTAACCAGCACTTTACAGGAACCTCGCGAAAAGCAAAACGAATACAGCAGGAAGTTTTTGCGGTTACTTTTGAAGAAACCGGAAACGAACTGGTTGCGCTGCTAAAAGAAAGCGAGGAAATAAAAGTAAACAAGCCTGTTTACAACAGATCACAGCGAAAAACAATTTTTCCCTGGGCTTTATATGCCGAAAAAAATGAGGAAGGTTATCTGGCCTTACGCCTCGCCAAAGCCGACGGGCGCAAAAAAGAAGTCACTTCTTTTGCTACGCTGGTTGAAGGCAAGAATTTTTTGCATAAAATAACTGCCGAATACCAGTTATGCCAGAAAATAAACGGTTTATACGACACTAAAAAAGGCTGCTTTCAGTACGATATCAAGCAATGCCACGGTGCCTGCATTGGCAAAGAAGCTGCTGCCGATTACAATGTCAGGGTTCAGGATTTCCTGAACAACCACCAGTTCCAGAATCAGAATATGGTTATTGTAGACCGGGGAAGAAGCATTGATGAAAGAAGTGCTATTTTAGTTGAAAACGGGATCTACAAAGGCTATTGCTTTTACGATCTTAACTACCAGATTAACAATATTGACATCCTTAAAAAGATCATTATCCCGATGCAGCACAACAGGGATACCCGGAATATCATTCAGAATTACCTGCGCAAAAAGAAAGTTAGCAAAGTAGTCACCTTTTAAATCCAGTGCGAGTATGAGGGTATTAAAAACCAAATACGACATTTTCAGGCAGAAAACGTATATTGTTATTTACGGTTCCAACACTTTTGGCGGACGTCTTTTTGACTTAGCACTTTTGGGTGTGATTTTGTTGAGCGTCCTTTTGGTCATGCTTGAATCGGTACAGAAACTGGATGCCAAATACCATACTTTTCTCGTGGTTTCGGAATGGATTATTACTGTTTTTTTCAGTATTGAATATGCCCTCCGGATCATTTGCAACAAGCGTCCCTTAAAATATATTTTCAGTTTTTACGGCCTGGTCGACCTGATTTCCATTTTACCGATGTATTTATCCTTTTTTATTCCGGGATCCAAAATACTATCGGTGGTAAGGGCTTTGCGTTTACTGCGTTTGTTTGGTATTTTAAACCTGGTGCATTTTACCGGACAGGAATCCCAGCTTAAACTGGCCATAAAAGCCAGCCGTACCAAAATTATTGTTTTTATCTATTTTATCCTGGTGGTTTCCATTCTTTTAGGTGCCATCATGTATGTTATTGAAAGTCCGGAAAGCGGTTTTACCAGCATTCCGGTGAGCATTTACTGGTGTGTGGTTACGCTCACGACCGTTGGTTACGGCGATATTGCCCCGGTAACAACCTTAGGGCAGATTATTGCCGCCTTTATCATGATCATGGGTTACGGCATTATTGCGGTTCCTACCGGAATAGTAACGGCCGAGTTTGCCAATGCCAAAAGAAATGCCACCGACACGGAAGGTAAAAAAGTATGTCCTTCCTGTACGACTATAATTTATAATCAAGACTCCCGCTATTGTCATCACTGCGGGGAAAAATTAAGTAATGACTAACTATTTAATCACCATAATCGGTCCGACCGCTATCGGTAAAACCGCTTTGAGCATTACACTCGCAAAGCATTTTAACTGTGAGATCCTTTCCTGCGACAGCCGTCAGTTTTTTAAAGAAATGACCATCGGGACGGCCGTGCCTTCTGCTGAAGAATTAGCGGCAGCACCGCATCATTTTATCCAGAACAAATCGGTATTTGACGACTATACGGTGGGCGATTTCGAAAGGGAAGCCGTTACTTTACTCGATACACTATTCCTGAAGAACAACATCCAGATTATGGTTGGCGGTTCCGGATTATACGTTAATGCCGTTTTAAAAGGCTTTGATGATTTTCCGGACATAGCTCCTTCCGTTCGGGAGAACATCCGGGAAAACTTCGAAAACCACGGCATAACATACCTGCAAAACGAGTTACAGCAACGCGACCCGGACTATTATACCAAAATCCTTCAGGAAAATCCGCAAACCCTGCAAAATCCCCAGCGCATGATGCGTTTTGTGGAAGTTTGCATTGGCAGCGGCAAGACCTATTCTTCTTTCCTGAATCAGAAAAAAAACAGCCGCAATTTCACGCCTATAGTGATTGGCCTGGAAGCCGACAGGGAGCTCATGTATGACCGCATTAACCAAAGAGTTGACCTCATGCTGCAGGCCGGGCTTTTAAAAGAAGCCAAATCGCTTTATGCAAATAAAGCGTTAAACGCTTTACAAACGGTGGGTTATCGCGAATTATTTAGTTACTTTGACGGCGATTTCACATTCGATTTTGCTGTTGAAGAAATAAAAAAGAATACACGCCGTTTCGCAAAACGTCAGATGACCTGGTTCAAACGGACGGAAAATGCAAAATGGTTTGATTTTAAAGCTTCGCCCGAAAACATTATCGATTATGTGAAGCAGCAAATTCAAAATTCATAATCATGCCAATAGCACCCGATTTTACTTCCGTTTATGAACACGAATGGGAGATCAACTTTACCCAATGTACTCCATACGGGCTTCTGAAATATGTAGACCTTTGTAACATACTGCAGCTAACCGCCGCCGAGCATTCCATTCATGGCGGATTGAGTTTTAACGACATGCAGGAACACGATCAGGCCTGGGTTTTAAGCCGGATCCGCGTGGAAATAACCGATACTTTACCCAAATGGATGGACAAGGTAATCGTAAAAACATGGATTGAAGATTTACAGGGCTCCCGCTCTATCCGTAATATTGAAATGTACCTGAATGGTAAAAAAATAGCCGGTGCCACCACCTATTGGGCTGTTTTTAATACCAAACTGAGAAAAGCGGAAGCGCTGGCTTTACCGCACGAGCATTTTGAAAAATATCCCGACCGCCACGCTACCGAACACAGCTTTTCACGGATTAACGTGACCCGGGAAGCCGAAAAAGTGACCAACCGGACCATTGTACTCTCCGATCTGGATATCGTTAATCACGTAAACAATGTGAAATACCTGGAATGGTGCCTTGACACCCTGGATGCCAGACAGGTCTTGAAACAGGGCCTCAAAAGTTTTGAAATGAATTTTCTGAGAGAGCTCAATTTAAACGATCAGGTAACGATTCACCGGGATCAGGAAGCAGATCAGACATATTTTTCGGTTACCAAAGACAATAAAGTAAGTTTTGCTTTATTGCTGGACTGGAAAGCATAAAAATATAAAAAGCTCCTTTACAGGAGCTTTTTTGTTTCAGAGTAGATAGGGTGTTATTCTGCAACTTTATTTTTGATTACCAAACGGAAACCTTCACCGTGGATGTTCAGAATCTCAACATCTTCGTCCTGTTTCAGGTATTTACGCAATTTGGCGATATAAACGTCCATACTTCTTGAGGTAAAGTAATTGTCGTCTCTCCAGATTTTTGTTAGTGCTAACTCTCTTGGCATTAAGTCATTTTCATGCAAAGCAAGCATTTTAAGCAATTCATTCTCTTTTGGAGATAATTTGATCGGCTCCTCATTCTGGAAAGATAAGAAACGTAATTTTGAGTTCAAATGGAATTTACCGATGATAAATTCAAACTTCGTATTATCTGTTTTAACTTCCGATGCTTTACGCTGGATAATTGCTTTGATTTTCATCAGCAATACTTCCGAATCAAAAGGTTTGTTCAAATAATCATCTGCTCCTACTTTGTATCCTTTTAACACATCCTCTTTCATGGATTTTGCCGTTAAAAAGATAATAGGCACTTCTTTATTTTTTTCGCGGATTTCTCTCGCTAGTGTATAACCATCTTTGTAAGGCATCATCACATCAAGAATGCATAAATCGAAATTATCTTTCTTGAATTTTTCGAAACCTTCCATACCATTTTTGGCTAAAGTAACTTCAAAATCGTTTATTAAAAGGTAATCTTTGAGCACTGCTCCAAAATTGGGGTCATCTTCTACTAAAAGAATTTTTTTGTTAGTCGTATCCATATCATTAATTTATTAGTGGCATTTTAATTATAAAGGTACTTCCTTTACCTTTTTCGCTTTCTACAAATATCTGACCGTTATGGTCTTCAATAATCCTTTTCACATAGGCTAATCCCAGCCCGTGTCCTTTCACATTATGTAAATCGCCTGTGTGCTCGCGGTAGAATTTTTCAAAAATTCTCTTTTGAGCGACTTTACTCATCCCGGCGCCGTTGTCTTTTATTTTAATCAACACAAAATCTTTTACGTTTTCTGTTGTAACATCGATTATCGGTGCCTCAGGCGAATATTTAATCGCATTGTCCAGTATGTTAACCATTACATTCGTAAAGTGAACATCGTTCAGCAGTATTGTTGTCCGTTTTGCATTCAGGTGTTCTTTAATAACACCGCCACGGTCTTCAACAATCAGGTTAACATGCTCGATAGCATCTTCAATTATAGTATGAACGTCTGTTGGCTCTTTACTGATCTCCAACTCTCTTTTTTCTAATTTCGAAATACGCAGTACGTTTTCAACCTGGGCATGCATTCTTTTATTCTCATCCCTGATCATTTGCAGGTATCGCTGTACTTTTTCTTTGTCGTCTATGATTTTTGGGTTTTTAATCGCATCCAAAGCAAGGTTAATCGTTGCAATGGGTGTTTTAAACTCATGGGTCATGTTGTTGATAAAATCGGTTTTAATTTCCGAAATCTGCTTTTGTTTGATCAACTGGTTCAGGGCACTAAAATAGGCCACGATGATAACCAGTGTAAAAATGATGGACAGTGAGGTAATTCCGACCAGTGACGAGAAAAGAAACTTGTTCTTTTGAGGAAAGCTCAGCAAAAGCTGATATTTGCTCTGTCCTTCGTTATCCGGGAAAACCGGAATACTGTAGGTTGAATTTTTATCGTAATTAAAATTCTCCGATTTCACTTTTGTAGCCAGCATATTGCTGTAAATCCCGAACTCAAAAGGCGTGTTCACCCCATATTGATTCAATTCATTGCGAAGCATCAGCTGCAGTTTATCTTTCGATACCCGCTCCTGAATGGGTTTCAGTCCGACGATATCCTTGAAATAGATCTCAAACTGTGCTTTGTCCAGAATGTCCAGATTCCCTTCTTTTTCAATCGTAACATCCGGCATCGGTGCTTTTTGAAAAGAAGAATTATCCACTACATTTCCATTGTAAATTTCTGTCTTTCGTTTCGCTACAAAACTTTTCAGCGAAACGGAATCCGATTTTTTATCAAAGAACGAACGATTTAAATTATAATCTTCTAAAACGATAGTATTCGAATAAATGATCTGTTCATTTGTTTTCGGGTCGCGTTTTACATAGAAATACTCTAACAAATCGCTTTGTCTCGGTACCTTACCGATACTATCCTTTAATTTATTGAACTTTTCATAGAACTCAAAATACTCCTGTTGCTGTAGTTTGTTAGCTACGCTACCGATAACTTGTTGTACGTGATACTTAAACTGTTCTTCATTATTTTTATAAGAAGTATTTATCCAGAATAATTGTACTAATATGATTCCTACCAGCGATAGGCTCATCAATATTATCAATAAGAGGAATCTCGTTTTATTCATCAAAACAAAATTAACATTTTAACATTTATTGCTTAAAAACATTAACCAAAGATTAACATCTTGACCTGTTTTTAAATTTTATTCAATTCTTTAAGAATTTTATCGACATCTTTCTTAGCAGTGGCCAAATCGGTGTTTACAACTATATAATCGCTCAAAACGGCTTTATCTTCGTCTTTCCACTGGTTTTTCATCCGGTCCAGCACCTGTTCTTTTGTCACGCCGTCCCTGCTCATAACACGCTCAATTCTAACCACTTCCGGAGCGGTAACCAGTATAATTTTATCGCATTTTTTATAGCCGCCACTTTCAAAAAGAATCGCAACTTCTTTAACAATATAACGGTGTTTTTCGTTGTTTTTTAACCAAATACCAAAATTTTCATTAACCGCAGGATGAATAATTTCATTCAGTTTTTTTAATAAATTGGGCGCAGAAAAAACCAGATCCGCAATTTTTTTGCGATTTAATTTTCCATTCTCAATAACATTCACTTCAAAAATTTCCTGAACTTTATGTATAATTTCGGGCAATTCCATAATTTTCCTTGCCTCATCATCAGCGATATATACCGGAATTCCCTGAGCAGCGATATAAGCCGCTATGGTCGATTTACCACTTCCGATACCTCCTGTAAGTCCAATTATCTTTGTCATCGTTTACTTTTTAAAGAATAATTCAGGAAATGCTTTTTCCGGTTGCTGTTTTAGCAAAATAACTTTAAAAAATGACTTAAAATAGCCCATTCCGTACCCATAAAACTGGATAAAAAAGGCAATAACGGACAAAAATCCTATTTTTAAACTGGCATTTTCAATGATTCCTGACAAAAACAGTATGGCAATATAAAGCACATAAAACTGAAACAATACCGGTATTCCAAACGCATATAATCCCAAAGCAACCAAAAAGCCCAGGCAAAACAAAGACGGAAACCAAAAGGTTATTTTCCGGTACTTCGGATACCAGGAATCCAGTATGGGCCTTGCTTTTCCAAATTTATTGACCTGTTTATAGAACTTTGACCAGTCGATTCTTCTTTTATGATATACATACGAATCTTTAAACAGTTTGGTTTGAAAACCCATTTCCCATAAGCGTATGGACAAATCCGGGTCTTCTCCGGGATGAATGTTCCCAAAACCGCCGGAAGCTTCAAATGCTTTTTTAGAAAGCCCCATATTAAAGCTGCGCGGCTGAAATTTGCCTATTTTTTCAGATCCGCCGCGAACGCCTCCCGTAGTAAGGAAAGAGGTCATTGTAAAATTAATTGCTTTCTGAATATCGGAAAAAGAGTCCAGCGCATTGTCCGGACCTCCGAAACAGTCCACATAGTTTCGTTCCAGATTCTCAGCAACTGAAGTTACGTAATTTTCCGGCAAAATGCAATCGGAATCCAAAATAATAAAATACTGTCCGATAGCTTTCCGCATTCCGTAGTTCCTGGAATCACCGGGACCGGAATTCGGCTTGTTATAATAGGAGAGAAACAGTTTCCCTTTATAGGCATTCACAATGTGCTCGCAGGGTATTGTAGAACCGTCTTCTACAACCACAACTTCAAAATCTTCGCGATAGTTTTGTTCTGTTAAGCTTTTAAGCAGCTCTTCAATTTCATCAGGCCTGTTGTAAACAGGAATTATAAATGAAAAATACATGGGTTCCTTTTTTTAACAAAGATAAACTTTATAAAAATAAAAAAACCACCTCAAATAAGGTGGTTTTCCCGAAACAGAAGATTCTGTCTTTATGATATTATTCAGCGGCTTAAAAAGCCGTTAAAGAAGTTTTACTGCTCTTTTTCCAATCCTTCTTCAAAAGCTTCCATTACTCCCTGACTTACTCCCATGTTAGAGAAACCTCCGTCATGTAATAGGTTTTGTAATGTTACTTTGCGGGTTAAATCGGAGAACATCATTACCGTATAGTTTGCACAGTCTAAAGCGGTAGCGTTTCCAAGCGGAGACATTTTATCGGCAAAAGCGATAAAACCGCCAAAACCTTTTACGCCTTGTCCGGCAGTTGTAGGTGTCGGAGACTGGGAAATCGTGTTTACCCTTACTTTTTTATCTTTTCCGAAGAAGTATCCGAAACTACGGGCAATCGACTCTAAATATGCTTTATTATCGGCCATATCGTTATAATCCGGAAATACACGTTGTGCTGCCATATACGTCAGCGCTACGATACTTCCCCATTCGCTCATGGCATCTTTTTTATACAACACCTGCATTACTTTATGAAAAGAAACCGCAGACACGTCCCATCCTTTATGGGTATAGTCATAATTCTGGTTTGTATAGTGATTTCCTTTTCTAACATTCACCGACATTCCGATTGAATGCAAAACAAAATCAATTTTACCGCCAAGGATTTCCACCGCTTTATCTACTAAATTCTCTAAATCTTCAATAGAAGTAGCATCGGCAGGAATGATCTGAGAACCTGTTTTTTCAGCCAGTTGGTTAATGGTACCCATACGCATAGCGATCGGAGCATTTGATAAAACAAAAGTTCCGCCTTCTTCATGTACACGTTCCGCTGTTTTCCAAGCAATTGAATTTTCATCTAAAGCTCCAAAAATGATTCCTCTTTTTCCTTTTAATAAATTATACATAGCTATGTTTTTAAATAAATTTCAATTTTAATTTTTCAAAAATAGTCATTTTATCTTTCACCCTATTCATATTCATCTTCATATTCTCTATAAATTGCGCTCCAAAGCCGTAGGACATGGCTTTTTTATAAAACTCATAGGATCTGATAAAATTAAATTCCATTTCGTAAATCCTTCCCAATTCGCTGTAATAAGAAGCCCCGTCTGCATTTTCCAGATGCTTCAGCGTTTCGTCAATATGCTCTTTTGCTTCCTCCAGCCTGCGCAGGTCTACCAAAAGATAAGCATAGTTCAGATAGGACGCCGGGTATTTAGGGTCAAACCGCATCGCCAGCTTATAATGATAAATTCCTTTTTCATAATTGCTCAGCTTGGTATAATAGATCCACCCTAAGTGGTTGTGTGCTTTTCCAAAATCCGGATATTGCGTCAGAATTTCTTCAAGAATTTCTTTTGCCTCCGAAACATTCCCGTCAGATATCAAAGCATCAGCCCTGATAAACTGGTTTTCATAATAACTGATATTCTCTTCCAAAACAATTCTTTTTATTCAATTAATAATGATTTTGCATGGTTAAGAGCCGAATCGGATATATCTTTTCCAGACAGCATTTCTGCGATCTCTACAATTCGCTCTTCATTCCCTAACAATTTTAATTCCGAAACAGTGTTTTCACCCTGAGTGGATTTAAACACTTTATAGTGCTGGTTTCCTTTCGCGGCAATCTGCGGTAAATGGGTAATGGCAAAAACCTGCATCTGCTTGCTCATTTTCTTCATGATATCGCCCATTTTATGAGCAATTTCACCCGAAACTCCGGTGTCGATCTCATCAAAGATAATCGTTGGCAGTTTGGTATAATTTGCCAGAATGGCTTTTACAGCAAGCATAATACGGGACATTTCCCCTCCGGAAGCTACTTTTTTCAGCAAACCGAAGCTGGTTCCCTTATTGGCCGAAAACAGTAATTGTACTTCGTCTTTCCCGGACAGCAAATAGGTGTCCGTTTGTTTTATTTCAAATTCAAAACGGGCATTCGGCATTCCCAATTCTGATAATATTGCGATAATTTTTTCAATCAGTACCGGAGCAGCCTGCTTTCTGCTTTCTGAGATCGCAGCAGCTTTGGCATCTAAAACCACGATGGTTGCTTCCAGTTCTTTTTCGAGCGAATGAATCAATGCTTCCAGATCGTCTGCAAAAACAGCTTTATTGTCCAGGTCATTCTGAATGACCAGCAATTCTTCCACCGTACCCACCTGGTGCTTCTTTTGAAGCGAATAGATCAGCTGTAGTTTCTGATTTACCAGTTCCAGCTGTTCCGGATCACTCATCAGGGTTTCGGCATGTTTGCGTATTTCATCCGATACGTCATCAAATTCAATCAGCACACTGGATACGCGGTCAAACAATTCCTGGTATTCTGCCGATAATCCGGCGATTTTTTGAAGGGACGCCTTAATCTCTTTCAGATTTTGCGTAACCCCAATTTGTTCCTCATCGGCTACAGCCAATGATTTATCCAGCGATTCTTTGATGAACTCAACATTATTGAGTTTTTCAAATACCGCTTCATATTCCTGCTGTTCGCCTTCTTTTAAATTGGCTGCCAAAAGTTCCTCCAGTAAAAAACTATTGTAATCCTGTTCTTTTACCAGGGCTTCTTTTTCTGACTGCAGTTTCTTCAGTTTTGATTTTACGGCTTTATATGTAGACAGGCTGCTTTTGTATTCCTGCAACAGCGGCTGTTGTCCTGCAATAGCATCCAGAATTTGTATCTGGTATTCTTCATTGGACAATTCCTGCGTTTGATGCTGCGAATGGATATCCAGCAAAAAATCGCCCAGCTGCTGCAATTCCTGCAGGTTTACCGGACTGTCATTTACAAAAGCTCGTGATTTTCCGGAAGGAAGGATTTCCCTGCGGATAATGGTCGTATCTTCATAGTCCAGATCGTTTTCCTCAAAAAACGGCTGGAGCGCATAGGCTTTGATTTCAAAATGCGCTTCGATAATGCATTTTTGTTCTTTGTCTTTTAGCGACGTTAAATCGGCACGTCTGCCCAGCACCAAACCCAATGCTCCCAACAATATTGATTTTCCGGCTCCGGTTTCTCCTGTAATGATTGAAAACTCATTGGAAAAACGGATATCTAATTGTTCAATCAGAGCAAAATTTTTAATCGATAAAGATGCTAACATAATTTGTGCGTAGATTTATTAAAACACAAATTTAGTATTTTATATTACTCCATTTAGAAGAATTTAACGGAGATATTCTATTTAATCTGTCTACTAACGGAACGATGTCCACATTCGGTCCACCGGAGTAAACACTAACGATTTCATCTACTTTGGCATCAAAGAAAACACGGGTCAGAAAAGCATTCGGACGCACATCGTGTACCTTGGAAAGCGTTTCTATAGAAGACGCAATCTTTTCTTTGGCTGTTTTTAAGTTTTCCGCCATTCGATCCATTCCCTGGAAATGGTACTGATACATCGCTTCACGAAACGGTGTATAGGTATTGGAAAGCATATCGTTAATGAGGTAATAACGGTTATTTCTTTTTTCCGATTGTATCCAGCCGTCAAAACCGCTTGACTGTGCTACATTCGCAATAGCCGAAGCGACTTCAAGGTATTTTGTTCCTCCTAAATTCTGGTAGGTATCCCCATCCAGACCGATAATGATGTTCGCATAAAAAGCTAAAACGGAAATCAGGTTCGAATCAAAACTATTGGGATTGAAATACATGTTTTCAAATTCCACATAACGGAATTTAAAGTCCTTATCATTGAAGTTTAAAACCGGTGAGGAATAGGTTGAATTGTATATCGGGCGCGAAGACTGCACCTGAACGGTTGCATCAAAATTGTTGGATTCAAACGAGTTAACCGTTATAAAGACCACACAATTGATTTTTTCATTGTTTTTAAACGTCTTGGTCGTCCATTTGGTATTGTTCATAAATTCCGTAACGGACTTTTCCAGTGTTTTAAAGATCTGCGGATTAACGTTCGTAATCTGGCTGTAATTTACATTTACGCTACAATTAAGTTCCTGAGCAAAGCTGTTTATTGATAAAAAAGTAAGTAAAAGTAAAATCCAATTACGCATGATAATGAGCTATTATTTTGTTGACAATATCCTGAGCGACGGCTTCTTTCGATTTGAGTTCCATCGGCTCCACTAAAAAGTTCTTATCAATAAATGTAACCTTATTGGTGGGCTTTCCAAAACCGGCACCGGAATCATTTAATGAGTTTAAAACTATCAAATCTAAGTTTTTTTTCTGAATTTTTTGCTTTGCATGCTCAATTTCATTCTCCGTTTCCAGTGCAAATCCAATTAAAAACTGTCTGGTCTTGATTTCTCCTAAAGAAGCCAGTATATCTTTTGTTTTTTCCAGTTCAATAGAGAACGCAGCTTCATTCTTTTTTATTTTCTGGCTGGCTACATTTTTCGGACGGTAATCGGCTACGGCTGCTGCCGAAACGGCCACATCTACCGCATTAAAATACCGGTGACAGGCATCATACATTTCCTGAGCCGATGTTACTCTTTCCAGTTGCACCAGAGGATGTTTCAGGTCCAGATGCGTCGGACCGGATACCAATATTACTTCCGCGCCCAGATTGGCAGCGGCTTTGGCAATATCATAGCCCATTTTGCCGGAAGAGTGATTCCCGATAAAACGTACCGGATCGATCGCTTCATAAGTGGGTCCTGCCGTAACCAGAACTTTTTTTCCCCGCAAGGGCAGTTTGCTTTCCAGATCCCGTTCTAAAAATGCCACGATATTTTCAGGTTCCGCCATTCTTCCTTCGCCGGAAAGTCCGCTCGCCAATTCGCCGTTTTCCGCCGGAATGATCGTATCGCCAAACTCTTTTAAAACATGAAAGTTTGCCAGTGTGGAAGCGTGTTTGTACATATCCAGATCCATTGCCGGAGCAAAGTAAACAGGACATTTCGCAGAAAGATAGGTTGCTAAAAGTAAATTATCGCTGTTGCCGCTCACCATTTTAGAAAGGGTGTTGGCTGTAGCCGGTGCAATAATCATTAAATCGGCCCAAAGGGCTAAATCGACATGATTATTCCAAAGGGCATTCTCATCTTCTTCATTAAAAAAAGAGGAATAGACCGGATTTTTAGAGAGTGTTGATAATGTTAAGGGCGTAACAAAATCTTTAGAAGCAGGTGTCATGATTACCTGAACCTGAGCACCTGCTTTTATAAGAAGTCTAACTAATGTGGCCGTTTTATACGCGGCAATTCCACCAGAAACACCCAGTATTATTTTTTTACCGCTTAAAACAGACATTGTTTGTATTATTTATTTGAATCTCTATAATAGATTTTTCCTTCTAACCACTCTTGTACTGCTAAAGCATGTGGTTTAGGTAGTTTTTCGTAGAATTTAGAAACTTCGATTTGTTCTTTATTCTCAAAAATTTCCTCAAGACTATCATTGTAAGTCGCGAACTCATCAAGCTTGTCAATCAATTCCTTTTTAATTTCAGAGTTGATTTGATTTGCTCTTTTTGCCATAATAGTTATTGCTTCATACACGTTTCCTGTCGGCTCTTCTATCGTACTCTTATTGTAGGTAATCGTGTTTACTGGAGCAGTAGTCTTCTTTAAATCCATGACGTTCTTATTGTTTAGAAAATTGTTGTAATTCTTTATCTATGTTTGCTAACATTTCGTCAGCTTTTGCTTTGTATTTTGTATCGCCTTTAAAACGGATCAAAGCAGTGTAAGCCACTTTAGCATTGTTTAAACGCTCTTCCATTTTAGGTTTAATACTATTGATTCCCAGTTTATAGCTGGCATCAAACTTGTAAAACAAAGCATCTTCTTTATATATTGTTCCGGGATGGTCTGTAATAAAGTTGTCCAATGCTTTGATAGCGGCATTGTAATCTCTGGTCCACTCCCCGATAGTATTGTATTGTTTCGCGATTTCGAAAGCTTTTTTCTCTAATTTCTCCCGTAATTCCGTAACCATTTTATTCGCTTCGGCAAAGTTTGGAGAATCCGGATAGGTATTGATATAATCCTGTAATTTATCAATTCCTTTTTGTGTATCGGTCTGGTCTATCGAATAGATTGGTGAAAGCTGGTAAAAGCTTTTTGCGCCCAAAAAGGCTGCTTCTTCTCTTTTTTCACTTTTCGGATATCCGGCAACAAACGATTCGAACTGGTATCCTGACAAATAGTATTGTTTTGTCTTATAATAAGACTGAGCAAACATATAAAATAATTTTTCTGCCTGAGGTTTCCCTCTGTTTGGCGCTGCTATCTGTTCAAACAATCGGATAGCTTTGGAATATTTCCCTGCTTCATACATTTTGGTAGCCACTTCGTATTTCATTGCCAAATCTTCCGATTTGAGTGCTTTTTGATACTGACTACAAGACGTTAACAGAACAGCAAAAAGAAAAATATATAGAAATTTACTCATTTTATTTTCAGTTTTTATGCTTCTAAAACAGCCAAAAGTCTTGTTTTAAAAGCAAATGCAAATTTAGTTATTAATTAGAGATTACAAAATCTTTTTTTTCATGGTAAAAAAACAAAAAAGATGCCTGTAAAACCGACATCTTTTCTTTAACTCTTATTCTGCAAATTTATTGCACTTTTGCAGCCTGATTTCCGTTGAAATTCTTCATATCATTATCAAACAGGTACAATCCTCCTTTATCGTCACCGATCAGATTGATTTTATCCAGGATTGTTCTTGCTGTTGCTTCTTCTTCTATCTGCTCCGACACATACCATTGTAAGAAATTGTGTGTCGCATAATCTTTCTCGCCTAAGGAAACATGAACCAGATTATTAATACTCTCCGACACCATTACTTCGTGTTCAAACAATTGCGTAAACAACGCTTTGAATGAAGAATAATCTAAAGACGGCTCAATAACCGATGGAATCTGTGCCTGCCCTCCTCTTTGGTTGACATATTTTACCAGTTTAAGCATGTGCATTCTTTCTTCATCCGACTGCGCATACATAAATGTTGCAATCCCCTCAAAACCCTGAACTTCAGCCCAAGATGCCATTGCCAAATATATTTGAGAAGAATCCGCCTCAACTTTAATTTGATTATTAACAGCTGCTTCAATAGTTTTTGATAACATAAAATTCTTTTTTTTTAGTGAAAGGCTAATTTACTATTTTCTTTACAAAATCGTTAATACGTTTTGCTAAATCTTCGTTAACATTTACCAGCGGCAAACGTACCGTATCTTCTGATAATCCCAGGGCTTTGAATATCGCTTTTATACCCGCCGGGTTACCCTGTTCAAAAATCATATCAATACTATCCGCTAACAGGTAATGCAGCTGGTACGCTTCATCTACTTTTCGCTGTAATCCCAAACGGACCATTTCGGAAAATTCTTTTGGAAATCCTTCCCCGATTACCGATATCACTCCGGCTCCACCGGCTAAAACCATTGGTAACGTCACCATATCATCCCCGGAAATAACCAGGAAATCCTTTGGTTTTTGCTGAATCAGTTTCATTGCCTGAACAATATCTCCTGCCGCTTCTTTTATACCGACAATATTTTTAAAATCGTTTGCCAAACGGATTACCGTAGCCGGCAATACATTGCTTGCTGTTCTTCCGGGCACATTATATAACAATACCGGAACCGGAGAAGCCTCCGCCACGGCTTTAAAATGCTGGTAAATTCCTTCCTGAGTTGGCTTATTGTAGTATGGAGAAACCGAAAGAATTGCCTGAAATGCCGAAAAATCTCTGGTTTTCAATTCTTCAACAACTTTCATTGTATTGTTCCCTCCAACACCTAAAACCAACGGAAGTCTGCCATTGTTAGCAGCCACAATTGTCTGAATCACTAATTCTTTCTCTTCCTGGTTTAATGTTGCCGACTCTGCCGTTGTTCCCAAAACCACTAAATACTCAACACCTCCGTCTATAACATAATTTACAATTCTTGTTAAAGCTTCCGTATCTACCGAAAAGTCTTTTTTAAATGGTGTAACAAGCGCAACACCGGTACCGATTAATGATTGCATGATTATTTAGATTATATTTTATTTAAAATTTTCAAATATTTAAAAAGCTCGGAAACAAATTCCTGGTATTTTTCCGCAACGGTTGTAATCATAAAGTTATTCAAACGTTTGTCGATCGTTGAAAAACCTACTTTGAATTTTGCTTTAGACTGCAATGTCAGCAGCAGTAAAGGTGCTTTTTCCACATCATAGTAGCTGATCAGCATGTCAAACGGTTTGTTTACAAAACCGGCAACCTCCGGTTTTAGAAATTCCCCGTTCATCGCAATGTTCTTTCTGCTGAAATAAGGATACTCGAAGGTTTCTTTCTTCTTGATTCTGTCTTTATAAATCAGGATCTCTATATTTTTTCCGGGAATTCCATTGGCAACAAGCTCCTGAATCAGATCGTTCTGAGCCACAAAATAGCTTTCATCTATCAACAGACCAACCGTTTGTATTGCCCCTTCCGTAACGGTAAGTTTATAATTGGGTAATCTTTTTTTAATGATTTTTTTTAATGAAAAATCCTTTATTGTTTTTAAAAACATAGTAATTTTACTTGAAATACAAAGTTAATTAAATAAGGCTTATAACAAATGACAAAATTAAGAAAGTATAACCATTTTTTAACGCCATTTATTGTTCTTACAGGTATTTTTTTATTGGCTTCCTGCGCCGGTCAAAAATACCAGAACACAAAAATTGAAGGCAAACAAATTGGTATCACAAATGCGTACAGGGATGTTCAATCCATAGAAGATTATATAGCGCCTTACCGCACCCATATTGACAAAGATTTAGACAATGTTCTGGCTTACTGCCCGGAAACATTAGACAAAAGCAAAGGCACCTGGCAAACGACAATCGGAAATCTTTTAGCCGATGTTACCATCGAAATGGCCAACCCGATTTTCCAGTCCCGTGAAAAGAAAAATATTGACATCTGTCTTTTAAATCATGGCGGAATCCGCGCCGTACTTCCCAAAGGAAATGTGACCACAAGAACCGCTTTTGAGATCATGCCTTTTGAAAACAGCCTGATTATAATTGAATTAAAAGGCGCTCAGATCCGGGAAATGGCCGCTTACATCATGAAAGAGAAGAAACCGCATCCGCTTTCCGGTTTAAAAATCGTTGCCGACAAAAACAATCTAAGCGTTAAGTCGTTAAGTGTAAACGGAAAACCTGTTGAAGACAACCAGAGTTATTATGTAGCCACTTCCGATTATTTATCAAATGGAGGCGACAGCATGAATTTCTTCAAAAAAGCCGTTAAAGCTTATGACATGGACTACAAGCTACGAAACCTGTTAATTGACTACTTCAAAAAAGTAGATACCATCCCGGTAATCACGTCAGAAAGAATAATCCTGGAATAAAGATAAAAGAAAATGAAAAGAAGAGATTTTTTAAAAGGAACAGCAGCCAGTTCGGCATTAGTTACTCTGGGAGGTTTATCATTAAGCAGCTTTACAACTGCTCCCGATATTAAAAAAATAACCATCCTTCACACGAACGATGTTCACAGTCATATCGATCCGTTTCCGGCAAGCGATCCGCGAAACCCGAATATGGGTGGTGTCGCCAGACGCGCTACGCTGATCCAGGAAATCAGAAAAGAGAATCCTAATGTATTATTACTGGATGCCGGAGATATTTTCCAGGGCACGCCTTATTTTAACTATTACGGCGGCGAACTGGAGTTCAAACTGATGAGCATGCTGGATTATGATCTGGCAACACTTGGAAACCACGATTTCGACAACGGCATCGATGGTTTTTATACCCAATTGCCGCATGCCAAATTTGATTTCGTTTCCGCTAATTACGATTTTAAGAACACTATTCTGGACGGCATCGTAAAACCGTATAAGATTTTCATTAAAGACGGTATCAAAATAGGTGTTTTTGGTCTTGGCGTGGAATTACAGGGATTAGTCGACAAAAAACTATACAAGGAAACCGTTTATAACGATCCGGTTGAAACGGCAAAAGAAATGACCCGTATCCTGAAACACGAAAAGAAATGCGACCTGGTGATCTGTCTTTCCCACATCGGGTTTAAATACAAAGACGAACCGGACAGGGTCTGTGATGTCCTTTTAGCAAGAAGGACTAAAGATATCGATTTGATCATTGGCGGCCACACGCATACTTTCCTGGACAAACCGGTCATTGAAACCAATGCCGACGGAAAACAGGTACTGGTTAACCAGGTAGGCTGCTACGGTATTAATCTGGGAAGAATCGATTTTTATTTTGATGCCGATAAATCAAAATCACATTCCGGAAGAAGCATCACGGTATAGCTTTTTTCCGCTCGTCCATCAATAATACCGACTTATAAAGCAGGAATTGCGCGACAACAAACATCGCCATCGCTATTGGTTTAAACACCACTAAAGTCAGATAATACAAATTAATCGTTACGATAAACTGTATAAAAGTAAACAATAAGGTACTTATCAATAAGAGGGTATTTACCTTATTGTTATCCAGTATATAATTCGCCAGGGTAAATCCGCCCAGAAAAATCATAAAAATCCCGTTAACCCAAAAAAGATAAATTCCGTTTTCTATTTCGGCATTGACAAGGTTCGTGACCGTAATATAAATAAAGAAAAAAGGAATACAGCCTACCAGAAAGGGAAAAACCTTAGGAAACACGATTTGTTCCACTAAAATATACACCACCATAATCCGGTAAAGCAAGAAAAACAGGGAGCCAAAAAAGACGGTTTCCTTAGTGGCTGCCACAAAAGCAATATTGGCAACCCAGTTAAACAAAAGCGCCAGAATAAAACCGTAATTCCGGTTATTGGATGCCGAGTTGATATAGTACAGATAAAACAACAGCGGCATTAAAAACGGCTTTGTTATATAGGTCAAGAGTGTATCCTGCTGGTATTCGCTCAAAATCACCAGCAAACTCATAAAAAAGTAAAATATTACTAAAAACCTGCTTGTATAATCTTTCGCTTTTTGCTCCATAACTCAGCACTATAAACTGTAAAAACCCAAAAAAGAAGCATTCAAATTAAAGATACAACAAACTGCTCCAAAAAATACAGAAATCCCGAAAAAAGCATATTCTGTCGTTTTAAAGCAAAAAACCGGACTTTTCAAACCCGAACAGTCCAAAAATCCTTTACAAAAGACTAACCGTTGAGCATCGCAATAAAGTCGTCCTCACTGATAATCTTTATATTCAACTGGCTGGCTTTTTCCAGTTTTGCCGGCCCCATATTTTCACCCGCAATAACATAATCGGTTTTTTTAGAGATCGAACTGCCCACTTTTCCGCCGTTGTCTTCAATCGCTTTTTTCAGATCATCTCTGGAAAATTTTTCAAAAACACCCGAAACCACAAATGTTTTTCCGGCCAGCAGATCCGAAACGGTCGTATCGTGATGCGCACCTATTTCCAGCTGCACCCCAAATCCCCGTAATCGCTCAATAGTGATGCTGTTTTCCGTGTTTTCAAAGAATTCCACAACACTTTGTGCTATTTTCTCCCCGATTTCATCCACCAGCACCAAATCCATCAGCGTAGCCTTAGCTATCGCATCTATCGATTTATAGTGTTTTGCCAGTTTTTTGGCAACCGTTTCGCCAACATAACGAATCCCCAAAGCAAACAGCACTCGTTCAAAGGAAACTTCTTTTGATTTTTCGATACCGTTAATCAGGTTGTCTGCCGATTTTTCTGCCATACGCTCCAAAGGAATGATCTGTTCCTTTTTCAGTTCGTACAAATCCGCATAGTTTTTCACCAGGCCGTTATTAAACAGCAAGGCAACTGTTTCTCCTCCCAAACCTTCAATATCCATGGCTTTTCGGGAAATATAATGCTGGATACGCCCAATAATCTGCGGCGGGCAGCCGTAGAAATTCGGACAATAATGCTGCGCTTCTCCTTCTTTCCGTACTAATTCCGTTTCACATTCGGGACAGCTATGAATATAAATTGTCGGTTCTGAATCCTGCGGACGTTTGTCCAGATCAACCGCTATGATTTTAGGGATTATTTCGCCTCCTTTTTCCACAAAAACTTCATCACCCACCCGGATATCGAGTTTCTGGATCTGGTCGGCATTGTGCAAGGATGCTCTTTTCACTATGGTTCCTGCCAGTTGTACCGGTTCGAGGTTTGCCACCGGAGTAATGGCTCCGGTTCTTCCCACCTGGTAGGCAATAGACAGCAATCGTGTTGCAACCTGTTCGGCTTTAAATTTATAGGCAATTGCCCAGCGCGGCGATTTGGCCGTATAGCCCAGCTCATCCTGATACTGCAGGCTGTTTATTTTTACTACCACACCGTCCGTTTCATACGGCAGGTCATGTCTGTGGATGTCCCAATAATCAATAAACGCAAAAACGTCGTCCATACTTTTAGCCAGCTGCGCCTGTTTCGGGACTTTAAACCCCCATTGACGGGCTTTTTCCAGTCCTTCAAACTGGGAAGCAAACGGCAGGTTGGAACCAATTAGTGAGTACAGCAAGCAGTCCAGCGGTCGTTTTGCCACTTCCGAGCTGTCCTGTAGTTTTAAACTGCCTGAAGCCGTGTTTCTGGGATTTGAATAGGGCGATTCGCCTATTTCGATCAGTTCCTGGTTCATTTTTTCAAATCCGGCAAAAGGCAGGATAATTTCCCCCCTGATATCGAATTTCGGAGGAAAGTCTCCTTTTAGCTGAATCGGAACCGCTTTTATGGTTTTAACGTTGTTCGTCACATCATCACCCTGGAATCCGTCACCGCGGGTTACCGCGCGTTTCAGCTTTCCGTTTTCGTAGGTAATACTAATTGAAGCACCGTCGTATTTTAGCTCGCAGGTGTACTCCAAAGGTACGTCACCCAATATTTTCTGGGCTCTTTTTTCCCAATCCAGTAAGTCTTCTTTGGAATACGAGTTATCCAGCGAATACATACGGGATTCGTGCAATACGGTTTCGAAATTTTTGGTAATCGCCCCGCCCACACGCTGTGTCGGAGAATTTTCATCGGAATATTCCGGATGTTTTGCTTCAAGCTCCTGGAGTTCCTTTAGTTTTACATCAAACTCGTAGTCAGAGATTGTAGGGTTATCCAAAACATAATAGTTATAATTGTGTTTATTTAACTCCTCTCTGAGAGCCTGAATAGTTTGTAAAACGTCCATAAAGTAAAAAAATTGGGAAAATTAATTTCAAGGAACTAATTTAACCAATTTCTTATAATTTTTCCGGGGAAACACAGAAATTTCTACTGCTCCAGAATATTTTCCATTTGCTTGTACAATTCGCCATCACTCAGAATGGTTCCCTGCTGAATCAGGTTAAAAATTTCATCATTCCGTTCACCGGCAAATACTTTTTGTCCCCGCTGGATCTCCACATTATCGGTAAACAAATTATCGCTCAGCCATTCCAGTCCGTCTTTTGACAAAAAGTCGGCTTCTGCTACCAAAGAATGGATTACAATTGTCTGCATGTGGATTTCACTGCAATGAAACAGGAAAATATGATTTTTGGAATAATGTTCCAGGTATTTTGCATTCGTCAGTACGCCTTCCCAGATCAAATCGGAGAAGACATCAATTTCCTGTTCTGCCACTTCCGGATTGGTTTCCTTTATCTTGTCCCATTCGGCTTTATCTACCGATTGAGTTGCTAAAAAGTTCGTAAATTCCGGGTGTAATTCCTCCAGCTGTTCTTTTGTTAGTCTGGTATACTTCATTTTTTTGTATTTAATTCTCAGGCGCAGCGCTAATGGGAGCAGCCATTTGTGTCAATATAAAGATATAAAAAAAGCCCTCCCGACAGGGAAGGCTTTTAGGATATTTTAAGAAATTTATGCTTGTTCAGCAACGATTTCATACGGTAAATCAACGATTACATCACGGTGTAAACGCACTGAAGCAGTGTATTTACCAGTACGTTTAACGATACCAGATGTGATGAATTTTTTATCGATAGCGTGACCGTTATTCTCTAAAATCTGAGCGATATCAGCATTAGTAACTGAACCGAATAATTTCTCACCTCCTGCTTTAGCAGTGATTTTGATCTCTAAAGCTTTGATCGCTTCTGCTAAGTTTTTAGCATCTGCAACAACTTTTGCTTCTTTGTGAGCTTTTTGTTTTAAGTTTTCAGCTAATACTTTTTTAGCTGAAGGTGTAGCTAAAATAGCAGCACCCTGAGGAATTAAAAAGTTACGACCGTAACCTGGCTTAACAGATACCACATCGTCTTTAAAACCTAAATTCTGTACGTCTTGTTTTAATATAAGTTCCATAATCTCGCCTCTTTTTTATTTTAATAAATCAGCCACATATGGCATTAATGCTAAATGACGTGCTCTTTTCACAGCTACAGATACTTTTCTTTGGTATTTCAAAGAAGTTCCTGTTAAACGACGAGGAAGGATTTTTCCTTGCTCATTAACGAATTTTAATAAAAAGTCCGGATCTTTATAATCGATATATTTGATTCCAGATTTTTTGAAACGACAATACTTTTTAGTTTTGTTAGTTTCTATATTTAAAGGCGTTAGATATCTGATATCTCCGTCTTTTTTTCCTTTTGCAGATTGCTCAATACTTGACATATAATTAAGCTTTTGTAGATTTTAATTTCGCTCTTCTTCTTTCAGCCCATGATACTGCATGCTTATCTAAACTTACAGTTAAAAAACGCATGATTCTCTCGTCACGACGGAATTCAGTTTCAAAACCAGCTAAGATCTCTCCAGCAGCTTTAAACTCAAATAAGTGATAAAAACCACTTTTCTTGTGTTGGATTTCGTAAGCTAGTTTTTTTAAGCCCCAATCCTCTTTCGCTACCATCTCTGCTCCTTTAGAAGTAAGAAAATCTTCAAATTTGCTTACTGTTTCCTTTACCTGTTGTTCAGATAAAACGGGATTCAAGATGAAAACAGTTTCATAATGATTCATAATAAAAAAATTTATTTGTTATAAAATTGGGTGCAAAAATAGTGATTTATATTTAATCTACAACGTCATTTCCCTTTTTTTACACCTACTACACATTTTATCCCAACTCTGCTTTGTCATTCCGAACAATTTTGCTATTTTTATTACTAAAATAACCCTTTCATTTTTTTTAGAATATGAAGATAAACTGTATAGTAGTTGACGATAGTAGTATTCAGCGATTAACCATAACCAAATTAGTAAACGAAAATCCAAATTTAACTCTTGTAGGTGAATTCTCAAATGCCATTGAGGCAAAGAATTGCATCACCAACAAAAATGTAGATTTGGTTTTTCTGGACATTGAAATGCCCATAATCAGCGGATTCGATTTATTAGATGGTTTAAAAGCAAAACCGCAGGTGATTTTTATTACCTCCAAAACGGAATATGCGGTCAAAGCTTTTGATTATGCTGCTACCGACTATTTACACAAACCCATTACCAGAGAACGATTTAATGTTGCTGTCAAAAAGGCGATGAACTTTGTATTGCTCGGAAAAGAAAACTCGGAGGAAGAAAGTCCTTACATCTTTATTAAAAGTAATCTCAAAAAATTAAAAATCTACATCTCCAGAATCAAATGGATTGAAGCTTACGGCGATTATGTTAAAGTGATCACCGATGAAGACAATCACCTTGTCCTGTCCACAATGAAAGCCTTTGAAAAAGAACTGCCGAAAGATAAATTCATCCGGGTTCACAAATCATTTATTGTAAACATTGACAAGATTGACAAATTCAACAGTAAGTTTGCCGAGATTGGCACAAACAAGATCCCGTTAAGCCGAAACAAAAAAGAAGACCTGGTTAAAGCGATCGAAAATACTTAGTAATTATCGACATTAACCGTAACTTTTATCGCCCGGTACTGGGCAACCGCTTCAAAACTATTCAATATTTTTTGGATAGTTTTTTTTGTGTTTCCCAAATGGTTCTTCTGAGGAATCTTGATCAGTATGGTACGGATATATTCATTCCGGATTCTGCTGATAGCCGGTTCTTCAGGACCCAGTATCGGAATTTGCAGTGATTGGGTCAGTACGTTATACATCCACATCGAACCTTCTTTAAGCCGGTCATAATCCCGGTGTTTTAAAGTAAGCTTTATCAGTCTGTAAAAAGGCGGGTATTTAAAGTTATGCCTTTCATAGATCTGCTCTTTATACATGCTGCCATAATCGTGTTCGGTAACCTGCCGTATAATATTATGGTAGGGATTATAGGTCTGAATCATCACCTTTCCTTTTTTCTCACTCCTGCCCGCCCTGCCGGCAACCTGTGTCATCATCTGAAAAGCTCTTTCGTGTGACCGGAAATCAGGCTGGTTGAGCATATTGTCTGCATTCATAATACCCACCAGCGTTACATTATCAAAATGCAGTCCTTTTGCCAGCATTTGTGTTCCCACCAGAATATCGGTTTCTCTTTCCTTAAAAGCATCGATGATTTTTTCATATCCGAATTTTCCGCGTGTGGTATCCTGATCCATTCTGCCGATGGTCTTGTCCGGAAAAAGTTCTTTCAACTCCATTTCTATCTGCTCGGTTCCGAAACCTTTGGTCGACAGATCGACCGACTGGCAAGCATGGCAATGGGTTGGATTCGCAATGGTGTATCCGCAATAATGACACCGCAGCTGGTTTTTATACTTATAATAGGTAAGACTCACATCGCAACTCGGACATTGCGGCACGTGTCCGCAGGTAAGGCATTCCACAAAAGGAGAATAGCCGCGCCTGTTCTGGAACAGGATAACCTGCTCGCCTAACGCCAGCACTTCTGCCATTGCTTCAATGAGCGTATCGCTAAAATGCCCTTTCATTCTTTTCCGCTTGTATTTGTCTTTGATGTCGACTAAATAAATTTCCGGCAAAAAGACTTTTCCATAGCGCTCGGTAAGATTGACCAAACCGTATTTATTGGATTGTACATTATTATAGGTTTCAAGACTTGGCGTTGCCGAACCCAGAAGCACTTTTGCCCCGTGAGCGGAAGCCAGCACAATTGCCGCATCCCTCGCATGGTATCGCGGTGCCGGATCGAATTGCTTATATGTTTGTTCGTGTTCTTCGTCAATAACAATAAGCCCCAGGTTTGAAAACGGCAGAAACAAAGCCGATCGTGCCCCGATGACAATTTTTGCTTTTTCGGAACCCAGCAGCACCTGCTGCCACACTTCGATGCGTTCGTTATTGGTATATTTGGAATGGTAAACCGCTACCTGATTTCCAAAGTAAGCCGTAAGCCGGCTGACCAACTGAACCGTCAGGGCAATTTCCGGAAGCAGGTACAACACCTGTTTTTCCTGATGCAGGTAAGCTTCGATCAGTTTTATATAAACTTCCGTTTTTCCCGAAGCGGTAACACCATGCAGCAAGGTAACCGCATTTTGCTGAAAACTTTCCTGAATAGCATCCAAAGCATTTTGCTGCGGAAGGCTCAGTTCAAAACCGGCATTTTCCGATTTTTCAAAATGCACCCGGTCTTCCGACAGGTAATATTCTTCAAAAATATTTTTATCAACGAGTGATTTTACGACTGTTGCCGTACTTCCTGCCACTTCTGTCAGTTTTTTGACCGATATCGGTTTTTTATCCGTGACCTGCAACTGAAAATACTGCAGCACCAATTCCCGTTGTTTAGGTGCTCTGGACAACAGCTCCAACAGTTCTGCAAGTTGTTCCTGCTGTAAAAATTCGGAATGCAGACGGATATAACGGGTTAATTTCGGTTTGTATTTTTCGGTTACTTCCTCCTGTAAGATCAAAACGTTTTTCGTCAGCATCCTGTTCAGTACCGGAAAGACATTTTTCTTTCCCAGGATTGCAACGATATCTTCAACTTTTAAAGACGATTGCTGCTGTAATGCCTGGTAAATCAGAAATTCTTCATCGTCCAGTCCTTTTTCATCAACAGCCAAATCCGTTTTGGAAGAAATGATCGTTTCGCTTTCCAGCAAAAATCCGGAAGGTAGTGCCATTTTAAAAACATCGCCGATGGCACACATATAATAGGACGCAACCCACATCCAATGTTCAATCTGCTTTTCGTTTACCAGCGGTGCTTCATCCAGAATCTGGTGAATTTCTTTTGCCTTGTACAGCAACGGTTCATTCTGATGCAGGTCGATCACCAAAGCCGTGTACACTTTGTTTTTTCCAAAAGGTACCGCCACGCGCATGCCCTTTTTGATATACTGAAATTCTGCTTCAGAAACCAAATAGGTAAATGTTTTGTTTAAGGCTAATGGTAAAACGACTTCTACGAAATGCAACATGGGATAATTTTGATATACAAAGATAATGGCTATACATAAAAAAAACACTCCCGAAAGAAGTGTTTTTCACCTTATAGTACAGGTATATTTTATTTAACCCTTGACCAGGTTTGTGTTCTGCCTATTAATGATATTCCAACATATCCTCTCACATCCAGCTTATCGCTCCCGTCCAGTTTCACAGTACATTTGTACAGCTTCCCTTTGTTAGGATCCAGGATCTTACCGTCGGTATATTCGTTACCGGATTTTTTAAGTCCTTTTATGATTGTCAGTCCTAAAATTGGTTTGTCTTTATCTTCACCAGAACAATCTTTACATTTGGCATTCTTTTTAGCCGGATTTAAAATCTCCACTACTTTACCATAAATCTTTCCTCCGGATTCGGTGATTTCCACAATTGATTTCGCTTCTCCGGTTTCATCATCAACCGTTTTCCATTTTCCTACCACACTTTGCGCCTGTGCTGAAAAAAGACCCAAAAATGCCACAAACAATACCGTCAAAAATTGTTTTCTCATAATTTGCTGTTTTTACGTTTTGTTAAATATATAAATTTTTTCTTTTTAATTTATTAATAGTTGCGTTTAATTCGAATCCTAATAATAAAATCATACAGTTAATCCATATATAGAACATCAATACAAGAAGTGTACCAATTGATCCGTACAACTCATTATAACGGGCAAACCGAACTACATAAATACCAAACACATAGGAAGAGATAATTACTAAAACGGTTGTAAAGATAGCCCCTGCATTAAAAAAAGGGATCTGCTTGGTTTCCCTTGTCCCGAATTTAAAAAGAAAGGAAGCCGAAACAAAAAGCATGATCAGGATAAAAGCATACCGGGCCAGCTGTATAAAGAACACATCGTCCAGCAGCAACCGGTTAGATAGTTTCTGGATAATTACTTCCGAAACCACTATCGCCGATACCGTGATTAGCAACAGCATGGAGAAAATGATAGACAAGCCTATTGCTACTGCATACTGCCTGAAATATCCTCTTGTAATTGTAATATGGTAAGACGATTCAAAGCCGCCCAAAACCGCATTTAATCCGTTTGACATTAAAAATATCGACAAAAAGAAACCCGACGAAAGCAAGCTCTTGTAACTGTTATTCATAATATCCTTTAAAATAGCTTCTATCGCACCATAGGTATTGGGCGGAACGCTATCGGATACAAACTTTAGAAAATCTTCCTGAAAACCTTCCAGCGGGATATATGGAATCAGGTTTAATATAAACAGTGCGAAAGGAAACAGTGCCATAAAGAAGCTAAAAGCAATTGCCCCGGCTCTATAGGAAAAAGCTCCTTTTGCAATACCGATTCCATACAATTCCAGCAAATCGTATAAAGACAAACCTCCAAGTCCCGGAACTTTTATTGTTTTAATAAAAGCCATAAGCTTGTTCAGTACCGGTATTTTTTCAATCTGATCTTCGATTTCTTTTGACACCTTTGTTAATTGGGATTAGGTTTGTGGATTATTTGGATGAAATATACAAATTAAATCGCTTTAAGACTCAAATCAAGATTGTAAATTGAGTGGGTCAGGGCGCCGGAAGAAACATAATTAACACCGCACTCGGCATAACGGCGCACCGTTTCTTCATTAATACCGCCTGATGATTCCGTAAGGCATTTCCCTCCTATCATTTCAACCGCTTTCCGGGTATCGTCATAATTAAAATTATCCAGCAGTATCCGGTAAACCCCTTCATTCTGCAAAATTTCCTGAACTTCATCCAGGTTTCTGGCTTCTACTATAATTTTAAGATCCAGATTTTTCTCTTTTAAATAGGCATTTGTTTTTTCGATGGCTTTTGTTATCCCACCGGCAAAATCATTGTGATTATCTTTTAGCATGATCATATCATACAAGGCAAAGCGATGGTTTTCGCCTCCGGCAATTTTTACCGCCCATTTTTCAATAGCCCTGATTCCGGGTGTTGTTTTCCGGGTGTCCAGTATTTTGGTATTGGTTCCTTCCAGCAAATCCACAAATACTTTTGTTTTGGTCGCTATGGCACTCATACGCTGCATGGCATTCAACACCAGTCTTTCGGCTTTTAAGATCGATTGCGAACTTCCGGAAACGTGAAAAGCGACATCACCATATTTTACCGGTGTTCCGTCTTTTATAAAAACGTCCACCTGAAGTCCGGGATCAACATACTGAAATACCATTTGGGCAAATGCCACTCCTGCCAGAATCCCTTCGTCCTTTACCAGCAGTTTTGCTTTGCCTTGTGCCGTTGCCGGAATACAGGCTAAAGAACTGTGATCGCCGTCACCAACGTCTTCACGGATGGCATTGGCAATTATTAAATCTAATTCGTGCTGAAATTGTGCTTCTGAAATCATGTGTCTACTATTGAAATGCTAAAATAAGGATTCATTTGAAGATTTGAAAATTTATAAGTACTTTAAGCCTTTATTAACGCTGACTCAAATGGAAAAGAAAACCAATACCTATCGCTTAAAACTGGAGTATCTTTCTGATATAAAAGGAGAAAATCCGGAAAAAGAACCGCTTGAATTTACCTTTCACAATCACGATGATATTTTCAGCATCGTTGAAATACTGACCAAAAAAGCCCTTTTTGAAAATCCGGGCGACACCGCAGAATTTGCACTGGGTTTAAAGTTGTTTACCGAAGTGATGCTCCGCAATCGCAAACAGCCTCTATTTGAAGAGTTAAGTCCTGCTATTGCTGCTTTTATGAAAAAACTAAAAGCTTCCTGATTTTTTAAATTTTAATGGTAAAAATCTGTCATCGCCGCTAAAATTATGCAAAGAATTGCCTAACTTTATAGGAGCAACCGGTTCATATTTCAGACTTATGTGGCACAGCAAAAATTTAAGGCTCTACTTTGAATTTTACAAAAGTACACTGGCTATTAATCTCTTTATTTCGCTGATATGGATATTCAATAGCTTAGGGACTTTCTTTGTGTCCTTTTGCACCTTCGGACTGCTGGCTGCCTTTATCTTTAAGGAGTATTACCGCAAAAACGATTACTTTTTTTATTACAATACCCATATCAGCCGGAACAGTCTTTTTCTCTTTTGCTTTATCACCAACCTGTTTGTCTGCCTAATTTTTAAAATACTGAGCTATGAAATATTGCCTTGAAGCAGATAGTATTATAAAATCCTATGATGACAAACCTATTCTTTCGGACATTTACCTGAAATGTGAAACAAACGACATCATTGGTATTCTCGGCAGAAACGGCACGGGCAAATCCACTTTATTGCAAATTCTTTTCGGCACCCTGGAAGCCGAAAACAAGTTTATCCGGATTAACAACCAGGTTTATAACGAGCCTTATAAAGAAAACGACCTCGTTGCTTTTTTACCGCAAAATCATTTTATCCCCAATTATTTCAGCGTAGCCAAAGCGATACGCCTGTTTGTTCCCGCTGAAAAACAAAAAGATTTCTATGACGATTCGCTGATTAACACGATTAAAAACCAGCAGATCCGGGAACTTTCGGCAGGAGAATTGCGCTATCTTGACGTACGGCTGGTTTTATTCAGCAAGGCGAAATTTGTTTTGCTGGACGAACCTTATTCCAGCATATCCCCGATGCTGATTGAAGACATCAACAACCTGATCCTTACTGAGTCAAAAGAGAAAGGCATCATCATAACCGACCATCATTATGAAAGTCTTTTAAAAATTGCCACAAAACTATACCTGTTAAAAGACCGGCAAACCTATCTTATACAGCACAAACAACAGCTTGTTGCCATGGGCTATTTAAACCGCAACATGCTCTGAACTGAACAATCATTTTTCTATGAACATTATCACAACAACCAAAGGCGACTTCACGATTTCAACCGACAAATCAAAACTTGATCTGGAGGTTATTCATGATTATTTAGCCAACCAATCCTACTGGAGTAAAAACATTCCCAAAGAACGCATCCGGAAATCCATTGCCAATGCTTTATGTTTCGGCATTTATTATAAAGACAAACAAATCGGTTATGCCAAAGTGGTTTCCGATTTTTCAACCATGGCCTATCTGGGCGATGTTTTTGTACTGGAAGACTATCGCGGACAAGGGCTTTCCAAATGGCTGATGGAAACCATCATGTCCCATCCGGAATTAACCGGCCTGCGCCGTTGGATATTACTCACTTCCGATGCTCATGAATTGTATAAAAAATTCGGTTGGCAACCTATAGCCAGCCCGGAAAAATGGATGGAGATTCACCGTCCGGATATTTTCCGGGAATCCTAAAAACAAAAAGGCAGTATTTTTCAATACTGCCTTCTTTATTATGTTTGTCGTTATTATTTTAAAATCACGTTTATACCCACATTCAGCGCTCCTCTTGAGTTCGTTACTTTAGAGAATTTATTCGTTTTATAGATTTCAGTCAAACCGGCCTGCTCATCATATTCAACAAATATTTTCAGCTTATCGGTAACCGGGATCTTAACCCCTATACCGACATTCGCACCAAAGTCGGTTGTTTTAAAGAAATCTTTTACATCGTTTTTAAACCTTGTGTCTTTTGCGTTAACTAAAAAACCCACATAAGGTCCAAAATGCAGATACCAGTTTCTTTTCTTTCCAAAATGCCAGTTTGCCGTTACCGGAATGGTCAAATAGTCCAGATTAAAGTGGGTATTGTATATTACCGTTGCATGAACCGGATCGAAGGCATCATTCCCAAACAGCAGATAACCGTCATTCCATCCTTTTCTGTCATAGATCAATTTGGCTTTAACACTCCATCTATCCGAAAAGTAGTAATCTGCAGCTATACCGGCATTCCAGTTAAAACGGGCATCCGAAGTACCGTCTTTCCCTCCGATATAGGCATAATTCGCGCCGATATTTGCGCCAAATTCAACATCTCCTTTGCTCTGAGCGCCTGCATTAAAAGCAAGACCGAAAACAGCAATTGCTGCAAATAATACTTTTTTCATTTTATTTTTTCAAAATTTCGGCAAAAATACTATTTAAAGCATACTTTGCAAAAAATTCACAAAATAGTATTACAAAAATCAGACAGCTTTTAAGGCTTCCACAAACAGGTCGATATCCTCTTTAGTATTGTCATGACCTAAGGAAATGCGAAGGCTCGGTTTTTTAATGGCTTCATCAGAAAGAATCTCCGCCAGTACATGAGAAGGTTTGATACTTCCGGATTGGCATGCGCTTCCTCTGGAAACAGCAATTCCTTTCATATCGAGATTAAACAGTATCATCGCTGTTTTATCGTCCGAAAACGGCAGCAGCACATTCACAATATTATAAAATCCTTTTTCGCTTCCGTTTATTCCGGTTTCCGGAAAGGCTTCCTTTAACGCCGCTATCAGATAGTTTTTCAAATCAGTGATATGCTGTTGTTCTGCTTCAAGGTTTGCATACGAAAGCTCCAGGGCTTTTGCCATTCCGGCAATCTGATGAACAGCTTCCGTTCCGGCACGCAGTCCTTTTTCCTGTTCCCCGCCAAAAAACAAAGGCTGAATTCCGGTATTTTTCCGGATAAAAGCAAAACCAGCTCCTTTTGGTCCGTGGAATTTATGAGCGCTGCCAACAATAAAATCAACCGGCAGTGTTTGCAGATCGAGCGTTGTTTTCCCTACCGACTGTACGGTATCGGAATGAAAATAGGCTCCGTATTGTTTACAGATGCGTCCTGTCCGCTCCAGGTCAAGTACCGTTCCTATTTCGTTATTTACATGCATCAGGCTAACCAGTGTTTTTTTATCCTGCGCGAGTAAATCGCTCAGATGGGTATAATCGATCTCACCATTCGGCAAAATACTGACATAATCCACCGCAACAGCATATTCTTTTTGAACAGCTGCCACGGCATACAAAACTGCATGGTGTTCTATTTTAGAGGTGATAATCCGTGTTACTCCCAAATACCTTACTGCCGAACGGATAATCCAGTTATCGGCTTCCGTTCCGCAGGACGTAAAAATAATTTCCTGCGCATTGGCATTTAGCTGTTTTGCAATGGATTTCCGGGCTGTTTCCAGCAATACCTTGGCACTACGTCCAAAACTATGTGTCGAGGACGGATTCCCGTAATCTTCCGCTAAAACTTTTATCATTTCCTGAACCACTTCCGGTCTGACCGCCGTAGTAGCCGCATTATCCAGATAAACTTTTTTCATAACTAAATTTCTAAATGTTTTTTATTGCGCTTAAAAAGCAGTTTTTCATTAAAAACCACGATGGAAACCAAAATTAAGAAATAGGCGGTCAGCTGTAAAAGACTCACCTGTTCTTTAAAATAGAAAATCGCGAGCAGGAAATTGATGATCGGGTTGATATAGATCATGATTCCTACCGTTGCGGAACTTACTCCTTTGAGCGCATACAAATTTAAGAACAATGGTATAATGGTAAACAGCACTACGATAATGAGCAGGCAAATGTAAAACAAGCCTTCCGTTGGCAGTGCACCGCTGTATTTCGGGTAAAACGGCAGCATGATGCTTCCCGCTACCAGCAGCTGAATGTTCAGCAACAGAAATTTGTCTATTTCGCTGTTTTTTCGCTGGCTCACCAGATACAGGGCATAAGTAGTCGCCACGATCAGGCTGAAAAAGATATCCATAAAATGATTATAGGACAACAACACACAGCTGAAAACACTGATTCCTACCGCCGCCCACTGCCACTTACTCAATTTTTCTTTCAGTATAAAATAGGCAAAAACGGTGGTTAGGATCGGGCATACCATATAGGCAAACGAGGCCGCCTTTACACTAACGTGGTTCATCACAAAAATAAAAAAGAACCAGTTCGCCATAAGCAATATCGATCCGCCGAACGTCAGAAACAATATCTGGCGTTTGTGGTTGGGCAGCATATTTTTAAAGTCCGACCAATTCTGCTTTACAACATTACCGCGAAACACCACATTAACGACCGTCATTAAAATTACTCCGAGGAAAACACGGTAAAATAATATATCAAGCGACGGGTAATGATGAATGGGTTTTAATCCTAAACTGAAGAATCCCCAGATCAAAAAGGCTACAAAAGCAGCCAGGTAGTATTTTGTTGTTTTCATCAGAAAATAAAATTCGGAGCAAAGGTACTAATTTCCCCTGCTCCGAATTTTATTTTATCTTTTTCTTAATCTTTATTAATGGGCACCTTCAATTTCTATGGAATCCACGTCGATCTTTTGTTTCGCCAAAATGGATTTTACAATGATGGCGAAGAATGTCAGGTAGGCAAAGCAGATTACCGGGATAATATAGGAATTGTGAATCCCGATAATATCGGCCAGTTTTCCCTGGATCGGCGGAATGATCCCTCCTCCTAAAATCATCATGATTAAAAAGGCAGAACCCTGTGCGGTATATTTTCCTAATCCCATAATGGAAAGGCTGAAAATGGCCGGCCACATGATACTGCAGGCCAATCCTCCTGCCAGGAAAGCATAAATGGCAATCGTACCTTCCGTAAGCAATCCGGTTAGCATCGCTACTAATCCGATACAGCCGAAAATCATTAAGGTTCTTGCCGGTTTGTCTTTACTCAAAAAGAAAGCGGCAATCTGTACGAATACGCAAACCACATAATAATACAACGGCGACATATCTTTTTCTGCCAGCGTATTCACGCCGATAATAATGGAAAATGCAAGCAACGGCACAACAATGAGCGCCAGATTCTTTTTATTTTTACTCAGGTTAAAAACGCTGATGGCGCCTGCCCAGCGGCCAATCATTAGGCTTCCCCAATACATGGAAATATAAGGGGCAATTTCGGAAGACTGATGTTTCCCGAATTCCGGCAGTTTTAACAATTCTCCCAGGTTACTCCCGATAGCCACTTCGACACCCACATAGGTAAAGATGGCCAGCATTCCTAAAACCAGCTGCGGGTACTGCATCGCGCCCCAGCCTTCACTGCTTTTTTTGGCATTTCTTTTGGCCAGCAGCAATCCGCCTACAATCACAACCAGTGCTCCGGAAAGCCAGTACATTCTGGTTTTCTCCAAAGCCGATTTTAATTCATGGGCTTCCGTTTCTATGTTTTTAATAACACTTTCTGCCAGAGCAGCATTATCATCAATCGAAATATTTGATTTTACGTTTTTAATTTCTTTTTCCAACGATTCAATTTTCAAAGCATCGTCACTTTTGTAGCTATTGAAAACCGGGATAAACATCACCGCCAGAAGCACCGTCATGACAACCAGTGTACGGATCGCTTTGTTGGCTTTTTCCATCGGTTCGTCAGATATACCAGCCGGAACCTTTTTGGAAAAATAGAACAATGCCGCAGCCGCTAAAAATAAAAGCCCTACACAGATGTAAAGCACGATTACCTTGTCCAGTTCCAGATGTTTGATCTGATCGTCTGTAATTGACGCTGTAGTGCCAAATAAAGCCAGTCCTACAACTATGGGACCGATAGTTGTTCCAAAGGAGTTAATCCCTCCACCTAAGTTCACCCTGCTTGCCCCTGTTTTCGGGTTGCCCAGTGAAATGGCAAAAGGGTTGGCTGCCGTTTGCTGCAATGAAAAGCCCAGCGCAACGATAAACAAGCCCACCAGCATTCCCAGATAGACATTACACTGTACCGCTATTATCATGGCACCCGCTCCCAAAGCAGAGAACAATAATCCGTAGACAATACTCTTTTTATAACCCCAGTTCCCAACGATATCCTTTCCTTTTGAAGCACCAAAAATAAATAAGAGCAAAGCGCCCAGGTAATACGCCGTATAAAATGCAAAATCAATTAGCTGGGATTGGAACTGATCTAATGAAAAATAATTTTTACAAAAGGGAATAAAAATGCTGTTTCCAGCCGCTATAAAACCCCAGAAAAAAAATACCGTAATAAGGGTATAAAGAGCCGGATAATTGGTCTTAGTTGGTGATACTTCCATATATACAGGAACTTGGTTGGTTAGTTATTAGGATTTCAAATATAACAATTAAGTTGAATTTGATTCAATCCGCTTAGTAGTAAATGTAAAAAAAGTTACTTTTGTTACAAATTCTATGATAAAATGAAAAAAATATTTGGAGCATTTGTATGCCTGTTTTTATTGAACGGATGTGACGATGGCGATATCGTTGTTGAAACTTTTGATTTTGGTAGCAGCAGCATCCAGAAATGCAGCAACAGTACGGACACCCAGACCATTCTTACCAGGACCAACAAAAACCAGCTAATGCTGATCAATGTGGCGGCTTCTAATTTCAAGAACCAGGAAACTGTGGCCGGCACCCCGATAACCATTACCACAACCGGATCGGAAATCATATACCGTTCCTACAGTGACGATGTTACTTCTGCAGCGGTTTGTTCGACCATTCCTCCGGTAAGTCCGGTAGTAGCGGAAGAATACCGGGTGCTTCCCGGCGGTACAATCGAGATCGTAACAACCATGCTTCCGAATGTAAATGCGTCATCATTGGCAACAAGCGTTAGCTATAACCACCAGATAAAATTCAAGAACGTACAGTTTTCAAACGGAGCTTCCACGATCTCTTTCCAGGAATATCTTTTCGGTACCTATACCCCGACCACTAATACGCTTTCGTTCTCTTTCACCGATCCGACCATCAAGAACTGTACGGATAATAAGATCTTTCTGCAAAGCAGCAACCAGGCCTTATTATTGGATTTACCGGCAGCTTCCTATCCGAGTGAAGCAGGAACACAAACCATTACTTTAGACGGAACCAACAGGGCAATATACCGACTTTATACAGGAGGTGCTGCTGCCGATTATACTACCGATTTAATCTGCTCCGGTACTCCGGCAACTCCTATCGTGCTGAGTGAAGAATGGATCGCTAATGAAGGTACCGTTACCATAGTGACCACTGCTATTTTTGGAGTGGACAACACGACAATAATCGGTTACAAACACAATATCAAATTCACCAATATCCGATACAAAAAAGGAAGTCAGTCGTTCCTGCATCCGGAATATACCTTTGGTGACTACAGGACAAACTAAGACAAAAGTATTCTAATTATACTAAAAAGCCCAAACATGATGTTTGGGCTTTTTTATTGCTTAACGGTTTGCGTTTTGCTTGAAATAAACTTCCGTTGCACCTAATCCGTACTTCTGATAATCGGCATCCTGAAACACGATATTGTCGTATCGTCCCAAAAGAAAATCCAGTTCTGCTTTCAGGATCCCTTCGCCCACACCATGAATAAAAACGATCCGCGGTATCCTGTTTCGCATCGCAAATTCAATTTGTCTTTTTGCCGTTTCCGTCTGTAATGTCAGAATATCATAGTTCGACATTCCTCTTTTTGACGGCACCAGTTTTTCGATATGCAAATCGATTTCCAGTACAAAATCATCCTTCTTAGAACGCTTTTCCTTAACAAAAGAACGCTTTTTAGGCAGCTCTTTCTCCTTCAAAACGGCATCTAAAGTCTGACCTGAATTAAACACCTCTAATTTACTGGAATTATTTATTTTAACCAATTCGTTGACAAAATATGTCATCATGAATCCGTCGGTAGTTTCCACTATAATCTGCTCTTTTTGGAATCCTACAACTACTCCGCTTATGTTGTCGTCGAGCACGGCAACCTGGTCCCCTATGTTAAACATCCTCTTCTTCTCTTTCCTGATTTTCACTTGGCACTTTAGCCATCAGCCGCATCATCCCGTAAAAGAAAATAACCACGGCTATAACCTGAATCCAGACATTGGGATGTGGCTGCGTTTGTTCGTACAGTCCCCAGCCTCCCATTCCAAACATTACTATTATAAAAATTGTTTTCATCGCTATTAGTTTACTTTTTCAAAAATAGGAAACTTTACAAACACCGCATCTCTTTTCGGCCGAATATCTTCCGGCGCTCATTTTCCAAACAGCAGCACCTTCCTGTTCTTTTCAAAACAACACCAACAATATTCTATTCCATATTCCCGATACAGCCATAAAAAAAGGTCCGCTAAGCGGACCTTTATATTATTTTTCAAACTGTTTTAAAGTGTCTGTAATGATTCGGACACAGTCCAGCAGCTGCTCTTCATTCATGACCAAAGGCGGTGCAAAGCGAATGATATTTCCATGCGTTGGCTTAGCCAATAATCCGTTATCGCGTAATGCCAAACAGATGTTCCAGGCGGTATCACTTTCTTCCGTATCGTTAATTACAATAGCGTTCAACAGCCCTTTTCCTCTTACTAAAGTACAGATGCTGCTTGTGGCAATATAGTCATTCATTTTAGCGCGGAACAGGTCTCCAAGTACCGCTGCATTTTCGGCAAGCTGTTCTTCTTCCACTACCGTTAAAGCGGCAATAGCGACAGCGGCTGCAATCGGGTTTCCACCAAAAGTAGATCCGTGCTGTCCCGGTTTGATCACACTCATGATCGCATCATTTGCCAATACTGCCGATACCGGATAGGCACCTCCGGAAAGGGCTTTCCCTAAAATCAGCACATCCGGTTTTACATTTTCATGTTCAACAGCCAGCAGTTTACCTGTACGGGCAATTCCGGTCTGAACCTCATCGGCAATAAACAATACATTATGCGCTTCACACAATGCTTTTGCTTTTGCAAGGTAACCTTCGGACGGTACATATACTCCTGCTTCCCCCTGAATAGGTTCTACAAGGAAGCCAGCAACGTTTTTAGTCGATTTTAAAGCGTTTTCCAGCGCAGTGATGTCATCGTAAGCAATTTTAATAAATCCTTCCGTATACGGCCCGAAATTCTTTCTGGCGTTCTCGTCATTCGAAAAAGAGATAATCGTAGTGGTTCTTCCGTGAAAATTGTTCTCGCAAACAATTATCTGCGCCTCATTTTCGGCGATTCCTTTTTTCTCATAAGCCCATTTCCTCGTTAGCTTCAAAGCCGTTTCCACAGCTTCAGCCCCGGTATTCATAGGAAGCACTTTGTCGAAACCGAAATAACCGGTTACAAATTTCTCGTAAGCACCTAATTTATCATTATAAAATGCTCTTGACGTTAACGCCAGCGTTTGCGCCTGCTCTGTCATGGCACTGATAATTTTAGGATGGCAGTGTCCCTGATTAACCGCAGAATATGCCGATAAAAAATCGTAATATTTTTTACCTTCAACATCCCACACAAAAACACCTTCTCCTCTGTTTAACACTACCGGAAGCGGGTGGTAGTTGTGCGCTCCGTGTTTATCTTCCAAAGCAATCGCTTCGGTTGAACTCATTTTTTCTATAACTGACATTTTCAATTTAGTTTGTTTGCTATATCTTACATTCCTTCTTTTTCAGGAGAGAAATCATCCTATAGAGTTGTGCAATTTACTAATTCTATTTTAAAAAAGTAACACAAAACAGAATCTTTAATGTGTAATTATAACAATTCAATCGTTTATTTGTGTTTTTTATAACAAATAAAAATATTGCTAAAACAGCGTTTGAAATATCATAGAAATGCTGTCCGTTTACATCATCACCTCATCGGCACTTGGTCCGTAACTTCCCGGAATAGGAATATTCAGCAGGCGAAGGTAAACTCCCAGCTGGGCACGATGGTGTACAATCTGGCTGTAGCTCATCCGGATTACTTCATATTTGGAAGAAGTACTGTAAATCTGATCGCCGTTTCGCAGGGTCCATTCTTCCCAGAATTCTTCTTCATCTGTTGCTACCAGCGACTGCTCTCCTTCTTTTAAGGATTTTTCAAAAAACGCCAGTAGCTCTTCCGTATTTTTAACATCCCGGGATTCATACGGATTGTTCGCAAAATCAAGTTCGTTGGTGTTCAGCACCATGTTTACCCATGCCGGAAGTTCGGCTATATGAGCAGCCAGCACTTTCATTTTCATACTTTTCGGATGTGGCTGCCAGTCCAGTTTTTCTGTTGGCACACAGGATAACATTTTTCTGGTTGTTGCCGCTTCCTGCGCCATTTCGTCTTGTAATAACGTGATTAGTTTCATGATTGTTTTGCTTTTATTGTTTAACAATACAAAGGAACAACCGTGTTGTGACAACAGTGTGTCAGTAGATTTTTAAGAAATTATTTTTTTTGAAGAATTTTTTCGGCAAGCTCTATAATCCGTTCATTCAGCGATGCCGGTTCCATGATTTCGGCATAATCGGCAAACATAATATACCAGCGGGCAAAGCCTTCATACAGCGAATCGGTTAAAAAAGTCATCTCTATTTCATTTCCTTTTATGACCTCACTGACAAAACCGTAATAGTGTTTTCGTTCCTGCAGGTACATGGCAATGTTTTTATCGACTTTTATAATTACCCGCTCCCTTCTGAAATTGAGATCCTGTTTTTTCTGTTCCTGGTATTTTTGAAGCGAAGCGTGTTCCATACGGAATATTTCTTCTGTCAGGAAAATATCCACCATTCTGTCGGCTCTGAAATGGCGGTAGGCATTCCGGTAATGGCAATATCCCACCGTATACCAGTATTCATTTTCATAATAAATTCCGATGGGTTCCATCAGCCTTTCCGTATTTTCTTCGTTTCCGAAAGCCCGGTACGTCATTTTTACGATCCGCTTTTCCGATATGGCTTTCAGCAGCACATCCAGACTGTTGCCGGGTGCCGTATTATTCTTTTTCTTTTCCCGGACATGAATGTGACGCTCCAAACCTTCAACCAGTTCCTTTTCACTTCCTCTTAAAACAGATTTGATTTTATACATCGCCGACTGAAAATTGTTCTGAACCGCCGAATCGGAAAGTTTTTCCATTAGTTTCTCTGCCGTTATAAAAGCCATTGCTTCCTCCTGCGTGAACATGACCGGAGGCAAGCGGTAACCGTCCACAATGGAATAGCCCACACCGGCTTCCCCGTATAACGGTACTCCGGCTTCTTCCAGTGTCCGGATATCCCTGTACACCGTTCTTAAGCTAATATCAAATCTATCGGCAAGATCCTGAGCCTTTACAACTTTCCTGGATTGCAGCTGGATTAAAATCGCGGTAATACGGTCAAAACGGTTCATAACAACACTTTAGTTGTCAAAAATAAAACAAAGAAAGCCGACAGCAAATTTTTATTTTAAGAATCATCCGGCAGGTTCCTCCTGCACCACCGCTAACACTCCTTTCACAATTTATTAACAAAAATTTACTTCATAAAAAGCAATAGTAACATTTTGAGAATATTTCGATGTATTTATGCTAACACAGCATGTTTAAGTTTGCCGGGTCTAACACAAAAACAAAAACACATGAAAATTAACAAAAGTATCCTGAGCCTTGCCGTGCTTACAGCCATGCTGTCGTGCAACTCAGACGATGAAACGACAAACGATACGGGCAGCAACACTTCCCCTATTGAGTTAAAGAATTATTCCATTACTCCGGCGCTTATTAAAAACATGCCGGGCTTCCCTTCCTTACAGACATTTGCTCTTTTTTCAAGTGAAGATACATTTATCAACACTCCCGGTTATGTTTTCGGAGGTTCTGCAGACGGTTCCGGTTTATTTAAAAACAGCGACGGTACCTTTACATTCCTGGTAAATAACGAAGATAACTTTGCCGTTTCCAAAATCACGTTCGACAATCATTTCAAACCGGTAGCCGGAGAGTATGTATTGAATTCCAACGGTGCCGGAAACAGATTGTGTTCTGCGTCACTGGCAACTCCTGAAATCCACGGATTCGGACCTTTATTCTTAACAGCCGGAGAAAGCGGCGCCGAATCGCAAATCATCGGGATCACTCCTTTTGACACAAAGGCAAACAACAGCACACCAAGACCTTTAGCTGCTTTGGGAAGATGGAGTTCCGAAAATGCCGTTCCGTTACCTAAAACTGCCTATTCCGGGCAAACCGTTATTTTAATCGGGGATGACGATTCCGGAACTTACGGCGGTCAGTTCGTGATGTACAAAAGTACTACCGGAGATCTAAACAACGGAAAAGTATATGTTATGAAAAGAACGGATGAGAATATGGTGGAAAGAAACATGACCGAAGGCAACTCTTATGCCGTACAGTTTGTTGAAGTTCCGAATGCCAAAACAAATACCGGCGACCAGAACAACATCCTTTCCCAAACACTGAAAGCCATTCCTTTCGGACGTGTGGAAGATATTGATTACAGAAAAGAAGCCGGAAAAGAGCGTGAAGTATATTTCAACGTTACCGGACAGGATAATTCCGGTGCAAATGCCGATTATTCAAGATCCAAATACGGTCGTGTTTACAAATTGGTTTTAGACCAGAACAACCCGTTAGCAGGTCAGCTGACTTTGGTTTTAGACGGTGACAACAGACAGGGAAAAGCGAAAAAATTCCAGAATGTGGATAACATCTGCGTTACTAAAAACTTTGTGTACCTACAGGAGGATTCAAACGGTTATGGCGATGAGACCCACGATGCCTACATTTATCAGTACAACATTGCTACCGGTGAGTTAAAAGAAGTATTCGAACTGGATCACAAACGCAACGACCCGACGAACAAATACCTTAGTGCCAGCTCGGCTTTGGGTTCATGGGAATACGGTGCTTTAGTTGATGTTTCCGATGTTATCGGGATTCCGGACACTTTTATGCTAAGCATCCAGACACACAGCTGGAAAAAAGATGCTTTTAAGGGTGTAGACGGCGGAACGGTTCGTCCGAATGAAAATCAGGGCAGTCAGGTAATCTTAATTAAAGGCCTACCAAGATAATCACTACAATTTTTATATAAAAAACATTAGGAATGCAGACCCGTTTTGCATTCCTAATTTCAATTATACCATTATGAGAAATTTGCTTATTCTTATTAATCTGCTCTTCCTTTTTACCGCCTGCAACAATTCGACGCCGAAACCGCTCACTGCCACCGAAAAAACACAGCATTTTTTAAAAACACAGTATGCTGTTTTTGCCACCGATGTAAAAGCACTTCAAAACCTGGCACTCAAAAACAGCAGCACTAACGCCTTAAAAAAGCAATTCAAAAAAGCCCGTCTGAGCTATAAAAACGTGGAAAGCCTGGTAACGTTCTATTATCCGGAAGCTTCCAAAACAATAAACGGGGCGGCGATTGACAAAAACGACGTACACGAAACCAGCAGAAAGGTAGAAGAAGCCACCGGTTTCCAGAAAGTAGAAGAAGAACTGTTTACAGACGCCATCAATAAACCGGAACTTCAGAAACAAATCGGGATCCTGAACGGAATTGTTCAGTCGCTTAAGGATGATTTTTCCAATTTAGAGCTAACCGACAGCAATGTTTTTGAAGCCCAGAAATTACAGCTGCTCCGCATGATGAGTCTGGGAATCACCGGATTCGATTCGCCGGTTGCCTTCCATTCGTTGCCGGAAACCAAAGCAACACTGCAAAGTATTCATGCCATAATGGCCTTGTACACCAACAGTCCGCAGCTGGACAGCATTATTGCAAAAAGCACAGCCTATATTGACCAAAACACAGATTTTAATCTTTTTGACAGGGCTACTTTTATTGTAACGTACTGTATTCCGGTTTCGAAAGAGATCCATACCATCCAGAAACAGCTGCAAATCAAGAACAATCCTACTCCAACGGCTCTCAATTTTAACAATCCTACCGTTTTTGATGAAGGCGCTTTTGACGTCAACTTCTTTGCCCCGGCATCCAACAAAAATCCTTCCGATGCCCAGAAAGATCTGGGAAAACAGTTGTTTTTTGATCCTATATTAAGTGGTAACAATAAAGTTTCCTGTGCCAGCTGCCATATTCCGGATCAGGCTTATGCCGATCATAAAACAAAAGCCGTGGAAAGCAATTCTCTCTCCCGGAACACGCCTACCTTATTACAATCGGCTTACCAGAATGTACTTTTCCTGGACGGCCGCGTTACCTATCTGGAAGATCAAGCAAGGAATGTGATCAACAACAAGGATGAAATGCATGGCAGTTTTGCCAATGCCCTGGCGAAAGTAAAGAACAGTACGGTTTACCAATCCGGTTTTAAAAAAGTATTTCCGGAAACTTCTGAAATCAGCGAGCAGAATCTCTTAAGATCGTTAGCGTCCTATGTTCGTTCCTTATCGAAACTGGATGCTAAATTTGACAACTACCTGAGAGGAAAAGCGACCTTAACCGCAAGCGAGAAAAACGGTTTTAATCTTTATATGGGAAAAGCAAAATGTGCTACCTGCCATTTCTTTCCTTTATTCAACGGAAGCGTTCCTCCTTTTTATAATGAAACAGAAAGTGAAGTTCTGGGTGTTCCGTCGAGAAACGTTACGGCAAACGCTGTAATCGATCCGGATATGGGAGAATTCCTGATCACGAAAGCACCGTTAAAAAAGTATGCTTTTAAAACGCCTACTGTACGGAATGCAGCGATCACATTTCCTTATATGCACAACGGGGTTTACAACACACTGGAAGAAGTAATTGATTTTTATAACCGGGGCGGTGGTGCCGGAATTGGCATTACTGTTGACAATCAGACCCTGCCACCGGATGAATTGCATTTAACGAAAGAAGAGATTAAAGACCTGACCGCTTTCCTGAAAACGTTAAACAATCCGCTAACAGCCCGGAAGCATTAACCTTTTCTGGCTTCAAAAAGTGCTACCAGTTTGGTAACGGTATTCCAGTTTCTTGAGGTTGCCGTTACTTTTAACCGGTTTTCAATCCAGTTATTGGTCATTTTGGAATTACCGGCATTATTGTGATAGCATAGATACAATGCACGGTCGCCCATTGTAAACGTATCGGGATGTACGAAAGAGGCATCCAGTTTTCCAACATTTTCTTGTTGCGGCACTTCCGATAAAAAGGCAACATACAGTTGTTTTAATCCGATAGCTGCATCGGCCAAAAACGGATTATTCGTAAAAACCTTTTTCAATCCGGCTTCCGATATAGCCACAACCGTAACCTGAAAACCGTATTTATCCAACAGCAGCGCTGCCACCTGTTGCTCTACCACATTCGGATCGGCTTCGGCAGTGGTTACAAAAACATTACCACTCTGTATATAGGTCTGTACATTCTGAAAACCATTATCCGTGAGGTGGTTTCGCAGCTCTTCCATTTTGATAAGCTTCTGCCCGGAAACATTGATCCCTCTGAGTAAAACTAAATGATTATACATGCTGGCTTCTTTTTTTGAGAATTAAGGTAAAACGGGAACCTTTATCGATTCCTAAGCTTTCGGCATAAATGGTACCGCCATTGCGTTCGATTATTTTTTTGCACAAATATAGTCCGATACCGGTGGATGATTCTTTTTGGGTCCCCACACGCGCCTGTTTGGTGAATTTATGAAACAATTCGTCTTTTTTAGCCGGTTCAAATCCCATTCCGTTGTCGACAATCACAAAAACGACACTGTCGTTTTCTTCCATGACCGTTAAATAGATCTCAGAATCCGGATAGGAAAATTTAATGGCATTATCCACCAGGTTTATCAACACCCGCTGCAGGTATTCTTCTTTTATCAGCAAAGCCACCGCATCCGTTTCATTATTAATGATCAGGTGGATTCTTTTGTTGTCCAGTTTCTGATTCAGTACTTTTCCAACAAGCTGTAAAATTTCATCCAGCTCATATTCGTGTAATTCCAGCGTGGATCTGGAAATCAGCTCTTCTTCTTTAAGTAATAGTATAAAGCTTTCCAGGAACTCAAACTGATGGGTGGTCGATTCCAGGATCAGTTCGGCATAGCCCCTGACTTTCTCCGAAGGTTCTTCTTCCAGTATAAACTTTGATAAAAACTGCGGTGTGGTGGCAAAATTCCTCAGATCGTGTGAAAGCAGGTAAATCAGATCCTTTTTTTCATTCAGCAAATCTTCATTTTCGTTAATCCGCATTTGCAGATTGCTTAGCAGCAGCCCTACTTCATCGGTATATTTTGTGGGCAATGACGGAATAACACCTTTTTCACTGTAGTCCAAAAGTGATTTCGAAGCGATTTCTATAGGGGTAACCAGTTTTTTCAGTATCCATAAGGTGGCTCCGGTTGCCAGTAAGGTTAATATTAGTGTAACGCTAAAAACGGTTATTACCGAGATGTCTTTAGGACCGAAAAGAATATAAACGACGATACCAATCAGCGGAATATGAATCCCGAGAAAGGCTATAAAAAGGAATTTCAAGGCATAGCTTTTCCTTAAAAAGGGTATCTTAGATAATCGCGTATACAATCTCATTTTATACCTTAATATATTAGGAGGTTTACCACTCAAATGTAAGTAATCTTATTCATACAAGATAATCCCTTTGATAAAAAAATATAGTTTTATACTTTTCAAAACACAACAATCCTTATTTTTGCCGTATGGGAAGAAAAAGAACAGACAAAATCGTTTTTGATACAGTAAAAGTCCTTGATGCAGGTGCAAAAGGCGTTTCGGTTGCGAAAGCTCCCGATGGAAAAGTAATTTTTATTCCAAATGTTGTTCCGGGTGACGTTGTTGATGTACAGACATTCAAAAAACGTAAATCCTATTATGAGGGAAAAGCCATAAACTTTCACGAATATTCCGAACACCGTGTGGAACCTGTTTGTGAGCATTTTGGTGCTTGCGGTGGTTGCAAATGGCAGAATATGAACTATGACCGCCAGTTGTTCTACAAAAATCAGGAAGTTTATAATAATTTGAAAAGAATCGGAAAAATTGAGTTACCCGATTTCGAGCCGATATTAGGTTCGGAAAAGCAGTTTTTCTACCGTAATAAAATGGAGTTCTCCTTTTCCAATTCCCGTTGGTTAACGGAAAAAGAGATTCAGAGTGAAGAAGACTACAGCAATCAGAATGCTTTGGGCTTCCATATTCCGAAAATGTGGGATAAAATCCTGGACATCAGCAAATGTCATTTACAGGAAGATCCTTCCAATGCCATCCGTAATGAAATCAGGCAATTTGCCAACGAGCACAACATGCCGTTTTTCAATCCCCGAAATCACGACGGGCTATTGCGTACGCTGATGATCCGTACCGCTTCGACGGGTGAGATCATGGTATTGGTACAGTTTTTTGAAGAAGACCAGGCACAGCGCGAGTTGTTGTTGAACTTCCTTGCCGAACGTTTTCCGGAAATTACTTCTTTACAGTATGTGATCAACAGTAAAGCCAACGACACTTTATACGACCAGCATATCATCCTTTATAAAGGAAGGGGTTATATCCTGGAAGAAATGGAAGGGTTAAAATTCAGCATCAATGCGAAGTCCTTTTACCAGACCAATTCCGATCAGGCATACGAGCTATACAAGATTACCCGTGAGTTTGCCGGACTAACCGGAAACGAACTGGTATATGATTTATATACCGGAACCGGAACCATTGCACAGTTTGTTTCCAGACAGGCCCGAAAAGTAATTGGTGTGGAAGCCGTTCCGGAAGCCATTGCCGATGCTAAGGAAAATGCCAAACGCAACGAAATTACGAACTGTGATTTCTTTGTGGGCGATATGAAAGTTGTTTTCAATGAAACCTTTATTGCTACACACGGAAAACCGGATGTGATTATCACCGATCCGCCTCGTGACGGTATGCATAAAGATGTGGTGGAGCAAATTTTAAAAATCGCGCCGGACAAAGTGGTTTACGTGAGCTGTAACTCGGCTACACAAGCCCGTGACCTGGCTTTAATGGATGAAATGTATACGGTTACCCGTGTTCGTCCGGTTGATATGTTCCCGCAAACGCACCATGTGGAAAATGTAGTACTTTTGGAAAAACGTTAATCAATTTTTGATGAAAAAAATTAAAACATTATTAGTTGCTTTTATCATCGCAAATGCTTTCTGGAGCTGCGAAAAGGATGATATCTGTGCCGATGGAACACCAACGACACCGAGCGTTGTAATTGAATTTTATGATAAAAACGATCCTACTGTTTTAAAAAGCGTTACCAACCTGAGAGTAATAGCCGATGGTATGACGGAACCGATAATCTTTAATGCTACCGGAAACGAAGATACAAAGTATCTGACTACTGCCAATAAGATCAAGATTCCGCTAAAGACAACCGAGGATATTACGTCCTATCATTTTACCCAGAATGCGGCCAATCCCGCTATAAGCAATGAAGACCACATGGTTTTTAATTATTCCAGAACCGACCAGTATGTATCGAGAGCCTGCGGATATAAAACCACGTTCAAGCTGGCACCCAATAATCCGGTAATTCCGGAAGGAGACACCGACAAATGGATCTCCAATATCGTAACTGTACAATCTAATATTGAAAACCCAAATGAGACACACCTTAAAATATATTTTTAGTATTCTTTTTGTGTGGACCTCACTGGCATCATTTGCACAGGATTCCATCCCTAAAAAAACGGAGCGTTACGGTATTCGTGTGGGAGCCGATTTAAACAGGCTGGCCCGCTCTTTTTACCAAAAAGACTACCGGGGTTTTGAGATTGTGGGCGATTACCGTTTGTCAAAAAAGATATTTCTTGCCGGCGAAATCGGAAATGAAGACCGTACAGAAGCCGAAAGTCAGTTGAATTATACCACTAAAGGCAGTTATTTTAAAGTTGGTTTCGATTTTAATGCCTATGAGAACTGGCTGGATATGGAAAACATGATCTATGCAGGGGTGCGTTATAGTGTGAGTACTTTTAGCCAGGAATTAAACACCTATGCTATTTATGACACCAATCCATATTTCGGACAGACCATAGTAACACCGGGGCAAAAGTTTGACGGTCTGACGGCACATTGGCTGGAAGTGGTTGCCGGTGTTAAAGCCGAAATCTTTGACAACCTGTTTTTAGGTTTCAGCGTCCGACTGAACTATTTAGCATCAAACAAAAAACCGGAAGGATTCGACAACCTTTATATTCCCGGATTTAACCGAACCTATGAAGGGAATTTCGGTGCCGGATTTAATTATACCGTTTCCTATTTTATACCGCTGTATAAAACGGCGAAGAAAACTGCGGAAACGAAAAAGAAATAATACAGCGTTTACAGTACAGATAATACTAAAAAGGGGAATGGTAATACATTCCCCTTTTTTTAGATCAAAATCTCCGAACAGTTACCTCATCTACCTGCTACACCAATAAATGGTTTACCAATCCGGCTTCCATTTTTCTAACAGGCTTTTGGGTACGGTTACTTTTTTATAAATTTTGCCCGAATAATTTTTATTCAGCATTTTCAGAGTATCATTTTGAATTGTTCCTTCGCTATCGCTAATATATAATGTACAATCCCCTATAGTGGCTATCCTGATTTTGAGAACCTTTCCATTCATATTATAATAGCCCATTTTTGCTTTTACCGGATTAAAAAAATCTCTTTGTAATGCTAATGTATCTGTCTTTGGAATAATAAACACTCCCAATTTACCATCCTGGTAAAATTTCAGATAGGAAACATAAGGGTAACTATTATTCACATCCTTTTCATAATATGTGTATTCTTTTGTCAGGCTGTTAATATTGAAACCGGCTTCTGCTTTATACAAAGCCATAGTATCAATTTTACTATAGTCGATGGTACTATTTTTCAATTTAGCAATTGCTTTCCTCGGCAGCCCATAATCCGACAATTTGCCATTATAGCAACAGCCTGAAACAGTCAACAGCAGTATAAAGGCCACCGACACTCTGGTTACCATGATGTAAATATATTTTGTGTTCTATACTGACCATAGCCTTTCCAGTCCCATGACTGGTTTTCAAACCCCATTTGTCTTTTATCAAAAATAGATTTCCCGTTAAACCATGGAATTCTAAGGTTATGTATTGCCTGATCCTGGATAGCATGACGAATGTGCTCACTATTCACTCCAACTCTATACCCTTTATAGCCTACAGTGAGCGCGCCAAGTCTGTATTTTGGTCCTTCTTCTTTTGCTAATCCATTAGGCATTCTTCTGCCAAAATCGTCTACACACAAAGGGTCTCTATGGGTCTTTACCGAGCCATCTTCTCCTTCATAATCCCGATATCCTGTCATTAAATTAAATCCGGCTGTAAAATCACCCAAGGATAAATTTAATGCTGCAGTCCTATAACTATCCCCTCCATCTCCTAAACCGCCTATTGAACCGTCATTTTCATACATTACTCTGAAATCGCCAAAATGAAGACCTACAACGCCGGTTCTTTGGGCAAAATCACCTTCCCATTTATTAAATCCTAAACTAAATCCGTTTTTCCCGTTATCATAACTGGCTAAAATTGATTTTCTGATTTCATATCCATTTTTCCCTAATCCGTTATAATTACTATTACTCATAATACCAATCCCTCCCGAAAGGCTAAAATCGCCATTACTGAAGGTTGCGCTTAAATTAACACCCACACCGGATGTATTTCCAAAAGCAATTGCCGGTGAAATGCTAAATGAGAAATTATTAATCTGAATACCTATAGGCGGATACAGCAAACTAATTGCCGAACTGGCAGCAGATGTGGCCAGGAAATCCCACATCGGGGCATTCAGGGAGCCGCTTCCGGCGGTAATCCCCGATGAGCTTCCGGCGGTATTATAGGCAACCCAGCCGACAGCTGCACTGATAAGTCCGGATTGTACAGAACTCCATCCCCATTGCCCGGTTTGAATACCACTTGAAACATAACCAACAACAAAACTCACCGCAGCCACTATTAAATCGTCCCATCCAAACCATTCTCCGTTATAATCGGCATATTTTAACGGATTGTTCCAGCAATAGGCATACCTGTTATAACTCTGCGTATTATTGGGATCCTGTACGTAGTTATCCGGCGACAGAAAACGATGCAATCTAGGATCATACAGCCTTGCGTTCATATTAATCAGCCCTACTCCTAACAAGTGTTCATGACCGATATATCCTCTGTCCAGCAGCAGTCCGTCGGATGTCGTTGGAACAGTCGTGGAACCTGCTATATTGTTATATTTTATCAAAGCACCCCAGGCATCAAAAAGTCGTTTTTCCAGAACCTGTCCGTTAGCATTTGTTATTGCTAAAATACTTCCCTGATAATCCCTGTGCAGGTAAAGGTAATTTTGAGTTGTTCCGTCACTTTTTAAAACTACCGGAGCCGTATAGGCATTACCGCCTATATAGGTTATAAACTCAACGGTATCAGTGAGCAGGTTTCGTTTTATCTCCATACTGCCGTCGGCAGAATAGAATTTCCTGTATTTCCTTGCTGTTTTATCAGCTTCTAAACCGCCATAATACATTGTACATCTGCCATCGAAGGCATTATACTGGTAATCTATATTTTCCTTTCCTTCTTCCGTTATCCAAACAGGGCTTTTAAAAGCATTATACCCGATATTCTGTTCCCTTCCATTATAATATGCCGTTGTTGCAGCATCTGCAAGTGTTACGGAACTGGCCTGATACGGACTTGAAACACCACTTGTGCTATTAATAACATTGTAATTATACGTTCCGATATTGTTCGCTGTTATCCTGCCACGATCGTCATAGCTCTGAGTTACATAAACCCCATTAGCGTCTTTATACTTGATTAACCGATCCTGTTGGTCGTAGGCATTTGAAAAATCTTCACTCCAGCCAAACATACTGTTCGTTCTGCTTAATAAATTACCCCGCTGCGGATCAAATGCTGTGGTAAGCGTCATGAACGGAACTGCCGAAGAATAACTTCCATTTGCTGTTCTGTAACTTGTTGATGCCGGTAGTCCATAGGTGTCATAACTATGTGTCTCCTGACCAACAAAGCTACCGTTATCATATCCGTACTGTGCTGTAAGCAATTGTCCTCTTTCGTTTACAGTATTGGCCTGCCATAAAACCTTCTGCGTTGCATCGTCTACAATCTGGTAATGATAGCCATTTTTATAGGTTTTCTTGATCCATTTATCCGAACGCTTTAAATCGGAAGTATTGATTGCGGTATATAATTCTTTTTCCGGACGGCCAAAAGCATCAAACTGGGTCGCTTGCTGGTAATAGGCCAGATAACCGCTTTCATCCTTAAAGTTCAGCCTTTTGTATTGGTCATAACCGTAAGAATAATTTATCACATACCCTTCAGAAAGATTTTCAAACTTCACTGCTGTCAGCAATTTTGTAGCAGGATCATACGTATTTGTGGTTTTGGAATTGGTATTATCCCCATTAATACCTACGATTGTTTTCCAGTTAACTTTTCCAACGGCATCAAGATCATAAGTTGTAATTCCTTTTGGTGTTTTCTCCGTCAGGGTTTCTCCAAAATCGTTATAGGTATATTCATACGTTCCCGCAGCCGGATCTGTTAAGGTCTTTTTTCTTCCCCAATTGTCCAATGTTATCGTTGTAATCACCCCTCCGTAATCTGACGTTTTTAAATTCCCGTTGGCAAAATAGGTGTAATTAATCGTTCCTCCCGGAGCATCAGTCATAGCAACCACACGTCCGATGGCATTTTTAACCGATGTTTTGGTTTTCACCCCATCATTAATTGTTGTGGTTAAACCGGCATAAGTCATCGTAATCGTTTTACCGGTATAGGCTATATTTTTACTTACTCTTCCATACATGTCATATTGCGTTTCGTTCCACTGCGTTGCTCCGGAATTACCGGTGGCAGGGTCTCCGAAATACAGTTCACTCACCTTGAAATTTCTATCGTAGATATCATATAAATAATCGATACAGGCCCAATTTCCGTTTATATTTTTCGCTCCCGATTTAATTTTCCTTCCCAAATCGTCATAAACTTCATTACTGGCACTGCCATCATCAGGTGTTTTGGTTTCAGTTATAAACGTTTTTTCCGCATTTTTAGAATAGGTATAATTCTTGGAAACACCTAAATAATCTGTGGTCTTTATTTTTTTAAGCCATTTGTCATAGAAAAATTTCGTTTGCAGTAAATATGGGTTCTTCTCCCAATTCAGGACACCATTACTTGTATTGAATTCAAATTCTGAAATCAGATTCTCCGTATCATAGCTTTTTATCAGGAAACGTCCCGACGGATCATAATCGTATTTTGTTTCCCTCGGAGTAAGGGATCCAGCCGTTACTTTTTTCTTTTTGATGTTTCCGAAAGAATCATATTCATTATCCTCAGTAACATGAGGCGTACTGTTTATTTTTTTCTTTACCTGTGTGAGCAGATTATTTGTATAGGTGTACAATTCTTCCGAACTGCTGGTGTCTTCATTCGGTAATCCCTGACCGGGATATATGGTTATCGCCTGAGTTTTGCTTATGGGTCTTCCGATAATATGAGGCGTTACGGAAGGAGCATTATAAGCTATTGAACCTACAGCTGTTTGCTCGTGTACATTTTCTTTGTATAGTTTTGTTACGGATGTTACAGGATTATTGTATGCATCATAAGTAGTTTCCGTTTCACTACGGGTATTATCTAATCCGTTAAAGTTCTGAGTAATGGTACTTTTTAATTTGTAAACTTTATTAAACTGTAATGGATCCTCAAATACGCCATTGACCATATTATATGTATTGCTGCTTTTTGAGATATAATTTGTTATGGGTGCTAAATCACCCGGAAGAACAATGCCCGGCAGGGAATAGTTTTCAATATTTGTTCCTCTTAAACCAATATCATTTTTAGAAACAGTCGAAATGATTTGCGTACCGTTATCATCAAACCAGTTTGTACGCATTACACTACGAAATCCAAGAAATCCAAGTCCCTCAAGATTTGTTACTGCTCCATAATATTTGAACAATTGCTTTTTATAAACCGATTTACTGACTTTTTCAAGTTGTGATACAATTTGAAAAGTCGGAGCCATAATAATATCGGTATTAGGATAATTTTCGGTATAACCGCTGGCTCTGTAAGGAATGTCATATCCGTTTTGAGATGTGGTTGCTCCTACCAAAGGACTATAACTAATAATCTCCTTAACGCCGTTTCCGGTAGTGATTGCTCTTAATAACCGCTCTTTACCAAAATCTTTCTGAGATTTAAAATAATGCAGCTTATTATAATTTGCAAAGGCTATTTCCAGTTTCTTATTGGGCTGATTTGATGTATAAAAAATCGGAAGAGCAAATTTGTTAATTCCTGGTGTATTTCCGGTATTTCCGGCATAATACTGCCCGTATACCTGACCAAAGACTCCATTTTTATTTATAAAAGGACGAACTCTTATATTTCCTAATCCGGAACTGCTTGTTGAATCGCCGCTACAAGTAACATAAAGTATATCTGTTTTCCCATCATTATTAATATCCGATGGAATATAATGGTAGATGTCTATTCCATAAGGAGTCCAATATTCTAATCCGGGATAACTTTGATTTTCCTCAATAAACGCTGTTCCGGTGGAAGTATATTTATACCAATATGAGGACGACGAAGCATTCCCGTTAGGAAGCATGAAATCCGTTTTTCCGTCTCCGTTATAGTCCCCGAATAAAACTATTTTTGTCGGATTTTTAATGACTGTACTCCATAACAATACAAGCTGATTATCACTATTCAGCGTATACACCTTGGCAGAATAATTAGCATTATTGCCATCTATAAACAATATATCTGTTTTTCCATCACCGTTAAAATCCCCGGTTTCAAGTTTATCTTCAGATGAAACATTGGCAATAACCCCTGCAAGGTTCATATAATTTGTCGTTTTCCTTCTGTCTAAATCAATAAAATAAGCATTTCTATTGGATGACGTTCCACTCCAGTCTACAGCAATAACATCTGTAAGTCCATCGCCGTTAAAATCGCCACTAAGGTACTTTCGCTTTAATAAATCCGGAAATTGAATTGCTTTTTGATATTGCAGGTAAACCCCATAAGGAGCAAGATAGTACGTATTTATATTCAGATTATTGATATAGGGTACCATCGGTGCGCTCTGAACTGCTGTCATACCCTGAAACGGAGCCAGCTTGTTGTTCCATGTTAACCATGTTGATGGAAAAATTTCTTCAAAAGATCCACAAGGCACCTCCCATCCCATGTTTAACGATCCGCCGGCTATTTCTGTAAAAAGCCAGAATTTTTTCTTGGCATTATCCCCGTTTGTCGGATATAATAAAAAATCCATATTGCCATCACCGTCAAAATCTCCGGAAACCGTTGCCGAATTATCCACTCTTATACTACCAACAGACAAACTTGTTGTCATAGCACTATATGCAATAGATTCAGGTGTATTATCATAACTAAAAACTGTAGGATTGTAACCTGCTGAATTATCTCCGCACTTTTCGGTAATGCTGATCAGTCTTTCATACCCCAATGAGGTAATATCATGAGCTAAATAATAGTTTCGGAATCCGATCCCGTTTCCAATAACTTTAATTTCTTTAAGTATTTTGTCATTCAGAATATTTTGCCCTCCAATATAAGCTTGTTCCGGTCGCTGCCGGTTTTGATATACAAACTGTATTTCGTTTATGGGAGCAATGGTACCCATAGTTCCATATTTTATACTGGCTATCCTTAAATTATTGTTTTCCAGCACATAACTATAACTAATGCGTACTCCCTGTGGATTTTCCCAATACTTCAAGGCCCAGGTGGTGGTGGACACATGAGTAGAAAAGCCACCATATATGGCAACAGACCCGTCAGGATATTCAACCTTAAACTCCGCCACACTTACCGGACTGTTTGTTATATTATAAGAAGTAACCTTAATATTGGAGAAATTTTCGGTTTCATATTTTACTCCCTGTCCGCCTCCGGGTTTATAATAATTTCCGCCATCTTTAGGGATTAATCTTTGTCCATCTAATGCAAACCGATCGCCGGTACCGCCATTAATCACACTAATATTATTGTCATGAAATTTATTAGAAGGAATTCTTGTAATACTGGAAATCCCTGTTATATTCCAGCCATAACCTGCAAGTCCATTTCCTTCCTGACTACTATAAGTTAAACTGATCTGGGGAACCACTCCGTTAATTCCCGGTGGAACTGCTATAGGTATATTATAGGTTGCCGCTCCTGTTAATGAAACCGACAATGCTCCTTCAGTAATTCCCACTTCTGCTGAGTTGCCAGTAGGTCCGGGAAAGCTTGGCGTTAGTGTTGTCGTTGCATCCATCTGCCCCTCTTCGATAGTAGTGGATTTTCTTTCAATAGGCCTGGTTCCGGCAACTTTTGTTCCGCCTAAATCCTGAGCATTAACAGCCAAACAACAAACAATACTTAATGTGGTAAATATAATTTTTCTCATTACTTATCTTTTCAAAATTTTCAAATCTTTCCTTTCGCCGTTATTATATAGTATTGCTACTATATACATTCCTCCCGGATAATCCGAAAATGGAATACGCTGCAAATTATCGGTCTTAAAATCAGTGAATTTTTGAAGTAATGCCCCGTTCATGTTGTAAACCGAAATATTTTCAACTTTTTTATCTTCTATTAAAATCCATTTTACATATAATTCCTCCTGAACCGGATTCGGATAGTAGAAAATTTTATCGGAGATATCGCTTTTAATTAAATCTGCAGCTGTCAGATCCGATTTATCAATTGCTTGTTTTCCTGTACTGCAATTAATACAAATGGCTCGTTTAATCTGATTACCGGCCGCATCGTAAGTAAAAAGTATTCTATCGTTCTGTGCGTTTAAGAGCACTCCGTTAAGAATTAATAAAAAAAGAAGAAGCTTTTTCATGCCAACTTGTTATTTGTTAATTTTAACGTAAATCTAATTTATTTTGTTGTAATTTTCTTATATATTTTAAATTATTTAAAATTTTTCATACTTTTTTCAAGTCTACCAACAAATCATCACTAATAATTACAAATAAAACACCCGTTAAAATAACTGTTGTATTTGCTTACAACACCTCATAAATTCACAATACGTTATATTAAATCCATAAAAAAATCCCGACAGTAGTACTATCGGGATTTTATATCGCTTTAAAAGCCCTGGCTTTTTATTTAATCTCTCGGATACCTTTTATAAAAATCCATTTCATAAAAAGTTTTTCGCCGTCATTGGTTTTAACAGCCTGAAATTTTGGTGCCAGCAAGGTTGATACTACAAAAGCCGTAACCGGAATCCAGAATCCCTGCAGGTTGGTATAGGCGTCTATTAAAAAACGAAACAATATAAAACAGCAAATCCTGTTAAATCCAAGTGCCGACAAACGGTTCAAAATACTTTTGAGTGTCTTTAAAGTAGTAACGTATTTTACGGTCTTTTTGGGTGTTTACAGTATAACGATCTTTTATAGAAACGATTTTTTCCTGTGATGTACACGAAAATAAAAACAATACCAATAAAAATAGTAATCTTTTCATCCGGAGTAATAAGAATTTCTAATTCACCTTTGTTAATGTGACGTTGGTCGGTATTGTAAATGTTTTTGGCTGATCCATCCCACGCATTCCTTGGGGTAAGGTAACTTTCCATTGTGCCGTATTTGGATTAGCAGGATTTATTCTCATATCCAAATCTCCCATTACTCCTGTTGGATATGCAGGATTTACCGGGCCGGTAACGTCAAAAATATTCCCGTTCATAATATGAGGTTGGACTGGCTGATTTGCTATTACTATAGTCGGCCATGGTGTAATTGAATTGCCAATGTTTTTTTGTGAGGTATAAATTATCTGCTCGTTCGGCTGACCGTAATTTTGTACAAGCTTGTAATGCCCTCGCAATTCGTCTGTATAATATTTCGGGGCTTCCTCAGTATAATCAACTTTGGTTTCTTTCCAGAACCGTATAACAAAGGTTTGATTGGCGTTCTGGTAAATCCATGTGCCGATAAATGGCGTAAAATAGTTGTTGATGTCCTTGTAGTAATAAATGAATAAAGAGCTTTTTTTGAAGTTCGGATTATAGTGTTGCCGCATTTCTTCCACTTTTTCTACTTGGGCATAAGAGAAAGAAGCAACAAATAATAGCAAACCAAGACTGAATATTTTTCTCATGGTGTATATGTTTAATTTGGACATGGTTTTTTAATTATGTTTGATGTCTTGCTTTCAAGTTCCAGTTTTTGGAAATATTTCATCAACTTTAAATAGCTCAAAAAATTTGGGCTAACTTTATATATCTAATTGACCTTTGTTAATGTGACATTGGTTGGTATTGTGAATATACCTGTATTAGCCGAATTATGAAGACCGGACGGAAGTGTAATATTCCATTGCGCGCTGTTTGTATTGGATGGGCTGATACTCATTTTAAGTATGCCTTTTAAACCAAGTGGATTATCATCCGTATAAGGTGTATTCACGTCATAAATAGTACCATCCAAGAGATATTGTTGTAATGGCGCACCAAATATAATCGTCACCCAAGGGGTTATTGAATTTCCTGCATTGATTTGAGATGTATATATGATTTGTTCATTTGTAGCCCCATAATTTTGAACCAGTTTGTAATGTCCGATCAATTCATCCATGAAATATTTTGAATTACCACTGGATTGATAAAGTACCTTTTCCTGCTTAGTGAATTGCACAACAAAGGTTTGACTGCCGTTTTGATAAATCCACTTACCTATGAATGGAGTAAAGTAATCATTAATATCCTTATAGTAATAAGTGAGCAGAATACTCTTTTTAAAATTGGGATTGAAATATTGGCTAATTGCTTCAATTTTTTCCTGTTGTGCCTGTACGGACAAAGAAAAAAGAAAAAACAACACACTAAATTTAAATATTTTTTTCATAATTGAATATTTTAGTTGGAACAAGGCTTTTTAATAATATTTGATGTTTTGCTATCAAATTCCAGTTTTTGAAAATCTGAAAATGTTGCATCAACTTCAAATAAATTAAGTCCTAACTTGGCTTCTTTTATAAACTCTAAAAATGATTTTTTATCATCTTCGACATTTGAATTTACTTTAATGGTTCCATTGGCTCCATAATATTTTTTAAATAGTTTTTCCATTTCTGCAATTTTTTTCATGTCCAGTATGGTTCCTTGTGCATTGGTGCGTGGATACCTAAAACTGTCAATACAGAGTGTGCAATCAATTGTAAGAGCATATCTTGTTCCATCTGCTGTTATAACATAGAAAACAAAATCACCTGTATCAATTTTATCATTTTGTACCAAGCGACTTAAAACAGCCATATCATCCCACGAAAATATAGAATATGTGCCGTTTCCATTTCCTCCGTATGCATCATGCGTATGTGCCAGCATCACGTATTTTTGACTTGGATTCATATTAATATCAATCATACCGCCAATACCCTGCGGAATTGTCTGTACGGGATTGGATGTTTGTGTTGTTGCTGATTTATCAATAAATATGCCGTTTTCGTTACTTTGTGATGTTGTTCCTGCAAGGTCGATAAGTTTTTCTTTCAGGTTCGGAAATTTTTCCAATTGCTTCGTAATCGTTTTGCATCCTGACGGTGGAGCAGTACTTTCAATTTCGTCTAATATGGGTGTTGTTACAACTGGAGGATTTGTATTGCTATTACTACCTCCGCTTCCGCCGCCGGAATGACCACCCCCGGTATTTCCACCTGTTGAGCCGCCATCACCACCCAAGCCGCCGCCGCCAAAACCACCGTCCCCCGAACCACCTGCACCACTATTGCCGCCACCGCCTATAGACATACTGCAATCCACAGTCGTAACTGAAAAAAGGTGACTTGAGTCATTGCAATACTGTGTAGCTACATGCGGTTCTGTTGACCCTCCTGCTGTCCATGCCTGATTGCACATCCAAACAGTTGCCGTTACGCAATTTAATTCTTTTGCAGTTGGCGTGATGTCATATTCAATCTGCTTAATATTGACCGTGCCTTTGAAATGAAAAGAATGATGTTCCTCACTTGGTGTTAATGGTACTGTAGGTGTGTATTTGACAAGATACGCATTCGCCTGATTCAATGAATCCATACTAATGACAAGGTTTTCAAAAAAAGTGGGATTGCTGATTTCGCGTTTGATCTGAAATGTATAGGTGGTATATGCATCGTCCTGAATCACTTTAGCAATATCAGGCATAATCGAAAATCCGTGTGCATCTTCCATAACAGTTTTTTCGATACTTCCTTTTTTCTGTTTCCCTTTATTTAGTTTTGAAAGGGCTGTAATAAATTGTTCTTCTTTCAGCAGCATATCAAACGTACTGTTTCTTATGCTTAGCTTTTCCTGATAGCTTTTCTTGTTGATTGCATCCCGTTCCAGTTCGCAACCGAACAGGACAAATACAATCAAAATCATTACAGGAAAACAGGCGTGTAATTTTCTATGGCTCATTTTCTTAAATTATTAATAATCGCAAATATTATGTTTCTCCAGATAAAAATATTTATGGCTTTCCGTAAAATGTTGCAATACGTATAAAAATACGTATTTATAAGCATGCGTCTTACGGACTTTTGGTGTTTTATTTACGGATATTGATGCTATAAAACGATGTATTTATGACCTGGATTTTCGGTTTAGCTCTAAAAAGAAATAATTTAAAATGCAAAACGGATATATCGGTCTATACGTGTCTATAGTAACCAGTCTGTATGAAGTTGAGGGTGATACAAAACAATTCGCCTCCTGCCAGTATTAAAATCAGTCAGGTTAAGAATAAAAACCCGATTATAAAAAGTATCGGGGTTTTCGTTTGAATAGAGTAATGAATAATTTCGATTGTCTTCAATAACATTTCAACATATAATTACAAACTATTTATAAAAAGTTTTGAAGATAAAAACAAAAATCCCGACAGTAGTACTATCGGGATTTTATATAACTTTAAAAGCCCTGGCTTTTTATTTAATCTCTCGGATACCTTTTATAAAAATCCATTTCATAAAAAGTTTTTCGCCGTCATTGGTTTTAACAGCCTGAAATTTTGGTGCCAGCAAGGTTGATACTACAAAAGCCGTAACCGGAATCCAGAATCCCTGCAGGTTAGTATAGGCGTCTATTAAAAAACGAAACAATATAAACAAAACAGCAAATCCTGTTAACTGAAATATAAAAGCTTTTACTTGTGGTTTCATAGCCATACTATAGGTTTTTATTCGTTATTCTGATTTTGAAATTTTGTTCTTTTACTGCCTTCATACATTTCATATTTTACGAAACGGGTTTCCAGCTTACCGTTAAACAGCTTGATTTTACGCGAAGGTTTTAAACCTACGAATTTCAGGGCTTCAATATTAGCGGTGATAAACCAGGCGTGTGTTCCCGGGTAATTTTGCTTTAAGGTATCGCCGATTTCCCTGTAAAAACGTTCCATGTCGATATCCAGTCTTTCGCCGTAAGGCGGATTGAACACCATGTGCAACGGTCCGCGGGTTTCTTTTTCGGTTTCAAAAAAGTTTGCCTGCGAAATGGTTACATAATCATCCAGGTTGGCATTGATGATATTGTCTTTTGCTTTGGCAACTGCCGAAGGCGCCTTGTCGTATCCTTTGATTGTATAATGAAATTCCCGGGTTTTTTTCATCAGGGAATTCATAATCTGATCGAACAAATCATTGTCCCAGTCATTCCAGCGTTCGAAAGCAAATTCCTTACGGTTAATGTTTGCCGGAATATTACAGGCAATCATTGCTGCTTCTGCCACTATGGTACCACTACCGCACATCGGGTCTAAAAAATCGCCCTGCCCTTCCCAACCGGAAAGCAACAGCATTCCTGCTGCCAGTACTTCATTGATAGGAGCAATATTCGTTGCGGTCTTGTATCCTCTGTGGTGTAACGAATCCCCGGAACTGTCTAAAGCAACCGAGCACTGGTCGTTTTGAATGTGAATATTAATTCTCAGATCCGGAAAATCCTTGTTGATATTCGGACGTTTTCCGAATTTTTCACGAAACTGATCCACAATAGCATCTTTTACTTTCAGTGATACAAACTGCGAATGGTTAAAATAATCCGAATGCAGGGTTACATCCACAACAAATGCCTGGTGAACAGACATATACTGCGACCAGTCAACACCCTGAATTCCTTTGTACAGACTCTGTTCGTTAAACGCACGAAAATGATAAATCGGTTTTAAAATCTTTAAAGCCGTGCGCAACGCCAGGTTTGCCTTATATAGGAAGCCTTTATCTCCGACAAAACTAACCATACGGGTTCCCTGTTCCACTTTCTGCGCTCCAAGAACCGTTAATTCTTTGGCTAATATTTCTTCAAAGCCAAAAAAAGTTTTGGCTACCATTTTAAAGTCTTTCATTCTCTACTAAAATTCCTATAAACAAATCATAATTTCAAAATCAAATACTGCAATTTTGGAATTACATCCGCAAAAATACACTAAATTTGTTGGCTTGTGTAAAACTTATTACACTTTCGTTTACCACACTCAATAATTATTAATTTTAATTAGTACGCTGATTAAACTATTTTGAAATTCTAAAAAAATGCAAAAAGATACAACTACCTGGTATGCTTCCTGGTTTGACACCCCTTATTATCACATACTGTATAAGGATCGTGACTACTCTGAAGCGCAAGTATTCATGGATAACCTGACCCACTACCTTAACCTGCCGGAAAATGCTAAAATCCTTGATTTAGCCTGCGGTAAAGGACGTCATTCGGTTTATCTGAATCAGCTGGGTTATGATGTGACCGGAGCCGATTTATCCGAAAACAGCATTAAAAGCGCTTCCCAATACACCAACGACACGCTGCATTTTCAGGTACACGACATGCGCCTGCCTTTTGAACAAAAATTTGATGCTATTTTTAATCTTTTTACCAGCTTCGGCTATTTTGAAAGTGATGCCGACAACCTGACTACGCTACAGGCAATTAAAGACAGCTTATCGGAATATGGTTTTGCCGTTATTGATTTTATGAACGTAACACATGTGGTCAATAACCTGGTGCCGGAAGAAATAAAAACAGTGGAAGGCATCGATTTCCACATTCAGCGTTATGAAAAGGACAATCATATTTATAAAGAAATCCGCTTTGAAGACAATGGCGAACAGTTCCATTTTACAGAAAAAGTAAAGGCACTTACACTTGCCGATTTTGAAGCCATGATGGAAGAAGCCGGTATATTCTTACTGGATGTATTTGGCGATTACAAACTGCGTAAATTTTTAAAAAACGATTCCGAACGACTTATAATGATTTTCAAATAATATGCTATACTTAATTCCTTTACTATCGGTAATTATAGGGTATGTTGCGGCAACCTTTTTCCGTCCGAAAAATAAACAGAATCTAAAGTTATTATTAGCGTTCAGCGGCTCATTCCTGCTGGCGCTGACGGTTTCCCATTTGCTGCCGGAAGTTTATGAAGCCAGCAACCATGCCCACGAAGGCCACGATCACGCCCACAGTCCTGTCGGGATTTTTATCATGATCGGGATTGTCTTCCAGATCGTACTGGAATATTTTTCGAAAGGTGCCGAACACGGGCATGTTCACGGACATGAAACCATGCACCACATTCCGTGGTCGTTATTCATCAGTTTGTGCTTACACGCCTTGCTGGAAGGTTTACCGGTAAGCCATCACCATGATCTAGCCTGGGGAATTGCCATTCACCATTTCCCGATAGCGATTATATTAACCACCTTTTTTATCAATTCGCACCTGAATAAAACGGCCATCTTTATTTTCATGATGGTATTTGCCTCCATGACACCACTGGGAACCCTTTTAGCAGGATATTTACCGTTTATCAGCGAATATTACAGTCAGATTACCGCTATTGTAATTGGTATCTTATTCCATATTTCGTCCACTATTATTTTTGAAAGCAGCGAAGGCCATAAATTCAATATGGCTAAGTTAACGGCCATTATATTAGGGATAATCCTGGCTTATTTTATGTAAATTTGATAACTGGTAATAAAAAGGCAATAAGCAATAAATAAAAGGCAAAAGCAATAAGCAATGGGCAAAGGGCAATTAACCCTCTTGTTAGCCTGATCAATAAAATATAGCAATACTATTAATTTCGTTTCACCAATGTCATTTACACGCATCACCGAGCAAGCTTCGAAATATGAACATTTAGAAAAAATGTCCGTTTCGGAATTACTGACAAACATCAACAACGAAGACAAAACCGTTCCTTTGGCTGTTGAAAAAGCCCTGCCGCAAATTGAAGTTCTGGTAACCGAGATTGTTGCCAAAATGAAAAACGGCGGCCGTTTGTTCTACATAGGTGCCGGAACTTCCGGCCGTTTGGGAATTGTGGATGCTTCCGAATGTCCGCCAACTTTTGGCGTTCCTTTCGACCTGGTCATCGGATTAATAGCCGGTGGCGACACTGCGATCCGGAAAGCGGTGGAGTTTGCCGAAGATGACCGCGAACAGGCCTGGAAAGACCTGTCAGAATGGAACATGACCGAAAACGATGTCGTGATTGGCATTGCCGCTTCGGGAACGACTCCTTATGTAATTGGCGGCCTGGAAAAATGCAATCAGCTGAATATTACCACCGGATGCATTACCTGCAACCAGGGAAGTCCTTTAGCCGAAACGGCAAAATTTCCTGTTGAAGTTGTTGTAGGGCCGGAATTTGTTACCGGAAGCTCCCGTATGAAAGCCGGTACTGCACAGAAACTGGTTTTAAACATGCTTTCTACCGCAACGATGATTCAGCTGGGCAAAGTGAAAGGCAATAAAATGGTGGACATGCAGCTGAGCAATCACAAATTGGTAGACAGAGGTATCCGGATGATTATGAGCGAGATTAATGTTACCTATGAAGAGGCGCAAAAACTGCTGGAAGAACACCAGAACGTCCGCAAAGCCATTGACAATTACAATCGTATTTAGCGAAACTTAACACACAAAATCATGCATACCAACAAAAAAGTATTAAGCAGAGGGATCCGGTATCTGGCCGGAGCCTTACCGTTACTGTTTTTAGGACCTGTTATTATCAACAGCTCTTTTAAAAATCAAAATAATCCCTTGTTTTATCCGGTACTTGGTTTGGGGATTTTAGTTTGCATTACCGCAATGTGGTTTATGTTTTTGGGACTGCGAACCATTACCAGCAGCATGTTTGATAAAGAATCATAATCATGGAAATCAACAGCAACTATCTGGAAAGTGTCAAAAAACAGTTTCTATACTACAAGACTATAGGCGAAAAAGCCATGGAGCAGCTGGAACCGGAACAATTCTTTGTTTCTTTAAATGACGATACCAATTCCATTGCCATGATTGTCAAACATCTTTCCGGCAATATGCTTTCCCGATGGACCAACTTCCTGACCACTGATGGGGAGAAAGCGTGGCGCAACCGTGATGAAGAGTTTGAAGAATCGGTTATGACCAAAGAGGAGTTACAGGCAGCCTGGGACAAAGGCTGGAATTGCCTGCTCGACACTTTAAACAGCCTGCAGCCGGAACAGCTTTCGGAAATTATCTACATCCGCAATGAAGGGCATACCGTTACGGAAGCGATCAACCGTCAGTTAGCCCATTATCCTTACCATGTTGGACAAATTGTTTTTTATGCTAAAATGCTGAAAAAAGGAAACTGGGACAGTCTTTCGATTCCTAAAAACAAATCCAACGCCTATAATGCCGAAAAATTCTCCAAAGAGAAAACCATACGAAACTTTACCGACGAAGAGTTAAAAAAATTACAATGAAAAAAATAGCACTACTTTCTTTTATTATTGTTTTTGTTTCCTGCTACAATCAGGAACGTAACTGCAAGGATTTCCGAACCGGAAAATTTGAATTTTCCCAGGAAATAGACGGCAAACACATGACATCCGTATTTGAAAGAACCGACAGCCTCCAAATCGAGACCTTTAATGGAAAAACCGACACGGCTTCCGTTCGCTGGACCAATGATTGTGAATTTGTCCTGCAAAAACTGCATCCGAAGAACATGCAGGATAAAAAAGCCATCAGTATGAAAATACTGACTACCAGCAACAAAGGCTATACTTTTGAGTACTCTTTTGTGGGCGATCCAAAAAAACAGAAGGGAACTGTAACAAAAATCGATTAATTTACGTTTAACAGCTGTATTTTAAACCAAAACCAAATAACAAAAAACTAAAATGGAAGTATTCTTAAATCCGGATGCGTGGATCGCTTTATTAACTTTAACATTCCTTGAAATCGTATTGGGTATTGACAACATTATCTTTATTTCGATCGTTACCGGAAAATTACCGGAAGAGAAACGAAAAAAAGCTACCCGGATCGGATTGTTCTTAGCCATGTTCATGAGAATAGGCTTATTATTCGGGATCACGTTGCTAATTGCCATGAAAGAACCTTTATTCAGCGTAAACTGGGGCTGGTTTAACGGGCATTTTACCGGTCAGGCGCTTATTTTATTATTAGGAGGTTTATTCCTGATTTATAAAAGTACCAAAGAAATCCATGAAAAAGTGGACCATAAAGGGGAAGAAGAGCACAACATCAAAACGGCTGCGGCCAAATCGTTTGGAAATGTTATTTTCCAGATATTACTGATTGACCTTATTTTCTCTGTAGACAGTATCCTTACTGCTGTAGGAATGACAAACGGTCTTAACGGTGCCTTAGTTATTATGATTACTGCGGTAATTATCTCTGTCGGGGTGATGATGCTGTTCGCAGTTCCTGTTGGAAACTTTGTGAACTCAAACCCTTCCATTCAGATTCTGGGACTGGCATTCTTAATCCTTATCGGTTTTATGCTGATCACGGAAAGTATGCACTTATCGGAGGCTACATTAGCCGGACAGCACATTGGTGCGGTTCCGAAAGGCTACCTCTATTTTGCCATTGCTTTCTCGCTGGCAGTAGAATTTGTCAACATGAAAATCCGCAAACGCAAATAAAAAATAAAAGCCCTCAATTGAGGGCTTTTTTATTAGTCTAACGTCAGCGTAATCTGACCGTCGTCTTCCAATTGTACATTTTCATCCGATAAATCTTCTTCGCCGCGAACTTCAATCTCTTCCGGGATTTCTTCCGCCGGCGGATCATACGGCAGCGATTCCAGCAGGTTAACCTGTTTGAGCTTGTCTGTCGTTAGCTGGTTCCCTAAGGCTTTTATACCTTTTACCGCAATGAACTGCTCCAGGTCGATCGTCTGGTTCTCTTTCTGAACACCTTTTACTTTTGCAAAAACAATCTCTGCTACCGGTCTGTAATCGGTCGAAACAATTTCCAGCTGCGAGTTAGGATGCTCGGAAATAAACACCTCTTCTTTATTTTCGTTTTCAATCAGGAATCGTTTCACATAATAGCGTTCCTTTTCGCCGTCATAATAAATTGCCGAAACCGGTTTTTTAGGAACCCATTTTTCGAGTACCACCATATCTTCATCAAAATGCGTGGTAAGCTCCGGTACGATGGTTTTTAGTTTTCCGGACTGATTGATGATCAGCAACCGGTCATTCGGACGGAATTCTCCTAAAAGCTCTCCCCTGCCATCGACATTCAATCGTTGTACGGTATCGTCAAACCAGATGCGTCGCGGTTTTAAGGTGGAAATGCCCTTTTCTTTCAGTTCTATTTTTTTAATCGGATATTTGGTAACGGTATTTCCTTTACTGCCCCGTCCTTTTATGGTCAGGGTTGCAAAATCCAGATCGAATTTCAGTTTTTTAATACTGCCCACCTGACGCAGCAATACAGTCACTACTTCGGCCTCTCCATTCGGATTGTGGGAGAAGTACAACACCTGCGATCCTTTCGTTTCATTCGTTAGATCATACATTTTATCACGGGTTACCCCGGAAACATTAAAACGTTTCACATAGGAAGGCCCGGATTTACCATCGCGGTAAATCATGTTGTATATTGTCCTTTTATCGTTTTTGTCGAATACCGCCACGTGAATAATGTCTTTCCCGATAAACTTTTTATCGTCTACTTTGGAGATCATCATGTTACCGTCGCGAAGGAAAACAATCACATCGTCAATATCGGAACAATCCGCAACATACTCGTCTTTTTTAAGTCCGGTACCAATAAACCCTTCTTCACGGTTTACGTATAGTTTTGTATTTCGAAGCACTACTTTCGTAGCTTCAATGGTGTCAAAACTGCGAATCTCGGTCTGGCGTTCTCTTCCTTTTCCGTAACGCTCTTTTAATCGGGTAAAATAGGCAATCGTAAAATCGATCAGGTGTTCCAGATCATATTTTACCTGTGCGATATCTCCTTCCAAAGCTTCGATCTTTTCCTGTGCTTTGTCAATATCGAATTTCGAGATACGCTTGATCCGGATTTCCGTTAAACGAACAATATCTTCTTCGGTTACCGCGCGTTTCAAATGGGTAACGTGTGGTGCCAGCCCTTTATCGATGGCTTTAATCACACCATCCCAGGTTTCTTCTTCCTCAATTAAACGGTAAATCCTGTTTTCGATGAAAATACGTTCCAAAGAAGCAAAATGCCATTGTTCCTCAAGTTCCTCCAACTGAATTTCCAGTTCTCGCTTGAGTAATTCTACCGTTCTGTTTGTTGAGATTTTCAACATTTCAGAAACACCGATAAATAACGGCTTGTTATCCTGGATCACACAGCCTAAAGGCGCCAGAGATGTTTCACAGCCGGTAAAGGCATAGAGCGCATCAATTGTTTTATCCGGTGAAACACCCGGCGGAAGATGGATTAATATTTCAACATCGGCAGCCGTATTGTCTTCAATTTTTTTAACTTTTATCTTCCCTTTTTCATTCGCTTTTAAAATACTGTCAATCAGTGTTGTGGTATTGGTCGAAAAAGGAATCTGGGAAATAACCAGTGTTTGTTTGTCTAATTGTGAAATCTTGGCACGTACGCGTACACGCCCGCCCCTAACACCATCGTTATAGGCCGACATATCGGCGATACCTGCCGTTGGAAAATCCGGATACAGGGTAAACGGTTTTCCTTTTAATATTTTTATCGAAGCATCGATCAGTTCGTTAAAGTTGTGCGGCAGTACTTTTGTAGAAAGACCTACGGCAATACCTTCACCACCCTGCGCCAGCAGCAACGGGAATTTTACCGGTAAATTGATCGGTTCGTTACGACGTCCGTCATAGGACAGCTGCCAGTGGGTAATTTTTGGCGAATACAATACTTCCAATCCGAATTTACTGATACGGGCTTCAATATAACGCGAAGCTGCCGCACCATCGCCGGTCAGGATATTTCCCCAGTTCCCCTGCGTGTCGATCAGCAAATCTTTCTGACCAATCTGTACCATCGCATCACCAATACTCGCATCTCCGTGAGGGTGATACTGCATGGTATGCCCTACCACATTGGCAACCTTATTGTAACGCCCGTCATCCAGCTCTTTCATAGAGTGCATGATACGGCGCTGTACCGGTTTAAAACCGTCTTCAATTGCCGGAACTGCACGTTCCAGGATAACATAGGAAGCATAGTCCAGAAACCAGTCTTTATACATTCCGGTTACTTTCGTAATCGTATCGTTATCAGTTGTTTCCTGATTATTATAAAACTGTTCCCCTTGTGACTGCCCTTCTTCTATTGGATCTAAATTTTCTTCGTCCATTTATATGCTTAATTCAAAATTGAAATTTGAAACTCGATTTTTATTTATCCTCAACCACGTCCAATTCTACTTTCAGGTTTTTAATGATAAATTCCTGACGATCGGGTGTATTTTTCCCCATATAGAATTCCAGTAATTTTTCTATGGATGTTGCTTTATCCAGCATTACCGGATCCAGACGGATGTCTTCGCCGATAAAGTGTTTGAACTCATCCGGAGAAATCTCTCCCAATCCTTTAAATCGGGTTATTTCCGGTTTCGGTTTTAATTTTTCTATCGCGGCTACCCGTTCGTCTTCACTGTAACAATAAATTGTTTCCTTTTTATTACGCACCCGGAATAACGGCGTTTGCAGAATATACAAGTGTTCCGCTTTAATCAGTTCGGGAAAGAATTGCAGGAAAAACGTGATGAGCAGCAAACGGATGTGCATACCATCGACATCGGCATCGGTAGCAATTACAATGTTGTTGTACCGCAGGTCGCCCATATCTTCTTCAATGTTCAAGGCTGCCTGAAGCAGGTTGAATTCTTCATTTTCGTATACGATTTTCTTAGTCATCCCATACGAGTTCAGCGGTTTTCCACGCAAACTGAATACCGCCTGCGTATTCACATCCCTTGATTTGGTGATGGAACCCGATGCGGAATCTCCCTCCGTGATAAACAGGGTACTTTCCAGATAACGCGGATTTTTAATATCGGTTAAATGCACGCGGCAATCGCGTAGTTTACGGTTGTGCAGACTGGCTTTTTTCGCACGGTCCTTGGCTAATTTCCGGATTCCGGAAAGTTCTTTACGTTCTCTTTCCGCCTGTAGAATCTTGCGCAGTAACAAATCGGCTACTTCCGGGTTTTTATGCAGGAAGTTATCCAGGTTTGTTTTTACGAAATCATTGACATAGGTACGTACCGACGGTGAATTTGGCCCCATATCGGTCGATCCCAGTTTGGTTTTGGTCTGCGATTCGAAAACCGGCTCTTCAACTTTTACCGAGATAGCCGAAACAATGGATTTCCGCACATCGGACGCTTCAAAGTTTTTATTGTAAAATTCTTTGATCGTTCGCACAATAGCTTCACGGAAAGCTCCTAAGTGGGTTCCTCCCTGAGTGGTATTCTGTCCGTTTACGAACGAATAGTATTCTTCTGAATATTGTGTTTTACTGTGGGTTAATGCGACTTCAATGTCATCCCCTTTTAAGTGGATGATCGGGTAGATCATGTCTTCTTCCGAAATGGTTTCTTCCAGTAAGTCTTTCAGACCGTTATCCGAATAGAATTTTTCGCCATTGTAAATAATGGTTAATCCGGTATTCAGGTAACAGTAGTTTTTAAGCATTTTAACAATATACTCGTTACGGTACTTGTAATGCTTGAATATGGTTTCATCCGCAATAAAGGACACTTTTGTTCCTTTGCGTTTGGTTGTTTCTACAATCTCTTCTTCCAGCGTTAAATTTCCGGCAGAGAATTCGGCTGCTTTCTGCTGGTTGTCGCGGACAGATTCCACGCGGAAATAGTTGGAAAGGGCATTTACGGCTTTGGTACCAACCCCGTTCAGACCTACCGATTTCTTAAACGCTTTGGAGTCATATTTTCCCCCGGTATTCATTTTCGAAACAACATCGACCACTTTACCCAATGGAATCCCACGACCATAATCGCGTACCGTTACCATTTTGTCCTTTACCGTGACTTCAATGGTTTTTCCGGCGCCCATTACAAACTCGTCGATACAGTTGTCAAGAACCTCTTTCAGAAGAATATAAATACCGTCATCAGGTGAAGATCCGTCCCCAAGTTTTCCGATATACATTCCGGGACGCATACGGATATGCTCTTTCCAATCGAGTGAACGTATATTGTCTTCGGTGTACTGATTTTGCTCTAGCATAAAGAAATTTTGGATTTTCTGCTAATATAGCATTTCTGCCGAAAAAATGAAAGAGCGCAGCAATAAAGTTATCAAACAGAATTTGTAAACAACTGATTCTCTGACAATCAAAAAAGCTTCAGATCAAAAGCTACTAAAGATAGTATAAATATTACAAAACAGAATAAAATCGGAATTCCCGCAAGCAAAATCCATAGCATTTTAGGTTTTACCTCATCCGATTTTGCAATTTCCAGCGTTGTGGTCACGGAAGCAAAAACCGAAAGAAACAACAAGGCATATCCTAAATAAACACCTGTTTTATGTATCCAGTTGTACTTTATGTTATATTGAAAATCTGCGCCCAGAAAATACGCGATAAAACTGGCTATAAACAGCAACAGTATGTTTCTGATATTTTTTTTAAATTTCATAGTATATTAGTTATAATGGCAAAATATTCCCTTGTCATAAACGGTCCACCAGCTTGCCTTCTGCCGTGCCGCTTTTAAAGCATTATTTGCCCAGGTATTACAGGTATAAAACAGGTTATAAGCACCGTTAGCTTCATAAAAAGCATCGTTTTTGCCGTAGCTCCGATGCTGTATCCAGAGTACTTTTTCGTTCGCATCCCGCTGAAAACTACCGGCAATATAAGCAACCAGCTGCCGATAATCTTCTTTGGACAGCATTATCTTTTTACAGTCTTCCCCTTCCATCATTTTCTTATAAAAAGTGGTGTGCATAGCCGAACTTCCCAGGTTAAAAACAGCATTAAAAGCCGTACCGGCTTTTAAATCGGACCATTCGGGCGTATCCAGGTAAAACCCTTTATCACCCCATCCGAAAGCCAGGTAATTCATAATACTATCCTTAGATCTGGTTTGCCGGAAAGACACTTCTTTTGTCCAGTCCCTGACCTCATTTTTTACCGGTACCACGATATCCGTATGCACCCCATTGGTCAGTATATAAACAGCGATATCCCGCTGTCCGTTAGCCGCTTCCGTATCGTTAACAGTAATCCGGGACAATACCAATACTGCTATGACATACAGCAATAGAAATCCTGTGATTCCGGCAACTGTCCAGCCCAAAATCCTGAGGCATTTTTTAAATACAACCATTCCTGATAAAAATCCGGTTTTGTTAATACTATTTCACTATTACAGGAAATACTATCAAATTAAAGACCATTTCTATTAAAAACTGAATTCTTTTACAATGTCTTTAATCTGGTTATCAAACAACGGATTGGAGATCTGCTTTTTATCTACATCGAAATTTTCATAAAAACCCGGTAATGAAAATGTTGCCACGATATTGGCGCCATATCTCGGCAGGCTGTTTTTGGCTATTTCCAATACACTTGCCCCACCTCTTGCACCCGGAGAAGTCGCCATGAGCAAAACCGCTTTTTGCTGAAAAACATCTTTAAGCTGACGGGAACTCCAGTCAAAAATATTTTTAAACGCTACGGAATAATTACCGTTATTCTCGGCCAGTGAAACCACGATCATTTCTGCAGAAGCCAGCTTCTCCAAAAAATCCGTTGCCAGTTGCGGCTTCCCTATTTCCTGCTCTAAATCGACACTGAATACCGGCAGGGCATAATCGTTTAAATCAAGTACCTCAACAGTTGCATCTTCAAACAAATTTGCAACATAGGTTACCAGTTTCTTATTTATAGAGTTATGGCTGTTACTGCCAGCGAAAGCGATAATTTTCATAGGTATATTTTTTTCCGTCTAAAATTACTAAAATTAGCCATACCGATTTCAGCAGACGCCATAAAAAAAGCGAAACAATTGTTTCGCTTTTTATCTTATTTTACTCCGTTAATTAGACATTAAATCTAAAGTGCATTACATCACCGTCTTTAACGATATATTCTTTTCCTTCCACTCTTAATTTTCCGGCTTCTTTTACTTTTGATTCCGAACCAAAGGCTACATAATCATCATAAGCAATAACCTCAGCACGGATAAATCCTTTTTCAAAATCAGTGTGAATTACTCCGGCTGCTTTTGGTGCCGTGTCCCCCACGTTGATCGTCCAGGCACGTACTTCTTTAACACCAGCCGTAAAATACGTCTGCTGGTTTAACAATTTGTAAGCCGCACGGATCAATACTGACGAACCCGGTTCTGTTAAACCTAAATCTTCCAGGAACATTTTGCGTTCCTCATAGCTTTCCAATTCTGTAATATCCGCTTCCGTTCCTACTGCCAGAACAATAACCTCCGCATTTTCATCCTTTACCAGTTCTCTAACCTGATCTACATAACTGTTTCCTGTTGCCGCAGAACCTTCGTCTACATTACATACATATAAAACCGGTTTTGCCGTAATCAGCTGAAAACCTTCCATTAAAGCCTCCTCATCATGATTTTGCGGTACAACTGTACGGGCAGATTTCGCTGCCAATAATGTTTCACGGATCCGGGTTAGCAATGCTTCCTCAACCTGCGCTTCTTTATTTCCTGTTTTTGCTGCTTTTTTTACTTTTTCCAAACGTTTTTCAACGGTATCCAGATCTTTCAGCTGCAATTCGATATCAATTGTTTCTTTGTCACGGATAGGATTTACATTACCGTCTACGTGAACGATATTATCATTGTCAAAACAACGCAAAACGTGTATGATCGCATTACACTCGCGGATGTTTCCTAAAAACTGGTTTCCTAAACCTTCTCCTTTACTGGCTCCTTTTACAAGACCGGCAATATCCACAATATCCACTGTAGCTGGCTGTACACGCTCCGGCTTCACTAATTCCTCCAATTTTTCCAATCTCGGGTCCGGAACATTTACCACACCGATATTCGGTTCAATAGTACAAAACGGAAAGTTAGCACTTTGTGCTTTTGCATTCGACAAACAATTGAATAAGGTTGATTTCCCAACATTAGGTAATCCTACGATTCCAGCTTTCATGTATATGAGTTTTTAAAAGTCTGCAAATATATTGATTATTAGCCAAACTTCAACCTACTTTTATTTTAACATTTTATTGGCAAAAAAACGTTTTTTTATAAATTTTTTAATGCAAATTGTTTAATATTTCCGTTTTTAAAGCTTATATTTGTTAAATAGTAACCTTAAAATAAAAAAATATTATGAAAAGATCAATTTTAAGTTTAATAATACTATTCTTCTCTGCGGGTATATACGCCCAAAACACAAATGTTCAGTCTGAAGTTAAAACAACCGTAAGAACAATAAAGGATTCTGAAGGCGAGAAAAAAATCGTTAAAACCGAGGAATTAGAAAAAGTTCAGGATGTTGAATTAAAAGATGCCAATTCCAAATCTTTAAACAAAGAGATGCAGTTAGGACCAACTCAGGTTGTTTCTAAAGTTAAAGTTACTGTTGACGGTGTTACCCGTTATGTAGATGTAGACCGCTCTGCTTATTACACCTACAAAGGACAGAAATACCAGGTATTGCTTGATAAAGTGGGATACACTATTATCAATCCGGATACCAAAAAACAGTTGGCAGTTCTTAGAGAAACGTCTAACAATACGTATATTGTAAAAAATAAAAACAAAATTTCCATTGGCCATTTTGATGCCAACGGTGATTTGATCATGGAAACATACGATGAAAAAGCCGATACGGTAACGTTTGAAAAAGCAGAAATCATTCGTAACTAATCCGGAAAGCATAAAAAAAGCCTCAAGAAATCTTGAGGCTTTTTTTTTATTCGTTATGCAAAAAGGATTGTCGCTGTAAAAGTGTTTCATCACTTTCCACATGGTTATCATCCGGAACACAGCAATCCACCGGACATACTGCCGCACATTGCGGTTCTTCGTGAAAACCTTTACATTCCGTACATTTGCCCGGAACAATATAATATATATCATCCGAAATGGGCGTCTGTGCTGCTTCCGCATCCACTTCTGTTCCGTCCGGAAGCACTATTTTACCGGTTAATTTGGTACCGTCTTTATATCTCCAATCGTCTGCCCCTTCATAGATAGCCGTGTTTGGACACTCAGGCTCGCAAGCCCCACAGTTGATACATTCGTCTGTTATAATGATTGCCATAGCTAATTTTATTATTTTTGCACAAAATTACAATCAAAACCATTCATAAACAAGCCACTCATGACACAAAGCGATAAAAAAACAAGTTTTATTGAATTAGGAAAGTTTTTAAATCAGTTTTCGATAAACGGAAATGAGCAAAAACCGAATGTGAAGAACAACGCCTTATTCTATGATAACTTTATCACACTAATTGAATTATCGCAATCCCATAATGGCTGGTTCACTCCGGAACAGGTTTATTTTGCAATACAGTCATGGGCAGAAGCCCTGACCGAAGAACAGCTTGACAAATGGTTGTCCCGCTATGATTTCACTGCCGTAAAACCCAAAACGGTGGGCTTAATTCTTGCCGGAAACATTCCGCTGGTTGGCTTTCATGATTTCTTGTCGGTTATCCTGTCCGGCCACAAGGTTTTGATTAAAACATCATCCAACGATCAGAAGCTGCTTCCTTTTTTAGCCGGTTATCTGATTGCCATACAGCCGGAATTAGCCGATTATATCACTTTTACAGATGGGAAACTGGAAAATTTCGATGCGGTAATCGCTACCGGAAGCAACAATACGGCCCGTTATTTTGAATACTATTTTAAAGACAAGCCGAGCATCATTCGCAAGAACAGAAATTCCGTTGCTATTTTAAACGGAAAGGAAAGCAAAGAAGACCTGATCGGGCTTGGTGAAGATATTTTCCGTTATTTCGGCCTGGGCTGCCGTAACGTTTCGAAATTATTTGTGCCGAAAGACTATGATTTCACGCTTTTCTTTGAAGCCATGTATGAATACAGGGATGTTATCTATTATGAAAAATACACCAACAATTACGATTATAACAAGGCGGTTTTTCTGATGAGCGGCTTCAAACTTCTGGACAATGAATTCCTGACAATCAAGGAAGATTCCAGCTATGCCTCTCCTATTTCGTCTGTTTTCTATGAATATTACGATTCCATTGCTGCTTTAACAGAGAAACTCAACTCCGAAAAAGATCAGCTTCAGTGCATTGTATCAAATAGCATTATTGAGGATAGTGTTATTTTCGGGCAAACCCAGAAGCCTAAACTTTGGGATTATGCAGATAATGTGGACACGATTGCTTTTTTAATAAAAATCTAACTTTCTCGTTTTCTTTTGTGATTAAGATTATTTTTTTTAGGAAATTTACAGTCTTAAACACACTCAATGCAACTAGAACACAAAAACAATGTTAGTCCTGTACTCAAAGACGGGATTAAGAACTATCTCATTGATATTGACGGTACCATTACCGACGATATTCCCAATGAAGAACCTGAAAGAATGGAAACTTGTCTTCCTTTCCCGGATGCTCTTGAAACAATCAACAAATGGTATGATGAAGGTCATATTATCTGTTTTTTCACCTCGCGCACCGAAGAACACCGTGAGGTTACGGAAAAATGGCTGATAAAGCACGGTTTTAAATACCACAGTATCCTGATGGGCAAACCCCGGGGCGGTAATTATCACTGGATTGATAACCATCTGGTTAAAGCCACCCGTTACAATGGTAAATTTACCGATTTAGTAGACAAAGAAGTCGTTATTCAAGTTTTTAAAGATTAGTTTCCCCAATGAAAAAACACAATTACAGCGCAGGTCCCTGCATTTTACCACAAGAAGTTTTTCAAAAAGCATCACAAGCCGTTTTAGATTTTAACAATACCGGCTTATCCATATTGGAAATATCCCACAGAAGTAAAGAATTTGTTGCCGTTATGGAAGAAGTAAGGGCTTTGGCTCTTGAACTTTTAGGCTTACAGGGAAAAGGCTACCAGGCTTTGTTTTTACAGGGCGGTGCCAGTATGGAATTCCTTCGCATCCCGTATAACCTGATGAAAGTAAACGGAAAAGCATCCTATCTGGATACCGGTACCTGGGCAAGCGGCGCGATTAAAGAAGCCAAAGCTTTCGGAGAAACGATTGTCACAGCGTCTTCAAAACCGGAAAACTACAATCATATTCCCAAAGACTATACTATTGCTGCCGATTCGGATTATTTTCACTGTACCAGCAACAATACCATTTTCGGAACCCAAATGAAAATGTTCCCGGAAACATCGGTTCCGGTGGTATGCGACATGAGTTCCGATATTTTTTCCCGTACAATCGATTTTTCAAAATTTGACCTGATTTATGCCGGCGCCCAGAAAAATATGGGACCAGCCGGAACTACTCTGGTTGTTGTTAAAGAAAGTATCCTGAACCATACCGGCCGGGCCATTCCTAATATCCTGAACTATCAGCAGCATATCGACAAGGAAAGCATGTACAACACGCCGCCGGTTTTTTCTATTTACACTTCTTTATTAACACTGCAATGGCTTAAAAACCTGGGCGGAATCAGCGCTATCGAAAAAGTAAATGAAGCCAAAGCCGCTTTATTATATGGCGAAATAGACCGCAATCCGTTATTTAAAGGAACGGCAGTTACCGAAGATCGTTCGATCATGAATGCGACTTTCCTTCTGGAAAATGACACGCATAAAGAACTTTTCGACAAACTGTGGAAAGAAGCCGGAATTTCCGGATTAAACGGTCACCGCTCCGTAGGCGGATACCGTGCTTCCATGTACAATGCCCTTCCGCTGGAAAGCGTACAGGTTTTGGTAGACGCCATGAAAGAATTAGAAAGAATCGCTTAAAAAAATTAACGACATTATTTACAATGAAAGTATTAGCTAATGACGGCCTTTCGCAGAGCGGTATTGACGCTTTGGAAAAAGGAGGCTTTGAAGTAATCACAACAAAAGTTGCACAGGAACAGGTTGCTAATTACATTAATAAAAACGAAATCGACGTACTGCTGGTTCGCAGCGCGACAAAAGTACGCCAGGATATTATCGACAATTGCCCGACGCTTAAAGTGGTGGGCCGCGGCGGTGTAGGTATGGACAATATAGACGTTGCCTATGCCCGCGAAAAAGGAATACACGTTATCAACACACCCGCTTCTTCTTCGGAATCTGTAGCAGAACTGGTATTTGCACATTTATTTTCCGGCGTTCGCTTTCTTCACGATGCTAACCGGAACATGCCGCTGGATGGCGACACTCAGTTCAATAACCTAAAAAAGGCGTATGCAAACGGAATTGAACTACGTGGCAAAACGATCGGTATTATCGGCTTCGGCCGCATTGGCCGTGAAGTTGCCCGTATGGCTTTAGGTTTGGGTATGAAAGTGATCGCAACCGATAAATATGTGGATGAAGCGACCATTAAAGTGGACTTTTACAACGGTCAGTTTATCAATGTGGACATTGAAACCGAACCGATTGAAGATGTTCTGAAACATTCCGATTTTATCAGCCTGCATGTACCGGCTCAGGATACCTATGTTATCGGGAAAGCAGAATTTGACCTGATGAAGGAAGGTGTCGGCATCATCAATTGCGCCCGTGGCGGTGTGATCGATGAAGTCGCTTTAATTGATGCTTTGGATGACGAAAAGGTGCTTTTTGCCGGATTGGATGTTTTTGAAGAAGAGCCTACTCCTGCTATCCAGGTTTTGATGAATCCTAAAATTTCACTGACGCCCCACATTGGTGCGGCTACCATTGAAGCGCAGGAACGCATCGGTACCGAACTGGCAGAACAGATTATCAGTTTATTAAAAACAAACTCACAATCTTAACAGAACGTTTTTTTGTTTACATTTGATAACCAACTATAAATCAAACGATATGCTTGAACAATTAACCCAATTAGTACAGCAATACGGAGGCAATGCCATTGTAAAAAACAATGCCGTTCCTAACGAATTAAACGAAAGCGTGATGGCTGAAGCCGGCAGTTCTATTTTTTCGGGATTACAGAAAATTGCTTCCGAAGGCGGAATTGACCAGTTAGCCGGTTTGTTCCAGGGCAACAATGCTTCGTCCGGTTCCAATCCTGTTGTTCAGAAATTATCCGAACAGTTAACCGGCGATTTAGGCCAGAAATTCGGTTTGAGTACCGAAGCGGCTTCCGGTGTGGCAGGCAGTTTGATCCCTAATGTATTAGGCTCCTTAGTGAACAAGGCGAAGGATCCGAATGAACAAGGGTTTCAGATTTCGGATATTGTTAACGCTATTTCCGGCGGAAACGGCAGTTCCGGTTTGATGGACGCCATCTCAAAATATGGCGGGCAATTTGGCCTGGACCAGAATAACGACGGAAAAGTCGATATGAGCGATGCCATGGCTGCTGTTAGTAAAAAAGGCGGTATTGGCGGACTTTTAGGAAAATTGTTCGGTAAATAAGCAAAACACATACGTTTCAAAAGCCTGGCATACGCCAGGCTTTTTTGTTAAAAAAATAGCGTTTCCGCATCTTTTTGGTAACTTTATAGGAAATTCTGTCTTATGAAAAACTTTGGTATCATCGGAATTATCGTTTTATGCATTGGCGTGTTCAGTTGCAGTACACCCAGGCAGCCTACCGGAATATCCCAAACCGGAACTGTCGCAGCTGCAGCGAACAACGACACGATTCGTATTGCTAATGACGAATTGCAGTATGAAATCATCATTATTGATCCCGGTTTTAATTCCTGGCTGATCGGCAGAGCGAAACCGAGAGGATTTTACACCCAAAGCTATCTGGAAAGCCGCAACATTCCGTGGGTAACCGAATGGAATACCCATGTGATTTCCCCCAGAAGAGGACAGGAAGATTTATTCCAGATGGCTATTGATTACAGAAGCGGTACCGATTACGGCTATGAAGTGAATTATATGCTTTATAATTATTTAGTCTATTTCCAATTAAAAAACAATATTCGGCTTGGAGTCTTTGCTCCGCGACCATAAAAGTTGTATTTTTGAGCCTATTTCTAATAGCCATGGAAAAATTAAAACAGCGATGGGGTGTTTCCTCTAACTTTCAGATAGTCATCATCTTTATTGTATTTGCGATAACCGGATCAACAGCGTCTTATCTTTCAAAACCGTTAGTAGAATGGCTGGGTATCACCAAAGACAATTTAACGCCGTGGCTGTACTGGCCTTTGCGGCTTATCATCATACTTCCGGTTTATAAAGTACTGTTGGTGATCATTGGAACGCTCTTCGGGCAGTTTACTTTTTTCTGGAATTTTGTAAAAAAAATGCTCCGTCATATGGGACTCGGGTTCCTTTTCAAACAATAAAAAAGAGGCTTTGCAGCCTCTTTTGTTTTATTCCTGTTTTTTAATCATATACGTATAAATCCACGTGAGTGTAAATGTGGGAATAAAGTCCAGTCCGGGCATTAACTCTTCAACAAAAGCAAAGATACCTCCTACGGTTCCCACGGTTCCTTTATACATCCTTGCCAGCAAAAATCCGGCTACAGGCGCCCATGCGATGTCTACAAATTCTCCCAGAAAAGGAAGTAAATACGTCATACAGCCGATGGCATCAAACAAAATGCTGAGCATTAGTTTCTGCTGTTTGCTGTCGGAAGCCGTTTTAACCTGAATATCAGACATTTTATAGTATTAATTTACAGTTAATAACGCAAATTCGATGCCAAAATTATTTCAGCTTCGACGGATAGTTTTTGCGGAGCTTTTCCAGCTTCGGATTAATGACTGCCATACAGTACGGCTGGGACTTATTCTGGTTGTAATAATCCTGATGGTAATCTTCTGCCGGATAGAAAATACCGGCTTTGGAAATGGCAGTTACCACGTTTTTACCATAAATTTTCTGGTCATTCAGCAGTTTTATAAAATTTTCAGCCGCATTTTTCTGCGCTTCGCTGTTATAGAAAATCTCACTTCGGTACTGCGTACCCACATCGGCACCCTGACGGTTTAATGTTGTGGGATCGTGCGTAGCAAAAAACACTTCCAGAATATCGTCATACGAAATCAGCTTAGGATCGAAGGTAATTGCAATGGCTTCCGCATGTCCGGTTGTTCCGGTGCAGATTTCTTTATAGGTTGGATTTTTAAGGGTGCCGCCGGTATAGCCGGAAACCACTTTTTTCACTCCTTTTAACTCCAGAAAAACAGCTTCTGTACACCAGAAACAACCTCCGGCTACCGTAGCCACTTCTAATCCTTTTTGTTCATCCATAATTTCAATTTCTTTGTTTTTTTCTGCTGAAAGTTTTTTTTCTTTGGATTGACACGAAACCGCCGTCAATGCAAATAATAAGGCAAAAATACTTTTCATAACGTTACTTTTTATCAAAATTAACCAATTAAAAAATCCAATTTTGTTTGTTAACGAAACTTTATGTTCGCCGGCTACCGGTTTCCATATCTACGGAATAATATCCCTGTTTAGATTTCTTTTTACTCAAAATCTTTGTTTCTTTGTACAAATTCCAGAAAATGATACAGGCAAAAAACATTCATAAATATTACGATAAACTTCATGTATTGAAGGGTGTGGATTTACACATTCAAAAAGGAGAGATTGTTTCCATTGTTGGGGCTTCCGGTGCCGGAAAAACGACCTTATTGCAAATTTTAGGCACCCTGGACAAACCTACTGTTGAAAGCGGAACTTCGCTGATTATCAACAATGAGGAGGTTTTAAAAATGAATGACAAAGCACTTTCCAGATTCCGCAACCTGCAATTGGGCTTTATTTTCCAGTTCCATCAGCTGCTGCCGGAATTTACAGCTTTGGAAAACGTTTGTATTCCCGCTTTTATTGCCGGAAAAAACAAACAGGAAACAGAAGAAGAAGCGACCAAATTGCTGAATTATCTGGGATTGTACCACCGCATGCACCACAAACCGGGAGAACTTTCCGGCGGGGAACAGCAGCGTGTTGCCGTGGCCCGTTCGTTAATTAACAAGCCTGCCGTTATTTTTGCCGATGAACCTTCCGGAAACCTGGACACTCATTCTGCCGAAAACCTGCACCAGCTTTTCTTTAAGTTACGGGATGAATTCGGACAGACATTCGTTATTGTTACCCACAATGAGGAACTTGCCAATATGGCCGACCGGAAACTCGTGATGGTCGACGGTTTAATCAGTAAATAGCCTTCAAATGTCGACAATCAATACCGGTACATTGCCTATGGATTTTTTGGAATTGCAGTCTTTTTTAAACGAAAAGGTGGCTTTATACAACAATCCTGATTTTATTGAAAGCGATCCGGTGCAGATCCCGCATTTATTTTCGCTAAAAGAAGATATCGAAATTGCCGGCTTCCTGAGTGCTACCATTGCCTGGGGAAACCGCAAAATGATCATTAAAAATGCGCACCGCATGATGGAACTGATGGGCAACTCGCCGTATGATTTTATCATGAGCCATACCGATGAGGATATCGCAAGGCTTGAGAGCTTTGTGCATCGTACCTTTAACGGAAAAGACTTTGGCAGTTTTGTAAAAGGATTGCAGCACATCTATAAAAATCATGGCGGTCTGGAAGCTGTTTTTTCAAAAAATCAGGAAGAAGACAGTCTGCAAAAAAGCATACACGAATTCAAAAAAGTTTTTTTTGAAATAGAACATTTGCCACGATCACAAAAACACATTTCCGATCCGTTAAACAATTCCGCAGCCAAACGCATCAACATGTACCTGCGCTGGATGGTTCGCCAGGACAATAAAGGTGTCGATTTAGGAATATGGAAAAATATTCCGCCTGCTAAACTTTCCTGTCCGCTTGACGTACATTCAGGAAACGTAGCCCGGAAATTAGCCCTGCTTTCGCGAAAGCAAAACGATGGTAAAGCATTGGCAGAACTCGATTTAAATCTTCGAAAAATGGATCCTCTGGATCCTGTAAAATATGATTTCGCTTTGTTTGGATTAGGCGTTTTTGAAGGGTTTTAACAATACAACAAAAGACTTAAACAATTACGTTTAAGTCTTTTAGAAATAAAACCAAAATCACTCAATGAGCGTTTTATACGCCATAAAAACATAACAAAACGCTCATTATCAAATCTTGGTGCAACAGTTATTTTACTTTAGCATCCAGTTCAACTTTAGCATTCAGATTATTTCTTGTTAAAATAACGGAATGTGGTTTTCCATTATTGAATTCGAACTTTAATACGTTCGGATAATCTACAATTTTAAATAACCCGTTTTTCAGATAAAGCAATTCATTATCATTTTTTCCTTTAAAATGTTCTAAAATTGGCGATTCAACATAAAGACGGTTATTTCTTTCTACTATTTTGGTTTCCATTCCCTGCTGGTAAAGGAAATCGTCATACGTTCCGATTAGTTTTTCTTTTAAACTCAAGGGTATTTCCTGAGTCGCTTCATCAGGCGTTTTATTGTTCCAGTCCATCAGTGTCAGAATCTTTCTTTGAGTATGATTCATCACAGGAATACGATTCGGTTTTTCACCATTCGCAAGAAACACAAAGCCGTTTCCATCTGTCATAGTCGCAAAAACACTACCTCCAACTCCGGTATTGGAACCGTTACACATAAACCAATCGTAATTATTATAACCACCGGACTTTTGCCAGCCGTATCCCCAGCCGCCAACAGCATTTTTTAAAGCGGTTACTTCCGTTACTTTTTTTGCAACACTATGAGAAATCACTTTGTTATTTTTATTGCGCAAAGCATTTTGTATCTCAATAGCAAGTTTTGCTAAATCACCCGGTGTAGACCATAATCCTGATGCTGCAACTTGCGGCGTGATTGGCAAGCCTGTTTTAATAACTTTTCCATCTTTATCGTGAACCATCGCTACATTTTTCAGAAATCCATTCTCATCAGGCTGTATCATTGTTGTATTTTTCAGACCAAGAGGTGAAAAAATATAGGTTTGCGCAAGTTCCGCAACAGGTTTCTCAAAAGTGTCTTCTAACGCCATCTGGATAATTACATAACCGCCGCCGCTGTAATTCCAGTCGGTTCCGGGCGTAAACAGGAATTCAATTTCTTTATTATACCTTGGTATCTGTCCTAAAAGACTTTGTTTTATGGTTGGAATTGTTTCCCCTTCATAATGGTCTTCAAATCCACTCTGACTTGTGCCCGCTGTATGATTAAGAAATTGTCTCCAGGTTGGGCTATTATTTTCAGTAAACCTGCTTTTTGGCAAATGCCAGCGTTTCAGGTAATTGTCTATAGGAGTGTCTAAATTAATTAATCCTTTCTCTTCCAGTATATGACAAAGAAGTGCTGTTACTGGTTTTGCAATTGATGCTGTAGAAAATGCCGTGTTTTCATCGATCTTTTCTTTAGAATCAATTGATTTCACCCCAAATTGACTGGAATAGACAATGTTATAATTTTCAAAAACAACAAGGCTAAATCCTGCCAGTTTATATTTCTCCAATTGCTGTTCAATTTTCAAACTATCGGTAAGAAAGCTATAGTCCCGTTTTTTTGAGGATCCTATATGGGTCGTTTGACATCCGGAAATTATTACTAAGAGAGTCAGTAAATAAATAGTTGTTTTCATTGTATCGTGTTTTAGTTAAAATTTTATTTCGATACAAATATGTGGCGGAAACGAAAACTATGCGACCGAATAAAAACAGTCGAACGCATTTGTCCGGAAAAATAAGTACGAGTAACTCAAAACAACCGTACGAATAATTACAAAAACCTGTTTTACAAACCCTTACGATAAGCCGTAGGTGTATTACCGGTGTGTTTTTTAAAAGCCGTATTAAAAGAAGATTTGGAATTAAAACCTACATGGTACAGAATTTCTAAAATAGTCAGCTTACTTTTTGTAGCATCTTTTAAAATTTCCATCGCATTCTCGATGCGATAGGTATTCACGAAATCGTAAAAATGCTGTTCTAATTTATGATTGATTAAAAGCGACAACTCCCGGACAGGAATTTCAATATCTTTAGAAACATCCTGAATTGTTAAAGAAGGATTGAGAAATGGTTTTTTTTCAAGCATATACTTCTTTAATTTAAGCAACTCTTCATCATACTCTTTTTCATTTACCGTTACCTGCTCACTCTTTTTTTCTTCCGAAATGATATCCTTGACCAGTTTTAGTTTTGAATCTATATTCCGGAACAAACCGGGATTGTTCAGTGCTTTATATAAGTACCAGCAAATGATAAACAGCTGGAATAACAAGAGTCCGATTCTGATCCACTCGGAGATGTTTGGATAATCCGAAAATTTAAAAATGTTTTTTACAAGGGTAATCAGGTATAAAACAGTCAGCACAATCGTAAACTGAAACAACCAGTTATAGGAATTGATGTTTGTGCCGGCATTATTTTCAAGATATAGTTTTTTGGTTTTTCGTAATATCATAAAAACGGCAATCATGTATACCACAACCTGAATATGAAATAGAATATGCGTGAGCTGTAGTTCGATCATATCCTGACGATGCTTCAGAAAACTAATTTTAGAAGCAAGGTCTACCGTGTAAAAACGAGGCAGCAAAATTCCATTTACAATTAAAAACGGAAGCAGGTGTATTGCATCTTTTGGCTTAAGCTTAAAATCGGAATAACTAACCGATAACACATACAGATAAAAAACAGGAAGCTGCAGAAACGCAAATGTATTTTTAAGCATGCCCGGATTTGAAGGATTATTAACCACTAAGCTTAATAAAGGATCAATGCTATCCAGTGCGGTTAGTAGTAAAAAAACAGCAAAAAGAGTGTTACTTATCTTGTGCTTTGTTTTCACTGTAAGCAGAAAAAAGACAAGAAATAATGAAATGAACAAGGAGATTATCGTCACAATAATTAATACATTAATCTTATCATTCATTTTTTATTTTAATATTAAAAGGTTCATAAATATTGTTAGCGTTGCCGTTTGGCGATGTAGCGGAAACCGGTGTTAATTTGTACAAATGCTTAACAGAAGTACTCCTACCTCCTGCCGGCTACAGTTTTCCCATCAGTTTGTCAATTCTTCTTTTATTTTCCTGTTGCAATAAAGACGGATATAAATTCATCAATATATTAACGATCATAATAACCAAGCCAAATAAGTAGTAGGAATTCCAGACTTTCACTAAGGCGAAAACAGCGACAAAACCAAATCCGATTAAATGGTCTATTTCAGAAATGGTCATTTCATTCCGTAAATTATTTAATTCGGTCTTTTCAATTTTCTTTTTCAGCTTCAGTTTCTGATTGAAAAATTTAAAAAATGTATTCTTTACAATCCACTTGAAAATGCCAAGTCCAATAAACTTGTTCCATTTTTCATTTTCAATGAAATTCAGATTTGACAGGCTTTTATTGTAGTATTCCGTTTTTCTTAAAACAGCATTTACAGCCATTCCCACTATCCAGGAAATAAACGTTATGGCAATACCAAATGTCAGATATTTATATATCATCATTTTAAAATTGAAGCTAATTTATATACACCAAACAACGCTTCCTGTAATAAACCCATTCGTGCGATAGATTTATAAAGGTTCCTGCGTTTTATTGTTCCAAAAATATTCAAAAAAAAAATGGAACTCATCAAAAGGCATCTTTTATTTATAAATATTTTTCGTACTTATATTTGTATAAATATTACGATCAATCAAGGATTTATCTTGCTTTACAACAAATTGAAATGTTCCGGAATTGCCTCTATATTGATCCGTTTAAAAGTGGTAATATCTAAAAAACCGTTTCATCTGTAACAAAGCCTTTTCTTAACTCACAATATATTCACAAATAAGTAAAATCTTTCAATTTCATATTTTCACCAACGGCAGTATGTCTTATTCATTTCCAGTAAAATAGGGCGTTCCGCTGTATAATTCAGGGCTTTTTAGAAAATTTTAACGCCGGAAAACGCTAAAATTAACTATCTTTGCCGCTCACCTAAATTATTAGTTTGGAAGTATTTAAATACTATTTAATTAACTTTTTAGTCCCCGTTTTAGTTCTGTTTCTTATTATTGTAATAACGGTAACGATAAGCGATCGTATTGCCTATGGCTATAACCGGCAGTACCGGAAAGCCATAAAACAAAAGATAAACGATTTCCTGACGGAGCTGCTTTTTACCGATGCCGAAAACTACGACAGCCGGATTGCCGCTTTTAAAAAAGAAATCCCGTTTCGCAAGGCCTGGTGCAAAAGTATGGTGACCAACTGTATCATTGAACTGAAACAAAACATCAAAGGCGAAGTAACCGCTCCAATCCTGGATATTTACAAAAGTTTCGGCCTGCAGCATTTCAGCAAAAAGCTGATTCACAGTAGCCGCTGGTATGTGAAATGCAAAGGAATTTACCATTACCAGATCCTGGAATATGAAGAAGGAGAAAATTACGTTAAAAAATTCCTGGATCATAAAAACACGATACTGCGTTCGAATGCCTTTATCGCTTTTATTTCCCTGACTTCAAAAAAACTGGATTTTTTAAGCACCTATCCATACGAGATCTCGCTTATTGATGAGCTGAAAGTAATGGACCTGCTCCATCATAAAAAGTTCCCGATTCCTAAAAACATCAAGGACTGGATTACGGCCCAAAACCCATCTATCGTGAAATTAGGCATCCGTTTTATGGTGTATTACAACTATACAGCAGAACAGGAGGCATTATTGGAATTACTGAACTCCGAAAATAAAATGATCCGGCAGGAAGTTATTATTGCCATCAAGGAACTGTATCTTCTTGAAGCCGAATCCAGGCTTATCGATCTGTTCGGCAGTGAGGATAATGCTAATAAAATTGCCATTTTGCAGACTCTGGCTGTTATCGGCAGTTCCAAAACCATTGCCTTTATAGACGATTACCTGCACCGATCCATTAATGCCGAAACAAAAATACACGCCGTAAGAACATTGGATGCAATCGATTCTTCTTACCTGAAATCAAACTTCAAAGAAAATTTTGAGGTCATTAAAATTAAAAAACACGTTAAAAACCCTTACCTATGATTTCGAGAGTTTATTTGGAGATTTTCGAAAATTTCTACGAAACATTTGTCGCGGTTTTTTCGTCCAGTTATATACTGTTTTACCTCTTTCTGGCGATATTGTCCTATTTTGCCATTAAGAAACACCTTAATGCCAAATATTTTATTCATGACGATTTATTGGTAAAATCCAATAACATGATTGGTGTTTCGGTAGTGGCTCCGGCTTATAATGAAGGGGCTACCATTGTTTCCAATGTAAAATCCCTGCTTTCCCTTACCTATCCGAATTTTGAGGTGATCATTGTAAATGACGGCAGTAAAGACGACACCTTAGAAAAACTCATCCGTGAATTTCAGCTTGTTAAGGTCGATTTTTACTATGAAGAAAAAATAAAAACCCAGAAAGTTTACGGCCATTACAAATCTACCAACCCGATTTATTCCAAATTGCTGGTAGTGGACAAAAAGAACGGAAAAAGTAAAGCCGATGCTTCCAATGCCGGGATTAACTCTGCCAAGCATCCGCTATTCCTGTGTACCGATGTGGATTGCATTTTAAAGAAAGACACCATTATCAAGCTGGCAAAACCGTTCATGGAAAGCAAGCGTAAAGTGATCGCAACCGGAGCCGGTATCCGGATTTCCAATTCCTGCGAAGTAAAAGACGGTTTTCTGGTTAAAATCCATTTCCCGACCAATTGGTTCGCACGTTTCCAGGAGCTGGAATATGTTCGTGCATTCCTGTTCGGAAGAATGGCCTGGAGCCAGATTAACGGGCTGCTGCTTGTTTCCGGCGGACTGGGGATGTTTGACAAGGGAGTTGCCGTTGCAGCCGGCGGTTATTGGCACAAATCACTGGGGGAAGACATGGAGTTAATTACCCGTATGCGTAAGTATATGTATGACACCAAACAAAAATTTGCCATCAAATACATTCCGGAATCCCTTTGCTGGACCGAAGTTCCGGCTTCTGCCAAGGTGCTGATCCGCCAACGCAGCCGATGGGCAAGAGGACTGGTTCAGACCCTTTACATTCACCGCACCATGTTTTTCAACCCGAAATACGGAAGAACCGCTTTCCTGGTACTGCCCTATTTCTTTACGTTTGAGTTCATGGTTCCCATCCTCGAAGTTTTGGGTATTTTCTCATTATTAATAGGCTTTTACATCCTGGATATTGACTATATTTTTCTGTTTTACATTACTTTATTTGTATATTTATTCTATCTGATACTAACCCTGGTTTCTATCTTTTTAGATGAAATATTGTATCGCAATTATGCCAATTTAAAAGAGATACTGATCCTGATCGGAATGGCTTTTATAGAGCCTTTTGCTTACCATCCGGTAAACATTTATGCTTCCCTGAAAGGATATTGGCAATTTTTCAGACAGAAAGAACAAAAATGGGGTGATATGCCCCGACTGGGTTTTAAAAGTGAAACAACAAAAGAGCATGAAACAAACTAAATTTTTCAGGATACTTTTTATAACTGTTTTTATTTTCACAGCCGGTAAAACCATGGCTCAGAAAATCGATACAGACAGTTTACTGGCGCGTACCGCCAAAGAAATCAATCCGAATAAAAATTATACCGAAGCCATCCGAAAAGCGCAATTGGGAATCAAATTAGCGCCGGATTATCTCGATTTCCATTTATTACTGGGACGCGCTTACCAGCTGACGCAGGCAGTTGACAGTGCCCGGTTTTACTATCAGCACGTGCTTGCCAAAAATGAAAAATATGAAGAGGCTTTCGGCTACCTTACGCAATTGGAGATCGATGCCAGGAATTACACCGCTGCCGAAAAAGTAGCAGACCGGGCAATCGAACTGTATCCGGAAAATAAAAATTACTATTTAAAAAAACTGGCCATCTACCAGTTACAAAAAGAGGATGACAAAGTTCATGATTACCTGAAAGTGCTGGAAAAGAAATTTCCTGCCGATGCCGGTATCAGACAGCAGTTATTCCTGATGGACACCAAGAACAATACAGACCGCATTGGTGTGAATTACAGCCTGACTGTTTTTGACCGTGCCGGTGTAGGTCCGTGGCACCTGGGAAGTTTGCAATACATCCGGGAACGCAAATGGGGCTCACTGATCGGACGGGTAAATTATGCCAATCGTCTGTCTGAAGGCGCTTCCATAGCCAACGGTGTACAATATGAAGGGGAAACCTATTTCTTTACCGGAAAGAATGCCTATTCCTATGCCGGAGTGGCCTATAGCGACGATATCGTTTTTCCGAAATGGCGACTGGGTTATTCTTTTTACTACAACTTTAAAAAAGGCTGGGAGGCTGATTTAGGCATCCGCTACACCCAGACCATAGACGAAAATCTAAAGGCTGCCGTTATTGGTGTCGGCAAATACCTGGGCTCCTACTGGCTTAATTTAAGAACCTATATTCAAAACCAGGACAGCAAAGTATACCCGGCTTTTACGCTGACTTCCCGTTACTATTTCAATACGCGATTTGATTATGCCACCGTGTTACTGGGTTACGGTACTTCTCCGGATGAACGATCCATACAAGGGCAGCTGGAACAGCGGATTGCGTTGAATTCCTATAGAATCGGAGCCGGCTATTACCGCGTTTTCGGGGAGCATTACCTGACCGGCATACTGGTAAATTACAACAACCAGGAATATGCACCGGGACGGAAACAAAACGAAACCGAAATCAACTTTAGCCTGCAATATCGTTTTTAATGCACTAACATTATGTTAATTAACAAAAAAGCGCCCTCCTTTACGTTAATTAGCTATATTTTTGCAAAAAATAAAACCACAATTATTTTTAACAGATTTACCCCATGAGTTCTGTAAAGAAAATCTTAATTGTCGAAGACGACAATCTTACTATTAATATCCTTGAGTTTATCCTCAGAAAAGAAGGTTACAGCCTGACGATAGCCAAAGATGGTGCTGAGGCTATTGAAAAAATCCCGTCCTTACTACCCGATTTAGTCATTACCGATGTAATGCTTCCTTTTAAATCCGGGCTTGAGGTTACTAATTTTGTAAAAGAAAACTACAAAAACATTCCGGTTATCATCCTTTCCGCTTTAGGAGAAGAAGAAAATACGGTTACCAACGGTTTCAAGTTAGGAGCCGACGATTTCATTGCCAAGCCATTCAATCCGAAAGAACTGATCCTTCGTGTTAAAAGACTGATTATCATTGAGGCGGAACGCTAATTCTTAGCATTTACAGTACACTAAAAGATTCCTTTTTAGTATCTTTATAGTACTATATCCGTAAATGCCATGAAATCATTTTTATACTCATTCTGCCTGCTTTTTATTGCCTTTTCCGCTTTTTCTCAAATACCCGCTTCCGGGATTTACCGCATTCAGGAATTAAGTGCTGTTCCTTCTAAAAAATCCGTCTATCGCGATTATACTTCGGTTACCTATAATGCCATGCACATTCCCGGTTTTACAGAAGCAAACATTCAGCATGCCATAGTAGCGGTAGATTCCCTTAAAAAACAATTAAAGATCCTTTTTATTATTGATCCGGAAGTTCCGTATGACGGACAGACCGATCTGGGATTTGCCACATTAAAAGACGGCAGTCAGCAACAGTTACATTACACCCTGGGAGGTCTTTATACCACACTTAAAGACACCACACTGACGAATTATTCCGCCGACCAGAACTTTAATTATCACTATTGGCGCGACGCCTGCTATTTCAGGCTTTATCCAAATACTTTCCGGATCGGAGCCTGCCGGGTTCCGCTGAAAAAAGGGGACTATTACGACCAAAACAATACACTTGTACAGACAATCACTCAGGATACGATTGTCACGCCAAAAGGCAAAACGGTCGAACAGCGTTACCACCTGACGATCAACCAGCCTACCGAAAAATTCGAACAACATACCGGTTTCAATCACCGTTTTATTGATATCCTCAGAAATAACGATACTCTTCAAGTGCCGGTATACCAGCACCGCAGCAATACCGGACCTAAAATCGGCAGTCTTAAATACGGTGACTATATGGCTGTAAAAGAAGCCGATGACGATTGGTTCAGCGTGAGTACGTTTACGCAAAAAACAGAATGGGATGACAGTCCGGTAGGGCGATATTTATATGATCAGCAACCGCAATACCGCAGCTATTTAGTGGAAACAAACGGCTATATCCTGAAAGATGACATGTACCCTTCACACTGGGTTGTTCAAAATGAAAAAACAGCCGATTATTATTTCTTTGTCAACACCACGACAGATACCGCCGAAGAAGACATGCTGCTTCCTATTGCGATCAAAGTAATGGATACCAAAACCAACAAACGGGTACAGCAATTCGACATCGCATGCGGAATCAGTTATTCCGGAGAGAACATCAGCGGATTTATCCGTTTAATCGATTGTAATTTTGACGGTTATCCCGATATCCTCACCAACGCTTACACTGGCGGAGCCGGCCCGAACAATACCTCCAACATCTTTATCTTCAATCCCAAAACCAAACAGTTCGAATTTGATGAAATCCTTTCCTACTTACCGCAGTTGCAGATTGACAGCAAAACCAAAACAATACTATCTTTTTACCGGGCCAGTGCCGGAACTCACGGAACAGAGCATTATAAATACCGGAACGGAGAACTGGTCAAAGTGTACTTCTATGAAGAATCCTTTTCCCTTTCTGAAGATAACACCCTTGAGATAACAGAGGAAAAACTGGTTAAAGGCAAATGGATAAAAGCTGCCAGAAAAGTTCACATCACGAACTAAACCAACGATTTTACAGCAGGAATATGGTTCAAGACCAACTTCTTTATATTTTTGCAGAAATACCGCTAAAATGAATATAAAGCTTCTTGCTATTGGCAAAACCGACAACAAGTCCCTGCAGATTTTAATTGACGATTATATCAAACGTTTGTCGTTTTATATCAAATTTGACCTGGAGATCATTCCGGATATCAAAAATGTTAAAAACCTATCGGAAAGCCAGCAAAAAGAAAAAGAAGGTGAACTGATATTAGCGCGGCTTTCGGCAACCGATCAGCTGATTTTACTGGATGAAAACGGGAAAACGTTTTCCAGTGTCGGTTTTTCCGAAGAGTTGCAGAAAAAGATGAATTCCGGTGTTAAAACCTTAGTATTCGTTATTGGCGGTCCTTACGGATTTTCCGAAACAGTTTACAAAAAAGCACAGGGAAAGATATCGCTTTCTTCCATGACCTTTTCGCATCAAATGGTGCGCCTGTTCTTTATTGAGCAATTGTACAGGGGTTTTACCATTTTACGCAACGAGCCGTATCACCATCAATAAACATACTCCTTAGCCGAAAACGTAACATTGTTCAGTTTTAAACCAGCCAGGAATATTTTATCGGTTATATAAAATTCATACGGTAGTTCTTTGTCAAAATGCAGGTAAATAACAATGGGTTTGTCACTGTAAAAATGCTGCAGGCTTTCCTTAAAGGTTGACAGTTTCAAATCACTGCCGTTACAGGTCAGCTTATTGTGTTTGTCAAATCTTACAATCAGAGTAGCCGCCTGCTGGTCTTCAAATTCTTTTTGTTTTTCCAGAGAATAAACCACTTGGGTAAAAGGAATAAACGCCATATTCTTACCGATACTATCGGCATACGAATAATAGTTTTCCTTTTTGTCTTTACCGCTTTGCTGCCCTTTTCTGTTTTGCAGTTTGATCACTTCCGGCAGCACCTGTTTCAACGGAAGACGCTTGTCTACATTGAACACCCAGTTTGTAGTGGAAATAATGGTCTGTTTGTCTACTTCGGCTATCGTATCGTTGCCTTTCTTCTGAAATAAAATATAAATCGGAGAAATATCTTCGATATCCTTAACCAGTGTTGTATTCGATTTGGGTAACAAAATCTCTTTGTCCTTTCCGCAGGACAACAACATCAAAAACGCTAAAATCATTCCGTATTTCATCATATCTTATTGTATTTTACCAACCAGTTGTATGCATTCCATTGCTTCTTTAACATCGTGAACCCTCAGAATTTTTGCTCCTTTCAGCAGGGAAACCGTATTCAAAACGGTGGTTCCGTTCAGTGATTCCGCTGGAGTAGTATCCAATGTTTTATAAATCATCGATTTCCGGGATATTGCCGATACTAAAGGTAATTCTAAAATCCGGAATAATTCCAGTTTTTGCAGTACTTCATAATTTTGTTCCACGGTCTTGGCAAAACCGAAACCGGGATCGATAATAATATCGTTTATACCCAGACTTCTGGCCCGGGCTATCCTTTCGGAAAAATACAGCAGTATTTCCTTAACAATATCGCTATATTCCGTTAGCGAATGCATCGTTTGCGGCGTACCCCGCATGTGCATCATGATATACGGAACCTGTAAGGCTGCCGCCGTTTCCAGCATTTTTTCGTCCAGCAAACCGCCGGATATATCGTTAATGATTGCAGCACCATGTGCCACACCTGCTTCGGCTACTTTAGCCCGGAAAGTATCGATCGAAAGTATTGCTTCCGGAAACCGGCTGGTAATTAAACGAACCACCGGAACAATACGGTCAATTTCTTCCTGTTCTGTTACAAAATTGGCATTCGGACGGGACGAATAGGCACCGATATCAATAAACGTTGCACCTTCAGTAAGCATTTTATCTACCTGATTTAAAAAATCAGCGTCGCTTTTATATTTTCCACCGTCAAAAAACGAATCGGGCGTACTGTTTAAAATCCCCATACATTTCGGGGAAGTCAAATCAATAAGTTTACCTTTACAGTTGATTGTCATTTAATTACAATTTGATTTCAGGAAAGAAAGGCCGTTCCGGATTTAGTATTTCCTTTCGTCTGAAAAAAATCCTTATTTTTGAAAAAATTATCATACAAAGATATACAGAAAATGAGCAATACTTCTCAGGAATTTGATAAGGTTATTACAATTTGCAGAAATCTATACAGCAATAAAATGAAAGATTACGGAAGTGCGTGGCGCATATTGCGTTTGCCTTCCCTGACTGATCAGATTTTTATTAAAGCCCAGCGAATCCGCAGTCTTCAGGAAAATGAGGTTCGAAAAGTCAATGAAGATGAAACCTCTGAATTTATCGGAATCATCAACTATTCGATTATGGCTTTGATTCAGCTGGATTTAGGCGTTGCCGACCAGCCGGACCTGGATGTTGACAAAGCGGTTGTCCTGTATGATGAAAAAGTAAAGATCTGCAAAGAACTGATGGAAGCCAAAAATCACGATTATGGTGAAGCGTGGCGCGATTTGCGGGTGAGCTCGTTAACCGATTTGATTTTACAGAAACTGCTGCGTGTGAAGCAGATTGAAGACAACAAAGGTAAAACTCTGGTTTCCGAAGGTATTGATGCCAATTACCAGGACATGTTGAACTATGCTGTTTTTGCGTTAATCCATTTGGGAAAAGCAGCTTAAAACGGATGGCTTTACAATGCCTTCCAAATCCAACCGAATACACTAATTTTTAGATACCGTTATGAAATATTTAGTTTCCTTTTCACGCCTGTTCGTCGGCATTTTATTTATCATATCCGGCTTAATAAAACTAAACGACCCAATGGGGTTTTCCTTCAAGCTGGAAGAATATTTTGCTGAGAATGTCCTGAATATGCCTTTCCTGATTCCCTACGCTTTAATCATTGCCGTTTTTGTAGTGGTTTTTGAAGTGGTTCTGGGTGTCGCGCTGCTTCTGGGCTTTAAACCGAAATTTACCATGTGGAGTTTGCTGCTCATGATTGTCTTCTTTACTTTCCTGACCTTCTACTCTGCTTATTTCAACAAGGTAACCGATTGCGGTTGTTTTGGAGATGCCCTGAAACTGACACCGTGGGAATCCTTTACTAAAGATATTGTACTGTTAGTATTCATCCTGATTTTATTCTTTAACCAGAAACTGATCAAACCGTTGTTTAGCAGTACTGTTGGTGCACTAACCGTATTTGTGAGCTATTCGCTGTGTTTGTTTATGGGTTATTACGTACTGAACCATTTACCGTTAAAAGATTTCAGAGCCTATAAAGTAGGAACCAACATTCAGAAAGGAATGGAAATTCCGGAAGGCGCTCCGCAATCAGTCTATGAAATGAATTTTGTATACAAAGTAAACGGAGCGGAACAGACTTTTACAGACAAACAGCTGATGAGCCTGCCGGCCGGTGCCGAATTTGTTCGTCGTGACGATAAACTGATCTCTAAAGGATACGAACCGCCTATTCACGATTTTTCCATTGAAAAAGACGGGGAGAATTTTACCGAAGCCATGCTGAACGAGCCAAAACTGATTATGTTTATTTCTTATGATCTGACCAAAGCAAATGCGGAAGGCTTAAAAAGAGTGGAAGCATTCTCTAAAGAAGCGGCAGCAAAAGGCTATAAAGTTATTGGTATGACTGCTTCAAATGATGAAACCATCCAAAAAGCAAAAGCCGATAACAAATTAACGTTTGACTATTATTTCTGTGATGGTACCGCTTTAAAAACGATTGAAAGAGCAAACCCGAGCATTGTTGTTCTCGAAAAAGGAACCATCGTACAGAAACTGCACTGGAATGACATTGCCGATGTTGTTTTGAAATAAAACAGCATTTACATGATACAATACCTGTTCCATAAAATCGGATATGCACTGTTAACACTTTTCGGAGTGATAACAGTCATATTCTTTTTATTCAATGTCCTGCCCGGCGATCCGGCACGAATGATGCTCGATCAGAATGAAAATTCAGAGCAGCTGGCACTGGTTAAAAAGAAATACGGTTTCGACAAACCGGTTGGAACACAATACCTTTACTATCTGAACGACTTGTCCCCCATTTCGTTTCACAGCAAAAACAGCGATGAGTACACCTTCCTTTCCGAAGGAAAATACAATGCTGTTTCCCTGTTTGCCATTGGCAGCAACCAGGTGGTTTTAAAAACCCCTTATTTAAGGGAAAGTTTCCAGAAAAGCGGAAAAAAAGTATCGCAGGTTATCGGAGATACCCTGCCCAATACGGTAGTTCTGGCTTTCTTTGCCATTGTGATTGCGATCGTTATCGGGATCATACTGGGTGTGGTTTCCGCCATTTATAAAGATACCTGGCTGGACCGTTTTATTGCTTTGGTGAGCACTTTAGGAATGAGTATTCCTTCTTTTTTCAGTGCTATCTTATTTGCCTGGTTTTTTGGTTTTCTGCTGCACCGCTATACGCATTTAAACATGACCGGAAGCCTGTATGAAGTAGACGATTTTGGAAACGGAACTTATATTCAGTGGAAAAACATTATACTGCCGGCTGTTGTTTTAGGAATCCGCCCTTTGGGTGTTGTGATTCAGCTGATGCGAAACTCTTTACTGGAAGTCATGAGCCAGGATTACATCCGTACCGCCCGCGCCAAAGGTTTAAGTGAAATCCGCATTATCCGGAAACACGCGCTGAAAAACGCTTTAAACCCGGTGGTTACCGCTATATCCGGCTGGTTTGCCTCCATGTTGGCCGGAGCCGTTTTTGTCGAATATATCTTCGGATGGAACGGCCTTGGAAAAGAAATTGTTGATGCCCTGAATACCCTGGATTTACCGGTAATTATGGGTGCTGTTCTGGTTATTGCGGCAACTTTTGTCGTGATCAACATCCTGGTAGACATCATTTATGCTTATCTGGATCCGAAAATCAAATTACAATAACATTTTCTTCACATAAGATTTTATACTTTTATAGCTGAAATAAATTTTAAACCCCATTTTATGAGAAACATAATTGCCTTCGTTTTAACTTTGTTTATGACAATTGGCTGTACCAATGCACAAACACCGAAAGAATTCTCCAAAGAGAGTCTGGATTACAAAATGGTTACCCCGGAGGGTAGCGAGATCAGCTTTAAAGATGTTTTAAAGAAATACAAAGGCAAAACCGTAGTGGTTGACGTTTGGGCTTCCTGGTGCCCGGACTGTATTAAAGGCATGCCGAAAGTGGTGAACCTACAAAATGAATTTACAAATGTAGTGTACCTTTTCATTTCTGCCGATAAAACACCGGAAGCCTGGAAAAAAGGTATTGAAAAATACAATGTAAAAGGAGAACACTACCTGTTAACCGACGGTATGAAAGGTGCTTTTGGCAAATCGATAAAACTGGACTGGATTCCCCGCTATATGGTAGTGGACAAAAAAGGAAAAATTGCGTTATTCAAAGCTATTGAAGCTGACGATGAAACGCTGATTACGACATTAAAAACTTTAAAATAATGAGACATAGTATTGTTGCAGGAAACTGGAAAATGCACAAAAATGCATTTGAAACCGAAGACTTATTAAACGAATTAATCGACAAACTTCCTGCTGATAAAGAGGTAGAGATTATTGTTGCGCCAACGTTTGTAAACCTGGCTTCGGCCGTGCAACATTTAGAATTCACCAATATTGGCGTGGCTGCACAAAACATGCACCAGGCAGAAGGTGGTGCTTTTACCGGCGAAATTTCTGCCGACATGTTAAAAAGCATCGGTGTGAGCACCGTGATACTGGGGCACTCCGAAAGACGTGCTTATTTCCATGAAACGGATGCGTTATTAGCCAATAAGGCCGATACAGCCTTAAAACACGACATGCGTATTATTTTTTGTTTTGGAGAAGAACTAAAAGACCGCCAAAGCAAGCAGCATTTCAATATTGTTGAAAACCAGCTGAAAGACGGTTTGTTCCATCTGGATGCCAAAGCCTGGGAAAACATTGTACTGGCTTATGAGCCGGTTTGGGCTATCGGAACCGGAGAAACAGCAACACCGGATCAGGCTCAGGAAATGCACCAGTTTATCCGTCAGACCATAGCCGACAAATACGGCAAGGAAGTGGCAGAAAACGTATCTATTTTGTACGGTGGCAGCGTTAAACCGGAAAATGCAAAAGAAATTTTCTCGAAACCGGATGTAGACGGCGGACTGATTGGCGGTGCGGCATTAAAAGCTGACGATTTTGCAGCGATAGCCGGCGCGGTATAAAGACCACTCAAAATACAATATTAAAAAACACTCGTTATTCGCGAGTGTTTTTTTTTTCGTTATTTCTACATATAAATCAATATGTTATGAAATTTTATATCCTATATTTGGTGCTTTAGTTATTATCCTCAATTAATCCTAAAATCCAAACATGAAAAAAATTATTCTTCTCCTTCTTTTATGCCCCCTGATTTCTTTTTCCCAAAAGATCAAAACAAAAAAAGACCGTGTTCAGATTGATGAAAAAGAAGTTGCCATCCTGAAAGACCAGGTTCGTGACCAGTATGAATTATTCGACTTAAACGGCGCAAAACAATTTACCGTGGAATACAAAGGTATGTCGGAAGGGCAAACCATTATCAACCAATGGCTGCTTGTTACTTCTGCCGACGGTTCCCAGCAAACAGAAATCCCTTATGAGGTATTGATCAATTCGTTGAGCCCAACGAAAATAGTACTGCATTTACTAACTGCTAAATACGGCTTATTTGACGCTAACGGTTTCAACAAACAGAAAATAGAGGCTTTCTTTGCTACCAAAAGAGAAAGCATCAGCGATAAATCCCTGAAAGCAAAAGTAGAAGCGGTGGCTTCCAAAAAAGACAAACAGGATAAAATAGCTCGATACAAACCATTTGTTAAAAACGACGGTACGATCCTTTTTGGCGGAACAGCCGGTACCACTATTGTAGGAAAAGCAATTTCGTCTGGCTATACCGCTTTTGGCAGCAATAACACCATCAGCATTTACGATCTGGACAACGTTCTGGTGGCGACGGCTAATGCTACCGGTAATGCCAATAATGATGTAAACGTAACCCTGTTTAACGACAGTAAGTTTACCTATCAGGCAGAAAAGCGTTTTGGATCGGATAATACCATTTTCATCAAAGACCTTGTAGGCGAACTGGTTTACCGCGATATTACTTTAGGACATCAGGCGAAAACCTACAACCGCAACCTGATGAATGAAAAAATAAAGCTGGCGAAAGACCGGAGTAAAAACATTTACAACGTGAAAGGGTATGCCATTGATGAAAAAGGGGTAAAATACAGCGGTACGTTAACCGCCCAGTTTGAAAAACTGGATATTAACCAGACCGGCGATACACAGGTAGTGGATGCTATTGACAATTATGGTAAAAACGTTTCGGTTAAATACCTGAATGAAAAAGGAAAAGAGCGTACCATTACCCTATCGGCAAAAGACAATACTACATTTTATGTTATCAATGAAGACGGTACTGAAACCCGTTACCAGGGCATGAAAGTAAAAGGGGATGCCATGAAAAAGTTATCGAACGCGATGTCATTGGGTTTTAACAATGCTTATTTCTACAAAACCTTATACACCAGTAAAGACAACACTCTTTTGGTGGATCCGGTTGAAGAAGACCGTTTTGTAATCCGGTTAAAGAACAAGGATGTGGGTCAGATGATCGACAAAAGAAACAACGATAAATTGTCGACAGAACTGGCAGAATACCTGTCCGGTTGTAAAAAGTTAGCTGCAGAGATTAAAAATGGTGCTTTTGATTTGAAAAACACAGAAAATCTTATTAATATTGTTAACGAATACAATGATTGCAAATAAAAAATTAACACCCTCCTGAAAAACGCCCGTAAATACGGGCGTTTTTTATTAAAAATACAATTTCATTTATCGGAATTTCAGAAAACAAAAACCCTCGTTCCCTATTTATTCTGAGAAAAGGAAGAACGGTTTTTCAAAAGGGTTTTTCATCTGAAAATCTGCCGGCGGCAATGCGGCTTCCTTTTTTGTTTTATACAAGGCTATATTTTTTAGTGTAACGGCACCGTTAACCGCAAAACCAAATTTCCCTCCTGCTTTAAGAATCGCAGCCGCATCGGTATACACTATTACCGCTTCGTTATTAAGCCATACAAACAGCTGGTTTCCGGCTTTTTGAATTTTCCAGCCCAGCCAGCGGTATTCCATCAGGAATTTCACCTTGGGAAGTTTCCCGATATTTCCGGTACTTTCAATATATCGTGTTGCAGGATGCTTATACAGCGAACGATCTTCTATCGCTACCCGATCTTCAAGCTGGTTTAACAATATCCCCACATATTTTTCTTCGTGAAGGTTGGCAATCACTTCAAACAAATAGGCATTTGGATCGACTAAGGTCGAAAAGGTCAGGATATAATTCTCGGGTAGTGTTTTATTACTGACTAATATTGCCCACTCTTTGTTACGGGTTCCGATAACCGTCCCTTCTTTAACCTGCCAATCGCCATTTACTGTATTCCATTTTTTGCTAAGCTGCTGCTTTGTAAAGTTTTCCTGAAAGACACTCCTGGTTTGTGCTCCGGTGTTCTGTAAACCGGTAATCGCGAGTATCCAAAACAACAGGACGGTAATTTTATTGCTATTTTTCATTTTCATTGGTATTGTTATATCTTACCGGTCTAACCAGGTATTTTTCTGCAAATGTGGTGATATCAAAATCTTTAAAGCTCAGGGTACCAAATTGCGCTTTCACGATATTACCAACTTCCGGTGAGTAGAATGCTTCCAGATATAACATTCCGTCTTTTTGATCCGGGCTGAAAACAGCAAAAAACTGACCTTTATTGAATACGTTGTAAAAGATAACGACATCCTGACCCGCACGCCCTAATCCGCCTCCTGTACCGCCAAAAGATGGCATCGGGCGGTATTCCCTGTTAAACATCTTATCATTGCTTGCAATTTCTTTCAATTCTCCGTTTACAAGCTGTAACAGCAGGGCTTTTGCTCCGCCTCCTTCCCTGACCTGTATGGACAGGTAGTAATCCTGAAAATCACGCGGTGTGTATTTCAAGCAAGAAAGTCCAACATAACCTTTTGCGATATGCCTGTCAAGCATTGTTTTTATACTTTCCTGTCCCCGTGTTTTATTTACGGTACCCAAAAGCATCGCTAACAACAATAGTTTTCCAGCACTTTTTGAAAATGCTGACGGAACACTAAAAAAGCTGTTCCTGATTAGTTTCTTCATCTTCATTATTCTTTTCTTTATTCATAAACTATTTCGCTATGACAATGCCATTAGCGCTTCATAATACAATGCTAAGCCTTCCTGATGTTTTTCCAGAAACAGGAACGGTTCGATCAGTTCCAATTCCATTAACAAAAAGGTTCCGTTTGCAATAATACCATCCACACGGGCATACAGGCATCCTTTTGCAAATTTATCGACATATTGCTGTGCCGTTTCAATGTACTGTTTATCGATTGCCTCGTCATGGATCGTGCCGCCGTAATAATGCTGTATTCTAAAGTCGCCCGACTTTGGTTTTTTTACAATACAATGGCTGTATTTTCCGTTAAAGAACAAAAAGGACCACTCGCCTTCCGTCTGGATTTCTTTCATAAAAGGCTGCGCAATAAAAGCTTCCTCCGCTAACAGGGCATGACCGTCTTTCTGGATCGACGCACAATTTTCCGGAGTAATCACCATCGTATTTTTCGCTCCGGCACTGATGCAGGGTTTGAAGATAATTTTATCAGTGTTAAAGTGTCTGAAAAACATTTCAAAATCCGGTTTTTCTCCTTTTTCTATAAAAAGAGACGGAATAACGCCGAGCCCGGCAGCGGCAATATCGTTCAGATAATGTTTGTCGCTATTCCATTTTACAACGGTGTACGGATTGAGTATTTGTATGCCAAGGTTGTGCAACCGGTCTAACCAGGCTGTAAATTCCCGGATCTTGTCGTGATAGTCCCAGGGCGCTTTCAGAATAACCGTTTTATAATCTGCCCAATTCACCTTAGAATCGGTCCATATTTCGCGGGTAATATCCAGCCCTTTTTCCTGCAGATAGTGTAATAAAAGTGTGTCTTCATCTGCAACATCTGCCGTTATATAGCGTTGCTGAATTTCATAACAAACGTAAGCTATTTTCATATTGTCTTCCTTAATAGTAAGCATTAAACGGAGTATTGTATGGTTTTAAACACTGCCATACGGCTACCTGTCTCCACCTATAAAGTTCTGACATTTTTTGCTATTTTATACGTTTTTTCTATAAAAAAGCGGTTTCAGGATATGCATTTAACGGAAGCGGTTTCCGGTTCTGTAACAGAAAAAAAAGGATACCATTCTAAAATAAAAAAATCCCGTTTAAACGGGATTTTCTTTAGCTTTTTGCTGTGGCAATTACAAATTTGAGTTTGTTCCGCACACCTATCTGTAACAAGTCCACCAGGTCCTGAACCTGTAAATTATACGGTATTCTTACTACTATGGTCTGTTCTTTCTGTGTCCCAAGCTTTTCCAGCAGCTTTGTTTCCAGTTCCTCAAACGGCACTTCCTGTTTGTCTACAAAATAGTGCTTGTCTTCGGTTACGGAAAGGCTGATAAACTGCTTGTTCGTTGTTTCTTTTGCTTCTGCTTTGGGCAGCATCAGATTGATAACATTCGGATTTGCCAAAGTGGAGATAATCAAAAAGAACAACAGTAAAAAGAACATAATATCACTCAAAGCAGAGGAAGCTACTTCGGCGTGAAAACGTCTGTTTCTTTTAATTCTCATTATTTATTCGGCTGTTGAATTATATTAATAAACTCTAATCCCTGACGTTGTACATTTAATGAAAAATGGTCGATCATCATATTGAAAAAGTGATAGGCTGCATACGCAATAACCCCAACAATTAATCCTAAACCACTACTGATCATTTTTTCATATAAACCACCTGAAATATTACCGATACTGATATTTTCAGTAATGGAGATCGTATAGAAAATTTTAATTACCCCGGAAATCGTTCCGATAAATCCTAAGATTGGCGCAATACCGGCTACAATACCCAGGTATCCTAATTTCTTTTCCATCAACCCCATTTCAATATTGGCGCTTTTTTCAATGGCCAGATCTATTTCATTAATCGGACGCCCGATAGTGTTCACCCCATTCTTAAGAACGGTTCCGTAGGCTGTATTTGATTTTTCACAGATCATCGCTGCCGACTGTATATTACCGGAGTTCAGCTGGTATTTTAATTCATTAAGCAACGAATTGTCCATTTTGGTTTGCTTCTTAATGTATAAATATCGTTCGATGATGATATAAAGTGTCAGGAAGAAAAGAATGAAAATGGGAAGTACCATGACCCCGCCTTTCATGATCAGCTGGAAAAAATTAACCGATTCAACCGCTGTATTGGCTACTACTGGTTCATTTACAACTGGTTCGGCGGAAACAGGATTAGCTTGCAATAAAAAATTAAAAATCATGTTTTATAAGTCGTTTTATTTGGGTTAAATATAAGTATTTGCTTTTTAAAATAGCAACTACTATACCATAAATAACGAAATTTAATGCCAAAGCGTATTTTTCCGTTTAAAAAATTTCACATACAAAAAGAGCCCGTATAAAACGGGCTCTTCTATTATTGATAAACGGAATACGTTATTATTCTTCCGTTTTGTTGTGACGAACTTCAATTTCTTCTCTTTCTTTCTTCGTAACCGTATCACAAAGAACCGGTGTAGCGATGAATAATGAAGAATAAGTACCCACTGTAATACCCACTAACATTGCAAAGATAAATCCACGGATTGACTCACCTCCGAAGATGAACATGATTAACAATACCAAGATCATTGTTAAAGATGTATTGATTGTTCTGGACAATGTAGTATTAATAGAGGTATTTACGATATCGTTGAAATGTCCTTTCGTATTACCTGCGATATACTCACGTACCCTGTCGAATACAATTACGGTATCGTTCATCGAGTATCCGATTACTGTTAGAATCGCAGCGATAAAGTGCTGGTCCATTTCCATGTGGAATGGCATGAATTTATAACAGAAAGAGTAGATACCCAATACGAAGATAACGTCGTGTGCTACCGCTGCAATAGCTCCTAATGAGTACTGCCATTTTCTAAAGGAAACCATTAAGTAAAGGAATACAATTGCCATTGATCCTAAAACTGCCCAGTAAGAGTTTGTTTTAATATCGTCTGAAACTGCCGCACTCACTTTTGAAGCCTGTAATACCCCGATTTTCTTACCGTCGAAAGTATTGATGAATTTGTCATACGTTAAGTCCTGAGAATAGTATTTCTTCAAGGCGTTGTATAATTTTTCATTTACTTCTTTATCAACTTCAGAACCGGTTTCCTGTACTTTATATTTCGTTGTAATTTTCAGCTGATTTGCATCACCGAATACTTTTGCTTCCGCACTACCAAAAACTTCTTCTTTCGATAAAGCATCTGCAATTTCAGAAGGCTCAATTACTTTTTCAAATTTAACCTGGAATGTTCTACCTCCTACGAAGTCAACACCTTCATCCAATCCGTTAATCGCGAACGACACACAGCTTAATACCACTACTAAACCAGAGAATAAATATGTCCATTTTTTAATTCCTAAGAAATCGAAATGGAAGTTTGTAAACCAGTTTTTAGTAATTGATGTTGAGAAATGCAATTTATCACCTCGGCTAACGCTCCAGTCTAATAACATTCTTGTAATGAAGATCGACGTAAATAATGAGGTAATAATACCAATTAATAATGTTGTAGCAAATCCTTTAATAGGTCCTGTTCCAAAAATCAATAGTACTAAACCGGTAAGGATGTGTGTAACGTTTGCATCGGTAATAGACGACATTGCTCCTCTCCATGTGAACGAGAACCGAACGGCTTCATCTAACGATTTTCCAAGCCTTAACTCTTCTTTTGCTCTTTCATAGATAATGATGTTCGCATCCACTGCCGTACCCATCGTTAATACGATACCTGCAATACCCGGTAAGGTTAATACCGCACCTAAGCTTGCTAAAATTCCGAATAAGAACAATAAGTTAACGATCAAAGCAATGTTTGCAAACCAACCTGCTTTTCCATAATAGAATACCATCCATAGGGATACTAATAATAAACCTACTAATGAGGATGTAATACCGTTATCGATAGCTTCCTGTCCTAATGACGGACCTACCACTTCCGATTGTACAATTTCTGCAGAAGCCGGTAATTTACCTGCTCTTAAAATGTTTGCTAAGTCTTTTGTCTCAGCTACGTCGAATACACCTGAAATTTCAGAACGTCCTCCTGCAATTGGTCCTGAAGATACTCCCGGAGCAGAATAAACGATGTTATCTAAAACAATCGCAATATTACTTTGTTGTGTATATGCTTTTCCTGTTAGTTCTTCCCATTTTCTTGCACCGGTTGCATTCATCTGCATTGTTACAGACGGGCGACCCATCTGGTCAAATGATTCTCTTGCATCCGTAATAACACCACCACTCATTGGAGGAATACCTTCTCTGTTTGCTTTTAAAGCATACAATTCAATTACGTTTGGTGATTTAGGGTTTAATTTACCCCATGCAAAACGAACATAACGTTGCTCTGCCGGTAATAAAGAACGGATATCATCTCTTTTTAAATAAGAGTTGATTTTTGCAGTATCTTTAGGATTAAAGTAAGCCAATACCGGGCTTCCCTGTTGTCCTCCACCTACAGCCAAATCCAATAAAGGATTGTTTCCTTTTTTAGCTGCTGCAGAATCTTTTGCTTTATTGGTTAACAATGAATCGATATCTGAAGTTTTTGGTGCTTCTTTCGTTTCAACTGTTGCTTTTTCTGTTTTTTTCAGTACTTCATTAGCTGCTAAAAGGAAGTTTCCGATTTCGTCAGACTTGTATGTTTCCCAAAATTCTAATTGTGCAGTACTTTGTAATAATTTCTTAATACGATCTACATCTTTTGCTCCCGGAAGCTCTACTAAGATTCTTCCAGATTCTCCTAATTTCTGGATATTAGGCTGTGTTACTCCAAATTTGTCGATACGCTCTCTTAATACTCTAAAAGCACTTTCTACAGACTCGTCAACTTTTTTTCTAAGTACTGTTTTCACCTGAGCGTCGGACATATCAAATTTGATTACATCACTTAAATTTCTGTTTCCAAAAATTTCCGGTGAAGCCAATTTTGTTGTTCCGTTTGCCTCTTTGTCAAAAGCAACGAAGAAAGCATCCAGATAACTTTGGTTTCCTTCTCTGTTTTTAGTTGCTTCAGCAATCGCTTTATTGAAAACTGGATTTTTTGAATTATTCGCCAATCCTTTCAATACGTCTTTAACTGAAATTTGAAGAATTACGTTAATTCCTCCTTCAAGGTCAAGACCTTTGTTAATTTGTTTAGCTCTTACTTCATCAAAAGTATGACCTAAAAAAACTTTTTCTTTACTAATAGAATCAAGGTAAGACAATTCTTTCTTAGAATCGCCATTAGCAAACGCCTTAGCCTTGCTCTCGATATTATTGGTAACAAATGTGAAGGAAAGTTGGTAAATACTTACCAATGCAAAAAGTATTGCAAAAAATTTAATGAGTCCTTTATTCTGCATTATTACTAAAAATTAATTATTCATTTTTTTCAAAAACGAGCAAATATATAATTTACCAAAAGATTAACCAATTAATTTGCTAATATTATCAAAAAAAAAGACTGCTTTCGGCAGCCTTTCGGTATTTATGAATGAATGTTTATACTAAAACTGATTTTAAATCGGCGTTCATCGCACGAACCGCATCGGCACTCTTGGCAAAAAGTGCTTTTTCGGCATCATTTAATGCGATATTCACAATTTCTTCTACACCGTTTTTACCGATGATACACGGAACACCGATGCAAATATCCTGCTGACCGTATTCTCCTTCCAGATATACCGAACAAGGAATCATTCGCTTCTGATCATTCAGAATACTGTCTACTAAAAAGGCTACAGAAGCTCCCGGTGCATACCAGGCAGATGTTCCCAGCAATCCTGTTAAAGTCGCTCCGCCTACCATAGTATCGGCCGCAACTTTATCCATCACATCCTGAGCTAAAAAGTCGGAAACCGGACTACCGTTGTAAGAAGCCAGACGGGTTAACGGAATCATCGTCGTATCGCCGTGACCGCCTATTACCATACCCTGAACGTCATTTGACGGCTTATCCAAAGCTTTGGACAAATAATATTTAAAACGGGAACTATCCAGCGCACCACCCATACCAATGATTCTGTTTTTTGGCAATCCGGTAGCTTTCAGCGTTAAATAAGTCATCGTATCCATAGGATTGGAAACCACTACAATAATGGTATCCGGAGAATATTTCAGTACATTTTCCGCAACCGATTTTACAATCCCTGCATTAATCCCGATTAATTCCTCACGGGTCATTCCCGGTTTTCTAGGGATTCCCGAAGTAATCACCACAACATCACTTCCTGCTGTCTTCGAATAATCGTTTGTACTTCCTGAAACTTTTGTATTAAATCCTGTTGTTGTGGCGCATTGCATGATATCCATCGCTTTACCTTCGGCAAAACCTTCTTTGATATCCAAAAGAACCACTTCGCTTGCAATTCCTCTATAAGAGATAACGTCCGCACAAGTCGCTCCTACATTACCTGCGCCCACTATTGTTACTTTCATAATATTCTAAATAAGTATTAAATTAATATGTTTTTATTGAGAAAACCAATATACAAATTTTATGTACGCAAAACACATAACCCCAAAAAAATACCGGTTTTTTTAAACAAAAAAGGATGTCATTTTCTGACACCCTTTTTTCTATTCTTTCACTAAGCATCAATCTTAGCGTAAACTGCATTTTTCTCAATAAATTCTCTACGAGGCGGTACTTCATCACCCATCAGCATCGAGAAAACCCTATCGGCTTCCGCCAGACTGTCAATAGATACCTGACGCAGCGTACGGAATTCCGGATTCATGGTTGTTTCCCATAATTGCTCCGCGTTCATCTCTCCAAGACCTTTATAACGCTGGATATTGGTTCCACCGTTCATTCTTTCTGAAATTTCATCACGCTGTGCATCCGTCCACGCATATTCTTTTTTGGTCCCTTTTTTCACCATATATAAAGGTGGGGTAGCAATATATACATAACCGTTTTCGATAAGCTCCTTCATATAACGGAAGAAGAACGTTAAAATAAGTGTAGAAATGTGACTACCATCAACGTCGGCATCACACATGATCACTACTTTATGGTAACGTAATTTTTCAAGGTTCAACGCTTTACTGTCTTCAGCAGTACCAATGGTCACCCCTAAAGCGGTAAATATATTTCGGATCTCTTCGTTTTCAAATACTTTGTGATGCATTGCTTTTTCAACGTTCAGGATCTTACCACGCAATGGTAAAATCGCCTGGAAAGCACGGTCACGACCTTGTTTTGCCGTTCCACCCGCCGAGTCTCCCTCGACAAGGAATACTTCACATTTTGCCGGATCCTGCTCAGAACAGTCGGATAATTTACCCGGTAATCCGCCACCGCCCATAACGGTTTTACGCTGCACCATTTCACGTGCTTTTTTAGCAGCATGACGTGCCTGTGCAGCCAAAATTACCTTCTGAACAATTATTTTCGCATCATTAGGATTTTCTTCAAGATAGTTTTCCAACATTTCTGCTACCGCCTGACTTACCGGCGAAACCACTTCTCTGTTTCCTAATTTTGTTTTGGTCTGTCCCTCAAACTGAGGTTCCGAAACTTTAACCGATACAATTGCTGTTAATCCTTCACGGAAATCATCCCCGGAAATTTCGAATTTTAATTTTTCTAATAATCCGGATGCATCCGCATATTTTTTAAGGGTTCTTGTCAAACCGCTTCTAAATCCCTGTAAGTGCGTTCCTCCTTCGTGTGTATTGATATTGTTCACGTAAGAGAAAATGTTTTCAGAATAGCTGTTGTTGTAAATCAGCGCCACCTCAACCGGAACTTCTCCCTTATCGGTTTCCATACTGATCACATGCCCGATAATAGGCTCTCTGTTACCATCTAAAAACTTAACAAACTCTTTTAAACCTTCTTTGGAATGAAACGTTTCTCCGGCAAAATTCCCGTCTTTATCCGTTTCTCTTCTGTCAGTAAGTGTGATTGTGATTCCTTTGTTCAGGAAAGACAATTCACGCATACGTGCCGCCAAAGTATCATAAGAGTACTCTGTTGTTTGTGTAAAAATGGTTCTGTCCGGTTTGAAGGTAACGATAGTACCTCTTTTTTCGGTTTCCCCTATTTGTTTAACCGGGTAAACGGCTTTACCTCTTTCGTATTCTTGCTCGTATATTTTTCCTTCTCTGTGAACAGTTGCACGCAAATGATCGGATAATGCATTAACACACGATACCCCAACCCCGTGTAAACCTCCGGAAACTTTATAGGAATCTTTATCAAATTTACCTCCTGCACCGATTTTCGTCATGACAACTTCCAATGCAGAAACACCTTCTTTCTTATGAATATCAACCGGAATACCACGACCGTTATCTTCAACGGTAACGGAATTATCTTCGTTAATGGTTACGTGTATAGTATCACAATGTCCAGCTAATGCCTCATCGATCGAGTTATCCACAACCTCATAAACCAAGTGGTGAAGACCTCTCGTTCCTACATCGCCAATATACATTGAGGGACGCATTCTAACGTGCTCCATCCCCTCAAGGGCCTGAATACTGTCTGCTGAATAATTGTTTTTCTTTACTTCTTCGCTCATAATTTATTTTCTAAAAAATGTAATTTTTCGTCTAACGAGCAAATATATGAAAACGCAGAGGATAATACACTAAAAATAACCCACATTAGGGTGTAAGTTATCAACAAAAAGGGTTTATAATCCTTAAAAAAGTCCTGTATTCCGCAATTCCCGAAATAAAAAAACGCCGGCAAATTACCGGCGTTTTTCAAACAAACAAACTAATCACATATGAAAAGATCATACTTCGGCTTTTACCGTTGCAATCGTAGGATCGGCTTTAACGTGAGCGGTATTCGCCCGTCCGCTCGGATCCTGATTTTCCTGCCATTTCGGTATCCATTTACGAACTGTTTTAGCAGCACTCGCCTGAGGGAAATGCTTGTGAAAAATGGTTCTGTAGAAATACGCTTCTTTGGTGGCCGGTGTGTTGTGCGGAAACAATTCCGCGGCTTTTTCCATTTCCTGATCGGTTACCCGGGCAGAACCGTAAGCAATCAGCTTATCGATCCAGTTGTAGCCCACCCCGTCTGAAAACTGTTCTTTCTGACGCCATAAAACACTTTCCGGCAGATATGGTTTTTCAGGAGTATCAAAGGCTTTTCGCAAAATGTATTTTTCAACACCGCCATAGGTCGCCGGTTGTTTTTCTTCCGGTTTTATTTTGATGGCAAGGTTTAAAAAGGCTTTGTCTAAAAACGGCACTCTCGCTTCCAGTCCGTGTGCCATGGTCGACTTATCCGCTCTCAGCAAATCGGCAGTAGCCAGTTTCTGAACTCTTTCAATCGTTTCTTTCTGAAAATCCACAGCCGAAGGCGCGTTCCGGAAATACAGGTAGCCCCCAAAAATCTCATCGGCTCCTTCTCCTGACAGCACTACTTTGATCCCTTTTTCGGTTATGGCTCTGGAAAGAAAATACATAGGCGTACTGGCTCTGATGGAGGTCACATCATACGTTTCAAGATGCCAGATCAGGGTATCCAGTATTTCAATTCCTTCTTCTATGGTAAAATAGATTTCATGGTGTTCGGTTCCGAGGTATTCCGCTACCGCTCTTGCTGCAATTACATCGGGTGCATCGGCATCCAGCCCGATCGAAAACGAATGCAGTTTTTGTCCGCCGGCTTCCTGTATCAGCCGGGAAGCGATGGATGATGTCAGCGAGGAATCCAAGCCTCCGGAAAGCAATACACCTATCGGCACATCACTCATCAGTCTTTTTCGAACCGCTTCCGTCAGTGTTTCGCGGATTGCTTTTAAATCCAGTTTTTCAACCGCTTTGGTATGGTCTTCCCATTGCGGCTGATAGTATTTTACAAACCCGGTTTTAGGGGAATAATAATGTCCCGGCGGAAAGGCGGCAAACGACTTGCACTGGTCTGCCAATGCTTTCATTTCGGAAGCAAAATAGATCGCCCCGTGTGCATCAATCCCGTAATATAACGGCTTTACGCCCAGCGGATCACGCCCGGCTATAAAATCATCGCCATCAATAACCACAAAGGCAAAAATTCCGTCGAGCATATCGCAAAATTCATAGCCGTATTCTTCATAAAGATGTACAATCACTTCCGAGTCGGAAGTTGTGCGGAAAGTATGGTGCTTTAAAACAGTATCACGCAGTTTCTGGTGATTATAGATTTCCCCGTTGTGAACCATCCACGCCGAACCGGTTCCCTGAATGGGTTGTTTTCCGGTATGCAAATCGACAATCGACAAACGCTCATGACTTAAAAAATGTCCTTTTTCGGTAAGGTGTAAATCACTTTCATCCGGTCCGCGATGGGACATTCTTTTCGACAATTGCTTTACCAATGCCGCTTCTGTCCCTTTTCCTATAACTGCTAATATCCCGCACATAACTTTATCTTTAATTGGTTATTATTACGAAACAAAATTGCCTTTATTAGTTTTAATTAAAAAGTAAAAATAATTATATAGTTATAATTTAAAACCAAAATAAGGTATTTAGAGTTAAATCAAAACATAAAGCATTCTTTACGGTGTGTTTTGATTATAGATTATAATTTACTCCTGCCCGGTTCCGGGTTCACTTTAGTGTTTTTAAAATCAAAAAGCCCGGACAATCGTCCGGGCTTTGGCTATTACGGGGTTATTTTCCGTCAAAAGGATTTATTTTAATGTTTTGGAATAGTCTTCCAGCAGCTTCTTTTCGTCCGCATGGAGCGACTCCATTCCTTTCCGGCTTATTTTTTCAAGTATACGGTCGACTTCTTTTTGTTTGCGTACTTTTTCGGCATTATACCGTTCGTCAATGGTATAGTTCCGTTCCTCCGTATGCTGTTTCACAGAAGGATTTTCTTTATTTTTCTTCATAAAGAAATAGGTCACGCCCGAAAAAATCAAAATGATCGTTAATGTTATCATGTCTTTTGTAAATAAAATAACCGCACAATTTATTTCACCTGTTTTCCTTGTACAAAAGTGTTTACAGGTTGTACATACGGAATTCCGTCAATATCCATGGTCATAATGTCCACATCAAAAATAACAAAGTCCGCCCATTTTCCTACTTCCAGGCTTCCTTTTTCGTTTTCTTCAAAATCCGAATAAGCCGCCCAGATGGTCATTCCTTTTAAGGTTTGCTCCCTCGTTAGCGCATTTTCCATCTGAAATCCGTTATCCGGAAAGTTTTTCAGGTCTTTACGCGCCACTGCGGCATAGAACGTGTACATCGGGTTTACTTCTTCAATCGGGAAATCTGTTCCCAAAGCTATCAATCCGGCTTTTTCAAGCATGGTTTTATAGGCATACGAATATTTCAGCCGTTTTTTCCCCAACCGGTCTTCTGCCCAGTACATATCGGAAGTGGCATGCGTAGGCTGCACGGAAGGAATGATTCCCAGCTTAAAATAGTCGAAATCCTGTTCTCTCATGATCTGGGCATGTTCTATTTTCCAGCGGCGATCCGGTTTTCCTTCCAGTACTTCTTTATAGATTTTCAGCAATACCGTATTGGTAGAGTCGCCAATAGCATGGGAATTCATCTGGTAATCGGAACCGGCAATTTGTTGGGCTATTTCCCTGATGGTCGGAATTGGCGACAGCAATGCTCCAAATTGTTTCGGCTTGTCGGAATATGGCAGGTGCAAACAGGCTCCTCTGGAACCCAATGCGCCATCGCCCATAAATTTAAACGAACGGACATTCAGTTTGTCTGTTCTATAGATTCCCAATTGGGTATAATGGTCCACATTTTCGCGGGTAGCCATTACCATTGCATAAATGTTGATGTCCAGAATTTTTTCCTGCTGCAGACTGTCGATCAAATCAATCACTTCCCGTTCCAATCCGGCTTCGTTAATGGTGGTCAGCCCGTATTTGAACATTTCTTTCTGAGCATCTACCAGAGCGCTGATCTGCGTTTTACGGGAAGGTTTCGGAATAATTGCCGAGATCAGTTCCATCGGGTTGTCTACCAGAATCCCGGTGAGTTTACCGTCTTTTATTTCGATCTGTCCGCCCTGGGTTTTGGTTTTGGTTGTAATACCTGCCAGTTCGAGTGCTTTGCTGTTAACAAGCATGGCGTGTCCGTCAATTCTGGTGAGCACAACCGGTATATCGGGAAAGTGTTTATCCAACAGTTCTTTTGTTGGAAACTCCTTTACTTTCCAATCGTTCTGGTCCCATCCTCTTCCCAGAATAAAGGTTTGTTTTTTCTCTTTTTGAAAAGCCAGGATACGGTCTATAATTTCCTGATAGCTTTGCGTTCCTCTCAGGTTAACCGCCTGCATGTTCATCCCCAGTCCGTAAAAATGGGCATGCGCATCATAGAATCCGGGATAGATGAATTTATCTTTGGCAACGATGACTTTCTTGGCACTGAATTTTTTAGCGATATCCGCTTTGTTTCCGATTGCAATTATTTTTCCGTCTTTTACCGCTAATGCTTCCGCCAATTGGAAGTCTTTATTTACCGTATAGATCTTCGCATCCGAAACAATTAAATCGGCTTCCTGCTTTTTTTGCGCATTTACCAGGGTTGTGACTGCACAAAAGGCAGCTATAATGTATTGTATCTTCATTCTTATTTTATTTATGCCACACTTTCGATAGTGTACCGGGAAGTATTGATTTCAAAGGTTTCGCCAACGGCTCCGCCCATCAGTTTATTCCCTAAAGGCGATTGGGGTGAAAGGGCAATAACGGTCGTGCCGTCTATGGTTATTTTGGGCAGTGCCGCACTCATAAACAGGTACATTCCGTTTGCTTTAATCAGGCTCCCTACAGTTATTTTAGCGGTTACCAGTGTACCGTCTATTTTTTCAAGGATGGCTTTCTGGCTGATGGCTTCCTTGAGTTTTGCACTTAATTTTTCCTGTTCCAGATGCATCATGGACAGGGCGGTTTCGTGTTTGTCTCCTGCAGATCCTTTGGCATCATTTTGTGCATCTTCTGCCAATCCGGAAATCATGTCCCGAAAAACATCGATTTTGTCCTGTAATAAAACGATATGGTGTTGGAGTATTTTTTGTTTGAATGTCATTTTCAGGTATTACGGTGAAATACAAAGAAACAAAATATCTGATTTATTTTCAGGGAATCGCTTTAAAAACAAAAGTCCTGTAAAGCATCGTGCTTTACAGGACTTTCCGTAGTATATTTTCCGGTTTAGAAATCGAATTTGTAGCTTGCCCCGATCAGGAACTGGAATCCCTGTACCGGATAGTTCAGCCAACGCTGGTAATTCTGGCTTGCCAGATTATTCGCTTTCAGATAACCCGTAAGGCGTTGGTTGTGTTTGTAACCTACGTGGGCATTTAAGTCAAAATAACTATCCAGTGTTACCGTTTTAACTGTAGGCTCCGTTAGAGCGATGTCATTGTACAGGAACTGGTCTTTGCGTTCTCCAACAAAGAATATGTTGGTTCCGGCATACCATTTTTCAGTGATATTAAAATCGAAATCGGCTCCTACTTTAACTGCAGGCATATTCCATGCTTCCTGCAAATCGGTTGTAAAACTGTTGAAGGTACCGTTAATACCAAATGTTACGTTTTTAGAGAAGTCCATTTTCAATTCCCCGAAGAAGCTGATGGTTTTTAGCTTATCGTAAACCACTCCAAATGAGTTTCCGTACACATATCCTTCGGTATTGGTGTTCGCAGTGTCGTAAATATTGCTGGTAAAAAAGGCTTTATCATCGTCACTTTTATAGGAACCTCTCACGTTATAGGCTACATTATTTGCCAGTTTTCCTTTTAATCCCACATAGATATCATATTGCTCACTTGTGGGTGCAATAACTAAGTTAGGAGCTACAAACTGGTTTTCGCCTACAAAATCGGCATAGGTGTTTTGTTTTAATCCGCCTTCCGCTCCGGCATAGGCAATCATTACATCGCCAACAACTTTATAGGATGCTTTTACCTGCGGATAAATATAGAATTTACCTTCACTTTCGTTATTCAGTTTACCAACATTGTAAAAAAGTCCGGCACCGGCCTGTACCGAAAGGTCGCCCTGCTGCAATAAGATACTTGGCTGTACTCCAAAATTCAGGTAGCTGTATTTCATTTCGCTTTCCGGAAGGTTGTAATAGTCTTTTTCAAAATTTCCGCCCACATAATCCACTACAAAATCGGCTTTGAATTTCTGGTCTTTGAAGTCAAAGTCAATTGACGGCTTTACAAAAAAGCGGTTTTCCGCACTTCCTTTGGCATCCCAGAATCGTTTGAATTGTAACGATGCTTCGTTGAAGTAGCTGTCTTTCATGCCCAGTCTTGCGCCCAGAGTTAGTGTTTGGTACGTTTGCTGTACATTCACACCGGCCATTGCCGCTTCATCAAACGGCAGGAAATCAGTTGGCAAGCCATACCAATTGTACAGTTGATGCTGGTACCCCAGATCGGCATTCCAGTTAAAATCCCGCTGCTTGCTTCCGTAAGTAAGGTCCAAAGATGTTTTGGAATATTTGTCATCCAGAATCACATCTTTAATACCACCCTGTGAAGACAGGTGGCGGAACATTCCGGCCACATATTCGGTATTGCTTAGGTTCTTCGTTACAAACAATTCTCCGTTCACCGTAGCGTAGTTTCCAAAGCCCAATGTAGCGTAGTTGTTGTACAGTTTTTCTTTTTGCGCTTTGTCCACACCTGCCGCTTTTCCTTTGGATGGCGTAAAAGTGGACGCTACCGGAAAAGAGAAAATGTTGTACTGGATTTCTTTTTTCTGAGTATTGTCTTCATCCTCAATTGTCGGGGTTTCCTTTACTTTAAAAGCATCCGATATTGTAGGCGTATAGGGTTTTACTACGTTTACCACTTCTGTTCCCAGGTTTTCATCTTTTTTCTGAGCAAACAGGGCTTGCCCTCCTGTTAAAAGTAGTATTACTGCGATTTTATATTGAAATGTCTTTGTCATATTTTGAATATTTACTATTAAGACGCTGTTTTTTTACAGGCTTAATTGGTAATTGATGAGTTACGTTTTGCTTCTTCCGACTTAATAAATGTTAGTTCTTTATTGGCTTCATCCACTACATCCTGGTAATTGGCGAAGTTTTTCACCACGCTTTCCAGTATGTAGGTTGCCTGGAAACTGTCTTTTAATCCGTAAAAGTTCTTAGCCATAATAATCAGTCCTTTTGCTCCAAAATATTTGTATCCGGAATAGTCTTTCGCCAGTTTCTGAACAGCAGTATTGGAGGCTTCAAATTTTCCGTCTTTGTTTTTAAAGTAGGCATCATAATACAAGGCTTCCGCTGCCAGTTCTCCTTTGGCAATGGTCAGCAATTTTGCATAGGCTACTTTTGCTTTTGTCTCATCATTGGATTTGATAGCCGAACGTGCCACGATAATCTGGGCATCACTTTTAATTCTGTCTTCTATTTTGGAGTTTGCCAAAACTTTATCGGCATAAATTACCGCGTTCGGATAGTCTTTTTGCTCGTAATATGACTTCATCAGGTTGGATTGGGCAAAAGTGACGTTTTGCGGGAAGTCTGCTTCCGTTTCCAGTCGTTTTAAAACCGGAATCGCTTTTGCGTAATCGTTTTTCTTCAATACGATTTCCGATAGTCTTGCCAGGGATTGTTCGGTAAATTCGTTACGGGATTTTCCAATTACATATTCGTAGTTTGGAATGGCGTTATTGCCTAAACCTTCGGCAAAATAAGCCTGTGCCAGGTAGAAATTGGCTTTCAGGGCCGAAATTCCGTTCGGGAAATTCGCCAGATAGCTTGTAAATCCGGAGATTGCCGGTTTCAGGTTGTTTTGCAGGTATTGTTTTTCGGCTGCTTCATAGGATGTTTTATCCAGATCGGCATCGGTTACGTCCACAAAATCCAGTGTTTTTACCCAGGTTGCATATTCGTCTACTTTTCCGGTATCTACATAGATCAAACGGGCGGTGGAAACGGCTTCCAATGCTTCCGGTGTTCTCGGATATTCGGCAACTACTTTTTTCAGTTTTGTTAATGCCTGCTGGTCTTTTTCGGCGTTATAGTAAATCAGTCCCTGTCTTAAGATCGCTTTTGCAGCATACGAACTGGTTTTATAATCCGTAATCAGGCGCTCGTATGCCTGCAGCGCTTTATCGGTATTGTTAAGCGTTACATAGGTATTTCCTGACTCATACAGGGCATCATCGGCATATTTAGAATTTGGATAAGCTTTTAAAAAGGCGTTCAGTTCTTCTACTTTTTTATCATTTCTGGAAACAAATCCGTATGAAATGGCTTTCTGGAAGTAGGCATAATCCGCATCCACACTTTTCAGGTCGATTACCTTATTGTAGGCCTCCATAGCCGGCCAGTATTTTGTTGTCACGAAATAGCTGTCACCCATTCGCAGATAGGCGTCATTTAAACGAACCTTATCGTCTTTGGCCATATTGATGTATTCCTGGAAGTATTTTGCCGCCTGTTCGTATTCTTTCGTTTTGAAATAGGTATAGGCTAAATCGTAATTGGCATTTTTATATTCGGGTGTGCCTTTTGCTTCCGCACTCCCTAAAAACTGTTTAAAACTGATCAATGCCTCACTAAACTGATTCAGCACATATTCCGTTTCCGCTTTCCAGAAAGTTGCCCGTGTGGTAAATTTAGCATCTCTTTGTTCTGCGATTGATTTTTTGAACAGCGCCAGCGCTTCATTGTAATTTCCGTCTGTATACAGCTCCAATCCCCTGTAAAACGTTACTTTCTGATACGCCAGTTTGTTTTCCGGAGTTTTGCTCTTTTCCAGCAGTACCAAAGCTTCTTTATAGTTTTTGGATGTGATATACGAGTTGATCAGCAGGGATTCTATTTCCTGTTTATAGGAAGTATTCGGGTATTTGTTCAGATACGCCATCAGTACTTCCGGCACACTTTGGTACGGGTTCCCGATATCGTAGCTCAGTTTGGCATAATTCAGATAGGCATCTTCCTGGATCTTGGTATCAAATTCCATTTCGGAGGCATTTTTGAATGCATTTAAGGCCTGTTGTTTTTTATCGGTTTTCAGATAACTTTCTCCCAGATGGTAGTATGCATTTTGCGCTACGACATCCTGGCCGTTGATGATTTTATTGAACTGCGCAATGGCATTTTCATAATCTCCGGCTTTGTAATAGGCATACCCCAGCTGGTAAAAATCGGTGTTGTTCCACTTCCCTTTTTTTCCTTTGTATTCCAAAAGGTACGGAAGGGCTTTATCATACTGTTTCAGGTTGAAATAGCTTTCGCCGATAATTTTGGACAGTTCGGATTTTTCGTTGGCATCCGATTTTGACAATTGCGGGATACCCAGATCGATCGCTTTCTGAAAATTGCCCAGTTTAAAGTTCATATCCGACTGAAAGTAGGACATTTTCTCTTTGTATTTATCTTTATCGGCTACCTGGTCGAAATACTGATTGGCATCTTTATAGTTATCCGTTTCATAGGCCATATAGCCTAAATAGTACTTCGCCTGCGAGCCGTATTCTTTGGAATTAACCACTTTATTGAAGTATTTTTCGGCTTCTTTTTTATTTTTTGCGGTGAAATAGCTGTATCCTTTCTGGAAATTGTAGCGTTCCTTATCGCTTACTGTCATGGCATTTTCATCCACTTTATCAAACCATTTCAATGCCTGAACATAATTTCCCTGGTCAAAATAATAATGGGCCACTTCAATATAGGCCTGATTTTGTTTGGTACTCGTTGGATAGTCTTCTACAAAATCTTCCATTAACTGGTCTGCTCCTGTCTGTTCCAGTCGAATCGCACAATTAGCGCTGTAGTAAGCACAATCCGCTTTTACATCGGTGTTTGCATTGTTGCTTTTCACCCGGTCAAAAAGAATCTGAGCCGCCTGATATTGTTTGTCTTTATAAAGCGTTAACGCTCTTTGATAATCGACTAAATCATGGGTATAGATGTTGGATTGTTGTGCAGCAAGATTCATTGCACCTAATGTGAGAGAAATAAATAACAGCCTATCTAATTTTCGCATTGTTTCTTTTTTTAAAAATCAAATATATCAAAATATACTTGTATTAACGTGGGTCTACTTTTGTTTATTGCAAGAGTTTCCCACAAAAACCAAACCAAATAAATTCTTTCAAAAATAAAATCGGCTTAATTTTTATTTTAAATTTTGATTGAGTATGTTTACTTATTACTTTTACCAAAATAAAACATTCTGATTATGTCGCAAACGATTCTTTCCCTAAAAGATGTAACTATTTATCAAGAAAATAATGTGGTTTTAGCCAATGTGAATCTCGATGTAAAAAATGGTGATTTCATTTATATCATTGGAAAAACAGGTTCCGGGAAAAGTAGTTTTATGAAAACGTTATATGCCGATCTGCCTTTAACGGAAGGTGAAGGAACGATTGTAGACTATGATCTGAAGACTTTAAAAGAGAAAGATATTCCTTACTTAAGACGTAAGTTAGGCATTGTTTTCCAGGATTTCAAATTGCTTCCGGACCGAAATGTTTTTGACAATCTTGAGTTTGTTTTAAAAGCAACCGGCTGGATTGAAAAAGAGGAAATGCGGGTACAGATTGATGAAGTGCTGGACAGAGTGGGCATGAAAAATTTCAGTAAAAAAATGCCGCATCAGTTATCCGGAGGAGAGCAGCAGCGTATTGCAATTGCAAGAGCATTGCTGAATGATCCGGAATTAATCCTTGCCGATGAGCCTACCGGAAATCTGGATCCTCAAACGAGTGTGGAAGTGATGGAAGTTTTAAAGAAAATCAACCAGAACGGAAAAACAATCCTGATGGCTACCCACGACTATGCTTTATTGATGAAATACCCGTCTAAAACACTGAAATGTGAAGACCAAACGTTGTTTGAAGTAGTTCAGAGAACGGTTTAAAATATCATGAAGATACCCAAAGCATTATTGATAATCCCGTTTTACAATGAAAGCGAGCGCATTGCAATACATGACTATACCACGGCCTTTCAGGAATATGCTTCAACCGATTTTTTATTAGTTAATGACGGCAGTACCGATACTACTGCTTCCGTTTTAATGGCTTTTCAGCAGGCATACGCTAATGTGAGTACACTGCTTTTGCCGGAAAATGCCGGAAAAGCAGCAGCAATCCGCACCGCTGTTCTGAATGCGCCAACGGATCAATATGCCTATATCGGTTATCTTGATGCCGATTTAGCCACACCCATAATGGAACTGATTAAAATGCTTGCCTTTGCCGGTGAAAATCCGGAGTATCATTTTATTATGGGAAGCCGTATTAAAAAAATGGGAAGCCAGATTGTACGCTACCAGTACCGTCATTATTTCGGACGTGTTTTTGCAACAATTGTCAGCAATTTTATTTTAAAAACGCCCATTTACGATACACAGTGCGGTGCAAAAATAATCGAGCAACAGTTAGCCGTACAATTATTCGAACAGCCGTTCCTGACCCGATGGCTTTTTGATGTGGAACTGCTTTTACGGTATAAAAAAGGGAATAAAAATTTCACCAACCAGGTATATGAATACAGTTTAAATACCTGGATTGAAAAAGGAGCCAGTAAAATTACCCTGAAAGATTTATTCGGCTTTCCTTTTCAGCTGCTCAAAATTTACCAAAAATATGATTAAAAGGCTTTTAAATCTTGCTTTAAAAAATCCCGTTAGTGCTTTGATCCTGTCGGGTATTTTAATCCGTATTTTTATTATCAGCCTTTACCAGCACATTACCATATTTCCCGATTCTGAAGGGTATATCGAATTAGCCAATCTATTGGCAAACAACCAGCTTTCCGGTTATAACGGACAAAGAAGCCCGGGATATCCGTTGCTTTTGGTATTGGCCGGAAATAGTTTAAGTCTTACCGTTTTACTGCAATTTATACTTGGTATTTTCAGCTGCATACTGGTTTACAGGAATGTACTGCTTTTAAAGTTCAGCCCTGAGAAGTCGTTTTTTATAGCACTGTTCCTGAACAGTATTTTACATGTACTTTTTTATGAAACGGCAATCCTGACCGAATCCCTCACTTTTTTCGTAATCACGTTGATTTTCTATATTTTCCTGAAGTATTTTTTTGAGAATTGTTCGTTAAAAATGATGTTTTTGCTGAGCTTTTTGTTTGGTTTCCTGGTACTGATCAAGCCTTTTTATTTTTTCCTGCCTTTTCTTTTTTATGCTTTTTCTGTACTGAAAGGTTTTACACTCCGCCGGATCATCAACAAAAGAATCGTTATCCTGATCTTTCCGCTGATGTGTTTCTTCGGCTGGTCCTATGTCAATAAAATCAATACCGGTTATTTTGTTCCTACAACCTTTTACGGCATAAACATTGCGCAGAACTGTGTGCATTTTGCCGAAAAAACGCCTGATAAATACAAAACAATCCGCGATATCTACGTGAAGCACCGTGAGATCGCCAAAAAAGAGAACAAAGATGTTTCGATGAGCATCTGGTATGCTTACGACGAGCTGATTGCCACGACCGGTTTATCTTTTGTTGATTTATCCTATCAGTTAAACGAATTCAGCAAAGAAGCCATTCGCGACAATCCGAAGGAATATTGCTACCAGGTACTGGTTTCCTGGGCCGATTTCTGGAAAGTAGATATGTACTGGAATTACCGCGATTTTAAAGTTCCTTATTCCAACAAGTTTTTTATTAGCATCTGGTATATCCAAAGTACGGTATTGCAGTTCCTGAAAATTGCTTTTATACTGCTCATTCCCGTTCAGCTTTATAATTTCCTGCGCAACCGGAAAATAACACATGAACTGGTAATTACCCTGATCATTTTATGTACATCAATCCTGCAGGCAATTGTAACCTACGGAACGAATGCAAGGTTCAGCTATCCTTTTGAGTTTTTAATGGTACTGGTCGTGTTTTTGTATTTCGAGAAAAAGAAGTTTAAAATCAAAGCCGGATAATCCGCAATAGCGTAAAGTCTTATCGGCAGCCTGTTCTTTCTCTTTTAGTGGCCCGGATTATTAAAAAAAGTCCTTTATTTGTAAAATTATCGTCCATTACCATTCATCATGCTCTCAATACTTATCCCAATATACAATTATGATATCAGCAAATTAGTTGACGCTATTGCCGGACAGGGAAAAGTCATGAATATTCCCTTCGAAATAATCGGTTGGGATGATTGTTCCAATGATGAAAACAGTACCGCTAAAAACAGTTCTTTAGCAGACAAATATTCTTGTTTCCGTTATTATAAAAATGAGAAAAACTTAGGCCGTACGTACACCCGTAATTTACTTGCTGAAAAAGCAGAATACAACTGGCTATTGCTGCTTGATGCTGATGTATTGCCGGTTTCGGACACTTTTCTGCTAAACTATATCAATGCGATCAGTAAGTCTAACGATGTGGTTTTCGGAGGCTACCAATATGCCCGTACACATGATGATGCCGCAACACACCTGAGATGGAAATTCGGTACTTACCGGGAGTCGCATACTGCTATTGTCAGAAATGAACGGCCTTATCATTATATCTTTTCCGGAAACCTGATGATCCGCAAGGCTGTTTTTCGTTCGATAGCATTGCCCAATGAGAATTTTTACGGTATGGATAATTATTTCTCCTACCAGCTCTACAAACAGCAGCGAACTGTTTTTCATATTGACAATCCGATATGGCATTTAGGATTAGAAAAAAATGAGGTGTTTTTCTCGAAATCACTGGAATCCGTTAGAATACGAAAACACTATCTCCCTGAGTTAGCCGGGAATGAAGATATCAATTCGTTATTGAAAAACTACCGCATGCTGAAACGTTTTTACCTTGACGGCATTGTTAAATTAGGCTTTTTGCTTACGGAACCGCTGCTAAAAAAAATGATTTTAGGGAAGAAATCAAACCTGTTCTGTTTTGACTTATACCGTTTGGGTTATATTTGTTCTTTAAAGTGATTCCGGGCATGGCTTTTTTTTCGATAATCATACCGCTCTACAACAAACAGGACTATATTGAAAACACCTTAAAAAGTATTTTCAATCAGACCTTTACTGATTTTGAAATCATTATTGTTAATGACGGCTCTACCGACAACAGCTATAATCTTGTCCAATCACTATCCGATAAAAGGATACGATTATTTTCTACTGAAAACCGCGGTGTTTCTGCGGCCAGAAATTTTGCCATGAGCAACGCTACAGGAGAATATTTTGCCTTTATGGATGCCGATGATTTCTGGTATCCGCAGCATCTGGAAAAAATTGCCTATACCCTATCAAAATACAATCACCTGAGCGTTTTTACGACCTTACTGGAAGTGGAAACCCGAAATGGTGTTTTTCCCGGCAATTATACTCATCTTTCCGAAGCCGAAATCCAGGAAGTCGATTTATTTGAAACCAGTCTTGCCCGTACTATTCTATCGGGTTCTACAACTGTTATCCATAAAAATGTCCGTCAAAAAATAGGCCCTTTCAACGAACAGTTGTCTAACGGTGAAGATACCGAGTACTGGATCCGTATAGGATTTAACTATAAAATAGGGGTTTACAATGCCATTACCGCCCGGCACGTTTATGTATCCGGAAGCTTGTCCCATCATACCTTTGATATGAAAAAGCATTGCCATTTTGAGCAGTTTGCCGAAATGGAAAAAAATAATCCGCCGGCCAAAAAAATGATCGATATCAATCGTTTTTCATTAGCCCTTCAATGCAAGATCAATCGGGACATTGAAAACTACCGCATGCTGACAAACAGCATTAACAGGGAAAGTCTGTCGGCGAAACAGCGTTTGTTGCTGCGCCTTCCGCCGCAAATATTAGTTTTACTACAGCAGTTCAAAGGGTTTCTGGAACGAAAGAATATCCGTTTAACGGCTTTTTGATTCCAAAAAGTCCTTGTATTCGCGTATATAATCTTCTTCGGCAAAAACATCGGAAGAAACCACCAGGCATATTGCTCCTGAAGAAAAATTTTCCAGTTCACGCCAGATACCTTCCCGGATCAGCAGGCCTTTATCCGGTCTGTTTAGCGTTACTTTTTCCTTGTGACTGCCATTATCCAGAACCACGTCAAAACTGCCGCTAAGCGCTATTAAAAACTCTTTTTGCTCAATATGCGAATGTCCGCCGCGATATGCCCCGCTCGGAACATCAAACAGATAATAGATACGCTTTACTTCAAACGGTACCGTGTTTTTCTCAATAACCGCAAGATTCCCTCTGGGGTCTGTTATTTTAGGAATATCGATAAATACTGCTATGGGTGTATTCTTATTCATATACTTTATCTGCTTTCGTATTAAGGAGAAATTTATAGTCTTTAATTCCTCTTAAACCTACTAAAAATTTTGATTTAATCTGTGCTAATGGGGTATAATTTTTCCGGATCAGGAAGAACATATACTTTAGAAGATAGTAATAGGCGCCAAAACCAAACCGTTTGTAAAATCCGGCCATTTTCGCATAGATCAGCCTGTCGGAAGCCACCGCATCACTGGAAGAATAACTTTCATGCACAACAATGGTTTCCGGGCAGAAAAACAGTTTCAAACCGCTATAAAATGCCCGGCGAAGAAAATACAGCGTTTCGGCATCTTCAAATTTTGCTCCCAGACCAAACCACTCGTTATACACACAATTCTTTGCCTGTAGCGCCTCCCGGTTTGCCGTAACTTCAATGGACAGTATTTTATTGAGCTTCCGGCTGTTCAGTTCCTTCCCTTCTGCCGGGTATTTACTGTACAGTTTACCCTCTTTGGTCTGGGTCCGGAAACAGATAATGGAAGCTTCTGTATTGTTATTATAAGCCTGAATGATCTTTTGCTGAAAATTTTCCGGGTAAATCACATCGTCATCGGCAATCAGCACAATTTTTCCAAGCGCGTTTTGAAGTGCCAGATTACGGCTTTTTGAAAGTCCTCTTTCAAACGAATTGATCACCCTTACATTTGGATAATCGGAGTGTAGCAAACAGTTTTCATCCGTCTGATTAACAATCAGCAGCCGAAAACCGGTATAAGAAGCAAACGGAAACAGCTGATTTAAGAAATCCAGTGAATTGCGATTCATCGTGGCAATCAAAATTTCTAAATCTTCATTTTTAAATGCGTTCTCCAATTTGTTTTTATATTTACACAAATATAAAAATTTCTACATCGGTAATGAAAATACTTTTAATTGGCGAATACAGCCGGCTTCACAATTCTTTAAAGGAAGGACTGTCTGCTTTAGGACATGACGTTACTTTAATCGGTTCCGGAGATAATTTCAAAAATTATGATGTAGATTTTTCGCTCCGCGCTCAGTTTACAACCCGTTATTGGGTAGTCCGGAAATTCAAGAATGCGGTTTACCGGTTTACCGGTTTCGACCTGGAAAAGACCGAACGGGCCATCCGCTTTTATTTTCTCCTGCCCAAACTAAAAGGTTTCGACCATATTCAGCTGATTAATTCCGATGCGCTTGAAACACATCCCAAAGCAAGTTTATGGCTGTACAAAAAGTTGTTCTCCCAAAACAGGAACAGCATTTCCCTTTTGGTTTGTGGTGATGAAACAGCTGTGAACGACTATTTGCTTAAAGACGAACTCCGCTATTCGGTATTAACCCCCTATCTGCAAGACCGTTCGTTACAAAAACAGTTCGCATTTTCTTTAAAATACACCCGTCCCGATTACCGGAAAGTATTCAACTGGCTGACAACTCATTGCAATAGCATAATTGTTTCCGACATGGATTATAAGATTCCGATGGAAGCAATGCAGTATTCCGTTGCTTTTATTCCGAATCCGATCAATACCGATACCCTTTTATTCCGGGAAAACGAGATCAGCGGCAAGGTGGTCATCTTTTTAGGGATCAACAGGCTCAGTTATATCAAAAAGGGCATTTCCTATTTTGAAGAGGCATTGGCTATTATTCAACAACGATTCCCGGAACAGGTGGAACTGCTCATTACCGAAAACGTTCCTTACAGTACCTATATCAATTCCTATAACCGCGCCCATATCGTACTGGATCAGGTTTACGGATTCGACCAGGGATATAATGCTTTGGAAGCGATGACCAAAGGAAAAGTGGTCTTTACCGGAGCCGAAACAGAGTTTACTGCCTATTTCCACCTCCATGAAAAAGTAGCGATCAATGCAACGCCTGATGTTGACGAGCTCGTAAATGAATTAACCTGCCTGATCCAAAATCCGGAAGAGATTAGCGCAATTGGAAAAAGAGCCCGTTCTTTTATTGAAAAGGAGCACCATTATAAAATGATTGCTGAAAGGTATATTTCCGAATGGAAAAAAAAGAAAGAGAAGTAAATTACTTCTCTTTCTTTCATTATTTTTTCATGAATTTAATTGTTTCATTATAACTATCACCCAGCATTTTTACCAAATACATTCCGGCAGATAAATTAGAAACATTTACGTCAAAAGTTGTCCCCTTTTGTACAGAACTGTAAACTAATTTTCCATAAATATCATAAATTTCTAAAACAACTTCCTCTTTTGTTTCTGAACTTAAACTAATTGTAAAAGAGCCGTTATTTGGATTAGGGTATAAATTAGTTAAGTTTCCTAATCCTGTATTTACATTTTTATCAAGATTACGCTGTTTTGGATTTATTTGTGTTGGCACATTACAGATTTCATTAACAGATTTCACTTTCAAGTCAACAAATCCTGTACTACCTGGATAATAATCGCCACTTAAAATTTCAATATTATTTCTAGAAGTAAAATCAAGTGTTGCATTACCGGTGACATAATTATCCTGCATCTTAATTTTATAAGGGGCTGTCCTTAGATTAAAATCCCATCTATCAATTATTCTATTCTTTACCTCAACCGTCCCCAAAGGTAATCCCATATCTTTTGCCATTTTTACTGCTTGGTAAGCATCTAATCTTCCTGCTCCTAATCTCCCTAAGTATGGTAAGTTATCTGGAATCGTATCATTTTTAAAAGCTGTCAATTTTAAAATACTTTCAATTTCATCTGGAAAAAGACACGGATTAATCCCAAACATTAAACCAACGGTACCGGTAACCATAGGTGCAGAAAAAGAAGTTCCTCCTCCATAAGCATAAGTTGCCGTATTATTTGAATAGGCCCCTCCGGTTAATATGTTTCTACCTGGAGCTGATAAATCCACATTAATATTATGGGTTCCGTTATAAGGAGGATATGGGTTCAAATGTACATCTTTCCAGTTTTTAGGCTCCGTTCCCGCTGTACCAATATTAAATTCATGCCCAACAACTGTTACAGAAATAACATGATTTAATGATGCCGGATAATGATCTATATCCGGGCCAAGAGAACAGCTATGCTGTCCATTACCAGCAGCAGCAACAAGTACAACTCCACTATTCCAAACCTGATCAATTATTAATTGCCCATATTGAGACTCTAAAGGCATTTTATTACAGCTCCCCCAACTCATATTAATGACTCTTGCTCCACTATTTGCGATAGGGATAAGTGCTGAAAATCCCTCCCCAGATTTTATAGTTGCGTTAAATCCCATCGCTGCCATCCCGATACCATTATCTGTCGCCGCGCCAGCAATTAGTCCTACCTGCGTTCCATGTCCCATTGATAAAGCTGAAGGATTGGATCCAATTACATTAACGCTTTTTCCCAACAGATCTTCATGGCTCACGTTCATCTGTTCCGCTATACCAATAGCCACATTATTTGCCTTAGAGATGTCCCAAGCTTGGGGAGCACCAACAAAACTAAGTTCTGGCTGTGCCATCGCAGAACTTCCAGAAACCACCATATCATTTGGAATATACAATAGTTCAATAGGCCTTATCGCTTCATGTCTGCCAAAATAACTACTGTAATCAGCTTCAATTTTTTCAATTAAAGCAGGATTGCACCCAATTACATATACAACTTTCAGTAATTCGCTATTTGCTCCTGGAAACGCCAGTTTAAAATCCGTTACTGTATAATTGCTGAATAATTCTGTTAACGTTACATCTTTAAAGTTTAAAGAGATTTTTCCATTTTGTGCAATTACTTTAGGTACATTATTGAGATTCGGAATCTCAAGATAATAAGCCTTTATTTCTTTATCGCCTTGTGAATATAAATCTGAGGTAATAAAAAATATAACTAAAAATATTAATAAATGCTTTTTCATGATTAGTCTTTCTTTAATTGACTTTTCACAGCTTGCAATTCTTTATTCATTTCAATTATATACAAAGTAAGTTCCTCTACTTTTTGCAGTAATAATTTATTCATCTCACCTAATTCTATTCCATTTTCTTCTACCTCTTTAGCAGATGGGATATCTTTTAAATGTCCTTTTTCTTTAATATGTTTTTCCACTTGTTGCAAAGTAGGTAAATTATAATCCGACTCAAAAACATAATCTGCCCAAGTAGTATATACTTTTACCCTATGTGCTCTTACGGCTCCATTAACCGATAACCTGTAAGTATCAACACCATCAGTGAAATTACTAGACCCAATTCCTATATTAGCATCAGTTAATATATTCCCTTCAATTTTTGAGCTTCCTCTAACCACAAACTTATGTTGTGGCAAATAATCTCCAAAACCACCTATCACTACTCTCGAATTTGTCTTAGGAAAATGCATATATACATTATCATTTCCATCTTCAAAAATTTTCATTGTTTCCTGTTGCGCTTTATTCAACATAATCATCTGGGTATTCCCGCCTGTTTCAGCAATAAATCGGTACCTTCCAAAATTACCTCTATCTTCTATACCAAAATAAACCGACGATTTAGTATCAAAATTGGATTTAGGAAAATCAAAATATTTTAATGTTCTCCATGTTGTAGATCCGTTAACCAATTGACCAAAATTCAATACAGAAGATTTATAAAATCTTTCATCTGCATTTATAAAGTTTTGTCCGTCAGGTAAATTTTGATCTGCAGTCACTGAAGTGGCTCTAACATTTCCAATCACCTCTAATTTTGATTGAGGAGAAGTAGTTCCTATTCCTACGTTTCCATTGATTGGAAAAACATTATTCTGTGCTTTCAAAACCGATACAGACAACACATAAATCAAACTAATAAGTAAATACTTTTTCATTTTTTTTTATTAAGGTTAGTATCACAAATAAACTTAATATTTCAAACAAAAAGCACAAAATGAGAATATTTATACATTAATATTAGCGTTTATTCCTAAAATAAACACCCAAAACACATAAATAAACAAAATACGTTATCGTATGCCCTATAACCACTCCTTTGATGCCAAAAGCGTTGATACAGTAAATGCTGGCGATATAAAGAATCAGCAGTGAGGTAATCTCGGTAATAATAAAATCCCTGGTGAGCTTTTTTGCAAAAAACTGCATACCCAGGATGAGCGAAGCACCTTTAAAAAAGTCACCGGCCAATTGCCAGAAAAACAATTCGGAAACCGGTTTAAAATCAGCTGTAAACAGCAGGGTAATCAGAAAATCCTTTAACCCGTAAACCAGTAACAGTCCTAAACCAAACAACGGCATAATGGTTTTATAATAGCTCCAAAACACTTTTTTCGTTTCGGTATTATTTTGTGCTTCAACCAGTTTCGGCAAGAAATACACCGACAATAAAGTCCCGATAAACATTAAATAATAGGACGATATCCGGCTTATTGCTTCCCAATATCCGGCTTCTTTGATCCCAATCGTTTCAATAACATTATTCCGTATTGCCAGATACACCAAAGGTCCGGCAAAGCCCGAAACCAATGTCATTAAAGTATAAGACGACATTAACCGGATAACTCCGGAATCAAATGACCGGTAAGTTATATTTTTCAGAAACGCATATTCTTTATTGATGTAATAAAACGAAACGAAAAACAGTAAAGACGGTGTGAGCACAACCGACAATAAAGCCCCGAAAGTCCGGAACTGGCTGATCAGCACTACAGATAACAGCAATCCGATCAGGTTTCCGAATATTGCGATATAAATCACCCGTTTAAACTGCCCCAGACCATTAATGATCGAAACCAGCAATACATTCACTATATACCAGGGCAAGGCCAATGCCAGAACCTTAAAAATGGCTTTATATTGAAAACTGCTTCCAAACAAACGGGTATTCCAGTAATCTGCTCCGAAAAACAAGAGTAAGCTGATTGCCAATGCGGTAAACACCAAGGTTATAAAAACCGTTGAAATGATCTTTTTCAGCGCCTCATTATCCGCTTTATTTTCGGCTACATATTTTACCGTTCCGTTTTGAAATCCAAGGGTAGCAACCGTTTCTATTGACGACAGGAAGTTCCGGAGATTCCCCACGAGCGCCATGCCGTTCGGGCCTACGAAAACAGCAATAATTTTTGAAGTAATCAGTCCTATGCCTATTTTCAATAATACGCTGATGCTGTTTAAAGAGGTTACTTTAAACAAGGTGGACTTCAATATTTCTTTGTTATACCGCAAGCTAATATTGGTTTAACATCTGAATAATATGTGTAATCTCCGTATCGGTCAAAGCCGAATGGAGCGGGATACTCAAAACTTCCCGGTGTATTTTTTCGGTGATCGGGAAAGACAAACCATGAAACTGCGGCAATGCTTTTTGCTGATGCGGCGGAACCGGATAGTGTATCAGTGTACCGATACCGTTTTCCTTTAAATATGCCGCCAGCATATCCCGGTTTGCTGTTTGCACAACAAACAGATGAAAGGCATGATTTTCAGAACCGTCATAATAAGGCAACGCAATTTTCGGGTTGTTAATCTCCGCCAGATAGCGCTTTACGATTTTTCTTCGTTGCTGATTTTCGGCATCAACAGCAGGTAATTTTATATTTAAAACGCCGGCCTGCAATTCATCCAAACGGCTGTTTACGCCTATAAAGTCGTTGATATATTTCACTTCCGAGCCGTAATTACGTAAAGCGGAAATCATCTTAGCCAGGGCTTCATCATTTGTAGTAACCGCACCGGCATCGCCCAAAGCGCCCAGGTTTTTCCCAGGATAAAAACTAAATCCGGCAGCATGACCGATATTACCCGCTTTCTTTCCGTTTAAAACGGCACCATGCGCCTGGGCTGCATCTTCAATGACCAATACGTCATGCTGTTCCGCAAGTTCCATAATCCGGTTCATATCCGCCAATTGCCCGTACAGGTGAACCGCTAAAACGGCTTTCGTTTTCGGGCTGACCGCTTTTTCCATCGCTATCGGGCTGATGTTGTATGTATCCGGATCGGGTTCTGCCAATACCGGAACCAGATCCGCCTGCAAAACAGCTAAAATACTGGCGATATATGTATTCGCCGGTACGATAACCTCATCCCCTTTCCGGAGTTTTCCCAATTCGATATACGCTTTTAAAATAAGCGTTAAAGCATCCAGTCCGTTTCCAACGCCTATGCAGTATTTCACACCGCAGTAGGCTGCAAAACCGGCTTCAAATGTTTTCACTTCATTTCCTAAAATATACCATCCGCCTGCTAAAAAAGATTCGAATTTCTCTTTCAGAAGCGGTTCATAAGGCTGGTTTATTTTTTTGAGATCTAAAAACGGTATCATATTAGTACGTTGTCAAGATTAGAAAAATTGGCGGTATTCACTTTATAGAAATTCTGAACAATCGTTCTGGCTCCAAAACTTTCTTTCCAGAAGGATAAGCCCTGATTGATATTTTTCCCCTGGTTTTCGTTGGAAATACCAAAATCAAAATAGTTTTTATTATGGAACACGCTTGTCAGCAAATAGTGGTGCAGGAAATCCAGGCTACCCGACTCATTTTTAGTTTCATTACCCGATATATATTGCAGATGCGCAACTTCCGGTGTTTCAAATACGGTAGTTCCGGCTACAAGCTGCTCTCCGGAATACACATTAAACTGCCGGATATTCTGAGGGAATTTCGCCTGTAAACCGGTTATTTCTTCCAAAGAATGCACAGGTTTTGCGCCGTGTTTTTTTTGCAGATTGGGTACCAGTATTTCGTTCCAGAACGATTCAAAACCGGTTGTTTCTTTTACTATCAATTGATTTTTCACCCCTTTTGCCACTCCTTCTTTCCTTCCTTTATCCAATCTGACCGGGTTGTTCATCTGTATTACCGCCATACTGTCTCTTCGAATCAGTTCGGCTTCAGTCAGAAACAATATGTATTCCAGTTCTTCCGAAGGATATGCCGTATAAATGTGGGGCAGTATTTTTAAATAAAGTGTGGCAATCCCGTTTTCATGCAGAAATTGTAAAACCGCTTTAAAGATCTTCAGGATTTTTTCCAGTTTCAGTTTATCGGAATAAACCAGTCCGCCATAGGTTAACCCCTGATGGGAATGCAGTACATTACCGGTAATATTAGCCGGCAAAACAGCAACAAGTTTTTCTTTTTCGAAAACCAATAAGGAATGGTCTTCAAACCGGTCCTGATGGTATTCCATAAAATCACGGTGAAAAAGAAATGTGGCATTCTTGGCCTGATTTATAAAATCATTCCATGCAATAAAATCTTTTTTACTGTATTTTCTTATAATGTAATTTTCCACGCAAGTCCTATAAACTTTGGAAATGTACTACTTTTTTATGAATTTTTTGTTTTAGAATTCATCCATTTTACAACATATTAGTATTTTGGTATTCAAATAATTAGTATTTTTAGAACCATTTAATTGCTAATTAAAATGCCGGTGATAAGACAATTACACCTTATTATCTTATTTCTTTCCTTGTTTTTACCTGATTCCGCAAAGAGTCAGGACATCAGTCTGTACCATCAATTCAACGGACGTTATGACTTTACATTTATAGGCAATACCCTGAATCCGCAGGAGAATTCTTTTCAGACTGTTCCGGCGGTTTATACCACCTCATCGGCCAGTTTAAATTTAGCACCCGGAAATAGTATTAAAAAGGCATATCTGTATTGGGCAGGCTGCGGTCCGGGAGATTTCAACATCAAATTAAACAATCAACCCATCACTGCCGACCGGACATTCAGCCATGAAAGAACCACATCGGGGATTACATTGGGCTATTTCAGCGCTTTTAAAGACGTGACCACATTGGTACAGCAGTCCGGAAACGGCGAATATACTGTATCCGACCTGGATGTATCGGACTATATCGCTGCTCATTTTCAGCGAAAAACAAACTTTGCCGGCTGGGCCATCATCATTGTTTATGAAAACAGCAGTCTCCCGTTAAACCAGTTAAATATTTATGACGGTATGCAGGCTGTTCCGGACATCATTAACATTACCCTTTCCAGCCTGAATGTAATTGACAATCAAAATGCCCGGATCGGGTTTTTAGCCTGGGAAGGCGATAGGGATATTGCTGTGAACGAAACCCTGCGCATTAATGGTAATGTACTGAGCAATCCGCCTTTAAATCCGGCAAACAATGCTTTTAACGGCACAAACAGTATCACCGGCAGTTCCGTGCTTTACAATATGGATCTGGACATTTATGATATTCAGGACAATATTCATGTGGGCGATACCACAGCAGCTATAGAACTGACTTCCGGCCAGGATTTTGTAATGGTAAATGCCATCGTTACCAAATTAAACAGCCAGCTTCCCGACGCTACGGTAAGCATTGACGATATTGGCCTGACCTGTAATTCCAGAGCGGTAACCATAGATTTTACCGTTTACAACCTGGAAAGCACCAATGCGCTGCCGCAGGGAACCAAAATTAAGATCTATGCCAATGACAATCTGGTTGGTACTTTTGCCACCCTGCACGCTATCCCGGTAGACGGACAGGAAAGCCAGTTGGTAACCGTTCAGATTCCCGAAACCGTTTTTTCGCCTTTCGATTTGAAAATCGTGGTAGATCCGGATGAACAGGTTATAGAAATTAACGAAGACAACAATACTTTCCACACCAGTGTTACAACAATCATATCGCCAAAAATCAATACTCCGGAGCCTTTAAAAGTCTGCAATAAAGGTATGGGTTCCGGTTATTTTGATTTTTCAGATTATGAAAATATCGTCAAAACCAATCCCAATCAGACTGTCAGCTTCCATGAGAGCAGTGCCGATGCGGAAAATAACATCAATCCGATAACAAATACGTTTCATTATTTTGTAGCCCATGCCCCTAAAGAAATCTTTGTGCGCGTTACAGATGAAAACTGCCACACCATTACTTCTTTTACACTAAACACCTATAACTGCCCTCCTAACGTCTATAATGCCGTATCGCCAAACGGAGACAATCTTAACGACACCTTTTTTATTGACGGGCTGCGTAATATCTTTTTGAATTTTGAGCTTTTTATTTACAACCGATGGGGTAAATTAGTATGGAGCGGCAATCATGCTTCCGATGACTGGAGCGGTTTTATTAAAGACGGCGTAGGACATCAACTGGCTCCGGAAGGAACTTATTTTTATATCTTAAAACTAAACGACCCGGATTATCCCGATGCGTTAACGGGGTATTTATACCTTACGCGTTAGCGGTTTTCCTTGTGCTCCAGAGTGGGCAGCGACCATTGGAATTTTACAGCCATTAACCGGATAACGATAATCACAACGGAAGTGGTCAGATACAACACATCCTCGGCTACATTCCATTTTTTTAAAAGAAAGAAAACAACACCGCCAATAATACAAATGGTAGCATAAATCTCTTTTCTGAAAATTACCGGAATGTCATTGCACAGAATATCCCGGATAACACCGCCGAAACAGGCTGTCATCGTACCCAAAGCGATACAAATAATGGGGTGAAGATGGATCGCAATCCCTTTTTCGAGTCCGATTAACGTGAAAACACCCAAACCGACCGTATCAAACAGGAATAAAGAAGTTCTTAATTTGTCCAGACTTTTCCGGAACACTAAGGCTAAAAAATACCCTAAGGTAATCATGTAAACATAGTCCAGATTTTGCATCCACCCTACAGGCGTGCGTCCAATAAGGACATCCCGCAGCGTACCGCCGCCAACAGCGGTAACAAAGGCAATTATAAAAACACCAAACGGGTCCATTTTTTTATTCATTGCCGTTAAGGCTCCGGATAAAGCAAAAGCCATAGTCCCTAAAATATCAAGTAGCTGAAACATTCTTTTCTTTTTATTATTCTTTGATAAGCACCAATACTGCCTACATATTACGGGTGTAGTAGTTGTAGTCTTTTAAAATTGTTCGTATAAAATCACTGTCGTTCCCGGACTGGCTTTTTATTCCGGCAACCGATTCCACTTTTTCCCTTAATTTGTATATAATATTAAAGTCTTGCCCGCGTAAAGCCGCTTCAAAGGTTTCTTTAATAATCCGGACGTCATTATCCGAAAGTTTGATCACCAACGGATATGTCGGCACATAATCGTTATCGATTTCCTGCAGGATCGTATGATTGATATTGACATTTTGCTTTAAGCTGATCACCGCTGTTCCGGCAGCCATATCGCCCAACCGCTGGTTCTTTTTAGTCGCTACAATTGCAATCAGCCCGATAAGGCCGTATCCGATACTGAATTCTACAATACGAAAAAGCCAGCGCATTAAGTAATCGCCAAAACCAGCCTGATAGCCGTCAATCTTAATGACTTTAATTTTCAGGATCTTTTTACCGAACGTCTGCCCTTCCATCAGGCTTTCCTGTAGTAAGGAATACAGCATTACCGGCAGTGCAAAAAGCATGATCACAGCTCCTTTCGTCCACATATCCGCATTTCTCAGAAATTCACTAATGCCCAGCCAGTAAAAAAAGATATAAAAAACGGCAATACCATACGCTATTTTAATAACCGTATCCAGAATTTGCGCAACAATCCGGTCACCCACGGAAGCAGTCCTGAAACTTATATTAACATTTTGCGTAGTAACTATTGATAATTCTGACATATTTTATATTTTAGCTGTTTGTGAATTATGAGAGAAGTTGCGTTTATAAAACAAAATAAAGAAAAATGGCTTGAATTTGAGCAAGCAATCTTCGGTAAATCTAAAAAAAATCCGGATGAGCTGGCCAGTTTGTATATTCATTTAATGAATGACCTCTCCTATGCACAAACGTACTATCCTAAAAGCAAGACCGTTGTTTACCTGAATTACCTGGCTTCTCAGATATACCAGAAAATTTACAAGACCAAAAGAGAAGAAACGAACCGGCTGGTTTATTTCTTTAAAACCGAAGTTCCGTTACTTGTTTACGAATACCGCCGTTACCTGCTTTATGCCTTTATCCTGTTCTTTATGAGTGTGGGTATCGGAGTGCTTTCGGCTCAAAATGACGCTACTTTTGTACGACTGATACTGAGTGATGGCTATGTCAATCAGACCCTTGAAAACATAAAAGACGGAAATCCCGTTGCGATATACAAAAGCGGCAGCAACTGGTCGACCTTTATCGGGATCACCATAAACAACCTGATGGTGGGCATGCGCTGCTATATTTACGGGATCTTTGCCGGTATCGGTACCTTTTTTGTACTGATCCAAAACGCCATTATGCTGGGTTCTTTCCAATACTTTTTTTATCAGGAAAAAGTATTTTGGGAAAGTGTACGCGGTATCTGGATTCACGGCGCAATGGAAATTTTTGGTATCGTGATCGAATCAGCCGCCGGTTTTATTTTGGGTGCCAGTATCTTATTCCCGAAAACGTTCTCCCGACTGAATTCTTTTAAAACCGGTTTTAAAAACAGTCTGAAAATATTCCTGAGTACGATTCCTTTTACCATCGCAGCAGGATTTCTGGAAGGTTTTATTACCCGTTATTCCATCGATATGCCCAGAGCATTGAATGTCCTGATCATTGTAGGCACGCTGGCGCTTATTTCATATTATTACCTGATCTATCCTTTTATTCTCCATAAAAAACACCATAGAAAACATGTTCCAACTTTTTAAACGAAGAAATTTCAGTGAATTTGTAGGTGACACGTTTACCTTTTTTAATCTTTACGGGAAACATTATTTCAAAAACTACCTTATCATAAACGGCGGCTTACTGCTCATTTTATTAGTATTGGTTTATTTTGTGTCGCAAATTTTCTTTGAAGGATTTTTTTCCAATATAAGCACCGGATTTTCAGACAACCAGCTGGATGCCATTATCAATAACAATATCGGATTGTTTATCGGCTCCGGAGCCTTCGCAATGATACTGATCCTGCTCATCAGCTTACTCAGCTATACTTATCCTGTAGTCTATTTAAACCTGTCTGAGAAAAACACTGCTTTTTCAACAGGGGATATTGTTAATGCCATTAAAGCCAAAACCGGTAAGGTAATAACCTTTTTCCTGGCCTCACTGGTCATCGTCTTCCCGCTTCTGGCAATCGGGCTTGCCCTGTGTTTTGCCCTGATCTTCATTATCATCGGGATACCGATAATCATGATTTTTATCCCGGCTTTTATCAGTTGGTATTCGTTAAGTTTTTATGATTACCTTTCAACAGACAACGGTTATTTTGAATCCCTGGGAAGAGGATGGAAAATGATGCAGCCGAAAATATGGCATGTGGTTGGCTCCACCATCATCATGTATATCATTATACAGGTCGCTATGGGAATTATCACCATGATTCCTTACGTTATGGGTGTTGCCTCGATATTTACAGATCTGGATAATCCCAATGCCGTACCGAATCCCGAAAAATTTTCCTTTTTTATGATGATGATGGTTCTGGTAATGGTACTTTCCATTTTACTGAACTTTATTTTTCAGAATCTGCTTCTCGTTAATCATGGCATCGTTTATTATAGCCTCCGGGAAGAATCGGAAAACAATACCCCAAAAAGTGAAATTGATTTGATTGGAACAGACCGTGAATAAATTCATCGCATACATATTACTTTTCTTTCTTTGCTTACCGCTTTCGGCACAACCGAAAACCGGAACGAATGCTGCTGTGGTAAAAGAAACAGCTCCGGTTCGGATCGATTCTTCGGTGACCACAATAATACCGTTTAAAAAAGATTTTAAAGAACATTACCAGGGCGACGATTTTCAGTATGAAACAATTGTAAAAGAGCCTACCGTTTGGGATAATTTTAAAGCCTGGCTGCTGCATTGGCTTGAACGCATCTTCTCCTCAGGCATAAATGGCAGAAACTTAACGGCTTTTGAGATCATCGTTAAAATCCTGGTTTTTGCAATCATTATTTTTATCGTTTACCTGATCGTTAAAACAATCCTTAACAAAGAAGGGAAATGGATTTTTGGAAAATCATCCAAAAAGAAAATTACCACGGCCAATATCACGGAAGAAGACATTCACAATATCGATTTTCAAAAAATGATCCGCGATTCCAAGAACAAACAGGATTATCGTCTCAGCATCCGGTACTATTACCTGTGGCTGCTAAAACGACTGTCTGACAGAACGCTGATAGAATGGGACATCGAAAAAACCAATTCCGACTACCTGTATGAACTTAAAGACGAAAAGCTCCGCCAGGATTTCAAATACCTGTCGTATATCTATGACTACAGCTGGTATGGTGAATTTGAGCTGAATGAAGCGGTATTTGAAAAATCGGAAAAAGCATTCGTAAACACAATAAATTCCATCTGATGAACAGGACACTGAAAATATATATCGCATTTTTGGTACTGATTATCGCTGGAATAATCGCTTTGGATACCAACCGGTCAAAACCGATCAACTGGGCACCAACCTATGCCACTCAGGACAAAATTCCGCTGGGTTTATATGTCCTGGATCACGAGATCAAAGATTTATTTCCCAAACAGAAGATCGAACGTTTCGGGACTTCCGTTTATGAATATTTTGACCCGAAATACAATTTTGCCGATTCCACCTATAACGCCAAAGGAACCGTCCTGATCATTGCCGAAGGAAGTGATCTTGACCCGACTTCGACAGATGAATTATTATATTTTGTCGATCACGGAAATACGGCTTTCCTGAGTATGAAAAGCTTTCCGGAAAAAATTGCCGACACTTTAAAATTCAGCCTGGAGAGCGATTTTGCTTTCGCAGATAAAATAAAATTCAGCCTGACCGCTAAAAATGTCAGACAGCAGTCATTTGAGTTCGACAGAGGAGCCGGCTCCGTATATTTTAATTCCATTGACACCTTAAGTACCCAGATATTGGGTTATCAGGAAACCAATGCCGTAAAAACGGTTAACTTTATCAAGGTACCTTATGGAATGGGTTATTTTTACCTGCACACACAGCCCACTGCTTTTTCAAATTACAGTTTGCTGAAAGGCAACAATGCGGCTTATTGTGCTGCAATACTGGGAAAAATCCCAAAAACAGGAAGCCTGTACTGGCAGTCTTACAGCTATAACGACAACAATATATCCAGCTCACCGATGCGCTACATCCTGAGTCAGCCCGCTTTAAAATGGGCCTGGTATCTTTTCCTTATCGGCATGCTGATCTTTATGATTTTTAACGCCAAACGCCGCCAAAGAGTCATCCCGATCAAAATACCACTGCAAAATACCACTGTGGATTTTACAAAAACAATTGGTAATTTGTATTTACAGGAAGGCAATCACCACCTGATCATTGAAAAAAAGATCATTTATTTCCTTGAAAAAGTGCGCAATGACTATATGTTGGATACTTTTGATTTAGACGAGAATTTTATACAGCGCCTGCATCAGAAAACAGGAAAGGACAAAGCCCTGATCGAAAATGTTGTCCGATTGATCAAAAAACACAGAAATCATTTAGAAAGCTCCCAAAAGGACGTTATCGAAATCAGTAAAGCAATAGAAAAATTAAAGTAATATGGATACTTTTGACAATAATCACACCGAGCAAACCGAACAAACTGAAAATGTAAATTTCGGGACACGACTGGATCTTACCGCTCTTTTAGAGAGTGTAAACAATATTAAAAAAGAATTGGGAACGGTAATTGTCGGTCAGGAAAAAATCATTGACCAGCTTTTAGCCGCGATCCTTTCCAACGGTCACGTTTTATTGGAAGGTGTTCCGGGCGTTGCCAAAACAATTACGGCAAAATTGCTTTCCAAAACGCTGGATCTGGGTTTCAGCCGCATCCAGTTTACACCGGATTTAATGCCTTCTGATATTTTAGGAACTTCTGTTTTCGATTTGTCAAAATCGGCTTTTGAGTTTAAAAAAGGACCTGTTTTTTCAAATTTCATCCTGATTGACGAGATCAACCGTGCCCCGGCAAAAACACAGGCGGCACTTTTTGAAGTTATGGAAGAACGCCAGATAACCATTGATGGCAAAACCTATGTCCTGGATACGCCGTTTTTGGTAATTGCAACCCAAAACCCGATTGAACAGGAAGGTACCTACCGTTTACCGGAAGCACAGCTGGATCGTTTCCTTTTCAAAATCAATATTGATTACCCTAATCTGGACGAAGAAATTGCCATTATTCAACGGGAGAATGTATTGCAGGACCGAAACAAACTGGAATCGGTTAAACAGGTGGTCATTAAAAGCGATATCCTGAATTATCAGAGCCTGGTAAAACAGATTATCATCGAACAAAACCTGATCGAATACATTGCCAAAATCGTGATGAATTCCCGTGAAAATGCCTTTTTATATCTGGGTGCTTCTCCCCGTGCTTCCATTGCCATTTTAAACGCTTCGAAAGCTTTTGCTGCGCTTCGCGGACGGGATTTCGTAACGCCGGAAGACATCAAAGAAGCCGCCATACCGGTATTACAGCATCGTGTGGTCGTTACACCGGAACGTGAAATGGAAGGTATTACCAGTACCGAAATTATCCGACAGATTGTCGATACCGTTGAAATTCCGCGATAAACCTTAGTTTCGTTTTTTAATTTATACAGCAGCAGCCTTGAATTTCTTTAAAAAGTTATACCTCAACAATCTCTTTTTCTATATTCTGTTAGGAATCATAGTAAGCTTTGTGCTGGCCTATTTTTTCCCGGCCCTGTATCGTGCCTGCTGGCTGTTCCTGCTCATACTGGCTGCTTTTACCGGTATTGACATCCTGCTGTTATTCACTGCCAGACAAAACATAAAGGCCTCACGGCAAGTTCCGGAAAAACTTTCTAACGGAGACGATAACACCATTACCATAAAACTGAGAAACGACTATTCTTTTCCCGTTTCCCTGAAAATAATTGATGAAATCCCTTTTCAGTTCCAGGTTCGCGACTTTGAAGTTAACCGAAAACTGCTTAGCAGTCAAAAAGATCAGTTTCAGTATTTTTTACATCCAACGGAACGCGGAGAATATTTTTTCGGCAACCTGAATATCTATGTTGCCTCGCCTTTGCGATTAATCTCCCGCAGGTTTGCCTTCGATCAGCATCAGCAGGTTCCTGCTTATCCTTCGTTTATCCAGCTGCGCAAATATGATCTGATGGCTTTTTCCAACAACTTATTCCAGTATGGTGTCAAAAAAATACGCCGTATCGGGCATACGATGGAATTTGAACAAATCAAGGAATACGTACAGGGTGATGATATCCGGACGTTAAACTGGAAAGCCACAGCCAAAAGAAATCAGCTAATGGTCAACCAGTTCCAGGATGAAAAGTCACAGAACGTCTACATGGTGATCGATAAAGGCCGTGTGATGAAGATGCCTTTTAACGGCTTAAGTCTGCTGGATTATGCCATTAATGCCACACTGGCTTTATCAAATGTCATCTTAAAAAAACACGACAAAGCAGGAATGCTTACTTTTTCCAAAAAGATTGAAAACCGCGTTATTGCAGAGCGCCGGCAGTCGCAAATGCATCTGATCATGGAATCGCTTTACAATATCAAAACCGATTTCTTTGAAAGTGATTTCAGCCGGTTATATGTGGATATTAAGAAAAATATCAGCCAGCGAAGCCTGATTGTCCTGTATACCAATTTTGAAACACTGGATGGCTTGCACCGCCAGCTTCCATACCTTAAAGGAATTGCCAAAAGCCATTTACTGGTTGTGGTATTCTTCAACAATACCGAATTAAACGAATTAATCAATAAGAACATCACCAATGTTCAGGATGTTTACGACCAGACTATCGCTGAAAAATTTGCTTTTGAAAAGCGTCTGATTGTAAACGAACTTAAAAAATACGGTATCTATTCTGTTCTAACCCAGCCGGAACACCTAACCTTAGATACCATCAATAAATACCTGGAAATTAAATCAAGAGGAATACTATAAATAACAATTAAATTAAATCTAAACCATGAAAAAAATTTTAGCAATTACATTACTGCTACTTACAAGCGCTTCAATCCATTCTCAGATACATTTTGAAAGTGGCTACATCATTAGAAAGAACAATGAAAAAGTTTCTTGCCTGATTAAAAATTTAGACTGGAGAAACAATCCTAAAGAGATCGAATACAAATTAGGCGACAATCCGGAAATTAAAAAAGAGAATACCACTACCGTCAAAGAATTCGGATTAACCGGCCATAAAGTAAAATTTATCAGTGCTACGGTAAAACTGGATCGTTCTTCGGAAAAATTGAATTCTTTGGGCAGAGACAGAGCGCCACAGTTCAGTACCGAAAATTTATTCCTTAGAGTACTTCTTGAAGGCGATGCCAATTTATACCTTTTTGAAGATGAAAATGCTTATAAATTCTTCTACACCCATAACAATTCGGAAGTAGAACCGCTGATTTTCAAATCTTTTTTAAATACAAATTTAGAAATAGACACTAATGACCAGTACAAGCAGCAATTGTGGATGGATTTAAAATGCGAGGGTATCAGCATGAAAGATGTGAACGTACTGAAATATGAAAAAAACAGCTTAATTTCTTTCTTTGAAAAATACAACAAATGTAAAAACCCTGCTGCAGCAGAAGCTACAAGCTTTAAAGAAGAAATTGTACGACCAAATCCTTTCCATATGTCAATCAGACTTGGTTTAAGCAATTCCATCCTTAAAACGGAAAGTATTGCCACGCAATATGGTTATCCGAATATTGACTTTGGAAGCAAAATTTCGATCCGGATCGGGGCTGAATTTGAATATGTATTGCCATTATACCGTAACAAATGGTCCATTATAGCAGAACCTAGTTACCAGTCGTATAAATCGGATGCTACAACAGCAGACGGAAATCATACTGTAGATTACAAATCTTTTGACATTCCGGTTGGTGTGCGTTATTATTTATTCTTAAACGATGACTCTAAAATGTTCTTCAATGGAGTATTCAGTTATAATATCGATTTAGGATCGAAATTAAACTATACGATTTTCAGAAGACCATTGGAAGCAGACGTTAAACCGGACTATAATTTTGCCATCGGTGTGGGATACAAATTTAAAGACCGATACAGCTTTGAGCTGCGATATGCCTTAAATCGTGACTTAACCAATGAAGACCGTGTTTGGGAGAACAAATTCAACTCAACCTCTTTTATTTTAGGATATAAATTATTCTAAAAAATACTATCCTATAAAAGATACCTGTTATTCCTCCGGGTATCTTTTTTTATGAAAATCCTTACTTTACAATAACTGTATGTAAAAAAATATCATTTTGTGATTTTTTTAGTCTTAAAAATCAAAATATAGTTAAATTTACCATCCATTTAAGTGACCAGGCATTGAAACAAATAAGCAGTATTCAGAATCCTTTTATCAAGTCTTTAGTACAATTACAGGAAAAAGCAAAAGCACGAAAGCAATCCGGAACCTTCCTTATTGAAGGGCAAAGAGAGATCATGCTGGCTCAGAAAGGCGGTTATGCAATACAGACGGTACTGTTTCTGCCCGACATTATCACTCCGGAAGAAATCTACCGGCTAACCCATACGGATATCGAGATTATTGAAATCTCCAGAGAGGTGTACCAAAAACTGGCCTACCGCGACACTACCGAAGGTATTATTGCTATTGCCGAATCTAAAAATCTGGCTTTATCCGCTTTAAAATTAAAAAAGAACCCGTTGATTCTTGTGGCGGAAGCGCCTGAAAAACCGGGAAATATCGGTGCTCTTTTGCGCACAGCAGATGCAGCCAATCTTGACGCCGTTATTATCGCCAATCCCAAAAGCGATCTATACAACCCGAACATCGTTCGCTCCAGTGTGGGCTGTTTGTTTACAAGACAGATCGCTACCGGAACGACAGCAGAAGTAATTGCTTTTTTGCAGGAAAAAAATATTGCCATATATTGTGCTACCCTGCAGGATTCCACTTCCTATCATACCCAGGATTTCACCACGGCAACCGCGTTAGTTGTGGGAACAGAAGCAACCGGTCTTACCGATGACTGGCGAAACGCCAGCAAGCAAAACATTATCATCCCGATGCAGGGAGAAATTGACTCTATGAATGTATCCGTTGCTGCTGCCATTCTCATTTTTGAGGCCAAAAGACAACGAGGATTTAATATTGAATAAAAAAATTAACCATTTACTATGAATAGATTTTTCTTTTTACTGTTAACAAGCTTTTCGATTGGTGCCCAGATTACGACACCTGAAATCGACGAATTGGTAGACAAAACACTTACAACTTTCGATGTACCCGGAATTGCCGTAGCTGTAGTAAAAGACGGAAAAATAATCCATTCTAAAGGATATGGTGTCAAATCCATCATTACCAAAGAAAAGGTAGATGAAAATACCCTTTTTGGTATTGCCTCAAACAGTAAAGCTTTTACCAGTGCCGCTTTGGCAATCCTGGTAGATGAAAAAAAACTGGACTGGGATGACAAGGTCAAAAAATACATCCCGGAATTTAAAATGTATAACGATTATGTGACCAATGAATTCACCATTCTGGATTTGTTGACACACCGCAGCGGTTTAGGCCTTGGCGCAGGCGATTTGATGATCTGGCCGGACGGTCATAATTTTACGCCTCAGGATATCGTGAACAACATCCAGTACCTGAAGCCGGTTTCCGGTTTCCGTACAAAATACGATTACGACAACCTGTTATATGTTATTGCCGGAGAAGTCATTGAAAAAATAAGCGGGCAAACCTGGGCGGAATTCATAGAACAACGCATCATGAAACCCCTTGCCATGAACAACAGTGTGGGTACCTGGTCCCGGTTAAAGGACACCACCAACACGATAGTTCCCCATGTGCCTATTGACGGAAAACTACAGGTGATCAAACGCTATAAAAGCCCGATACTGGACGCTGCAGGCGGAATTTATTCCAGCGTGAACGACATGAGCAAATGGGCTATGGTACAATTGCAAAAAGGGAAATACGGCCCGAATAAAGAAAAGCAATTGTTCAGCGAAAAAGAACACACCGAGATGTGGACGCCGCAAACCATTTTACCCAATAATACCACGCCTCCTTACAATACTTTATTCAAAGCCTACGGTTTGGGCTGGCAGTTAAACGACGTAAAAGGAAAATTACAGGCTTCCCATACGGGCGGACTGGAAGGTATTGTAACCCAGGTTACCTTAATTCCGGAATTACAGCTTGGCATTATCGTATTCACAAACCAGCAATCCGGTGCAGCTTTCAATGCGATTACCAACACTATTAAAGACAGCTATCTCGGCATTCCCTATATTGACTACGTGACCAAATACAGCCATCAGAAAATGTCCAGCGAAGCCGAAGCGGATAAAGTAACCGATGAAGTATGGAGTACTGTCGTAAAAAACAAAAAAGACAAAAAGATCAAAATCGATGATAAAAAGCTCATCGGTACCTATAAAGACAACTGGCTGGGTGAAATTTCGATTGAGAAGAAAGACGGAAAACTATGTTTTATCTCCAAACGCTCTCCTCAGTTATCCGGTGAAATATTCTTTTATAAAGACAATACTTTTGCCGTGAAATGGTTTAACCGCTATTTCCATGCCGATGCTTTCATGTACCTGACTTTCGATAAAAACGGGCAATTAAACAACATTAAGATGGATGCCATATCGCCGTTAACCGATTTCAGTTACGATTTCCAGGATTTAGACTTTAACCGTATCAAATAACACCAAAGCACTCTTTTCAGGGTGCTTTTTTATTCCTTCAGGCTTTAACGTATTTTATCGAACAATCGGAGTTTCCCTCTTGCAAAAGTCAATTCTTTACATTAAATTTAGGAATTGAATGAATTGTTATGACAGAGATTGATTTAGAACAAGAAAATAAAGCCATCGCCCGCGAATACAAGGAACTTCTTCGCATTAGTTACCAAACCCTTACCGAAGAAGACAAAAAACTGATACGCAAGGCTTTTGACGTTGCTGTTGATGCCCATAAAGACCAGCGTCGCAAATCGGGAGAAGCCTATATCTTCCACCCTATTGCCGTTGCTAAAATTGTGGCCTCCGAAATCGGTCTGGGTGCCACTTCCATTGCCGCTGCTTTAATGCATGATGTAGTTGAAGACACAGACATTACCGTTGCCGATATCGAAAAGATGTTCAATCCGAAAATTGCCAAAATTGTTGACGGATTAACCAAAATAGCAAAAGTAAAAACCGATCAGGAAATTTCGATGCAGGCGGAGAATTTCCGTAAGATGCTGCTGACCTTAAACGATGATGTCCGGGTAATTTTAATCAAAATTGCCGACCGTTTGCACAACATGCAAACAATGGAAAGCATGGTCGATTACAAACAGGCCAAGATCGCTTCCGAAACCCTGTACATATACGCCCCTTTAGCGCACCGTTTAGGACTTTACAACATCAAAACCCAGCTTGAGGATTTAGGACTAAAATATACCGAACCGGATGTTTACATGGATATTGTAAGCAAAATGAAGGAAACCAAAGAAGAACAGGAAGCCTATATCAAGTCCATTTCCGAGATCCTGAAAAAATCCTTAGACGAAGAAGGAATAGAATACACGATGAAAGGCCGTCCCAAATCCATTTACTCCATCCGGAGAAAAATGCTGGTTCAGGGCGTTACCTTCGATGAAGTATACGACAAATTCGCCCTGAGAATCATCTACAGATCCAAACCACAGGAAGAGAAATTCCTGGCCTGGAAAATCTATTCCATAGTGACCGATCACTACCGCCCGAGCCCGAGCCGTTTGCGTGACTGGATTTCTTCTCCCAAATCAACGGGATATGAAGCCCTGCACATTACCGTGATGGGGCCAAAAGGCCGCTGGGTGGAAATTCAGGTGCGAAGCGAACGTATGGATGAAATCGCCGAAAAAGGATATGCAGCCCATTACAAATACAAACAGGGCGCTACGGAAGAAAACGGGTTGGACGTTTGGCTAAACCAGCTGAAAGAAGCACTCGAAAATTCCGAAACCAATGCTGTTGATTTTGTAGAAGACTTCAAACTCAACCTGTATTCCAAGGAAATATACATTTTTACGCCAAAAGGAGAAATCAAATCCCTGCCCAAAGGCGCCACTTCGCTTGACTTTGCTTTCAGCATTCACTCCGAAGTGGGCATTCACACCCGTGGTACCCGGGTTAACGGTAAATTAGTACCGCTCAATCACGTATTAAACAGCGGTGACCAGGTAGAGATCATCACCTCGCCGAACCAGAAACCCAGCCCGAACTGGCTGGACTATGTGACCACATCGCGCGCCCGTAATAAAATTAAAAACGTACTCAACGAGAGTACCAAAAAAATTGCCGAAGACGGAAAAGAATTACTAACCCGAAAATTGAGACATTTAAAGATTGCTTTAAACGAGTCCTCAATCAACGAACTGGTAAACTACTTCAAACTGCAAACCAGTCTGGATCTCTTTTACCGTGTGGGTGCCGGATTAATAGACAACCAGCAGCTCAAAGATTTTGCGGCACAAAAGAACAATACGTTAATCAACTTTTTCAAAAACAAAATCAAGCGTTCGCCTAATGTTCCGTCTGAACAAATACACCGCAACGAGATCATCAAAAACTATGACCTTTTAGTTTTTGGAAAAGAACAGGATAAATTAGATTACAAACTGTCCACCTGCTGCAACCCTATTCCGGGTGATGATGTATTTGGCTTTATCACCATTAACGAAGGTATCAAGGTTCACCGGAAAGACTGCCCGAATGCCATCAGTCTGCAATCCAATTTTGCCTACAGGATTATTCCGGCCAAATGGATTGATTCGTCACAGGAAGAATTTAAAGCCGTGATCAAGATCACCGGTATGGACACTTTAGGACTAACCAATGAGCTGACAAAAGTTATCTCCAACCAGATGCACGTGAACATCCAGAGCATTGCGCTGAGCGGAGAAGCCGGAATATTCAACGGACAGGTTACCGTTGTGGTACAAAACAATACCATCCTGAAAAAATTAATTGACAATATTAAGAAAATAGACGGTATTGAAAAGGTAACACGCGTCCACAAAAATTAAACTACAAAACGATTCGTATTCTTAAAATAAACACCTGGATTCAACACCAGGTGTTTATTTTTATGATTACGCCTTCCGGTTTCGTTAATAAAAAACTAAAATTTTCACCTCAGTCAACATTACTTTACGAAAACTTTAATCTCCAAAAAATAAAACTTATCTTTGCGGGTATTTCATATTAAACCATAATGGAAAATAATAAAAATCAAGAAATTGTAAAAAACGTATTCACGAAATATCTTGAAGAAAAAGGGCATCGCAAGACGCCTGAGCGCTATGCTATCTTACAGGAAATTTACGACAGTGCCGAGCATTTTGACATTGAATCGTTATACATCAAAATGAAAAATAAAAATTATCGTGTGAGCAGAGCAACGCTTTACAACACGATCGAATTATTATTGGAATGCGGTTTAGTGAGAAGACATCAGTTTGGACAAAATCAGGCACATTACGAAAAATCGTATTTTGACAAACAGCACGATCATATCATCATGACCGATACCGGTGAAGTGATCGAATTCTGTGATCCAAGAATACAGACGATTAAAAAAACCATCGAAGAAATTTTTAATATTGAAATCCACAACCATTCTTTATACCTGTATGGTCAGAAAAAGAAACATACGGAAGAATAATTTTTTCACACGCATACGACAAATAACTATATAAACACAAAACAACAAACAACAACGGAATGACTGTAGATTTGCTACTAGGATTACAGTGGGGAGACGAAGGAAAAGGAAAGATCGTTGACGTACTCACTTCAAAATACGACATTATTGCTCGTTTTCAAGGCGGACCAAACGCCGGACACACATTAGAATTTGACGGAATTAAACACGTTTTGAGAACCATCCCTTCCGGGATTTTTCACCAGAACTCCATTAACATTATCGGAAACGGTGTTGTTATTGATCCTGTCGTTTTCCAAAAAGAACTGGAAGGTCTGGAAAAATTCAACATGGATATCAAATCCAGATTGATTATCTCCAGAAAAGCACATTTAATTTTACCAACACACCGTTTACTGGATGCTGCTTCGGAAGCCTCAAAAGGTAAGGCCAAAATCGGTTCCACCCTAAAAGGGATCGGACCGACCTATATGGACAAAACCGGAAGAAACGGATTAAGAGTAGGTGATATTGAATTGGCAGATTTTAAAGAACGTTACCGGACTTTAGCAGACAAGCACGAAGCGATGATTTCGTTCTATGATGTAGACATGCAGTACAACCTTCAGGAACTGGAAGACGAGTTCTTCGAAGCGGTTAAAGTATTACAGACACTAACTTTTGTGGACAGTGAGGAATACCTGAACAAAGCCATGAAAGAAGGAAAATCCATTTTGGCTGAAGGCGCTCAGGGATCACTTCTGGATATTGATTTCGGAACGTACCCGTTTGTAACGTCTTCCAATACTACTGCTGCCGGAGCCTGTACCGGATTAGGAATTGCTCCTAACAAGGTAAAAGATGTTTTCGGTATCTTCAAAGCCTATACAACCCGTGTTGGTAGCGGACCTTTCCCGACAGAACTTCATGACGAAATCGGTCAGACAATGGCCAGAGTTGGTAATGAATTCGGTTCGGTAACCGGAAGAGCACGTCGTTGCGGATGGTTAGACCTGGTAGCTTTAAAATATGCCGTTCAGGTAAACGGGGTTACCCAGTTATACATGATGAAAGGCGATGTACTTTCCGGATTTGACACCTTGAAAGTATGTACCGGATACAACTACAAAGGCGAAGTAATCGACCATTTACCTTACAACATCGAACCGGAAAACGTAACACCGGTATATGTTGAGAAAAAAGGATGGAAAGCAGACCTGACCGGAATGACTTCATACAAAGAATTACCATCAGAATTAAAAGAATATATTGAGTTTATAGAGAAAGAGGTTGAAGTTCCTATTAAAGTGATTTCGGTAGGACCGGACAGAACCCAGACAATTCATAAATAATCCATAAAAACGCTCTCATCCGGGAGCGTTTTTACTTTTTAACCCTTCTTTATTTATTTAATAAATTATTCTTAATTAAAAATCCTATTCGTAGATTTTACTTAAATTTGGCACAAAATTTCACACTTTGAAGCAATTATTTTTATTCCTTATAAGTTTCAGCTTTTTGTGCACAACGGTTACTGCACAGCAAAAAAAAACCATCCAGATCATCCATACTGATTTTACCGACAGTAATCAGAATGAAATACCGGGTGCTTCAATTCTTACAGGAAATGTTCAGGTGGAACACGATGGTGTTTTGATTAACTGCAACAAACTCTACTTCTTCAAAGATCAGAATTATGCCAAAGCCTTTGGTAATGTGGTTATGAACCAGGGGGATACCATTTATATGAACAGCCGTTATGCCGAATACAACGGCAATGAAAAGTTCGCCTATGCTTCGGGCGATGTTTCACTGCGCTCTCCGGAATCTACCTTAACAACCGACACCTTAAATTTTGACCGGAATACCCAGCAGGCATTTTACAACTCTTACGGAACGATTATCAACAAGGAAAATACCCTGAAAAGTAAATCCGGACGTTATTATTTAAACGAAAAGAAATACCAGTTCCTTACCGCTGTTACCGTAACCAATCCGCAATGCGTCATCAAATCCAATCACCTGGACTTTTTCGACAATTCCGGGCATGCCTATGTTTTCGGGCCTTCTACGATTACCAGCAAAGAAAATGTCATCTATACCGAAAGGGGATTTTATGACACCAAAAAAGATATTGCCACTTTAACCAAAAATTCCACGATAAAATACAACAACCGACTCATCAAAGGCGATAAGATATTTTATGACCGGAAACGGGAATTTTCTTCTGCCACCGATAATGTCAAGATTACCGATACCATTAACAAAATGATCATCAAAGGTCATTATGCGGAAGTCTACAAAAACCAGGATTCCATGTTTATCACAAAACGGGCCATTGCATCCAGTTTTGTTGAAAACGATTCGGTTTACATTCACGCCAAAAAGCTGATGATTACCGGAAAACAGGGAGAACGTATCATTCGCGGTTTCAGCAATGCCCGTATTTACAAAACGGATATGAGCGGAAAATGCGACTCTATTCATTCCAACCAGAAAAAAGGATTAACCCAGATGATCGGAAGACCGGTTCTCTGGAACAATGAAAACCAGATGACCGGTGATGTAATTCATCTTATCGGAAACAACCAAACCGAAAAACTGGATTCCCTGAAAGTATTGAATAATGCTTTTATTGTCCAGAAAGACACCCTTGGCACCGGATACAACCAGGTTAAAGGACAGGATCTGTTCGGCAAATTCAAAGACAACAAACTTTCCACTGTTGATTTAATCAAAAACACGGAAAAGATATACTACATGTATAACGACAAAAACGAGCTGGAAATGATCGACAAAGGCGTAAGCAGTAAAATACACCTGGAACTCGAAGACAACAAGATCGTTTCCATGACTTCCATTGTTAATCCGGAGAGCGAAAGCTACCCACCCGACCTGTTTCCGGAAAATGCCCGGAAATTAAGAGGATTCGTGTGGCGCGGAGACGAGCGGATAAAATCGAAAGAAGAGATCTTTCCACCGGAAGAGAATCTCATCGATGAAAAGATTCAGAAACAAAGTGCTGCCAAGGATCTGGAAAATGAAACACCGATGGAAGCCCGTAAAGAAACGCTTGAATATGGCAAACCGGTAAAAAAAGAGAACGCCAAAACAACGAAGAAGACGAAGAAATAAACCAGCAATTGCGGTTTCAAAAATCGCAGCTGACAATGCAAGAGTATCATGATTAAAGATTTCCATAAATACCAGGCACAAACCTCTCCCTATCCATTGGGAATGGAAGTGTCCCACGCCAAAGGTGCTTACATTTACGACACCAGCGGAAAAAAATATTTAGATTTCGTAGCCGGCGTTTCGGCCTGCACATTAGGACACCAGCATCCGCGCGTAACCAACGCCATTAAAGACCAGCTGGACAAATATGCCCACGTAATGGTTTATGGAGAATATGCACAGGATCCTGCTGTTGCTTTATGCAAATTGCTGGCAGCAAACATGCCGGAACAGCTTAACAAAACATACCTGGTTAACTCCGGAACGGAAGCCACCGAAGGCGCTTTAAAGCTGGCCCGGCGGGTAACCGGAAGAAGCCAGCTTATTTCCTGTTTTAACGCATACCACGGGAATACGATGGGTTCGATGAGCGTTATGGGATTTGAGGAACGCAAACAGGTTTTCAGACCTTTAATTCCGGATGTGGATTTCATCACCTTTAACAACGAAGAAGACCTGCAAAAAATAACCACCAAAACTGCCGGAATCATCCTGGAAACCATTCAGGGTGGTGCCGGATTCATACAGCCTTATGACGGATTCCTGAAAAAAGTCCGCGAACGTTGTGATGAAGTTGGTGCGATGATGATACTGGACGAGATCCAGCCCGGTTTCGGAAGAACCGGAAAACTGTTCGGCTTTCAAAACTACGATATCGTTCCGGATATTGTGGTAATGGGCAAAGGTATGGGCGGCGGAATGCCTGTGGGCGCTTTTACAGCCAATGAAAAACACATGGACCTGCTGAGCCATGATCCTAAACTGGGACACATCACCACTTTTGGCGGGCATCCGGTAATTGCCGCTGCCTGTCTGGCAACCTTACAGGAACTGGTGGAAACCGACCTTATGGAACAGGCACTCGAAAAAGAAAAACTTTTCAGAAAACTACTGGTACATCCGCTTATCAAAGAAATTCGCGGAGAGGGCTTAATGCTGGCTCCCATGACAGAAAGTCCTGAAATTACCAATAAAATTATCTTTAAATGTCAGGAAAAAGGACTGATCTTATTCTGGTTATTGTTTGAAGGCTGCGCTATTCGCATTACTCCTCCGTTAACCCTTACAAATGCTGAAATAGAAGAAGGGTGTGGCATCATTATTGAAGCTATGAATGAAGTAATGAACGAAGGCTAGAGAACACGGTAAAAAACAAATAATTGTTAATTAAATTGTTCACAACAAATAGCTTTCATTTCTAAAAAGCAAATAAACCTTTCCTAATTTTAATAAGGATAATTTAAACAAAAGGAGTATGAATTTGAGTCACGAGGAAGAAGAAAATAGTTTATCCTTATCAAAGTTCGAATCAATGTTGAAAACCAACAAGGTATTCTTCTTTGACTCCGAAGAGTTTGAAGATATCATTCTTCATTATCTCGATACGGGTAAAATTAATTTAGCCAAAAAAGCCCTTAAACTAGGCTTGGAGCAGCACCCAAAATCCACCGGTTTAAAACTGGTTCAGGTAGAACTTTTAGTTTTTGACGACAAACTTGAAATAGCCGAAAAATTATTAAACGATTTGTATGCTATTGAACCGACCAACGAAGAAATCTACATTCAGAAAGCCAACATTTATTCCAAAAAAGATCAGCACGACAAAGCCGTTGAACTTTTAAAAGTCGCCCTTAAATATACCGATGATTATGCGGATGTCTATTCGCTGATTGGTATGGAGTACCTGTTCATGGACGATCTGGAAATGGCAAAAGAGAACTTCATTAAATGTCTTGAAAACGACACAGAAGACCATTCTGCCTTATACAATGTCGTGTACTGTTTTGATTTCCTGGATCAGAACGAAGACGCTATAAATTTCTTAAACGGGTTTATTGACCGCAATCCGTACAGCGAAGTGGCATGGCACCAGCTCGGACGTCAGTATTACACCGTAAAAAATTATGAACAGGCCGTTCGTGCCTTTGATTATGCCACCCTGATTGACGATAGTTTTCTGGGTGCTTATTTAGAAAAGGCAAAAGCTCTGGAAAAATTAAAAAAATACCAGGAGGCCATCGATTGCTATAACATTACCATGGAGCTTGACGATCCTACTTCCTTTGCCCTGTTGCGCATTGGAAAATGTCACGAGCGTCTTGGCAATACCGATATTGCTTTACAGTTTTACCTGAAAACGGTACATGAAGATCCGTTATTGGATAAAGCCTGGATTGCGATCACCGATTTTTATATCCGTCAGAAAAATTTCCAGAAAGCGCTGTACTATGTTAACAAAGCTATTGGAATTGACAACGAGAACAAATTGTACTGGAAACGCTACGGGGCGATCAACAAACAATTAAGCTTCTTTGAAGAGGCCGAATACGGCTACCGAAAAGCGGTTGAGTTTGGCGATTACCAGTTAGACACCTGGTTGTTCTGGGTAGACATCCTTCAGTTTTTAGGAGAATTTGAAAGTGCTGTACAAACCTTATTACAGGCTTCCGAATATTTCCCGGAAGAATATGAAGTAGAATACCGTCTTGCCGGATTATACTATATGCTGCACGACGAGGCAAAAGGAAAAGTTCACCTTAGCAACGGTTTGCGCTTAAACTTCAACAACCGCACTGTATTGGAAGAACTGTTCCCGGTGGTGTGGAACACAAAAACAATACAATCTCAAATAGAGAAGTATCAGAAATTAAACGGATAATCCGGTTCCAAATACCACTTTTTCCTATTATCTTTACGGTTAATTATTGTATTAATTGACCGTTTTTTTATTATGAAAAAATTAAAGAAAAGGAGATTTGGATTGCTCGGAAAGAATATCAGCTATTCTTTTTCAAAAAAATACTTTACCGAAAAATTTTCAGTTTCCGGATTAGAGAATTGCAGTTATACCAATTTTGATGCTGAAACCATCAATGACTTCCCGGCCATCGTTTCCGGTACAAAAAACCTGAAAGGAATGAACGTTACCATTCCTTATAAAGAAGCCGTTATTCCTTTTCTGAAAAAAACATCCAAAAATGCCACCCTTATCGGCGCTGTCAACACCATACGGTTCAACAAAAAAGGAGAAGCAAAAGGATACAATACCGATTTTTACGGTTTTAAAAAATCGCTAAAACCCTTACTGAAAAAACACCATAAAAAAGCATTGATCTTAGGAACCGGCGGCGCCAGTAAAGCCATTGCTTTTGCGCTGCAGAAATTAAAAATAGAATACGATTTTGTTTCCCGCAATGCATCGGAATGCGAGTTTTCCTATTCCGAGCTGAATCAGGATGTTTTTAACGAATACCAGATTATCATCAACACCACACCACTGGGCACTTTCCCGAATATTAAGGATTGTCCGGAACTGGATTATACGCTTTTTACCGATAAGCACATCGCTTTCGATCTGGTCTACAATCCGGAAGAAACCGAATTCCTGCGTCTTGCAAAAGAACAGGGCGCCAAAACCAAAAACGGTTACGACATGCTGGTCTTTCAGGCAGAAAAGGCCTGGGAAATCTGGAATAACAAATAAAACAAAAGGCTGTCCGGACAGCCTTTTGTTTTATACGGCTGTCACGGTCCGGTTAACGCCTCTGCCCAGCATTCCTTTTATAGTCTCCTGATAGTCATCATCTTCCAAAAGCACGAAAAATAAGGCGTTATTCTGCTATTTAAACAGAAAAATAAGCACTTTTAGGTAACTTTCTTTTGAATTATCCACTTGCTTTTAGTATCTTTCCACTCAATTTATGTTAAACTTAAGCATTTCAACAATGTTAGAAGAAAAGAATGATAACCTGCCGGAGGCAGATGGACAGGAACAAATTACAAACGAGGAAAACGTTCCTACCGTAAATCAATCCGCAATTGAAGCGATTGAAAGTACGAATGCAGAAGAAAGCGAAGACGCTTCTATTTCTGAAGGACACGATATCCCAATGCTCAACTATGAAGCAATGTCAATGGAAGAATTGACAGCGGAACTTGAAAAATTAGTTTCGAATGAGAAAGTAATGTCCATCAGAAATCACGTCGAAGAGATCCGTAAAGATTTTATGGCGAAATACACGCATTTTATTGATGAGAAGCGTGACGAACACAGCCATGACAACAATGGAGATGTTTCGGATTTCGATTATCACTTTCCTTTAAAGAACAAATTCGACAATATCTACAATAAATACCGGGATTTTAAAAATCAGCACTTCAAACAGCTGCAAAACAATTTAAAAGGCAATCTTGATAACCGTCTTGCAATTATTGAAGAACTAAAAAGCCTGATCGACAATCCTGCCGAAAGCATTCAGGAAACTTTAAAAACAGTTAATGAACTGCGTGAGCGCTGGAAAAACGCCGGACCAATACCACGGGACAAATATAACCACGTTTGGAACAACTTCCATTTTCATATTGAGCGTTTTTACGATCACCTGCATCTGGACAGAGAAGCCCGCGACCTGGATTTCAAACACAATCTGGAGCAAAAACAGAAAATCATTGCCCGTGTTGAAGAACTGGTTAATGAAAGTGATGTTTCCAAAGCATTCCGTGAATTACAATCGTTACACAAAATCTGGAAAGAGGAAATCGGACCGGTATCGCGTGAGCACCGTGAAGAATTATGGAACAAGTTTAGCGACTTAACCAAACAACTACACGACAAACGGGAAGCCTTATTAGCGAAGGCAAAAGAAAAAGAAGAAGAAAACCTGATCAGGAAAAGAGAAATTATCGCTCAGATTGACGGTATCGCTAACGAAAAGATAACAGCACACAGTGCCTGGCAGGGTCAGATTGACAAAATAGAAAGCCTGAGAGCCGCTTTCTTCCAAACCGGAAAAGTTCCGCTGGAAGTAAACGAAGACACCTGGGCGGCTTTTAAAAACGCCGTACGCAATTTTAACGCTCAGAAGAATTCTTTCTACAAAGACATTAAAAAAGACCAGCAGGACAACCTGAATAAAAAACTGGCTTTAGTGGAAAAAGCGAATGCCTTGAAAGAAAATGAAGATTTCAACGCTACGACGCCAATCATGAAACAGATCCAGGAAGACTGGAAAAAAATAGGTCATGTGCCTAGAAAATACTCCGACAGCGTATGGAAAGATTTTAAAGATGCCTGCAATCATTATTTTGACCGCCTGCACGCCAAACGCAACGAAGCAAACTCCGAAGAGATTGAAGCTTTTGATAAGAAAAAAGACTATCTGGAAAGCCTGAAAGACTTCCAGCTAAGCGGTGAACACAAAACCGATCTGGACGCTATCAAATTACACATAGAGAACTGGAAAACTTTTGGAAAAGTACCGCATGCCCGCAGACATATCGAAGGCAAGTTCAACAAAATACTGGATGCCCTGTTTGACAAATTAAGCTTATCTAAAAAAGAAGCGGAAATGGTTAAATTCAACAACCGTTTGGAGCAGCTGGCAGAAAGTGACGATTCCAGAAAATTAGAGAATGAGCAGATCTTCATTATGCGTAAGATTGATGAAGTACAAGGCGAAATTTTCCAATTGGAAAATAACATCCAGTTTATCTCGAATGCCAAAGCCGACAATCCATTTGTAAAAGAAGTTTACAAAAACATCGACCGCCACAAGGAAGAATTAAAAACCTGGAAAGACAAGCTGAAACAAATCAGAAGCCTGAAACAGGAATAAAACAAAAAGCCGGATATTAATCCGGCTTTTTTATTTCACAACCTTATTTCCCGCCATTCCGTCCGTTTTCTTTTCCGTTAGCATTACCGTCAGCAAAACGTATAAAAACAATCGTACCGGAACCGTAAACAACCACAAATAAAAAAGCCGCTTTAAAAAAGCGGCTTTTTTTATGATATGACAACTATTATTAGTTTAGTCTATTTTGAAACGTTTTCTATCGTTTTCGTTTAAGTAAATCTTACGTAAACGGATCGATTTTGGCGTAACTTCAACATACTCATCTTTCTGGATATACTCCAAAGCTTCTTCTAATGAGAATTTGATAGCAGGAATGATTCTTGCTTTATCATCTGCTCCTGAAGAACGTACGTTTGTTAATTTTTTCGTTTTGGTAACGTTAACAACCATATCATCACCACGGGAGTTTTCACCAATTACCTGTCCTTCATAGATATCCTCGTTAGGATCTACGAAAAACTTACCTCTGTCCTGTAATTTATCGATAGAATAAGGAATTGCTTTTCCGTTCTCCATAGAGATCAAAGATCCGTTTGTACGTCCAGGAATCTCTCCTTTGAATGGTTGGTATTCCAGGAAACGGTGTGACATAATTGCTTCACCGGCAGTAGCTGTAAGCAATTGATTTCTCAATCCGATAATACCACGGGATGGAATATTGAATTTAATGATCATACGCTCCCCTTTTGGCTCCATGCTTAACATTTCACCTTTACGAACCGTTACAAATTCTACCGCTCTACCGGAAACGTTTTCTGGTAAGTCGATTGTTAATTCCTCGATCGGCTCACATTTAGCACCATCAATTTCTTTGATGATTACCTGTGGCTGACCAATTTGTAATTCATATCCTTCACGACGCATTGTTTCAATCAATACAGACAAGTGCAATACACCACGACCGAAAACTAAAAATTTATCGGCACTGTCTGTTTCATTAACACGAAGTGCTAAGTTTTTCTCTAATTCTCTGTTTAATCTGTCTTTAATGTGACGGGAAGTTACAAACTTACCTTCTTTACCAAAGAACGGAGAGTCATTAATTGTGAACAACATACTCATTGTTGGCTCATCAATTGTAATAGACGCTAAAGCTTCCGGATTTTCAAAATCAGCAACAGTATCACCAATTTCAAATCCTTCAAGACCTACGATAGCACAAATATCTCCTGCCACTACCTGCTCTACTTTCTTTCTTCCGATTCCTTCAAAAACGTGTAATTCTTTAATTTTAGATTTGATAATCTTACCATCTCTTTTCACTAAAGATATATTCATTCCTTCTTTTAATTCTCCTCTTTGTAAACGACCGATAGCGATACGTCCTGTAAAGTTAGAGAAATCCAAAGAAGTGATTAACATCTGCGGAGTACCTTCAGATACTTTCGGGCTTGGAACGTGCTCCAAAACCATATCCAATAAAGGCTCAATGTTTTCAGTCTGATTTCTGAAGTCGGTTGACATCCAGTTATTCTTTGCAGAACCATAAACTGTAGGGAAGTCTAACTGCCATTCCTCAGCTCCTAATTCAAACATCAAGTCAAATACTTTTTCATGAACTTCTTCCGGAGTACAATTCTCTTTATCAACTTTGTTAACTACCACACATGGTTTTAAACCTAAATCGATTGCTTTCTGCAATACGAAACGAGTTTGCGGCATTGGTCCTTCAAAAGCATCCACCAATAACAACACACCATCCGCCATATTTAATACACGTTCTACCTCACCACCAAAATCCGCGTGGCCTGGAGTATCGATAATATTAATTTTGGTTCCTTTATAGGTAACGGATACGTTTTTAGAAGTGATGGTAATTCCTCTTTCACGTTCTAAATCGTTGTTGTCAAGAATTAAATCTCCTGTGTTCTCGTTTTCACGGAACAACTGACAGTGATACATAATTTTGTCAACCAATGTTGTTTTACCGTGGTCAACGTGAGCGATAATTGCAATGTTTCTAATAGAAGTCATAAATAATTTTTGTGGGTGCGAAATTACAATTTATTTTTTATATAAACACACTAATTTTTAAGCAGTTAGCAAAAAATAACAAAATGATAACAACAAAAAAAGCCCTCATGAAAGAGAGCTTAGTTATATTTCTGTCTAAACAACCTTATGCTAATTTAGCAACGTGCTTAGTTAATTTTGATTTTAAGTTAGAAGCTTTATTATCATGGATAATATTCTTCTTAGCTAATTTATCAATCATTGATACTACAGCAGACAACTTAGCAGAAGCCTCTGATTTATCAGTTGCAAGACGCAAAGCTTTGATTGCGTTACGAGTTGTTTTATGTTGGTATCTATTTAATACTCTTTTCTTTTCGTTGCTTCTGATTCTTTTTAAAGCTGACTTATGATTTGCCATTTTCTTAAATTGATTTAAGTCTTTTTACATTTCTTTTTTTCGTAGTCCGTAGGGGAATCGAACCCCTGTTACCAGGATGAAAACCTGGCGTCCTAACCCCTAGACGAACGGACCATTTTGTTTCAATAAATTTCGTATTAACCGCGTAATACTTTCGTAGTCCGTAGGGGAATCGAACCCCTGTTACCAGGATGAAAACCTGGCGTCCTAACCCCTAGACGAACGGACCGTAATCTCAATAAAAACCGTATTAATCGCTTAATACTTTTTTGTAGTCCGTAGGGGAATCGAACCCCTGTTACCAGGATGAAAACCTGGCGTCCTAACCCCTAGACGAACGGACCTTTATTGCTTTATTGCGGATGCAAAAGTACAACATTTTTCCAATCTCGCAAGAACAACTTTATTTTTTTTTACTTTTTTTTCACTTTTTTTCTAATAAGCCTTGGCAAACAGCACTCTACCTTTTGAAGGAGAACCTGTAAAAACACAAATTCCTTCCTCTTCTTTACGATCTAACGCGATACAACGTATTGTTGCCTTCGTAAGTTCTTTAATGCGTTCTTCGGTAGCAGCTGTCCCATCCCAGTGTGCAGACACGAATCCGCCCTTGTTTTCAAGAACCTCTTTAAACTCCTCAAAACTGCTCACTTCCGTGATATGCGTATCTCTGTAATTCAGGGAACGGGTAAACATTTCCTCCTGGATTGTCTCCAACAGGTTCTGTAAATACCCGGCAATACCTTCTTTAGAAACCACTTCTTTTGTTAAAGTATCCCGTCTTGCCACTTCGTAAGTTCCGTTTTCCAGATCATTCGGACCAATAGCAATACGCACCGGCACTCCTTTCAATTCGTACTCATTGAATTTCCATCCCGGTTTATGCGTCGTTCTGTCGTCATATTTAACCGAAACCTTCAATTTGCGCAATTGCTTCACCAGGTCATTAACCTGAGCGGAAATCGCCTCTAATTGCTCATCGGTTCTATGTATAGGCACAATCACCACCTGGATAGGCGCTAAATTTGGCGGTAAAACCAATCCGTTATCATCGGAATGCGTCATTACCAAAGCCCCCATTAAACGGGTCGAAACCCCCCATGAAGTACCCCAAACGTGCTCCAGCTTTCCTTCGGCATTTGAAAACTTAACATCAAAAGCTTTAGCAAAATTCTGTCCTAAGAAATGGGAAGTTCCTGCCTGTAACGCTTTTCCATCCTGCATTAAAGCTTCAATACAATAGGTTTCTTCTGCTCCTGCAAAACGTTCTGTTTCCGTTTTCACTCCTTTCACAACCGGAATGGCCATAAAGTTCTCTACAAAATCAGCATACACATCCATCATCTGTACTGATTCTGCCAGCGCTTCCTGTTTGGTAGCATGAGCGGTATGCCCTTCCTGCCATAAAAACTCTGCCGTACGCAAAAACAAACGGGTTCTCATTTCCCAACGCACCACATTTGCCCATTGGTTTATCAATAACGGTAAGTCACGGTACGATTGCACCCAACCTTTATAAGTACTCCAGATAATAGCTTCACTGGTAGGACGAACAATTAATTCCTCTTCCAGTTTTGCATTCGGATCTACTATTAATTTTCCTTTATTCTCAGGATCGTTAGTCAGCCTGTAATGGGTTACTATCGCGCATTCTTTCGCAAATCCTTCTGCATTTTTCTCTTCTGCTTCAAACATGCTCTTCGGAACAAACAAGGGGAAATAAGCATTCTGGTGTCCAGTCTCTTTAAACATTCTGTCTAATTCTGCTTGCATTTTTTCCCATATAGCATAACCGTAGGGTTTAATAACCATACACCCTCTAACACCGGAGTTCTCCGCTAAATCTGCTTTGACAACCAGTTCGTTATACCATTTCGAATAATCTTCCGATCGTTTTGTTAAGTTCTTACTCATTTTTATCAGTTTGGCACAAATATTGTTTAACTTATTTTAACTAAATAGTTTGGCAAAACTAACTATTTTTGTGTTGTCCAACAATAAAAATACCTAGAGATATGAAAACTTATTACCTATCCAACAGAAAAATATCCATTTACGCAGTAATTGGATTAGTCGGACTTTTGGCTTCGTCCTGTGGCTCCTATCAAAACTCGTCTTATTATGACAATGACGGGGTTTACGGTTCAGAACGACCAAGAAGAGAATACAACAACAGATACAGTGAGCAAAACATGGCTCAGTCGACCAATTACAAAGATTATTTCAGTGACCTTCAAAAAGACGCTAATAACGGTATTTTTACAGATGTGGACAGCTATACATCACAAGGTCAGGACTCTGTTTCCAATTACAATAATAACAACAATCAGAATCAATATGCCAATACAACCGGGTATGCCGGCTGGGGCGAAAATTCAAGCAATATAACCGTTAACGTTTACAACAACGATCCCTGGTACTGGAACAGAGGTTACTGGAATTCCTGGTATACTCCTTACTATGGCGGTTACTACGGCTCCGGATGGGGCTGGGGCGTTGGTTTAGGATGGGGATGGAATTCCTGGTACGGTCCAAACTGGGGCTGGGGATGGAACTCCTGGTATGGCCCGGGATGGGGTTGGAACAACTATTACTACGGAAACGGATGGTATAACGGTTACTACCGAAATGACAGAGTGTACAATGCTGGTCCGAGAGGCGGTTCTGCTTACTATAACGGAAGATACAACAACGGTACCTATGGCACCCGAAATTATTCATCCAGCAGAAATGTAGACTTTAACAATACCCGTAATTACAATAGCGGTACCCGAAACTATAACAGTGGCACCCGTAACTATAACAATACCGGAACCAGAGATTACAACTCCGGCGGAACCCGTAATTACAACAATAGCGGCACAAGAGATTATAACACCAATTCCGGCACCCGAAACTATAACAACAGTAACAGTTCCGGAACCCGTAACTACAACTATAACAACTCCAGCAATAACAGCGGAACGCGTAACAACAACTATTCCGCTCCATCGAGAAGCTACAATTCCGGAGGAAGTTTCGGAGGCTCCAGAGGTGGCGGAAGCTACGGCGGTGGCGGTGGTGGAACCCGATCCGGAGGCGGCGGAGGCGGCAGACGTTAATAATTCCCTATAAGCTATAAAGTCAAAATCCCATGAAAAAACATATAGTAACAGCTATTGTTGCCTTATCGGCAACAATAGCATCAGCACAAGAGCTAGCTCCTGCAGACGGATTGCGCTATGCGATTGACAATCTAAACGGTACAGCACGATTCCGCGCGATGAGCGGTGCTTTCGGAGCTGTTGGAGGTGACCTCTCTGCGATTCACGTGAATCCTGCCGGTGGCGCCATATTCAATTACAATACCGCTACCGTTACCCTGAGCAGCTACAACACTAAAAACAATGCCCGTTATTTCGGCACGAACACTTCCGACAACAAAAGTACCCTGGACCTGAATCAGGCAGGTGGTATTTTTGTATTCGACAACCATAACCCGAACAGCGGATGGAACAAATTTACCTTTGCCATTAATTATGACAATGCCAATAATTTTGACAATGCCATTACTTTCAGAGGTACCGGAAACCGTTCTATAGACCAGTATTTCCTGAATCAGGCTAACGGACTGCCCGTAGGCGTTATCGACAACAACTATCGTTACGACCAGCTGTCTTTCCAGGATCAGCAGGCATTATTAGCATACCAGACGTATATTATCGACACCAGTACGCTTCCGCTTGATCCAAACAACCCGAATTATATTTCGGGCGTGCCTAACACCGGCAGCTATGCCCATACCAATTATGTTTCCACAAACGGCTACAACGGTAAACTGGCTTTCAACTTTGCAACGTCTTATAATGACAAACTTTATCTGGGTATTAACCTGAATGCTCATTTTACCGATTATACCAAAAATTCAACGGTTTACGAATCAAACAACGGCCCTGTTAATACCGATCCGGGAAGAGCTACAGTACGCCAGATCCAGTTTAACAACGACATGCACACTTACGGAAGCGGATTCTCTTTCAATTTGGGTGCTATTGCCAAAGTAACCGACGAATTACGTTTAGGAGTATCTTACGAATCGCCTACCTGGTACCGTTTGACCGATGAATTAGCGCAAAGTATTTCCACGAATTACACGACAAACAATTCCGGAACAAACACAGCGGGATATGCATCGCTAAACCCGAACATCATTAACGTTTACCCGACCTATACTTTACAGACTCCTGGTAAATTCACCGGAAGTTTAGCGTATATCTTTGGCAAAACCGGATTGATCAGTTTTGATTACGGTGTAAAAGATTACAGCAATATTGCTTTCAAACCGAACAACTCCTATAACAGTTCTTTAAACGATATTTATTCCAATACACTTCGCAGTGCACAGGAATTCCGGGTGGGTGCAGAATATAAAATCAAACAGATAAGCCTTCGCGGCGGGTATCGTTTTGAACAAAGCCCATACAAAAACGAACAGGTTATCGGCGACTTAAAAAGTTATTCCGGAGGTATCGGTTATAACTTCGGCTCTGCCCGTTTAGACCTTTCCTATACGCATACCCAAAGAGATATGGATGTTTCCTTGCTTTCCAGCATGACCGATTCTGCAAGAGTGAACAGTAAAATAAACAACATCAGTCTTTCTTATACCATAGGTTTTTAAAAATAAACCCTGAAAAATACCCGAAAGCCGCTCACAAAGCGGCTTTTTCATTGAATAATACGCTTAGAACCAAACGAAATCTTCATAAATTTTATAAAACGATGATGCTTCTAATTATAAAAAGCGTAATTTTGCACTCCAATTTTACAATTATATGAGAACCAAGTCTTTAAAGAAAAACAAAATCAATGTAATCACTTTAGGATGTTCAAAAAATGTATACGACAGTGAAGTTCTGATGGGGCAGTTAAAAGCCAGCGGAAAAGAGGTCGAGCATGAAGCACCTAAAAATGATGAAGGGAACATTATTGTAATCAACACCTGTGGATTTATCAATAATGCAAAAGAAGAATCCATCAATACGATTTTGGAATACGTTGACAAAAAAGAACAAGGTATTGTAGACAAAGTTTTTGTTACCGGATGTTTGTCAGAACGTTACCGTCCGGATCTGGAAAAAGAAATCCCGGATGTGGACCGTTATTTCGGAACAACCGAATTGCCCTTATTATTAAAAGCTTTAGGAGCCGATTATAAACACGAATTATTAGGAGAACGTTTAACCACTACTCCGAAGAATTTCGCCTATTTGAAAATTGCCGAAGGTTGTGACCGTCCCTGCAGTTTCTGTGCGATTCCTATCATGAGAGGAAAACACGTTTCCCAGCCAATTGAAAAACTGGTAAAAGAAGCAGAAGGTCTGGCTGCCAAAGGCGTAAAAGAACTGATCCTGATCGCTCAGGATTTAACCTATTACGGTCTGGATCTATACAAAAAAAGAAACCTTGCCGAATTACTGGAAAACCTGATTAAAGTAGAAGGTATCGAATGGATCCGTCTGCATTATGCATTCCCGACAGGTTTCCCGATGGATGTTCTGGATCTGATGAAAAAAGAGCCAAAAATCTGTAATTATATCGACATTCCGTTACAGCACATTTCCGATAACATTTTAAAATCGATGCGTCGTGGTACCACTTATGAGAAAACGACCAGACTTTTAAAAGACTTCCGCGAAGCCGTTCCGGGAATGGCTATCCGTACCACACTGATTGTGGGATATCCAGGAGAAACGGAAGAAGACTTCCAGATCCTGAAAAACTGGGTAGAAGAAATGCGTTTTGAGCGTTTGGGCTGTTTTTCTTATTCGCATGAAGAAAACACGCATGCTTACCTGCTGGAAGACGATGTTCCGGAAGAAGTAAAACAACAGCGTGCTGCCGAGATCATGGACATTCAGGCGCAGATTTCATGGGATTTGAACCAGGAAAAAATCGGACAGACTTTCCGTTGTATCATCGACAGAAAAGAAGGCGGTTATTTCATTGGCCGTACCGAATTTGACAGCCCGGATGTTGACAACGAAGTTTTAATTGACGCCACACAGTTCTATTTAAAAACCGGTGATTTTGCAACTATAAAAATCATTGATGCTACCGAGTTTGACCTATACGGAGAACCGGTACAATAAGATCTCACAATAAATAAAAACCGCCTGTAAAATTTACAGGCGGTTTTTTTATAACCTCAACTCAAAATATAATTATCAGGAACTGCCGGCATCCGGCGGTTCAAAAAAGAAAACAGTTTAAAGTAACTAACCCCTTAAACTGTTTTACAACATTAAATCTAATAATTATGAACTAGATAACAGTTCCTTTGAATACCAACACTTTTGGTGCCTCTTCAGCATTTGTAGTAACTGTTACTGTTTTTGTAAATACTCCTTTAGCAGCAGCATTGAAAGTAGCTGTAATTTTAGCTGTTTCATTTGGAGCTACCGGAGATTTTGTATAATCTGTAGCTGTACATCCGCAAGAAGCTTTTACATTTGTGATGATTACAGCTGTTTTTCCTGTGTTTTTAAATTCGAAATCAATTTTTACTGGTTTCCCCTGAGGAATTTCACCCAATTCAACTGTTTCTGCTTTCCATTGTACCGGAGAACCAACAATTGTTTTTACCGTTTCAGCCGTTTTAACCGGGTTAACAGAAAAAGACATTAAACCTAATGTTAAAGCCAAAATTGAAAGTTTGATAATTTTCATAATTTTTTATTTTATATGGTTATTTATAGTTTTGATTACCTGATTCAAATGTATTTCAGTCTTTTTAAATCAGCTGTTAACCGTTTTCAAATGTTTGTTAACGACTTGTTAACAGCGCGAAAAAAGTTTTTTTTTCAGTAATATTACACTTCTAAATCTATCGTATATTTTGAAAATAAACCGGTTAAACAGTATCATCATCCTCGGACTCATTGCTATAGTAGGTATTATTATAGCACAATTGCTTTGGACGAAAGAAGCTTTTAATTTAGAAGAGAAAAAGTTTACCCAAAAAGTACACATCGCCCTTTTAGAAGTAGCCAAAAAACTATATGAAGGGAAAAATCACGAATTACCGGCCAACAGCCCCATTAATAAAGTATCCAACGATTATTATATTGTTAATGTCGATAACGACTTTGAACCGGAAATTCTGGAATATTATTTAAAAACCGTTTTTAAGAAATTCAATATCGCCACCGACTTTGAATATGCAATGTACAATTGCGAAAGCGACGAGATGGTTTACGGGAATTATGTTGCCCTTTCCGATACTTCAAAAAAAGAAAGCTCCGTTTATTTCCCGAAGCACAAAAACCTGGTCTATTATTTTGCCATCCGCTTCCCGAATGAAACCTCCTACCTGTTCAGTTCGTTAAAATTCTGGTTCATGCTCTCTTTTGTCCTGATCATTATTTTAGTGGTCTACGTCTACTCTATTTTTACCTTATTACAGCAAAAGAAATATTCCGAATTGCAGCGTGATTTTATCAACAACATGACCCATGAGTTTAAAACACCGCTGTCGTCCATCCTGATTGCTTCCAATTACCTGAGCAAACAGGAACCGATACTACAGGATGAAAAACTGGAAAAATATGCGACCATTATTATTGATCAGAGCAAAAAGCTCAACCATCATATCGAGAAAATATTAAATATCGCCAAATCGGACGACACGCCTTTAAAGCTGAATAAGAAGCCTATTGCCGTTGCCGCGATCCTGTCTGACGTGATTGAAAACACCCGGCTGCGCTATCCGGATGTTCGCATAATCGTGAATAATCCGGAAACAGCACTTGTTATTTATGGCGATGAATTCCATTTCACCAACATTGTTTACAACCTGATCGACAATGCCGTTAAATACTGTGAAGGCACTCCTGAAATCATCATTTCCATTACCAAAGAAGCGCAAAAGATCCGGTTGGAATTTGCCGATAACGGGATTGGGATCTCTCAAAAGAATATTTCCTTTATATTTGATAAGTTCTACAGAATTCCGAGTAAAAAAAGCAATGAAGTAACCGGTTTTGGTCTGGGTTTGTATTATGTCAAAAAAATATGTAAACTGCACCACTGGAAAATCACAGCCAAAAGCAACCTCGAAAAAGGAACTGTCATAACCTTATTAATACCTGAAAATTAATGTCGAAATTCAAAATTCTTTATGCCGAAGACGATGAAACGCTTGCTTTCTTAACCAAAGACAATCTGGAGTTAAACGGTTATGCCGTAACCCATTGTCACAACGGAGAGCATTGTCTGGAAGCTTTCAGGAGCGGATCTTTCGACATCTGTATTTTAGATATTATGATGCCGAAAATTGACGGTTTTGAACTGGCTGTGGAAATCCGGAAAATCGACCACCACATCCCGATTATCTTCCTTTCCGCCAAAACACTAAAAGAAGACCGCATCAAAGGACTTCGCCTGGGCGCTGATGATTATCTGGTAAAACCTTTCAGTATTGAAGAGCTATTGTTAAAAATTGAAGTGTTCCTCAAACGCTCACAAAAGAAAAGCATACCCGAAAAAGAACGCTATACCGTTGGCGGTTTTGAATTTGATGCCGACAACTATTCGCTGGTAAAAGCCGATAAAAAAACGGTTTTAACACAACGCGAAGCCGAACTGCTTAAACTATTCCTGGACAATAAAAACACCGTTTTAAAAAGAGAGCAGATCTTAACATCGCTCTGGGGAAATGACGACTATTTTATGGGCAGAAGCCTGGATGTTTTTATCTCCCGCCTGCGAAAAATACTATCGGAAGAAAAAGAAATCGGAATTGAGAACCTGCACGGCATCGGTTTTAAATTTACCGTTAAGGAATAAACCGGTCTTTTGCTTCTTACCGCTTTAACGAAAAATGCCCGCTCACTTCTTCGATAATGTTGTTATCGTTGTATTGCGCTACAAACCAATAGTCGTTTTCCGGCAGTGCTTTGCCGTTATGGGTACCGTCCCAGCCTTTCCCGTCCGGAGCAATATGCGTTATGAATGCTCCCTTTTGATCAAAAATCTGGATGATGACCTCTTTTTTCCCTGATAACGAAGGAATATTCCAGACATCGTTATAACCGTCGCCATTGGGTGTAAAATAAAGCGGATAATCCAACAGCAAAAGCCGTTTTACAGCCGTGCGGCAGCCGGAATTGTCTTTTACCCTTACAATATACCCGCCGCCGCTCACATTTTCAAAAAGATTACTTTCCTGATAACCACTGTTGCCCAATTGGTATTGATAAACACTTTCCCGCAGCATGACAATTTGAACAGCAAACAGATTTACTCCCGTTATTCTTGTCCTGATCCGGGCAATAACCGGTTCATAAGCCGTTTGCAGTACAATTGTATCGTTAACAGCCTTGCAACCCGATTCGAAATTCAGTACCTCAACACGATACATTCCCGGGCGGTCTGCTGCAACAGCTCTCCCCACGGCGGCCGGAATGACCGTTCCGTTATAAAACCATTTAAAGGCATGTGCTTCTTCCGGCAAACCGGAATCAAGAAGAACCGTCCTGACGGTATTATCGTTATTATCAATACAGATAAAAGGATTTGAAACACTCCATATAACCTGCGGTGTTGCGCCTATGATCACTTCTGCCGTTAATTTCCCGGTAGAACAGCCCTGAACGCTGAACCCTTCAATAAAATAGATCCCGGAAAGGCTCACAACAGTATTTTCCAGAACAGTCGTACCGTCTGTATCATAAAAAACATATTCCAAACCCGGAGTTGCCGTGTTTAAGGCATCTCTCAGTTCCACCGAATGACAATCGTATAACGGAATATCGATTAGTTCCAGTTCTGGGATTTCCGGAGCTTTACTGATCGTTACCGGAAACAGCCCGGAAACCGAACCGTCCATTTTCCTGACGATTACGCTGTATATTCCCGGCAAAAGATTCGGAAAGATATTATCCGGTGAATAGCTCAGTCCGCCGTCTATGGAATATTCCAAAGCAATGGTTGCGATGATTATGCTTCCGGTCTGCCATTCACAGCTGGGCTGCACGACCACTATTTCCAAAGGTTCCCTGTCTGTTCCCCTGCTGACATTCCGGTTGTGTTCCCACAACGGATAAACACTCAATATGTTTGCTTTCATACTACCAAAACAAGGCAGTAACCAAACAAAAAATAACCCGATCAGGGTTTTACGGCTGATAATGAATAAAAATGGCATATACTAACGTTTTATACCATACAAAATGAAACATTTTTTCAATACACACCTTAAAAACTACCTACTCAAAATTACACAACTGCTAAAAAAAGTTGCAGCACTCCTTTTCAAAAGCCCGTTTTACAGCACTTTTCCCAAATCCTAAGTCAAAACGATCAAATTCTAATTCACATCTGCTCAGGTCGCAACTTATTTTATATTTGCATATAAAGATTCTCAAAATGCATTATACCCCAGCTAAAGCAACCCAAAAGCCATTTTTACGAATCGCCGTTGCCGCGTTTTTGCTACTGAACGTGCTGTCTTCCGGATTTGCCCAGGAAAATACGATTCCGGAACTGAAATCCGGTTTAAAAACGGTCAAAACGGACACTGCCAAAGTCACTATTCTCAATAAAATAGCCCATATATTCCGGGAAAGCAACTCCGACTCCACGCTTTTTTATGCTAAAAAAGCCGCGGCACTGGCGCAAAAAAACGGCGATCATTACGGTCTGGCCATCGCCTGTATTAATATTGGCAATGCCAACATTATCAGCAGTAATTATGCCGAGGCACTGAAAAATTTTGAACAGGCCAAAGCACTTTTTACCGACCTGTTAACCCATCCGGCGGCAACGGCCGTAACCCAAAACCAGATTAGGAACGGTCTGGCAAGATCCTACGGCAGCTGCGGCATTGTCTATTCCGAACAGAACGACTATTCCAATGCCTTACAGCATTATTTTAAGGCTTTAAAAATGTATCAGGAAACCGGGGAGAAAAAAAGCATTTCCAAAGTGTACAACAACATCGGGATTATCTATAAGGTTCTGGAAGAAAACAACAAGGCACTCACCTACTTATCGAAAGCCTATGCGCTGCAAACGGAAATGGGAGAAGAATCGGCTCCCGTAACCTTAATGAATATCGGAACGATTTATTTCAAACAGAAAAAAGACAAGCAGGCTTTACAACATTACAATACCGCCATGTCCCTTTTTGAAAAAACAAACAACAACAGAGGGAAAGCATTATTGTTCAACAACCTGGGAGAATTCTACTGCAGCCATCAATCGTATGCTAAAGCGCTGGATTTTTACAACAAAGCCATGGTTTTGTATACGGAACTGGACAATAAAATGGGAACAGCTTCTGTACAATACAACATCGGGACACTTTATCTGGAACAAAAAGACCTTTCAAAAGCATTATCCTACACCTCAGCATCGTTAATGACCGCCCGAGAGATCAACATGCTGGCACAGGTTAAGTCCTCCGAAAAACAGCTGAGTGATATTTATGCTTTACAGCAGGATTACAAAAATGCTTTATCGCATTATAAAGAATATGTTGCTGCCAAAGACAGTATTGACAATAAAGAAAACACCAAAAAATTACTCCGCGTAGAGCTGAATGCCGAGTTTCAGAAAAAAGAGGCTTTACAAAAAATTGAAATGGAGAAAAAGGAAGCCGTATTAGTGGAACAAAACAAAAGCCATAAACTATTTACGCTGTTCTCTGTGATTGGTACCTTATTGCTGTTGGGGCTGATTTTCGTTACCTACAACAGATTGCAGATCAAACGCCGTTTAACCCTGCAAAAAGAAGTAGCCGAATACGAACAAAAAGCACTGCACCTTCAAATGAACCCGCATTTTGTTTTTAACTGCCTCGGTTCCATATCCAGCTTTATTGTTCAGAACGGTACGGATTCTGCCATAAAATATCTATCCAAATTTTCCAAGCTAATGCGCCTCACCCTGGAATATTCCAAAGGTTCCCTGATCCCGATCGACAAAGAGATTGACAGCCTTCAGAATTACCTGGAACTGGAACAATTGCGCTTTAATAAAAAATTTGATTTTGCCATTACAACAAGTCCGCTCATCGAGGACGATATGGCTTTACCGCCTTTATTGATCCAGCCGTTTGTCGAAAATGCCATTCTTCACGGCCTGGTGCCCAAACAGGGAAGCGGTAAAATCGAGATCAGTTTCAATGTAGAAAATAACCAGTTGGTCTGCAGCATTACCGATGACGGAATCGGTATTTCCAAATCGAAAGCCATGAAGGAAAATTCCGTGACCGCACACAAATCGATGGCTTTGGAGATCACCAAGAAAAGACTGGAAATGATGGAAGCCACAACATCACAGTCGGCACACGTAAGCATTTCCGACTTCCTGGATGAGAACAAAGAACCTTACGGGACCAGGGTGGTTATTTACCTGCCCATTCAATACACTTCAGACACTAAAATCAGAATCTAATGATAACAGCACTATTAATCGACGACGACAAACATTTACGAAAAGGCATGAAAAGCCTTTTGAACCGCTACGCCTCCGAAATCACTATAATCGGGGAAGCCGAAAGCGTAAAAACAGGCATTATCGCACTCGAAAAATACAAACCACAGGTTGTTTTCCTTGATATCCATCTGTCGGACGGTACCGGGTTTGACATCCTGGAACAGGTTGCCAAAACCAATGAAAAAACCACCTCCCATATTGTTTTTATTACCGCTCATGAGCAATATGCCTTAAAGGCTTTTAAATTCAGCGCGCTGGATTTCCTGCTAAAACCGGTTGATCCCGAAGAGCTTCAAAAAGCGGTACTAAAGGTAAAAGACGCTATGGAGAAAAATACGTCTTTTGCCCATATTGATCTACTGCTGGAAAATATCCGCAAAAAAGTAGACAATTTTAAACGAATCGCGCTTTCGACCTCTACCGGCATTCATCTTTTCGACATCAGCGATATTATCCGCTGTGAAGCCCAGGACAATTATACCAAGTTTTATATCAAAGACCATAAAACGCTGCTCATTTCCAAAACACTGAAAGAGTATGAAGAACTGCTCACCCAGCATGGCTTTGAGCGCATTCACCAGTCGCATTTAATCAACCTTGCCTATCTGAAATCGTATATCAAAAATGACGGCGGCTATGTGATCATGTCCGACAACAGCAACCTGCCTATTGCACAACGCAAAAAAGAAAGGCTCCAGGAACTGATTAAATCATTCTAAATCAAATTCTAAGTCATAATCGTCGAATTCTTAATCATCCAAAATGTATCTGCAATAGCTCCTAATTTTGAGAAACAAACCAACCCCAATACATTTATGAAAAAAACTTTACTCTTTCTATTGCTATACTCCGGTATCGCATCTGCCCAGATTGTAACCATTCCGGATGCTAATTTTAAAAATAAGCTGATTGCATCGGGAATAGATACAAATAACGACGGGAATATCCAGCTAACGGAAGCTCAGGCCGTAACGAACTTAAATGTGACCAATGCGAACATTGCTTCTCTTACCGGTATCGCAGCATTCACCAATTTACAGACACTTAGCTGTTCGGCCAATAACCTGACCACCTTAGACATCAGCAGCTTAGCAAATCTGGTTAACCTGATTTGTTTTGACAACAATATTACAGCGATCACTGCGGTAGCTTCTCCTAATCTTAAAACGCTGTCCTGTTATAACAATGCCTTAACCAGTATTGATCTTTCGCTGTTTGTAAATTTAGAATTCCTGTCCATCAAACACAATCAGCTAACCGTTTTAAATACAACCGGCCTGACGGCACTGCGCCATCTGGATGCCGGCTTTAACAACATGACCAGCATTACCGTTGCAGACAAGCCCAACCTGGTTACGCTTTATTTAGGTTATAATCAGCTGACTTCTGTTACCCTGACAAACCTTCCGCACGCTTATAAAATCAATGTTCAGGACAACCAGCTTACTTCCCTGGATCTGTCATCCTGCGCTTATGAGCCTTACCTGAATAATGTTTCGAATGCTTCGGTATATGATATTGGCTGTAATAATAATTTAGGGTTAATCTATATCAATTTAAAGAACGGCTTCCCGAATCCGCAAGTAGAACTGATGTCTTCCAATTTAGCCGATCTGCCGCAATATATCTGTACGGACGAAAACGACACCATTATTGCAAACAATACCTGGTACAATACCGATTCACAGTTTTCAACCTATTGTAATTTTACACCGGGCGGCAATTACAACACCATCACCGGAACATTAACATACGATGCTAATAATAATGGCTGTGATGCTAACGACGGCCTGTTCCAGAATATCAAAGTAAGTATTAATGACGGAACAACTTCCGGAGCTACTTTTAGCAATAGCAGCGGTAATTATACTTTTTATGTAACGCAACCGAATCTGACACTGACACCTCAGTTTGATTCTCCTTATTTTACCGTTTCTCCTGCTGCAACAGCAACAGTAAACTTCCCGGTTAACAACAATTCCACTCAAACACAGGATTTCTGCATTACTGCCAATGGGGTACATCCGGACCTGGAAATCGTACTCAGCCCGGATAATGATGCCCGACCGGGATTTGACGCCTATTACAACCTGGTTTACAGAAATAAAGGAACAGAAATAGCATCCGGCACCATCAACCTGGCTTTTGACGATACCCTTATGGATTTTATGTACAGTAACCAGGCCGCCACACCAGCAACCGGTTCGCTATCCTGGAATTACACCAACCTGTTACCATTTGAAACACGCATTATAAAAATAGGATTTACCATTAATACTCCTACTGCCACGCCACCGGTTAACAGCGGTGATAACCTTCCTTTTACAGCAACAATCAATCCGGTTACAGCCGACGATACTCCGGCAGACAATGCTTTTGTATTGAACCAGCTGGTCGTGAATTCTTTTGACCCGAATGACAAAACCTGTCTGGAAGGCAATCGTATTGCCCTTACAAAAGTGGGCGATTACCTGCACTATAACATTCGTTTTGAAAATACCGGTTCTGCTTCCGCTATTAATGTAGTGGTAAAAGACATGATCGATTTAGACAAGTTGTATATTAATTCTTTACAGGTGCTGTACAACTCCCATCCGGTTAACACACAAATCAGAGGCAATAAGGTAGAATTCATTTTTGAGAACATCAACCTTTCTTCTGCCAATCTGTATCCGGAAGGAGCCCATGGAAATATCCTTTTCAAGATAAGATCCAAAAACAACCTGGTTATAGGGGATGTGATTACCAATGAAGCCGCTATCTATTTTGACTACAACCACCCTATCAACACGGATGAAGCCCGTACAGTGGTTGAAAATCTTTTAGGAGGTCAGGATTTCACTATCGATAAAAGCATCAGTATTTTTCCAAATCCTGCCAGCGATATCCTGAATATCAAAGCAGACAACACTATTAAATCCATCCTATTGTATGACCTGCAGGGAAGACTTTTAATGACCAGTCTTCACAATGCAACAGAAACGTATTTAAACATCACTGATAAATCTTCCGGAATATACCTCATTAAAGTTATCTCCGAATCCGGAAGCAAAATCGAAAAAATTGTGAAGCAATAAAGTGTGTTAATTACGGTTAATTAAGTGTGACAAAAGCGCCAATCCTGAGGATTGGCGCTTTTATTATAGGACCAGTAGTCCGAAGTCCCGAAGCGTATTGATTGGCTTGGAGTACCAGAAGAGTTCGAAATCTTCCTTATCCGAGTTTTCATAATCACTTTTCACTTCGTTAAACGTAAATACTTTGGTATTCGCTACCGAAATTTTAGGCAGCAGCTCTTTCAGCCAGTCGGCTTCTTCTTTATTTACCTGTATTGTAAAGCTTTCTTTTTTATCGTGAAAAGTCAGGCTTGCCATTTCAAACTGTCGTCCTTTTTTGTTTTTTGTAAAATAGGAAACTGCCGGCTTCCCTCCTGTCCATACGATCTTGGCGCTGGATTTTACGGTAAAGTTATCCTCATCCTGCAATGCATTGTAGATATAATCGTGGGGAACTTTCGTTCGCGGTATTTTAAATTCAAACCAGTCCTGCAACGGGTAATCAAAACAAATCCCATGCATATAATTGAACAGGGATTTTTTCAGTCCGAAACTAAACCGGTCGTGATCGGTGCCGGTTGTATCGATATGTACAATATCGTTATTGGCAAAAGAACCAATGGTATCCGTTTCTTTCTGTACGCCAAATTTTTCAGGATACATTCCAACCGGGCTATGAGCCGTCATTGCAAACTGATGCCAGAATCCGGATTGCAGGATTCCTAATTCAAACAATTGGCGCACCATTTCCAGGCTGTCTATTGTTTCCTGGGCTGTTTGCGTAGGGAAACCATACATCAGGTAAGCATGTACCATGATACCGGCTTCGGTAAAATTGCGGTTCACTCTTGCCACCTGCGCCACGGTTACTCCTTTCTGGATCAGTTCCAGCAAACGGTCCGAAGCAACTTCCAGTCCGCCGGAAACGGCAATACAGCCGGAAGCTTTTAGCAACAGGCAAAGGTCTTTGGTAAAACTTTTTTCAAACCGGATATTCGTCCACCAGGTAACTGCCAGTTTTCGTTTCAGGATTTCCAGGGCTACCGCTCGCATTAATGCCGGCGGTGCAGCTTCGTCTACAAAGTGAAACCCGTTCTGTCCTGTTTGCGCCATCAGTTCCTCCATTCTGTCAACCAGCATTTTGGCGGCAATTGGTTCGTAAACCTTTATATAGTCTAATGATATGTCACAGAAAGTACATTTTCCCCAGTAGCAGCCGTGCGCCATCGTCAGCTTATTCCAGCGTCCGTCGCTCCACATACGGTGCATCGGGTTCACGATTTCAATAACCGAAATGTATTTATCAAGCAGTAAATCGCTGTAATCCGGTGTTCCTACTTCGGATTGTTTATAATCCCGGCAGGCAGGATTATTGATATAGGTTACTTCCCCGTCCGATAAGACAAACGTCCGTTTCAGGGCTTCTTTCGGCAATTTGCCTTCCACATAAGCGATCATGTTTTCCACCGGCGCTTCTCCGTCATCCAATGTTATAAAGTCAAAGAATTCCATCACCCTCGTATCCGTAAGGGAGCGCAATTCCGTATTGGGAAAACCGCCGCCCATGGCTACCTTGATTTCCGGATGGTGCTTTTTTATCCATTGTGCGCAACGAAAAGCACTGTACAGATTTCCGGGAAACGGCACTGAGAAAGCCACTATTTCCGGCTGAATCTCCTGTAGTCTTTCCTCCAGAAGCTGTAAGGTGATCTGATCGATATAGGTGTATTCCTGCTGAAGCGTGGCATGCAGTTCGTCAAAAGAATTGGCGGAACGGCCTAAGCGTTCTGCATAACGGCTAAAGCCAAAATGCGGATCGATACATTCCACTATCAAATCTGAAATATCTTCCAGATAGAGCGTTGCCAGGTGCTTCCCTTTGTCCTGTGTTCCCATCGTACCAAAAGCCCAGTCCAGTTCTTCCAGCTGTGCAAAGCGGGACGCTTCCGGAAGGAAATCTTCCTGGCAGATCAAATGGGATAAGGTTGGATTTTTCCCTTGCAGGAATAAGATAACCGGATCAATCGTCTTGATATATTCGTCCTGTAAAGCAATAATACGCTGACTGTTTTCAGAATATTGCTGTGCTTTGCCTTCAATTTCGGCAAACAGGCGGATAAGTCCTTCTTTGGAAAACAATTTCAGGATCACTTCGATACCCAAATCCGCCTGGAAAGAGGAGATATTTTTGGTATTCAGAAAACCTTTCACATAAGCTGTTCCCGGATAGGGTGTGTTGAGCTGTGTAAAAGGCGGTGTGATTAGGAAAATTGTTGTCGGCATCTTTACGTTACTTCATTGAGACTGCAAAAGTATCACATTTTTAAAAATAAATCAGCTTTATCAACGATACATCAACGGCTGCTTATAATGCCACCGTTTCTATAGCGTTTAGTTTGTCGACATACAAAACCGTTTCCTGATTTTCATGATCGCCGGAAAACATTGGCAGGAATTTCGCGCCATAGACAATCTCCTTAAAAGTATAAGATGTTCGTTTAACAACCGTAGTACTGAACATATCGTCGAAAACCTTGATAAAAACCAGTACTTCACCCTGTTGTTTTTCAAAGTCTTCTTTACTAAAAGCCGCCAGCGGACTGCTCTCCGTGATAGGGTGCACCAGAGTCCAGCTCAGCGTCAGCATATTGATCTTATCCAGTTCCAAATCCAGCGTAAAGAATTTATTTACTTTCTTTCCGTCTTCTTCAAAATTCAGCCCTAACGTAACTTTTGCTTCCGCTTCCATCAGGTTGGTATTTTTATAAGGTGTTAGCCGGATCATTAAGGCTTTGGAGTCTTTATAGGGAGCAATTACCGCAATATCCGAAAAACGGACCAGTGCTTTCGGCTTACTGAATCTTCCGTAAAACAAGCCGGTCGCTATGGCAAAGCTCAGCAATCCGAACAGCGCTTCCACGGAAGCGACAAAACTGGAGGCAAATCCGGTCGGACTGATGTGTCCGTAGCCCACAGTCGTAAAAGTCTGTGCACTGAAAAAGAATGCCTGACCGAATTGATTGAGCGGTGTGACGGCATTGATACCCTGCAGGTGTTCCACCCCGATGCCATAGTAAATACAGGCAAAAAGAAAATTAACCGCCAGGTAAAAGGCAAAAATGATAAACATGAATTTCCAGCGCTTCACTTCGATCATTGCATGGTACCAGCTTATTTTTTCTGCCCGTCCGATACCGACTTTCCTCACATTCGCATTTCCGTTTTTATTTACAAAACGCCCGGCATAACCGGAGGCATTCACTCCAAAGCCGGTGTTCTCATCCGCTTTAGCCCTGGAATTTATTTTCTTTAGAAAAGCCATAAGGTATATTTTAAGTAAAGCTAAAAAAAATCCGATTTCCACTATTCGGGAAACCGGGATAATTTTCACATTGCCGTACATCCATTCCGGCAATTATCCGTTTTTGTCATATTCCAATAAAAAAAGTCCCGATAAATCGGGACTCTTCAAATATATATTGTCGTATTATTTACTTAAATACATTTTTCTTCTGGAGTACAATTCGTAGAACTGATCGTCTTTCAGGTCATCGATAAACAAGATGCTTTCTCCTGTGGATTTCATTTCCGGTCCTAAAGCTTTGTTTACATTTTTGAATTTGCTGAAAGAGAATACCGGCTGCTTGATGGCATATCCTTTTAACTGCGGGTTAAAGGTAAAGTCGGTTACTTTCTTTTCACCCAGCATTACTTTTGTCGCATAATTTACATACGGCTCCCCATACGCTTTAGCGATAAAAGGAACGGTACGGGATGCTCTCGGGTTTGCTTCAATGATGTATACGGTATCGTCTTTAATAGCGAACTGTATGTTGATCAGACCTACTGTTTTTAGTGCCAGGGCAATTTTGTGGGTATGGTCTTTGATTTGCTGCATCACAAACTCTCCTAAGTTAAAAGGCGGTAATGTCGCATTACTGTCTCCTGAGTGGATTCCGCATGGCTCGATATGCTCCATGATTCCGATGATGTACACGTTTTCTCCGTCGCAGATAGCATCTGCTTCCGCTTCAATAGCTCCGTCAAGATAATGGTCTAACAACAGTTTATTATTTGGAATTTTACGTAGTAAATCCACCACGTGCTCTTCCAGTTCTTCTTTGTTGATAACGATCTTCATTCCTTGTCCTCCCAATACGTAAGATGGTCTTACCAATAAAGGGAAGTCTAATTTATCGGCTAATTTTGATGCTTCGTCTGCACTTTCTGCTACTCCAAATTGCGGGAAAGGAATTTTTAATTCTTCCAGTAATTCCGAGAAACGTCCTCTGTCCTCAGCCAGATCCAGTGCATCAAAACTGGTTCCGATGATTTTAACGCCGTATTTTGACAGTTTTTCAGCCAATTTCAAGGCTGTCTGCCCGCCTAACTGCACGATCACCCCTTCCGGTTTTTCATGACGGATAATGTCGTAGATATGTTCCCAGAAAACCGGTTCGAAGTACAGTTTATCAGCCGTATCAAAATCGGTTGAAACCGTTTCAGGATTACAGTTAATCATGATGGTTTCATAACCGCATTCTGCTGCTGCCAATACACCGTGTACACAGGAATAATCGAATTCGATCCCCTGTCCGATGCGGTTTGGTCCCGAGCCCAGTACAATTACTTTCTTTCTGTCGGTTACAATACTTTCATTGTCTACATAACGGGTTCCGTCTGCTTTTTCAATTTCTGCCTCAAATGTAGAGTAGTAATACGGTGTTTTTGCCTTAAACTCGGCCGCACAGGTATCTACCAGTTTGTACACACGTTTTACACCCAAATCCTCACGAAGTCTGTAAATCTGGCTTTCCAGACAGCCTAACATGTGTGCGATCTGTCTGTCGGCAAATCCTTTTTGTTTTGCTTCCAGCAACAGTTCTTTGGATAAGGTATCGATATTGTATTTTGAAATTTCTTTTTCTAAAGCATACAGTTCTTCATATTGTTTTAAGAACCACATGTCAATTTTGGTAATCTCATGAATTCTGCTCAATGGAATTCCCATGGCAATCGCATCATAAATCACGAATACACGATCCCAGCTGGCGTGCGTCAGCTTATCAATGATCTGATCGTAATTGGTATATCCTTTTCCGTCTGCACCCAATCCGTTGCGTTTGATCTCCAGCGATTGTGTTGCTTTGTGCAATGCTTCCTGGAAAGAACGCCCGATTCCCATTACTTCTCCTACGGATTTCATCTGCAATCCTAAGGTTCTGTCGGCTCCTTCAAATTTATCGAAGTTCCAACGCGGTATTTTTACGATTACATAATCTAATGTAGGCTCAAATAAGGCCGATGTTGATTTTGTAATCTGATTTTCCAATTCATCCAATGAATATCCCAATGCCAGCTTGGTTGCAATTTTAGCGATCGGATAACCGGTTGCTTTTGAAGCCAATGCCGAAGAACGGGACACACGCGGGTTAATTTCAATGGCAACAATATCTTCCTTTTCATCCGGAGAAACGGCAAACTGCACATTACATCCTCCTGCAAAGTTTCCGATGCTGCGCATCATCAAAATTGCCATGTCACGCATTCTCTGGAACGTTCTGTCTGATAAGGTCATTGCCGGAGCAACGGTAATACTGTCGCCGGTGTGGATACCCATCGGGTCCATATTTTCGATCGTACAGATAATCACGACATTGTCGTTTTTATCCCGTAACAATTCCAATTCATATTCTTTCCATCCCAAAAGTGCTTTATCAATCAACACTTCGTGGATAGGTGACGCTTCCAGTCCTCTTGTCAGCAAATCGTCGAAATCCTCTTTTTTATGTACAAAAGCGGCTCCGGTTCCTCCTAAGGTAAAGGACGGACGGATTACCAGCGGAAAGCCGAATTCCTGAGCAATTTCTTTTCCTTTAAGGAATGAGTTTGCTGTTTTTGCCGGCGCTACCGGAATTTCAATTTTTTCTAAAAGCTGTTTGAACTGCTCTCTGTCTTCTGTAACATTAATGGCATTGACATCAACACCAATCAATTTTACATTAAAATCCTGCCAAATTCCTTTTTCGTCTGCTTCCAGACATAAGTTCAACGCTGTCTGTCCACCCATAGTCGGTAAAACAGCATCGATCTGCGGATGCGCTTTAAGGATTTCTATTATTGATTTTGTAGTTAGTGGTTTTAAATAAATATGGTCCGCCATGGAAGGATCCGTCATGATCGTTGCCGGATTTGAGTTAATCAAAATAACTTCAATTCCCTCTTCACGAAGCGATCGCGCCGATTGTGATCCGGAATAGTCAAACTCGCAGGCCTGACCGATAACGATAGGTCCTGAACCAATAATTAAAACCGATTTTATTGAATTGTCTTTAGGCATTGTGTTGTGTTGTATGTAGTTGTATTTATTTTTAACGAAAAGATATAAAAAAAGGCGTTACCATGAATTAGTAACACCTTTATTAACGATTTTAATAAATCATTATTTTTTATGTCTTGGCTCAGAAGAAACCGTTAACTTATGTCTTCCTTTAGCTCTTCTACGCGCTAATACTTTTCTTCCGTTAGCAGAAGCCATTCTTTCCATGAAACCGTGTTTGTTTCTTCTTTTTCTTTTTGATGGTTGAAACGTTCTCTTACTCATTGCTTTTTATCTTTAAATCGTGTTTTTAAAATAACAGGTCAGCTTTGAAAATTCTGTCGCTTCAAAACCGAGTGCAAATATACAAAGACTTTTATTTCTGACAAGTGCTTTTAAAAAAATATTTTAAATTCCTTTTGATAATATTATCTTTTAAGCAATTCTGCCTGCTATATCAAGGTTTTTTAACCTTCTTTGAACAAACTTATTTCGCCTGCTCATTTCATTTTATTACATTTGCAAACCTAAATACAAAAATACTATGTTTCACAGAAATATCAAACTAATCTTAGCTGCATTAATCATTGCATTAGGAATCTGGCAATTCACCGAAAACAATATTGGAAACGGTATCTTTTTAATACTTTTTTCCTCCATCTTTATTTTACTATATTTCAAAAACGAATTCATATTATTAGCCTTTTTAAAACTTAGAAAACAGGATTTTCCAGGAGCACAAAAATGGCTTTCCTATATTAAAAACCCGGAAACTGCTTTAATTAAAAAACAACAGGGGTATTACAATTATCTACACGGATTAATGGTTTCGCAGACAAATTTATCGGCGGCTGAAAAGTATTTCAAAAAAGCGATTGAATTAGGTTTAAACATGGATCAGGATTTAGCTTTAGCGAAATTAAACCTTGCCGGAATTGCAATGACCAGAAGACGAAAACTGGAAGCGACCAATCTTCTTAACGAGGCTAAAAAACTGGACAAACAGAACATGCTGAAAGACCAGATTAAAATGATGAAAGATCAGATGAAAAAAATGTAATAACATTTTGATTATCAAAAATATAAAACGCCTTTTCGGGCGTTTTTTTTATGCCCGGCACGCAACCAAACGGTTTTAGGAACATCTTATAGTCAGATACGTTTATTTACGGCAAAAAATGCCTAACTTTACTACTTAAAGCGTTGGTTATGAAGAAATTTTACGTAACAAACATAGCTTTACTTCTCCTATCTTCTACAGTTCCTGCTCAAGATAACGGCACTATTTTGTTTTCGTATACCCTGCACAAAAACATCCGGCTGTATTCTAAAAAATCCGATTTAGCCTATACCAAAGGTGATATTGACCGGGGTACTTTTCTTTTTGATTCTCTGGTTAAGAACCAATTAACCGGAACAACATTCGACAATTTCAGCTTTAAGCGCCTCAAAAAAAGCCGCCTGTACTTAAACAGCATTAAAAAACCTGTATTCCTGATTACGTATGCCTCGTGGTGCGTCCCGTCTAAAGGAGAAATTCCGGCCTTAAACAAACTGGCACAGCGATACGGAAAAGACATCCAGTTTATTGTGCTGTACTGGGACCGTAAAAACAATATTAAGAAGATTGCCAAAAAATTCAACAGCCGCATTGAAGTGTGCTATGCCCACGAAACCTACAACAAGGATGCTTACCTGGTATCGACCCTGAAACATACTTTAGGTTTTCCTACATCTTATTTTCTGGATGAGAATTTAAAAGTAGTCAATATCAAGCGCGGCGGTGCCATCCTTACCGAAAAAGCAACCTTTGCCAAAGCGCTTGATTTAAACTACAGAACATTCCAGGAGGGACTGAGCTGCCTGCTCATCAATGTCGATTCCCATTCCCAAAGACTGGCTAAGCACTAACGCTTATAGCCTTCCAAAGGGATATCGATGGTATATTTTTTATTCGGAGCTACGACCAGTTTTTTATCGCGAAGCCACGGATTGTGAATTTTCAGGATCTTATAATTAATGCCCTGCTCTATCGCAAACAAGGCCAGGTCATCAATAGTAGCCGTCACCTCAACCTTTTTTACCGGTATTTGCTGATACAATACCTCTTTAGGCAAATCATAGCCGTATTTCACCTGGTTCTTCATGATTTCTTTCAGGGCTAAAATCCTGAAAACATAACGGGATGTTTCATCATTTAAAAGCAAATCGTAATAATCCGTTACTTTCTGACTCTCGATCTGCTTGTTCACGCCGTTCATACCGCCGTTATAGGAAGCCGCAGCCAGCGTCCAGTTACCAAATTTATCTTTAGCCGAAAGCAGGTATTTACAAGCCGCTTCCGTTGATTTTTCCAGATGGTAACGTTCGTCTACATATTCGTTCACTTCCATTCCTTTTTCTTTGGCTGTTTCCGGCATAAACTGCCATACGCCACGCGCTCCCGCAGAAGAAACGGCATTTACCAATCCGCTTTCAATAACCGCCAGGTATTTAAAATCATCCGGAACACCATACTGTTTCAGTATCGGCTCAATTACCGGAAAAGCCCTGTTGGCTCTTTTAATCACCAAAGCAGTTGTTGCATGCAGGTTCACATTTACCAGCAATTCCCTGTCCAGTCTTTCTTTTACATCCGAAAGCGACATCGGCACCTGTTCGCCGGCAAAATCAATATTAGCCGGTAAATACACATGGTTCTTTACATCTACTTCCGTTCCGGTTCCGGTGGAGGTCCAGTGGATTAAAACACCACTGGTTATTATTACTGCTGCTACTATAGCCGTTCTTTTGATTCTGTTCATTTTGCTTTTTTATTTTTTTACATTTCCTTCTACAATCAGAGAAGGTAAATTACTGTTTAACCACCTGAATTTATTCAGTATCATCACATGTGTTCCGCCTTTAATAACAATAGCATCCTGTATGTTTTTTATTGGAAACACCTCGTCGGCATCACCGTGAATGTGAATCACCGTTGTGTCACACTCTGTCCGGCTCCAGGTAACCACCTGTTCCAATGCCCAGTCCAGATAGCGTTTATCCCTCATGGACAAAAACTTCTCGTACAGCTTTATCCGGCCTTTTGCCGTTTCGCCAAAAGCATATTTTGCCAGTACTTCAATATTCCCGAACAAACTCGTCGGAACCAGTTTGTAAGCTCTGGTTGTTTTTGCAAGTTTGATGCGTTTCGGAAATTCAATCTTTGTTTTAACACTGGATATAATGATCGTTCGTCTAACCGGAATTATTTTCGCTATTTCCTGCACCAGTATCCCGCCAAAGGAAACACCCACCAAAACAGGCTGCGCTTCCGTTATTTTTTCAGCCATCCGTTTCGCATAGGATTGCAGGCTTTCTTTAGGCTCCGGCAAAAACCATTCCAGTAAATGCACTTCAAACTGATCTTCCGGTAATTGGATATGTTCAAATATAGATGGATTGGCGGCCAATCCGGGCATAAAATAAACAGGTATTTTACTCATTATCTGATGTTTTAACGCTTTACTAACGCAAATTCTGATGATTTTTTCCGAATTTTGCATAAAAATAATTCATTCCGAATGATTTTACAATCTCATTTCGCTTTAAATTATTATCAATTTATTTCTTCGATATGAATACACTACATTATGGAAATTAAAGACAACGAATTATTAAGACAATTCGAGAATCACACCGAAACCGGGCTATTAGCCGTTGAATATGCTATTCAAGAACGAAAATTATTTTTAACCAAACTCAATCATGCCGAAAATCAGGATCCCGAATCCATCAATGAGTTTTTAAAAAGCGTTATGTCCATTGCCGAAGAGAGAAAACTTCGTGTCGTACCCACACATCCCAAGATTACTTCTTTTTTTAGAAAAAATCCGGTTTACAAGGAATTGCTTCCGCCGGGAATTAAAATATAAAACATTAAAAAAGCTCGTGTTGATCACGAGCTTTTCTTTTATCTTAAAAACCGGGGTTTATACCGGGACATTCCGGAATTCCATACGAACCATTCCGTCTTCGTCAATTTTAGTTAAGCGTATATCGTGCAGCGTATTAACCAGTTCCGGATTCCATGGCGTTTTCACCTTTACATAGTTTTCTGTAAATCCATGGATATAGCCTTCTTTATTTTCTCCTTCAAACAACACGGTACGGTTGGTTCCCAGCTGGCTTTCATAGAACGCTCTTCTTTTTTTAACCGATAGCCCTCTCAGCATTTTACTTCTTTTGCTTCGCACATTCATCGGCACCACACCTTCCATCATGACCGCTTCGGTATTATCCCTTTCCGAATATGTAAACACGTGCAGATAAGAAATATCCATTTCATTCAGGAAGTTATAGGTTTCCAGGAAAAGCTCATCTGTTTCACCCGGAAAACCAACAATAACATCCACCCCGATACAGGCATGCGGCATCACTTCCCGGATTTTAGCAACACGGTCCTGATACAATTCCCGCAGGTATCTTCGTTTCATTTTTTTCAATATCGTATTGCTTCCGGACTGTAACGGAATGTGAAAATGCGGCACAAAAGTTCTGCTTTTCGACACAAAATCAATCGTTTCATTTTTCAGCAGGTTCGGCTCGATAGACGAAATACGCAAACGTTCAATTCCCGCTACTTCATCCAGTGCCTGCACCAATTCGTAAAAAGTATGTTCGTGTTTTTTATTCCCAAACTCTCCTTTTCCATAATCCCCGATGTTAACACCGGTAAGCACAATCTCTTTAATGCCCTGTTCCGATATTTCTTTGGCGTTTTTCAGCACATTATCCATCGTATCGCTACGGGAAATCCCTCTTGCCAAAGGAATCGTACAATAGGTACATTTATAATCGCAACCATCCTGAACTTTCAGGAAAGCACGCGTTCTGTCGCCAATGGAATAACTGCCCACATAAAAATCGGCATCTTCAATCTCACAGGAATGCACTTCTCCCATGTCGTTTTTGGACAGGTCGTTGATATAATCGGTAATCTTAAATTTTTCGGTGGCACCCAAAACCAGATCCACTCCATCCACCGCAACCAGCTCTTCCGGTTTTAGCTGGGCATAACAACCCACAGCCGCCACAAAAGCTTTATCGTTATTCTTAAGTGCTTTTTTTACAATCTGCTTGAACTGTTTGTCTGCATTCTCTGTTACCGAACAGGTGTTAATCACATAAATGTCGGCGATATCCTCAAAATCCACACGATCAAAGCCTTCGTCCTGAAAACTGCGCGCAATTGTTGATGTCTCTGAAAAATTCAGTTTACATCCCAACGTATAAAAAGCAACTTTTTTTCTGTTTTCCATAATGATAAGCTACTTATGAAGTAGTAACTTTAGTTATATTTACATCTTTTTAAAAAAGAGTTTGCAAATTTACATACAAATTTCGGTTTGGTAAAATCCATAAGGACATTTGTATAGCTAATTCACAACATATTAAGACTTTACAAGAACAGCACCGTATTTTTTATTTAATGAAATCAATAATCTTTTACATATCAACATTTTGCCTTTCCCTTTTCCTTGTTTCCTGCGGAAAAAACAGCACCGAAGGAAAAGAACATCTGGTTTTCCGGTATAACGAAAGTGCAAATGTGAGCTCCCTTGATCCGGCTTTTGCCAAAAGCCAGGCAATCATCTGGCCTTGTAATTTACTTTTTAACGGATTGGTGCAACTGGACGACAGTTTGCACATTCAACCTGACCTTGCCAAAAAATGGATGATTTCCAATGATGGAAAAACCTATACATTTACCCTGCGAAACGATATTTACTTTCATAAAAACAGTCTTTTCGGAAAAGACAGCACCCGCACCGTTAAGGCTTCCGATTTTGAATACAGCCTGAAACGACTGCTGGATGAAAAAGTAGCCTCACCCGGCGGATGGATCTTGCAAACGGTGGAAAGTATGCAGGCAAAAAACGACAGTATTTTTGAAATCCGGTTAAAAAAACCGTTTCCTGCTTTCTTAGGTTTATTATCGATGAAATATGCATCGGTAGTTCCGAAAGAGATAGTTGACACACCGGGTTATGACTTCCGGGCAAAACCGGTTGGCACCGGACCTTTCCGGTTAAAACTCTGGGAAGAAAACGTAAAACTGGTACTGCGCAAAAATCCGCTGTATTTTGAAAAAGATGAAAAAGGCGTATCGCTTCCGTACCTCGAAGCCGTAGCGGTCACTTTCCTGCCGGACAAACAAAGCGGCTTTTTACAGTTTGTCCAGGGAAAACTGGATTTTGTTTCCGGTCTGGATCCTTCCTATAAAGACGAGATCCTCACCCAGGACGGCACTTTACAGCCCAAATATAAAAATGATGTCAACCTGATTACCGGTGCCTACCTGAATACCGAATACCTTGGCTTCCGAATGGACGGAACCGACAAAACAATTCTGGACAAACGCATCCGCCAGGCGATGAATTACGGTTTTGACCGTAAAAAGATGATCCTTTACCTCCGAAACGGCATGGGTACGCCGGCAACCAGCGGAATCATTCCGGCCGGATTACCGGGTTATAACCATCAGCAAGGATACGATTACAATCCAGTAAAAGCAAAACAGCTGATCTCGGAATACAGGAAAGCGACCGGAAATACCAAACCGACCGTTTTTTTAACGACCAATGCGTCTTATATTGACATTACCGAATACCTGCAGCGGGAATGGCAGAAAATCGGGCTGGACGTCCAGGTCGATGTCACGCCGCCGGCAACATTGCGCCAGGCGATTGCCACCGGAAAAGTTAGCTTTTTTCGCGCCAGCTGGATAGCCGATTATCCCGATGCCGAAAATTACCTTTCCCTGTTTTACAGTAAAAACTTTGCCCCGAACGGCCCGAATTATACCCATTTTAAAAATGAGGCATACGATGCGCTATACGAGCAGGCTTTTTTAGAAACCGACAACGAAAAGCGCTATGCTTTATACCAGAAAATGGATGCCATCATTATTAATGAAGCGCCCATCATTCCTTTATTCTATGACAGAGTAGCCCGTTTTACGCGCAAAAATGTACAAAACTTAGGAATTAATCCTTTAAATTTATTACAGCTGAAAAGAGTAAAAAAGCTACCGCCGGACAATTCCTAATTCTTTCCGAAATTCCGGATTAGATTGCCTCCATTTATTTAATTTTTATAAGCAAAAGGATGAAAATTCTAATAATAGAAGATGAAAAAGGGCTTCGAGAAGTCATACAGCAATCGCTCGAAAAAGAGAAGTTTATTGTTGAAACTGCGGCGACATTTAACGACGGACTGGACAAACTGGGCAGTTATGATTATGACTGTGTTGTGGTGGACATCATGCTTCCGGACGGCAACGGTCTTGATTTAATTTCGGAAATCAAGGCAATTCATAAAAAAGAGGCTATCATTATCATTTCGGCCAAAGATGCGGTAGACGATAAAGTAAAAGGGCTGGACATTGGCGCCGACGACTACCTGAGCAAACCTTTTCACCTGGCAGAATTACACGCGCGTATCAAATCGGCGATACGCAGAAAAAGCCATAACGGCGATACGCTGCTACGCTGGAACAACATTTCCCTATCACCGGAGCAACGCCTGGTAAAGGTAGACAACGAAGAGCTAACGCTAAACCGGAAAGAATTTGACCTTTTGTATTATTTTATCATCAATCCGAACCGCCTGATCAACAAAACCGCCCTGGCGGAATATGTATGGGGTGATTATATCGACCAGGCAGACAATCTGGATTTTGTGTATTCCCAGATCAAAAACCTGCGTAAAAAATTAAAAGATGCCGCTGCCGAGATAGACATACAGGCTGTTTACGGCATCGGTTACAGAATGAGCTAAACATGAAACTTCAGGTCTATACATTACGCTATCTGCTCATTGCCTTACTGGGTGTTATCGCACTTTGGGCAAGCCTTTTCTATATGGTTATCCTGGAAGAAGTGTATGACAATATAGACGACGGCCTGAAAAACTCCAAGCTGCTGATTATCCGGAAAGTGAATGAAAACCCGAAGTTTTTAACGAATTACGAATCGGAAATCAACCAGTTCACGATAAAACCACTGCCCAAAGGCAATTACCCGGTTTACAATGACGACGACGATGACGATCCTAACGATGTGTTTGTAAATTCCCATCAGTATATGGAATATGACGACGATTACGAACCGGTACGCCTTTTAAAAACAATGTTCATTGCTGCCGACGGCAATCCGTATGCGCTCACCATCAGCGCTTCCATGGTGGAAGAGGATGAATTGCTCGAAGACCTGATGGCAGCGCTGATCGCTTTGTATATCATGCTGGTCGTGAGTATCATTGTTATTAATTATTTTATTTTAAAAAGAGTATGGAAATCCTTTCATGCGTTACTGGAAAAGCTTCGAAATTTCAAACTGGGAACCGGAACCGCTTTTACGGCACCACATTCCCCTATTGACGAATTTAAAGTACTGGGCAAGGAACTGGAAGGACTGTTACAGCGAAATGAAGCCACCTATGCGAGCCAGAAACAATTTATAGAAAATGCTTCTCACGAATTACAGACTCCGCTGGCGATCAGCATCAACCGCCTGGAATTGTATGCCGAGAACAATCTTTTAACGGAAGCCCAGATGGACGATATCGGGAAAATAACCGACACGCTTTCCCGTCTGGTCAAACTGAACAAATCACTGCTGATGCTTTCCAAGATTGAAAACAAACAGTTTCCGGATGAAGAACGCATTGATTTTAATGACCTGACGGCTAAAATTGTATCCGATTTTGAGGATTTTGCCGATTTCAAACAGGTAACCATCAGCATCACCCAACAGGAACCGTTGCTTTTCACCATGAATAAAGGACTGGCTGTAACCTTACTCAGCAATCTTATCAAAAATGCCATCCTGCACAATCACACCAACGGTACTGTAGCCATTTCGCTTTCCCAGAACCAGCTGAGTATCCGGAATTCGGGCACAGAAAAGGCACTGGATGCCAATTTTATTTTTAACCGGTTTTCCAGACACAGTACAAACGAGCATTCCACCGGCTTGGGCTTAGCCATCGTAAAATCAATTATTTCGACCTATAATCTAAAAATTTGTTATAAATTTGAAGAAGGACATGTTTTTACGATTACGTTCCCCTAAATAAATAAAAAACATTTTTCCGGTTTTTCCCAATTGTTTCCTAATTCCGATTGTAATCTTGTATCAAATATTAAAATCAATCAAATATGAAAACATTATCAAATTTCCGTTTTGCAAGCCTTATTATTTTATTTACGCTTTTTACAGGAGTAACAGCAAATGCTCAAAAATCGAACATCACACTGTCTCAGTTACCGGCTACCGCGCAGGATTTCCTGAAGAAACATTTTCCGAAGCAAACGCCTAATTATATTTTAAAAGACGAAGAGACGTTCTCTTTGGATTATAAAGTACAGCTTGCTGATGGTACCGAAATCGAGTTTGACCGAAAAGGCAACTGGGAAGAAATTGACGGAAACGAAAGACCTATCCCAAACACTGTAGTACCTGCTACGATTGTAACGTATATCCAGAAAAACTACAAAGGGGCTTCGATTGTAAAAATCGACAAAGGTACCTGGGATTATGAAGTGGATCTGGACAACGGTCTTGAATTGAAATTCAACAAAAGCGGTGAATTCCTTAGAATTGACAAATAATAACCGCTTCCTATAAAAAAAGCCTCATCTTTTGATGAGGCTTTTTTATGACCCGGATTTATCGTTTGGGTGCCAGCATGTTTTCCGGATTTAAAATATCATCCAGCTGTTCTTTGGAAAGGATGTTGTGTTCCAAAACCAGATTATACACGCTTTTACCAGATTCTAAAGCTTCTTTGGCAATCTTGGTACTATTTTTATACCCGATATACGGATTTAATGCGGTTACTATACCAATGCTGTGCAGTACCATTTCGCGGCAATGCTCCACATTTGCCGTAATACCGTCAATACATTTAAGACGCAGTGTGTCCATACCGTTCGCCAGTAAAGCCATCGATTCCATAATGGCATAGGTTAACACCGGCTCCATAACATTCAGCTGCAGCTGACCTGCTTCGGCAGCCATCGTTACCGTCAGGTCGTTCCCGATAACACGGTAACAAACCTGGTTCATCACTTCCGGAATTACCGGATTTACTTTCCCCGGCATAATGGACGAACCCGGCTGCATGGGCGGCAGGTTGATCTCATTAAATCCGCAGCGCGGTCCGGAAGACAGCAAGCGCAAATCGTTACAGATTTTAGAAATTTTAATGGCCATTCTTTTCAATGCCGAAGAATAGATCACATACGAACCGGTATCCGGTGTGGCTTCAATAAGGTTAGGTGCCGAAACAAACGGATGCCCGGAAACTTTCGCCAGATTCTCCGCACAAAGCTCGGCATATCCCGGAACGGCATTCAATCCGGTTCCAATGGCTGTCGCTCCCATATTGATTTCAAAAAACAACGCCGAATTTTGGTTTAACCGGGCAATTTCCTCTTCCAGGTTTGCCGCAAACGCTTCAAATTCCTGCCCTAAGGTCATTGGAACCGCATCCTGTAACTGGGTTCTTCCCATTTTTAATACCGTTTTGAACTCCTCTCCTTTTTTACGGAAAGCAGCAATCAGTAATTTTAAATGTTCAATTAACTGGATATTGGCATTTATTGTGGCTAATTTTATCGATGTCGGATACGCATCATTGGTTGATTGCGAAAGGTTAACATGGTCATTTGGAGAACAGTACTGGTATTCGCCTTTCTGGTGTCCCAACAGCTCCAAAGCCCTGTTGGCAATCACTTCGTTAATATTCATATTTGTCGATGTTCCGGCACCACCCTGAATCATGTCGATTGGAAATTCCTTGTCGAACTTCCCGTCTATCACTTCTTTGGCAGCCTTAACAATCGCCTCTTTTAATTTCTCTTCCAATAGTCCCAATGTAAAATTGGTTTCGGCAGCAGCCCATTTCACATAAGCCAGTCCTTTTATAAATTCCGGAAACTGATACAGCTTCACGCCCGAAATATGAAAATTATCAATCGCTCTTTGGGTCTGAATCCCATAATATGCATTTTCAGGAACGTTTAAGTCCCCTAACAGGTCGTTTTCAATTCTATACATTTTATGCTATTTTTAGTATTAAAATTACATTAAAGGTACTTTTTATTTTAGAGATACTTCTTTATGAATCGTTAAATTTACAGCCATAAAATAAAAAACCACAACCGTTATTACAGTTGTGGTTTCCTATTTTTAAGGTCTTACTATCCTATTATTCTTTTCGCCATTTTTTGGTTTCCTCAAATACGTGTTCTAAAATTGCCGCATCCTGTTCTGTGAATTCCACATTGCGTCTTGACATTACAATTTTAGCCGTATCAAAAGCTTTTTTGGTGATATAGGTGGTAAAACCGGCGGCTCCGCCCCAAGAGAAACTCGGCACGAAATTTCTCGGGAAACCGCTTCCGAAGATGTTTGTACTCACCCCCACAACCGTTCCGGTATTGAACATGGTGTTGATCCCGCATTTACTGTGATCGCCCATCATCAATCCGCAAAACTGTAATCCGGTTTTAGCAAATCCTTCCGTTTCATAGCTCCACAGTTTTACTTCTTCGTAATTGTTCTTTAAATTGGAGTTATTACTATCGGCACCAATATTACACCATTCTCCCAAAACCGAATTTCCTAAAAATCCGTCATGTCCTTTATTCGAATAGCCAAACAGTACCGAATTATTCACTTCTCCTCCAATTCTGGAGTGCGGCCCAACAGTTGTTGCACCATATACTTTGGTAGCCAGTTTTACCTGTGCTTCTTCACAAAGAGCAAACGGACCACGAATAACCGAACCTTCCATTATTTCAGCATTTTTACCAATATAAATAGGACCGGTTGCTGCATTTAATGTTACAAATTCCAGTTTGGCGCCTTCTTCCAGGAAAATATTTTCCGGCGCAATGACATTCACACTCTTTGGAATGGGCTGTGATGTTCTGCCTTCGGTTAACAATTCGAAATCTTCACGAAGGGCAATATCGTTTTTCTGGAAAATATCCCAGGTGTGTTCTATTTTGATACAATCGTTTGTGTATTCGATAATTTCATACGAATCAAAATCTACTTCTTCCTGAGTATCCTGCGTATAAAAAGCGATTACGTCATCCTTGTGAAAAATAGCCTGATTCGGTTCCAGATTCACCACCATTTCCGTCAGTATCTCATTGGGCAAAAAGGAAGCATTAATCATAATGTTCGCTTCCATTTCCACCATAGGGAATTTTTCCATTAAATATTCCTCCGTTAAGGTGGTCGTAGTGTACCCCAGGTGTTTTTCCCATTTTTCTCTAATGGTCAGAATCCCGATTCGAATATCGGCTACCGGACGGGTAAAAGTAAACGGAAGTAACGCTTCGCGAACCGTTCCATCAAAAAGTATGTAGTTCATTTGTATCTGTTCAAGATTAGAATGTACCAAAGTTACAAAGTTTCGGTCAGATAAAAATAAAAAAAGCCTTCCGGAATGGAAGGCTTTCTTATTTTTTGAACACTTATTATTTACTAAATTTAGCGTATTTGTTTTTGAATTTATCAATACGTCCTGCAGTATCGATAAGTTTAGATTTACCTGTGTAGAAAGGGTGAGAAGTTCTGGAGATCTCCATTTTGTACACTGGGTATTCAACACCATCAACTTCGATAGTTTCTTTAGTTTCTACTGTAGATTTTGTGATGAAGATATCTTCGTTAGACATATCTTTAAACGCTACTAATCTGTAATTTTCTGGGTGAATTCCTTTTTTCATGATAAATCTTTATTTGTGGCTGTAATCCGTTTTGAAGCTTCTATTTTTCAAAAAGGTATAAACGTCTCACAACTTTTTGTTTATAAACTTTTTTATTTTCAGGTTGCAAATGTACAACTAATTTTGAAATATCAAATCTTTAGCTCTATTTTTTTAAGTAGCTGCCTGCTATATTTTTTAGCTATCCTATAAAGGTAATTCTTATATTTGTAAATTAATTAACCTAAACCAAAATTTATGAATAGTATCATTAAAAAAAACGGGATTAATTTCGGCCTGATAATGGGTATCTTTTCCATTTTAGTAACAACTCTGATATACGCTATCGACATTTCTCTATTTGTGAATCCGATGATTGGCATTTCAAGTATTGTGATATACCTGATTCTGGGAATATGGGTTGTTTCCAAAACAAAAAAAGAGCTTAACAAAAGTATCACTTTTAAAGAGGCTTTTACCGTTTATTTTTTAGCGGCCGCTATAGGAGCAACGCTTTCTGTAGTATTCAATATTATTTTATTTAATTATATCGATCCTGCTGCTAAAGACACTATTCGCCAGCTGACTATTGATTATACGGTTGACATGCTTAGAAAATTCAGTACTCCGACTGCAACGATAAAAGAAACGGTTGAAAAATTAAAAGAATCAGACAACTATAGTATTGTAAGCCAATTAAAAGGTTTGGTATTCAGTCTTGTTTTCAGTGCCATTTTCGGAGCAATTTTAGCACTGATTTTTAAGAATAGAACCAATACTTTAGAATAATAAAATAAATGAATTTATCCATTATAATTCCTTTACTAAACGAAAGTGAATCACTTCCGGAATTGCATTCATGGATTTCAAAAGTTATGACTGCCCACCATTACTCCTATGAAGTTATCTTTATAGACGATGGCAGTACCGACAGTTCCTGGCAATTGATTGAGCAGTTAGCTGCCCGGAATCCGAATGTAAAAGGAATTCGTTTTTTACGAAATTACGGAAAATCGCAGGCGCTGCATGCCGGTTTTGCAAAAGCAGCCGGTGATGTTATCATCACTATGGATGCCGATTTGCAGGACAGTCCTGACGAGATTCCCGAATTATACAATATGATTACCAGCCAGAACTACGATTTGGTTTCGGGCTGGAAAAAAAAGCGCTACGACTCTGTAGTAGCCAAAAATTTACCTTCAAAATTATTCAACTGGGCTGCCCGAAAAACATCGGGCGTTCAGTTGAACGATTTTAACTGCGGACTAAAAGCCTATAAAAACATCGTTATTAAAAATATTGAGGTTTCGGGCGAAATGCACCGCTATATTCCGGTTCTGGCAAAAAATGCCGGTTTTGGAAAAATTGGTGAAAAAATCGTTATTCACCAGGCCCGTAAATACGGATCGACAAAATTTGGTATGGAACGTTTTATCAACGGTTTTCTGGATCTGATTACCATCTGGTTCTTATCCCGCTTCGGAAAACGCCCGATGCACCTTTTCGGCGCTTTAGGAGTTTTAATGTTCCTGATCGGTTTTTTATCGGCCGGATACATTGGTTTTATAAAGCTTTACAGGCTGTACCACCATCAGCACACCATTTTAGTAACCAGCAATCCCTGGTTTTATATTGCGCTGACTACGATGATTATCGGAACACAACTGTTTTTAGCCGGATTTTTAGGCGAAATTATTCTCCGTACCAAAAACAATGAAGAGCGGTATAAAATTTCCAATGAAGTGAATACCTGATTCTTGTTTACAAACTTTAAAGTTGAACAGCAATGCACATTGAACAAAACATATTAGATAAAGTAAATGTCTGGTTAACGCCAACATTTGACAAGCATACCCAGGAAAAAATCAAAGAAATGATGACTTCGGCTCCGAAAGAGCTGGAAGACAGCTTCTACAAGAACCTGGAATTTGGAACCGGAGGAATGAGAGGGATTATGGGCGTAGGAACCAATCGTATCAATCAATATACCTTAGGGAAAAACACGCAGGGATTATCGGATTATCTGAAGATTTCTTTTCCGGGTGAAGCCCTTAAAGTTGCGATTGCCTATGACTGCCGCCACAATAGCGACACTCTGGCAAAAGTGGTTGCCGATGTTTTTTCTGCCAACGGAATTAAAGTGTATTTATTTTCAGACATGCGTCCCACTCCCGAATTGTCTTTTGCGGTGAAACATCTTGGCTGTCATGCCGGAATTGTACTGACCGCTTCACACAATCCGCCGGAATACAACGGGTATAAAGTGTACTGGCAGGACGGAGGTCAGCTGGTTCCACCTCAGGACAAGGAGGTCATTGAAACCATTGAAGCACTGAATTACGATCAGATCCGTTTTGAAGCCAATAACGATTTAATTGAATATATCGATACCGCCATTGATGATGCTTTTATCAATAACGCTATCGAAAATGCCAGTTTCAACACTCCGGCTACGGCAAAAGACAAGCTGAAAATAGTTTTTACGTCCCTGCACGGAACGTCTATAAAATTAGTTCCGGATGTTTTGGAAAAAGCCGGTTACCCTCATGTTGAGATCGTTAAGGAACAGGCCGAACCGGACGGGAATTTCCCAACGGTAAAATCACCAAACCCGGAAGAACCGGAAGCTTTAACAATGGCTATGGCACTGGCCGAAAAGACAAATGCCGATATTGTTATCGGAACCGATCCGGACAGTGACCGTTTAGGCGTTGCCGTTAGAAATACCGTAGGCAAACTGATCTTATTAAACGGTAACCAGACCATGGTGGTTATGACCCATTTCCTTTTGAAACAATGGCGAAAACAAGGCAAAATAACCGGAACCGAATTTATTGGTTCTACCATCGTATCCACACCAATGATGCTGGAGTTAGCTTCTGCCTATGGCATTGAATGCAAAGTAGGACTTACCGGATTCAAGTGGATCGCAAAAATGATCAAAGACTTCCCGGATCAGAAATTTATTGGCGGCGGCGAAGAAAGTTTCGGTTTTATGGTGGGCGATGCCGTTCGCGATAAAGATGCCGTTACCGCTACGTTACTGGTTTGCGAAATTGCCGCTCAGGCAAAAGAAAGAGGCGCTTCCCTATATGAGGAACTGCTGCAGATGTATGTTGATTTTGGCTTCTATAAAGAACATTTAATTTCAATCACGAAAAAAGGTATTGAAGGCGCTAACGAGATCAAACAAATGATGGTTGCTTTACGGGAGAATCCGCTAAAAGAAATTAACGGAGAGCGCGTGGTTTTTATTGAAGATTATCAAAATTCGACAACAAAAAATCTTTTTACAGACGAAACAGGAACCTTGAGTATTCCCAAATCGAATGTTTTAATCTATTATCTGGAAGACGGTAGTAAAATTTGTGCCCGCCCAAGCGGTACAGAACCAAAAATAAAATTCTATTTCAGCGTAAATGCTGCCATAGAAAGCATTGATGATGTTGTTGAAGCTGAAGCATTCCTGGACGACAAAATCAAGAATATAATATCAGGAATGAATTTATCTTAAAAATGACTTACTTTAAACAAATATTCCGCTTTGCGATTCCGTACTTAAAATATGCGTACCTGAATATTTTATTCAACGTACTGTATGCCTTATTCAGTACTGTTTCGTTTATGGCATTAATTCCAATGTTATCGGTTTTATTCGGTGAAACCAAAAAAGTTACCGAAATACCGCAATACACCGGAATTGAAAACATTAAAGCGTACGCAGAAAATTATTTTAATTATTTCGTCACCACCACCTCCGAAGCCAAAGGCCTGGATTATACACTGGGTGTACTGGTAGTGATCATTATCTCGATTTTCTTACTTAAAAACCTGTTCAATTATATGGCACTTTTTTTCGCAACCTTCCTTCGAAACGGAATGCTGCGCGATTTAAGAAATGCCATGTATAAAAAAGCAGTGGAACTGCCGTTATCGTTTTTTTCAGAAAAAAGAAAAGGCGACACCATATCCCGAATCACCTGGGATGTGGCGGAAGTACAGGGCTCCTATTTATCCATCCTGGAATTAATTATCAAGGAGCCGCTAACGATTATCTTCACGATTGTTGCCATGCTGGTGATCAGCGTTAAGCTAACCATTTTTGTATTTATTTTTATTCCGGTATCGGGTTTTATCATCTCTCTGATCGGAAAACGTTTAAAAAAGCAGTCCTCTGTAGCCCAGCAGGAACAGGGTTTCTTTCTTTCCATTATTGAAGAGACCTTAGGCGGACTGAAAGTGATTAAAGGGTTTACAGCCGAAAGTTATTTCAATAAAAAATTCAGTACTTCGACCGATCGTTATTTTGAACTTTCAAACAAAATCATGAACCGTCAGAATATGGCTTCCCCGGTGAGCGAATTCATGGGAATCATGGTCATTGCGATTCTTTTATGGTTTGGCGGACACATGGTTTTAGTAGAAAAAACGTTATTAGGCGCGCAATTCATCGCCTATATGGGACTTGCCTACAACATTTTAACGCCAGCCAAAGCGATTTCCAAAGCTTCTTACGATATTAAAAGGGGTAATGCTGCTGCAGAACGTGTGCTTGAAATTTTAGAACAGGAGAATCCTATTGAAAATAACGCCAAAGCGATTAAGAAAGATACCTTTGAAGACAAAATAAGCATCCAGAACATCAACTTCCGCTATGAAGAGGAGAATGTACTGAAAAACTTCTCCCTTGAAGTGCCGAAAGGAAAAACCATTGCTTTGGTTGGACAGTCGGGAAGCGGAAAAAGTACTATTGCCAATTTGCTGACGCGTTTTTATGACGTACAGGAAGGTTCTGTAAAAATTGACAATATCAACATTAAAGATTACGACCTGCATTCGCTGCGCGGTTTGATGGGACTGGTAACCCAGGACAGTATCTTGTTTAACGATACCATTAAAAACAACATCCTGTTAGGAAAACTGGACGCTACCGATGATGAAATCATTGCCGCTTTAAAGGTTGCCAACGCTTATGAATTTGTAAAAGATCTTCCTAACGGTATCGAAACCAATATCGGGGACAGTGGTAACAAATTATCCGGCGGACAGAAACAGCGTTTATCTATTGCCAGAGCCGTATTGAAAAATCCTCCGATCATGATCCTGGATGAAGCGACTTCCGCATTGGATACCGAAAGCGAAAGACTGGTACAGCAGGCACTGGAAAACATGATGCAGAACAGAACTTCGGTTGTTATTGCCCACCGTTTGTCTACGATTCAAAAAGCAGACATGATCGTGGTAATGCAAAAAGGAGAAATTGTAGAACAAGGTACCCATGACTCGCTTTTAGCCTTAAACGGTACGTATTCCAAACTGGTTATGATGCAGTCCTTCGAATAAAACATTTTTAATGTACAGAAACGCTCCGAACATAACGCTTCCTGAAGATCCGGATACTATTATCTGGAAATACCTGGACTTGTCGAAATTTCTGGATTTACTGCTGTATCAAAAAATGTTTATGTCGCGTTCCGATAAGTTTGAAGATCAGTATGAAGGTACTTTTAGTGAGCCGACTTTTGAAGAGATTAAAAAAATAGCAGAAAACAATCCTAAATTTCTGCAATACTATAAGTCACATCGTGAAAATGTCGTTATCAGCAGTTGGCACACCAACGAATACGAATCTTTCGCGATGTGGCAAATTTTCACCAAAAACAACGAAGGTTTAGCCATCCAGTCTACCATCGGCAGGCTTAAAGAAGCGCTGGCTCCGGAAAAGCATTTTGAGCAGTATATTGGCGAGGTGAATTATATTGACTATAAAAAGGAGTACATTCCTTTTGACGATGCCTTCTTCCCTTTTTTGTTTAAAAGAAAAAGTTTTCAGTATGAAAAGGAAATCCGGATCATTTCGGATCTTACCTCCCAAAAAATGTCCATTAATGAAGGTTTAAAGATAAATGTAAACATCAACACCCTGATTGAAAAGGTTTACATTCATCCTAAATCGGAAAACTGGTATAAGAAACTGGTAATCGAACTGGTTACCAAACTCGGTTATGATTATATTACGATTGAAAAATCGGATCTGGAAAGCGATATCCTGATTTAGGTTTTATATCGGCATATATTCTTCTACTTTCCACTCTTTATCCAACAGGTTTACATAAAAATAGTGTACGGTATCTTTTTTATCGAAAGCGCCATTCTTATTGATATCCTCAATGGTTCTGAAATAAAGCCTGTTCTGAACTTCCACAATATTCCAGTCCAATAGTTCCTGTAAATCGTCAGACAGTTTGGTAAAGTTCGTTCCGTTAATATTACTCACGTATAACGCTTTAATATCATTTGCATCTACTTTATTATCACGATTCGTATCGGCATCTACCAACGAATAAACCAGGATCTGTTTTTTGGTTTTATCAGCGATTGTATTAAGATAAGTAGCTGTCTGAATCTGAATCGCCTTGTCCGTTAACGAATGTAGCGCGGTAGAGTCAATGTGCTGAAATTTTAGATTCTGGAAATAACCGGTAATTTCAAAACGGTTGTAATTTGAAATCGCATAGCTCACCGAGTTGGTTTTACTGGAACCATAACTGCTGCTTGGCCCGTCGTATACACGGATATCGCCAATAGCATGGATCAGGTATTTGGTTCCCTCCATATAAATGGGCAAATCGGCTATCTTAATCTGAGAAGAATCCCTTTTCACCTGACCGTTCACAGCACTTTTAGCTTCTTCATAAATTACTTTAGGTTTTTTGACTTCCTCTTTACAACTTATAAAAAGAAACGACAAAAGCAAAACGGCACATGTTACAATCTTTTTCATCTTCTGAAATTAAATGGTCATTCAAATATAAAACTTTTAAGCTGGAACTACAATCTTACATTCAACTTTAAATTAAAAGTTCTTGTGGTCATATAATTCGGGATTCCGTACTGGCTTTTTGTATAAACATCGCGAACCCAGGTATTGGTAATCGCATTCTGATTATTGAACAGGTTAAAGATTTCAAAGCCCAGTGTAAACTCATTAAATGGTTTTAGCCAGGTTTTAGCAGATTTTATATTTGCATCTTTAAATACATACGAAAAACCGGCATCTGCTCTTCTATAGTCTTTTAAACGCAGCTGGTAGTCATACGGATCGGCATAGGCAGGAGAACCGCCCGGAAGTCCGGTATTGTAAATCATATTCAGGTACATTTTCAGGTTCGGAATCGTAGGCATATAATCCTGGAAAAGCAATCCGAATTTTAAACGCTGGTCGGTTGGACGGGCAATATACCCTTTTCCATCCTGATTTTCTTCTGTTTTCAGGTATCCGAAACTGAACCAGGATTCCGTTCCCGGAACAAACTCGCCATTCAGTCGGAAATCGGCTCCATACACATAGGCTGTGGCGTCATTATTAGCACTGTAACGAATCCGCACATTATCAATGGTATAGGTATTCACATCTGTCAGGTTCTTATAATAGGCTTCCGAAACCAGTTTAAACGGTCTTCCCCACATTTTAAAACTGTAGTCGTTACTCAACACGATATGTACGGACTGCTGCGCTTTCACATTGGGCTGTACCACACCATTAGCATCCCGCAATTCCCTGTAGAAAGGCGGCTGGTGGTATAATCCTCCCGATAAACGGAAAAGCATGTCCATATCCCAATCCGGTTTTATGGCAAACTGCGCGCGCGGGCTAATTACAAACTGGCTGTCACCATCGGTAATATTATCACCGGAAACCTGCCACTGATGTGCTCTCACTCCGGCATTCACCCAAAACTGGCTACTTCCCATTTCGCCACGGTAATTCCATTGGGCATACCCTGAAAAACGGTTGATCTTCACAAAGTTTGTCGCTCTGATGTTCTGATAAGGCGCTAGCGGCCCGGTATAAGGTGTGTATGGCTGGTCGTGCGGAATACCCAAAACAGGCGCCGGCAATGAAAAACCTGCCGAATCGATCGCTTCCCACTCCACTATTCTGTCCCGGATATCTTCACGGGTATATTTAAGCCCCCATTCTACCTGGTGGTCACTTTCTTTAGGAGCGTGAAAACCTTTTACTTCTGCATTTACAATTAATGCATCCAGATCGTTTCTGGCATGGCTCAGCTGCGAACCGACACCACGGGAATACACCACATCGCCAAAAGTATCCGAACCAATGTTACTGTCTACTTCTCCCAAAGCATATTGTGCCTGTATATCAAAATGTTCCTGTTCCTGTGTGTGGTAGGTTGAACCGATAAATTTCAGTTTGAATTCGTCACTCACCTGATAAACCGATTTGATAGCGCCGAAAAGGGTCAGATAACGGTCCTTCTCCTGTCCGTCATAAAAAACCTGCAAGGCTATAGGATTGTCTATTGTTCCAAAATTCGTCTGACGTGAGATCGGCTGATAGTTGTAACGGTTTTGCGATATATTTCCCAAAAAACTCCATTGCCATTTTGTAGAAGCATCGAAATTAACCAAAGTCTGAACATCCACAAAGGTAGGCCGGAAGTTTGTTTCCGTTTCCTGGCTTTTTACCAGCAGGCTGTTGTCGCGGTAACGCACTCCTGTAATACTGCTCCATTTCTGGTTTTTGGAAACCATATCCACTGTGGCACTTCCGCCTAACAGGCTGGCATCCAAAGCTGCCTGGAATTTCGTTGGTCTTCTGTAAGTAATATCTAAAACAGACGATAATTTATCGCCGTATTTTGCCTGGAAACCTCCGGCAGAGAAATCCACATTTTGTACCATCTCGGTATTGGTAAAACTCAATCCTTCCTGTTGTCCGGAACGAATCAAAAACGGACGGTATACTTCAATTTCATTTACATAAACCAGGTTCTCATCGTAGTTCCCGCCGCGAACCGCATACTGGGTACTCAGTTCATTGTTCGAATAGACGCCGGGTAATGTTTTCAGGATGTTTTCAATTCCGGCATTAGCTCCCGGTATGGTTCGTATTACTTCCGGTGTAATTACCGTTATCCCTTCTACTCTTTTTCGTCCGCCACCGGTAACAATCACTTCTCCCAATTGTTCCTGACGCTGATTTAAAACCACATTGAGTTCATAATCTTCGTTGGGTTTCAATTCGATAACCGTTGTCGCCTTTTTATAGCTCACATGCGAAATTTCTATTGTTATTTTCTGATGTGCGGGTATCGTTATCTGAAAAAAACCGTTGGCATTCGATTGTGAAGAGGCAGATCCGGCTTTTATAGTTGCTTTTTCAATAGGCTTATTGTTTTCATCTAAAAGAATTCCTTTTACACGTCCCGTTTGCGAATAGGAGGCATAACCAATAAAAAAAACACAGATAACAAGGAAATTAATTATTTTTCTCAAGTGGGGTAGTTTTTAAATTTCTAAAAAAATGAGTTTCAAAGGTAGTAGAATTTCCAATATTATCAGAAACAATAATTTTTAAATCATTCCGTCCTTCATCATAAATCATATCGCTTAAATCGTGTACTAACAATTTGGTTTTGTAATCATATTTCATCAGTATCCATTTGCCGTTCAGGTAACCGTTGTATTCTTTTATACCCGACAAATCGTCCTGAATGTAAACACTAATCGTGTCCAGCTTATCAATTGTACTTCCTGTTGCGAAATTCGGTTTGTAGATTCGCGGTCCGGCGGTATCCGTCATCAGAAGGAATTTACCCAGATCTTTTGTTTTTATCGAAAACAGGTTGCCTTTTCTGGTTGTTGTAAAATATTCTGCTTTGGCACCATCCATCCGGGCAATAAATGTTTTTTTCTGATCCAGGTTGGGAATCCCGCTCACATCAAAGGTTATCGTAATGTTGTTATGTGCCGGCACCGTATCGTCATGCAGGTCAAGCACATTGTCTTTCACATCAAAGTTCAGGTAAAAATCATCGTAAAAGGCATTTGCCGGAATAAAAACGGAAATATTGTCCCTGGTGTAGTTATGATCGTTACTGGCTTTAATAAAGTAAGGCGTTTTAACATCTTCCCTTAAATACTTTGCTTCCAGGCCGGAATAGGCAATCGGAATATTGATAATTGTTTTGTTGTTATTAAAATCGGACACTTCAATTCTATAGGTAAAATTGTCCCCGTCTTTAACGCTGATCTGTCCGTTTTTAACGTTTCCGCTAATAATCGAAAAAGGGTAACTGTTTTTGTAAAACAATTTCTGATAGCGCTGCTTGGTTCTTTTATACCTTTCGTAGTCGATGAAGTTATTGATATAGCGCGATTCGTCAAACGAAAAGGCATCAAACTGGTAACCGTACAGCCTGGTTCCGTTTAAAAAAGTTTCCACTTTATAAACCCCGTTTTTACTGTAGTTGTTATCTGAAGTATCGTAAGCATCCAGCGCAAAAGCAATGTCGCCTTTGGCAGCAATTTTACCGGCAAGATAGGTTCCGTCTTTTTGCAGCGAAAGCGCAATGACTATCGGACGCTGCGAAGCGTTAACCACGGCATCATCGCTAACCGAATAGGCCACGATACCGTTTACGGATGGCGCTTTGGTATCGACCAGTTCCTGATTTAACCCGAACAAAAGCGGATTGAGTGTTTTTTCTGTTTTGGTATCCCGGTATTCAAAATGCAGGTGCGGTCCGCCGGAACCTCCGGTATTTCCGGAAAAAGCGACCAGATCACCTTTAACAACCGGTAATTCGGCTGCTGTGGGGAAAAATTCCACTTCAAATTTTTTCTGGGTGTATTGCCTCTTTTTTACATATTCTCTGATCTTGCCTTCGTAGGCCGACAAATGCCCGTAAACGGTAGTAAAACCGTTCGGATGGGTAATGTAAAGTGCGTGACCGTAGCCAAATGTAGAAACTTTTATCCGGGAAATATAGCCGTCTGCCACTGCAAAAACGGGCAATCCGATGCGCTGCTGTGTTTTATAATCCAATCCGGAATGAAAGTGATTGCCTCTTAATTCTCCAAAAGTACCGGAAGAGAACAACGGAATGTTCATCGGCGATCTGAAATAATCTTTCGGATATTGATTCTGGCTAAAACAACATAAAAAGGGGAACAGTAAAAATAACAGCAGTCTCATAACTCGAATTTAGGCTAATATAATAAAAAACAAATATAAAACAATTCGAAAATACCGCAAAAACTTAACTAACTATAAAACAATTTATTATCAAAACCCGCTAAAGTTTTTCGTTTTTTTTAGTAAAACTATTGGGTTTTTTCATCAGGAATACTAACTTTGTAAAATCATATAATGAAATTAGTCTGCAATGAATGGATTGTCGGAAATTATTGATTCTCTTGAATATAAATTTTCCAAGCTTATCGTTAAAATCGAAGGGCTGGAAAAATTAAACCAGGAGTTACGCAATGAAATATCGAAATCAACAGCGCTAATCAATCGCCAGAAAGAAGAAATTACCGTATTAAAAGAACAATACGACAATTTAAAAATGGTGAATTCATTATTGGGCAGTGAAGAAAATAAACGAGAAACGAAACTCAAAATAAATTCATTAATACGCGAAATTGATTATTGTATAGCACAACTTTCTGATTAGAAAGCCTTATGGATGACAAGCTAAAAATAAAAATATCAATTGCAGACAGGGTATATCCGCTAACAGTAGATTATGCCCAGGAAGAAGGACTCAGAAGTGCTTCCCGCAAGATAGATACAATGATCAAGCAATTTGAAGAAAACTATGCCGTGCGCGATAAACAGGACGTTTTAGCCATGTGTGCCTTACAATTTGCTTCGCAGGTAGAACAAAAACAGATTGACAAATCAGTTGATTTTCAGGAAGCTTTTGAACGCCTAAAAAACATGAATGAAAAATTGGATTCGATTCTGTCTAAATAAATCACGTTCTTTAAAATAGATTAAGATACTGCCTACATTAGTACCTATTTGATAAACTCAACACTAACAAATTAAAATGGGTGAATCATCGTTTCTAAAGCAAGCTGTCCAGAACAGATCCTTGAACAACGAGTTAACTCAAAACTTGTCTTTACGAGTTTATGCAATAACCCTAATGTAGGCTTTTTTTATATATAATTTTCAACATACTATGAGCACAACATTGATAATAATTATTTGCTGTATCGCAGGAACAGGGATAGGTTTTGGAATTGCAAAATATTTAGAAAAGATCAATGCTTCGACATTGATTAAAAATGCAAAAAAAGATGCCTCATCCATCCTAAAAGACGCAAGAACAGAAGGGGAAGCCCTAAAAAAGGATAAGATCCTTCAGGCTAAGGAAAAGTTCATTGAATTAAAAGCAGAACACGAACAGGTAATTTTAGGTCGCGACAAGAAAATTGCTGAAGCAGAGAAAAGAACACGCGACAAAGAATCACAAGTATCAAACGAATTAGCAAAAGCCAAAAAAGCTAACGAAGAATTAGAGACCAAAACTACAGATTACAACAACCGTATTGACGTATTAGACAAAAAACAACAGGAGATTGAAAAATTACACAAAAGCCAGGTAGAACAGCTTGAGGTAATTTCCGGTCTTTCTGCTGATGAAGCTAAAAATCAATTGGTGGAGAGTCTGAGAGCTGAGGCAAAAACCAGCGCAATGTCCCACATTCAGGAGACTATTGAAGAGGCTAAATTAACCGCACAGCAGGAAGCTAAAAAGATCATCATCAGCACGATTCAGCGTATCGGAACAGAAGAGGCTGTAGAAAACTGCGTTTCTGTATTCAACATTGAATCGGACGATGTAAAAGGTCGTATTATCGGACGTGAAGGCCGTAACATCAGAGCATTAGAGGCTGCTACCGGAGTAGAGATCATCGTTGATGATACTCCTGAGGCAATCATCCTTTCCTGTTTTGACCCGGTTCGCCGTGAAATTGCCCGTTTGGCATTACACAAACTGGTAACAGACGGACGTATTCACCCGGCACGTATTGAAGAGGTGGTGGCTAAAACCGCTAAACAGATTGACGATGAAATCATCGAAGTTGGTAAACGTACCGTTATCGATTTAGGAATTCACGGATTACACCCTGAATTGATCAAAATTGTCGGACGTATGAAATACCGTTCTTCTTACGGACAAAACTTATTACAACACTCCAGAGAAGTGGCAAAACTTTGCGGTATCATGGCAGCCGAATTGGGCTTAAATGTAAAACTGGCAAAAAGAGCCGGATTACTTCACGATATCGGAAAAGTACCGGAAACAGAAAGCGAACTTCCGCATGCTATCTTAGGGATGCAGTGGGCTGAAAAATACGGTGAGAAAGAAGAGGTATGCAACGCTATCGGAGCACACCACGACGAGATCGAAATGAAATCGTTAATTGCACCGATTATCCAGGTTTGTGATGCTATTTCAGGAGCAAGACCAGGTGCAAGACGTCAGGTACTGGATTCTTATATCCAGCGTTTGAAAGATCTTGAAGATATCGCTTACGGATTCAACGGTGTTAAAAACGCTTATGCTATCCAGGCCGGTCGTGAACTACGTGTTATTGTAGAGAGCGAGAAAGTGAGCGACGAAATGGCTTCAACACTTTCTTTTGATATTTCTCAAAAGATCCAGACAGAAATGACCTATCCGGGTCAGGTAAAAATTACCGTTATCCGCGAAACAAGAGCGGTAAATATTGCCAAATAACAAATCGCATTCACTTTACATTAAATGATAAAAAAAGCATTTCAAAATTTTGAAATGCTTTTTTATTTATAATCGGTACCGTTATTTTCGGGGATGGAATGCATGCAGTACTTTCGAAAGATGTTTCCGGTCCAGATGCATATAGACCTCGGTAGTTGTTATCGACTCATGTCCGAGCATAATCTGGATCGAACGTAAGTCGGCCCCGTTTTCCAGCAAATGTGTCGCAAAGGAGTGCCTGAACGTGTGCGGGCTGATTATTTTATTGAGATTTATTTTCACGGCCAGGTCTTTAATTATCGTAAAGATCATCGCCCGCGTGAGCTGCCCTCCTCTTCTGTTCAGGAACAAAGTATCCTCAAATCCTTTTTTGATCTGCTGGTGGTTCCGGATGCCTTCCTGATAGAACACAATATATTTTTGAGTAGAAGCCCCGATCGGGACAAAACGCTGTTTATTTCCTTTACCGGTAACTTTAATAAAGCCTTCGTCAAAAAAGAGATCCGAAATTTTCAACCCGACCAGTTCCGAAACCCGCAAACCGCAGCTATAAAGCGTTTCCAGCATTGCCCGGTTGCGTTCTCCTTCATTTTTGGACAGGTCAATCGCTTTTATTAACGCATCAATCTCAATAGTGGAAAGCGTGTCCGGTAATTTTCTCCCCACTTTGGGGATTTCAATCAGTTCCAAAGGTGTTGTTTCCCGGTATCCTTCAAAGATCAGATAATTAAAAAAGCTCTTTAATCCCGAAATAAGCCTTGACTGCGAACGGGCATTAACCGTTCCGGAAATGGCATATATAAATTCCTGTATCGTCAGTTCGTCGATATTTACCGGAGAAATGCTCAGACCGCTCGTTTCCAGATAGGCCAGCAGCTTTTCAATATCATAAACATAGTTCATGATGGTATTCTCTGACAATCCTCTTTCCAATTTCAAATACGCCTTATACTCATTTATGTAAGATCTCCAGAGTGTCATAATTTTTAAACTGCTTTAAATACTGCCCTGTTAAAATCCAGATTGGCACGATTTCTGGATAAAGTTATTAAACTTAAAAATTTAACCTTATGAAATTAGTAAATTTTTTGCCCGCCGGTTTATTATTTTTAGTAACACTAACAGCAGCCAATGCCCAGGAAAAAGCCAGTTTTGGTATAAAAGGAGGTTTGAACTACTCCACCGTTACACAAGGTAAGTTTGAAGAAGGCCCGGATGCCAGAACCAGTTTTCACATTGGTGTTGTTGGCGAAGTCCCCATTGTTCCGAACATATTTTCGATCCAGCCGGAAGTACTATACTCCCAGCAGGGTTTTGAAAGCAATGTAACACTATTGGGAAATACCTACACCACCACTCACAAAATTGATTATTTAAACATTCCCGTTTTAGCAAAATTATATCTTGTTAAAGGGTTAAGCCTGGAAGCCGGTCCGCAATTTGGTTTTAAACTGAATGAAAGCCACGACAGCGACAACAGTTCCATCACAACCAACGAAGTCAACAAGTTTGACACCGCTTTGGCACTGGGAGCTACCTTTAACCTGTCTGGCGGTATTTTTATCTTTGGCCGCTACACCTACAGCTTAAATGAAGTGGTAAAAGACACCGATGCCAAGAACAAGGTATTACAAGCCGGAATCGGTTTTAAATTTTAAAAAAGAAAACCTCCCAATGGGAGGTTTTTATTGGGCAGCATTTTTTTAAATACTATAGGAATTTATAACCTACAGATACCTGGAAAACACTATTTTTTCGGCTTTGATCTCCTGATTCCTTAGCCAGGTTTGTTAAGCCTAAATTATATCTTCCCTGAAAGAAGATACCTTCTTTTAATTCATAACCAATACCAGCGTTAAAACCAAAGTCAACCGTATTGAATGTATCTTTTACATCCACCGACTCTAATTTTGCACTCATTAAGAAACCAACCTGTGGTCCGGCTTCAATACTGAATCCGTCTGCAACATAATATTTCGCCATAATCGGAACATTGATGTAATCCATTTTTAACGACACATCTCCCTCACCTTTTGCCCCCTGAGAAGAGTACAAAACTTCCGGTTGAACCGCAAATTTATCTGCAACTTTTATTTCAGCCAATGCCCCAACGTGAAAACTGGTTCTTGTTTTTCCACCATCCAGGTTAGTGATTGAAGATAAGTTTAATCCGGCTTTAGCACCAAATTTAACTTCTTGTGCATTAGATGCAAAACCGAAAGCCATTAAAGCCACGGCAGAAAGTAATACTTTTTTCATACGTAATAATTTTTTACAAGTTTGTCTAACAAAAATATAAAAACTTACCAATTATCAAATTAAAAAGCAAAAAAACACACGAATACCCATGTTTAACGTTAAAAATACAAACAAAAAAACCTCCTTTTGTGAGTTTTACAATATAATCTGCTTTTATACAACAATTTGCTAGATATTGATAGCCAGCATAATGCATAAAGCCTCCCAAAAGGAGGCTTTATCAGGTATTGTTTTTATCCGGTTATTCGATAGTAAACTTGATACTTTTCAAAACACCGGTAGCATCTTTATAGGTTAACATATAGATCCCTGTAGCATATCTGGAAACATCCAGTGCAAGTTCGCTGTTCTTTTCCGAACCGGAACCCGGTTGAAAAGTATAGACTGTTTTACCAAACGAATCAATAACGGAAAGAATTTCACAATTATTAACGGCAATATTCAGTTTATCTTTAGCCGGTACAGGATATAGTAACGGTTTAGTATTTCCCTTAACTTCTTTTAATTCTCCCAATAAAAGCGCATCATCAGCAGCAACTTTACCACTCACGGAGTTTCTGTTATTTTTATAGCTGTTTGCTGCACAAATAGTAGCCAGTTCTGCCTGTGTTACCGGAACAACTTTATTGGTTGGTACAGCCGGATTAGCACCGTTTTGAGCCGCATAAACCTGCGCATCTGTTATATAATTAGATCCCGTCATATTATAACCGGCCGGAGCCGCTTTGATGGCTACCGGGTAAGTTACCACATACAATACATTTTGCGCATCCGGATTATCCGTACGCTTTAAATTCAGGATAAACTTAAGCTTAAACCCTTTAACTCTTGGCGTTAAGAAATCATCTTTAGGCGTTACAGAATAAGGATTAACCAATGTTGATGTATTGTATCTAAAATGGGATGTACTCAGGAAACTAAAACTATTGGATGTCGGATCGTTCTGCTTATAGCTAAAAGGTCTTGATCCGCCGAAATCCCAGTCACACGGGCCAATAGAAGAACTATAGCATGTAAACTGCTGGAATGCTGACGCAAACTGATTGTATTTTAAACGTCTCTTACCACTACCGCCCGGTGTATTGGCAACAGTGTACAGGAAGGAAAAGGAATAATCATTTTTATAATTATTAATTCCAATGGCTTTATAGGCATTTTGAAAAATCGCTCCTTCATCATCTACAACAGGACCTTTGGATGTTCCGGCAATGTCCTGCCCGTTGTCCATATCCACATCAACATTGATCACCTTAGGACTCGGAAACTGTCTTGAATATTTAATTGAAGGTTTTTCATATTCTACCATCAGCATGACTTCGGCATCCTGTAAAATCAGTCCGCTTGCCGGGTTAATTGCATATTTAAGCGCATCGCCGGATAACTTATAATTTCTGCTGGTAAAATCATATTTATTCTTTATCTCCCAATATTCTGTTTTATCAAAATTACCAACGGTCTCTCTGTTAATAAACTCTTTCTGAACCTTGGTTTCCGTATAATACATAACCGGTTCATTAATTAACGAAAACACTCCTAATGTTTCATTATACAATGGTTGTCCGCCGATAGTTCCCGCCAGCGTGTTCTGTTTTTGAGAACCCGGCAACCCGATAGTCTGATTGTGCATCGGATCCTGTGTTGTGATCGATCCTTTAATGGCTACATCCAGGTTTACACTCAAAGGAGCAAGCTGTAACGGACCATTACCGCTGCCTCCGCCTCCAAAAAGACCGGAAAGGAACTTAACTCCTTCACTTACATAAGGAATCGCTTTTAAACCGGCTTTCATGAATTGGTTATTTTTCATAAAATTACCAATCGAGTTGATCGCATTGATCGTGATACCTCCGTCTGCAAGGTTCTTATAAATTTTTTCGTAATCTTTTGTAAATGACTCAATTCCCTTATGAGCTTTCATCATTTTACTATTGATATTGTTGGCAGTCTTCCAGAAATTTCCATCGGAAGCAGCACTACCCTGTCCCTGCGATATAGACGAAATTGTTCCGGTGATTTTCCCGGTCAATTCTACCGAAGAGTTGCTGATTAGCTCCGAATAAAGCAATAATCGCGATGATTCTGTAAAGCTACAGGTACAAGGATCATAATTCATTTTAAAGTCGGCATACGCCCAGGAATTATTATCGTTGTAGAACTTCAGCGCCGTACTGAAGGAAGGATTTTGGATATGCGGCGTATCCAATGTTTTTTCATTATAGGCCATATCCAAAAGATTGGTCTGAAAACCTGGTGCAAATTTCAATGTTAACATCGCTCCGTTATAGTTAACATTGCGACACCATTTCACCAAAATTCGCATCATGCCCGTATATTTATTATACATCATGATGTACGTATGCTCCGGACGGGCGGCCAAAGGGACATTATTATTATCATATCCCATATTGTAGGCAACCATTTCCCAACCGTTTTCCGGTTTCATATCTTTAGTCAAAGACAATGGCAGCATTTCCAGCTGGTTCGATCCGAAAGGATTGGGTGTTGCAGCGTTTGGATTGCAAAAGGAATTGATGGGATAGAAAGGATTGGTAGTAGCCCAATTAAAAAAGTTCAGGTAATTGGATTGCTGGGGATTAACAGGGTTTGCCGGATTGGTAGAAATACCGTTGGGAGGGCAAAAACTCTGGGCAAAAAGTAAATTCGTAACAAAAAGTATTGGCAATGTAATTTTTAATTTCATTTTAATAATAATTTTACTGTTAAAAAAATAAATCTCTCCAAAAAAAATCTCCTGATTCTCAACAGAATAGGAGGCAATAAGTTCCAAAAAACTCTTTAAGTATAAAAAAACCTCCCGAAAGGGAGGTTAATCTATAAAATCTAAGTCAGATTAGAATTTGTAAACTACACCAAACTTAATGCTTGATAAGTTAAGGTTTAAATCGAAAGTGTTTTTCGCTTCTGCACCATCAACATCAGCTTTAGCACTGTTGTAAGATAAGTTACCAAAAGTAGCTTCTAAAGCGAAGTTGTTAGATACGAAATAGCTTAAACCTGGTCTGAAACCGATATCGAATGTATTAACTTTTGTATCAGTTAATTTATCTTTACCCATCCAGTACTCAGCTCCTAGTTCTCCGAATAAAGAGAATTTAGTTGCAGGAGTAGTGTAATATCTACCGAAAACACCTACTTTGAAAGTATTTTGATCTAAAGTTGTAGCAACTTCATTTTCTTTTTTCAAAGTTTCGTATCCGATTTTAGCACCAATTGCAATATTGTTAGTTACAAAGTAAGCTGCTTTAGGGCTGATGTCGAATCCGTTTTCTTTAACATCTCCTTGTTTAGCAGAATTAACTCCTACTGAACCAGAAATAAAAACATCTCCTTTAGAGAAACCTTCACCTTTAGCTTCTTCTTGTGCATTAGCAAATCCGAAAGCGAATACTGCTGCTACTGTTAAAATAATCTTTTTCATGATTGTTTTGTTTATTAAAATTAACGGGACAAATGTATAAAAAAAACTATATCGCAATCATGACATTTGTCCAAAAGAAATCAATTTTAATACTAATTTTCATAAAAAAACGTTATATATTTGATAAGCAATATATTACAAGAATATTAAAAAAACCTTAAAATCTACTTTTATGAAAAAAAACCTCTTGTTTTTAGTATTATTCACCTTTTTTAGCACTCCTTTTTATGCACAATTGCTCCAGTTTGGAGTAAAAGCCGGTGTAAATTTTTCGAATTTTACCGGAGGTGACATCGAAGGCTATGACTTCAAAACCATAACCAGCTATCATGCCGGAGTGGTTGCAGAAGTAAAAATTCTGGAAAATTTTTCAATTCAGCCGGAACTTTTATATTCCACTCAGGGAGCCGAACTAAAAGGACTCGGAGAACAGATCAAAAGCGAGCTGGGTTATATTTCCATCCCCATTCTGGCGAAGTTTTATCTAACCAGTAATAAATTAAGTCTTGAATTAGGTCCGCAGGCATCCTTTTTAGTAAGCAAACGCAATGAATTCAGCGGTAGCGATACCAAATCCTTTGATTTTGCTGTTGCCGGAGGTCTGGGCTATAAAATAACCAACAGTATATTCGTTCAGGGCCGCTATGCTCTCGGACTAACCGAAGTTTCTAAAGATGCTGATGTGAAAAACTCTACAATTCAGTTTTCTTTAGGATATTTATTTTAACATCACTCATATGTTAGTTAGTAAAGCCATTCTCCAGGGAATGGCTTTTTTATTCCGGACAGGCAGCAGAATCGGATTTTTCTGTATTTTTACAAAAACTGTATCCCATGAAACTCATCATCATCAACGGCCCTAACCTGAATCTTCTTGGCAAACGCGAACCGGAAATCTACGGTTCCCAGTCTTTTGAAGATTATCTTGAAATCCTGAAAAAAAACTTCCCGGATGTCACACTGGAATACTACCAGAGCAACATTGAAGGCGAGCTTATTTCTAAAATTCAGGAAAAAGGATTTGACTATGACGGTATCATCTTAAACGCCGGAGCCTATACGCACACCTCCATAGGCATTGGCGATGCGATTAAGGCCGTAACCACACCGGTTATAGAAGTTCACATTTCCAATACATTCTCCAGGGAAAGCTTCCGCCACCAATCCTATATTTCTCCAAATGTAAAAGGCATCCTGATCGGGTTTGGCTTAAAAAGCTACGATCTGGCAATTCAATCTTTTTTATAACGCCATGCAACCATTTTTTGTTTTAAATCGTCTTATCAGATAAGACACCTTATCAACAGCCTTAAATTACATTACATGAAGAAAACAATTACCCTGCTTACCTTATTATTCTCTACCGTTTTGTTAGCACAAATCAGAGGAAAAGTGACCACAGCATCCGGACAGGCCCTGCCTTATGCCAGCGTTCTTATTGAAAACACCTATAACGGTACGTCAACGAACGACAGCGGGATGTATGAACTGAATGTAAAAGAGAAAGGAAAATATACAATTATCTTTCAGTGCCTGGGTTTTAAAACCAAAAAGGCTACCGTTACCGTTTCCGATTTCCCATACACCATGGAAAACATTGCCCTTGAAGATGAAAATTTCACGCTTAACGAAGTAGTCATTAATAATAAGGAGAATCCGGCTTATCCGATAATCCGGAATGCGATAGCCAGCAGAAAAAAGAATATGGCCAAAACGGATAAGTTTGAAGCCGATTTTTATTCCCGCGGTATTTTTCGCGTTAAGGACATGCCTAAAAAAATTCTCGGACAGGAAGTGGGCGACTTTAACGGTTCGGTCGATTCCACCGGAACCGGTATTATCTACCTTTCGGAAACGGTTTCCAAAGTAGCTTTCGAAAAACCCAACAAGCTTCGGGAAGAGATCATCGCTTCCAAAATAAGCGGAAACGACAACGGTTTCAGTTATAATACCGCCCGCGGTACGCATTATGATTTTTACGAAAACTATGTGAGCCTCGGCATTAACATGGTTTCCCCTATAGCCAATAACGCCTTAAACTATTATAAGTACACACTGGAAAGTACTTTCTTTGACAATTACAACCACCTGATCAACAAAATCAAGGTTACTCCAAAAAGGGATAAAGAACCTGTTTTTGAAGGATACATTTATATTGTAGAAGACAGCTGGGCCATTTATGCGGTAGATTTTGACATCAAAGGCTACAGAATGCAGCAACCGGTTATCGAAACCATGAAACTGACACAGAGTTTTACCTACAATACCCATTCTGCCATCTGGGCAAAAAACATACAGACCATGGATTTCAGTGCCGGCTTTTTTGGCGTGAAATTCACCGGAAAGTTCACCCATGTATTCAGCAACTATATCTTTAAAGACCAATTTGAGAAAAAAACGTTTTCTAACGAAATCGTAACGATTCAAAAAGAAGCGAATAAAAAAGACAATGACTACTGGAATACTTTCCGTCCGGTTCCGTTAACCGAAGAAGAAGTTACCGACTATAAAAAGAAAGACAGTATTCAAACCTTAAGAACATCAAAAGTATACCTGGATTCTATTGACGCCAAGAAAAATAAATTCCGCCCATCAGACATTCTTCTGGGCTATACACACCGCAATTCCTTTAAAAAAGAAACCTACAACTACGATGGTATTTTAGACATTACCTCATTAGGCTTTAATACAGTTCAGGGATGGAATCTTGGTTCCGGCTTTTCCTATCGCAAATGGGATCAGGAAACCGGAAAATCAACCTACATTGGCACCAAACTGAACTATGGCTTTGCAGAAGACCGTTTGCGTATAACCGGTTCTTTCACCCACCATTTTAATGCCACGAACTATGCTGTACTGGACATTAGCGGCGGAAGCAGTATCGAACAGTTTAACCCGGAAAACCCTATCAGCAACCTGCTCAACTCTATGACCACTTTATTTTTCAAAAACAACTTTGCAAAATACTACAACAAAGAAGCGATCCGCATAAGCTACGGCCAGGAGGTTGTTAACGGTGTAACACTTACCGGTAAAGTAGAATATTCCGCCCGAAAACCACTGTTCAACAATACCGATTATGTATTGCTCAAACGGGATAAAGACTACACGTCCAACAATCCGTTACTACCGGAAGACAATACGGTTGCTCCGTTTGAAAAGCATAATCTTGTAAAAGCGTCCTTATCCACCCGAATCCGCTTCGGACAAAAATACATCACCAGACCGGACAGAAAGGTAAATATCCCGAATGATAAATATCCGTCCCTGTTGCTAACGTATGAAAAAGCATTTGCCGGCAGTGCCGACAACTATAATTATGATTTGCTATCCGGTGCCGTTAATTATGGCAAAACATTAGGAAACAAAGGTGATCTGGGAATACGCTTAAAAGCCGGTAAATTTTTCAATGCCGATAATATTTCATTTATCGATTACAAACATTTTAACGGCAACCAGACCCACATCGGGACCACAGACCGTTACCTGAATGTTTTCAACCTGCTTCCTTATTACTCAAACAGTACTAACGATGCTTATCTGGAAACACATATCGAGCATAATTTCAACGGTTATATCATGAATAAAATTCCGTTGTTAAACAAACTGCAATGGAACCTGATTGTTGGTTTCCACCAGATCAATACACCAACAACAAAACCTTACCAGGAATTCACTGCCGGATTTGACAATATAGGATGGGGCAAATTCCGTATGCTTCGCGTGGATTACGTCCGTTCTTATCAAAACGGATTCCAGACAGACGGTATCGTTTTCGGATTAAAATTCCTTAATATTATTGACTAAAAATCAAAAAGCCGGATAATCTCTTATCCGGCTTTTTGATTTTGCTATTTTTTCATAAAAACATCATATCCAAAACGGATCAGGGTTCCGATCACGACTATTAAAAAGAAAATCCGGATAAAACCATTTCCTTTATTGATCGCCAGTTTAGCACCAACCCAACCGCCCAAAGCGTTACAGGCAGCCATTGGCAGCGCAACCATCCAAATTATCTTTCCTTTCAGCAAAAACAGGCAGATCGATCCGAAATTTGTTGCCAGGTTTACCATTTTAGCATTTGCGGAAGCGTGTAAAAAATCAAATCCCAATAAGGAAATAAAGGCTACCACAAAAAAACTTCCGGTTCCCGGACCAATAAACCCGTCATAAAATCCCACAACCACACTTATTAGTGCGGCATAAATTACCTGGCGTTTGTAACTGAGTGTCTTTTCCTGCCGCTGTCCGAAATCCTTTTTCAGGAACGTATAAATCGCCAGAAAAACAAGTACAGCCAACAATAGCGGTTTCATAAAATCATTGCTCACCATCGTTAACAGGGTAGAACCCGCAAAAGCCGCTAAAAATGCCAGACCAGCCATTAACAGCAATAACCGCCAGTTCATCGTGACTTTTTTCAGGTACTGATAGGCCGCAAAACTGGTGCCGCTGAAAGCCGGGATCTTTAACGTCCCTATCACTGACGACACGGCATAATTGGGTAATAAAACCAGCGCTATAGGTGTTTGTATCAAACCGCCGCCGCCAATAATGGCATCGATAAACCCTGCGGCAAAAGCCGCCAGGCAAAGAAACAGTAAGGTCGTTATTTCCATGGTTTTAAAAAGAAAAGAGCTAAATTCTAACAGAACTCAGCTCTTCAATATTATTCTTATCTAAATATTAAACGCGTACTATTTTGGCTCCAATCGCTCTTAAACGCTCGTCGATTTTTTCGTAACCGCGGTCAATTTGTTCAATGTTCTGGATCGTACTGGTTCCTTTTGCCGATAAGGCTGCAATTAAAAGGGAAATTCCGGCACGGATATCAGGAGAAGACATTATGGTCGCTTTTAACTGCGATTTGAAATCATGTCCGATAATCGTCGCTCGGTGCGGGTCGCAAAGAATAATTTTCGCTCCCATATCGATCAGTTTATCCACGAAGAACAAACGGCTTTCAAACATTTTCTGATGAATCAGCACTTCTCCTTTTGCCTGTGTTGCCACAACAAGGATGATACTTAATAAATCCGGTGTAAATCCAGGCCATGGTGCATCGGCAATAGTTAATATTGAACCGTCAATATCCGTTTTAATTTCATATCCGTCAACGTGAGCCGGTATGTGAATATCGTCACCTCTTCGTTCCAGCGTAATTCCTAATTTACGGAAAGTACCTGGAATCACTCCTAAATTATCCCAGCTAACATTTTTGATCGTAATCTCACTTTGGGTCATCGCTGCCAGACCAATCCAGGAACCGATCTCGATCATATCCGGAAGGATTCTGTGCTCACAGCCGCCAAGCGCTTCAACACCTTCAATTTCCAATAAGTTAGATCCTACACCGTGAATCTTGGCGCCCATAGCGTTCAGCATTTTACACAACTGTTGTAAATATGGTTCGCAGGCTGCGTTATAAATGGTTGTTTTTCCTTCTGCCAAAACAGCGGCCATAACAATGTTTGCCGTTCCGGTTACCGAAGCCTCATCCAGAAGCATGTAGGCTCCTTTTAGTCTTTCGGCTTCCACGCCATAGAAATGGTCTTCTTTATTGTATCGGAATTTTGCTCCTAAATTGATGAATCCTTCAAAGTGGGTATCCAAACGACGGCGTCCGATTTTATCACCTCCCGGTTTCGGAATATATCCTTTACCAAAACGTGCCAATAACGGCCCGACAATCATGATAGATCCTCTTAATGCTCTTCCTTCATCTTTAAAAGCAACCGACTCCAGATAGTTTAAATTAACGTCATCTGCCTGAAAAGTATAGGCATTCGGTCCTATTTTCTGAATCTTAACACCTAAATTCCCTAATAACGTAATCAGTTTGTTAACGTCGATAATATCGGGAATATTAGAAATCGTTACTTTTTCAGGTGTAAGCAACACCGCACACAAAATTTGTAATGCTTCATTTTTTGCTCCCTGAGGGGTTATTTCTCCTTTTAATTTTATACCTCCTTCAATTTTGAATGTTCCCATATGGTAAAAGAAAATTACGCTTTTCGGTTATTATTTTTATTGTTATTGTTGTTACTATTTTTCTGATTGGTGAAATTTTTATTGCTGTTCGCATTTCCGCCATTCTTTTGTTTGCTGCCAAATTGTGTTTTGTTGGACTGCTTTTTGTTCACCCGCATTAGATCGGTTGTATTTGAAAGCTCCTCATCTGTTTTCAGCAGGTTAATTTTACCTCCGGACAGTTCATACAGGTGTTCAAAAATAACTTCATCCTTCACACTATCCTTATTCCAGCTCAGGTAGGACTTTTTCATGTGGTTGGCAATAACCATAATCAAAGCGTTTTTCAGCTCTCCTTCTTCCCATTTATTAGCAACATCAATCATGTACTTGATATTATTTCCGTAGAAACGATATTTCGGGAAATTCTGAGGATAGGCTAATCTGTCCGGCTTCTGATTCAATACTTCTTTATTCGGAATCGGATACGGCGAATCTACATCCAGTGTAAAATCGGACATTATAAAAAGCTGATCCCATAATTTATGCTGGAAATCCGGCACATCTCTCAGGTGCGGGTTCAAACTTCCCATTACCGTAATGATATATTTTGCCGCTTTGTTTCGTTCGTCCCTGTCTTCAATTACCGTTGCCTGGTTGATCAGTTTCTGCAAATGACGTCCGTATTCCGGAATAATCAAATGCGGGCGCTCGGCATTGTATTCAAGAAAACCAATAGCTTCTTCTGGGCTGTACTTCATTCTTTTTTGAATTTATAAAGAAATAATTCCTTCAATTTTTGATAGTTCAAGATACTTATCAATCACGCTTTGTGCGCTGTTCATTGTAACATTAATGGACACACTGGTATATTTTCCCGTTTTGGATTGACTCGTTTGTATAACGGCTCCTACTCCGTCGAAAGATTTCTCTATTATCGCCACTTTTTCAGTATCGGTAGGGACAATAAATTTAAACAAATATTCTGAAGGCCAAAGTGTTGAATTGGTTAATTCTTCTTTAAGTCTGTGGTAAAATTCTTCTGTTTTCTTATCCATCTTCATACAAAATAAAAGCAAATATACATTAGAGTTATGAATTATGAAGCATCAAACTGGATAAATCCGATAACTCTGAAATTATAAATTAAAAACTATTCTTTTGATTAAACAAAAAAATGTAAATTTGCGCCTTATTTTTAAAAAGTGAATAAGGAAATTGTTGTTATAATTGGAGGACCGGGTTCGGGGAAAACCACACTTATTGATGGTTTAACGGATAGAGGATATACTTGTTATCCTGAAATTTCCCGTGAGGTAACTTTAGAGGCCCGTAAACAGGGAATTGAACAACTCTTCCTGGAAAGACCGCTGCTTTTCAGCGAATTACTGCTGGAAGGAAGAAAAAAACAATTTGTCAGTGCAACCAATGAAGCAGCTGAGATTGTTTTTCTAGACCGCGGTATTCCCGATGTACTGGCTTATATGCACTACATTGGCGATGCTTATCCCGCTTTTTTCGACAACGCCTGCAAAGAACACAAATATTCCAAAATTTTCATTCTTCCACCCTGGGAAGACATTTACATCAGCGACGATGCGCGCTATGAAAACTACGAACAGGCTGTTTTAATCCACGAACACCTTGTAGAAACCTATGAAAAATACGGCTACAATCTAATCGAAGTGCCAAAAGACACTGTAGATAGCAGAATTCTTTTTATATTAGACAAACTTTCAAAATAATTACGAATCAGGCACGGCAATACTTTCCGGTATTGACGCAGCAGGACTCCTAACATTTATTTGATGTCTGAAGCTCTAAAAACTCTTCAAAAATATTGGAAGTACGACAGTTTTCGGGATCCTCAGGACATGATTATTCAGTCTGTCCTTGACGGAAAAGATACGTTTGCACTATTGCCAACCGGAGGCGGAAAATCGATTTGCTTTCAGGTTCCGGGCGTTATGCTGCCGGGCATCTGCCTTGTTATTTCCCCTTTAGTGGCCCTGATGAAGGACCAGGTACAAAACCTGCAAAAAAGAAACATTAAAGCAATTGCCCTAACCGGCGGAATTTCGTCCGATGAAATTATCGACCTGTTAGACAACTGCCAGTTTGGAAACTACAAATTCCTGTATGTTTCTCCGGAACGACTGCAATCGGACTGGATTATCGAAAGAATCAAAGGACTGCCAATTAACCTGATTGCCATTGACGAAGCGCATTGTGTTTCCCAATGGGGACATGATTTTCGCCCGGCCTATCTTAAAATTGCAACTTTAAAAAGTTTTTTTCCAAAAGTTCCTTTCCTGGCACTGACCGCATCGGCAACCGAACGCGTACAGGAAGACATCTGTAAAGAACTGCTCCTGGACAATCCCGTTCTTTTTAAAAAATCCTTTGTCCGGGAAAATATCGCCTATATGGTCTTTGAGGCCGAAGACAAATTACACCGGATAACCCAGATGCTGACCAAAAATCCGGGGCCATCCATTATTTACGTCCGCAACAGGAAATCCTGCCACGATATAGCCGCACAGCTCACCTCGCTGGGATTCCGTACCGCTTTTTATCACGGCGGATTATCCACCAAGGACAAGGAACGGCAAATGCAGCTCTGGATGGAAGAAAGCGCACAGGTGATTATTGCCACCAATGCTTTCGGAATGGGCATTGACAAGCCCAACGTTAAAACGGTAATCCACGTTCAGCTGCCCGAAAATCTTGAAAATTATTACCAGGAGGCCGGAAGAGCCGGAAGAAACGGTGAAAAAGCGTTTGCGGTTACCCTGATCGCACCTTCCGACATTGGCACCACCAAAAACCAGTTTATAGAAGTACTGCCGGACAAAACTTTTTTAAAGGAAGTCTATATCAAGCTCAACAATTATTTCCAGATTGCATACGGCGAAGGCTTTAACGATTCCTTTTCGTTCAATCTGAATCATTTTTGCCTGCATTATAAATTCCCGGTTTTAAAAACCTTTAACGCCCTACAGTTTTTAGACCGCCAGGGCGTGATTACCTTATCGGCGACTTTCTCCGAAAAAGTGACCATCCAGTTCCTGTTACCCAGCAAGGAAATCATCCGGTATATCAGCCTGAACAGTGCAGACGAAGCGGTTATTGTTGCTGTTTTGCGGAATTATCCGGGTGTTTACGACATGGAAACCCCTATTAACAGCAGTTTGATCGCCCGTAAGGCAGGCACCTCTGAAGATACCGTTTTTCAGATTTTAAAGCGTTTACACGAAAAAGAAATCATCAGCTTTAACAGCCAGGCAAACGACAGCCAGCTCACTTTTAACGAAGTACGGGAAGACAGCCTTACCATTAACAGGCTTTCCAAGTTTTTAGAAAAGCAAAACGACCTGAAAATTGCCCAATTTGAAGCGGTTGTTGCCTATATGACCGATAAAAAACTATGCAAGAGCCGTTTTATTTTAAACTATTTCGGCGAGCAAAACACTATCGATTGCGGCAGCTGCTCCGTTTGCATCACCAGAAAGAAAGCTCCGTCCGATCCTGTAGCCACCGCAAAGGAGATCGTGGCGCTTTTAAAAAATAGTCCGCTAACGTCAAGAGAAATTGAAAACAGGCTTAATTTAACGCCGGAGGAAACTATATTTGCAATTCAGCTGCTACTGGAATACAACAGCATTACCCTAAACACTAAAAATCAATACCTTTTAAAATAATGAATACGCTACGAATCGTTTTTATGGGAACTCCCGATTTTGCAGTCGGAATTCTGGACACTATATATCAAAACAATTATGAAATTGCCGCTGTAATCACAGCTCCGGACAAACCTGCCGGACGCGGGCAAAAATTAAAATATTCTGCCGTAAAGGAATATGCATTAGCAAAAAACCTTCCGATACTGCAGCCGACAAATTTAAAGGACCCGTCTTTTTTAAGCGAATTAAAAAGTCTGAATGCCAACCTGCAGATTGTGGTGGCTTTCCGGATGCTGCCGGAAGCAGTATGGAAAATGCCAAGCCAGGGGACTTTTAACCTTCATGCCTCCCTGCTGCCGGAATACCGTGGTGCTGCCCCGATTAACTGGGCAATCATTAACGGTGAAACCAAAACCGGAGTGACTACTTTTTTCATTGATGATAAAATCGATACCGGTGCTATGATTTTAAGTTCCGAAACCGAAATTGAACCCAATGAAACTGCCGGCGAACTGCACGACAGGCTGATGCACCTGGGAAGCGACACCGTGATCCGGACTTTACAGCAAATTGAAAAAGGCGACGTTACCACAACCATACAGGCCGAAAGCAGCGACATTAAAACCGCTTATAAACTCAATAAAGAAAACTGCAAAGTAGACTGGAGCAAAAAAGGAGAAGAAATTCACAACCTGGTAAGAGGTTTAAGCCCCTACCCGGCTGCCTGGTGTTTTATAAACGACAAAGAACAGGAATGGAACGTAAAGCTTTATGAGACTTCTTTTGAAGCGGCAAACCATGATTTTGCTGCCGGAAAGATTCTGGCAACAAAAAAAGATTTAAAGGTCGCTGTACAAAACGGTTACGTTCAGATTCACCAATTACAATTTCCCGGAAAGAAGCGAATGAAGACATCCGAACTCTTAAACGGAATTGTTTTTTCTGAAAACGCAATCGCTTCTTAAGTGGCGTAAACACTAATATTTGCAAAAATTTGAGAAAAACAACTAAGTTTATTAACAATCGTACTTAGTTATCAACATTTTACCGTAAAAACAGTCAAAAGACTTGTGTAATTGGGAAATCCACATAATTTTGTAAGACAATTAATTAATTTTAACCAAACAATTAATAACTAGAATTATGAACAAATCAGAATTAATCGATGCAATCGCTGCAGACGCAGGTATTACTAAAGCAGCTGCTAAATTAGCTTTAGAGTCTTTTTTAAATAATGTTGAAGGTACTTTAGCTAAAGGTGGAAGAGTATCTTTAGTAGGTTTTGGTTCTTGGTCAGTTTCTAAAAGAGCTGCAAGAGAGGGAAGAAATCCTCAAACAGGAAAAACGATCAAAATTGCAGCTAAAAATGTTGTAAAATTCAAAGCTGGTGCTGAATTAGAAGGTTCTGTAAACAAATAATAATTTGTTAGACAAAAATAATAAAACCTCTCGTTGAGAGGTTTTTTTTATGCATTAAACGATTTTTTTTTGACCGATTCTATTTTTTTTGTTAAATTTAATTCTAAACTCTCAGGAAATGATTTCAATTAAGCCTCAAAAAGGAAATCTGCTCATTGCAGAGCCTTCAATTATAGGAGATCTTTCATTTAACAGATCCGTGATATTATTAGCCGACCACAACAGTGACGGTTCGGTAGGATTTATTTTAAACAAACCGCTGGGATATTCCATACAGGATTTAATCCCTGAAATCCATTCGAATTTTAAGATCTACAACGGCGGTCCGGTTGAGCAGGACAACCTGTATTTTATCCACAACGTTCCTGAATTAATTACCAACAGTATTGAAATTTCCAATGGAATCTATTGGGGCGGCGATTTCGAGTTAACCAAAGAACTGATCAACGCCGGAAAGATAAAAAAAGGGAATATCCGTTTTTTCCTGGGCTATACCGGTTGGGATATCCATCAACTGGAACACGAACTTGAAGAAAATTCCTGGATTGTGAGTGAGAACAGTCACAAAAATAAAATCATTGGAAAATCCACTGTTCACTTCTGGAAAGAAAAAATCATGGAGCAGGGAGGCGATTACTTAATCTGGTCCAATGCTCCCGAAAATCCTGTATTAAATTAATTCAAACGGATAAAGGCGTTTAGCTTTTTAACCAAATCTGCTGAAAATCCTGTTTTATAGTCCTTTTTACGGTATTTCGTGATGGGCTGAACACCTTTTATCACATTCGTAAGAAACAACTCGTCTGCCTTCTGTAAATCGAAAGGAGAAATAGATTGTTCCACCACTTCCAGTCCTTCCATTTTTCGGGAAAGCGCCAGCACCTGTTTGCGCATGATACCGTTCAAACATCCGTCTGCAATGGGTGGTGTAATTAATTTGCCATCCATCAGCATAAAAAGATTTGCCTGCAGTGCTTCCACCACATTTTTCTCATCATTCATCACCAGGCAGTTTTCATAACCGTTTTCATAAGCAAAAATACTTCCGGTTATCTGCACCATCCTGTTCGTACTCTTTAAAGTCGAAAACAACTGCTTGGTCACATAGGCATCCTTAAACAATTCTACTTCATAAGCCGCAGCATCAAAAGCATACAGTGCATTTTCAAGCGGCTCGGCAGTAACAATAAAAGCCACTTCATTGGTTTTAGGCAGGTAAAAGCCGCCATTTTCCCGGAATACAGAAAAACGCACCCTGTAGGAAGCGGCCTGCTCTTTTGTTTTCAAAAGTTCCAGCACCTGTGTTTCAAAATATTCCATCGTAAAGTTCATCGGAAGATCCATACGAAGGATTCTTGTGGAAGCCATTAACCGAAAATAATGATCTTCCAGGAAAAGAATTTTATTATCTAATACTTTCAACGTTTCAAAAACGGCATCGCCATACAGAAAACCTCTGTTTTCCTGAATCTGAATCCCCGAATTTTCAACTATTAAACCATTATAATTAATCATAAAAAAAGCCCTGATTTTATTTCAGGGCAAATATACTTTATATAAACCGAAACTACACAGAACCGATTACATGTTTTAAATCGGAAATCTGATTTTCCCATAACAGCTTTGCTTCGTGCAAATCGCCATGTTCGGCAAAATCAACAACCATTAACGAAACGTCTTTTGTAATTTCATCTTCCAATATGCGCAACTCAAAATAATATTCGCTATCCTTATCATTATCATCAACCCAGCGGAACTTCACTTTCTCACCTGACTTTTTTGAAGCCAGCCGTGCTTTCTCCTCAGAATCATCCCAAATGAAGGTAAAAAACTCCCCTCTTGAGTTTACATTATCTGCAAACCATTCTGACAAACCGGAAGGCGTTGAAATATATTGATACAATAACTGGGGGGATGACATTATAGGAAATTCTAATTCGTATTTTACTTTACCTTCCATATATTAAATTTTTCGGAAATATATAGAATAATACATACAAAAAAAAAGAATTTCAGAAAAAATATTTTTTTTAAAAATATATTTGGAAGCTTCGAATTTAGTCTTATATTTGCACCCGCATTCAAGGATGTAACACGAAAGACGAAATGGCGAGGTAGCTCAGTTGGTTAGAGCGCAGGATTCATAACCCTGAGGTCACGGGTTCAACTCCCGTCCTCGCTACAAAAAAAATTCCGTAACACGCTTTTAATTAAGTAGTTACGGATTTTTTATTTAAAATTTTCCCGACATCTTCCCGACAATTTGATTTTACCTAATTTTCATTTATTGGTATATACTTTAATAATAAGCTAAATTTCAAATCACTCACCCTCTCTTCTTTGAGATTTATAAGCTCAAAAACATTAATACTCACATATTAAGGTGTTACATTTATTACTATTGAACCTTTATATCTGTTTTTTTTAAATCTTTAAACGCATATGTATAATTCAAATACAGCTCAATCGCAACTATTAAGTAAAATAGATAAGGATTAGTAATATAAAATAACATCGTATTTATTGATCACATAATTATTACAAATAAGATTAATTAAGTTTAAGAAAATTATAGAATATTTTACAATTAATACTTACAAAAATTTCCTAATTTGTAACCATAAATAATATACTATTATGAGAGAATTTATATATATGAATGGTAAAAAATCTGTTGAAATAGAGTATATAAAATCAGATCAAGAAGGAGTTGACGAGTTTATTGATTGTGATGTATATCTTGACAAGATCAAACATAAGTTTGACGAAGGAACTTCATATCAGAATAAATTAAACTTTGGAATAGAAAAAAAAAGAGACAAATACGCTGAATTCCTCAATAATCAGTTTGAAAATTTGATTGTGCTTACAGGTGCTGGTTCATCTGTGGGCATTGGAAAAGATATTCAGATTGGTGAAGACATTAAAGAACGAAAAGGGAGATTATTATCACATCTTTGGGATGATGTTAAAGAAGAAATATCAGAAGAAGTTCTTTATAAATTTTGCCAATTAGTAAAATATGAAGATAAATTCATTGAAAAAGAAGGGGAGGAAGAACAATATGTGAAAAACTTAGAAAAACTCCTCTCATTAGCTAATATTTCAAAAAATTACGTTGAACATAACCCAGCTGAAGGTGAAGACAAAATAGAGATAGAAACCATTATTGAAAAGATAGAAGAGATTATAAAAAGAAATTGTACTCTAAAATTACCAGATAATGCACCTCATACCCTTTTTATTGAAAAAATCACGAAACGTAAAGTAACACTTCCAAGAGCAAAAATTTTTACATTAAATTACGATACATTATTTGAACAAGCTGGACGGAAGAAAAACTTTACAATTATTGATGGGTTTTCTTTTTCTCTTCCAAGAACTTTTAGTGGTAGAAATTTTGAACTAGATATTGTATCACGAAACTTAAGTCGTGTAAAAGAAGAGGACAATTTTATCCAAAAAGTTTTTCACCTTTACAAACCACATGGTTCTATTGATTGGACTAGAGAAGACAATCAAATTACTCAAAAAGAAGAGCCTAAAAAATCATTAATGATTTATCCAAAGGACAGCAAATATGAGAGTTCTTATGAACAACCATACTTTGAAATGATGTCTCGTTTTCAACAAAACTTAAGAAATGAAAATACATTGTTAATTTGTATTGGTTTTAGTTTTAACGATAAACATATTGTGACTGCTATCATTGAAGCATTAGAACAAAATCCAGGATTTCAACTAATGGTAGTTAATAAAGGCATTGATAATTGGTCAAAATCTTTTAAACCAATTTTCGAAGCATCAAAAGTTCATAATAACATAGTGTTGATAGATGAAGTTTTTGACGAATTTGCAAAATACTATCCTGATTTAAAATCATACAACCAAGAAGATATTAAAAAGATTATTCTCAATGTAAACAATTAAAATATGAGTAATAATCCATTTAATCACAGTCATTTTATTGGTTATATAAACCAAGTTACACCCCAGTATGTAAAAGTTCATTTTCCATCATCAGTTTTAATGAAATCATTTATTTTCTATGGTGAAGAATTAAAAGGAGGTTTAGTTGGAAATTATGTAGTTATAGAAGGAGAAAAATATGGCTTTTTAGGTAAAATTCTAGAACTAAGTTTACCTGAAAAAGAGCGACTTGAGTTAAGTGAAAAGTCGTTTAATACTAAAGAATTTCATCCAACTGGAAAAATTGAAATACTACTCTCATTTGAACTTTTTGAGCCTGCTAATATTGATAAAGGATTAAATTCATTACCAATGATTGGAGCAAAAGTATTCATTTGTTCTTCTGAATTTATAAATGGATACTTTAAAGGTTTTGGAGTGAAAAAAGAGCATCGAGGAACAGCACCAGTAATTGAATTAGGGAGATTGACTTATGATAAATCAACAATAGTTGAACTATCACAACAAGCAATATTTGGACGGCATTGTGCAGTAGTTGGTACTACTGGAGGAGGAAAAAGCTATACAGTAAGTAAACTTTTGGAAGCATTAAAAATTAATAATAGTAAATCCATTTTAATCGACGCAACAGGAGAATATTCAAGTTTGAATGAAGATCCTAAAGTTTCAAATACAATTATTGCAACTTCATCTTTTTTCCCCTATTCAAAATTAACTATTGGAGACTTATTTGTTTTATTTAGACCTTCTGGTCAGGTGCAACAGCCTATTTTACTTGAAGCAATAAAATCATTAAAAATTGCTTACTGTTTATTAAGAGATAAAGACAAATTTCCACATACAATAGTTGAGCAACGAGTAACATTCAAAATAAAAGATAAAGATTTGATAATTGAAAATGGTTGTGTTGTTAAATCTGGAAATGAAACAAGACCATTTAACAATGCTCATTACATTTATAAAACAGAAATTGAAGATGATAATTCAAGTTTTTTTGACATAAATAAATTATCCCAGCAAATAATAAATGAATGTCATCAAATAAATGGAGATCGTTGGCAGAGTTTTCAAGACGCACGGAATTTTGGGAATAGTACTAGCTTAATTATGAGGATTAATAATACTATTAATGATTCTGATTTTAAAAAAATGTTTGGCTTTAATTCTATTGAAGATGAAGTAGATATAATAGAAATGATTGAAATTTTTCTAAAGGACAATGATAAATGTATATTAAGAATAGGCTTTGAAAATGTACCTTTTAATTTTCAATCCAGAGAGATTTTAGCAAACGCTATTGGTAAATATTTATTAAATAAGTCAAGAATAGACACATTCAAAGAAAAACCTTTAGTTTTATTTATTGATGAAGCACATCAATTTTTAAATAAAAAAGTTAAGGACGAATATTTTGAAACTACTGAATTAAGTTCGTTTGATAGTATAGCCAAAGAATGCAGAAAATATGGGTTATTCCTTTGCATTGCTACACAAATGCCTAGAGATATTCCAAATGGCACATTAAGTCAAATAGGAACTTTTATAGCACATAGATTAATCAATCATCAAGATAAAGAAGCAATTGCAAACGCTTGTTCTTCGGCTAATCGTGATACATTATCGTTTTTACCTGTATTAGGTTCGGGCGAGGCAATTTTAATGGGAGTTGATTTTCCAATGCCTGTGATGTTAAAAGTGGAAAAACCAATTATTAAACCAAAATCTGAAACACCCCTTTTTTAAGAATGGAAATACTATATGTGTATATTGATGACTATAAAATTTTAAAAGAAGCTAATGTCAATTTTGGAAGTGAATATTTCTTTAATTATTCAAAAGAAACTAATTTATTAACTTATAAAAAGAATGAAACCTTCATAGAGGGATTTTATAACATAGATTATAACAGCGAATCAAAAATCAAGAACCTATGTTATCTAGTAGGAAATAATGGAGCTGGCAAAAGTACTGTCTTAGAATTTATTAGAGAGAACTTTTCAAAAGGATTGAATATAAGAGACGAAACAATTGTAATTTACAAAAAAGAAAATGAGTTACATTGTATTTCAACGATAAAGTTTAAGCAAGAAGTAGCTTTAATAAAGCCTGATTTTACGGAGATTTTAAGTAAACCTGAAGATCAGATGGGTTTTGATTTCGGTTACGATAAAAGAGGATTAGAAGATTTAGACATTATTTTCTTTTCAAATATTTTTGACGGGAAAATAAGTAGTAAAAGAAAAGGATTGCATGATATTTCAACTAATTGTTTGGTTGTTGATGATCATGATTTTTATGTTAAACAAAAATTAATTGAAAAAGATACTGATACATTGTCAATTCATTTCTCTCAAGAAGTTTATAGACAATTTAATTTTTTGAGTTCAGAATTAAGAGAAAAGTTTCATCTTTTTAAGATTCCTGAATATCTCTTTTTGAAAGTTGAAATTAATTCTAAATCGATAGATAGTTTTGAATTTTCAGATAAAAAGACAAACCGTATCTATACATCATATAAAAGTGATCTACTCGGACATATTTTAGAATTAAAATCAGATATAAATGATTCATTAAAATGTTTCATTTCATTGATAGTTTTAAACTTAATTAAAGAAATATCATCTTCAAATCATCCAGAATCTGGTTTTGAAATGGATTTTTATCCAAATACAAGTCTTAATCAGGACAGTAACTTTGATCTTGTAATTCAAGAATATTTGAAATCAATTAAAAAGCAACTGGGGAAATTAATATATAGAATACCTAGAATTGAATCTCTTTTAGAAAAAAATGCAAGTCTAATTGAATTCATTTTTCAAAATAAAGAAAGTTTGATCAATTATTATCCTGATAAAAGCAAACCTCTTTTCTTTATCTCTATTAAATCAGAAGACACTATTAAGAATTTTTTCAAATTGTATAATGATTCAGTTACTATTAATCCATATGTATTTTTCAATTTTGAAGGATTCAGTTCTGGGGAACGATCAATTTTGAATATTTTTTCACGTTTTTATGATTTAGTTGTTCAAGATGAAAAATTTCAAAATCTTTCGAATGAAATTTTGATTTTAATGGACGAGCCAGATTTGTATCTTCATCCTACTTGGCAGAAAAAGTTGAATAAATTTTTGATTGAATTTCTACCAATAATTTTCAAAGAAAGAAATTTACAAATAATAATCACATCAAATTCTCCATTACCTTTAACAGACGTGCTTTCCAACAATGTTGTTTTTTTAAGATCTAATGAGAGTGGAGATGAAAAAGTAAAAAAACAAATTGAAATAAAAGATAACTTAGATAACTATATACCAACTTTTGGTCAAAATATTTATAGTCTTTTTAAAGAATCTTTTTTCTTAGAGCAAGGTCTAATGGGAGATTTTGTTAATCTAAAACTTAATGAATTGGCAGATTTTTTGAATAAAGACAATATAGAAAATGAGTTTTGGAAAAAAAATTCTTTGACTGTAATAAATAATATTGGAGAACCTATTATAAGAAATAGCTTTCGACAATTATATTTCAAAAAATATAATGATGAAATAGATAATGAAATTAAAAGATTGCAGGCAATAAAAAAGAAGTAAGAGATGATTTCAATAAATGAAAAGAAAGTATCTGATAGATTCAAAGATTTTGAAAAAAAAATTAACACCCTTGACAAAAAAGCAATTAGTGCATTAAAAAAACAAAAAGAGTGGTACAATTTAGATCCAAATCAACTTAAATGGATTAATAGTATAATTGAATTTATAGAAAGGGAAAAAATAGGGTTAATTGATATAAGTTTTGAAAAGCTTAAAGAGGTTGTTGATAAGTTTGAAACTGTTAAAAATGGTGATGTTTTGGTAGATAGACAAGTTCGGAAAAATAAAGCTAGAGTCATTAGAAAAAAATTTAAAGATGTAATTATTGACGCACTTAATTATGAAGATCTTAAAAATAAGCTTTTCAAAGAGTTTTTTTCTGAAATTGATATTAAAACTTGTGTTTATTGTAATTCACAATATGCAATAACAATAGAGAAAACAAAAAATGATTTTCAAGCTAGGTTTCAATTTGATCACATATATCCACAAGAAAAATATCCACATTTGTCAATTTCAATATTGAATTTAGTTCCATCTTGTTCAACTTGTAATAATGTAAAAAGCTCTAAAGAGTTGGAGTTTAAACCTTATACTGATGGTAAAACTTCAAAAGATTATGGTTTTGTTTTAGATAAAAAAAGTGTTATTAATTACTTTACTACTTTTAATAAAAGCATAATACAGTTTAATTTCACAGATTCAGATTATAATTCTCAATTGAATGATACTTCGCTTGAAAATAATTTTCAGATTAGTAAAATATATAATGAGCATAAAGACATTGCGGAAGAGATTATTTTGAATTCTTATGTCTATAATAATATTCATGCACAAGATTTAAAAGATTTTATTAAATCTAAAATGCCTAATAATAAGATTCCTTTTGAAAGATTATTTATAGGCAATTATTTGGATAATGATGATCTTTTAAGAAGACCAATGGCGAAGTTTACCAAAGATATTTTCGATGAAATTCAAATATTGAAGTCTGATATTGATAAAAAATTAAAAATCTGATGAAGTCTAAAAGAGGGAATTGTCATTTATGTGGTGAATTTAAAGAGCTTACTTTCGAACATATTCCACCAAAATCAGCAAATAACGATAGACCAATATTGATTCAAAAACATGAGCATTTATTTGATAAAAAAAGTTTTGTTTATGGAAAATCAATAAGAAGTAATCAAGGAGCTGGGGCGTATTGTTTTTGTGAAAGTTGTAACAATAATACAGGTACTTGGTATGCAAGGGATTTTTCATCATTTGTAAGTCAAACAATTTCTTATTTTCAAAGAGTTAAAAATATAAAAAGGCACAATCTAATTGAGCTCGATTTCAAACCATTGAATGTAATAAAACAAATTTTCACAATGTTTTTAGCTATTGATCATTCAGGATATTTGAGAGATGATAAAGAGCTTATTGATTTTATATTGAACAAAGAAAGTAAGTTCCATCCTAATAAATATCAAATCTATTTATATAATACATTTTCAAATAAAAAAAGATTATATGGAATTCAATGGAATAATTTTAATGGATATATGTGTACACATTCTGAAATTACGTTCAGTCCGTTCGGTTATTTTTTAGCGATTGACTCTCCTCCTCCAGTTAATACAATGACAAATATATCAGACTTTAGCAGTTTTGATTTTAATGAACAAAAAAAGTTCATTATGCCATTTATATATTTAAAAACTGACAAAATGTTCCTAGGTGAATATGAATAAAAACATGGATACAAATATTAGCGCGCGCACACTATTTCACTTTACAAGCAATAAAAACACATTGTTAAGCATTTTAAAGAATGGATTTTATGTAAGATATAGTCTTGAAAATTTTGAAAGTTTAATTAATGATAAAGCGGAAATAGTTTTTCCAATGACATGTTTTTGCGACATTCCTTTATCACAGGTTAAAAGGCATACAAGCACCTATGGTAAATATGCTATTGGATTGACAAAAAAATGGGGGATGAAAAATAAAATTAACCCAATAATATATACCTATCCAAATTCTGCGACTACTTCAATACTTAATGATGTTTTTGGGAATATTGAAAATTTTTTTGATATAGAAGAAGAGGAATTGAAGAAGTTCAAGCTTAATCGGAGTGCAGAAATTGTTTATGAGAGAATGAATGATAGAGAGAATAAATTTTCAAAAAGGGTTGAAGATGTGAATTCTAAATTATCTCATTTTATTCGTTACATAAAACCTTACGAAGGAAAGTTTTACAGAGATGGAAAGTATCTTGAAAACCTTGTAAGGTTTTATGATGAAAGAGAATGGAGGTTTACACCATCAAGAGAATTTTTATTCAGTAAAGGAATGAAGGATAGTTATAAAAGTGAGTATTTTATTGATCCTAGAAAAAGGAGAGCATTAAATATGAAGCTTGCAAAGCATATTAAACTTCATTTTGAACCAAATGATGTTAAATTTATTATAGTAAATCGCGATAGTGAAATTCCTGAAATGCTGAAAAATCTTGAAAATATTTTTGGAAAGACAGCCTCTTCAGATGATTTAAAATTACTTGGTACAAGATTAATTTCATTGGAACAGATTTTAGAAGATTTATAATCAAATAGACAATAAAATTGCTTTTAAAATTAAATGCTGAAAAAAATATTCTTGATCTATATGAAAATGGAATGATTTATATGAATACCATTGAGTATTTTAAGAAGATTGAGGGAATTGATAAGATTAAATTAATCTTTAAGATAAAAAGGGATTCTTTTTTTCTTAAACTGAATAGTTTTATATTCTTCTCCTAATACTGGGTTGTCAAATTGAATTAAAATTTGTTCAATTATTTCTTTGTTTTCAAAATTCCTTATGAAACAGATTCTTTTAGAGATAATTCTTTTATAATCAAATGTTTTAGTTTTTGATTGTTCTTCATCAATAAACGGAGATTTAAACCCTATATGAAATGGATAATTAACTTTCTTAAACACGAAATTATCTTTAAATGAGTTAACAACTTTCATGGTTAAAAAGGAATTATCTGTATCATTCTTTTTCTTTATCTCATCTACTGATACTAATTGTAATTCATTTAGGCTATCCAATTTTAATTCCCAAACTTGCTTTAAGTCATTGTTTTCGAAAGTAATTTCTCTATCAACTAAATTTTTCTTAGTTCTCTTTCCAAAATAGAAATTATTAAAGAAAAAAGCATTTGGGTATTTCCTATCAATTAAATAAGAATCTTCTTTGTCATAAACATATCTGGAAGGTGTAGATGTCACATATAAAACCTGATTATTTTTTTTAATGATTAAATATTGAATTTCAATTAGAGAATTCTCTTCCCCAGCTATATTGTTAGTCTCCTTAGTTAGTTCATTACCTAAAAATTCATTTTCTTGAGAATATAATTTTCTTATATATATATCATCAACTTCATCGATAGAAAAACAATCATTTGACTCATTATTGTTGTAATAAAATGCTCTTCCACAATTACAAAATGTAATTAGAACCAGAATTAGAATCGAAAAAAATAATAATCTACTTTTCATTATTTTAGTTTTTAAAACCATTATTGATTAAATATGAAGAAGGTTCAATTGTGAAATTTCTACCATAGGGAACTAAATGGAAAGAGTTACTAATTAACCAATGTATAAGGTGTTGACCGTCATAACCTATAGAATTATAATAAGCAAATGCTAAACCATAGCCATTATTTTCATTATTCGATTGAATATTGAATTTCCAGAGACTTTTATTGTAATATTTCTGATTAGTGTCCTTATAATCAACATTTGAGGTATTTAAACTATTACTTAATTCAAAAGAGTTTTGAGTAAATCCAGTAAATTTTTGATAAGAAAGCTCAAATTGATAAGATTTAAAAGAGGTTAATTGTCCATTGCCATGACTGTATGATAAAATACCTCCGCCTGTGTAATATCTATCTTTGCCATCCCCAGTTTTCGTATATTGGAAAGGAGTACCATCATTATAATATGAAAATTGAACACCTTCTCCAAATAAGAAATTTAAAAATCCTATTCTCTGAAAGCTTTTATTTCCATCTGTTGTAAAAGCGAAATTTGTTCCTAAGGAAGCAGAATAATTATAAGGATTTTGCAATGAAGGGATTGCAAAATCTGAAAAATATCTTAGAGGTACATTTCTAGTAAGATTAATATTTTCGGATTTATAGAATGAACTAAGTTTCCCTGTCGTTAATGTGAATGCGAGAATAGCATCTAATGTTAATTTTCTTGCATCAGGTCTGCTATCACTTCCTAAGCCACCATTATAAAATTGAATTTCAGTATTAGCTGAAGGATAGAGTTCATCTACTATCCATCTTCCAGCAATTCCAGCACTTGTTGAAATTCTAAAATTTAAAAAAGGTTCTTGATGTTTTGGGTATCTAAACTCAATTTTAGCTTTTACTGTAGCTCCATACTGAAATCGATTAATCAAAGTGCTAGATTGTGAGTGCAAAAAAAATGGAATAAAAAGAAACAAATAATAAACTTTTAATTTCATAATCTCAAAATTCATTTGTTTAACTTGTTGTTTTCAATTAACTATATTTTTAAGTATTCCGATAAACGAGATAAAGAAAAAATATATTTATGTCTTGATATTTAATAAATTAAATTTAATAAATCAAACAACACAAAGCAATATAAATACAAGAAATTAACTACAACAGAATAAACGTAATTGTTCTAATAAATAAAATGAACACTACTTGATCTGATAACAATATGAGTTTTCAAAGAATACCTTTTTTAAAATAAATATTAATCATATTTTTTTATTAAGTCAAGGTACAACTTTTCATAATTTTCATCATTATACAGAACTTTACTTTCATTGTAATATTTACCATGAGTTATTTTAAAAAAGTCTTCTGTAATTTCTTTTTGTAGAAAAATTTTGGGTATAACATCAAAAGTGCCTTTCTCAAAGTTATTGGATGCTATATACTCTAAATGTAAATTTAAATTGTCTTTGTTTACAATTTTAGCAATACCAAAATCAAAAACGCCGTAGTTGCCAATTGTTACACGATTAAAACTATCTATTTCTAAATTTTCATTTAGAATTTCAAACACATCAGTAAATGTTTTTGAAAGTTCATCCTCGAATTTTAATAACTCTTTAATATCTCTATAAATGCCAACAATTAGTAAAAGCGACCAGTTTAACAGCATTTCCTCATCCATATTAGTTCCCATAACATTTGAATATGAAAAATGAGTTTTCTTGCTCAAAAAAGCATAACTAGTAAGGTAATCCATTCATATCCATTTCGTTTTTATCACACCTTTCGAAGGACTTGATTTTTCTTTAAACATAAACGTCATGCTCCGCTCCGGTTTCTTTTTAACTACCAATTGCAGTATCCCTTTATTGAAGCCTTTGTTCCGATCTGTTTCAGACAATAATCGTTTATGTTTTTTGCTATATATTCAATGAACATTTCCCCGAAAGTTATCTTCATCATTCCGGCTGGCTTTTTTACCTGATGAAAGTCTTTTAGTTCCAGAGCTTTCTTTTTGCTCCTGCCCGATTGTAATTGCACGCTATTCATGTGTTTTTTATTGATTTTCGTAAAACTTTATATACCATTCTTAGGATAATTAATCCGGATACTTAGTATCTGACACCAACGTTGTCAATCTTATTTTTTGTTTTCGAACGAAATTTAGTCGCCTTTGCTTGCTGCAACGACCGTTTCGATAAATTCGTCCATCTGTTCGAGTTTTTCGTTTTCACCATTTTCTTCATATTGGACGCGCATCGAACGCAGGACATTCAGGAACTTTTCGAAAACATGTTCCCGGATGATCGGTGAATCGACTACTTTGTACAGACTGCGTAACATCCAGACACGGTTGTATTCCGTACGCGACATCACGACGTAAAAGCCCTGAGCCATTTCTACTGACCAATCGCGCAATTCAGTCAGAATTCGAGCTGCGCCAAATTGACCGGAAGCGATACTGTCAAAAAACGCCTCGATTTCTTCGAACAATCCGGCCGATGCTTCGTCATTTTGTTCCTTGAAAAATTCTTTGAGCGATTGTGCCGCGGTCTGCGCATTGATATAAACATTTCCGGACGGATAAATAAACCCAGAAAGGTCGATTTCGCCTCCGTAAATCCCGTCAATAAATATTGCAAGTCCCCGCAAGTGATGTCCGACGTCCTCATGGGACAGATATTCGCTATACCCTGGTAATACTTCCATAAATTTATCGAGAGCGGCGTTCCAATCTTCATGTTCCGCCCATCGCTCGATCAGGAAAACAGCACAGGTGCGTTCGATCATCTCGTGGTCCAGGTCGGCACTGGTGAGTGAATTGTTGCGGTAGCTGTCGAGGAAAAGATCGATTCCGCTGAAATAACCCTGGAGCGAATCACTTTTGAGTAATTCAAGTATTTGTTCTTTCATATATTCAGTTTAGGATAGTTTTCACTTATGTTGTAATCGAAGTACAACGCGTCGGGGTCGGTTTGTTTACCCTGAACTTCAGACGCGTTGTATTTTGATACCCTTAATTTTTTGTTTTTTTGACAATCTGTTCCATTAAAGCTTGCTGAAATTGCTCTTTCGGTAGTTCTTTTGGAATCGCAAACAATCCGTAGACAACATTACCGTACTTTATTCTGTCCGGAAAATCCTCTTCGAGGTCGATTATTGTACGTATTGTATAATTTTCGTCAAGTAGAAACGGCAACTGTCCGTCATAGATCTTTGCAATCCTGATTCCATCACTTTTCGTACCCATCGCTTTCGACATGTGTTCGGCGATTGCATTGCCTCCGTACATACTGTTCATGTTAACGAGTACGAAATTTTTGTCTACAGCCAGATCGAAACGCATCAGTTCGTAATTCGATTCATCCGGTTTTGGAAGCTTGAGCTGGTACTCCGAAGATTTAACCAAACTGTCGTTCGAATCCCAAACCGAAATTTTATAATTACCTGTCGGAACTTGCTGAATAAGCGATTCGTCCGGTTTGATTTTACTGTCGATGGTGTATATTTTCTCCAGTTTCCCGTCGGCCATTATTTGTTCAAAAGTCACGGATCGCAATTCTGTTCCCGTATTCATGAATTTAATAGCCTGAGTTGGCCCGGTGCTTCCGTTTTGAATATAATAAATTACATAGGCGATGGCTATTAAAGCGATAAACGCCAGGCAGCCGATTTTAAAAAATTTTTTCATAATTTTCGAAGTAAGTCACGTTCCCATTCTGCATCAATGGGCGTATTAAAATGTTTTTGTGTTATATAAGTATTTCTTGTGTAACCTGAGACGTCTGAGTCGCCTGAAACGAGTTTCCATCTGTCGTAATCGATTTCCGTTGGGATATAACGTGCGATTAGTTTTGGTTCGCCGTTAATTTGTGCCAGTATAAAACAATCGTCCAACGTCATATCTTTCGGATTGGCGGCCGACAGGTAGCATACCCATATTTCTTTGTAATGACGATGGTCATACTGTACGATTTCATACAGGTAACGCGGTTTTGGTTGTTCGTTTTCAGATGTCCGGACTTTTTCCCACCCGAAATCGATTTCGCTATAATAACCCCTTGTTAAATCCGTCATCGCGTGTAATTGGTCCTTCATGGAAGTGTCGTTAGAGCGCAAGGCTTTGGCTTCGATTTTGATGAAATCTTCTAAAAAATTACTGGCGCTATCCATTTTGGTGCGCCTGTCGTTTTTGTGATATTCATAAAAAGCCCATTGGTCTTTAAGTACTTCGTTCAACACGTTCCAGCCTTGTCTTTGCGACAAGTCGATCGCATATTGCCACGAGGCTTCCACAAGGTCCAAACGTTTTGCAAGACCCGCCCAATAGGCCGCAGCTATCAAGGCGTTCCAGCAGGATTCGGCATCGTTGTATTCTTCATCAAAACGCTTTGCAGCCATCCAGTGGTGCTCTCCTGCGTATTGTTTGCCTTCGATCAGGCTTGTAGCTTCATACAGCGGATGGCTGGCTACTTCTTCTGGCAAAAAACCTTCATGATCACGAGCTGAATTGATCGAGAGGCTCACGCCCCACATCATGCTTTTAGATTCACCATAGTGGTATTCATATTTTTTGAAGCCCATCTCATCGCAGTCCAATCCCAGCGGCATGCGCGCATACTTCCAAAGATGCCAATACTGCTTTTCCATTTGAGTTTTATTCTTAGGCTCCAGATCGTAAGCCCGTTCCGTGAGCGCACTACGCACGTATGCATTCCAGATACCATAGTCTTCCTCCTGGAATTCGGGTAGGAATTTCTTGTCGGCAATTAACTGAGCGAAAAGATCGAACGCTTTTTTGTGTTCGGGCGTGTCGTAATAATGGTTCCAGAAATCACAGAAAAAAACGTCACGGTTTTTCTTTGCTTTTTTAAAACGCTCCTGATTTTCCTCATCCAACAGATAGGACTTGAGAAAATCGAGGTCCCCTTCTCCCAGATAATCAAAAAGCGGTTTCGACTGACTGATCGCGACATCCAGGTTAGATTTTAAAGCTTTGATTGCGGTAGCGGTTTCCATCAGTTTTAGGTATGCCATTGGAATCATCGCTTTTAGGTTGGGGGCCTGGGTGATGGCAGCCACATCACTGTAAAACCCGGTATAAACCTTTACCACGGGTTCGTCTTTCAAAGACGTCATACGAGGCGAAAGCGACACCGCTAAGGTGCTGCCGGATGCCGGTTCGAACGCAAAAGGAGCCAGAAACCAGAATCCGTTTTCAAACATGCGCATCTGTTTGAGCAGACTTCCCCTCCTGTTGAATTCGATTTTTAATGCCTCCCGGGTTTCCTGTCCTTCATACAGGCGACTTAGGTTGGCTTGTAAGCTATTTAACTGTATCATTTTTAGGTCGATTGGTGGAATTGACGCAGTAAACGCGTCTTTGGCGAATAGTACAGGTTGTACGAACCATAGACTTCATCGTCGTAAAGTGTAGCGATGTATTCCATCACCTCGCCGTTTTCATCTTTAAAGATGTCGAGCGAATAATCGGTTTTGCGCACATTATCCTTTTCGTAGGTGGTTTGATCCCAAATAGGTTCCCCTCCCATGTAAATGCTTTCGCTTTTTACCGATTTGTCGACTTCGAAATAGATCGGTTCCTCTTTGTATCCGTAAAAATTGTCCTCCATTTCATCGGCACACCATTTGAGAAACTTCTCATCGAAATCCGAGATCGGGGTTTCGCTGTACGATACAATTTCGTATTTGTTGTCAGCGGTAAGCCTGAAATCGGCATAATCCAGAAAAACCGGCGTCACGATAAAATGGAACACAAGACCGGTGAATTCCGGTTTTATAAAATGCCCCGGAATACTGTATTGCGGCAACAGGATTTGCTGTTCGAAATGTTCAGGCTCGGCAAGGACGTCTGCGGGTTTCGGAAAAGAGACGATTATTTTACTCAGGTCTTCCGGCTGGGCAACCTGCCTAAGTCCGATGGGTTTTGATCTTGCCATTACTTTGATTGTAAATTGTTACCGGATATGCTTTGAAGCGCTTGTCTGACTTCGTGCACGAGTTTTGCATTCTGCTCTTTTTCGCCTTTGAGTAATATCAATTTCAAAATGGCAACCAGGATAATCCCCGGAATAAGAGCAATCAGACCACCCAAACCGGCAGCGATTTTATGTCCCGGCAAAAACGCAAGCGGTTCGATATTGTTGTAACCCATATACGCACCGATCGCCAAAAACAAAAGCAGCACCGAATATGTGATCATGTTACCCATTTTGGATGATTCGCTCACATCGAGTTTCAAGACATCCCGAGTTGATTTTTCCCATTTCAAACCGACAGCGGCTCCTATTTTGTTGCCTTGGCGCACTTTTATTTCGTGTGACCAATTTTTGTCCGCATCCGTGAAATCATCAGCAGAAATGGCGTAGGACAAACCGAATTTAGATTGAAGTATTGATTTTATGTCGTTTGCTGCTTGCTTCAACGCTGTGTTTGTGTTTGCGTTGGGATCTATTTTATAAGTAATATTTTCCATGTTTTCAGGAGCTTATTTATGCTTTCGGTTTTATTTTTTTCGGAGTTAGCAGTTTCGCAATTTCGGCGTCGTTCCAATGTTCGGCTACCTCTTTTGCGGTGATTCCGGGAGAAAGCGGTCCCAGACCTTTGGTACTTCCGACAGAAGTGTCAAGACCGGCTTTAACCAGGATTTTAGCCATTTCGGCAGGTCCGCCAATATCGCCCAGGTAATGCCCGGCTGTCCATCCGTTTTCGTCGACTGCATTTATGTCCTGTTCCGGGTGGAGTTTGAAAAAGGCTTTCAACCCGTCGAGGCGTTTGCTGCGTGCGATATAATGCAAGGACGCGATTCCTTCATTGTTCTTAATTTCAAAAGACGCGTCTTTTTTGGCCAATGCCGTCATCACTTCAGGCTCTCCTACAGAACACGCCATGATCATTGGCGTATTGCCGTTGTTACCACGGGCGTTTACGTCTGCACCTTTTTTGATCAAATATTGGGCAAGATAGATGCATTCCACATAGTTGCGATGCTGGGTTGGTCCCCAAGAATATCCGGAGATGTCGTATTGATCCATAAGCGAAAGCACACGTCCCTTTTCGTTTGCCCCGCCATTGAACGGTTTTATATAGCGGAAACAGCCATTGTCTATCTGGTATTTCACGTGTATACCGGAATTTGTTCCTTCAGATTCCCAATGTTCCACTTTGGCTTGTCCCATACGCAGCAAAACGTTGAGTAAAGGTGAAAATCCGAAATCATCCAGAGAATTTACGTCTGCACCGGCGTCGACAAGTCGCCATCCTATCGCATAACTACCAAAAGAAGCAGCTACGTTCAAGGCCGTTTTCTGTTCCTGATCTCTGGCTTCGATCGGGGCTTTTTTGATTTCAGGCAGGTCGAGTATTTCGAAAAAGTTGTTTGCCGCAGCGACGTGTAGTACCGTTCCGAGGCTGGAAGTCACCACGTCGAGTTTAGCGCCGTTGTCAATTAGATCCCGTACGACATTTAGGTGTTTGTAAGCTGCCGCTAAGTGGATCGGATAAAACGATTGGTTGTCGGCCACGTTCGGATTAGCGCCGTGTTTGAGCAAAAGCTGTACGATTTCGCGATGGCCGTTTGCCGCCGCGCAATGCAAAGCGCCTGAATTTGGTCCCATGGCACTTGCATCTGCCCCTTTGGCGAGCATTTGCTTTACAGTTTCCAGATCACCCGCTTCAGAGGCGATTACGAGTTCTTTGTTCATATCCATATTTGTTTTTTGATTGGTTTGGTTGTTCAAATGGAAGCCCCGGACAGCATTTTTATCCGAGGCCTGAAAAAGTAAGATGTATTTGAAATTATTTTGCCACAGTAGCTTTTGCTGCTTCGTACATTAACTTAACATCATCAGTACTGTAATCCGTGAATTGGTCAGGAGATTGGTCGTGGCTCATTCCTTCCTGTATAACAACGGAAGACTGGCCGGTGGTTACGCCATAAGTGAATGCCAGTTTACCTTCATTGTTCTGTTTCACAAAACCGGTCGGGTCTTCGGTCACGAATTTGTCAAAGCCAGGATTCATTTCCTTATCGCCTGTCATTTCCTTGATTAGTCCTACCGATTCTTCAGCATTTCCTTCGCGGATCGAAAAAGTCAGCTTGAACAATTTTCCGCCGTACACGAAGATTTCACCTTCTGTAGTGCTTTTAATAACTTTTGCATCTTTCGGAGCTTTTGTCACAACAGGAATTCCGTAGCTGCTCAAATCAAGATCGACGAATTCAGCGAATACCAGCGGTTTTTCAGGAGCAGCGGTTTCTTCTGTTGCAGCTGCTGCACCTTCAGATTTGCTACCGTTGCAGCTGTAAGTCGTGATGGCAAGCGTCGCGATGGCTGCCAAAAGAAGGGATTTTTTGTTCTTCATGTTTATTATTATAGTTTTATTGGTTTCGGGTAAGCTTTTTTAAAATGAATGCGGGAATCTTTATGCGAATCGTGCCTGAACAATAGCAGCTATTGTTAATTGAATAAAAATCTATCGGGCGTTAAAAATTACCCTTAACAAAAATAGGAAAACTCCTATAACAAAATGCAATGAAAATGTGAAATATTTATTTAATCCTTAACAGCAATAAGCTGAATATGACAAATCCGAAAATTTACCATCACATTCATTATTATTAATAAAATGTAAGGTTTCTTTTTCCTTCTCTTTATTTCTACATTTCTACATCTAAAGAATTCAGAAATTTCCTGCGGAAAATACAATATAAAATTAATTCAGCAAAATAGTTGTATGTAAAAAGCAAACCGCTGCTAATCCGCCGATATACGTTTACAAAACAATCAGCTTCTTTTTTCAGGAAAAATTTTAGCTGCCTTTTAATTTATCACTTTGTTAATTTTCACTGAACCTTAAAATTCTTTTAAAAATCCAACACAACATGCTAATTACCTACAATTTGTAATAACAAAATGTTATAAATAAATGATGATTTTTATCATTTGTTTAATCATAAATTAACCTTAAAATAACGATTAGTCACTATTTAAGATAAAAACAAAAAGATTTAATATCATTTTATTTAATAAACAATAATTAATTAATAAAGTTATGTTAATTTTTTTTCATTAATTTTGAAGACCCAAAAGCCCAATTATATGAAAAAAACTACATTAATAATTTTATTATTATTAGTATTAACTACTGTATTTGCCCAAACCGAACCCAATCTTAAAAAAGCACAGAATTATTTAAACACTAAAGGAGAAGTAATCTTCACTTTTAAAGCTGCCAATCAGCAACAATTTAAAAAATTAGCCGGCTTTTTATCTATCAGCCACAAACGAGTAGACCCGCAGGACTTAAAAGTCGAGGCTTATGCCGACAAAGAAGCTTTTCAAAAATTCCTGAAATACAACATCCCTTTTGAAGTTAGTACGACTGATAACGAGATTCCTTCAGAAGAAAACAAAAGCGCCCTGGCTCCAAATGCGCAGTGGGACACCAGTTGGGATGCCTACCCTACTTACTCCCAGTATGTCGCTAAAATGCAATATTATGCCACCACCTATCCAAACCTTTGTAAACTGGAAAACATAGGCAGTACTCCAAATGGACGAAATCTATATATCTTAAAAATATCCGACAATTGCCAGAGCGATGAAGCAGAACCGGAATTTTTCTATTCTTCTTCTATGCACGGGGATGAAATAACCGGCTTCCCTTTAATGATGCGGCTTATTGATTATCTGGTTACCCGTTACGGAACCGATACCGAAGTAACGAATCTTGTCAACACAACAGAGATCTATATCAGTCCGCTGTCCAATCCTGACGGCTCCTTTAAAACCGCCGGTAATGACGTAATGAACTCTGCCGGTAATGCTGCAACCCGTGCCAATGCAAACGGCAGGGATTTAAACCGTAATTACCCCGATCCGGTAAACGGACTGCATTCGGACACCTTTGCCTACCAGCCGGAAACATTAGCTTTTTTAGCTTTTGAAAAAACGAGAAATTTTGTATTGGCCGCCAACTTTCACGGTGGTGTAGAAGTCGTTAACTATCCGTGGGATGCTTATTCTTCGCCCAATCACCTGCATCCGCATGACAATCACTTTAAGTTTATTGCCAAAAACTATGCACAGTCCTGCCAGACGGCAAGCAACAACAACGGCTATATGGACGATGTATTTGCCAGTCAGTTTCCGGGAACCACAAACGGTTCTCTCTGGTACACCGTTAGCGGCGGAAGACAGGATTACAACAACTACTTTATGCACAATAAAGAAGTGACCATTGAAATTTCGACAACAAAATTCCCGGCTTCTTCCGAACTTCCGAATTACTGGAATTACAATAAGCAAGCCTTTTTAGACTATATCAAACAGGCCAATTACGGTTTGCAGGGAAAAGTTACCGATGCTTCCGGAAACCCGATAAGCGCAAAAGTATACATCAGCAACTACGATTTAAAAGGCGCCTGGGTAAAAACCGGCACCTTACATGGCGATTACTACAAACTATTGATCGCCGGAAGCTACAATGTTATTTTTGAAGCGCCGGGCTATACATCGCAGACAATAGCGGTAACCGTAACCAATAACAACACCACGGTTTTAAATGTACAGATGGTGGCTGTAACGGCAGAACCCGCCATAAACAATGCAACGATCTGTAAAGGAAAAACTGCCAGTCTTACCACTGCCGACAGCGGAACCATCAGATGGTATGACACCGCAAACAGCACTACCGCTTTAGCTACCGGAAGTTCTTATACCACACCTGTATTAAACGCTTCAAGATCCTACTTTGCAGAAAGAGAAATACCTTTGGCAAACATCGGCCCTGCCAGTGCCACCGGAACCGCTACCGCAAAAGCTACCGTTGCAAACAAATACCTGACTTTTGACTGTACCAAACCTACAAAACTAAAATCGGTTGCGATTAAAACCAGTGCTACCGGAGAAATCATGGTAGAATTACAGGATAGTTCCGGAGCAATGCTGGAATCCAAAATGATCCGTATAACGGCAACCGGAGAGCAGGACATAGACCTGGATTTTTTCCTTCCGGCACAAAACAACCTTCGCTTGATTTCAAGAGAAATTAACGGTTACAATCTTACTGTTGCCACCAGCGGAATTACCTACCCGATGTCTAACGGAACCGTTTCGATAAAAAGCAACAGCGGAACCGGTACCTTTTTTCAGTTCTTTAACTGGAAATTTGCCCCGGCAAAAAGTGCCCGGAAAGAAGTACAGGTTATTGTAAAACCCGATCCGGCCATCACCACTCTTACTCCAGACACCGCTCTTGAAGGAGGTGCAAATTTTACACTGACCGTAAACGGAACAAATTTTGTAAACGGCGAATCGATCATCCAATGGAACGGTGTGAACAAAACAACGACTTTTATCAGCAATACCCAATTATCGGCTACAATCCTGGCGGCAGATATTGCAAACGACGGAACGGTTCCGGTAACTGTTTTGAACAACTGCAACAATTATGTATCACCGGTAACCAATTTCACGATTCAGGGAGTACCGTGTGCAACCACCACAACATGGAGTGGCAGCAGCTGGAATAACGGCGCTCCGAATAACGATGTTCATGCCGTTATCAACGGAAACTATACCTCATCGGCCAATCTGGAAGCCTGTTCTTTAACCATCAACGGAACCGCAACGGTTACCGTTCAGTCCGGGCATAACTTTATAATCACCAGAGCCGTTACGATTGCTTCGGGTGCCAATCTTGTTATTCAGAATAATGCCAATCTGGTACAGCTTGAAAACAGCACCAATACCGGAAATAGTAATGTTTACCGGAATAGTGCTCCGGCCATCCGTTTAGACTATACCAACTGGTCCTCACCGGTAGCGGCACAAAACCTGCTGGCTTTTTCACCACAAACGCTGACCAACCGTTTTTATGTTTACAATCCTTTAAACGGTTCTATCGGCGCTTACGAAACCATTAATCCGGCTACAAACCAGTTTACGGCAGCCAAAGGCTATCTGATACGCACACCAAACAACTGGAGTACAACTCCTGCGGTTTTCCCGGGACATTTCACCGGAGTGCTGAATAATGGTGCGATCAATATCAACGCCGTTAAAGGAACCACTACCGGCTACAATTTAATTGGTAACCCTTATCCGTCTACTATTAATGCTGTAGACTTTATCAATGCCAACATCAGCGGCACCGGAACAATTAACACGACTATTGACGGCAGTCTGTATTTCTGGACACATGCCACGCCGTCTAGTCCGACAACCGGTTTATACCCTTTAAACAACTATGCTAAATTCACAAAATTAGGCGGTACCGCTGCCCAAGCCGGCGGAGCCACACCAAACGGAATCATACAGGTCGGACAGGGCTTTATTGTGAATGCGGTAACCAACGGAACGGTTTCTTTCAGAAACAGCATGAGACTCATTAACAATGCCAATCAGTTCTTTAAAGTAAACAACCTGCCTGCCTTTACTGCAGACGAAACCATTGAAAAACACCGTATCTGGCTGAATTTAAGCGGCGATAACGACGCTTTCAGTCAAATCCTGATCGGGTACATGACCGGAGCAACCAACAATATTGACTATGGAATAGACGCCAAAGATTTCGGAACTGCCGGTGCTTCCTTATACAATGTTATTAACGATGAAGCCTATGCCATTCAGGGCCGTGCCGTGCCTTTTACCGAGAACGATATCGTTCCTTTAGGAATTAACGTTCCGGCAGCCGGAAATTACACGCTTTCCCTTGATCACTTTGACGGTATCTTCACGGACAATCAGGTCATTTTTATTAAAGACAACGTTTTAAATACTGTACACAATCTTAAAACCGGTAATTATACTTTCGCTGCAAACGAAGGGACATTCAACAACCGGTTTCAATTAATCTTTAAAAACAGCATCTTAGGCACTATAGATCCTGCTGCCGATAACGGAACAATCAGCATCAGCAAAACCGACGGTGTTCTTACGGTAAAATCGTCTAAAGAAAATTTAAAATCAGTTGCGGTTTATGACTTATTAGGAAGAGTCATTTACCAGGCTGACAATATTGACACACCGCTATTTACGGCCCATTTAATGACAAGCAAAGCCGTTTTATTAGTGAAAGTAATTACCCAGACCAATCAACCCATTTTTAAAAAAGTAATCTAGATTATTTGGCTCTTTCCACTAGGAGCCAAATAAAATTATTAACAATCCATCCTCTACAAAATGAAAAAAACTACTTACAACTATGAAAGCAACAATGACCACATTAGTAAAACACTTACTGATTGTAGGACTTAGTTTTCTTCCCAATTTTTTATCGGGACAGACCACACAATTACAGCAGGAAAACTTTGAATCAGCAAGTACCTGGACAGCTTCTGGCGCTACCTTTACCACAACCAATGCCTACAACGGCACTTACAAAGCTGTCATCCCGGTTAATGGAAGTTCCATTACCTCGCCTGTTATTAACACGACAGGCTACAACAAAATCGATGTTCGCTTCTTTGTGAAAAGCAACAATGCAAACGCCGGTGACAAAATAACGCTGCAATACAGGGATAATTCCCTTGCCTCATGGTCGGACGTCAGAGTTGTCGAAAAAGGAACCCCAAGCGGAATCTCCTATAGAGATATCAATGACAACACCAATTACCATGCGCTTGTCGGAACTATTTTTTCAACCAGCTCCACATTTGCCGCCACCTCGCAATTCCGTTTTGTAACCACATCAGGATCTTCTTCCCGGCAGTTTTACATTGACTACATCACGGTTAGCGGTACAAAAGACAATACCATTGCTACCGGACCCGGCGGCATTACCAGCAATCTGGAAATGTGGCTGAGAGCCGACCTGGTAGACGGGGTCACTATCGGTACCGACGGTGCAAACGTGAACATCTGGACCGACAAAGGAAAAGGTCACGATGCCAAAGTTATTGACGCCACTAACGCTGCCCTGACCGTAAAACCTGTCTACCGAAATAACGCCTCCAAAAATATCAACTTCAATCCGGTGGTTGAGTTTGGCAACACGCCTTCCGCATCGGCATCCAATTATACCTATTTATCGAACAAAGCCGAATTACAGGGAACATCCGGTTTTTACAGTAACGATCTCTTTATTGTAGTCATTAACGACAACCCGGCTTCCCTTGTATCCACTTCATCCAGTGTCGATTTATTCTGTTCCCAGTCCCCGGCTTCGACCACTTATGCCAAAGATGGTACCGGAATTGGTTTCGGACAGTATTCTATCCGTCTTGACAATGAAGTAGTAAGCTACTGTATTGGTACCACGCCGGATCCCGTAGATCCCGATGTTAATACAAGAGGATATGGTCTGGCCCAGGTAAACGGAACCTTTTCCGGCGTTAACATCATCAACAGCCGGCACAACAGCACCAATACCAAACAGGAATTACACAGCAATGCCCTGAGCATATCCAATACAGAAGTAGGTACGCCTGCCTGGGTTGCAGTACAAAACAAAAGATTCTGGCTGGGCAGAAGCCAGCTTTTTGATGGTAGTTTCGGCGGCAGGATTGCAGAAGTAATCTCCTATTCTGCCCGAAAAAATGACGCTACAGAACGCAACCGAATTGAATCCTATTTAGCCATTAAATACGGTATCACTTTAGGCACTAACGGTACCAGTCAAAACTATGTGAACTCTGCCGGTACGACAATATGGAACATCGCACCAACAGGATTCAATTATGACATTGCCGGAATCGGAAGAGACGATGCCGCTCAATTAAATCAGAAACAATCCAAAAGTATAAACTCCGGAGCGGTCATCACAATGGGACTCGGAGATATCTTTACGACCAACGCTGCAAACACCAATACTTTTGGCGCCGACAGAAGATGCCTTGTATGGGGCAGTAACGGACTTGCGATGACCAACAGCGGTTCTCCGGTAACCGTAAGTTTCGGTCCTTCAACCGTTACCACCTCAACGGATGTTACCAATAAAAAATGGAAGGTTGTGGAAACCGGCGGTGATGTTGCTACCGTTAAGGTTTCGCTGGCTACAACAGATCTGGCCAGTTTACCGGCTCTATCCGGAAACGATGCCTATGTAATGATCGTTGCCAGCGATGCGGCATTTACAACCGGCGTAGAAACCGTTTTCCTGAACACAAACGGAGCCAATCAGGAATGTTTTTACGATTTTGACGGTACAAAATATATTGCGTTTGGTGTAGCCCACGAAGTAATTGCGTCCAGACACATTACTATTGACGGCGTTGATGATGCCGTAAAAGTAAGCAACGCAAACGACCTTACTGGAGCTTTCAGTATCATGGTATGGGCAAGACCTACAGGAGCGAACACTGCGCTTTCCGACAAAACAATTGTTTCCAAACACAACGGAACAACCGGATATCGTCTGGTAATACAAAACGACAATAAAATCAGAATGGAGTGGAACGGAAATTCTTTGGTTTCCAACACCACTTTACCGAATAACGAATGGCACAATATTGCCGCAATTTATAATTCCGGGACGCTGTCCTTATACATTGACGGTGTTTTAGACAAATCCGGAAGCATAACGGCACCAACGGCTACAACAAGCATCTTTACCATCGGTGCCGAATACAGAAGTAAAAGCAGTACCGTAAATGTGTTTAAAGGAGACATAGACGAACTGCGTTTCTGGAACAGAGCCATTACTTTAGCCGAGCTGCGCTTTATCATGAATCAGGAGATCAATAACTCCGGAGCCAATACGATTGGTAAAATTATGCCATCTACGGTTACCAAAAACGACATCAGCGCACTAACATGGGCGAGCCTGACCGCTTATTATTCGATGAATACCTACATTGGCACCCATATTAATGACGATTCTGTAAACAACAACAGAGGAAGTCTGGTTACTCCGGATAAAACCGGTGTCAATACCCAGACAGCACCAATGCCTTATGACAGTGCTGCCAATGGTCTTTGGTCGGATACCGCAACATGGACTAACGGAACCACCTTTGCCTTACCGTCGGCATTGTCGATAATAGACAACAGCACGACCATTGACTGGAACATTGTGAGAACCTCACACACCATTACTTCCAATGGTAACAAAACGCTGTTAGGGTTCTTTGTAAACGCCAATACCGTTAATGCTGCCAACGATTCCAAAATAGAGGTCAGTCACTTTTTAAGGCTAAACGGAAAAATTGACTTACAGGGCAAATCCCAATTGGTACAAACCTATAATTCTGATCTTGACCCTACCAGTTCCGGTTCTATTGAACGCGATCAGCAAGGACAGAAAAGCATTTACAACTACAACTACTGGTCGTCACCCGTTGGCGCGATCAACAGCACGACCAACAACAATAATTATACGGTAAATGGTGTTTTAAGAGACGGAACAAACACCGCAACACCAGTTGCCATAAACTGGGTAAACGGTATGGACGGTTCCACAGGAACGCCAATTAACCTGGCAAGACGCTGGATTTATAAATTCCAGAACCTTTCTGACCTTTATGCAAACTGGACACAAATATTCGAAACCGGAATATTGGCACCTTCAAACGGATTTACCATGAAAGGCAGCGGAACGGCTACTGCAACGCAAAACTATGTGTTTGTCGGAAAACCATACAACGGCAGAATAAACGGCACCGTTTCGCCCAACAATATTAATTTAAGCGGAAACCCTTATGCCTCAGCTTTAGATGCCCAACAGTTCATTACCGATAATGCTGCTGTTATTAACGGATCGATTTACTTCTGGGAACACTATCCTACGAACAACACCCATGTATTGCTTCAGTATCAGGGCGGTTATGCCACCCGGAACTTTTCTGGCGGAACACCGCCGGTAGCGCCGTTTGGCATCAGCGGATTAGGATCCAGCGCAAGGGTTCCGAACCGTTATATCCCGGTTGGGCAGGGCTTCTTTATACAGGCAAATGCTACCGGAGGAACTATTGTGTTCGACAACAACCAAAGAACCTTTGTTAAAGAAGATGCCCCAACATCGAACATCATGTTTAAAAACGCTTCCGGCGCCAATACCCAGATGTCGGCTTCAGATCATTTTAACGACAATACGAATGACAGTACTACCGCCGAAGACACATTTGCCAGAATACGTCTGGGCTTTACTTCCCACAATGGTAATCACAGACAGTTATTGCTTGCCTTTATGGAAGAACATGCAACAGATGGATGGGATTACGGTTACGACGGCATTGTTCTTGACGACGATTTAGTACAGGATATGTTATTCCTTCTGGACGATAAAAAATTAGTTATCCAGGGTGTCGGTTACTTCAATGCGAGCGCTATTTACCCGTTATTGGTCAGAACCGATGTTGCCGGTGAAGTAAAATTCATGATCGATGAACTGGAAAACTTTAACCCGAATCAGCCTATCTATATTTATGACAACGTTACAAATGGATACCATGATATCCGAAATGCTCCTTTTGCTCTTGAAATTCCGGCAGGAGAAAACACAAGCCGTTTTTCATTACGTTTTGAAAAACAAAAACTTGCCGTTACAGAATTTGACTGGAGCGCGGTTAAGATGACTTACCTTCAGGGGAACAACCAGATTAAGATCAATAACGAGCTTACAGATGGCACCCGTATCGAAAAAGTAATGCTTTACAATATAACAGGACAGCTGCTTGGCACGTGGAAAACAGACAACATGGACCAGCAGGAAATCCTGCTGCCGGTTCGCAATGTAAGCACCGGTACCTATATTATAAAAGCTGACACAAACAAAGGTTCGCTCAGCCAGAAAACAATCATCAGATAATAAAAACAGCAGCCCCGTTTTGGGGCTGTTGTCATTTTTAGATTTTAATTCTGCTTTAAAAAAAGTAACTTTGTCTTTCTATATATTTTTATCCGCATGAAAGCCTGTTTTTTATTCCTTCTTTGTTTTTGCTGTATATCCCTTTCACACGCACAACTTCAAGCCATTACCGATCAAGCCGATTATCCGTTCTACATTCACCTTCCGGAACAGGAAGTACTGGACAATAAAGCCCCGGTTATTCTCTTTTTGCATGGCAGAAGTTTATCCGGTACCAATCTGGAAAGAGTGAAACGATACGGCGTACTGAAAGCAATAGAAAACGGGAAAAAGATTCCGGCCATCGTTGTTGCCCCGCAGCTGCCTTCCGGTCCCTGGAATCCGGATAAAGTATTGAACGTACTCGAATATGTACAGCAGCATTACAATACTGATTTGTCCCGCGTTTATGTATGCGGTATGAGTCTGGGCGGTTACGGAACCATGCATTTTGCCGGAAAATATGCCGATAAGATCACGGCAGCTGTAGCGATATGCGGCGGCGGAAATGTAAATGATGCCTGCAAACTGGCAACGATCCCGCTTTGGATCCAGCATGGCAACAAGGATTTTATCGTACCGATTTCGGAGTCGAAAAAAATTGTAAAAGCAATCAAAGCCTGCAAACCGGATGCCGATGTAACCTTTACCGTTATCCCCGGAGGCAATCACAGCAATGTGGAGAACATCTTCCGAAAAGACGAAGTCTACGACTGGATGCTGAAACAGGTCAAAAAATAATATCAAACAAAAAAGGCTATCTCACGATAGCCTTTTTTTAGTATTGTAATATTGTTTTCAGTTCTTCCAGACTTACTTTTTGCTGTTCGCCTGAACCCAGGTTTTTCAAAGCAAACTGGTTGCTTTCAATTTCCTCGGCACCTACAATCACAGCATACGGAATGCCTCTTTTATCGGCATGTTGAAACTGCTTTCCGATTTTTGCATTACTAGGGTATAATTCCACTTTTATACCGGCTTTGCGCAATTGCATAATCGCTTTCATCGAATATAATGCTTCTGCATCGCCAAAGTTCAGGAATAAGGCTTTAGAAGTAGCGGTAACCGTTTCCGGGAACAGGTTCAATTCTTCCAGTACCAGGTAAATACGATCCAGTCCGAAAGAGATTCCCACGCCACTCATATTTTTCAATCCGAAAATTCCGGTCAGGTCATCATAACGACCGCCACCGCCAATGGAACCCATCGCAACGGTTTTCGGGGCAGCCACTTCAAAAATAGCTCCCGTATAATAGTTTAGTCCTCTTGCCAGTGTTACATCCAGGTCCAGGATTGCTTTATCCAGACCTAATGCCGCTACGTTATCACAAATAAACGTCAGCTCTTCCACTCCTTTCATACCTTCTTCCGAAGAAGCCAATAAGGCTGCCAGTTTGGTTATTTTCTCCGAAATCGAACCGGTGAAATTAAATAACGGCTGTACTTTTGCAATCGCTTCCTCCGAAATGCCTTTACCGGACATTTCTTTCTTTACTCCGTCTTCCCCAATTTTGTCCAGTTTATCCAAAGCCACCGTAAAATCAATAAGCTTGTCTTTGGCACCGATCACTTCAGCAATACCGGACAGGATTTTCCGGTTGTTGATTTTTATTGTCACCCCTTCCAGTCCCAAAGCCGAAAACACACTGTCATACAACTGTACCAGCTCCACTTCCTGCCATAATGAGGTAGAACCAACCACATCGGCATCACACTGATAAAACTCTCTGAAACGGCCTTTCTGCGGCTTGTCTGCTCTCCATACCGGCTGGATCTGGTAGCGTTTAAACGGGAATTCTATTTCATTCTGGTGTTGCACCACATAACGGGCAAAAGGAACCGTTAAATCATAACGCAGGGCTTTTTCCGAGATTTGTGCGGTAAGTTTCAAACTGTCTTTCGCCTCTAAAAAAGCCTCATTTGCTTTGGCTAAAAAATCGCCCGAATTCAAAATTTTAAAAATCAGCCGGTCCCCTTCTTCGCCATATTTCCCCATTAAGGTTTCGGAATTTTCAAAAGACGGTGTTTCAATAGGCTGAAAGCCGAATTTTTCGAAATTCGATTTGATGATCGAAAAAATATAATTACGCTTTGCCACCTCAATTGGTGAAAAATCACGGGTCCCTTTCGGTATACTTGGTTTTTGTGCCATTTTTAGAATTGAAAATTTAATTTAAACTGTCCAGCTACATCTGAAAAAGCGTCGTTCTTTTTCACTACACTGCAAATATCTTACTTTTTAAAATTATCTTCATCCATTTTCAATAAAATACTGTGATAATTTATTCAGGAAGCAGTTCCCTGTTTTACAACTCCCTTTCCCGCTTTTAATATTCTTCCTACTTTTCCAAAAAAATATGTAACAAAAGCTGTACTTTAGTGACAAATTAGCATTATGCTTGGACTATTCAGAGAAAATACTAAAATTGCTTTAGACGCAATTAAAAGTCAGTTACTTCGTACGATATTAACCGTAATGATCATAGCCATCGGGATTACCGCACTTGTTGGAATACTTACCGTGGTTTCGGCATTGGAAAACACCATTGCGAAAGATTTCGCATCCATGGGTGCCAATACCTTTTCCATCAGTCAGTATGATTTATCCTCACAGATCAACAACCAGAATTCCAACCAGAAAATCAATCCGATTATCAGCTATCCGGAAGCCCGTGCTTTTCAGGAAAAATACAAATATCCTTTATCGACTTCTTCCCTTTCGTTTACCGCCACCACCAAGGCCGAAGTAAAATATGAAGCGCAAAAAACCGACCCGGAAATAAGCATCGTAGGTGTTGATGAGAACTTCCTGCCTAACAAAGGACTGGAAACCACAAGAGGACGTAACTTTACCGGATTTGACATTAAAAACAATAATTATGTCTGCATTTTAGGATCCGATTTCGAAAAAGGACTTTTTAAAGATATCAATGCCATAGACAAAACCATATCCATTCGCGGGGCCAAATTTAAAGTAATCGGGATCCTGAAAGAAAAGGGATCCACTTTTGGCAACAGCCAGGATTTACGGGTATTGATTCCGAATCAGATTGCCCGTTCCATCTTTTCGGCTCCCAACATCAACTACGATTTAAGTGTGATGATCGGGCAGAAAGAAATGATCAACCAGGCGGTTGATGATGCCATTATTACCATGCGAAAAATTAAAAAACTCAATCCGGTAGAAAAGAATAACTTCGGGATTGAGCGCAGTGACGATCTGATAAACACCTTACTTTCCAACACCCAGTTTTTAGGCTATATCGCCTGGGCTGTCGGGGTAATTACCATTTTTGGTTCCTCAATCGCCCTGATGAATATCATGTTGGTTTCCGTTACCGAAAGAACCCGTGAAATTGGCGTGCGAAAATCATTAGGAGCCAAAAGAAGTACCATTGCCTGGCAATTTTTTACCGAAACCCTGGTAATCGGTCAGTTGGGCGGATTAGTCGGTATTATCCTCGGAATTTTGGTTGGTTTCGGAATATCCGCTGCGATTAAATTCAGCTTTGTGATTCCGTGGCAGGCTATTTTTGCCGCCTTTGCCACGACTTTCCTTGTAGCTATTGTTTCCGGATTGTACCCGGCCATCAAAGCATCCAAACTGGATCCGGTAGAAGCTTTACGGTACGAATAATCCGTTTACAGTATTGCTTTTGTCATGCGGTCATTGCCGTAAATATCCTTACGCAGTTCTCCGTTTTTAAAATGGTATTCCTTTAGCAATGCCAGCATTTCCGGCCCGAGATACTGATTGATCTCGAAATACAGCTGCCCGCTTTTTACCAAATGCTGCGCGGCTAATTCCGTGATTTTGCGGTAAAAAAGCAACGGGTCATGGTCTTCAACAAACAAGGCTAAATGCGGTTCAAATTCCAATACGTTTTTGTTTATTTCCTCTTTTTCCAGGTTTCTCACATAGGGCGGATTGGACACGATAATATCAAACTGTTCCGGCAACATACTGGTTTCAAGAATGTTTTTGTGTAAAAACACCACGTTTGCCTGGTTTTGCCTTGCATTCCGTCTGGCTACTTCCAGTGCTTTTTCGGAAACATCGATTGCAAATACCCGGGCCTGCGGCAGCTTTTTAGCCAGCGAAACGGCAATACAGCCACTGCCTGTTCCGATATCCAATATTTTAAGCGGCTGCTCTTTGGGCAATTCCGAAACGGATTGCAGAATCCACTCCACCAGTTCTTCCGTTTCCGGACGCGGGATTAAAACATTTTCATTCACATAAAAAGGCAGTCCGAAAAATTCGGTTTCCTCAAAAATATACTGAATCGGTTTTTCCGCTTTCAGCTGATGCAGCACTGTTTCCCATTGCAGCAGCTGCATGGCATCCAGTTCAAAATCGGCTTTCAGCACCATATCCACCCGTTTCATCTGGTGAAAAGCGTCTAAAATGATATAGAAAAAGCTTTCGATCTCTTTTTCATCATAAAGAGCCGATAGTTCTTCTTTAAAATAATTGCGATAGTCTTTGATTAGCATCTTATAAATCTTTAAGCATCCATACCGGACAGGAGTTATGACCGGTATCTCCCAACGGAGCCTCCAGATACCGGAATCCGGACTTTACATATAATTTCCGGGCAGCCGTCATGTTTGGAAGTGTTTCCAGATAACATTGTTTAAAGCCGAAAGCTTTTGCCTGTTCCAGGCACTTCCCGATCATTTTTGTTCCCAGCCCCAAACCTCTGGACACGGGTAAAAAATACATTTTTTGCAGCTCACAAATCGTGGCCGCTCCATTTTCCAATGGCGCAATTCCGGCACCGCCAATAATCTCCCCGTCTTTGACAACCAGGAAATAAGCCGACTGCGGAGTCGCATACGTTTCAAACATCCTGTCCAGGGAAGCATCGGCATAAGCCGTGCCTACTTTAGGCACTTCATGCTCCACTAATACTGTTCGTATTAAGGCTGCGACCGCCTCATTGTCATTTTTTTGAATTTCCCGTATCTCGATTGTATCCATTTTTAAGGAATAGTTTATTTTTGCAGCTTCCGGACAACAGGAATACTGTTCGATTTGTTCAAAATCAGGACGAATGTAAGCAGCTTCCCTGACAGTTCATAAACATTTAGAATAATTTTACAAATTTAATACGATACGCTTTTGAACACCCATGAATTTTACATGAACCGCTGTGTTGAATTGGCTAAAAACGGTTTGGGCACAACATACACCAACCCTTTGGTGGGCAGTGCTATCGTATATAATAATGAAATTATCGGAGAAGGGTGGCACCGGAAAGCCGGCGAACCGCATGCCGAAGTGAATGCGGTAAACTCCGTTAAGGACAAATCCCTTCTATCCAAAGCTACTATTTATGTGAGTCTGGAACCCTGTAGTCATTTTGGCAAAACACCTCCCTGCTGTGATCTGATCATTCAGCATAAAATCCCCAACGTTGTCATCGGCACCATTGATCCGTTTGCCAAAGTTGCCGGAAACGGCATCAAAAAACTGATCGAAGCCGGTAAAAATGTTACCGTTGGCATACTGGAGGACGCCTGTAACGAGCTCAACAAACGTTTTTTTACATTCCACCAGAAAAAGCGCCCGTATATCATCCTGAAATGGGCAGAAAGCAGTGACGGTTTTATTGCGCCGGAAACCAGAGCGGAGCAAAAACCGGTATGGATCTCCAATGTATATTCCCGCCAGCTGGTTCACAAATGGCGCAGTGAGGAACAGGCTATTTTAGTGGGAACCCAAACCGTTATTGACGACAATCCCAAACTGGATGTAAGGGACTGGACCGGTACAAATCCTGTGCGCATCGTGCTGGATAAATCCGGAAGGATTCCGGAAGATTATTTTGTAAAGGACGGCAGTGTAAAAACCATAATCATCACGGAAAATCAAAATTTAAAAAATTCTACATCAGTTTTTTTCGAAAATTGTATCTTTGATAATACGCTCCCTTTTTCAATTGTATCGATTTTACAGCAATACGATATTCAATCCTTACTTATTGAAGGAGGAAAGCAAACGCTGCAAACCTTTATCGACGCAGGATTATGGGATGAAGCACGGGTTTTTAAAGGCGCTGTAACACTGCAAAGCGGCACAGCAGCACCGTTTATAACCGGTACATTACAAGAGAAACAGACGATACTAAACGACGAACTTCTAATTTTCACACACAATGATTGATACTATCATATTCGATTTTGGCAATGTTTTTATTAATCTGGCAGAAGAAGCCCCTTTTGAACACATGCGAAAATTAGGACTGGTTTGCTGGAACGAAGATTTAGACAATCTGAACAAAAGATATGAAAAGGGAAAAATCAAAGAAGCTGATTTTTTCAACGGTCTTCATAAATACATCCCGAACAAAGATTTAAAAGAGATCCGCGATGCCTGGAATGCCATACTGCTGGATTTCCCGCTTTACCGTCTGGAGTTTTTACAGCGTTTATCGTCGCAGTACCGTTTATTCCTGTTGAGCAATACCGATGCTACCCATATTGAAAAATTTGAAAGCAAAGTGGGCGAAACATTCAGCCGCGAGTTTTACCAATGCTTTGAAAAGGTGTATTTTTCGTTCGAAATAGGCCTTAGAAAACCCGATCCGGAAATCTTCAACTACATCATCAAGAAACACGAGTTATCCCCTAAAAGAACCCTTTTTGTGGACGACAACAAGCACAATACCGAAGTGGCCGCCAACCTGGGATTAAATATCTGGAACCTGCAGGTGGGTAAAGAAGATGTTGTAGATTTGCTGGATAAAAAATGGTAATTAACAGCATTGGAAAAAGACACATACAAAACCTTAGCCATTCCGTCCGAAGAAATCCTCTACAAAGAAAAAAACAGTAAATTTTTCGGCTATGCCTTTCCTATAGCAACAGAAGAGGATGTCAAACCGATTCTGGAAGATCTCCGGAAGCAGCATCATGCCGCGCGGCACTGGTGTTATGCCTTTCAGACCGGAACCGAGAAAGTATACTTCCGTGCCAACGACGACGGCGAACCCAATAACTCGGCAGGAATGCCCATTTACGGTCAGATACAGTCGTTTGACGTAACAAACGTACTCATAGTAGTCGTACGGTATTTCGGTGGCGTAAAACTCGGCGTAGGCGGTTTAATATCCGCTTACAAAACAGCTGCCCAGATGGCGCTGGAAGTTTCCGAAATAACCGAAAAGACAATCGACATTCATTACCTCATTCGTTTTGATTATAAAAACATGAACAAAGTGATGCGGGTTATCAAAGAAAAAAATCTGGACATTATCGCCCAGAAAATGGAAATGAGTTGTGAGATTGAAATCGCTACGCGCAAAAAAAATGCCGAAATGATTTTCGACATTTTTTCCAATCTTTATGAAGTAACTATTCTTGAAAAAGAGTAATTTTCAATGTTGCTTTTTAGCTTTCAACAAACGCCGTTAACTTTTCGGTAACATACGCCGGAGGCAAAGTCGGCTTTCCGGTTTTCATGTCTACAAACACCAGAATGGAGTTCCCCGTTGTTAATAACTCACCTGCTTCATTGTAGATTTCATAGTCAAATTCTATCTTAACAGAGGTCTGACTTTTGAATATTGTTTTCACCGTTAGCAGGTCGTCATAAAGTGCCGGTTTTTTGTAACTCATGCTCAAAGAAACCACCGGAAGCATAATTCCGTTTTCTTCCATCCATTTATAAGAAAGCCCAAGGTTTCTAAGCCATTCCACACGTCCCATCTCAAAATACTGTGCATAATTTCCGTGATAAACCACTCCCATCTGGTCTGTTTCGGCGTATCGGACACGAACCTGAAATTGATAATCTCTCATATTAATTTTTTGTTAATTTATTTTAAAAACATTTTTAAATGTACTTACAATATTTTTTTCATAAAATCAATACACGTTATATTTTTTTTTGAAAAAAATTGTCCACATATTTGTCTTCCCAATTTCAATGAAAGTATCTGACTTACTTTTTGAATTCAACTTTTTAAAAAAACATTAATTATGCCCGAATATATGAATAAAACTGCGCAATCGGTATGGGAAAACTGTCTGTCATTCATAAAAGACAATATTCAGGATCAAGCATATAAAACTTGGTTTGAACCTATCAAAGCTGTTGAGCTTACTGATAACGCATTATATATTCAGGTACCTAGTAAGTTTTTTTACGAATGGCTGGAAGAACATTATGTAAAATTGCTCAAAGTTGCCTTAACAAAAGAACTTGGAGCGAGCGCAAAGTTACTTTATAAAATTAAAATGGAAAACACTTATGGCAATAAACTACCATTCACGGAGCAGCTGCCAAGTGTTAGTCGTCCGCCGGTAAAACCACAGGAAGTTGACGTACCGATTCAGAATAAAAATCCGGAGTTAAAAAATCCGTTTATCATACCGGGAATCCGCAATGTAAAAATCGAATCCCAGTTAAATGCCAATTACAGTTTCGACAATTTCCTGGAAGGGGAATCCAACCGTCTGGCCCGTTCTGCCGGTATGGCTGTTGCCAACAAACCGGGCGGAACTTCTTTTAATCCGTTATTGCTTTTTGGCGGTGTCGGATTGGGAAAAACCCACCTGGCACATGCTATTGGTGTGGAGATCAAAGAGAAGCATCCGGAGAAAACCGTACTGTATATTTCGGCAGAGGTTTTCACACAACAATATATCGATTCGGTTAAAAAGAATACCCGTAACGACTTCATTCACTTCTATCAGTTAATTGATGTACTGATCATTGATGACGTGCAGTTCCTTTCCGGAAAAGCCGGAACACAGGATGTATTCTTCCATATCTTTAATTATTTGCACCAAAACGGAAAACAGGTTATCCTTACTTCCGACAAAGCACCTGTGGACATGCAGGATATTGAACAACGCTTACTTTCCCGTTTTAAATGGGGATTGTCTGCCGAAATTCAACAGCCGGATTATGAAACCAGAACCGCTATCTTAAAAAATATTTTATACCGCGACGGTGTGGAAATGCCGGACGAGATTGTAGAATATGTAGCCAAGAACATCAAAACCAATGTCCGTGAACTGGAAGGTGCCATCATTTCATTGATCGCACAATCTTCTTTCAACAAACGGGAAGTAACTACCGAATTAGCCAAACAAGTCGTTGAGAAATTTGTTAAGAATGTAAAACGCGAAGTTTCTATTGATTATATTCAAAAAGTGGTTTCCGATTATTTCCAGTTGGACATCGAAACTTTGCAATCCAAAACCAGAAAGCGTGACGTGGTTCAGGCAAGACAGCTGGCAATGTTTTTCGCTAAAAAATTCACAAAAGCTTCTTTAGCCAATATCGGATCACAAATTGGCGACAGGGATCACGCAACCGTTTTACATGCCTGTAAGACTGTTGACAATCTTGTTTCTACCGATAAGCAATTCAAAAAATACGTAGACGATATCCACAAGAAGTTATCCTTATAACAGCATGCCTATAAAGATTTTAATGGTTTGTCTGGGGAACATCTGCCGCTCCCCGCTGGCTGAGGGAATTTTAAAAAGTAAACTTCCCCGGGAATCTTTTTTTGTAGATTCTGCCGGAACCGGAGGATGGCATGCCGGAGAACTTCCCGACAATCGTTCTATACTGACCGCAAAAAACAAAGGTATTGATATTACCGACCAGCGGGCCCGTCAATTTAAGTTATCCGATTTCCAGAACTTTGATTATATCTTCGCCATGGACAATTCCAACTTTAAAGACATTATCCGCCTGGCTCCTGACGACACTGCAAAATTAAAAGTCAAACTCATTTTAAATGAGCTTTATCCCGGTGAAAACATCGCCGTTCCCGATCCTTATTATGGCGAACAAAACGGTTTCGAACAAGTTTACAATTTACTGAACGATGCCTGCGATATTATTGCCGACAAATTAAAAAACCAGCACTTATGAAACCAACCGCTCTTTATGGCAAGTTATACCTGATACCAACAACTTTAGGAGAAATGAATCCCGAAGATGTGTTACCGCAAACCATAAAAAGAAGCATTGATTTCATTGATTATTATATCGTTGAAAATGAAAAAACCGCCCGCCGGTTTATCAAGAGCGTACATGCCGAAAAAAAACAGCCGGATTTAAAAATCTCCGTACTGAACAAACACACCGAAGCTTCCGAGCACAATGCCTTTATACAGCCGCTTTTAGAAGGTCAGAACATTGGTTTAATGAGTGAAGCCGGTTGTCCCGGTGTAGCCGACCCCGGTGCGGCCATTGTAAAAATCGCTCATGAAAAAGGCATTCAGGTTGTTCCTTTAGTAGGTCCATCATCCATTCTTTTAGCAATCATGGCTTCCGGAATGAACGGGCAGAGTTTTGCCTTTAACGGTTACCTTCCGATTGACAAATCGGAGAAAAAACAAGCCCTGAAAAATTTTGAAAAGCTGTCACACGATAAGAACCAGTCGCAATTATTTATTGAAACACCTTATCGCAACAACAAGCTGATGGAAGATTTGTTACAGATTCTGCAGCCCAGCACACATCTTTGCATTGCCTGCGATATTACCCTGCCTACAGAGTTTATCAAAACCAGAACAGTGAACGAGTGGAAAAAAAATAAGGTCGATTTACATAACCGACCTTGTATTTTTATTATTCATAAAATGAATTAATTCATCTTTACTTTTGCATCCGGATTGGCTACAATATTAGATGTATCGTATCCTCCAAATCGTTTCATATAACTTCGCAGTGAAGTTCCGAAACCGTCTGTAAATCCGTTTGCACCATTACTTCTCAAAAAGCTTTTTACAGATCCTGCACCACCCAAGTGTGCCGCAGCCAGAATTCCTGATTCTGTAATTTTCACGCCTTTGATCACTTTACCTTCGTAACGGTCAATCTCTTTTCGTAACTCCCATTTATTACGGGCCAGAAGCGCTTTAAAAGCTTTCTCCTGCATTTTAGGGTTTTTTAGAAACTCAGCAGCATTATAAATTCCAACCGTTCTCAGGGTGCTTTTCCCGAACTGGTATTTCCCCATATAACCAAAAGGGTTAACCAGGTCATACAGTCCTAATGACTCTTTCACAGCAATTGCCTGCTTGAAGCCTACATAAGATTTACCGGTAAAAGGGAAATTGAAAAATACTTTGCTTGTTTCTTCCTCTGTGGGAACTAAATACGTGATCACTTCATCATCCTCTACATGAAATCCTTCTAATTTTTCTACCTCGAAAGCTTTAAAACCAGAACTGATTAAGGTGATTAGGAGTATCAATCCTAAAAAGTAAGTCCATCTTTTTATCATACATTTTGATTTCTCAAGCGCTGTCACCGACATGAAATTTCCGTTTGCAAATATAAGACAAAAATTATAAACCTGAAAATCAGCATGTTAAACTTTTCTAAAAATAAAGCCAATGCCCGCGGAGCCTACTGAAGTCGCTGAGTTCCAAAGCGGGAGCCGGAATTTTCACGGTGTTTAAAATCGAGAAAACCGTTTTCAAAACCGGAGATTTTGTTTTAATTTTTTTGAAATCTATATCCAGACTAAATAAGATTTGACGATATCGCCGGCTTTCTGAAGCAAACTCGGGCGGTAAGGTTTCCGCTCTTCCGGACAGCATTCCTTCGGCACTATAGCCCACTGCAAAGCTGAGCCATTCCGGCAGCAGTTCCGTTTTGGTAAAGGCCTGTATATTTGCCGAAAGCCAGTACGTCTGCCCGTTATAATCCTTTAGCAGCTGTTCTTTTAAATCTTTCCCCAAAACATCCGGCCGCATCGCGGCATAACGGGTAGTATGAAATGAAAATTTCGGTGTGATGCGCTGTTCTTTCCACAGCAGTTCCTGCGACACATACAACAGGGTTCCGGAAGCATTAGCCACCACATCGCCCCAGGAGGCTCCCCATTCCTGAGAAAATCCGTCGAAGGTTTCCACAGCCGTTAAAAAGGCAAAGCCCAACGTGGAACCATATACTAACTGTTCTTTTTTGTCGGCACCACTCCATTCCAGCAACTCCGCCCCCATTCGTCCCATGTGGTAAGCCGTATAAACATGTCCCGCCTTATCCATCTGCATCCAGTCGCTGTTGTCGTTTTTAAAGTGAAAACCACTGCGCGGGTAATCTTTATACCACAATTGGTTCAAACCGATCAAAGCACCACCCAAAACAACTCCTTCGGAGGCATACACCAGCGTTCTTCTTTGTTTGTTGAGCGTATCGGAAGGAATCAAAAAGGACTGCGCCTGTACAGAACCGAAAAACAACAGCAGTAAAAAACAAACTGCTGCATTCCATCCGGACATCATTTTGCCTAAAACAAAACTTCCCGATAAATATCGGGAAGCCGTCAAAATTTCTTTTGATTTGTATGTTGTACTATTTTGCAGGTTGCTTTTCAAAAATTAACGATTGATGCCCTGTTTGGCAAGCCATTCCACATATTTCTTTTTGTTCACACCATGCTGTGCCAAAGTTGCCGCAAATTCATGGTATCCAAATTTTTCAACACTTGCACAGAAATAGATATAATCGTGTTTTTCGGCATTTAAAACCGCATCGATTGCGTTAATATCCGGCATCGCGATTGGCCCCGGCGGCAATCCTGTATGAATATAGGTATTATAAGGAGAGTTAATTTTCAGGTCTTCATACAGTACGCGTTTGATCACTCTGTCGAAATCACCGCTTTCTCTTTTTACTGCATAAATAACCGTTGGATCTGCCTGAAGCGGCATGTCTACTTTTAAACGGTTCAGGTAAACACCGGCAACCCGTGGTCTTTCGTCCACTTTTGCTGTTTCTTTATGTACAATAGCGGCTAATGCAGACACCTCCAATGGCGTTAAGTCCAATGCTTTTGCTTTTGCCAGGCGGTCTTCATTCCAGAATTTACGGTATTCCTTGATCATTTTATCGCGCACCTTGATTCCTGTGGTATTCCAGTAAAATTCATAGGTATTCGGGATAAACATACTCAAAACATTATCTTCTGTAAAACCGTTTTCTGCCATAAACGTAGAATCGGTAAAGGTTTTCATCAAAGTAATACTGTCCGGTTCAATCTGAGACGATAATCGCTGCACTAATTTCCCCAGGGATTCCTGATTGTTAAAAGCCATTTTCACCGGTACGTTTTTGCGTAAAGCTCTTACGATATCAAAGCTGCTCATTCCGTTTGTTAAAAGGAATTTTCCGGATACCACATTCTGATCGTACCCTCTTTTGGAAGCGACAAAATCAAAATATTCCATATTGTTTACGTAAGGCTCCAATATTTTCTGCACTTGCGGATAGGTCGCATCGGTGGGTACATATACAAAGGTTTCATTTTCCGAAAATTTAGTATTGGCAGAAAACACTTTATTATACAGTATATAACCATAAATCAAAGCGATAAATAGCAATACCACCGAAAAGATGCTGATAATTTTCTTTACTTTCAAAATAAAAATACGATTAAGATTGATGAATTAATTGATAAACTCCTTCATCGGTAAACCGGTTTTGGGTGCGAACCCAATCCTTTTTCACCCCGATGCATTGGAAGCCAAAAGTAGTAAAAAGCTGAATACTCGCTACATTTTCCTGACTAATATTTGCATACAATTGATGCAATTGCAATTGCTCAAATGCAAACGCAATCAGTAAGCGTAACGCCTCTTTTCCAACACCTTTACTCCGGTCTTCCGTGTTTTTTATAACGATCCCGATTCCGGCTCTCTGATTTTTCGGATCAAAATCAAACAAATCGATCAGGCCTATTGCTTTAAAATCATCGTTTTTACAAATCGCCAGCCGCAATTGTTTGGCTTCATAGATATCCTGCTGTGCATTTTCAAGATACTGCCGTATTAAAAAGCGGCTATAAGGGGTTTGCGTATTGCTTACTTCCCAAATCGCTTCGTCATTTTCGACAGCATACACAAATTCAAGATCTTCGGGTTCCAAAGCTCTCAGATAAATTTTATCTCCTTTTAGTGTTACCAACTGTTATTGCCTTAAAGTCTTATAAAAAATCGATTTCTCCTTTAAAAACCCGGGTAGCCGGGCCTTTTAGAAAAACCTGGGTAAAAAAGCCGTTTTTTTCCTGAAAGCTCACTTCCAGTTTTCCGCCTTCTACTTCCAGTTCAATCACAGAACCGGTTGTTTTTCCGGTTGCTTTCATGGCGATTGCCACAGCCGTTACTCCGGTTCCGCAGGAAAGCGTTTCATCTTCCACCCCTCTTTCGTAGGTGCGCACTGAAAATTTGTCCGTTCCCGTTTGGGCTACAAAGTTCACATTACTCCCCGTTTTTCCGTACAAATCGCTGTACCGGATCCGGGCACCTTCGTTTCTAACATCAAAGATCTTCAAATCGTCCACCAATTCCACGTGATGCGGCGAACCGGTATTTAAAAACACATGGTTTTCATGCTGCTCCACCGTATCCACATCTTTCATTTGCAGCGATACGATACCATTAGCCGCGATAGTTGCATGATGCAAACCGTCTGTCGCTATAAAAGTGGTCTGGTCGTTAATAAGGTGCAGTTCTTTTGCAAAAGCCACGATACAGCGACCCCCGTTTCCACACATGGAACTTTCGTTTCCGTCTGAGTTATAATACACCATACGAAAATCTGTCGATTCGTCATTTTCCAGCAGTATCAATCCATCGGCACCTATGCCAAATCTTCTGTCGCAGAGATATGCTACCAGTTTGGTATCATTTTTGGGAAATGTCAACTGACGGTTATCGATCATAACGAAGTCATTACCCGTTCCCTGATATTTATAAAAAGTTACTTTCATTTAGTATTTGAATATTAAATAAGGCTTTTGTGCAGTTGCTACAACGTTGCTTTTTTTGCTTTTATTACCACTAAGGTAGTGATTCACAAAAGTACAAATATTAATGACACGTTAAAGATTGTTAAACGGGCGTTAAACCCTTTTTTTGAATTCCTGAAGTTTATAATTTTACTGTTAAATAATTAAATATACCAGCGAATATGAAAAGATTATCAAGCTTATTATTAGTTTCACTGTTAAGCGGAGCTATTACTCTGGGAGCTTACAAAGTTTTATTTGATCGCAATTCTCCCAATGATTCCAGACTTTCTATCGCATCAGACAATTACACCAGAAATGTAAGTTTAGGAGCTGAAAACATGGATTTTACAGCTGCTGCCGAGAATGCGGTACACACTGTTGTTCACGTTAAAAACGTTTCGGTTTCCAAAATACCGTCAAGCCCGTTAATGGAGTTCTTTTACGGTTACAGAGGTGACCAGCAGCAAACGCAAATCGGTACCGGTTCCGGTGTTATTATTACGGAAGACGGTTATATCGTAACGAACAATCATGTGATCCAGAATGCTACCGAACTGGAAGTTACCTTAAATAATAATAAGACGTATAAAGCCAGATTAATCGGTACCGACAGTAAAATGGATATCGCTTTACTGAAAGTCGATGCCGATGAAAAGCTGCCGTATGCCACATTTGGAAATTCCGACAATCTTAAGGTAGGCGAATGGGTTCTGGCTGTTGGTAATCCGTATAACCTTACTTCAACAGTAACTGCCGGAATTGTTTCGGCCAAAGCCAGAAATCTTTCCAACAACGGCATTCAGTCGTTTATACAAACCGATGCTGCCGTTAATCCCGGAAACAGTGGCGGTGCGTTAGTGAATACCCGTGGTGAGCTGATCGGGATCAACACGATGATCTCTTCGGTAACCGGTTCGTATGTGGGGTATTCTTTTGCTGTGCCGTCTAACATTACCCGTAAAATCATTGAAGATTTAATGGAATACGGAAATGTACAACGCGGTGTACTGGGTGTTGAAGGAACCGATTTGAACAGTGCCGCTTCAAAAGAATTCGGCGTGAAACTGACACAGGGCTTTTACATCACCAATGTTTCTAAAAAATCCGGTGCGGAAAAATCCGGATTACGCAAAGGCGATATTATCGTTAAACTGGACAATCAGAATATCAATTCGTATGCAGATCTCTCCTCATATATCAACACCAAACGTCCGAATGATGTGGTGATTGCTGGCATTATCCGCGATGGCGACCGCAAGGATGTGAAAATCGAGCTTACCAAAAGAGAACTGCTGAATTATGAGTTTAACGGACTGGAGCTTGAAGACATTGGCGCTGCCGAAAAGAAAATGTTCAACATTAATTACGGGGTAAAAATAAAAGATGTAACCAGCGGCAATCTTCTGAAATATGCAAACGATTTAAAAGGCAGCATTATCTTAAATGTTGACGGTGCAAAAGCCACCGACATTGAAACGGTGTCCCGCGCTTTAGCCCGAAAAGGAGAAGATCAATCGGTTCGCTTAGAAATAATTACCAAAAAAGGAGTGCTTGTACAAGTCATCACCCAATAAAACAGAACCACAAAAACAAACCCGGCTTTTTAGTCGGGTTTTTAATTTTAAAAAACTTGTTTTTTCTAAAATAAATTCAGTAAAAATCAATACTTTTGCACCAATTTTACTAACAACACAATCTAACTTATTTACTTCATGAACAACAATAGTGCTGTATACGAAAAAGAGTTGGCTTTTCAGGCAGACAGAAGAAGAGCTGGCGTTGAATTTATCAAAATTATTAGCGACTTATGGTATGACAAATCAATTGAATTAGTTCTTTTCAGAAACCAATTGATCGACAGAAATGTAAGTGATATTATCAACTTACACGAATATGCAGGAGAATTTGTTCAAAAACCAATCAATATTTTCGATTCAGTAGAGATCGCAAGAGCTATCGAGTCTTTGGATTTACCACCTTCCCGTATTGATATTGGAAAACTTACTTATGAATATCATCTGGAAGATGATAAATATAACGATGCAACCGCTTTTGTTTTAGACAAACTGAAAAACGCAAAAGACACGCAGGACATCCAGCCGAAAGACGTTGTTTTATACGGTTTTGGCCGTATCGGACGTTTACTGGCACGTGAATTAATGTCTAAAATCGGTAAAGGACAACAATTGCGTTTAAGAGCTATTGTTACCCGTGATAAAAATGACGCTGTACTTCTTGAAAAAAGAGCTTCTTTATTGCGTTATGATTCTGTTCACGGTGATTTCGAAGGTTCTGTAATTGCTGATCCGGAAAACAATGCTTTGATTATTAACGGAACAACAGTACACATTATTACTGCCAATGCTCCGGAAGATATCGATTATACAAAATATGGTATTAACGACGCTTTGGTAATTGACAATACCGGTGCTTTTACAACAGAAGAAGCCCTAAGCCGTCACTTAACTTCAAAAGGTGCCGACAAAGTATTGTTAACTGCTCCAGGAAAAGGGGTACCGAATATCGTTTATGGTGTTAACCACAACGATTACAATCCGGATGAAGTAAAAATTTACTCAGCCGCTTCCTGTACAACAAACGCAATCACTCCTATTTTAAAAGCAGTAGAAGATACGTTAGGTGTTGTAAAAGGACACCTGGAAACAATCCATGCTTATACAAACGACCAGAATCTGGTTGACAACATGCACAAAAAATACCGTCGTGGAAGAGCTGCAGCTTTAAACATGGTTATTACCGAAACCGGAGCCGGAAGCGCTGTTGCAAAAGCATTGCCTTCTTTAGCCGGAAAATTAACATCCAATGCTATCCGTGTACCGGTTCCAAACGGTTCGTTAGTAGTATTGAATTTAGAGGTTGAAAAAGCAACTTCTAAAGACGGTGTAAACGACATTATGAAACAATATGCTTTAGAAGGGGAACTTGTAGAGCAAATCAAATATTCTTTAAATAACGAACTGGTATCGTCTGATATCGTTGGAACTTCTGCTCCTTCTATTTTCGACAGCAATGCAACTATTGTTTCTGCTGACGGGAAAAATGTGGTTATGTATGTTTGGTATGATAACGAATACGGCTATAGCCACCAGGTAATTCGTTTGGCTAAATACATTGCTAAAGTAAGACGTTACATGTACTATTAATAGTCGTTATTAACGAAATTTTATCAAACCGCCTCAGGATCCTGAGGCGGTTTTTTTTACCTTTAAGTTTCCTTATTCCCTAAAAATCATATCATGAAAATCATAATTCCAGACGATTATCAAAATGCCGTAATGCATTTGGATTGCTTTAAACTTCTTAAAGACCACCAGGTTGTTATTTACAATGAAACCGAACAAGATATTGATAAACTGGCGGCAAAATTTTCGGATGCCGATGCTTTGGTACTGATACGGGAGCGAACGGAAATTTCGGAAGCCCTGCTTTCCCGCCTGCCCAATTTAAAGCTCATCAGTCAAACGGGAAAAATATCGCATCATTTAGACCTGAATGCCTGCACCCGCCATAAGGTTGCCGTTGCGGAAGGTATCGGTTCGCCCGTTGCGCCTTCAGAGTTAACATGGGCTTTGATCATGAATGCCGTGCGCCAGTTGCCGCAGGCCATCCAGGCAATGAAAGACGGAAAATGGCAGGTCAACATCGGCAGTACCGTTCACGGTAAGACTATCGGGATTTGGGGTTATGGCAAGATCGGTAAAAAAGTAGCACAATATGCCCGGGCATTTGGTGCTACCGTATTGGTATGGGGCAGCGAAAATTCCCGGAATGAGGCTGTAAAAGACGGTTTCCAGGCCGCTTCCGGCAAGTCCGATTTTTTCCGGAATGCCGATATCATCACTTTACACCTGCGCCTGAACGATGAAACAACCGGAATTGTAACAGAAAGTGATTTACTGGACATGAAAAAGGAGGCTATTATTATCAATACAAGCCGGGCAGAGCTAATCGCGACAGGTGCTTTAGCAAGCGCTCTTAAAAAAGGACATCCGGGTTTTGCCGCCGTAGATGTTTACGAGCAGGAACCTGTTTATGATCCGGATTATGAGCTGCTGCAAATGCCTAATGTTATCTGTACGCCGCATCTGGGTTATGTTGAACAGAACAGTTATGAACTTTACTTTGAAAAGGCTTTTGAAAATGTTACTCATTATGCCAGCGGGAAGCCTGCGAATATTGTGAATCCGGAGGTTTTATGAGGAAGGAGGCGAAGTATGATATATGAAGTACGATATATGAAGTACGAAGTGTGAGGTGTGAAATATGAGGTATGAGGTTTTACCAAATTTTATATAAAAAAAGCGCTCCGAAATTCGGTGCGCTTTTGCTTTATACTATATCCTTTAATTATGCTTTTCCGGCAGCAATTAAGTTTAAGGCAGAACCAGCCACAAACCAGCCAATCTGACCCTGGTTGTAGGTATGATTTACCATGATGATATCTTTTGTACCGTCAGCGTGAACAAATTCTAATGTTAATTGTTTACCTGGTGCAAATTCTTTTAAGTCCAAGAAGTTGATCGTATCGTTTTCCTGGATTTTATCGTAATCTGCCTCGTTTGCAAACGTTAACGCTAACATACCTTGTTTTTTAAGGTTTGTTTCGTGGATACGGGCAAATGATTTTACCAATACCGCTTTCACACCTAAATGACGTGGTTCCATTGCAGCATGCTCACGGGAAGATCCTTCTCCGTAGTTATGGTCACCCACAACGATAGAGGGAACACCTGCCGCTTTATAAGCACGTTGTACCGCCGGTACTTCTGCATATTCTCCTGTTAACTGGTTCTTAACGTTATTTGTTTTTTGGTTAAAAGCATTTACGGCTCCAATCAACATATTGTTAGAAATATTATCCAGGTGACCACGGAAACGCAACCAAGGACCTGCCATTGAAATGTGGTCGGTTGTACATTTTCCGAAAGCTTTGATCAATAATTTTGCTCCGGTAATGTTTTCACCATTCCAAGGCTGGAACGGATCCAATAATTGTAAACGCTCCGATGTTGGCGAAACTGCTACCTGAACACCCGAACCGTCTTCTGCCGGTGCCTGGTATCCTGCATCTTCTACAGCGAATCCTTTTTTAGGTAATTCATCTCCTGTAGGCTCGTCTAACATTACTTCTTCACCGTCTTCGTTGATTAATTTATCCGTAAGCGGGTTAAATCCTAAATCACCTGCAATCGCTAAAGCGGTTACCAATTCCGGAGAACCAACGAATGCTAATGTATTCGGGTTACCATCGGCACGTTTAGAGAAGTTACGGTTGAAAGAGTGAACGATTGTATTTCTTTCTTCTTTTTCAGCACCTTCTCTATCCCACATTCCGATACATGGTCCGCAGGCATTTGCAAATACTGTTGCCCCGATTTTATCGAAAGTATCGATGAATCCGTCACGTTCGATAGTATAACGAACCTGCTCTGATCCCGGAGTGATTGTGAATTGTGCTTTTGTTTTTAATTTTTTATCCGCAACCTGTTTTGCCAATGACGCAGCACGGGCAATATCTTCATAAGAAGAGTTTGTACAAGAACCGATTAATCCGATTTCAACTTTTAAAGGCCAGTTGTTTTTCTCAGCCTCTTCTCTCATTTTTGAGATTGGCGTTGCCAAATCCGGAGTGAAAGGTCCGTTTAAGTGCGGCTCTAATTCTGAAAGGTTGATTTCGATTACCTGATCGAAATATTGTTCCGGATTAGCATATACTTCCGCATCTGCTGTTAAATATTGTGCTACTTTGTTTGCTGCATCTGCAACATCTGCACGTCCTGTTGAACGCAGGTAACGATCCATTGAATCATCATATCCGAAAGTTGATGTTGTTGCACCAATCTCAGCCCCCATATTACAGATTGTTCCTTTACCGGTACAAGACATTGCCGTAGCTCCTTCTCCGAAGTATTCCACAACAGCTCCTGTTCCTCCTTTTACCGTAAGTATTCCGGCTACTTTTAAGATAACGTCTTTTGGAGCCGTCCATCCTGATAATTTACCTGTTAATTTAACCCCGATAAGTTTTGGAAATTTTAATTCCCAAGCCATACCCGACATTACATCAACAGCATCTGCTCCACCAACTCCAATCGCTAACATTCCTAATCCACCTGCATTTACAGTGTGTGAATCCGTACCGATCATCATACCGCCCGGAAAAGCATAGTTTTCTAAAACTACCTGGTGAATAATACCAGCTCCCGGTTTCCAGAATCCGATTCCGTATTTATTGGAAACCGAAGAAAGGAAATCGAATACTTCACTACTTTGTGATTTTGCTCTCGCTAAATCCGTTTTTGCATCAACTTTAGCCTGGATCAAGTGATCACAGTGAACCGTTGTTGGAACGGCAACTTTATTTTTTCCTGCGTGCATGAACTGCAATAATGCCATTTGCGCAGTCGCATCTTGACACGCTACTCTATCCGGAGCGAAATCAACATAATCCTTACCTCTTGTAAAAGCTTGTGTTGGAGTCCCCTCCCACAAGTGAGAATATAAAATCTTTTCCGATAATGTTAATGGACGACCAACAAGTTCACGTGCTTTATCAACACGCTCAGCCATGTTATCATACACTTTTTTAATCATTTCAATATCAAAAGCCATACTATGAATAAGTTATGTTATTATTATGTTTGTTTTTTAAAAGTGGCACAAATTTAAGCAATCTTAATGAGAATTGAAAATTTTTAGCATTTCATTGATTTCAAAGAATTATTATTTATAAACATTCTATTTTACTGAATATTTTTCAACGAATTCAAGAAATAACACCAAAAAGCAAGAAATTCATATTTTTTTAATTTTATATTGTCAATTCCTAAAAAAAACAACTCATTTACTAATAAAACCCAAAATCCGCACGGTCATAAAAGCCTGTAAACAGGCTAAAATGAGTGTTTTTATCGCTTAAAATAAACGCAGAAAAATGTTTTTCGCAACCAATAATTTATTTCCGGAGTGCCATTAACGGTTTTTCATAATAACGATACAGCAGATAACTCAGTAAAAAAGTAATGCCGAGATACATTATTGTAAAAAGATGCAGCTGCCAGCCCACCAGAGCCGTGGTATCGATCCAGTATTTGAGTAATTGCAGGATAAGGCTGTAATGAAGCAGGTAAACGGAATATGAGATCAGGCTCACCAAAGTAACCGGTTTAAGCAGCCAGGCCGGAGCCGTTTTCCATCCGGACAAAACAGGCAGAAACAGCGCAAACGTGAGCGAGGTAACCGGCAAATAGAGTACGTTCCAAAAGAACGGATAGTCTGCAATCAGAATCCGGAAAAAACCTACTCCCACATACATCAGCACTATCAGCACACAACCTGAAGCAGCCATTTTTATCTTTTGCTTTGCCCAGAATTCCGGATAATTAAGAGACAGCCAGCTAAAGGCGGCTCCGATTAAAATGGAGTCTATCCTATAGATCACTACAGCTTTTAACGATACATTCCATTGGATCAGGGTTGTATTGGACGTCCAGCAGTAATATCCGATCTTGGTTCCTATAAATACGGCAATCAACCCTAAAACCACTGTTATAAAAAGACGGGATTTGTTTTTTCCCGGAATCAGTATAGCCGCAGCAAAAAGCGCCAGCACACTAATCAGATAAGCAAATTCTTCTACCGACAGGCTCCAAGATTCCGGAAAAAAGGCCGGCATGGTTGTGGCAAAGTTTTGCAGAAAAAGGAAGTAGTAACCGGCATGCGTCATTTGAAAACCAAACAACACCCCGATGCCGCAATTGAGCAGCAATACCAGGAAGTAATTGGGCAGTGTCCGGAACCATCTTCTTTGCAGAAAGTAAAAAACGGTTGCCCGGGTAAAGTCCGTTTGTAAAAACAAACGGTATAGAATGCCGCCAATCAGGAAGCCGCTTAACACAAAAAACAGTTCCACACCCCAAAATCCGAACAACGTAAAGAGCTGGGATAATATTTTCGGGCAATCCGGGTAAATCCACAATAAATGGCCACCTAAAACCATCAGGATTGCCGCAGCACGCATAACATCTAATCCGAAAACACGTTCCGTTCCGGTTATTTTAGTACCATTCATTTTATTATGTATTTTTGTTTTCTACCGAATGTAATTATGACAAAATCAAAGATATATAAATATACAGCAATCCTGGTATTCTCCGCTATAGTGGTGACCGGAATTGTATATTCCCAGTTATCCAACCGGCATAAAGCAATCGTAAAAACAAAGGCTTTGTATCTCACCGGATTATTAGACAGCAACTGGACGGTTGCCAGCGGCACACAGGAATACAACATGGTATCGCCTGCTTTTCTTATTGACGGTATTTACAAATCCATGGAAGGCCCGAAAGCCTCCCGCTATATCCAGCTGAATCAGACCGAAAAGTTGTTATGGATTAAAGGTTTCGAAGTACAGGCACTTGATGCCAATACCAATGCCGTACTATCCAATGATTATATCTGCCACATGAATGTTGACATCAATGATGTAAAGTATTACCATCACTGGCAGCTAAACGACCGCATTGGCAAACAATACCCGCGGCTCACGTCGTTATCGCAAGGACTGGAACGTTTTGATTTCCCGGAAGGTTACGGGGTTCCTGTTATAGGCAACGATTTTCTTTTTGTGACATCGCAGACCTTAAACCAGAATATTCCGGATATTTTTAAAAAGGTAAAGCACAAAATCACGGTTAAATATGATGCTTCCAAAAATCCTATAAAGCCTTTGATGAGCAAAACCGTTTTTATACAATTGCCTTTTGACAAGCATGATCCTTTTAAAGGTCCTTTGGATCCGGGAAGCAATCAGTGCATTCCCGTAGAGACCAAAAATCATACTTATGAAGACAAGAACGGAAACAAATTGTCCGGGCATTGGGTGATCCCCACCGGCGCTGCCACTTACCGCAGTTCTATTAAGGAACAACTGCAAATTCAGGATAGTGCCCGCCTGCATTTTTCTGCTCCGCACGTACACCCGTTTGCTACCGCAATCAGCATTTATGACAAGACTGCAAACAAGACTGTTTTTACCTGTAAGGTGACCAATTATAAAGATAAGATCGGGTTAAAAGCAATACAGCCATTCCGTTCCGAAACCGGTGTCTGGCTTTACGGCAATCACGATTATGAATTAGTTTTAAACGTGAACAATACCGCTGCTACAGAACAGGACATGATGGGCAGTATGTTTTTGTTTTTTCACGACCGGGAACTGGAACAGAAAATACAGCAACAATAAGCGGCAGAACGGTTATACCTGAAAACAGAAGAGCCTTTTCAAAAAGTATTGAAAAGGCTCTTTTATTTATTGCTATGTTGTTTTATAGTTTTACTGCTGCGTTATCGTCCTGACTAAAGTATTTAAAAATCATGACAGCCGATAATACTGCTCCGGCCAACGCCATCAAACCACCCACGGTTATCAATTCGATCGCTTTAGTCGTAACTTCCGGGAATTTCCGATAATCAGACAAGACCGCTAAAAAAAGTCCGAAGGAGATCAGGCCAACGGCTATTCCCAAAAAGACGCCAAAATATTTATTTTTAAAAATCACCTGAGCAACCATTATTGCGGTCACGATCAGCATTACATAATTAATTTCGCTCCTTACAATCAGGGTTTCGAAAAAAAAGAAAACAGCCAGTCCGATCAGTAAAAATTCCGGTAAATTTTTTAAAATATTTCTCATTTGACAACGTTTTTTGGTTAGTATATCAAAAACGTAATAAAAGTAAAAAAATTATATCAATTTATCAATAATCATTTCTTCCGTAATTCCTTCTGCATCAGCTTTGTAATTCTTAATAATACGATGGCGCAGAATTCCGGTTGCAACGGCTTTTACATCTTCAATATCCGGTGAAAACTTACCGTTTAATGCGGCATTTGTTTTAGCGGCCAGAATCAGGTTTTGCGAAGCACGCGGTCCGGCTCCCCAATCCAGATAGTTTTTCACGAAGTCTGTTGCCAATGCGTTATCAGGACGCGTTTTGCTCACTAAAGACACGGCATATTCAATCACGTTATCCGCTACCGGAATACGTCTGATCAGGTGCTGGAAATCGATTATTTCCTGCGCTGTAAATAATGGGTTTACCTGTACTTTCACATCTGTTGTTGTGCTTTTCACTACCTGTACTTCTTCTTCAAAGGTGGGATAATTCAATTTTACCGCAAACATAAAACGGTCCAACTGCGCTTCCGGTAACGGATAGGTTCCTTCCTGCTCAATCGGGTTTTGTGTTGCCAGTACAAAGAACGGCAGGTCCAGTTTGTAATGATGTCCGGCTATCGTAACCGATTTTTCCTGCATGGCTTCCAATAAGGCTGCCTGTGTTTTTGGTGGTGTACGGTTAATCTCATCGGCTAAAATTATATTTGAAAAAACAGGGCCTTTGATAAATTTAAAGGTTCTGCTTTCATCTAAGATCTCACTTCCCAAAATATCGGACGGCATCAAATCGGGCGTAAACTGAATCCGTTTAAATTCAAGTCCCAAAGCCTGTGAAATCGTATTGACCATTAAGGTTTTGGCTAATCCGGGAACTCCTACCAACAAGGCATGACCACCAGCAAAGATGCTTAGTACAATTTGATTAACTACTTCATCCTGGCCCACAATAATTTTAGCGATTTCCTGCTTAAGTGCTTTTTGCTTTTGAACCAAGTTCTGAATTGCTGCAACGTCTGACATGTTATTTTCAGGTATATATTAAATTAAAAAAGAGTTAGCTTTAAATTCATAAAACTAACTCTTTTAATTATTTTTTAAAAATTATTTTTTCAACCAATTATTCGTGAATTTACAATCTCTGTATTCTCCGTTAATTTTGATATAGGTTTCTTTAATTTTCTCATCAGTCCATTTTGCAATGGCTTTGATTTGTTTTTCTTTTAAGGCTAATTCTTTAATCTTGATATAGTCTTTAGCATAGTCGGCCGTGTGCTCGTCATAACGATTGGTAACCGTCATTAATTTGTAACACTTTGTTCCTTTATCGTCATTATCCACTAACGGCAAGGAAACTTTTCCGTCTTTTAAATCGGAAACCTGGCTGTATAACGTCGGATCCATTTTTGTTAATTCGAAACGGGTTTCCAATGTCCTTGGGTTAACCAGGATACCACCACTGTTACGGGTTTCTTTTTCATCTGAAGAAGAACGGGCCGCATCGGCAAAAGAGATCTCTCCGTTTACGATTCGCTGACGGATTTTTTCGATTTTTTCTTTTGCTTCTTTCATTGCATCGTCCGATACTTTAGGGATAATCAGGATGTGTCTTAAATCCAGTTCCTGCCCTCTGATTTTTTCAAGGTAAATAATATGGTAGCCGTACATGGTTTCAAACGGTTCCGAAATTTCACCTTCGGCCAGACTGAACGCCACATCTTTAAATTCTTTTACGAAAGCTGTTTTACGGGTCATTTTGTAGAATCCTCCGGTTGGAACGGAAGCTTTATCATCTGAAAACAAAACGGCCTTGCTGTAGAAACTGGCTCCGTTTTCCATAACGTCTTTTTTGATGTCTTTCAGCTGGTTGATCACCCTTTGTTTTTCGGCATCCGAGATTTTAGGTTTTACCACAATCTGGGCTACTTCCATTTCTGCTCCGAAAACCGGTAAATCTTCTTTTGGAATTCCTTTAAAGAAGGTACGCACTTCTTCCGGAGTGATTTCGACAGCATCAACAACTTTACGCTGCATCTGCGAAGTCAGCTTGTTCATTTTTACAATGTCGAAAAAGTAGGTTTTAAATTCTTCCAGATTTTTCTTGTTGTAAAATTTAACTACTTTATCAATAGAACCCACCTGCTCTACCATCTGGTCCAGCTGTGAATTCATAAAATCGTGTACTTCCTGATCGGTTACAACAATACTGTCCTGTATTGCCTGGTGTGCATATAATTTATCTTCCAATAGTTTACCAAACATTTCACATCTGGTAATGTTTTTAATGTCGATCCCCTGTGCCTGTAATTCGACAAATGTTTTGTCGATATCTGAATCCAAAACAACATATTCCCCAACAACGGCTACTACTCCATCAATCTTCTTTTTTGGACTTTTCTGCGCCTGTGCCGTTCCGAAGATGGCAACCGTCAATCCAAAAATAAAAGCCGCTTTTTTATTTATAAACTTCATATTTCTTATTTTTAATGGCATCATTAGTGATCTCTTTTTCAAATTTCTTAATGTATTCTAATTTCCTGTTGTTTAGTATTATTTGTTTTATTGTAGGGCTTATATAGTCGAAAGGCGCTACCTGATTGCGTTCCAGAACCTTATTTACTTTGACCAGATAAGCCGATAAACTGTCTTTATATTCATAGGAAATACCATCTGTAATATATCGATCACGATTATCAGGAGTAACGAACGGCAGGGCTTTATACACCTGGTTCATGTCTACCCAGACCGTATCGTTAAAAGCATAGCTTTTAAACTGTATGGTCATCGTCTCCAATGCCTTTTTATCTTCTTTTTTTGCCGAGTTAAAACGGCTTCTGATGAGGGCAAATTTAGGATTATCTTTTGTCAGATTAATATATTTTAACCGCACCAGGTTTCCTGTTGTTTTAAAGTTCTCTTTATTCGCCTGATAATAACGCAACAATTCGTCATTTGTTATGACCGTATCAATCGCCTGTTTTACGATTTGCTCAATATAGGCACCGGTGTACAGATCGGTTGTGTATTGTTTTATCAGTTCGTCAAAAGTTGCTTTTTGCTTGTCGCTCAAATTTACCTCAGCCGCATCCATCAGCAATGTTTTGGTCGCCCATCTGTCGATATAGCCTTTCACGATGGTCAGGCTGTCCTCTTTTGAGGTACCGGCAGGCACCAGGCCTTTTATCTCGTCAGAATAAAGATAGGAATCATTCACTCTGGCGATGGCTTCCGGTTTGTGCTTTGCTTTAAAATAATCACAAGACAAAACCGTAAGGGCTCCTAAAATTATTACGGCTACTTTTTTCATGCTTTATTGCTGCAACTCCTGCTTCACCTGCGTGAAAACATCTTTATTTACTTTTATCGTAAATTCTTTTTTCAGGTCGTCAACCCATTTGCTTTCCAGATATTGCTGGTAGTCATTGATTACTTTCCCTTTGGTTTCCTCAAATGTTTTTGCTCCTTTAGGCAGTTTTTTCGTTACCTGGGTGATAAAATAATAGTTCCCGTCTTTAAAAACATCCGAAAGTCCCAATTCCAGTTTCTGGTGTTTCGGCAAAGCATCGCTTCCTTCTTCGAACACACCCGATTTTACCATGATGGAAACTTTATTCTCTTTATTCAATTGCTCTTTGATGAAGTCAATTGATTTTTTCTTTTTTAAGAATTTCAAAGTCTGCTGAATGGCTTCTTCTTTTGTTGATGAGAATACATTTGCTTCCACTCTTGGGTTCCACTGGTAATCAGCCACATGCTTTTCGTAGAATGCTTTTAAGCCAAGGGTATCGGTTTTTGCCTTGTTCCAGATTTCTTTTTCCATTAAATCAAACAATAGCAATCCGTCTCTGTACTCATCCATTACATTGGCAAACTCCGGATTTTCTTTTTCCAGGTTGTCGTTATAATACGCTACCAACTGGTTCTGAATGAATTTACCGTATAACTGGTCTACAACTTTACCAATTGGTTTCAGACCCCATTTGTTTTTTTGCTGTGTATTGACAAATTCCAGGAAGTTCATCGCGGTAATGCCTTTTTCTTTGTTGATCACCAAAAGGTTTCCTTCCAGTTCTTTTGTAGCTGCCGGCACTTCCCATTCCTGAGTATAGAATTTATCGGTAACCAGTTTTGCCGCTTTGGCATATAGTTTTGCGTTTTTCTCTACAGCATATTTTTTGGTCAGCTTATCATTCAGGGAAGCATCGATCAATTTGGATCGGTCGTCTTTACGAACTCTGGATTCAAATTCCGTTTGCGTGTCTGCAAAGTCACGAACCGGGAATTTTTCGATCAGTTTTACGATATGCCATCCAAACTGACTTTGGAACGGTTCGGACACATCGCCTGAGTTTTTTAATGAGAAGGCCACATTTTCGAAGGCTTCCGAGCTTAGTTCTCCCGAACCGAAACGCTGTAAAAGTCCGCCTTTACCGGCAGAAGAGCGATCCTGCGAGAATTGCTGTGCCAGGGTTTCAAAGCTTTCACCCTGTTTTATTTTTTTGTAGATATCTTCAATTGTGTTTTTAACCGCTTCTCCTTCAATCGGGTTTTCAGCTTTCATCAGCATGATGTGGGCTACCGTTACCTGACCGCGGTTGTCCCGAATGTCGTTTACTTTTACCAGGTGGTATCCGAAACGGGTGCGGACCGGCATCGAAATTTCTCCTTTTTTGGTTTTGTAAGCAGCAGTTTCAAAAGGGTAAACCATTCTGAATACAGAGAAATACCCTAAATCTCCTTTGTTGTCTTTTGCAGACGGATCCTGTGAAAAACGGGCTGCCAAATCTCCGAAGTCTTCTCCGGCAATTGCTTTTTTACGGATATCCAAAGCCTGGTTGTAGGCTTTTAGCGTATCGGCAGGCGACGCATTTTCGTCAACATTAATAAGGATATGGGAAGCTTTTATTTCTTTAAGCGAGCGCTTGTAGGCTTCGTCTACCAGTTCTTTGGTAACTTTCGTATCTGTCATATAGTTTCTTGACAATTGCGTACGATACGATTTTAGTTCTGCAATATAATTGGCTTCATTCTGCAGGCCTAATTTATTTGCTTTCTGAATTTTGAGTTTGTAACCTAAAAAAAGATCCAGATACTGATCCAAATCTTTTTGTGATTCGTCTTTTACCAAATCAAGGTTCTTTTTATAGACTCTGCTAAATTCATCAGTATAAAAAGGATGATTATCAATATTGAAAAGCACTTTCTTTGTTTTATCCTGCGCATAAGAGAACGTATTCGCAGCAACAAAAAGACCTAACAGAACATGTTTTAATTTCATTCTTTTGAAATATTTATTTTCTTTAAAATTATTGTTTTTCGGGCAGTCCTTTAACAAGGATCTGGGGTAATAGTTGATTAGCAATCAACAAAAATAACAATTCAATTACATTATGCAACTATGCTTTTTACTATTAACAAAAAATTATCGTCGCATAAAGTAATATTAAACTTCTTATTTTTTTGGCTATAAAAGAAGTTTTCACAAATTATAGCTACTTTTGCAGCCATTAATTTTTGTTAAAAATGAGCTTTCAGAAAGAAATTCAACGCAGAAGAACCTTTGGTATTATTTCCCACCCCGATGCGGGTAAAACCACCTTAACGGAAAAACTATTATTATTCGGAGGGGCTATTCAGGAAGCAGGGGCTGTAAAAAGCAACAAGATCAAGAAAGGAGCAACTTCGGATTTTATGGAGATTGAACGCCAGAGAGGGATTTCGGTTGCCACTTCTGTACTTGCTTTTAATTATAAGGACAAAAAGATCAACATTCTCGATACTCCGGGTCACAAGGATTTCGCAGAAGACACTTTCCGTACGCTAACAGCTGTTGACAGTGTAATTGTTGTTGTTGACGTGGCAAAAGGTGTGGAAGAGCAAACGGAAAAACTGGTAGAAGTGTGCCGTATGCGTAACATCCCGATGATTGTTTTTATCAACAAACTGGATCGAGAGGGTAAAGACGCTTTTGACTTAATGGATGAAGTGGAGAAAAAATTAGGCTTAAAAGTTACTCCTTTGAGTTTCCCTATCGGTATGGGATATGATTTTAAAGGTATCTATAATATCTGGGAAAAGAACATCAATCTTTTTGAAGGAGACAGCCGTAAAAATATTGAAGAGACCATTGCTTTTTCGGACATCGCCAATCCGGAACTTGAAAAGATCATTGGTGAAAAACCGGCTAATAAATTACGGGAAGAATTAGAATTAATTGATGAAGTTTATCCGCCGTTCGACAGAAACGAATACCTGGAAGGAAAACTGCAACCTGTATTTTTCGGTTCGGCCTTAAATAATTTCGGGGTTCGGGAGCTACTGGACTGTTTTATTGAAATAGCACCGTCACCGCGACCAAAAGATTCCGATACCCGGGAGGTAAAACCCGATGACAATAAATTCTCCGGTTTTGTCTTTAAAATTCACGCCAATATGGATCCGAAACACCGTGACCGTCTGGCTTTTATTAAAATCGTATCGGGCGTATTCGAAAGAAACAAACCATATTTACACGTTCGTCTGGGTAAAAACCTGAAATTCTCAAGTCCGAATGCTTTCTTTGCCGAGAAGAAAGAGATCGTTGATATTTCCTATCCGGGTGACATTGTCGGCTTGCACGACACCGGAAACTTTAAGATCGGAGATACTTTAACAGAAGGAGAATTGATGAGCTTTAAAGGTATCCCGAGTTTCTCTCCGGAGCATTTCCGTTATATCAACAACGCCGATCCGATGAAAGCCAAACAGCTTGACAAAGGAATCGACCAGCTTATGGACGAAGGGGTAGCCCAGTTATTTACCCTGGAGATGAACAACCGTAAAGTAATCGGAACGGTTGGTGCCTTACAGTATGAAGTTATCCAATACCGTCTGGAGCACGAATATGGCGCTAAATGTTCCTATGAAAATTTCCCGGCATTCAAAGCCTGCTGGGTAAGACCGGATGATACTAAAAACGAAGAGTTCGCCGAATTTAAACGTATCAAGCAAAAGTTCCTGGCAAAAGACAAATACGGTCAGTTGGTATTCCTTGCCGATTCTGATTTCTCGATACAGATGACACAAAGCAAGTTCCCAACGGTTAAATTGCATTTCACCTCGGAAATGGATTAACACCTTACCGATAAACCAATAAAAAAAGCGTAAACCCTAAAAAAGTTTACGCTTTTTTATTTTTTGAACAATACGCACGTAAAATTTTACATTTTACAATCATTAAATTGACATAAAATCACAATATATTAACATTAATTTGTTTATTTTTATCGTCTCTTAACTAAAATTTATGCGTTTATTACATCAAAAAAAATGGTTTGTTGTCATTTTACTATTTTCTTATGTAAATTCTTTTGCTTCTTTTATAACAGCGAGTGAAGAAGAAGGCCCAAATGACCCTCCCGGTGATAGTGATCCGCCTGTTCCAATAGATAATTTTGCATTACTATTGCTCCTTGCCGCGATAGGAATAGGCTATTATTACCTGGTTTTCAAAAAACGCAGGAAGACGACTTATGATTCTTAAAAAATAAAAAGCCCGGTTAAATAACCGGGCTTTTTTATTATTTCAATTGTGCTGCTCTTCTTCTGTTGATCACAAAAAAAGCAAAAGCTATTGCAATGATCGTCAGCCATAACAAATATCCGTCAATTGGCACCGGAGTATCTGTAGGATTTGTATCGTCAGTATCACCGAAATCACCCGGCTCCTCTGCTGCAAACGCCATCACATCCAACAATAGTGTAAAAATAACGACGTAACTGTATTTTAATGTCTTTTTCATAGTCCTAATGTATAGTACAACTTTCGTGTAGTGCCGCAACACTACACGAAGTATTTTTTATTAATAAATTACTTTAACCGTTTTTGTTTTATTGTCTTCCGATTTTACCTGAACCAATAATACTTCATTCGCTGTAGTTAAATCCGAAATCACAAAAGAACCAGCGTTCACATTTGCTTTCTGGTACACCAAACGGCCTCTGATATCAAAAATAGCAATGTCTTTGATTTGCGTATTTTTAGTTTCGATATGTAACGCTGCATTTTGCCTGAATACTACAACAGCATTAGCATCTAATGTTGTATCTACCGTTCCCAAAGTGTTTTTGTAAACGATTTCAAAACGATTGTCGAATGTTCCCTCTGCTGAAGCAAATGCATAGGCACCCGCTTTCAGGTCGTGTAATACTCCCGCTGTTTTATCTTTTAAATAAACATCCTGAGTTCCCAAGAACACTCCGTCCATAGCCGATAAGGTAACGCTGTAGTTTCCTGCTGTAGCCGCTTTAAATCCTAAAGTCACAACATCTTCTGCATTGAAAGGCAAAGAACGTCCCTGGATAGTATAGTCTGCTCCGGCAATTTTAGACGATAAGGCACTTCCTGTAGTTCCGAATGCCAATCCGTCATAACCGCGGTCTACTCCTTCTGTAGCGCCCTCTGCGTAAGCAACCAGAATCTGGTTGAAAGCTGTTCCGGCATCATTGGTCAAGTTAAGCCACATTCTGTGTTTTTCTGTTTCCGGAAGCGTAGCGTTAGCACTGCTCACTTTAAAGAACTGGTTCCCGTTTTCAGCAGCACGCATTGTGTTTGCAAAAGTTACATTTCCTCCTGCCGGCAATGATTTTACTATAAATCCTTGTCCAACCTGAATTTTACCGTTTGGCACATTCGCCGGTACACCGGAAGTTCCGGCTGTAGCCGCCACTCCTCCTACACCCGGAGTCCATGTTGCATAGTTTGTTCCTGCCGGGAATTGTCCCTGAGCATTCATCGTTAAAGTATGTGCATAGAAGTATAAAGTTCCGTCGATCGTTGTATTGTTACTTACAAAAGTCGCTCCATCAATAACAGACGGATAAGGATTACCCACCATGTTGTATCCGGTACCTGTAGTTTCTAATGTAAATGTTACATTACCATTGTTTGGTTTCCCTACAAAAGTTCCTTCCCATGCAGCTGCCGGTGAAGCCTGGTAATTGTTTGGTGCTCTTACTGCAAAACCTTTACCAACAACAAAAGTTGTTGCTGCCGTTAATCCGGTGTTTACATAAGTATTCGTACTCGTTTGATACGTATAAAAACGGTTTGTCAGTGTATTTGGAGAGAATCCGAAAAGATTTTGTGCTTCTACCGGTGAAGACCATAAAGTATGATCCAAACGTACAATTGGCGCTGAATTTCTATGCAGGGTTACTGCTCCGGTATTGGCAACAGCATTTGTCTGAATTAAGTTTGCATTGTTCTGGATCACAAAATCAGCTGCTGTCATATTATTCACTACTTCATTTACAACAGTAAGGTTTGTACCGGATGCCAATGTAAATGATCCTGAATTTAATGTTAATTTTTTAGTGGTAAACGCACCGTTTGTATTGGTGTTGTAAGCTCCGGCAATAACTGCTTCAATAGTCGCATCCGGTCCTGTTACATTAGACCATGCCGTTCCGTTCCAGGTTACTGTACTTAGTTTTGTTGTTACTGTCGTTACATTTGAGTTTGATGAAGTAGTAGCTGTAGCTGTTGCACGCACTCTGTAATAGTAAGCGGTATTCGGATTTAATCCTGTTACTGCATAAGTTGTTACATTACCAACATTTCTGTCGTTATACCCGGTAACAAAAGATGGTGTTGATCCTGTATAATTGATTGTAAGTTCATCTACATAAGCCAGGTTACCTCCTCCATTTGCAAGCAAAATCTTAACATCGGAAGCGGTTTCATTGACATTTACGGTATAATCGCTATGTGATGTTGTCAAGTTGATTGTTTGAAGCAATGTCGTTACCCCGTTTACAATTTTGCTAACCTGTAATGTCGTTGCAGAAGCTCCTCTTTTAGCTGAAAATGTAATTGTGCTTATTTTAGCAAAACCTGGTGTGGTCATTTTTCCAGTACTCGCTCTAAGTTGTGCTCCATATCCTGACACAGACTGATTGGCCGCAGCTCTGATAACATCTTCTACTTCCCAGTTTCCGGAAGCCAATGGAGTAGTACCTGTTCCATATCCGGAAGTACTAAGCCCTGTTTCAAATTCTTCCAATACACTTGATGGTGTATCAATTCCAAAACTTGCATGTTCACTTACGTCAAGACGATATCCCGATGCTCCTGCAACAGTTTCCCAGTTTGCATTAAATTGCAACTGTTGTACCGTTGTAGCTGCAGTTGTCGCAGGCGTCTGTAATGTTCCCGTTCCGGAAACAGCTACAGTTGGAGGCGAAGAAACACCACCACCTGAAAAAGTAATATTACCGGATTTAGCTCCAACAGATTGCGGAGTAAATCTAACATACACCGGTACGTTCGTTATTGTTCCAGAAGTTTGCGTTAACGATACTGATCCTGACCAGGCTGACTGGTCTTTACTTATCTGAAAATCTGTAGACGGTGCATTAACCGTAATATCTCCTGTCAGGTTTGCTCCGGAAATTGTTACAGTACTGTTTGCTGAATTTGTTCCTACATTAACATTTCCAAAACCTGGGACAGTACTTGGTGTAGCTGTTATAGCAGGAACAGTAGCAGTACCTGATGCTACTAATTTAATAGCCTGTACTCTTATTCCACGACCAGAAGTTCCATTATTTGAAATTCTTATAACAACCTGACTACTTACAGAGTTTAAATTTATAGTCGATCCTACATAAGTAGAACTTGAAGGTGTAGTCGTTGTAGTTGTTTGTGTAAAGGTAGTTCCTCCATTATAGGATATTTCTATCTTTCCAGGATTTGCCGTTCCCGAATCAAAAGTAGCTACATTTATAGTAAACACAGCACTTGTGTAGCTGGATAAATTATAACTGCTTGTTGTGATTACGTCACTTGGATTACCGGCATCTAATAAATAATAACTTGATTTATCAATGTCATTTGTAGGCACATTATTTGCACTTGTCCATCCGGACGGGAAAGCTCCGCCTCCCGAAACGCTAAAGATCGTTGTTTGCCCCCACGAGTTTACACTCAATAAGCATATGATGAGCAACATCAGACACTTAGGCAAATGATAATGTAATTTTTGTTTCATAAATATTTGTTTTTTTGAGCCTCCAAAGGTATAAAGATGTTTCAAATTTTTACATTGCGTATGTTACTATTTCATTAATTAACAATAGAAATACATTTTATTAATTTTTTAACACTTTTCGTCGATAAAAATTCACAATACACACGATAACAAGTGAATAACATTTAATTTAATTTTAACATTGCACCCTTTTTTAACATTTAAAAATCAAAATACCCTGTTACATTAACAATATTGTCAACGTAACAGGGTATAATTTATAGTTATAAAACGTAAATTATCGTTTCATACTGAAATGGGCCTTGAATTCTTTTTGCACTCCATCTTCATAATAATCCAGCACAAACCAATAATCGGTAGACGGTAACGGGTTTCCGTTATAGGTTCCGTCCCAGCCTCTTCCTTTGGGCGAAATTTGTTTAATTACTTTACCATAGCGGTCAAATATTGTAATCTTTGCTTTTTCCGGATTTGGCAAACCGGTAATATTCCAGGTATCGTGGTAGGAATCGCCGTTTGGCGTAAAATACCGGGGATAATTCAGCACATTTACTTTGAGTGGTACCTCACCGCATCCTCTGGTATCCCTTACATTTATCGTATATGATCCTGATTTGTTCACATAAAAAACAGGCTCACTCTGAAAAGGACCGTCATTTAACTGGTATTCATAATCGCCGGATCCCTGTGTAACCGTAACCGTAATTGCCTGATACAGCTCAAACGCTTCTTTTACAACCGCATAAGCAACGGCAACCGAAGACACTCCAATGGTAGCCGTATCAGTACCGGAACAACCGGTAGCTGTATGGGTAACCGTTACCGCATAATTCCCGGGCTGTGTTGCCACAAGGGTATTGGAATTCCCGGATAACGGCACGTTATTTAATGTCCATAAAAAGGTATTTCCTGCCTGCGGAACTCCGGAATTTAAAAGAACCGGATCTACTAAAACACCCGTAACCGGATTAACACAGGCAACAGTATCTGCTAAATTGGGCTGCGGAGCACTTTTCAGGTCAACTGTTAACTGCTGTACCGGTCCCAGACAGCCGGAAACAGCATCTTTTTCCTGAACCTGGATGGTATAGGTTCCGGGCGGCGTATTGCCCCAATTAACCGTTACCTGGTTTGTACTGGGCGGATTTACATACCCTATGGTTCCTGAAAATCCGGTATTTAAAACAGTCCATACATAAACAGAGCCTATAGTTCCCAAACCGCCGTTTTCTAAAGCATCCACTTTATAAACCGAAGTCGCGGTTCCGTGGCAAATCGATTGCTGGCCGTAGCTGACAAACCCGGTACTTAAGAGCAGAAGTCCTGTTAGCATTCTAAAATACCGCTGCATTTTCGAATACTTTATTGCCTCTTCTTTAGTTGCGTATATACTATTTGTATCTGTTCTTTTACTCATTATTTTCTTTATTCACTCCGGCTTTAAGCCGTTGCTTATCGCTGTTTCTCTTTAATTAAAAATAATAGCCGATGTTGTTGGCGCTGCAGGCTGCGGGTTTATGGTTACCGCGGTTGCTCCCGAAGTACATCCTCCTGCACTTTGAACGGTTACATTATAATTGCCCGGCGTCAGGTTATTAAAAGTTGTACCGGCCTGGTAATTAACCCCGTCAATACTATACGTAAGTCCTGCTCCTAACGGTGCTGTTACCTGTATGGCTCCCAACGCCTGAGCACAGGTAGGCTGCGTTGGTGTTACCGTTGGTGCCGTTGGCGCGGCCGGCTGTGCGTTAATCGTTATTGCCATAGGGCTGGAGATACATCCTGCCGGATTTTTTACAGTTAGATTATACGATCCCGGTGCCACATTATTAAAGGCTACACCCGTTTGATAATTCGTTCCGTCAATACTGTATTCATAACCTGTTCCTACCGGAGCAGTAACCGTAATGGTTCCTGTAGCAACGGCACAGGTGGGCTGTGTTAATGTTGCGGTAGGTGCTGCCGGTAATGCCGGTTGTGCGTTAATTGTAACCGGAGTTATTCCGGAAATACAGCCTGCTGCATTTTTAACCGTTACGTTATAGGTTCCCGGCGCCAGGTTGTTAAATCCTGTACCCGCCTGATAGTTCGTTCCGTCAATGCTATAGGTAAGTCCTGTTCCTACAGGAGTGGTTACGGTAATGCTACCCGTTCCCACAGCACAGGTAGGCTGAACCGTTGTTACCGTCGGGTTAACCGGGATATTTTCAATGGTAACCGTTACGTCAACCGGAGTTCCCGGACATCCGGCCGCATTGGTTTCCGTTACCTGCAAGGTATATACCCCTGCCGGCGTTGTTCCCCAGTTAATGGTAATACTGTTTGCATTTACACCGGGTGTTCCGGTAATGGTACCCGCAAAAGTATTGGGTGTTACCACCCAGCTGTAGGTAGAACCTGCCGGACCGGAACCCGGAGTATTCACGCTATAGTTTTTAACCGCACCCACACATATTGTCTGTTGCGCATAGCCTCCCAGGGATGCCAACAACACAAGTGTGAAAATTAAATTTTTTAAATAATGCTGTTTCATGTTTTCTATTTAGTAATTTTTTAATTAAAATAAATTCCCGCTGTGACCGGTTTTGTTTTCACCGTAAGCATAGCGGCATGCGAGCTTTCCTGGCAGCCTGAAATATTTACAAAGCAATAATACTGGTTCCCGTTGAAGCTTATCGGTACGTTATTCACGGTAAGTGTCGCCGTTGTTGCCCCGGAATAGGTAGCCGAATTGGTCACATTTACCCAGTTTCCGGAACTGTTCAGTATTTTCCACTGATAGGTCACTCCTGCCGGATTGCTGACACCCACCGTAAAGGATGCTGTCTGATTTTCGCAGATAATGGCATTAACCGGTTGCGGCGCAATCACCGTGGTTGTGGAGTTGTTATAATTTTGCAGGCCAATGTCGGCACAGCTTTCCGAAGAAGAAGTATTCCATTCGCTGTCCACAAAAGTGCTGTTGGGTGCCGGAACCGTATTGAGCCTGATTACCGAGTAACCGGCATTATTGGGTGCATTGACCACATCAATTACCGTTGTATTTTTTACCAGTTCGAATGCATCATTGGCATTAAAACCGGTTGAATAGGTCATGTTTGGCGTAAAGGTACATACCGGGGCATCGTTTCCTATCCGGATAAGGTAAACACTACCCGATGCCAATGTTCCGGTAAGCGGTATTGTATAGGAAGGTGCAGCATCGCCAATATTTCCGTATCTCAAAATAGAATACTGGGTCATATTAATTGTTGCCCCGGTTCCGTTATACAATTCTATCACGCCTCCATCTCCAACCTGGGCATCATAAAGTTCCGAGATAAACAAATCCGCGTAAAGCGTACTACAATTTGAGGATAGTATCGTATAAGAAGCTGCCGAAGTACCCGTACAGTTATTTGTTGTAATGGTCACCGCTCCTGTTGTTGCTCCTACCGGAATAACCGCTTCAATTAACGTATTGGATATAACCGTAAATGAGGTTGCCGGAACACCGTTGAATTTAACCGAAGTGGTTCCGGATCCGTTCTGGAAACCATTCCCGCTGATCTTCACCAGTGTATTGACCGGAGCTGACGCTGGCAGAAAACTTGTAATCACAGGCTGCGTACAGGCAGCAACCACCTGTCCGTTAAACGTAAAATCGTTGATACTGAATGTTCCGGTTCCGCCGGATGCTCCCCATGCATATATCCTGAATCGTATTGTCTGAGTGATATTCTGGAAAGCAGCACCGGAAAGGCTTATCGTTGTTCCGCTTACCGTTGCCGTACCGATATTACCGGTAAAAGAATCGACAGAAGACCGGAATGCAAAAGAAGTTGGTCCTGTGCCGGATGCCTGTCCGGTATATTCAAAGCTTGTAAAGTTGATGGCATACCCGGCAGATGGCGTTAAGACAAATTCGAAATACTGAGTTGCTCCTAATGATCCTATATTCCATCCGGTGGCATTATACCTGTTGTTGGTATTACTTCCGGTGATCCCAGATCCTCTTCCGATACCGGAAACGGTTATATTCGGGTTTACAAGCTGTCCGGCAGTATAAGGGTTTGCCGTATTGGGATTGGTGCCGGTAATGGGATTACTAAAAATACTTTGTCCATAACTATCTGTAAAACTGAGTATCAAGAGAAACAATACTCCGAAAATCCTGGAAAAAGCCGGCGCTTTTAGTTGATATAATGTTCTTAAATCCATTAAACGTATTCTGTTTTTAGCTCTTTTGTTCTTTTCAATTTGAGCGTTACAAAAATAACGACCAGCACATCACCACCTTTGTTTATCACATTATCATATACCATTCATAAGGTTATCATTGCGTTAAGCACCGGTTTTAATTATTTCCATAAAAAAACCTCTCCGAAGAGAGGCTCTTTTTTAAAATCAAAAAAAATTATTTCTTAACCACTTTAATGGCTTGTGACTGACCATTGGCTTTTACCTGTACAATATAGGCGCCTGCGGGCAAAACACTCATATCTAAAAGTACTGTATTGGCAGCTGGTTTTTCGGAAATCACCCGCTGACCAATCAAATTGAACACCTCAACCGAGGCAATCGCGTCTGTATAGGTTATTGTAAACACAGCTGCTACCGGATTCGGATAGTATTTTAAGCCTGTAATTTCAAATGAAGAAGTCCCTAACGTTACCGTTACTGTCACCGCCAAAGGGCTCACACTTCTGCATCCGCCAACTGTCTGAACCGCATAATAAGTTGTTCCGCTTACCAATTGTGTTCCGGCCGCGATCGGGTTGGTATTTGCCAGTGCATCGGCAGCCGTCGGGTACCAAACTACAGCCGTTCCCGTTACAACGAGGTCTTCAATTGTTGCCTCAGCAGCCGTATTCACATTAATAGTCTGCGTACTGTTTCCTGTTGGCGGCGGTGTAGTCGTTACATTTACCATTACCGTAGCCTCTGTATAACAGCCGGTAGCTGTGTTTGTTCCTCTAACAGTATAGGTAGTCGCCGTTGTTGGCGATACCGTTACTGTACTTCCGGTTAGGTTACCCGGTGTCCAGGTCCAGTCTAAAGTTCCGGCTCCTGCTGAAACAACCTGACCTCCGAATACGACATTCAGGCGTTGTACGGATAAAGCAGCAGAAGGATTCGTTTCCGCCAATATAAAAGTTGCCGGTAATGTTGACGTAACAGCTGAAGCCGTTTTATTTCCGGTAGTTGCCGTATAATAGGTTATGGCATTGTTTATCAAATTTGCCCCATCCTGCCTTACATCTACGATAATGTTCGATACGCCGTCCCAGGCATAAGGCGTTGCAAATGTGATGGTATTTACACCTATAGCATGGGCATAGGTAGCCGGTCCGTACACAAGGTTTAATCCTGTTGTTGTAAATCCGGTTAATGTACTGTTAGCCGTAGTTCCGATTCTGATCGTAAAATTCGTAACATTAGCCGCATCACCCAGAGTGGTAATGATATAAGCAATTGAAGTGATGTTACCGGCTCTTAATCCGGCAGCCGTAAGTTCTTCAGCCGTATAAACCGTTTGATTCCAGTATTGCGACCAACGGTTACAGAAAGCTGTCGGTTGGTTTGTTGCCGATGTTAAGGTTGTTGTCCCTGTTCCGATGGCAGCAGTGCCCGGAGTAACCGTAAGCGCCGTTAAAGCGGCCGACGTTCCTTCGCAAATGGTTTGGTTTGCAGTAGCCGCCGTAACAACCGGCAGCGGATTGATGTTTACCACTACATTTGTCGCTATCGCACAAACACCTGCCGATTGTGAGGCTGTTAAGGTATACGTTGTGGTAGCTGCCGGATTAAATACCCATCCGCTGGCTGCATTTCCGGTAACGTCTGTTGCCGGTGACCAAACGAAAGTATCATAATTTGCTGCTCCTGTAGCAATTGTTACCGCAGCAGCAGCCTGGCCGCTACAAACAGCTGTTGTACTGTTTGTACTTAATGTAAATGCCGGTGGCGTTGTTACCGTAGCCACCACTTCTGTTCTTGGAGAAGCGCATGTTGCCTGGAAAACCCAGTTATAGAAACCCATATAGTAATTTGCATCATACCCGTTTCCGGTAATGTTCGCTACAGAAGAGGTGTAAGGATAAACCGCTCCGGTAGTATTTCTTGATAAACCAGACGACGGCATGGCTGGATACAACTGATAGTTACCCGGTGTTAACGCATGGTTTAGCGTAATGGTTTGCGGGGTGGCACCTCCGGATACATTTGTGGTGTACGGATAAGTAGCAATTACAGTACCGGCGCTGTTTCTGACAATAATAGCCGCTGTTTGTCCTGACGTTATCGGGAAAACATCTACAGATGTTAAGGTTGTATTTTCCAGAACCGTGAAGCTCACATCCCAGTCCACTGTTTGTGTTCCTATCGTTCCTCCCTGTGCTGTTGGTGAAAGAGGTCCCAGCGATGTTACTCCCGGCACTCCTGTTTCGACCCAGTAAGAAGTTGTTGCTGAAATTACCGGTGTTGCAAATGTCGCTCCGGTTCCTAATGCCACTCCACCGGTTGCTGCGGCATACCAGCTAAGGGTTCCGTTGGTTGCCGTTGCGCCCAAAGTAACGGAGCCGTTACCACAGACACTGCCCGGTGTGGTTCCGGTAATATCGGCATGATCACAAGCTGTTATAAGGCTTGTCACACTGCTCCACGCACTAAAATCTCCGGCTCCACAATTAGCACGAACGTATAATGAATATACCGTGGAAGGTATTAGGCCGGTTACGTTTTTAGTAACAACACCGGCAGCAGTAGTTCCTGAGGTTGTAAGACCTGTTGCACCGCTTCCGGCTGCACCGCTTGTCCTGATCTCATATTCATATCCGCTTGCCGGAGTTGATGCAGAAGCCGTCCATGAAATGGTCGCTGCACTTTTTGTAATGCCTGCAACAGTAACATCTGTAGGCGGAACACAACTTGGCACCATCGCTGTTAAAGAGATATTATCTAACGAAGCCGGCGGATTTGCACCGCCCGAACCATCGTTTTTCCAAACAAATACCAGCCGTTTTGTTTTCCCGGAAACATAGTTCAATTGTGCTGCTGTAAAGGTGTAAGTTACAGCTGTAGTTGTCGTGGGAACTGTCGTCCCGTTACGCTGTAATAAAAAATAGCCTGTAGTGCCATTTGTATAGCCCGTCCAATTTGTACTGGTTGTATTGGTTGAGGTCGGACCGGCAGTAGATGGTGTAATGCTGGTATCCATTATATACACCAGCAGGTTATCCCAGTTACCGTCGCTTCCGTTTGCTCTCCAGTCAAAAGCTAAATCAACAGCTGTAGCACCAGCCGGGAAAGCCACATCTCTGTAAAAGTGAGACCGGCTTGTTGTTGTTGTACTATAACCCCATGTTACTCCGGAATCATTGGAAACGTAAGCACCTCTTGCTCCCGAAAACCATCCCGGTACTGTTCCTAAAACCCATCTATTATTTGTATCATCAACTTGTGTCCATCCGTTACTGGCAAATGTTGTTCCGTCTTCAAATCCACCCTCTACATTGGGATTAATCAATACCGTTTGCGCATTCATTGGCTGTCCGAGAAGGAAAGCCATTAAAAATAAACAGCAGGCAGTCCATTTCAGTCTCCATACTCTTTGCCCGCAATTCTCTTTTAATAAAATAGTTTTCTTCATAAATAAAAATTTTAAATGGTTTATATCATAACTAATATAACCATTAAAAAACCGCAAACCATTACAAAACAGAACTTTAACAGCTGAAAATGAGTATTATAACAAAATAATAGCGCGTGTTATTATAATTAACTTTTAGCATTCTATAAAATAAAAAAAGCCGCTCATTTGAGCGGCTTTTCCTAAAATCAAAAAACTTATTTTTTAATCACTTTAATGGATTGTGATTGACCATTCGCTTTTACTTGTAAAATATAAGCTCCAGCTGGCAGCACACTCATATCAATAAGGGCTGTATTTGTATTTGGTTTTTCAGCAATTACCCGCTGACCAATTAAGTTAAATATCTCAACCGATGTGATAGCATCTGTATAGGTTACTGTAAACACATCTACTACAGGGTTTGGATAGTATTTCAATCCTACGATCTCAAATGAAGAGGCACCTAATGTTACGGTTACAGTTACCGCTAACGGGCTAACACTTCTACATCCGTTAACAGTCTGCATTGCATAATAGGTTGTTCCGCTTACTAATTGTGTTCCGGCAGCGATCGGGTTTGTATTTGCCAATGCATCAGCCGAGGTTGCATACCAAACTACAGCCGTTCCCGTTACAACGATGTCTTCAATTGTTGCATCAGCTGCCGTGTTGGCATTAATAGTCTGCGTACTGTTTCCTGTTGGTGCCGGTGTAGACGTTACGTTTACCGTTACCGTAGCTTCTGTATAACAGCCGGTAGTTGCGTTTGTTCCTCTAACCGTGTAGGTAGTCGCTGTTGTTGGCGATACCGTTACTGTACTTCCGGTTAAGTTACCTGGTGTCCAGGTCCAGTCTAAAGTTCCTGCTCCTGTTGTTACAACCTGACCTCCGAATACTACATTCAAACGTTGTGTAGATACTGTTCCTGCCGGGTTTGTTGTAGACAATACCGTAGTAGAAGACGGTGTTGATGAAACAGCCGAAATAGTCATGTTTCCGGTAGTAGCCGTATAATAGGTTACCGCATTATTAGTAGCATCTACTCCATCCTGTCTTATGTCAAGAATAATGTTCGACACACCGTCCCATACATAAGGTGTTGCAAATGTGATGGTATTTACTCCTATTGCATGAGCATAGGTAGATGGTCCGTAAACAAGGTTCAATCCTGTTGTTGTAAATCCGGTTAACGTACTGTTAGTCGTAGTTCCGATTCTGATCGTGAAATTCGTAACATTAGCAGCATCCCCTAATGTGGTAATGTTATAAGCAATCGAAGTGATATTTCCTGCTTTTAATCCGGCAGCCGTAAGTTCTGCAGCGGTATAAACCGTTTGGTTCCAGTATTGATCAAAACGGTTACAAAAAGCTGTTGGCTGGTTTGTTGCCGATGTTAAGGTTGTTCCTGTTCCGATAGCAACAGTTCCCGGACCAATAACGCTTGTAAGTGCCGTTAATGTTGTGGAAGCGCCCTCGCAAACTGTTGGGTTTGCTGCAGAAACCGTAACAACCGGTAGCGGGTTGATGTTCACTACTACACTAGCTGTAGTAGCACAAGCACCTGCCGATTGTGAGGCTGTTAAGGTATAGGTTGTGGTAGCCGTTGGATTAAATACCCATCCGTTAGCTGCATTTCCGGTAACGCCTGTTGCCGGTGACCAAACGAAAGTATCATAATTTGCCGCTCCTGTTGCGATAGTTACCGCAGCAGCAGCCTGCCCGCTACAAACAGCTGTTGTACTGTTTGTACTTAATGTAAATGCCGGTGGCGTTGTTACCGTAGCCACAACTTCTGTTCTTGGAGAAACACATGATGCCTGGAACACCCAGTTATAGAAGCCCATATAGTAATTTGCATCATACCCGTTTCCGGTAATGTTTGCTACAGAAGAGGTATAAGGATAAACCGCTCCGGTAGTATTTCTTGATAAACCAGCCGATGGCAAGGTTGGATACAACTGGTAGCTTCCCGGTGTTAACGCATGGTTTAATATAACGGTTTGTGCTGTTGCACCACCGGATACATTTGTGGTGTACGGATAAGTAGCAATTACAGTACCCGAACCGTTTCTAACAATAATAGCTGCTGTTTGTCCTGACGTTACCGGGAAAACATCTACAGATGTTAAGGTTGTATTTTGTGTAACTGTGAAGTTAACGTTCCATTCTACTGTTTGTGTTCCTATCGTTCCACCCTGTGCTGTTGGCGAAAGAGGTCCCAGTGATGCTACTCCCGGCACTCCTGCCTCAACCCAGTAAGAGGTTGTTGCTGAAATTACCGGTGTTGCAAATGTAGCTCCGGTTCCTAATGCCGTTCCGCCGGTTGCTGCCGCATACCAGCTAAGGTTTCCGCCGGTTGCCGTTGCTGCCAAAGTTGCAGAACCGTTACCGCAAACACTGCCCGGTGTAGTTCCGGTAATATCGGCATAATCACAGGCTGTTACAAAACTTGTTACACTGGTCCATGCACTAAAATCGCCGCTACCACAGTTGGAGCGGACATATAACGAATATGTTGTTGAAGCTGCCAAGCCAGTTACGTTTTTAGTAACAATTCCGGCAGCTGTAGTTCCTGACGTTGTTAGACCTGTTGCACTGCTTCCGGCTGCACCACTCGTTCTGATCTCATATTCATATCCGCTTGCAGGAGCTGATGCAGGAGCTGTCCATGAAATAGTTGCTGCATTTTTTGTAATACCTGCAACAGTAACCGCTGTAGGCGCAATACAGCTTGGTACCGTAGCTGTTAAAGAGATATTGTCTAAAGAAGCCGGTGGATTCACCCCGTCTGAACTATCATTTTTCCAGACAAATACCAGCCGTTTTGTTTTTCCGGAAACGTAATTTAATTGTGCCGTTGTAAAGGTATAGGTTACCGCAGTAGTTGTTGTGGGAGCTGATGTACCGCTACGCTGTAATAAATAATAGCCTGTAGTGCCATTAGTATAGCCCGTCCAACCGGTTGTTGTCGTATTTGTTGTTGTAGGACCAACATTAGATGGTGTAATACTGGTATCCATTACATACACCATCAGGTTATCATAGTTACCGTCGTTTCCGTTACCTCTCCAGTCAAAAGCTAAATTAACTGCAGTAGCGCCGGCCGGGAAAGCCACATCTCTGTAAAAGTGCGATCGGCTGGTTGCTCCCGCATTATAACCCCATGTTGTTCCGGAATCACTGGAAACATAAGCACCTCTTGATCCCGAAAACCACCCTGGAACTGTCCCTAAAGCCCATTTATTAGTAGTATCGTCAACCTGTGTCCATCCGTTACTGGCAAATGTTGTTCCGTTTTCAAATCCACCTTCTGCAGCGGGATTAATCAGCACTGTTTGTGCTGTCATTGACTGTCCGATAAGGAAAGCCATTACCAGCAAATAGCAGGCGTTCCATTTCTGCCCCCATACTTTTTGCCAGTGATTCATTTTTAATAAAGTAGTTTTCTCCATGAATGATATAGTATTAGTTTATACTATACCAATGTAAAAAAAATATTAATCACAAAAGCACTAAAAACAGCATTTTAACATCATAAAAAAACTATTATAACAAAATAACAACAAAGATCCTGTATAATTAACTTTTAAAATGAATAATTCGCATTTTGCCCCATAAAAAAAGCCGCTCAAATGAGCGGCTTTTCCTAAAAATCAAAAAACTTATTTTTTAATCACTTTAATGGATTGTGATTGACCATTTGCTTTTACCTGTAAAATATAAGCTCCTGTTGGTAAAGTGCTCATATCTAAAAGCGCTGTATTTGTATTTGGTTTTACTGCAATTACACGCTGACCAACCAAGTTAAATACCTCAACCGATGTGATAGCATCTGTGTATGTTACTGTAAACACATCTACTACAGGGTTTGGATAGTATTTCAATCCTACGATATCAAATGAAGAAGTACCTAATGTTACGGTTACGGTTACCGCTAACGGGCTAACACTTCTACATCCGCCAACTGTTTGCATTGCATAATAAGTTGTTCCGCTTACTAATTGTGTTCCGGCAGCGATCGGGTTTGTATTTGCCAATGCATCAGCCGATGTTGGATACCAAACTACAGCCGTTCCTGTTACAACGATGTTTTCAATTGTTGCATCAGCAGCCGTGTTGGCATTGATTGTTTGTGTACTGTTTCCTGTTGGTGCCGGTGTAGACGTTACGTTTACCGTTACCGTAGATTCAGCATAACAACCTGTAGCGGAATTTGTTCCTCTAACCGTATAGGTTGTCGTTGTTGCTGGCGATACTGTTACTGTACTTCCGGTTAAGTTACCCGGTGTCCAGGTCCAGTCTATAGTTCCAGCTCCTGTTGAAACAACCTGACCTCCGAATACTACATTCAAACGTTGTGTAGACACTGTTCCTGTCGGGTTTGTTGTAGACAATACGGTAGTAGAAGACGGTGTTGATGAAACAGCCGAAATAGTCATATTTCCGGTAGTTGTTGTGTAATAAGTTATGGAATTATTTGTAGCATCAACCCCATCATGTCTTACATCAACAATAATGTTCGATACACCATCCCAAACATAAGGCGTTGCAAATGTAATGGTATTTACACCTACAGCATGAGCATAGGTAGACGGTCCGTAAACAAGGTTTAATCCTGTTGTTGTAAACGCTGTTAAGGTACTGTTTGCTGTAGTTCCGATTCTGATTGTGAAATTCGTAACATTAGCGGCATCACCTAATGTGGTAATGTTATAAGCAATCGAAGTGATATTTCCTGCTTTTAATCCGGCAGCTGTAAGTTCTGCAGCGGTATAAACCGTTTGGTTCCAGTATTGATCAAAACGGTTACAGAAAGCTGTCGGTTGTGTAGTTGCCGATGTTAAGGTTGTTCCTGTTCCAATAGCAACCGTTCCCGGAGCAATTGTTATTGCTGATAATGTTGTCGAAGTTCCTTCACAAACGGTTGCGTTTGCTGCAGAAGCCGCAACAACCGGTAGCGGGTTGATGTTCACTACTACATTTGCTGTAGTAGTACAAGCACCTGCCGATTGTGACGCTGTTAAGGTATAGGTTGTGGTAGCTGTTGGATTAAATACCCATCCGTTAGCTGCATTTCCGGTAACGCCTGTTGCCGGTGACCAAACGAAAGTATCATAATCTGCCGCTCCTGTTGCGATAGTTACCGCAGCAGCAGCTTGTCCGCTACAAACAGCTGTTGTACTGTTAGTGCTCAAAGCAAAAGTTGGCGGTGTTGTTACCGTAGCCACAACTTCTGTTCTTGGAGAAACACATGATGACTGGAACACCCAGTTATAGAAGCTCATAAAGTAAGCTGCATCATAACCATTTCCGGTAATGTTTGCTACAGAAGAGGTGTAAGGATAAACCGCTCCGGTAGTATTTCTTGATAAACCAGCTGTTGGCAAGGTTGGATACAATTGGTAGCTTCCCGGTGCGAACACATGGTTCAATGTAATGGTTTGTGCTGTTGCTCCACCGGATACATTTGTGGTATACGGATACGTCGCAATAACGGTACCGGTACTGCTTCTAACAACGATCGCTCCTGCTTGCCCTGAAGTTACCGGGAAAACATCTACAGATGCCAATGCTGTATTTTGAGTAACTGTAAAGTTCACATTCCAAGCCGTTGTTTGCACTCCTATAGTACCTCCCTGTGCTGTTGGAGAAGCCGGACCTACTGATACCGGAGTACCCAGAACACTTGTTTCAGCCCAATAAGATGTAGTGGCATTAATTACCGGAGTTGTATATGTCGCTCCGGTTGCCAATGCTGTTCCGCCTGTAGCTGCCGCGTACCATTTTACTGTTCCGCCTGTAGTCGTTACTCCTAAGTTAGCAGTTCCCTGTCCGCAGATTGTTGCAGGTGTTGTTCCTGTTATATCAAAATAATCACAACTGGTTGTAAAGTTCGTTACTGCTGTCCATGTACTGAAATCTCCTGCTCCGCAATTTGCACGAACATAAACGGCATAAGCCGTTGAAGGCAATAAACCTGTTACGTTTTTAGTAACGATTCCTGCCGCAGTAGTACCAGAAGTTGCAAGACCAGTTGCACCGCTTCCGGCTGCACCACTTGTTCTGATCTCATATTCATATCCGCTTGCCGGAGCTGATGTAGAAGCTGTCCATGAAATGGTAGCTGTATTTTTTGTAATCGCTGAAACAGCTGTTGCTGAAGCCGGCAAACAAGTTGGCGCTAACTCAACCGTAATTTCTCCTAAATACAAAGTACTCATGTTCGCTACAGAATAACACTGGAATCCGATGTTATAAACGCCTGTTGCCGGTGCTGTGAAATCAATTTCTTTCGCTACAACAGTAGTTCCTGTTCCTGTAGTTACATCAAATAAAGTGGTTGTCATTGCTGTATTTACAGCTGTAGTACCCACCGCTACTTTAAGTTTTTCAGCATATCCGGAGTCTTTATATTTAAATTTCAAACGGTAGCTAACACCTTGTGTTAAATTTAATCCGTTAGTAAAGAACCAATCATCTGCTGCATTGGTACCATGGTAAGGGTATCCCATTACTTTTCCTGTAATACCAGTTGTAGTAGCATAGCTCACCCATGTTCTGGTATCATTATTCACATTCTGAACGGTAGTACACATTGGAATTGCCGGTACAGTTACCGCTTCAATAGGCACTGTATAAGGAATCACAGCATTATCACATACTGTCGTGAAAGTATAGGCAGCTGTCCAGGCACTAAAATCTGTAGCGCCACAAGCAGATCGCACATAAACCGTGTAAACTGTAGCCTGAGTTAAAGTAGCTACGTTAGCTGTAACAACACCCGCTGCCGTATTACCTGAAGCGGCAAGACCTGTTGCACCGCTTCCCGCTGCACCACTTGATCTTACTTCATACTGGTATCCGTTTGCCGGAGCTGTCGCCGGAGCTGTCCAACCGATAGTTGCCGTTGTCATCGTGATAGCCGAAGCATTAACTGCTGTAGGCACAAGACAAGAAGGAGTCACCTCAACAGCAATTTCTCCTACGTATAAAATGTTCATATTCGCCGCAGAATAACACTGGAATCCGATGTTATAAACTCCGGTAGTTGGTACCGTAAAATCAATTTCTTTTGCTACAACAGTTGTTCCTGTTCCTGTAGTCACATCAAACAAAGTAGTGGTCATTGCCGTATTTACAGCTGTAGTACCAATACCTACTTTAAGTTTTTCAGCAAATGCTGTATCTTTATATTTGAATTTCAAACGGTAGCTAACGCCTTGCGTTAATTCTAATCCGTTAGTAAAAAACCAGTCATTTGCTGCATTGCTACCATGGTATGGGTATCCCATTACTTTTCCGGTTATCCCTGTTACAGGAGCATAGCTTATCCATGTTCTGGTATCGTTATTAACATTCTGAACGGTAGTACATGCAGGAATTGCAGGCACCGTTACCGCTTCGATCGGTACTATATGCGGAATTGCAGATGGTGAACACAATGTTGTAAATGTACCTGCTGCTGTCCAGGCACTGAAATCGCCTGAACCACAATTTGCTCTTACATACACCGAATAGGTAACCGCCGATGTAAGTCCGCTAATATTAGCTGTAGTAACTCCGGCTGCTGTAGTATTTGCTACTGTCAAACCAGTTGTTCCGCTACCCGCTGCTCCACTGGTTCTCACTTCATATTCATACCCGTTTGCAGGGGCAGAACCGGAAGCTGTCCAGTTGATTGTCGCAGTTTGTGTTGCAACAGCTGTTGCTGTAATATTCGAAGGTATTAAGCAAGTAGGTGCTACTGCCGTTAAAGAGATATTATCTACAGATGCCGGTGGACTCGTTCCATCCAGGGTATCGTTTTTCCATACAAAAACAAGACGTTTTGTTTTCCCTGCAACATACGTTCTTTGTGCTGCAGTAAGTGAATAGGTTATGTTCGTAGTTGTAGTCGGATTTGCAGTTCCGTTACGCTGCAACAGGTAATATCCTGTAGTTCCGTCTGTATAACCTGTCCATCCCGGTGCAGTTGTATTGGTTCCGGTTGGACCAGCCGTATCCGGCGTAACTGTTGTATCTACAAGATACACTAACAGGTTGTCATAATTTCCATCGTTTCCGTTTCCTCTCCAGTCAAATGCTAAATTTACTGCTGTAACACCAGCCGGAAAAGTAATATCACGATAAAAGTGTGAACGGCTCGCCGCTGTATTGGTGTAAGCCCATGCTCCTCCTGAGTTGTTAGAAACATAAGCACCGCCAGTACCGGTAAACCAACCCGGAACAGTTCCTACGTTCCAAGTATTGGTCGTTGCGTTAACCGTCGTCCATCCATTGCTGGCAAACGTTGTTCCGGTTTCGAAGCCACCTTCTGCATTGGGGTTAATTAATAGTGTTGTTTGTGTTCCCTGCGCACTGACCTGTTGTCCTAACAAAAGTGCAAACAATAACAAACAACTAAAATTCCAGTGAATTTTCAATGCATTACGCCATCGAAATCCACTCAAAAAAGTAGAGTTTTTCATAAAATAGTGTCATTAGTTTATCGCGGCTAATTTAACAAAATAATAACACTATAAATGGCATATATCTATTTTAACAATTATAAATGCAAAATCAATGAAAACACCATATTTTTTTAACATCAAGTTTTGTTAACGTTAAAAAGAATCAATAAGAAACAGTAATATAACAATATTACCCTTAATTAAGTTCAAAAAAAATAGTCTAAGAAATATTTCTTAGACTATTTTAAAGTATTTACGTTAATTATCTACCTTTTAACCACCTTAACGATCTCTTTTGCATCTCCAGATTTCAAATGAGCCGTATAAGTTCCTGCGGCTAATTGCGTCATGTCGATTTCTATCGTTGTCATGTTTACTGTTTTGTAAATAACCCGTTGTCCTAACATATTGAATACTTCAATTGTATTGATTGGTTCAGCATAACTAAACGTGATGTTATCAATAACCGGGTTAGGATAGTATTTGAATTGGTTTTTATCAAATGATGATGTTCCCAATGTAACTGTTACGGTAACCGCAAGTGCTGTAGTACTGGCACATCCGCTCACTGTTTGCGTTGCATAATAGGTAGAACCGTTTACCAGTTGTGTTCCTGCCGGAATGGCATTTGTTCCCGCCTGTGCATCTGCCAGTGTAGGGTACCAGATTATACCTGTTCCGGTCGCTACCAAATCTTCGATTGTTGCTTCTGCCGGTGTATTTACAGTGATTGCCTGTGTTGTTGCTCCACCAGGTTGTGGTGTTACATTTACAGTAACCGAAACTGATAGTCTTGTACTTTCACATCCCGAAATTGTTTGTGTCACATAGTAAGTACCTGTTGCCAAAGCATCTGTTGATGCCATCGCTGTACCTCCGGTTGGAACATTATACCATTGTACTCCCGTTCCTGTTGCTACCAATTGTGATACTGTTGCACTGTTACAGAATGTTTGTGTGGCTGCTGTAGGCTGCGGTGTTACATTTACAGTAACCGAAACCGATAGTCTTGTACTTTCACATCCCGAAATTGTTTGTGTCACATAGTAAGTACCTGTTGCCAAAGCATCTGTTGATGCCATCGCTGTACCTCCGGTTGGAACATTATACCATTGTACTCCCGTTCCTGTTGCTACCAATTGTGATACTGTTGCACTGTTACAGAATGTTTGTGTGGCTGCTGTAGGCTGCGGTGTTACATTTACAGTAACCGAAACCGATAGTCTTGTACTTTCACATCCCGAAATTGTTTGTGTCACATAGTAAGTACCTGTTGCCAAAGCATCTGTTGATGCCATCGCTGTACCTCCGGTTGGAACATTATACCATTGTACTCCCGTTCCTGTTGCTACCAATTGTGATACTGTTGCACTGTTACAGAATGTTTGTGCTGCTGCTACAGGTTCTGCAGTTGTATTTACGGTTACCTGAGCAACAGTAGAATAGTTTGCCTGTCCGTTTGCCACACAGGTTACCGCTAAACGATAGTATGTTGTTTGCGTAATTGTTGCTGTAGTCAAATCAGCATAAGTTGCTGTTGCTGTTCCCACATTTACCGGTGTTGTAAATGCCATATCTGTAGCAGATTGCCACTGATATGATGTGGTTTCACCAGTAGAGTAACCTGCTGCCTGAATTGTTGACGTTCCGGAAGTACAAATTGTAGTTACCGTAGCGGTAGCGGTACCGCCAACTGCTGCTGTACAAACCGGAGACGTAAATTCATCGGCTCCCATATCCGGTGTTGTAACATTTCTTGTATCGCCATCAATATCGGTAGTAATACCTGCAATTGGTGTTCCAAGGTTGTCTAAATAAACATTACTTGCCGGTACTAAATGTAAGTCTGTTAAAGAGGTATACACCGGTAAAACATTTTTAGCGTTTGTGTTGCCTCCGAAACCTGTTTGTAACGCTGCAAGATCTGCTCTGTCTGATACAATATACCCCAGATTCGTTCCTGTTGTATAATAGTTGTTATAATCTATTGCTGCAAAAACCGTATTGGCTGCTTCCGAATAAATCGCATAGCGTGCTCCGGTTTGTGTTTGCGTATTGCTAAAGATATTGTTTCGCAAGTTAATGGCTCCGGCTGCTGTAACCGTTGCTGTAACATTGATCGCTGCCGGTCTTCCTCCAATAGTCTGGTTAGTATTCATTGCCACTGTATTGTGGTAAACATTATAACCAGCTCCCTGGTTGATGATGATTCCGTATCCGTTATCGGCTACGCCACCACCCGCTGAATAGCCATAACTTGCCACATCACTGATGAAGTTATTATATACCGTAATGTTTGCCGCAGCGTTGTTGGAATTCAAATAGATTCCGTTACATCCATAACCAGTGGTATTGGTATTTTTAATATCGGATATTTTGTTGTTAAACACGGTTCCGTTAATTGCGTTTCCGCCAACAAGTATACCCGATGCTGTACTGGTTGTAGTTGTTGTTACTCCAAAAATCTGGTTTCCGGAAATCACAAATCCCTGTGCGTTTTGCACCGCTACTCCTCTAAAACCAAGTTTATCAACAGCAGTTGCAGATCCTATAACATTACCCGTAATCACAAATCCCTGATCCGGAGTCGTTGCATTTCCGATAGCGAAAATAGCATTCTGCATTTTGTTGAAGGTGTTATTAATAGATGCAAAACCGGTATTGGATGCTTCTGCAGCACCTCCTAAAGCAGTACCACTCACCACAATCCCTGCCACGGTTGTTGCCGGTGTGTTTCCGATGATTTTAAGGTTTTTGAATGTCGCATTCAATGCTCCGTTTGTAGCATCGGCACTCGCTACCCAAAGTACAACCCCTGCTGCATTGGTATTGGTGATTGTTAAATCACGGGTAGTTGTTCCGTTATTACTTCCGTCGATAGTTACATAATCTGCTCCTGCTATTTTAAGAATAGCCGTTGCATTAGATCCTGAAAATGCTGCTGTAACACCAGTTGCCGGTTTAATGGTCAACGTGTTTGTTGCACTGGCATCTGGATTGGAATTAATCGTAATCGGATAGGTTTCTCCCGTATAGGTTGCATCTGTTAATGAGAAGGTAACCGGACCGGATAAACATTTTGAGTTATAGTCTGCTACAGCCGCTGTTAACGTTGCATAGTTTCCAGAAGCTCCAACAGTATAAACACCACTTAAAGGGCTGTAAATATTGTATGTAAACGGTGTGGTTGGCGGCGTTGCTGCTGCCGGCGGATTAATTGTAAATCCTGCTGCACCTGCTGCCGGTAATACGGCCACATTTGGAGTTCCAGCATTATCCTGAGCCACAATATAATAGAAAACGGCATCTCCTAATACTGCTCCAGCACCAATTGTAAATTCATATTGTCCAGATCCTAGACTGGTCGCTACAGCTGCCGTATAGGTTCCTGCATTGATTTTCCAGTAGGCAACCGGTAAACCGGCACCTGTTGTTGGCACTCCGCTTCCGTCTGTAATTGTTGCTGTAATTACTTTACTACCCGGTACGCAAGAACCTGCTACTACCGTATGTACTATTGCCGGAGCTGTTATATCTGTTGGGATACCGGCAAATTCATCTGCTCCGATATCCGGAGTTGTTACATTTCTTACATCTCCGTCAAAATCATCCGTGATACCCGCTACCGGTGTACCACCATTTTCGATTTGTGTCGGTATTGTAGTATCGATGTGTAAGAAAGTAGCATTTGCGCCTGTTACGGAAACCCAGTTCGGATTTTCTGTTACAGATGAAGCATCTCTTGGTGCCACTCTGGCTTTAAAAGCTGCCAGGGTTGCATCGGTATTTGTTCCGTCTGTAAAAATTGTCGTTCCAAAATACAGGTTATTATTGGATACGGCATCATACGTTGTTAACGTTGTTGAAGATCTTCTGTAGGCTGCTGCAAGTCCCGCTCCGGTTGTTGCAGACTGGTTTACAAAAATATTGTTTCTGAAAGCTACTGTAGGCGTTGTTGAAACAGATACAGCGCTTGATCCGAATAATGCTCCGGTACTTGTTCCGTTTAAACGAACGGTGTTGAAGTTAACATTTACCGTTGTTCCTCCTGTAATGTTGATCCCGATCAAAGGGTTGGCTGCATTTGCAATCGGAGTTCTCAAGTCGCCTACAATATTGTTGTATAGTGACGTTGTTGTTCCACCAGACACTAAGATACCATTTACGGTTCCGGAAGCATTGTTTGCCTCAATATTGAAGATCTTGTTTTTATAAAGATTCTGTATGGTTCCTCCCGTTATGGAAATAGCAGAAACGGTTGCCGCTCCTGTTGTTGTTAAACCGCTGATGGTATTGTTAAAAAAGTTCTGGTTACCGGCAGCAGAAGTGATTCCTACGATACTGCCCGCAGTAGTAACATTTGTAATTGTATTTCCAGACACATTGTTTGTACCGCCAACCAAGCTGTACCCCGCATTCAATACGGTTGAAGCACCAGTTCCGTTGGTAATATTGTTAAATGTGTTGTTCGTTATTGTTTTTGCCGGATATCCCGCAGTTCCTCCATCGGCCGATCTGAAACCGCCTAATGTTGTTGCTCCGGTTAATGTAACATTTGAGAAATTATTTCCGGTATTGGTTTCTGAACCACTTGTAGTACTTCCGAAAGAGTCATAGAAGTACACGGTTCCACCCGCTCCGGTTTTACTAAAACCAGTAACAATGGCATTGTTGTTTACGATGGTTACCGCATCTGTAGGGTGGGTTACATTATTACTGATAAACGTAAATCCAGCGGTTGTGTTTACCGATAAGTTCGTAAAAGTATTGTTGTTGATGTTTGTATTTAATGTAGTAGCGGCATTAATAATCAAAGTTATTGCTGCCGTTCCTGCTACTGTGTGTCCAAATGTATTGAAGTCGTTGTTATTGATATTCAATGTTGTGGTAGCACTTACCGTAGTTGCCTCATTGGATATCCCAAACATCGTTCCGCCGGCAGCAGCGCTGCGTAAGGATACTGTATTGTTATTGATTGTATTCACAATAACACCGGTTGGTGCGTTATTGAAAGCTGGTACAAAGATTCCTCTTAGGGTTCCTGCCGTAACGCCTCCGTTTGAACTGGCTACATTGTTATAAGAAATATTAAAATTCTTGGTATTTCTTACCAGGATACCGTTAACCGATCCGGAAACATTCGAATAACCGGAAAAGGTTCCCGTTGTTCCAAAGTTTGTTATCGTGTTCCCTGTTGCCAGTGCTGTTCCTCCAATATCCAATCCGGTATTGTGATCAGCCGCCGCTGTTGGTCCCACATATACGATTCCGATGTTTACATCAGTTATCGTATTGCCATAGATTTTCAGGTTGTGATTTCCTCCGTTAGCTCCCGTTGCTGTAGCTGCTGTTGTAACGGTAGTACCCGAGTGGACAGAGTTACTGTAAATACCGAAGGTATTTTGATAAGTACGGTTTAAATCGATAGTATTGTTCAGGATGGTGTTATTCTGCGCACCATTTGTAGTAGAGGCATACAGCAACGCAACACCCCATTCGGTCATGTTGTTCGTTCCTGCTGCCGCTGTTGAATTGGCTGCATTTTCCTGCATTGTAAAGCCCTGGATCGTAACCCAGTCTGCTCCTACTAATTTAAAAATAGCATCATTTAAAGCTCCCGACGTTTGAGGTGTTGGTGCTGTAATTGTGCTGGTACTTCCTACTATTGTAATTGTATTTACCGCTGTTCCTTCAGCTGTAATGACATAACCGCCCGCAGGTGCCGTTTCATTTCCGGAGAGTGTTATCACGACCGGTCCCGAAATAGTTGCTGCGTTCAATGCCGTAATAGCCGAAGCCAGGTTCGGATATGTGGCACTTAAACCCGATCCGCCGTTTGTAGCTACCTGTGCGTTGGCTACAAAGACCGATACAAATAAAAAGAACATTAAACATATATGTTTAATGTTCTTCGACCATGCAAATTGATGGGCATCGCTGTTTTTAAGCAACGCTTTACTTTCGCTGCCTAATGAATAGTAATTTTTATTCATATGAAATTATTTAGTCGGTTAAATTACTAAATTTTTCATCATACAATAAAAAAACTATAAAAATTTTAAAGATTTAACAATTTAATATTTTGGCGGTTAAAATATTCACAAATAAAAAAAGCCTCTCATAATGAGAGGCTTTTTATTAAGCTTGACCTGTTGGTCCGAAATTTAAAGGTATCGAAGGCAATTCTGCCTCTTTGATTTCACCATGAGCTGCTTCAAACCGTGTTATGTTTTCTGCTAAAGCTCCTAATAAACGTTTTGCATGCTGCGGAGTAAGTATAATTCTGGATTTTACTTTTGCTTTTGGCACTCCCGGCATAATGTTCACAAAATCAATTACGAATTCTGTGTTGGAATGATTGATGATTGCCAGATTGGAGTAAATCCCGTCGGCTACCTGCTCATCCAATTCAATATTGATTTGTCCTTGCTGTTTATTATCACTCATGATTCTTAGTAATTAAATTCTTCTTTTGCAGCCATTAATTCGTTGAATTCTTCTTTAGAACCTACAATAATATTATCGTAATCTCTCATACCTGTACCAGCAGGGATTCTGTGACCCACAATAACATTTTCTTTCAATCCTTCTAATCCGTCAACTTTACCAGCTACAGCTGCTTCATTCAATACTTTCGTTGTTTCCTGGAACGATGCTGCCGAGATAAACGATTTCGTTTGTAATGACGCTCTTGTAATACCCTGAAGAATCGGAGTAGCCGTTGCCGGAACCACATCTCTTGCAACTACAAGGTTTCTGTCATTTCTCTTCAGTAAAGAGTTTTCATCTCTTAATTCTCTTGGCGATATGATCTGACCTGCTTTCAGGTTATCAGAATCACCCGCATCTTCCACAACTTTCATTCCGTATAATTTATCATTTTCAACGATAAAGTCACTTGTATGAGCCAACTGATCTTCTAAGAATAGTGTATCACCCGGATCCTGGATTTGAACTTTACGCATCATCTGACGAATTACAACTTCAAAGTGCTTGTCATTAATTTTTACCCCTTGTAAACGGTACACTTCCTGAATTTCATTTACCAAGTACTGTTGTACAGCAGATGGTCCCTGGATTCTTAAGATATCATCCGGAGTAATTGCTCCGTCAGATAGTGGCATACCTGCTCTTACGTAGTCATTTTCCTGAACTAAGATCTGGTTTGAAAGTTTAACTAAGTATTTCTTAATCTCACCAAATTTAGATTCTACAACGATCTCACGGTTACCTCTTTTGATTTTTCCAAAAGATACTACACCGTCAATCTCAGATACTACAGCCGGGTTTGAAGGATTACGAGCTTCTAACAACTCGGTAATTCTTGGTAAACCTCCTGTAATATCCCCTGCTTTTGAAGAACGACGAGGGATTTTTACTAAAATCTTACCTGCTTTAATTTTCTCTCCGTCATCAACCATAAGGTGGGCACCCACCGGTAAGTTGTAAGAACGGATTAATTCTCCGTCTTTTCCGTAGATTAATAAAGTAGGAATTAATTTTTTATTTCTGGCTTCAGAGATTACTTTTTCCTGGAATCCGGTTTGCTCATCGATTTCAACCATGAACGATTGTCCCTGTTCGATATCTTCGTAAGCCACCTTACCTGTAAATTCTGAAATAATTACACCATTATACGGGTCCCATTTACAGATTGTAGTTCCTTTATCTACTACTTCACCATCTTTAACAAAGATGCTTGATCCGTAAGGGATATTATGTGTATTTAATACAATTCCTGTTGTTTCGTCTACTAATTTTAATTCTGTTGAACGGGAAATTACAATATCGATAGCATTACCTTCATTGTCTTCTCCTTTAACAGTTTTTAAATCTTCGATTTCAAGTCTTCCTTTGAATTTCGTAATGATACTTGATTCTTCAGAAATGTTACCTGCTGTACCCCCAACGTGGAATGTACGTAGTGTTAACTGTGTACCCGGCTCACCAATAGACTGTGCTGCAATAACTCCTACTGCTTCACCTCTCTGGGTCATTTTACCTGTTGCCAGGTTACGTCCGTAACATTTTGCACAGATACCTTTTCCAGCTTCACAAGTTAACGGAGAACGAACGTCTACTCTTTCAATTGGAGAAGCGTCAATAGCTTTAACGATAGCTTCTGTAATTTCATCACCTGCGTGAACTAAAATTTCGCTGGTTAAAGGATTGATTACATCTTGTAACGCAACACGTCCTAAGATTCTTTCTCCTAAAGTTTCAACAACTTCCTCATTCTTTTTCAATGCTGATACTTCAACACCTCTTAAAGTACCACAATCTACAGAGTTTACAATAACATCCTGAGAAACGTCATGTAATCTTCTGGTTAAGTACCCGGCATCTGCCGTTTTAAGAGCCGTATCCGCAAGACCTTTACGAGCACCGTGAGTAGAAATAAAGTATTCTAAAATTGAAAGTCCTTCTTTAAAGTTCGATAAAATCGGGTTTTCAATAATTTCACCACCACCAGCGGTTGATTTTTTAGGCTTAGCCATCAAACCACGCATACCGGTTAACTGACGAATCTGTTCTTTAGATCCCCTCGCTCCAGAGTCAAGCATCATATACACCGAGTTGAATCCTTGCTGGTCTTCTCTAATGTTTTTCATCGCTAATTCTGTAAGCAATGCATTGGTTGAAGTCCAAACGTCAATAACCTGGTTGTAACGCTCATTATTAGTAATAAGACCCATGTTATAGTTCATCGAAATCGCTTCAACCTGACCGTTTGCATCCGCAATAAGGTCTTGTTTCTGATCTGGAATTTTGATATCCCCTAAAGAGAAAGAAAGTCCTCCTCTGAAAGCGAAACGGTATCCCATATCTTTCATATTATCCAAGAAGGCAGCAGTAGTAGGTACATTGGTAACACTTAAAATTTTACCAATAATATCTCTTAAGGACTTCTTCGTTAATACTTCATTTATATAACCAGCTGCTTCCGGTACTACTTCGTTAAATAATACTCTACCTGCAGTAGTCTGGATAATTTTATATACTAATTCTCCGTTTTCATTAAAGTCTTTTGCTCTGATTTTAACACGGGCATTCAACTCTAATTTCCCTTCATTCAAAGCAATATTTACTTCTTCTGCCGAGTAAAAAGTCAGGCCTTCACCTAAAATTTTATGATCCGGAGTAGACAAACGTTCTTTGGTCATGTAATACAGACCCAAAACCATGTCCTGAGAAGGTACCGTGATTGGCGCACCATTTGCAGGGTTCAAGATATTGTGTGAAGCCAACATTAATAATTGTGCTTCCAAAATAGCTTCCGGTCCTAATGGTAAGTGAACCGCCATCTGGTCACCATCGAAATCGGCATTAAACGCCGTACACACTAACGGGTGTAACTGGATCGCTTTACCTTCAATCAATTTTGGCTGGAATGCCTGGATACCTAATCTGTGCAAAGTAGGAGCACGGTTTAGCAGTACCGGGTGTCCTTTAATTACGTTTTCAAGGATATCCCAAACTACCGGCTCTTTTTTGTCGATAATTTTCTTAGCCGACTTCACTGTTTTAACAATTCCTCTTTCGATTAATTTACGAATAACGAATGGTTTGTACAGTTCCGCAGCCATATCTTTAGGCAGACCACATTCGAACAATTTCATTTCCGGTCCAACAACAATTACCGAACGGGCAGAATAATCCACACGTTTACCTAATAAGTTCTGACGGAAACGACCTTGCTTACCTTTTAAGGAATCCGAAAGGGATTTTAATGGTCTGTTTGATTCTGTTTTAACAGCAGAAGCTTTTCTTGTGTTATCGAATAACGAGTCTACAGATTCCTGTAACATACGTTTTTCGTTTCTTAAGATTACTTCCGGAGCTTTAATTTCCATTAATCGTTTTAAACGGTTGTTACGGATGATTACTCTTCGGTACAAATCATTTAAATCCGATGTTGCGAAACGACCTCCATCAAGCGGCACTAACGGACGTAATTCCGGCGGAATAACCGGGATTACTTTTAAAATCATCCATTCCGGACGGTTTTCTCTGTTATTGTTTGCTTCACGGAACGATTCTACAACCTGAAGTCTTTTTAAAGCTTCTGTTTTACGTTGTTTTGATGTTTCATTATTAGCAGCGTGACGCAGGTCGTAAGACAAAGCATCTAAATCTGTACGTGCCAATAAATCCATAATACATTCCGCACCCATCTTAGCGATGAATTTATTCGGATCTGTATCATCTAAATATTGATTCTCCATCGGAAGGGTATCTAAAATATTCAAATACTCTTCTTCAGTTAAGAAGTCTAATCGGTTTAAAGTTTCTCCTTCTGGATTTTTAGCAATACCCGGTTGAATTACTACATATCTTTCGTAGTAAATAATCATGTCTAATTTCTTAGACGGCAAGCCTAGAATGTAACCAATTTTGTTTGGAAGGGAACGGAAATACCAGATATGAGCGATAGGCACCACCAAATTGATGTGTCCAACTCTGTCTCTACGTACTTTTTTCTCCGTAACTTCAACTCCACAACGGTCACAAACGATTCCTTTATAACGGATTCTTTTGTATTTACCACAAGCACATTCGAAATCTTTTACTGGACCGAAAATTCTTTCGCAGAAAAGACCGTCACGCTCTGGTTTGTGTGTACGATAGTTGATGGTTTCCGGTTTTAAAACCTCACCTCTTGATTCTGCCAGAATGGATTCCGGGGAAGCAAGTCCTATCGAAATTTTGTTAAATCTTTTAACGGTATTTTTATCTTTTAATCTCGTCATGATATGAATACTATCGATTTATTAAAAACGCTATAAAAGGGAGCAATCAAAGATTACTCCCGTGTGAATTTATTCTTCTAATCTGATGTCTAATCCAAGACCTTTCAATTCATGCATTAATACATTGAATGATTCCGGTAATCCTGGTTCCGGCATAGTTTCTCCCTTAACGATAGCTTCGTAAGTTTTCGCTCTACCAATAACGTCATCCGATTTAACAGTCAAGATTTCTCTTAGTGTACTTGATGCTCCATAAGCCTCAAGAGCCCAAACCTCCATCTCTCCAAAACGCTGACCACCGAATTGTGCTTTACCTCCTAATGGCTGTTGCGTAATTAATGAGTATGGACCGATAGAACGTGCGTGCATTTTATCATCAACCATGTGTCCTAATTTCAACATGTAGATGATACCTACAGTCGCCGGCTGGTGGAAACGGTCTCCTGTTCCTCCGTCATACAGGTAAGTATGACCGAATCTAGGAATACCTGCTTCGTCTGTTAAAGCATTGATTTGCTCTAAAGAAGCTCCATCAAAAATTGGCGTTGCAAATTTCTTACCTAGTTTCTGACCTGCCCATCCAAGAACAGTTTCATAAATCTGCCCGATGTTCATACGCGATGGTACACCAAGTGGATTCAATACGATATCTACAGGAGTTCCGTCTTCTAAGAAAGGCATGTCTTCGTGACGAACAATTTTCGCAACGATACCTTTATTTCCGTGACGTCCCGCCATTTTATCCCCAACTTTCAGTTTACGTTTCTTAGCGATATAAACTTTAGCCAGTTTTAAAATTCCTGATGGTAATTCATCTCCAACAGTGATTGTAAATTTCTCTCTTCTCAATGCTCCCTGAAGGTCATTCAACTTAATTTTATAGTTGTGGATCAGGTCGTTCACCATTGCATTGGTTTCATCGTCTGTAGTCCACTGTCCTTTTGTTAAGTGTGCGAAATCTTCAACAGCATACAACATTTTTTGAGAGTATTTTTTACCTTTTGGCAATACTTCTTCTCCCAAATCATTCATAACACCCTGAGATGTTTTTCCATTCACGATATCAAACAATTTCTCTACCAATCTGTCTTTCAATTCATTGAATTTCACTTCAAATTGTGTTTCTAAAACTGCTAAATCATCTTTATCTTTAGAACGTTTACGTTTATCTTTAACCGCTCTTGCGAATAATTTTTTATCTAAAACCACACCGTGTAATGAAGGAGACGCTTTTAATGAAGCATCTTTAACATCACCTGCTTTATCCCCGAAGATCGCTCTTAATAATTTCTCTTCCGGAGTAGGATCTGATTCTCCTTTTGGTGTAATTTTTCCGATTAGAATGTCGCCAGGTTTTACCTCTGCACCAATTCTAATCATACCGTTTTCATCTAAATCTTTAGTTGCCTCTTCACTTACGTTAGGGATATCATTCGTTAACTCTTCGTTACCTAATTTTGTATCTCTTACTTCCAGTGAATAGTCATCCACGTGAATGGATGTAAAGATGTCATCACGAACAACTTTTTCAGAAATTACAATCGCATCCTCGAAGTTATACCCTTTCCAAGGCATGAAGGCAACTTTAAGGTTTCTACCTAAAGCCAGCTCTCCGTTTTGCGTTGCATAACCTTCACAAAGTACCTGTCCTTTTGCAACTCTGTCTCCTCTTCTTACGATTGGTTTCAGGTTGATAGAAGTACTCTGGTTGGTTTTTCTGAATTTGATTAACTGGTATGTTTTTTCATCCGGATCGAAACTAACTGCTCTTTCCGCATCGGTTCTGTCGTATTTGATGGTAATCATGTTCGCATCAACATATTCAACAGTTCCGCTACCTTCAGCATTGATCAGTACTCTGGAATCAGACGCCACCTGACGCTCTAATCCTGTACCAACAATTGGTGCTTCCGGACGCAATAATGGAACTGCCTGACGCATCATGTTTGATCCCATCAATGCACGGTTCGCATCATCGTGCTCCAAGAACGGAATTAATGAAGCCGAAATGGATGCAATCTGGTTTGGCGCAACGTCTGTATAATCTACAACTCCTGGCTCAACCACAGGGAAATCTCCTTCTTCACGAGCAATAACTCTGTCAGCGGTGATGGTTCCGTTTTCATCCATATCAATGTTTGCCTGAGCAATCATTTTTCCTTCTTCTTCTTCTGCACTTAAATAGATCGGAGTAGAAACCAAATCCACTTTACCTTCCGTTACTTTACGGTAAGGAGTTTCAATGAATCCCATTCCATTCACTTTTGCATATACTCCAAGAGATGAAATCAAACCAATGTTTGGTCCCTCCGGTGTTTCAATAGGACATAAACGTCCGTAGTGTGTATAGTGAACGTCACGTACCTCGAATCCGGCTCTTTCTCTGGAAAGACCTCCTGGTCCAAGGGCAGACAATCTTCTTTTGTGTGTAATCTCGGCCAGTGGATTCGTTTGGTCCATGAACTGAGATAACTGGTTGGTTCCAAAGAAAGAGTTGATTACTGATGACAATGTTTTGGCATTGATCAAATCAATTGGTGTAAACACCTCGTTATCTCTAACGTTCATTCTTTCTCTGATTGTTCTTGCCATACGGGCAAGTCCTACACCAAATTGTGCCGACAATTGTTCTCCAACTGTTCTAACACGACGGTTTGATAAGTGATCGATATCATCAATCTCTGCTTTAGAGTTGATCAATTCGATTAAATATTTTACGATTGTAATGATATCCTCTTTGGTCAAAACCTGTTTTTCCATTGGGATATCCAAACCTAATTTTTTATTCATTCTGTAACGACCAACTTCACCTAAGTTGTAACGTTGATCGGAGAAGAATAATTTATCGATAATACCACGAGCCGTTTCCTCATCAGGCGGTTCTGCGTTACGCAACTGACGGTAAATGTGCTCTACAGCTTCTTTTTCTGAGTTTGTCGGGTCTTTTTGTAATGTATTGTGGATAATAGCGTAATCAGCCTGATTGTTATCTTCTTTGTGTAACAAAATAGCTTTAACGTTCGCATCAATAATTTCCTCTACATTGTCTTTATCTAAAATCGTATCACGATCCAAGATAATTTCATTACGTTCAATTGATACTACTTCTCCAGTATCCTCATCAACGAAATCTTCATGCCAGGTGTTCAGAACACGCGCAGCAAGTCTTCTTCCGATGTACTTTTTAAGACCTGTTTTAGAAACTTTGATTTCTTCTGCAAGGTCAAAAATCTCTAGAATATCTTTATCTCTTTCAAATCCGATAGCACGGAAAAGAGTTGTTACCGGTAATTTTTTCTTTCTATCGATATAAGCATACATAACGCTATTGATATCGGTAGCAAATTCAATCCAAGATCCTTTAAAAGGAATTACTCTGGCAGAGTATAATTTTGTACCATTCGCATGGAAAGATTGTCCGAAGAATACACCCGGTGAACGGTGTAACTGAGATACTACAACACGCTCGGCACCGTTGATAACGAAAGTACCGCTTGGTGTCATGTATGGTATTGTACCTAAATATACATCCTGAACAATTGTTTCAAAATCTTCATGTTCCGGGTCTGTACAATACAGTTTTAAACGTGCTTTTAAAGGCACACTGTACGTCAACCCTCTGTCAATACATTCTTCAATTGTATAACGTGGTGGATCAACAAAGTAATCAAGGAATTCCAATACAAACTGATTTCTTGTATCTGTAATTGGGAAGTTTTCCATGAAGGTATTATAAAGACCTTCGTTGCCTCTTTCGTCAGATTTAGTTTCCAATTGGAAGAAATCTTTAAAAGATTTTACCTGAATATCTAAAAAATCCGGGTAATCAGGGATGTTTTTCGTCGAGGCGAAATTTAATCTTTCAGTCTGATTTGTTAACATCAATGGACAAAATTTTGATTAAAAAAAAGTAATTTTGTGTAAATACACAGTCGAATTGTACTTTCTTTTTATAAGCGATACATCTCTGAAAATGAACAGAAAGTTATATTTCATTTTCTTTCTTCGTAGCGATTAAAAAGGGTCGTATTTCGAACTATTGCAGGTTTGAACATACAATAAATTCATTATACGCAAAATGGTTTAGGCCTTTGAGAGATCTTCTCAAGGCCTAAACCTAGCTTTTTATACTAAAGCTTAGCTTATTTAAGCTCAACTACAGCTCCAGCTTCTTCTAAAGATTTTTTAAGACCTTCAGCCTCATCTTTAGAAACACCTTCTTTAACGTTAGAAGGAGCACCGTCTACTAAGTCTTTAGCTTCTTTAAGACCTAAACCAGTTAATTCTTTAACAGCTTTAACTACAGCTAATTTAGAAGCACCAGCATCTTTCAATACTACTGTGAATTCAGTTTGCTCTTCAACAGCAGCAGCTTCTCCACCACCTGATATAACTACAGCAGCAGCTGCAGGCTCAATTCCGTAATCGTCTTTTAATATAGTTGCTAATTCGTTAACTTCTTTAACTGTTAAGTTAACTAATTGTTCTGCGAATTGTTTCAAATCTGCCATTTTTTCTATCTTTTAAAATGATTTGTAAAATTATAATTTATTATGTGCGTTCGTATTGAAATACTACTCCGCTCCTTCTTCGTCCTTAAATTGGTTTTGAAGAGCAGAGATAACTCTCTGTGCCGGAGACTGAAGTAATCCGATGATTTCTCCGATAACTTCTTCTTTAGATTTAAGAGATGCTAATGAATCAAGTAAGTTATCTCCAATGTAGATCTCTTCGTTGATATAAGCACCTTTTAATAAAGGCTTATCAGATTTTTTACGGAATTCTTTGATAATTTTTGCAGGTGCGTTAGCGATGTCTGCAATTAAAATAGAAGTGTTTCCTTTTAAAACTGTTGGTAATTCACCATAGTTGTTATCAGAAGCTTCCATAGCTTTTTCAAGCAAGGTGTTCTTAACAACTTCTAATTTAATACCAGCTTTAAAACAAGCTCTTCTTAAGTTTGAAGTAGTTTCTGCATTTAATCCAGAAATATCTGCTACATAAACAATATTAGTACCAGCTAACTGTGCAGTTAAATCTTCAATCGCGATTGATTTTTCTTCTCTAGTCATACTAAAAATTTTTAACTACCAATTATACTGCTTTAGGATCTAAAGCAATAGCAGGACTCATTGTAGATGAGATGTGGATACTCTTAATATAAGTACCTTTCGCTGCAGTTGGTTTTAATTTGATTAACGTTTGAATAATTTCGTGAGCATTCTCCGTAATTTTCTCAGCTTCGAAAGAAACTTTTCCAATTCCAGCGTGAACGATACCAGTTTTGTCAACTTTAAAGTCAATTTTACCAGCTTTCACTTCTTGAACAGCTTTAGCAACATCCATAGTTACAGTTCCTGTTTTAGGGTTTGGCATTAAACCTCTAGGTCCTAAAATACGACCTAACGGACCTAATTTACCCATAACAGCAGGCATCGTGATGATTACATCAACATCTGTCCAACCGTCTTTTATTTTTTGTAAATAGTCATCTAATCCTACGTGATCAGCACCAGCAGCTTTCGCTTCTGCTTCTTTATCCGGAGTAACTAATGCTAAAACTCGAACATCCTTACCTGTACCGTGTGGTAAAGTAACAACACCTCTTACCATTTGATTCGCTTTTCTTGGATCTACACCCAAACGAACTGCGATATCAACAGACTCATCAAATTTTGCAGAAGATACGGTTTTGATTAAAGCAGATGCTTCTTTCAAGCTGTACAATTTGTTCTTCTCAATTTTTGAAGCAGCCTCTTTTTGCTTTTTTGTTAATTTTGCCATGTCTTTTTCTTTTTACGATTAAAAAGGAGCATTCCCAGTTACAGTTATACCCATAGATCTAGCTGTTCCAGCTACCATACTCATTGCTTTTTCAATTGTAAAAGCATTAAGATCCGGCATTTTGTCTTCAGCAATAGTTCTAATTTGATCCCAAGTAACGTTTGCTACTTTCTTACGGTTAGGTTCACCTGAACCAGACTTTAATTTTGCTGCCTCTAATAATTGAATTGCAGCAGGTGGCGTTTTAACAACAAAGTCAAAAGACTTGTCTTTATACACAGTAATTTGTACTGGTAAAACTTTGCCAGGTTTATCTTGTGTTCTAGCATTGAACTGCTTACAGAACTCCATGATGTTAACCCCAGCAGCCCCCAAAGCAGGTCCAACCGGTGGCGACGGATTCGCAGCACCTCCCTTAACTTGTAGTTTAACTACTTTACTAATTTCTTTTGCCATTTTTAAAAAATTTAGCACATCTTCATTGGAAGCGAATGATGTGGTTTATGTATGTAACAAAAATTATACTTTTTCAACTTGCATAAAACTCAATTCCAAAGGTGTTTTTCTTCCGAAAATTTTCACCATTACTTCAAGTTTACGCTTTTCTTCATTTACCTTCTCAACAGTTCCATTGAAACCATTGAAAGGTCCGTCAATAACTTTAACCGTTTCACCAACTGCATACGGAATAGCTGCATTATCTGTTTTAACAGACAATTCATCTACTTTACCTAACATTCGGTTTACTTCCGATTGTCTTAACGGAACTGCGTCACCTCCTTTAGTTTCCCCTAAGAAACCAATAACACCGGTTATTGATTTAATGATATGAGGAATCTCTCCTGTAAGGTTTGCTTCAACCATTACATATCCAGGAAAGTACACACGATCTTTACTGATTTTTTTCCCGTCACGAACCTGTACCACCTTTTCAGTCGGAACAAGTACCTGCGAGATATAATCACCCATACCGAGACGATTGATCTCAGTCTCAATATAGTTTTTAACTTTATTTTCCTGACCGCTAACCGCTCTAACTACATACCACTTTTTGACACTATTATCAGTCATATCAAAAAAATTAAGCCTTTTTTAATAAATTAAAGAATCCACCAAGAATCTTAGCGAAGACTACATCAACTCCCCATGTTGCCAATGCGAATAAAATCGAAAAAATAGCAACAACAATAGTTAAACGTTGTACCTCAGACCATTGTGGCCAAGTCACATTTGATTTTAGTTCTTCAAATGCTTCTGATATGTAATTAACAACTTTTGTCATCATATTCTGTTTTTGCACGGGCGGAGGGATTCGAACCCCCATCAACGGTTTTGGAGACCGCTATTCTACCCTTGAACTACGCCCGTTTGTTTAAAAAACCAGCAGCAAAACTGCTGGTTTTTATATAGTTTTATAGAAATTAATCTAAAATTTCAGTTACCTGACCAGCACCTACTGTTCTACCACCTTCACGGATAGCGAAACGTAAACCTACGCTTAATGCGATTGGGCTTAATAATTGTACTTCAATAGTCAAGTTATCCCCAGGCATAACCATTTCTACACCAGCTGGTAAAGAGATAGTACCTGTTACGTCAGTTGTACGTACGTAGAACTGTGGACGGTAGTTATTGTGGAATGGAGTGTGACGTCCACCTTCTTCTTTTTTCAAGATATAAACCTCAGCTTTGAATTTAGCGTGTGGCTTAACAGATCCTGGCTTAACAATAACCATACCTCTACGGATATCAGCTTTATCAATACCTCTCAATAATAAACCTACGTTATCTCCAGCTTCACCTCTGTCAAGGATTTTACGGAACATCTCAACTCCTGTAATAGTAGAAGTTAATTTATCAGCACCCATACCGATGATTTCAACAGCATCTCCAGTATTAGCAACTCCAGTTTCGATACGACCTGTAGCAACAGTTCCACGTCCTGTAATTGTAAATACGTCCTCAACTGGCATCAAGAATGGTTTCTCAACGTCACGTACTGGTAATTCAATCCAGTTATCAACAGCTTCCATTAATTCTAAAACTGTAGCAACCCATTGTGGCTCACCGTTTAATGCACCAAGAGCAGATCCTTTAACAACAGGACCATTATCACCATCATACTGATAGAAAGATAATAAATCTCTGATTTCCATTTCAACAAGCTCTAATAATTCAGCATCATCAACCATATCCACTTTGTTCATGAAAACAACCATTCTAGGCACACCAACCTGACGACCTAAAAGGATGTGCTCACGAGTTTGTGGCATTGGACCATCAGTAGCAGCAACCACCAAGATAGCACCATCCATCTGAGCAGCACCAGTAACCATGTTTTTCACGTAATCCGCGTGACCTGGACAGTCAACGTGAGCATAGTGACGGTTAGCTGTAGCATACTCTACGTGTGAAGTATTAATAGTAATACCTCTTTCTTTTTCTTCAGGAGCGTTATCAATTTGATCAAATGATTTTGCTTCAGAATAACCTGCATCAGACAATACTTTAGTAATAGCTGCTGTCAATGTTGTTTTTCCGTGATCTACGTGTCCAATAGTACCAATATTCAAGTGGGGTTTGGAACGATCAAAAGTTTCCTTTGCCATGATTTAATAATTTAATCTTAGTTATATAATTAGTGTTCAAATTTTTCAAAACAATGAGCCAATGACGGGATTTGAACCCGTGACCTCTTCCTTACCAAGGAAGCACTCTACCCCTGAGCTACACCGGCTTTTGCGGAATCCGAAATTAAAATCCGGAAAACCGAATTCCTCTTTCCAAATTCTTCTTTTGTGGGGAGAGCAGGATTCGAACCTGCGAAGACTTAGTCAGCAGATTTACAGTCTGCCCTCGTTGGCCGCTTGAGTATCTCCCCTACTATTTTATTATCAGTTACTTACAACTTAGAGCCGATGGAGGGACTCGAACCCACGACCTGCTGATTACAAATCAGCTGCTCTAGCCAGCTGAGCTACACCGGCAACTGCAATAAAAAAGTCCGCTATTTCTAACGGACTGCAAATGTAGAGAATTTATTTTTTAATCAAAACATTTTTCATATTTTTTTTATAGCAATCATCATTTATACCAAATCTACCCTAAAAAGAGCATCATAAAGACAACTGTTTTCCAAAAATATTAAATATGCGTTCTGATTCTACCCTTTCTTTTTAGCAACAAGCGCTCCAAAGAGTCAACAGACAAGTCTAACGCCTCTTCAAATGTTTTACTTTGCTTTTTAACCACGAACTCATCCCCAGGAACACTGATCTTCACCTCCACTATCTTATTTTCTTTATCACTCGTATTTTCTACTTTCAAAAATACATTGGAAGAAACTACCCTGTCGTAGTATTTTTCCAGTTTCTCTAATCTCTCTTGAACAAAACCAACTAATTTCTTGTCAATATTAAAATTGACAGCCTGAACATTTACTTTCATAATTAAAACATTTATTGGGTTTAACTTTCAGAATCGTTTCGGTTTCTAGGATGTGCTTCCTGATAAACTTTTTTAAGTTCAGAAAGACTACTATGTGTGTAAATCTGGGTAGAAGACAAACTAGCGTGACCTAACAATTCCTTAACTGAATTTATATCGGCACCATTGTTCAGCAGATGCGTCGCAAAGGTATGCCTAAGAACGTGTGGACTCTTTTTTACCTTCTCAGAGACAGTACTAAAGTAATCATTTATTAATCTATAAACAAACGATTCACTGACTTTATTACCCTTTTTACTCAATATTAACAAATCATTAGGAAGCCCCTCATTTAACATTCCCCTTTCCTTAAGATAATCTTTCAGTAACCGATCCGTACAATCTAAAACGGGCAGTAAACGCTCCTTATTGCGTTTCCCCAAAACCTTTAACGTTTTGGCATGCGGATTATAATCCCGGACTTTTAAACCTATCAATTCCGAGCGGCGTATTCCCGAAGTATAAAACAACTCCACGATTAGCCTGTTCCGGATCCCTTCAAAGTCTTCCGCATAATCCACCGCTTCGGCAACCGCCTGCAATTCCTTTTCCGAAAAAGGAATCTGCACTTTCCGCGCCACTTTTAACGATTTATGCTTCAGAAGCGGATTTACCGCTATCTGCTTCGCTTTTAGCAGGAATTTATAAAATGATTTTAAAGATGATATTTTCCGGTTAACAGAAGTATTTGAAATTCCGGATTCAACTAACGAGACCAGCCAGGCTCTGACATGACCGTAATTGATCTTTTCGAGCGCCACGTCGAACTTACCTTCTTCAAGAAAAGTCTCAAAAGAGAGAACATCATTCAGATAAGCAGTTTGGGTGTGGCGAGAATAATTTTTCTCTTTTTGCAGATAATCCTGGTAGGCTTGCAAAGAAGTATGCATAAAAAAAACCGTTAGTAACAAAGTTATAAAAACTTTTATTACTAACGGCTATAATAAAATCCAAAACCGATTAATTCTCTAAAGAATCTCTCAATGTCTGAATATAAGCTGCTTTTTGAACCTGAGCTCTTCTTGTTACTGACGGTTTCGTGAATGCCTGACGACTTCTTAGCTGTCTTACAACTCCAGTTTTGTCAAACTTTCTTTTGTAACGTTTTAACGCTCTATCAATATTTTCTCCGTCTTTAATTGGTATAATCAACATAATATAACACCTCCTCTCGTTAATGGGTGCAAAATTAGACTATTATTTGGAATTCCAAAATAAAAAACAAGAAATAAATCTTCTTTCTATTTTACAATACCCAAATAGATGGCTTTTTTAATGAGTCCTGCTATGTTTTTTACCTGTAACTTAAAAAAGATATTTTTGCGATGGGTCTCAATGGTTCCCCTGCTCAGAAAGAGCTTGTCTGCTATTTCTTCAGAAGTGTATTCTTGCGCAATCAACCGGATAATTTCTTTTTCCCGGTGGGATAATATGGTTCTTTTGAACGCAAAAGCATCCAGAGTGTTTCCCGGTACTGTCAGGTATTTTTCATTTTTTAAAACAATAGCATGAATTGCTTTGACCAGCTCTTCCTTACTGGTTTCCTTCAACAAATATCCGTCAATATCCGCTATTGTTTCCATACTTTCAAACATACTCAAAACCAATATTTTCACATTGGGATAGGTTGCCTTTATGATTTTTATAAATTCAACACCGTTCATCTCCGGCATCGAAATATCCGATATGAGAATATCCGGCTGCATTTCTCTCATTTTTATCAATGCCGCCTGTGCTCTATTTTCGACAAACAAAATTTCAAAGTTACTCTGGCCGGACAAAACAGCTATCATACCGTCCAGAAACATTTGATGATCATCTACAACTGCAATAGTTATCATATTATATTGTATGTGCTAAATTGGAATATCAATAATTACCGTTGTACCTCTTCCCAACTGACTTTCTATAATCATACTGCCATTTATAGCCGAAAGTCTTTCTTCAACATTCTTTAAACCGATTCCTTTTGATATCGTATTATCAAATCCCCTACCATTATCCTCCACAATTATATTCAACAGGTCATTATGCCTTGTAACATTCAACATAACATCGGTAGCTGCGGCATGTTTCGAAATATTAGCAACCAGCTCCTGTACAATCCGATAGGTCTGATGTTTGACCGATTCAGAAAAGGAATTTAAAGCTCCCTCCGGATAAACAACTGCTTCTATCTGAAACTCCTCCCGGTATTGATACTCTTCTTTAAGCTCGTTTAACAATACTTCAAGATCCTTATCTTTTAAATAATTCAGGCTTAAATTATGAGAAATGCTTCTCAGGTTCCTGCAAACAAGTGTCATCTGCTCAATGATAATATCAATTCCTTTATTCTTCATTATAGTATTCGCCTGAGACAGCTGTAGCTTTACTCCGGCCAGTGTTCCGCCTATTCCGTCATGGATTTCTTTGGCAATCCTGTTTCTTTCCTGATCCTGCCCCTGTACAACACCGGTAATTCTTTTTAACTCTTTTTCCTGTTCCAGCCTCACAATTTCCTTTTTATGGATTTCACTTTCTTTTTCATTGATGATTTTTTGTGTCCTGATCCGATTTTTATAAACCCACAACGCGATCAGTAATGCAACCACCAGTATAAGCCCAACGATTAATATCAGCTCCTTCCGGTTTTGCTGAATGATCTTCTCTTTTGTCAGCAGCTGTATCCTTAAATTCTTTTTATCAACTTCATATTTTGTTTGTATCTCGTGAAATGCTTTATTTTTTTCAATCGTAAAAACACTATCCTTCAACCTATTACATGCCTCCTTATAAAAATAGGCCTGTTTAAAATTTCCCGATTCGCTATAAACCTGTTCGATGGCCTGTAACAAACTCCATTTTTGGTCCTGGGAAATTCCTTTTTCGGAAAATTGCAGTGCTGTATGGTAATTTTTAATTGCCTCATCATACGTTTTTAATGTCCGGTGATATCCCCCTAAATTAAAATACAAATAGAAAAGCAAGTTCTGATCTTTTAATTCTTCCGCGATTTTTTTCGCCTGCATCAGATACCGGAAACCGGTTTGCCTTCCGGCAACAGTAGCGGCATAACTGTCACTTAAATTGATCAGTATATTAAACTGTTCGTATTTATCATTTAATGCAACCGCTATCGCATAAGCTTTTTTATAATTATCGATTGCTTTTTTAGCATTCCTCTTTTTTTCAAGAATCGCGATGTTATTATATGTTGCCAACAGCTCAAACTTTAAGTTATTTCCGTAGGCAATTTGCTGACTTTCCGTATAGGCTTTTAATGCCTTAACAGTATCATTTTGCAAATCATACAGGTAACCTAAATTATTTAGGGCCACACTCTGGTTTCGCATCAACCCGTGCTTTTCGGCGATATCTAATGATTTTAGGAAATTTTGCAATGCGCTGCTATAATTGCCCTGATCCCTGTCTATTAATCCCAATTGATTATACCCAAGTGCGGTAATGGTATAGTTTCGGGCTTTCCCTGCATACGGAAAAGATTTACAGGTATATGCTTTTGATTTTTCCAGTTGTTTTTGAAGGTAATAGTAGTATCCCAGATTATAATAACACCTGGACAGTAAAAACGGATCGTTGTTTTTCTCACTTTCAGCAGTAGCCATTCTTATATAATAAAAGGCGGAATCCGGCTGGGACGAGAGTGTCCTTGCATAATTATCAATATGCTTTATCACCAATCTATCATCATGCTGACCACACAAAACACCAGAATTAAATACTGCCAGAAATGAGATGGTTAACAAAAATATTCTGCTCTTCATATATTTTTTCGTATAGCATATAAGAAAATTCAAACTGTTTGAAATATACAAAAAATACCCTTTTTATGGTATTTTTTGTATCCTAAATACCAAATAGATTTGAAATATAAACTTTAGCAATCATGAAAAAAAGCCTCTTGTTTTTACTCTCAGCACTTCTACATTTTACGATTGTGAACGGACAGGTAGCAGCCGAAAAAAAAAACAATATATACTTAACTATTTCTTCCGATTATGAAAATGCGAATGTCTATGAAATTTCGGCTTTAATAATTTCCAATACCCAAAACATTAAAATGAGCGGGGAATACGTTTCCGAAACAAGCGTCAACATCACCCCTATCCCAGACACCACCATTCACATTTGCCCAGTCACGGCATCAGCTCCAAAAAACCAGCATAACGGCGGTACTACGGTGATACGTACCAGTACCGGCGGTCCGGGAAAAACATATTATCCTGAAATCATTCTGTATCCCAACCCTGCCAGTGATTTTTTAACGGTAAAATCCCCTGCTTTTCCCATAACCAGTTACAGCATCTATGATACCAGCAGCATTCTCCATACCTCTAAGATAACAAAATCAGCACATGAAATCAATATGGATTTAACGAATTTACTTCCCGGCCATTACCTTTTAATTCTGGAAATGGAGTATGAAAAACCAGTATCTGTTCAATTTATTAAAAAATAAGCGGAACCCGAAAAGCTTACAGAGTAGGGAACATTAAATTACAATTAATCATGAAAAAAAACATTACTTTTTTAGCCGTAGTATTTAGTTTAGGTATTACATCCGGTGTTTATGCACAGGTAAATGACAATGGTACAAACGTTGGTATCGGTATTGCAGCCCCTCCGGTTGCCTTTGGAACGGATACCAATATAAAATTAGATATTGACGGTGGAGTCCGAAACGGGAATAAAGGCGATATCATTGCACAGCGATTCAGTTCCGGTTCCATTTACAGCACTACAAATTCACTGACTACCGGAATCATCGGTTACAACTCCAACTGGTCTGCTCAAAGTACAACTCTGGGAATAAGCTGCAACGTTGATGTAACCCAGGCAAGATCGCCATTTGGCACCTCACAAACACTTGGTGGAAAATTCACTACAAAAATAGATGGGATCTCCGGAAGTAATCCTTTTAATATCGGCGGTGTTTTCGGAAACTTAAAAGGTGCCTGGAACGGTACTTTAAGCAGTGGTTATGCCGGTGCTGTCATCGGTATCGATGAAATCAACGGTTCCTCAACCTATGGCGGATATTTTGAAGGCAAAGGGTATTTCAGTAATAAAACAGGAATAGGAACCAAAAATTTCCCGACAACCATAGGCGGCGCAAACATAAGCAGCTATAATTTATTTGTAAAAGGCGGTATTCTTACGGATGAAGTAAGAGTAAGAACCGGCTGGGCCGATTATGTATTTGCCGATGATTATACTCTAAAACCATTGGCCGAAGTAGCTGCCTTTATTGCTAAAAACAAACACCTTCCGAATGTTCCATCCGAAAAACAAGTAGCCGAAGAAGGACTTAGTCTTGGTGAAATCTCAAAAATACAACAGGAAAAAATTGAAGAGCTAGTATTGTATCTGATTAATCAGGAAAAACGAATTGAGGCTTTAGAAGCTAAAATCAACCAGAAGTAATTGTCATAGTTTAATCTTTAAAAATATTAAATTATGAAAAATATAAAATTAATACTCGGTATCCTGACACTCCTTATTTCCGGTGGAAGTTATGGGCAGTCAAACTATTTCTACTATTATAACGGTGAAAAGTTTTTTTTGGAATTAGATACGCAAAATATGGCAATCAACACAAAAGAAAACACTACCGCGTTTATAGAACCTTATTTAAGTGACAATGCTTCCTTAGGCACACTTACCGAAGACTATACCAGAGGAAGTGTTATTGCTGTTGATGAATTGGCAAAAATGAATCAAAACATCAAGACCTATTATTTTGAGATACAATACCCTCAAGGCCTTGAAACCAGCAATTATTTTGCCTTACTCAACAACTTTAACACGATCAATGCAATTGTAAAAGCCTCGCCAAGTTTCAAAACCAGCGATGGTAAAAAAATTGGCCTTTCCAATAACTTCTATGTCAAACTAAGAAGTGAGGCAGACGTCAATTTATTATATGATACTGCAAAAAATTACAATCTGGAAATTTTGGGTCATGATCAATATATGCCGCTTTGGTTTATTGTAAGCTGTGCCAGAACAAACGACAAAAATGCTTTGGAATTTGCTAACATTTTCCAGGAATCCGGTTTGTTTGAAAGTACGGAACCTGCCTTTATCTATCATAATTTAGAAGCTTCGGCAGATCCCTATTTCAACAATCAATGGGGGCTAAAAAACACCGGTCAATACGGCGCTGCTTATGCCGGAATAGACATTAAAGCAGAGCAGGCCTGGGGAATTGCGACCGGAACAGGCATAAAAACAGCCATCTATGATCATGGTTTTGAAATGAATCATCCGGATTTAGCAGCCAATGTTTTCGGTACCGGTTATGATGCAAAAACCGGAACATCACCTGCACAGGTAAGAGGTCCTCACGGAACGCCATGTGCCGGTATAACCGGAGCCGTGCAAAATAATAATTTAGGCATCAGCGGCGTTGCGCCGAACACCCAACTGGTCTCTATCAGTATCAACTTACTATCTTCCGACACTCCTATAGAGTTAGCACGTGGTTTTAACTGGGCAAGAACCAATGGTATTGATGTAATCAGTAATTCATGGGGAGGTTATGCTCCGTCAAACATTATAACAGATGCGATCAATAATGCCCTGACATTGGGACGTGGCGGAAAAGGATGTGTTGTTGTTTTTGCAGCGGGTAATGAAAACAATACCAATATTCGTTATCCCGGCAATTATTTCCCCAACATTCTTGTTGTTGGTGCCATGAGTCCGTGCGGGCAACGAAAAAGCCTTTCATCCTGTGACGGGGAAACCACCTGGGGCAGTTGTTATGGTTCCCAGTTGGACATTATGGCTCCCGGTGTGAAAATGCCGACTACCGATCGCCAGGGATCTGCCGGGTATGATGTTTCAAATTACATGCAGGCTTTTAACGGAACTTCTTCCGCATGTCCGGTTGTTGCCGGTGTAGCCGCTCTGATTTTATCCAAAAACCCGAACTTAACTGCCGTACAGGTAAATACTATTATCGAACAATCTGCTCAGAAAGTAAGACCAGACCTGTATAGCTATTCCACTATTGGAGGAAGACCTAATGGAACCTGGCATAGTGAAATGGGATACGGACTTGTAAATGCCTATCAGGCTTTATTGATAACGCCAAGTCCATGTGTTACGAATCTAACACTAACGACCAATGTAACTGCTCCTGCAACAGACACCAGACAAGCTTCTTCGTCCATTACTGTAAGCAATACAATTGGCAGTGGGGCTACCGGAATATACCATGCAGGAGAGACTGTAATACTTACTAATGGTTTTACCGCTGTTAACGGTGCTGTTTTCCGATCCTATATTGAGGGTTGCTCCGGCAATTATGTAGCCAAACAAGGAGATGAAACCGTAATCAGTTACGAGACTATTCATAATCTTCCTGAAAAGAAGGCCGTTTTATCTGACGACAAAATCCAGATTGTTCCCAATCCGAACAACGGTATTTTCTATATCAACATTAAAGATATGGCGGAAGGTACTATCCAAATTACCAATCTGATCGGGGCAACGGTATACAGCAACCGCTTTAAGAAAGAGTCCGAAGACCTGAAAATAGACATTCAGGATAAAGCTGACGGGATTTATATTGTCCGGATCGTTTCCGGAGAACAAACCCTTACAACAAAAATCATTAAAAATTAAAACCGGCTACCCATTATTGGATTTGCGGTAAATAAAAAAACCTGTTCAGCAAGCTGAACAGGTTTTTGATATTTAAAAGTAATTACTTTTTATCCTTTTAGTATATTTCTTGAAATTACTAATTTCTGAATTTCAGTAGTTCCTTCACCAATTGTACACAATTTAGAATCTCTGTAGAATTTCTCAACAGGGAAATCTTTTGTATATCCATAACCTCCGTGAATTTGTACCGCTTCATTGGCAACTTTCACACAAACTTCCGAACTATACATTTTTGCCATAGCACCAAGTGTCGTTACCGGTCTGTGATTGTTCTTTAAGAACGCTGCTTTGTGTAATAACAATTCTGAAGCTTCAATCTCTGTAGCCATATCTGCTAATTTGAAAGAAATTCCCTGGAAATCACTGATTGGTTTTCCAAACTGGTGACGTTCTTTTGAATATTTTAAAGCAGCTTCATAAGCACCTTTTGCAATTCCTAATGATAAAGCACCAATGGAAATACGTCCTCCGTCCAGAATTTTCATGGCCTGGATAAATCCTTCCCCTACTTCACCCAAACGGTTTGCATCGGAAATACGGCAATTGTCGAAAATTAATTCTGCTGTTTCACTTGCGCGCATTCCTAATTTATTTTCTTTTCTTCCGCTTGTAAAACCAGGTGTTCCGTGTTCTACAACAAAAGCTGTCATTCCTCTGGAATCTCCTTTTTCTCCGGTACGAACAATTACTACTGCAACGTTCCCCGATTTAGCATGTGTGATAAAATTTTTAGCACCATTCAGTACCCATTCCTCACCATCTTTAACCGCTGTGGTGTTCATTCCTCCGGCATCAGAACCGGTATTGTGCTCCGTTAGTCCCCATGCTCCGATCCACTCTGCAGTAGCTAATTTTGGAATCCATCTCTTTTTTTGCTCCTCATTTCCAAATGTCAGGATATGATTTGTACAAAGAGAATTATGAGCCGCTACCGAAAGCCCGATAGAAGGGTCTACTTTTGAAATTTCTTCAACAATCGTAATATATTCATGATATCCAAGACCTGAACCTCCTAATTCTTCAGGAACTAAAACTCCCATGAATCCCATTTCACCTAATTTCTTAAATAAATCAACAGGAAATGTTTGTGCTTCATCCCATTCCATAATATTAGGACGAATGTGTTGTTCTGCAAAGTCTCTGATTGATTGGGCAATCATCGCCTGCGTTTCATTATAATCAAAATTCATTTTGTTGTTTGTTTGTTTAAAAATCCAAATATAAGGCAATTATATCAACTTTTTCTACTGGAAAATCTTTAATTTTTGTTAAGTCTTCTTTTGATTTAATCCCGCCATTCATACTCCGGTAAGTAACAATCTCTTTGGCCAGCGCAAACCGGAAGTAGGGAAATTGTGCCAGATCTTTTAAAGAACTATTGTTGATGTCAATTTTTTGAAGCGGCGGTTGCTGCAAAACCGGAAAATGCACGATGAGCTGTTGTACAACTTCCGGAGACAATCCCCAGATGTATTGAAATTGTTGTGTACTGACAAAAGCACCCAGTTTTTCTTTTTCGGCCAGTATGCGTTCCGATAAGGCAGGACCGATACCGTAAACCTTCATCAGGTCTTCTTTTGTTGCCTTATTAATGTCTATAATGAAGTCTTTTTCTTTTGACCGGGCATGTTCTTTAAAAGTACTCCCATAATTCCGGGCTGGTCCCGGGCTGTTTACCCATTCCGGGAATTTAAAATAGGGTGCGATTTCGGCTAACTTTTCATCCGAAACTTTTGTGATGTCCTGGAATTCTTTTGGAGAGTTTACAAATTTATGCTGCTTCCGGAAGGCGTGCAACCGGTCAATTTCTTCCGTTGTCATCCCCAGGGTATATCCTTTATAATCGGAAATAAAATTGGGGTTAAAAGGATAGATCTTTAGTGTTTCGTTATCCTTTATGGCTTTCAGACTGTCTATCCTGGACTGCAATGCCAGCCATTTTTCTTCTTCCGGATCTGGAGGATCCGAAACATAATCCTTTGACAACACAACATAATACAGTATCTGAATCAATACAATCAGGAACAACAACACAAAAATTCCACTACGCTGTTCCCGGGTAAACTTTAAGTAGAATTTATTGCTGTTCATGGCTATATCCTTTATAGGTCAAATACAGAACTTCGTTTCGTATATACCATGTCTTTCAATTTCAGCCAGAAAGCCAGTGTAAGATAAACTCCGAACCACAAACCCACTGTAAAAAAAGAAAGGTAGATAAAAAAAAGCCGGACGCTGGTCGCTCTCATTCCCAACCTGTCTGCCAGCCGTGAAGACACTTCAAATCCATGTTTCTCGAAAAAATGACGAATGTTCGTTATTAATCCCATAATACGTAGTTTTAATTTCGTTCCAAAAATAATCCAAAAATAATCCATAAATATTCATTACAATAATAACTGCTGCCCTATTTCACAATTAAGGCATCTTTTAGCATCACAATATTCTTTTTTGAGATGCAGCAGAGCCTGACTATCAAAAGCATTTTCCGCCATTATTCCGAAATGTCTGAATTTTTCAATTACAGTATTTTTTTCGGGCGGTATTTCCCGCAATACATCCATTAGTTTTTCTACGATATCCTGCCCCGAATGCTGTGCATATAAAAATTGTAACGGCAAAATGGTATTGATAAATACCAAATCAATAAAAGATTTGCTTATCCTTTTTGGTTTCATCGCACTTTCTTTATCAAAAAGATAGTGTGTCTGCCAATATCCGGAAACTTTCAGGTTAAACATTTTGTAAAAGGTTTTTATCGTATCTCCTTTTATTACAACATCAAACAAATTAGCCTGTTCATAGTATAGCTGTGCTAATTGCACCAACCTGATGGTCGGAAAATTACCGGGTCTTAACTTGTAAAACTGTAATGGCTGAACAAACCGTCTGGGTAACGGGTATTTATCCTGTAAATAAAGCCATCTTTTTTTCAGCTGTTTATAATAGGAATCCTCTTTGGGTACCGTTAACAATCCGCCTCTTCCCAGAAATAATGCTTCAAGATTTTCATATTCATACTGTTCTTTCCGGATTACCGTGAAAGGAATTGATTTTGCAATCTGAAAAAAAGCCTCTCCGTTTACATTCAATCCAAAATTTCTGGCAATAGCACAAAACAATGTGGTTTCCCAGTCATTTTTATTTTCTTTCAGCAATTGTGCAATTGGTAAAATCTTCTTTTCGAGTCTTTCAAAAAAAAGACGCTCTTTCCATTTGAGCAGGACAATCTGATTGACTTCTTTTAATTGTTTCTCACAATATATCCAGCTTTTATCGGCTATCAGGTCATAATAACCGGAAAGCAGCGTTTCAGGAACATATTTCTTCAGGACCAATACCGGAATTTCCGTATTGTCTTTCCGGAACACTTCCATATCGTGTTCCCAGACCACGTGCAGTATGACGTTATCGTATTGCTCATTTGTTTCATGGCGGTGTAAATACCAGTCTGACGAGCGGATGTGTATTTCAACATTCCCGACCCATTTCTGATTGTCGATAATAATCTGGGCATTGAAAAAATCCGGACCTTCATGTTGCAGATACTGGCCGGAATGAAGTATTTGAAGTGCCGTTCCTTCTTCCGTTTTCAGTTCGGATATGGCAAATTTCTTGTATTGCCAGATATGGTGTAAAAAAAATTTCCTGCATGGCGTATAAAATATAACACTAATATAAGAAAAATTTATCTTTGTTATTCTATACACTAACAATGAGAAAACGTTACACAGCACTACTCCTTTTTTTCTTTAGTCTTACTTTCGGCCAGGTTGCCGTAATCCCTTCAAAAGGATTAAAAATAACCTACCTGAAAAGCTCCAACGGGAAACGCATTGAAAATCAGGATCCGATACTGGTTTTTGCAACCGGTAAAGAAACACTACTCACCACCGAAAACATTCTGATTCATAAAGCTCCGCTTCCTTACGAGCAGACTTTTATTGATCATCCGGCAAACAGCTACACGCAATTTTCCAGGCTAAGCACCAACGATTGGATCAGTACAAAAGACAGTGTGGCTTTAGCAAAACAGCAGTTTGAGATTACAGGCGATACCAAAACCATTTTGGGCTATCCCTGTAAAAAAGCAAAAACGATCATTAATTCGAACACTATTGAACTTTGGTTTACCAATGCTGTCCAGGAAAAGGGCGCTCCCACTGTTTTGGGGCAGAATCTCGGACTGGTTTTGGAAATGAACCGTAATAATAATTTTGTAATCACGGCTACTAAGGTTGAAAAGCTGCAAAAAATAGCCCCAAGAGGGATGGCTTTTAATTCGTTTAAAGGCAAAAATGTTGATTTGCTCAGCTACCGCGACCTACTCTGGAAAAGCCGTTTTACAACTATAAAAGTTTTTGAAAACGAGCTGATTAATTTCTCCGGCGAATCGAAGTCCAATGACAGCATTATCCGGTTTGCAAACGGTACCATCGTTCTAAAGAAAGTACGTTTCCCGAAAATTATACCGGGCAGCCAGGTTTTTGTTGATTTACTGGAACAATCCAATGGTGATGCCTACGACCGGACGGGATCGGTTTTTGTTATTCCGACGGATCAGAAAACGTCTTTTCTTGACGGTTTAAAAAACGGCGCCAAAACACTTCCGCTTTATGACAACGGAAATGGAAAACAGTATCAGGGGGTTGTCCGCACCAATGATTATGCACCGTTATTGGAATTAATGCGTTTCTTCACCCCTTTTGGGATCAAGCAATACAATCATATTGAGTTAAAGGATAAAAAATGGCATGATGCCGTTCCGTATCGCCAGGATATTTCAGAATTACAAACGGCATTGAGCGATCAGGAAATCTGGATTGGTACGTTTATCGGAAATTATGATAAAGGCGGCCATCAGATAAGCCTGAATATTACCATTCATAACGAGGAAAAGCAATCTCCAAAAAATACGTTTGTTTTACCGCTGTTCAATACGACCAATGTAATGGAAATGGCGGAACAGGAATATGCTACGATGTTCAATTCCGAAAAAGGGCTGGAAGTTTCCTTTACCCTGCCAAAAGACGTTCACAATGCCAAACTGCGTTATATCACAACCGGTCATGGCGGCTGGGAAAACGGTGATGAATTTGTCCCTAAAAAGAACAGCATCTTTTTGGATCAAAAAGAAATTTTTGCTTTTACTCCGTGGCGACAGGATTGCGGTTCCTACCGGTTGTTTAATCCTGCCTCCGGAAATTTTAATAACGGCCTGTCTTCATCTGACTACAGTCGTTCCAACTGGTGCCCGGGAACGGTTACCAATCCTATCCTGATTGATCTTGGTAATCTAAAAGCCGGAAATCATACTATCCGCATCCGTATTCCGCAGGGTGCTCCCGAAGGAGGAAGTTTTAGTTCCTGGAATGTTTCCGGAATTTTAATTGGTGAATAAAAAAAGCCCCTTTCGTGCGAAAGGGGCTTTTTTATGTATTCTAAAACTATTTAATCGAGTTGATAATATCGTGTTTCGTGATAATATGGTGTTTCCCATTTCCTAAGTCAACCAAAACTGCCTGATTGTCTTTATTGATCAATTTGGAAACTTCATCAATTGGTGTTCCTAATTTTACAACCGGGAAAGCCGCTCCCATTACTTCGCGGATAGGTTTGTCGGCAACATTTTTATCGGCAACGTAACTCTGGAATAAATCGGTTTCATCAACAGAGCCTACAAATCCGGTTACATCAATTACCGGGATTTGTGATATTTTGTGTTTGCGCATACGCTCAATAGCATGGGAAACCAATTCTTCTGTTCTTACTACCACCAACGGTTTGTCGATATGTTCTTTGATCAGATCTTCTGCTTTGGTTATTTCTTCTTCCAGGAATCCTCTTTCACGCATCCAGTCGTCATTAAACATTTTTCCCACATAACGGCTACCACTGTCATGGAATAAAACCACCACTACGTCTTCCGGTTTGAAATGTTCTTTTAACTGAATCAGTCCTTTTACAGCTGCTCCGGCTGAATTACCTACAAAGATCCCTTCTTCCAAAGCAATTCTTCGCGTGTAAACTGCCGCATCCTTATCGGTAACTTTTGTAAAACCGTCAATTAATGAAAAGTCCACATTTTTAGGTAAGATGTCTTCTCCGATTCCTTCTGTAATATAGGAGTAAATTTCATTTTCATCGAAAATACCGGTTTCGTGGTATTTTTTAAATACCGAACCATACGTATCGATTCCCCAGATTTTGATATTCGGGTTTTTCTCTTTCAGGTATTTTGCCACACCCGAAATCGTTCCTCCTGTTCCCACTCCAACAACAAAGTGTGTAATTTTACCATCTGTCTGTTCCCAGATTTCCGGTCCGGTCTGCTCATAATGTGCAATCGCATTGGAAGGATTATCATATTGGTTTACATACCAGGCATTCGGTGTTTCCTCTGCCAGACGTTTGGAAACGGAATAATAGGAACGTGGATCGGTAGGTTCAACATCTGTCGGACAAACCACAACTTTCGCGCCTACAGCACGCAGGATATCCATCTTTTCTTTGGATTGTTTATCTGAGATCACACAGATTAGTTTGTAACCTTTCACAATAGCTGCTAAGGCTAAGCCCATACCGGTATTTCCGGATGTCCCTTCAATAATCGTTCCGCCCGGTTTTAATCGCCCATCTGCTTCTGCATCTTCAATCATTTTTACCGCCATACGGTCTTTAACCGAGTTTCCGGGATTGAATGTTTCCACTTTAGCCAGCACTAAGGCATTTACTTCCTGGGTAACTTTATTTAATTGCACTAAAGGAGTATTTCCAATAGTTTCCAATATGTTTTTTGCGTATTTCATTATTTTATTGTTTCTAAAAAAGTCGTTTATATACTATAAACTAAATTATTATAAAGATATTGATATTTAAGAGTGTCTTGTCTTAACTGAAGAAATTCCAAACCAGACCGAAACGAATCATAAAATCATGATACGGATTATTCGTGTCCGAATAGAAGTTATAACCGGTAAAGCTGGAATTGAAATGTTCTGCTTTCAGGTAAATTCTGGTTTGTCTGATTTTGGCATTGATAAAGAAGTCCAATAGTGGAAAGTTCCCGATTTGTTTTTTCTCCTGAATATAAAATTCGCCCAATAGCGGATGGTAATCATTCGCATAGTATTTTGAAAAATAGTTCAGGGTAACACCCATTTGCAGGTATAATGCTTTTGAAAAGTAATAGTCGTTAAAATACAGCGTATTTCTTGCTACCAGTTCCGGAACGTTTAATATCCGATCCGATTGTTCCACCTTCTGGTATAAAAAGGTATTGTCCAATCCGAATTTACCAACCTTAAATTCTCTTCCGATTCTGGCGGAAAAATAATTGATCGTGTTGTTATACTGCGTTGGGGTAACCAGGATCTGGGTTTCATTCTGACTGTTATTTACAAAATACAGATGATCATCTAAAATTGTGTATTTCGCAGCAGCATCAAACCATTTGGTTTTGGCTTCAAACTCGAAATTTTTAATTTTTTCGTTTTTAAAATTGTTTTTCCAGTTATAGGCAATATAACCGCTCTGATATAAATTATAGTTCAGGTCCGGTAATTTATTCATGGTCTGGAAACGGAATGAGAAAATATTTTTTTCATCCAGCGTATAACGAACCGTCCCGTCAACTTTTGCCAGTGACTGATCGGTTATCGAGTTAGACAGCAATAAGGTTCCTTTCCATTTTCCTTTGTAGTATGAGTATTGTGCCCCGTATGAATCTATCATATCATTCTGGGCATTCGGAACAGCAATTGTTCCATCACTGTTCAGTACAGTATTATTATAGAAATAATTATACTTATACTCTTCTAAGTAAAATTGAAAATCACCGAATAACTGGTTCGAATAGGCTACTCCTATTTTATTATAAATACTGTTGAATCTTGTTTTATTGTTGACACTGCTGGAATAGGCAGAACCGAATCGTTCATTTGCCGTTGGCTGGGCATAATTAAAAAACTTATACTCATAATTTAGCTGATGCAGGAAAACAAGACTATTCGGATTGTCCTTATTTAACCGGAAACTGTGGTCAATAAAAATTCTTTTTCCTTCCAGAGAGGATTTTGTGTCATCCGAAAAATAGACATCCAAACGTGCCCTGTCGTCATAAGGCGGGATGCTGTTCTCAAAATCCGATAGGTTCTTAACACCGCCATTTTCATGATTTAAGATATCCTGTACGGCGAAGTGCATTTTTAGATTATAACGGTTATCAGTGGTATGATAGCTGGTAATAAATCTGAAATTTCCGGTACTGGAAAGCTGGTTAACATATTTACCTAAAGAACGAAGTCCTTTATAACCAACCGACATATTGAAATTTTTAGATGTATTCAGGGAAAGAAAGGCATCCAGATTTTGTCCTTGCTCCATCACCGATTTATAATACAGTTCGGTCATTGGCGTCGGCATCGAATAATACTTAATATCCTCAGCTCTCATATAGGCAAAATGCTTTGCTTTGAAACCAAATTCCGGATAGGCATTATAGGAAGTCAATCCGTAATCCAGCGTGTTATACGTTTGTCCTTCATTAGCAAAAGGCATTAATCCAAAAATATCTTTTCGCAGATAATTAAGTGCGTATTCTTTTTTTATGGTTAGTGAAGTGTCTACATAGGTAGTATCTTTTTCCAGAGAGATAATTTTATATTGATTAATCGGGGCAACATGTTTTTTCTCATCTGATACTCTCAATGATTTTCTTGGCTTAATCGTATCCAATTGTTCCTGGCCTAACATTGACAAAGAGCAGAAAAAAAATACCGTCAAAAAAAGATGCTTCATAATTCTATATTAGAAAGGCAAAGGTATTAGAATTTTATAAATAATAAGGTCATTCTAAAAAATGAGCGTAATTTTTATACTATCCTTTTATTTTTTTAACCCGGTATTCTTACAAATAAAAAAGCGCCCCGATTGGGGCGCTTTAAAAATATATCGTTAAATATTATTTTTTATGTTTTAATGCTTTTCTTACTTTGAAAGCATCGATCATTTTAGCAGCACTCTTACCTTGAGCAAGAACAGTGCTACCATTTAAAATAGTGAATACACCATTTTGAACTTTAACTCTAACAATAACTGTTAAGTCACCATCTCCGTTACCTCCGGAAGGAGCTCCGGAATCACCTTGAGAGTTAGATGTTAACATTCCTGTTGATTGTGTAAATGATCCAGACAATGTGCTAGAACCACCTCTAAGATAATCAACTGTGATTGGAATATTGAACTCAGGTAATCCTAAAGAAGGAAGACCGATATCGTTATAAAGGTAACCAGCAATGATATACTCACCATCAGGGTACTCGCTTAATGGCATGTTTAAATGCTCAGGGCAATCTCCTGTTTGAGCACCGTTTCCAAAAGGATTAAGTGTAGCAGCATCGAAAACTAAGATATCAATATCATACTCTTCTTCACAAAGAGAATATGTCTCACCTCCGAATGAGAAAGTTTTATCCCAAGATAAAGTTAAATCTAATTCGTCTTTAACAACGTTTTTGATTGTTACATTTACAACCTGATCAATAGTCGCATTTAAGTTAAATGTTCCGCTTAATCTTACTGCAAAAGTTTCGTTATCATCAACTGCATCATCAATAACTGTAGGAATTTTAACAGTGTAGCTTGATGCATTTGCAGGGATAGTAACCATAAATCCGTCAGCACCTAAACCTTCATCAATTCCGATTGGTGTTCCAGGTAATGAGAAATCGTCATCGATAGTAGCTGTACCACCTGGCAACAATTCAAGTTTCACCTGAATCGGAGCGTTGATAGTTCTGCTTGGTGTTAGTACGATTGACACAACTTCACCTTCATTAACGGTATAAGAAGTCTGTGCTACTGATACAGTAGGCTTTTGGTTGTAAACAAAATCAACCTCATTATCATTACAAGATACTAAAGCGAATCCCGACAACAATAATGCAAAAGCTGAATTTAAATATCTTTTATTATTTTTTTTCATATTGAAATTTTATTATCGTGTTAGATTACTTTTTTAACAAGCCAGCTTAGATTAGTATAACCAGCTACACCAACAATAGTAACATTAGTAAATCTTAAATCACCATTAGACTGAACCTGACCAACTCCAGAAATTGCATTTGTAGCGTTGTGAGTCCAATCTGTAATTTTCAATGTACCACACACATCACTAAAGTACATATCATACTGAGTGAATCCTGGTGTAATATTTGACTTGTACTCACCGATACCTACAGCTGTAATTAAAACAGGTTGAGGACCAGATGTATAATTAAGAACATAGTTACCTGCTAAGTTAGAGAAACATTGTCCTACTAAAGTAATTCTTACTTTACTAAAGTTTGATCCAACAACAGTTGCGCTAGCAGAAGAAGCTCCTGTAATTTTCAAAACGATGTTTTTATTATTACCTACAGTAATAGCACCACTGTGAACAGTAATTGGAACTAAAACCGTTTTACTTCCTGCAGGAATGATAGCAGTACGGCTAGCTGTAGGGAAATTAAATTGCACCCCTTCAGTTGCAGTACTAGCTGCATCTACTTCATAAGTAACAGCAACATCCTGATCTACTGGTAAACCATTATTACCACCGATTAATTCAATAGCAGCGTTAATCGTTTTATCAGTACCATCGGTTACGATTGAAGCACTTTGAGTAGTTCTAGGAAAACCTACAATAGCTCTAGAATCACCATAAGAAGGTGCTTCATCACCTAAATCACACGATACTGTCGCTGCAGTAGCCGTGATTAATAAAAATAATAATTTAATTTTTTTCATAAACTTAATTTTTTTTATGGAAGATTCCAGAAAATCTTGTTAGTAAATGCATCATTTTGAGATTGACTTGGAACGTTGTTACCATTAGCAGTATACTCAGATCCAGGATACATCAATCTTACCGGTTTAGCTGGTCTGGTAGCAGTAAGTGCTAGGTCTGTCTGAGGGTAACTAGTTCTTGTATATTCAATCCAAGACTCAAGACCATTGATGCTCATTAAAGCAATCCATTTTTGAGTCATGATAGCCTCAATTTTGCTACTAGAACCATCCCAACCTAATTTATCAATACCGTTAGTATTAGTAATATAAGTTGCTCCACCTGTAGCTCCTAATAAATCAAAAGATTTTTGGATACCCGTTTGGAATAAAGCTTTAGCATCACCAGTTAAATACCCGTTATGAACAGCCTCTGCTTGTAAGAAATAACTTTCGGCAGCTGTGAATAAATAACCATCCTGAGCAGAATTTTTAACAATACCAGGTCCGAAGTTTGCTAAGTTATCAGTAGCCTCGATACCTGTTTGTCCTTGAATAACTCCTTCATAAGCACTACCATTTTGTTTCCATAATCTAGGTAAACGATTATCAAATGCAAGAGAAGGATTACTAGGACTGTATTTAACACCATTTAAAGATTCAATAGCATTTTTAGTAGCTACAGTTGAAAGGTAACCAGCTCTAGCCGTTGTTTCATTAATGTTAAATCCATAAGTATTGTAGAATGGATTTTGTTTATCATTATTAGCATTAGAATAACCTGGATTAACTTTAGCATCAGCTGTTAAGAACTGAGCACCAGAAGCCGTTAATTCATTCATTTCAGCTGTAATGTAAGCCTGACTGGAAGCAACTCCGGATTCTCTTATTAACAATCTTAATTTAAGTGTGTTAGCAAATTTCTCCCAGTTAACCATGTTTCCTTTGAAAATAGCATCCTCATTACCAACAGCTGTAGTGTTAGCAGGAGCATTATGAATCATAGCAACAGCTGTTTCCAACTCAACAACTAAAGATCTGTAAATATCTTTAGCATTATCATAAGCAGGAGTAGTGTTCAATGGATTATGTGCCTGAGAATATGGCATATTTCCATATAAATCTACTAAATACTGAAAGTAAAATGTTTTTACAATCTTAGCAATAGCTTTATGGTTATCATAATTATCAGCAGGATAATTTTGAATGTTTGTTAAACCTAAGGTTGTTAGGAATAAATTCTCCCAGGTTCTTGAATAGAATGAGTTATCAATATTCAAATCGAACTCAACAGTGTAAATACCTGTGTAAGAATTTACGTTACCACCCCAGCTGTTCATAAACAAGTTACCTAACCTGTTTTGATCAACTGCAAATGTTCTATATGGCTGTGTAATAGCCCCACCTAATGCCAAGTTTGGAGTTACACTCTCATATATTGGGTTAGTCGGTGAGTTATTAATATCCAAATAATCATCACATGACGACAAACCAAGTGCCGCAACTAATGAGAATATATGTACTTTATACTTTTTCATACTTCTTTAAAATTAAAATGTTAAGTTAAGACTGAAACCGATAGTTCTAGTGTTTGGATACTGATTAGTACCATTAGCACCACTACTACTTGTACCTGAAGCCAATCCAACCGCATTACCATTATTTATTGATCCTTCTGGATCATCATATCCTCTGTTTTCTCTTGCAAGAACTGTAAATGGATTTCTAGCATTTACACCTACTCTTAAACTAGTCAATCCTGTTCTTTCTAACATTTTAGAAGGGATTGCATAACTTAAAGCCAACTCACGAACTTTGAATGCTGTAGCATCTAAAATGTAGTTCTCATCAATGTTAGAGTAAGTATTAGCATAATATTGTTGAATTCCTGTTGAAGATCCTCCTCCAGTTACAACTGAATTATTAGCAACGTAAGTACCAGTAGCTGTATCTAAATAAGAAGAGTTTGGCATAATAAATCCGTTTCTTCCGTTTTCAGCTGAATCCACTAAATATCCAAAAGAACTTAATGTATTTTTAGTACCTGAATAATACTGGTGACCAGTTCTGTAATCCATTACTGCGGCTAAACGTAATCCTTTGAAATCAATTGAAGTATTTAATCCTAAGATATAATCTGGAGTAGTTTTACCTAACTTCATTAATTCAGTAGATTTTAATGGGTTTCCTGTGTTAGCATCAACAATGATACGTCCTTCACCATCTCTTTGGTATCCAAAACCTTTGATGATAGGATATTCTTCACCTTCTTCAGCAAAAATACCGTAAGTCCCGTAAGGAGAGTAAATTGCAACAGAGTTAGTGTTATCAGAAACTTTTTCAACAGTAGTTTTAGTTTTAGAGAAACTGAATTTTGCTTCCCATGTAAAATCTTTAGTTTTGATAGGTGTAATACCTAAGTCAATCTCGATACCTTTTGCTTTAGTAGCACCAATGTTAGTAACATAGTTAGGGTTACCAGAAGCATAAGAAGAACTCACACTAGTGATCAAGTCAGTGTTATCACTGATATAACCAGAAGCTTCTAAAGTAATTCTGTCATTTAAGAAACCTAAGTTAATTGTAGCCTCTTTAGACACGTAGAACTCTGGTTTGATATAAGGGTTTGTTCTTGAATTGTATGCAATTGTAGGTTGAACGTTTGGAACGTAAGAGTTAACTCCGTTGAACGGATAACCTGTAGATTGTCTGTATAAGTTATTGATCTCGTAAGCACCGATATCGGCATTACCAACTTTTACAACACTGAACATTACTTTAGCATACGATAATACTTTGTTATCTTTTAAACTTTCGAAAGCTTTAGTAGGCACGAAAGAGATACCAGCACTTGGGTAGAAATAACTGTTGTTATCTTTATCTAAGAAAGATACCCACTCGTTTCTTCCTGTTAAGTTCAAGAATAAATAATCTTTATACGCTAAATCAACGTTTGCGAAATAAGCATATTTTCTAACTCTGCTTTCTGCATTAGAAGCATTTGGCACACTTGAAACGTTACCAATATTGTATAATCCAGGAAGCGCTAACTGTGTTCCGGAAACTGAAGTTTGAGTAACAAATCTATCTTGGATATTGTTACCAATATTCGCTTTGAAGTTGATATCTTTAGTTAAATCATAGTCAAAGTTAACTAATAAATCACCATAGATATTTCTTCTTGCCAAGTTAGAAGTACTGAAGTTAGAAATAATTGATCCGTCAGAAATCTGGTAAGGATCTTTATAGTCATTAGTATAACCTAAAGCTCTGTTTTGTTGGAAACTAACATTCGCTGTATAAACTACATTGATGTTTTTGTTAATTTCATAAGACACTTTACCAATACCGTTGAAAACATCAGCTAAAGCCTGGTTTCTTACGTTATCAACAACCCAGTAAGGATTTCTTCCATAGTAAGAATATCCGTGCTCGTTACTAGCATTATCAAACATTTTGATTGGAATGTTAGTAGGTGTCTGTAGTAAGTTGTAGTATAAACTTGAACTTGTAGTATTCGAAACTTGTGTAGTGTAAGCAACGTTACCTTCTACATTGAATTTACCAACTTTTTTACCAGCTCTGAATTGGAAGTTTGTTCTATCTAAAACGTCTCTGTTTACAATGAACTCATTTCTGAATTTGTTAGCTGAGAAGAAAAGGTAACCATCTTCATTACCAGAAGATAAAGTAACTCCGTTTTGAGTTAAAATTCCTGTTTTAAAGAATTTTTTGATATTATCACTTCCTTGAGACTCATAAGGCAACATATAATAGTTACCATCAGCTTGAGGTAAACCTGTAGGCTGGATAGATCCGTCAAACTCAGGACCCCAAGCACCATTCTCATAAGAATAATGTTGTCCATCCCATCCTTGACCATATCTTGTTTGTCTTTCCGGAAGGTAAGCTACATTAGAAAAGTCAATTGAAGAGTTAATACTAACTGTCATTTTTTGACCTTGAGCAGAACCTTTTTTAGTTGTAACAATTAAAGCACCGTTAACACCATCAGATCCGTACAAAGCAGCACCTTGAGAACCTTTAATAGTATTTACTGACTCAATTGTTTCAGGTGGCAACTGTTGTAAAACAGCAGCTGATGAAATAACACCATCAATTACAACCAAAGCTTGGTTATTTTGAGTAAGTGATTTTGCAGCACGGATAACGATTCTGGTTGTAGCATCAACAGCACTGTTTGTCTGGTTGATTTGTAAACCTGAAACTTTACCTGTTAAAGCCTGAACAACACTTGGGCTGGAAGCCTGGTTCAATTCTTTCGCTTTAACAACCTGGTTAGCGGAAGTTATCGCATCCACTCTCTTTTTAATACCTAAAGCACCAACAACAACTTCATTTAATTGTCTTGCTTCGGCTTGCAGTGCAACATTTACTTTGTTACTAGCACCAACAGTAACTGATGATGATTGCATTCCAACAAATGTAAAAACCAACACTTGTCCTTGTGATGCTTTGATGGAATAATTACCATCCATATCAGTTTGCGTGCCTTGTGTTGTTCCTTTGATCACAACACTAACACCAGGTAATGGTAAACCTCCCTCGGTCACAGTACCTGTAACAGTTTTCTCCTGTGCGAACGAAAACTGCATTGAAAACGCTAGTAAAAGCGTAAAAATCCATTTAAACTTCGATCTCATATTAAATTTATTTGAGTTAGTTATTCCGCAAACTTCTTAATAATTTCTTAAATAAACAAATATAATATAGGAATTGTAGCATTTTATTTGTGTTAAAAAAACACCCTAAGAAATACAGTATGCAAAAAAAAGTCCTAATATCCACAGCAGATTACTCAGAAAATTTGTTGTTTTTTTATATTTTTACCAAAAACAAAAATGCTTTTATCGAATTACTCAAAGTTAACATTAGAAGCCGGAACCGATGAAGCCGGAAGAGGCTGTCTTGCCGGTCCCGTTACCGCCGCAGCCGTTATTTTACCGGAAAACTGCCTGATAGAAAAACTCAACGATTCCAAAAAATTATCCGAATTAACCCGCGATCGCCTCAAACCGATAATAGAAGAACTGGCATTATCCTACAAAGTCATCCATCTTGAACCGGAAATAATCGACGAGATCAATATCCTGAACGCATCCATAAAAGCCATGCAGCACTGCATTACCAGGCTCAGCCCTGTTCCCGAATACATTATCGTAGACGGAAACCGCTTCAAACCGGTTAACGACATTCCCTACAGCTGTATCGTTAAAGGCGACAGCAAATACCTGAGTATCGCCGCCGCTTCCGTTTTAGCCAAAACATACCGCGACGAATACATGAACCGAATACACGAAGAATTCCCCATGTACAACTGGAAACAAAACAAAGGATATCCAACAGTGGAACACCGGGAAGCAATTCAGAAATACGGCATCACCAAATACCACAGAAAATCATTCCGGCTGCTTCCGGAACAGTTAAAACTGGATCTATAAACACAAAAAAATCCTGACAAAATTTTGTCAGGATTTTTCTTTCTAAATTGTCTTAAAATTCTCAAACCATTTCCGCCTCAAAAAGAGCCGCAAAATGTTTGGTGATTTTTGCTTTCACTTCTGCCTCATCCACATGATCCACTCCCAATTCAACATTTAAAGAAGTAACTGCCTTATCTTTTATCCCGCACGGAATAATATTATCAAAGTAACCCAGGTTCGAATTTACATTCAATGCAAATCCATGCATCGTAACCCAGCGGGAAGCCCGAACTCCCATCGCACAGATTTTTCTTGCAAAAGGTGTTCCCACACCTAACCACACTCCTGTTTCCCCTTCGCTTCTTTCACAGGACAATCCGTATTCTGCCAAAGTCAGAATAATTGCCTCTTCCAGCAGACGCAAATATTTATGAATATCCGAAAAGAAATTTTCCAGATCCAGGATAGGATACCCTACAATCTGACCGGGACCGTGATACGTAATATCTCCGCCTCTGTTAATTTTATAAAATGTCGCTCCTTTTTCCTCCAGCTGCTTTTCATTGAGCAGCAGATTCGAAAAATCACCGCTTTTACCCAAAGTGTACACATGCGGATGTTCTACAAATAAAAAATAATTCGGAGTTGCCTCTTCCTTATCTTCTCTTCGATTGCTTATTTTAATATCTAATATTCCCTGAAATAATGATTCCTGATAATCCCAGGTGTCTTTATAATCTTTAAGGCCAAGATCCCTTAGCGCTACTTTTTTATTCATTTTGTTGTAATTATTTATTTTCCAGAAAAACATCAAAACTCATCGATTCCGGTTTTTCCACATAATCCAAAAACGGGAATTGTATCGTAACTGTTTTTCTGTCTTCACTAAAAAGCGCATTTTTCGCACTAACCGATTTTATTTTTTTCGGGAAATGGTATTTCACCGTATAATTAAATGCCGCCAGCATCGGCCGGATCGAACCCAGACTGTCCACTATTTGTTTTTGCAGCACGGCATCTTTTACTTTTACCGTTCTGGAGAATTTTTTTCCGTTAAACGAAAACTTCAGTTCCGTGTTGCCATCTTCCATTTTTGAAATCGGACTCTGACTTCCCTTCCCTTTCGATTTCAATTCATCAATCGATTTCATCACCGTCATCATATCCACCAGATCCATGGTACTTTTAAAATCACTGAAAAGTGAGAAAAAGAAAGTCTTTTCACTTTCATTGATTTTCATGTTCACGGCAAAATTTTCCATCTTCTTCAGTTTTGCCTGTTCTGCCGCCGGCAATTTTGCAATACTGTCCTTTTTCTGCGCCAGCAATTCCTTAAATGTAAAAGTAGAATCGATCACTTCCGACTTCCCTTTCCCGATCATCTCTTCACCGCCCATTTCCATTATTGCCGAAGCATCAACATCAAAAGAAATCTTTCCGCTTCCGTCGCTGTTCAAATTAATATTCTCTGTAAAATTACAACTGGTTGCGATTACCGAAACGCATAAAACCAAAAACATCCGAACCTTTTCAATCATAATAGTATCAATTAAAAATGTGATTCAAAGATACTGCTTTCCGCATTTATAACCATCATAATCATTTTCAAAATTTGAAATTGACTCATTCTCAAATTATACCTATCTTTGCACGCTTAAAATAAATCACAATTATGCAACTTTCAGAACAAGAAATCATCAGAAGAGAAAAATTGGGCAGGTTGAAAGAACTTGGAATAAACCCATATCCCGCAAATTTGTTTCCCGTAGATCATACGTCGAAGCAGGTCAAGGAAACTTTTGAAGAAGGAAAGAAGGTAATTGTGGCCGGACGTTTAATGTCATCCCGTATACAGGGAAAAGCTTCCTTTGCCGAAATTCAGGACAGCGAAGGACGTATTCAGGTTTATATTAACCGTGATGAAATTTGCCCGGACGACGACAAAACATTATACAACGAAGTTTTCAAAAAACTAATTGACTTAGGTGACTTTATCGGTATTGAAGGAGAACTTTTCACCACACAGGTTGGCGAAAAAACCCTGCGTGCTAAAAAAATCTCATTACTAAGCAAAACATTACGTCCGCTTCCGCTTCCAAAAGTAGATGCCGACGGTAATATTTTTGATGCTTTTACCGATCCGGAATTACGCTACCGTATGCGTTATGTGGATTTAGTAGTAAATCCGCAGGTAAAAGACGTTTTCATTAAGAGAACCAAGCTTTTCAACGCAATGCGTACGTTCTTTAACGACAAAGGTTATTTTGAAGTAGAAACACCAATATTACAATCCATTCCCGGTGGTGCAGCAGCAAGACCATTTATCACACACCACAACTCTTTAGACATTCCGCTATACATGCGTATTGCTAACGAATTGTACCTGAAAAGACTGATTGTAGGTGGTTTTGACGGTGTCTATGAATTCTCCAAAAACTTCCGTAACGAAGGTATGGACAGAACCCACAATCCGGAATTTACCGCAATGGAAATCTACGTAGCCTACAAAGACTACAACTGGATGATGGAATTCACCGAAAATCTTCTGGAATATTGCGCCCTTCAGGTAAACAGTACGACAAGCGCAACTTTTGGCGAACATACTGTTGACTTCAAAGCACCTTATGCCCGCGTGACCATGACGGATGCCATCAAACAGTTCACCGGATTTGATATCTCCGGAAAAACGGAAGAAGAATTAAGAGAGGCAGCCAAATCAATGGGAATTGCCGTAGACGAAACAATGGGGAAAGGAAAACTGATCGACGAAATTTTCGGAGAGAAATGTGAAGGAAACTTCATCCAGCCTACTTTCATCACGGATTATCCGAAAGAAATGAGTCCGCTTACTAAAGTACACCGTGACAATCCGGATCTGACGGAGCGTTTCGAACTAATGGTTTGCGGTAAAGAGATCGCTAACGCATATTCTGAGTTAAACGACCCGATCGATCAGCGAGAGCGTTTTGAAGCACAGTTAGCCTTATCCGAAAGAGGTGACGACGAAGCCATGTTTATTGACAATGACTTTTTACGCGCTTTGGAATATGGTATGCCACCTACATCCGGTTTGGGAATCGGAATGGATCGTTTAATCATGTTCCTGACCAACAATCCATCCATCCAGGAAGTTTTATTCTTCCCTCAGATGCGTCCGGAGAAAAAAGCCATCCAGATTGAATTGGAAGCAGAAGAAAAAGCCATCATTGCTATTCTTGAAAAAAGCAACAACGCTTTAGAATTAGCCGAATTGAAAAATCAGGCAGGACTAAGCGGTAAAAAATGGGATAAAGCCATGAAAGCCTTATCACAGCACGGACTGACCAAAGTTGTTGTTAACGGCGAAAGCAAAGTAGTGGAATTACAATCGTAATTACCCTCAATCATATTTACAAAAAAGGAGTTCTTCACGGAGCTCCTTTTTTTATTTAACCGCTAACAACCAGCATTTACCGTATTTAATCGACAAAAAATACACTTAAAAGAAAATAACATCCGCTCCCCGCTTTAATCGCTAATTTTAAGCAAAACTTCACGGAATCAACAACTTAAAACCAATAAGATTATGAAAAAGCTCTTTATTTTAATCTTAGGTATTGTATCCTTAACCTGCAACGCACAGCAGCAACCCGTTTTGACCGCCGAGCAAAAAGCCAAAATGGAAGTAAAAAGAATGGCAACCGATCTGGATTTAACAACAGTCCAGCAGCAACAGCTGGAAAAGATCTTACTTGAAAACAATCGGAAAACCGGCGACATCAAGCAGCGTCTTCAATCTGCCAAACCGGAAGAAAACCAGACGTTAAAAGAAGAATATATCGAAAGCCTGAAAACACTAAAAGCAAACCTGAAAGCCGTCTTAACAACCGAACAACAGGACAAATGGGATGCTATTTACAAAAAACGTTTCCAGGGACAGCATCAGCCACAAAATCCGGCCAGTGCACAAAAAGCACCATAAAAAAAGGACTCAACGGAGTCCTTTTCTTTTTTTTACAGCGTATAATTCAAATTGACACTCCACCGGTATTGGGCTTCCACCCTTCCTCCGGTTAAATTCTGATTGATCGGCAGCATGGTATTCAACCCTAACGAAAATTTACCTTTACCCACTTCAATACCGAATTTTCCAAAAAGGATATCACCGGCCGTATTGCGAAGTTGCTGCTTGTATTGATAATTATTGCCATACACCTCACCGGCTATTCCGATTTGCGGTACCAGGGCAAACGTTTTAACCGCCATCATATAGAACAATGTTGAAGCATAGTTAAATTGATTTCCAAAACGATAATTTTTCTGATTTTCCGTTTTCAGCGTATAACTCGCCATAGTATTCAAACCAAAATCGCCCTGCTTTAAAACATATTCAGAAGCAAAAATATAATCCCAGCTTCCGGTTCCTACCTGGAAACTCGGATTCACACTACCGCTGTTAAACTCCTTATATTTTCCCGTTGGCGCCTTAACACCACCACCCAATTGCAGCGTGTGCCGGAACAGTGCACTGTCCTTTGTGGTTTCATAAACCGTGTACATTCCCAAAACCGTAATATCACCCAATCCGGATATCTGCTGGTTTCCCGTAACCGTTTCCCTATTGTGAAAATGATAGGGTGCCAGCACCGAAAGCTGTACTTTTTTCACTATCGGAATACGCGCCCAGACCTGAATGGTATTGAAATTTTCTTCATACCAGGGAGAATCCGAAAACAAACCGTCATTACTTTTATAATGCTGATTAAAATAGCGGATTCCAACAAAATTACTGTTCAGCATCGACGAAAATCCCAGACTCCCGCCGCTCGCCGAACACCCGCAGGCATCGCAGTCATCATAATATTCCAGAGGCTGAAAATATCGTTTAAAAGGGTTTGCCCAATTGAGACTGTCTTTTTCTGCCGCCTGTGTTAAAGCTGCAAAAAAAAGCAATAGTACTATACTATATTTTTTCATTTTTATTTCTTTTTTACGGACCTGCAACAGTCCACTTTTTTACTGAAAAAATGCTTTTATCACAATGCGATACCGTTATAAAAGCATTTTGAAATTAGAATACTTTCTAACCAAAAACACACTCCAAACCGGCGCTGTTTTCCATTAATATTCCGAAAACCGTTTATCGGTTAAATATTGCATATCGGTTAACGTTTTCAAAAACGCCACTAATTTTGTTTTTTCATTTCCGCTCAGTGGAATCCCTAAAGAACCACTACTCTTTAAAGCCGGATCCAGCGTTGGCGAATCCACCACACCCTGCGCATAGTGGTTCAAGACCGCTTCCAGTGTAAAAAACCGGCCATCATGCATATATGGTGCTGTTTTTTCAATATTCCGAAGGCTTGGCACTTTAAACTTATAGTAATCTTCCGGCAATTCGGTAACACGGTAACGCCCGATATCGTTGATAAGCGGATTCACGGCTAAGCCATTGTTACGGTACGAATTGTCCGTAAACAAATCTGTCGCATGGCAGGAAGCACATTTTTGATTAAAAATCGTATAACCGTCAAGTTCTTCCTGGGTTAAATTGCCACCCGGTTCATTTCGTCTGAACTTATCAAATCGCGAATTGGAAGAGGTTACCATAACCATAAACTGTCCCAGGGCTTTCAGCATGTTTTCAGAATTGATCGCCCCATCGGAAAATGCCTGTTTAAACAGTTTCTGATAGGCCTTATCACTTTTCATCATACTCACAATTTCTGCAAGGTTACCATTCATTTCAATCTCACTGGTTAGCGGGATCAAAGGCTGTAAATCCAGATGCGTTGTAGCGCCATCCCACATATAAGCCGTCTGAAAGGCAAGGTTCTGGATAGGTGGTGTATTCCGGGTCCCAATATTATCGCCAACACCATGGCTAAAGGTGTGCCCATGATGTGTAAAAGCATCCTCCTGTATATGGCAGAATCCGCAGGAAACCAATCCGTCTGAGGATAAGCGGCCGTCATAAAACAGTTTTTTACCAAGCTCAAATCCTTTTTCCGTAAGGGGATTGTTTTGCAGATTATAAGCCAAAGGCGGAAAATTGGAAGGCACTTTAAAGGCAATCGGAATATTTTGATATTCGTCGGAATCACCATCGTTCGAACAGCTCCACAACAAAGGGAGCATGAGCAATACTAAGATTTTCACTTTCATAATTTTCGTATTTCAAAAAGCTGCCAATCCAAAAAAAAACCGGCAGCTTTTTAAATTGCTTAATCGTTATGAACGTGATCTACAGCAAACATGGACTGTACATTAGCCGTGATAGAAGCCAAAATCGCTCCACCCATAATATTGGGTTGTTGTGAAAGCCCTATTTTATTTGCTCCGTCAAGGATCTTAGACAAATCCGCCATGATGTGCACCTGTGGCGTGATCGTTGGCCGCACCAAAGCTTTATCCGGGAAGTTAAGTGATACTTCCGTATAGTTATAATTCGTTCCGGTTTGTCCTGTATGTACCTTAAATAATGTTGACTGTGCAACTGTTGCAGAAGTGAAGTTTCCTTCGAAAGCTAAAAACTTATACCCGGCACTCCAGGACCACATCATCCCTTCTGCCTGAGCCTGAGCCAGGAAGTCACCCTGTCCGGCAGCTCCTAAATTAAACTGTTCCTGGTCTACTCCTATTCCGAATTTAACCGATTTGTAATTTCCGGCCGGAATATCGGCAAGCTCAACGGTAAACAAAACCGGACTTTGCTCTTTTATAATGAAATAGCTTTTACTTTTCGGATACGTATAGGTAGATCCGTCATCTTTTGTCAATACAATATTGCTGACAATATATTTAATGTTGTCCACCTTAATGGCTTCACCCTGCGATGTGGTATAGGTCGCCCCCATAATAAAATCGGTTTCCCCATAACGGTGATCGAATTTTAATTTTAAACTTCCGTTACCTTCTGTTGAATTTATTACGTCATCATTACTACATGACCCTAAAGCAATAGCACATGCAATTGCCAATACTTTTTTATAGAATTGAAATTTCATTTTTTATTTTTTAAAATATACGACATGTCATTCCCCTGATGGAAAATACCATCAAAAGAGTGTTGTTTTGCTCCGATGGAGCGTCCGTTAAATTTTAAGAAATAAAAGCCGGCGGATGAAAAACGGCATTGGTACCCAAATGGGTATACAAATTAGAATAACTGAAGTTTTTTTGTGTTTTTCCGACAGATGGCAGTACTGCTAATTCGAAGTTTTTCTGAATTTCCAGAAACAATACTTCTACTTCTGCTCTTACATTTTTCTTATCGGTCGATAACGGCTTTTCCGTTTCGGAAGATTTTGCCAATTCTTTCATTAAATGACACTTTCCGTTACAGGCCATTTCGGGTTTTGCCTTGTTTTCACAAAGTACGGTAGTGATGTAGTCATAATTAATAACATATTCAAAAACCGGAAGTATCGGTTTGAAGAGTACAAAGAAAATGATTATGACTATTCCTGATTTCACGCGGCAAAGGTAGCCTTCAAAAGCGGTAACTCCAAAAAATATGGTTATATCTTTTTACAGAAACAATATAAATGTTATATTTTTTTAACTTTTTTTTATTACACCCGATTTTAAACCTTTTATTCCAACGGCTGTCAAAGGAACATAACAACTTACAAAAGAAAGTATTATGAAAAAACTAATTTTAGCAATCTGCCTAACAGCAACAATGTTTGGATTTGCACAGGAAAAAGCAACAAGAGGAGAACGCGAACGCATGACTCCGGAGCAACAGGTACAATTACAGGTTAAAAGAATGACCCTTGATCTTGATTTAACTGCAAAACAGCAAAAAGATGTAGAAAAGCTTTTAACAGAACAAAGCCAGAAACGCGAGGCAGTAAAAGCGGCTCAGGGTGATGTAAAGAAAAACTACAAAGAAATGACCAGCGACGAACGTTTTGCCATGCAAAACAAACGTATGGATGAGAAAATTGCCTTTAAAGGCGAAATGAAAAAAATCCTGAATGCCGGCCAGATGGAAAAATGGGAAAAACGCGACAATATGCGCCAGGAAAGAATGGAAAAAAGAGTGCAAAACTTTAAAAATAAAGAACGTCAATAATTTTTCGGCAGTTTTTTTAGTAAAATATCATAAAATAAGTTAGTTTTGGCTTCCAAACACTGATAATTTATTACCAAATGAAAAAATTAGCGGCCCTATTTTTTATGATTATTGCTTTTTCTGTCAGCGCTTCTGCACAGGAGCTAAGCAAGGAATTAGCCAGTAAGGTTCAGAATGACATGACTGTTTTAACAGCACAGATCAAGCTTACGGAAGCTCAGAAGGCAGAAGTAACAAAAGCTTTTGTGATGAAACATCAGAATTTAGCAGTTAAAGATTTATCAGATGGTCGTAAAAAAGAATTGGCCAGAGTAGTTGAACATTATTTAAAAGCGCCGTTAACGCCTTCGCAATTAGAGCAGTTAAATGCTCAGCCGGACTTAGTTAACCGTCTTACACATTAATAAAAAAAGCGCACTATATAGTGCGCTTTTTTCTTTTTATACTTTTCTGTTATAATTCCTGAGCCACTTTCCCAACGGCAGCAATTGTAAAATCCAGGTCTTCATACGTCAGTGCATCCGTTATAAACCAGGTTTCATAAGCCGAAGGTGCGATATAAACCCCTTCTCTTAACAAGCCGTGGAAGAATTTTTTAAACGAATCGTTATCACCGTTTTTCGCCGTATCGAAATCCACAACCGGACTTCCGTCAAAATGAACGGAAATCATCGAGCCCACTCTGTTGATCGTGTAGACAATACCGGCAGCATCCAGTTCTTTACGGATTCCCGCTTCCAGATAAGCCGTTTTTTGCTCCAAACGCTCAAAAAGACCTGCATTGGTATTGATTTCTTTCAGCATGGCTAATCCGGCCGCCATTGCCAGTGGATTTCCGGACAGTGTTCCTGCCTGATATACCGGCCCTAACGGTGCCAAATAGTTCATGATCTCATTTCTGGCAGCAAAAGCACCAACAGGCAATCCGCCTCCGATCACTTTACCGAACGTTACGATATCGGCTGTAATGTTGAACAATTCCTGCGCACCACCTTTTACCAGACGAAATCCGGTCATTACTTCATCAAAAATAAGCAAGGCGCCGTTTGCTGTACAAAGTGCCCGTAATCCTTCTAAAAAGCCTTGTTGCGGCGGCACACACCCCATGTTTCCGGCTACCGGCTCCACAATGATGGCTGCAATTTCATTTTTGTTCGCTTCAAACAATGAACGCACGTTATCCAGATCGTTATAACGGGCTAACAAGGTATCCTTTGCTGTTCCCTGTGTTACTCCAGGGCTATTTGGCGAACCAAAGGTTATCGCTCCGCTTCCTGCCTGGATCAGGAAAGAATCGGAATGACCGTGGTAACAACCTGAAAATTTTATGATCTTATCCCTGTTTGTAAAACCTCTTGCCAGACGGATAGCACTCATACAGGCTTCCGTACCGGAGTTTACAAAGCGTATTTTTTCTATTCCGGGCACCATCGAAATGGCCAATGCCGCTATTTCTGTTTCCAAAGCTGTCGGCATCCCGAATGAGGTTCCCAGCCTGGCTTTTTCAATTACCGCTTCCACAACCGGAGCGTGTGCATGTCCCAGCAGCATAGGTCCCCATGAGTTTATATAATCTACCAGACGGTTTCCGTCTTCATCATAAAGATAGGCTCCTTTAGCTTCTTTAACAAAAATTGGCGTTCCGCCAACTGATTTAAATGCACGAACCGGTGAGTTCACACCACCCGGCAAAACTGCTGATGCTGCAGCAAACAGCTCGCTGCTTCTTTTATATAACATTATGATTTTACTTTTAGTATTTGGCCAATTGATATTGCATTTGAGGTAAGGTTGTTTATTTTGATCAACTCGTCAACCGTTACATTAAATTTCTTAGAAATGGAGTATAAGGTATCTCCCTGCGACACCCGGTAAGTAGTGCCGTCTTCAGCAACTTTATTTGTTACTATCGGTGTTTCTTTTTTGATTACCGGTTTATTGTAACCAGCTCCGATAACTTCCGAATCGTATTTGTACAATTCATAACGCTCGATAAGTCCGATTAATTTATCCGGATATTTCGGATCGGTAGCATAGCCGGCATTTTTAAGTCCTTTTGCCCAGGCAGTATAATCTCCTTTAGGTAATTTGAACAAAGCGGCATAGCGGCTTCTGGTTGTCAGGAACAGGGAGTGGTCGCGAAAAGACTCCGCAGGATCACTGTATTTCCGGAAACATTCCTGTTCGGCATCATCATCATGACGAACACTTTCTCCCGTCCATCCGGCATGACACTTGATCCCGAAATGGTTATTTGCTTTGATACACAGCGTTCCTACACCCGCACCGGATTCCAGGATTCCCTGCGCCAGCGTGATACTCGCCGGAATACCATGATTTCGCATGTTATCCTTAGCCGTTTCTTTAAATTTGGAAATATATTCATTAACTATTTCAGTCGTTACTTTCAATTTTGAAGTAGCTTCTAAAACTTCTGTAGGTTTTGCATTTTCACCCGCATTTCCTGATTTTGTTCCTCCCGTATGTGTTTTTACGGTCGTGTGTTTTTTAGTAGTGCTATTTTTTGACGATGCCGTCCGGACCTTCGAAGAAGACCCGCAGCTGTAAACAAAAATGACAGTCAGCAGAATACAAAACTTCTTAATCATTATTTTTATTTTTAAAAGAATTCAATTGCTATTCGTTTATTATCAGTGGCATTTTTTTCTGTGCCAGTATTTTATTCATTCCTTCGATTCCCTGTAATCCTCCGGTATGGATCACCAAAATCTGTGCCTTTTCAGGAAAATAGCCCTTCGCTATCATGTCCATGACACCAAACATCATTTTACCGGTATAAACCGGATCCAGAGGTACGCCCGTTTCGGCATAGAACGCATTAATAAAACGGATCAGTGCTTCATTTATTTTCGCATATCCTCCAAAATGATAGTCATTAATAAGCTCCCAACGGCTATTATTCACAAACTTACAAATATCCTCAGATAAAAACGAACCTTTTAACGCCGGAAATCCGAGAACTTTTTGGGTACTGCCACTGGTATTGATCAATCCGGATATGGTTCCTCCCGTTCCGACAGCGCAACAAATATGGGTATATTTTATTTTATCGTCTTCCTCTAAAATCTCTTCACATCCTTTAACGGCCAGCTCGTTGGTTCCGCCTTCCGGCAGCAGGTAAAAAGCGCCGTATTTTGCCTGTAATGCTTCCACAAATGCTGCTTCCGCTTTTAACCGGTAGGCCTCACGGGATATGAAATCAAATTTCATGCCTTGCTGTTCGGCAAACCGCAAAGTCGGGTTTTCCTGAATCTTGTCCCTCAGTTCTTCTCCTCTGATAATCCCGATCGTTTCAAATCCGAAATGAAATCCGGCAGCCGCAGCCGCAGCTATATGGTTTGAAAAAGCACCGCCAAAAGTCAACAGCCTTGTAAATCCTTCTTTTTTGGCTTTTTCAAGATTGTAATACAGTTTACGATATTTATTACCGGAAAGAAAAGGATGAATTAAATCTTCTCTTTTAACCATTACAGAGATTCCATCGGGAAGGATTAACGGCAATTGCTGACTACTGCTTTTCATACTTTACAAAAGTATCATTTTAAACAAAAACAGCTCCCAAATGGAAGCTGTTTTTAAATATTTTAAATAAAATTTAATTTTTAATTATGATTTTCTTACTTATTTCCAGATTGTCAGCGGTAGCCATTTTTACAATATAGATACCATCACTCAAATTAGAGGTCGGAAATTCATAAGAGGCACTGCTTCCCAGTTTTGATTTGGTAAAGATGGTTTTTCCAACGACATCATACAAAACCAGTGTATTGATATCCAACAGCATCGGGTTGTTAATGGTAAGGTTATGCGAAGCATTATTCTGGTAAACTACCAGGCTGTTTTTGATATCTTCACCAACGCCCAATATATTATCATCTTTAAATGTAATCTCATAATCCGTTTTATTGGTACCTGCCGGCAGGTTCAATTCGTAAACACCATTTTTAATATCATGGTATACATTATTTACTTTATCATGCAGGTAAACATTGGAAACATCTTCAAAATTGATAATTTCCTTTACGGTGATTTTATAATTGGCAGGCAGATCATTTTTAAAACCTACCGGAATACGTTTGTCTTCATCAAAGGCAATAGCGCTGATAATACATTCTTTATTGTCTATCACAAAAAAGGAATCAGAAGGCAAGGCATCATCCGATGACAAGGCATCCATACCTCTATCGTAACTGTCGGTCGCTTCCGGATGAAAAACAATCACACCCTGGCGAACGCCCTGATTATCAATTAAAGTATTGATACGGATCTGCGGCATTGGCAATTTACTGCCATTGGTATAGTCAATACCGGATACCGCTTGTATAGGCGGGAAATTCTCATCCGTACTGTCGCTGTTATTCACAAAAGCTGTTGAATTTGCGCTTTTTTCAAAATCAGAATTGGTAACCGTTCCTTCTTTTACAAATACGCGGTATTTATTTTTCATTGTAACGGTACCGGCACCCACGCCCATAACCATAAATCCTTGTCCAACCGGAGAAAAACGTCTCTCAAAATGCTGACCCGGTATCGAAACCACCGGTCCCTGATTACCGGAACCGTCATAAGAGTAAAAAATTGCCGGTGTATAAACCCCCGGACCTGCTGTTCCGGCAAGTACCTGTGCTAAAGTTGCCGCCGGCGTAAACGTGCCGTATCCACCCTGGTAGTTTGCCAGATAATGCGAATTTACCGTTTTATCCTGCTCCCAAAACTGAGCTGTTCCGTCACAAGCCGGATTATCCAGCAGAAAATAGCTCAAATCAATTGCTGAAGGGTACGGATTTCCGGTTAACGTTTGCTGTCCCGCAAGTGTCGGGATAACAATATCACCGTCGTTTGGACGTCCTCTAAAGTCGATACGCTGTTTGGCTCCCGGATTGTTGGCAACCGTACCATCCACATTATTGGAATCGGTACCGGCTGTTCCTTTCATAGTAAATCCTTCGCCGGCAGCTAAAGGCTGACCGTTTCCAATATGTGCCCAGCCGGTATAAGCCGTTGAACTGATAAATTTCCATAACCATCGGGAAGAAATCGACAACGGACTGGCTTGTCCGTCCCAGGATCCCCATGGCAGTATCGTTGCAGCAGTACTACTCGTAATGCTTACCGGTCTGTAAAACAAACTGTTTACATTGCCGTTTAAATTTCCTAAAACACCTTCCTGACCGGATGCTACCGTTCCCACCGGTGAACACCAGTAGTTATAATCATAATTATCCGAAGTACCTTCCTGGTAAACGGTCATCTTACCGCCTCCGCTATTCTGGGTATTGCCTGCAACACCCTGCATAAGCTGGCCTCCTCTTCTAAGATATACATATCCGTCGTTACCGGTTAAACTGGCTAAAACGACATCCTGTTTGACAAACAATAATTCATTATTGACAAAAACATAACTGTTTGGGCTCACATACATCTGGGCCTGGCTTAAAAAAGCGGCACCAAATAAAAAAATTACTAAAAGGCTTTTCTTCATCATCATTAAATTCTGTTTTTTAAGTAGTTACAAAAATACACATTTTATTTTTAAAAAAACATCAAGGGATATAAAGCCTTTAAAACGGGACAACAAAACCGGGGAACGATTCCCTTTTAGCACTTCATATATGTTTCATTCATTTGTAATTCATAACAAATTACACAGTTAAATTTACTCATTTTTTTTAACAAAAAAATCAATTTCAGGGTCAAATTTTACACTCCGTAAAAAAAATATATTCATTTTTAACACATAATTACGGTTTTACCATAAAATCGGTTCCGGAATTTTAATTATTGTTTTCAAAAAATGCACTTTATCGATTAAAGGGAATCCTTCATCGAAATTCAGTCAAAACGCACCTCACGTGTGATTCTTAGTACATACTTTCGTACTGTAAAATTAACCCCTAAAGATTTTATAGTATGTTAACCAGCCCCCAAAACAACAGAAAATCTGATGACTTTTTTAAAGTTATCAACGTTTTTAATTTTAATCCGTTTAATCTTAAAAACCTTTCCTTTTTAAATGTGATAGCCTTTTTATCATTGTTCATTTACAATACCGGTTATACACAGGTTAGCAATTATACTTTTTCCGAATCAACTTCAACTTATACCGCAATTACCGGAGCTTCAATTGTTTTCAATAATGGTTGGGACAATAACACAACACCAAATAATATTGCGATTGGGTTTACTTTCAACTATAACGGTACAAACTATACTACTTGTTCGGTAAATAGTAACGGGTTTATAACTTTCGGAACCACATTATCCAACACTAATGAATACAATCCGATTTCTTCATCAACTGCCTATAGCGGAGCGATCAGTGCATTGGGAGTAGATCTAAAAAGTAACGGTTCTGCCATAACCTATAAAACAATAGGAAGTGCTCCTAACCGTGTTTTTGTGGTACAATGGACTAATGCCGAGAGAGATGCTGAAGACGGAGATTTCAACTTTCAGATTCGTTTAAATGAAACTTCCAATACCGTTAACATTTCATACGGTAGCTGTCAGCCATCAGACAATAGTGTTGTATATGTTCAGGTAGGCCTTAGAGGTAGTTCAAACAGTGACTTCAACAACAGATCACAACCTTCTAACGGAAAATGGATGGGAAATACTAATGCTGGTACAAATAACAACGATGCCAACAGAACAAGATCAGGAAATTCCAATGGTTCATATCCAAATACAAACTTATTATACACCTGGACACCATCTTCAACACCATCTGGAGTTTGTACACCTTCATCTTCATCAAGTACCTTTTATATCTCCAGTTATAAAACAACCGGAGCTGTAGTAGATGCTCCTACAAACACAACAGGATACAGTACTTCCGGATATGGCGATTATACTGCTCTAACACCGGCACAGCAAATTCCGGGTGGCGGAATCAATGTTAGCCTTGTTTTGTCCGGAGGACTACAAACTGCAAGAGTTTGGGTAGACTGGAATAAAAACAACACTTTTGAAGATGCTTCAGAAATCGTTTTTACAACCAATACAAGCTTCAACTCCAATACCTTTGGTTTTGTGGTACCAACAGGAACAGCTCCTGGCGATTACAGAATGCGTATCCGTACAAAATCTACAGCTGCCTGCGGATCTAATTCCGATGGTGAGACAGAAGATTATACCATCCGTGTAATTCAGGATTGCCCTGCAAAAATAACAAGTGCTCCAACAGTTGAACTGTGCGGAACAGGAACGGTAACCTTAACAGTAACCGGTACTTCCGGAGTAACTTCATACAAATGGTACACTACCGAAAGCGGAGGAACAGCTATAGCCGGTGCTACATCAGCATCATACACTACGCCATCCCTATCGGCTACAACAACCTATTATGTAACAGCTTTAAACGGATCATGCGAATCTCTGGTTCGTACACCAATTATCGCAAAAATAAAACCGGTTCCTAACATCACCATTACTCCTGCTTCTCCTCAAATATGCGGTGAAGAAGATTTAGTACAAATCTCCGCTGCAGGAAGTACAGAAGTGGTCGATTTATTAAATGAGACTTTTGAAGCATCTGGATTTGGCGCTTTTACAAAAGTAAATATCGCCAATGGTGATGCGCTTACAGAATGGCAGCAAAAAACCAGTGTTTACACAACTGTTTCCGGTGTTTGGAAACCGGCAATCAGCTCCGGAGCGATTGGCAATAAATTTGCCTTTACAACTTCTGACTACAGTAGTTCCAGCACAAAAAACTTAGCATTACAAACAACAAACAGCTATAACACTACAAATTTCATCGATTTGACATTGACATACAGACAGTATTTCTCTTGTTATGGAAACGGAGACAATGCTATCGTTGAAGTTTCAACAAATAACGGTACTTCCTGGACAGCGGTACAAACATATACCTCAAGTCAGGGATCACCTGGTAAATTCACAACTGTAACTATCCCGTTGAATAGCTACGTTGGAGTTGCAAACCTGAAATTAAGATTCCGATATGTTGCCGTTTATTCTGACGGATGGGCTATTGATGATGTTGTTTTAAGCGGAACAAGACCTTTAACATCAAACTTTACCTGGACAGGAGCTACAATTGATGCCTATACTGATGCTGCCGGAACAGTACCATATACCAACCAGGCTGTAAACGTCGTTTACATCAAACCTTCTACTGCTCAGTTAGAAGTAAACAACTGGTCGTTTACTGCCAATGTACAATTAACCAATGGCTGTACCGCTTCAAAATTAGTTAACGTTACAAACAAATCTAAAGTTTGGCAGGGTAACAACGGTAACTGGAATGATCCTAACAACTGGCTTCCTGTAGGAGTACCAGCAGCAGACAACTGTGTAATTATCAAACCGGCTACAAATTATGCTAATGTAAACGGAACCAACTATGTAGGTTTAGCAAAAACATTAACCGTAAGAACAAATGCCCGTCTTGAAGTTCCAACAGGAAACGGTGTAAACGTGGTTAACAAAATTACAGTACAAAACAACGGTACTTTCAATTTAGCGAACAGCGCCAGTATTATCCAGACAGATAATGTTGCCAATTCCGGAATTGTAAACATCAAACGTACGACACAACCAATGTATCGTTATGACTTTACATACTGGAATTCACCGGTAACCTTAGCTTCTAATTTTACTTTAAGCGCTTTATCACCAAACACTTTGTCTGACAAATACTATCGTTGGCAGCCAACAATCAACGGAGGTTACGGAAACTGGATTGGTGTAAATGCAACCACAACAGCTATGGATCCAAGAATGGGCTATATCGTGAGAGCACCGCAATCATTTGATTTAAATCCGGCAAATAAAACAACCTATACGGCAACTTTTGTTGGAACACCAAATAATGGCGACATCACTATTCCGATCGCTATCGGTACAGATGCAAACGTTGGTAATGGAGTAACCGCTGATGACGACCAGTGGAACCTTATCGGAAACCCTTACGCCTCAGCAATTGACGTGGTATCTTTCTTAAACGAAACAACGAATAAAACATTATTGGACGGAACCGTATATGTATGGACACACAATACTCCGATACAAACCGGAACAGCAAATCCTTTTTATGGAAACTATTCTTATAACTATACCTCTTCCGATTATGCTACTGTAAACAAATTCGGGGCTACAGCAACAGCAATTTCAGGAGGCACACAACCAAGCCGTTATATCGCTTCCGGTCAGGCTTTCTTTGTAAAAGGAATTGCAAACGGAAATGCTAAATTCATCAACAGTATGAGAGTTAGCGGATCTAACAATACATTCCTGAAAAGCGGAGCTGCACAAATTAACCCGGAAACACAGGCTGTGAATTCAGGTGAACTTGAAAAACACCGCATCTGGTTAAACTTAGCGAATGCTAACGGAGCGTTCAGTCAGATTCTGGTAGGATATGCTGAAGGAGCAAGTTTAGACTTCGACAGAGGATTAGATGGTCAGGCTTTCGGAGGAAACGGAGTAACATTCTACTCTACTATTCCGGAAATGAACCTAACCATTCAGGCACGTCCGTTACCATTCAATGAAGACGACAAAGTAGCTTTAGGATTTAACGCTAATGCTCAGGATACTTACCAGATTGGAATTGACCACCTGGACGGAGTATTCGATACGCATGCGATTTTCCTAGAAGATAAAACATTAAATGTGATCCACGACTTAAGAACAGCGCCATACAGCTTTACTTCTGCTGCAGGAACATTTAACGACCGTTTTGTATTGCGTTTCTCAAACGGAAATTTAGGAAACGTAGATTTCACAAATGAAAACGGAATTAAAATACTTAGAGGAAATGAATTAGCAGTTCACTCTTCTTCTGAAAGAATTAAAAGCATCGTTGCCTTCGACGTATTAGGCAGAAAAATAGATGAGTACAAAAATGCTGATGAAAATGAAATTACACTTAAAAATGTAAAAAAATCAACCAGCGTAGTACTTTTAAAAATAACCTTAGAAAACGGTGCTGTTGTAGACAGAAAGACTATTTTCTAAAATTGAAAAACGCTATTATTAAAAAAGCCCTTGTTTAAACAGGGGCTTTTATTTTTTTCGCAGGTAGCGCACAAAACCATAAAACGGTCTTCCCGACAAATACTCCGGATTTTTTTCATTGCCGTAAGCTTCCCGCTCAAAGCTGATATTCCGGTAAGCGGTATGCTTGTCCGGATACTGGCACAAACGAACCAGATATTCCAGCCCGTACCAGATAAAAAAAGGCACAATCAGCAGCTCTAACTGCTGCTTGATATGAATTTTTTCATGGTTTAAAAAAACCGGATCCTTTTTATCTTTTACATCTGCCAGGAACACAAAAGGGAATAAAGTGATTCCTCTAAAACCTTTGGGCGTTAAATATTTTAATACAAGTACGATCATTAACCTTAAAGTTCCTAAATTTGTCCGTATGGACAACCAAAATACTAAAAATAAATTAATCCCTGGAGAAGACTATTATCTCACCCCGGAAGGTTACAAGGTTTTTACCGAACAATTCCACTTAAAAAGAGGATATTGCTGTAAAAACGGCTGCCGTCACTGTCCATACGGCTACAATAAAAACACCGGAACGATACGCAAATAGAAATGGACGTCCTTTCATTAAAATACAGAATCAAAATCCATAAATCCTATCACAGGTCAGATATTCGTTATCCTTAGCGAGGCAACGCTTCAATTTATTTATTTTTCAATTCTAAGCAGTAACAATCATGACTTTTCAAGAACAAATTTTAGAAGGGATTCCTTCCGTTTTACCACAGGCTAAACCATACGAGAGCACTATTAACCACGCTCCCAAACGTAAAGAAATATTAAGTGACGAAGAAAAAAAGCTGGCTTTAAAAAATGCCCTGCGCTACTTCGAACCAAAACATCACGCAGAATTAATTAAAGAATTTTCGGAAGAATTAGAAACATACGGCCGTATTTACATGTACCGTTTGCGTCCTGACTACCGGATGTATGCCCGCCCTATTTCGGAATATCCGGGAAAATCGGAGCAGGCAAAAGCCATCATGCTGATGATCCAGAACAACCTGGATTATGCTGTGGCACAACATCCGCACGAATTAATCACCTATGGCGGAAACGGAGCCGTTTTCAGCAACTGGGCACAATACCGCCTGACGATGAAATATCTGGCAGAAATGACCGAAGAACAAACGCTGGTGATGTATTCCGGACATCCGATGGGATTATTCCCTTCCCACAAAGAAGCACCGCGGGTGGTTGTCACTAACGGGATGATGATCCCTAATTACTCCAAACCGGACGACTGGGAAAAATTCAACGCTTTAGGCGTAACCCAATACGGGCAAATGACAGCCGGCAGCTATATGTATATCGGTCCGCAGGGAATTGTACACGGAACCACCATTACCGTATTGAATGCCGGTAGAAAAATTGCCAAAAACGGAGAAGATCTGGCAGGAAAACTGTTTGTAACCTCCGGATTGGGAGGAATGAGCGGTGCGCAGCCTAAAGCCGGTAATATCGCCGGATGCATTACCGTTTGTGCCGAAGTAAACCCGAAAATAACACATATCCGCCACAGTCAGGGCTGGATTAACGAAGTTATCGAAGACATTGATGCTTTGGTAGCCCGCGTTCGCATAGCAAAAGAAAATAAAGAAGTGGTTTCCATTGCCTATCTGGGCAACGTTGTAGACGTTTGGGAACGTTTCCATGACGAAAACATATATATCGACCTGGGATCCGACCAGACATCCTTACACAACCCCTGGGCAGGTGGTTATTATCCGGCCGGGATTTCGTTTGAAGAAGCAAACGACATGATGGCAAACAATCCGGAATTATTCAAAGAAAAAGTTCAGGAAACATTACGCAGACATGCTGCAGCAATTAACAAACACACCGCAAAAGGAACCTATTTCTTTGACTACGGTAACGCCTTCCTGCTGGAAAGCTCCAGAGCCGGTGCCGATGTTATGGCGCCAAACGGTATTGACTTTAAATACCCGAGCTATGTTCAGGACATTATGGGACCAATGTGTTTCGATTATGGATTCGGGCCTTTCCGCTGGGTTTGTACCTCCGGAAAACCGGAAGATCTGGCCAAAACAGATGCTATTGCCTGCGAGGTTTTAGAAGAAATCATGAAAACTGCTCCGGCAGAAATACAACAGCAGATGGCCGACAATATCCGCTGGATCAAAGGTGCTCAGGAAAACAAACTGGTCGTAGGATCACAGGCACGTATCCTGTATGCCGATGCAGAAGGAAGAGCCAAAATAGCAGAAGCCTTCAATCAGGCAATTGCCAAAGGCGAAATAGGCTATGTTGTTTTAGGACGTGACCACCATGATGTATCCGGTACCGATTCTCCTTATCGTGAAACCTCAAACATCTATGACGGTTCCCGTTTCACTGCCGATATGGCTATCCATAACGTGATCGGAGACAGCTTCCGTGGCGCTACCTGGGTTTCCATTCACAACGGTGGCGGCGTTGGCTGGGGAGAAGTGATAAACGGTGGTTTTGGTATGGTTCTTGATGGTACCAAAGAAGCTTCAAGACGCTTGGAATCAATGCTTTTCTGGGACGTCAACAATGGAATTGCCAGAAGAAGCTGGGCACGTAATGAAGGAGCCGTTTTTGCAATTAAAAGAGCAATGGAAACGCAGCCTTTACTAAAAGTGACAATTCCGAATATCGTAGATGACACCTTACTTTAGTTAAATATAAAACCTATTAATTATGAAAGCTATAAAAATCCTTCCGATACTACTGCTCTTCGTTATCAGCTCCTGCAGCTCCGTAAGAGTAGCTTCCGATTTTGATAACCGAACCGACTTTAGTCAATACAAAACATACGCTTTTCATAAGGACGGGATTGACAAAGTTGAAATTTCCGATTTAGATAAAAAACGCATCCTTCGCGCCATAGACAATCAGCTCTCGGCAAAAGGATTCAGCAAAAGTGACCAGCCGGAACTTCTGGTAAATATTTTTACCAAATCCAGAGAACAGGTCAGCGTAAACCAATTTAACGCCGGATGGGGTTATGGTGGTGGCTGGGGCTGGGGATACGGCTGGGGCCCTACTTACAGCTCCGTGAGTACCACCACCGAAGGCACGCTGTATATCGACATCATCGATGCCCGTAAAAATGAATTGATCTGGCAGGGAACCGGAACCGGAGTACTGACTCAGAACCGTGAAAAAAAAGAGGAACGCATCAATGAATTCGTTACGAAAATCCTGATGCAGTTTCCGCCACAAAAAAAATAATTTACCGGCTTATCATAAGCACTACAAGCCTACCTTTGCGTAGGCTTTTTTTATTCAAACATCATGAAAGACATTAGCACACTGGAAGACATCAAAAAGCTGGTGGACACCTTTTACGAAAAAGTACAGCAGGATACTTTGATCGGCCCTGTTTTCAATGAAAAAATACAGGATCGCTGGCCGGAACATCTGGCAAAAATGTATCAGTTCTGGGAAACCGTACTGCTGGACAACCACACTTATTCCGGCAGGCCTTTTCCGCCGCATGCCTTTTTACCGGTAGGCAGCAACCATTTTAACCGCTGGATACAACTCTTTACCGGAACAACCGATGCTTTATTTACCGGACCTGTTGCAGACGAAGCCAAGCAAAGAGCTGCTAAAATGGCAGAAATGTTCCATCATAAAATAGAATACATTAAAAATAACCAAATATAACCGCCGATTTGAAATTCCAATTGCTAACTCCCTAAAGATTTCGTAATTTTACAGCAAACAGCAACAATAAAGAATCATGAATGCATCGTTTGAAACGAATCCGTTACTAGAAAGATTACCGAAACACTTACAGCAGTTTATCAAACCGCAGGATTATGACGAATATACTCCGATTAATCAGGCTGTATGGCGCTATGTGATGCGTAAAAATGTGGATTATTTAGGAAAAGTAGCCCACAGTTCTTATCTGGACGGCTTACGCCAAACTGGGATTTCCATCGAGAGCATCCCCAACATGTACGGAATGAACCGTATCCTTAAAGAAATAGGCTGGGCAGCAGTAGCTGTTGACGGATTTATTCCGCCAAATGCCTTTATGGAATTTCAGGCTTATAACGTATTGGTTATTGCCTCCGACATCCGTCAGTTAGAACATATAGAATATACCCCGGCACCGGATATCATCCACGAAGGAGCCGGACATGCACCCATTATCGCCAATCCGGAATATGCAGAATACCTGCGCCGTTTTGGAGAAATAGGCTCTAAAGCCATTTCCTCTGCAAGAGATTACGAAATGTATGAAGCCATTCGTCTGCTTTCCATTTTAAAAGAAGCCGAAGGTACTCCTCAGGATGAAATTGAAGCTGCCGAAAAACGTGTTGACGAACTGCAAAACGATATGGGCGAATTATCGGAAATGGCACAGATCCGGAACCTGCACTGGTGGACAGTGGAATACGGTTTGATCGGAACTGTTGAAAACCCTAAAATTTACGGCGCCGGACTTTTATCCTCTATCGGGGAAAGCGCCTGGTGTATGACCGATAATGTAAAGAAAATCCCGTATGATATCTCTGCAGCCAACCAAAGTTTCGACATTACAAAACCGCAGCCGCAACTGTATGTAACACCCGATTTTGCACTTTTGAGCCTTGTTCTGGAAGAGTTTGCAAACAAAATGGCCTTGCGTACCGGCGGATTATCCGGAATCCGGAAATTGATCCATTCCAAAGCATTGGGAACGGTAGAACTAAGCACCGGAATTCAGATTTCAGGAGTGTTTACCAACGTCATCGAACACGAAGGAAAACCGGTTTATATCCAGACAACCGGCCAAACGGCACTTTCCTATAGAGAAAAAGAATTAGTAGGCCACAGCACCGCTTATCATGCCGAAGGTTTCGGAAGCCCGATCGGAAAATTAAAAGGCATCAATCTTGCTATTGAGGACATGAGTCCGAGAGATTTAAGAGCGTATGCTATTTTTGAAGGAGAAACCGTTACCCTGGAATTTGAAGGAGACATTACCGTTTCCGGGGAAATCATTACCGGTTCCCGTAATTTACAGGGCAAAATCATCACCATCAGCTTTAAAAACTGTACCGTAACCCATAAAGACACTGTTTTATTCCAGCCGGAATGGGGCATTTATGATATGGCTGTCGGAAAAGAAGCGATTTCCGCTTTTTCAGGACCGGCCGATGTGCACAGCTTTGACCTGATCACACATGTTCCGACCTCAAAAACCATTAAGGCGCAAAAAACACCGGAAAGAATTAAACTGGAAGAGTTGTACCATAGTGTAAGAGCCATTCGCGACAACAATGCTCCGGATACCTTACAATCAGTATTTGAAACGTTAAAAGCCGATCATCCAAAGGACTGGCTGTTAGCGGTAGAAATTGCCGAACTGGCTCATAAAAACAACAATCACGCTTTGGAAACGGCTGTTGTTTCCTATCTGGAACAACTAAAAACGGTACGTCCGGAAGTTGCCCATTTAATATCCGGCGGACTGGAGCTTATTTTCGAAAGCGAAAACGTAAACAAATAATACAAATCAGTAACAATTGTTACAACCATATTTTAGCAAGTCCCATACCTTTGATAAAAATTAAAGTTATGGGACTTTTAGATATATTAGGTTTTGGAAACAAATCGGAAAACATTAAAGCGTTTATTGCCAAAGGAGCAATTATCATTGATGTGAGAACTCCCGGTGAATTTGCCGAAGGACATATTACAAACGCTAAAAACATTCCGCTCAATGCTATTGCCGGCAAAATCCAGGATATCAAAAAGCTGGGCAAACCGGTCATTACCTGCTGCCATTCCGGAATGCGGAGCGCACAGGCTGCCACTATCCTAAAACAGCACGGCATTGAAGCCCTGAACGGTGGCGGCTGGAGCAGTCTGAACAGCAAACTGTAACAGCATTGCTGCTATAAAAACATCCGAACAGCCTTAATTTAACACGAATCTTTTTTTCATTTCCTGTTACTTTTCTTATATTGTTGGCTATAATTTTTAAAACACCAACTCATGAACCAGGAACAAGATTATGATGCAAAAGGCAATCCTATTTACCGGCATACCCAGGAAAGTGACGATTCCCGAGTGGCCAGCAGCTGTCGCTATTTAGACGAAATCACAGCACATTTAGAAAACCATATCGGGGATGTTCACCTGGTTTTTCACGAAATAATTTCCGAATTTGTTCATATAGATGTTCTTTGGATCAAACCTACAGCGGATTATCCTTACAATGTACTGATTACTTCCGGTATGAGTGACAAACCGATGCATCTTCCGGATGGAATTGAAGGAAAAGAAAACTGGCAGTATGGCGAATTAATGGTTATTCTTCCGGCTGACTGGAAAATCAGTGATGAAGATTTTGAGGATGACAAAAATTACTGGCCGGTCCATTTTTTAAAACTGATTGCCCGCTTACCGCATCAATACAACACCTGGGTTGGCTACGGACATACAATTCCGAACGGAGAAGAGGCTTATCCTTTTGCCGAAAACACCCGTTTAGGATGCATGATGGTACTTCCGCCTTATGTTAGCTTTAATGAGGAGTTTTTACAATTTAAGGCCGAAGACGGCAACCTGATTAACTTCTATGCTCTGGTACCTTTGTATAAAGAAGAAATGGAATACAAAATGACTGAAGGTGCCGATGCCTTACTGGATTTATTTGACGAATACAACATTGACGAAGTCATTACGTTAGACCGTCCGAATGTATGCTTATCATAAAAAAACAAACCCGCTTTATGCGGGTTTTGTTTTTATAATTTAAGCTGCTCTCCTATCGCCTGTTCGTTATCCAGAACCCGGTTTTCATATTCCAGTTTCCAACCCATCGAATTGGTCAGGATCAATAGTTTCGAAAGCTCACTGATCAGGCGGTTTTTAGCATTCGTTTTTAATGCTGATTTTTCAATTTTCTGAGCCAGATCGGCTTTTACTTTTTTATTAATCTTGTTATAATCATCGCCTGTAAACGGATTCATTCGGCTTTGATCTACATCATAAAACTGAATATCGGGACTGATTTTTATTTCTTCTTTCGGAATATTCAGAATGGTAATTGTTTTATTTTTTTCGTCTATATCATATTTTATCTGCCGTAAATCATAGGCTACCGTAACATCGGCATTAATGATAATCAGCGCTTTCTTTTCAAATGTCAGCAAATCCATCAGGTATTTTTGCTGGTCTTTATAGGTCATTACCTGCGCATAATGCCCTTCGGTCACCACCAGTTTCCCCACATTCCTGATTTGCTGCTGGATCAGGTCGGTATTGTATTCCGTAGTGGTTGTTGCCTTTTCGGAAGTCACAAACTTATAAATCACAAACCCGATGATTATAAAAATCAGCAGGTAGATTATTTTTCCGGAACGCGCCAGTGCCTGCACTACCGGAACCAGCATGTTTTTGATATTCGTTTCGTCCGATGTTTTCCTTGCCATATTAAAAAGTGATATTGGGATATTGTACTGCTAATGTAGCAATCTTTAGCTGTAGATTTTTTAAAAACTTTGCATGTTGTTCCGAATCGGGATTAAAAGAGCGGTGTGCCAGTCCTTTCCGGATGCTTTCCACCTCATCCATTACAGGATAAGCGGTTTCGGCAATCCTGCTTTCAGAAAAACGCTTCCAGATATATTCTATCGCTACCGCATTGGGATGGATCATATCCTCTGCATAAAAGCGATAATCGCGTAGTTCGTCCATCATGATCTCATAACTCGGGAAATAGTCTATAAAAACGGCTTCTTCCGAAAATTCGGCTATGGTCTGGTGAATCGCAGTGATCAGATTCGCTTTACTCCATTGGTTTTCCGTAAAACCATCTTTAATATGGCGCACCGGCGACACGGTAAAAATGAGCTGCGCCTCCGGATTCAGCCGGTGAATTTTCGAGATAATACCGGCAAGACTTTCTTTTATAGCCGGAATACCCAATAATTCTTTATTAAATTGCTTTTGCGGGACTTTATGACAATTCGCCACTATTTTACCATCTTCTGTTTTTCGATACACCCAGGCCGTTCCCAGAGTGATTATAACGTGGGTTGCTGCCGCTATTTTATCATGCGCTGTTGCGGCAATAGCATTCAGGTTCTGAAGCAGCACTTCCCGATCGGTTTCACTCAAATCGGAATGCCCGTCGAATGTATGCCACTGTTCGTTATGAAAAAAGACATCTTCTGCTGTAAATTCTTTCCTGAAAACAGCAACGTCAATCAGTTTTTCAATGGCGAGCGGATGAAACAGTATTCCAAACGGATTGCAGTAATGCTGAAACTTAAAATAGTCGAGTTTCTCACTCATATTGACCGCAAAACAGGAACCTAAAGACACTACTGCGGAAGTATAATCTATTGGATTTTTACTTTTTAAAACAGGTATTTGGGTTCTGAACTGCATGATCCGTTTGTTTTTTACAAACTTAGGGATTTTATTATTTGAAGAATGTCCCGCTTTAAATAAAAAACCCAAAGCAAAATTACTTTGGGTTCTCTATCTTATTTAGGTTCTGTCTATTTTACATAGTCAATTGCTTTTTCCAAAGCTTCGTTGATTCCTCCCGGATTTTTACCACCGGCAGTTGCAAAGAACGGCTGTCCGCCGCCGCCGCCCTGGATATATTTTCCAAGTTCGCGAACCACTAAACCGGCATTCAATCCTTTTTCGGCAACCAGTTCTTTAGAAATATAACAGGTCAGCATCGGTTTCCCTTCTTCGGCTGTAGCCAGTAAAAGGAACAGATTTGTTCCGATGTTCCCCAGTTCATAAGCCAGGTCTTTTGCTCCGTTCGGATCCAGGTCAACCTGTTTTGCCAAGAATTTCACTCCATTGATTTCCTGTATTTCGGAAATTAGTTCTCCTTTTAAGTTTTTCGCTTTTTCTTTTAACAAAGCTTCAACCTGTTTTTTCAGTTTGGCATTTTCATCCTGTAAAGAAACCACCGCTTTAATTGTATCCTGCGGATTCTTCAACTTTTCTTTGATCTCTTTCAGCGTATTTTCCTGTGAAGCATAGAACGCTTTTACAGCATCGTTTGTAATCGCTTCAATACGTCTGATTCCTGCAGCAACAGCTCCTTCACTGGTAATTTTAAACTGCCAGATATCTGCCGTATTCTTCACGTGGATTCCACCGCACAACTCCATACTGTCGCCAAATTTAATCGCACGAACATTATCGCCGTATTTTTCACCGAACAAAGCCATAGCACCTTCCTCAATTGCCTGCGCAAAAGGAATGTTTCTTCTTTCAATTAACGGCAGTTGCTCCTGAATTCTTGCATTTACAAAATCTTCAACCTGTTTCAATTCTTCATCGGTTACTTTTGCAAAGTGTGAAAAGTCAAAACGCAAATAATTTGGCGCTACCAACGATCCATTTTGCTCCACATGTGTTCCCAATATAGAACGCAATGCCTGGTGCAACAAGTGTGTTGCCGAGTGATTGCTTGCCGAATGTAAGCGCAAATCGTTGTTTACTTTCGCTACAAAGGTAGCGTTCACATTTTCCGGCAGTGTGGTCGCAAAATGTAAAATCAGGTTGTTTTCTTTTTTAGTATCCACGATCTCAATCGTTTCGTTTGCCGAGACCAAAACACCTTTATCACCAACCTGTCCTCCTCCTTCCGGATAGAACGGGGTGTTATCTAACACTAACTGGTATAATTTACCATCTTTTTTACTGTCTACTTTACGGAAACGGGTGATTTTCACGTCATTTTCCGTTTGGTCATATCCAACAAATGTTTCAATATTACCTTCTACTAATATAGTCCAGTCGTCTGTTGAAACTTCTGAAGCGGCACGGGAACGTGTTTTTTGCTCCAGCATGGCTGCATCAAATCCGGCCTCGTCAAGATTATAACCTCTTTCTCTTAAAATCAAGGCTGTTAAATCGATCGGGAAACCAAAAGTATCGTATAATTCAAATGCTTTTGCTCCGGAAACGATGATTCCTTCCGTTCCTGCAATTACATTTTCCAATAATTGCAATCCCAGATCCAACTTTTTCAGGAAAGAAGCTTCTTCTTCTTTAATCACATTGGTAACCAATCCTTTTTGAGAGGTGATTTCCGGGAAGAAAGCCCCCATCTGGTCGCTTAATACCGCTACCAGTTCGTAAATGAACGGTTCTTTTTTGTTCAGGAAAGTAAAGGCATAACGAATCGCACGACGTAAAATACGGCGAATCACATAACCGGCTCCGTTATTGGACGGCAATTGTCCGTCAGCAATTGCAAACGCTACCGCACGTACATGATCGGCAATAACACGGATCGCGATATTAACTTTCTCTTCTTCCTCGTCTTTAGCTTTAATTGTATATTTTCCACCGGTAAGGCTTTCAATTTTTTGGATAAGCGGCGTAAAAACATCCGTATCATAATTGGATTTCACGTTCTGCAATACCATACACAAACGTTCAAATCCCATTCCGGTATCCACGTGCTGTGCCGGTAATTTTTCTAAGGATCCGTCCGCTTTACGGTTGAATTCCATGAATACGTTGTTCCAGATTTCCACTACCTGCGGGTGATCGGCATTTACCAGGTCTTTACCGGGAACCAATGCTTTTTCTTCCGCCGAACGGATATCGACGTGAATTTCCGTACATGGTCCGCATGGTCCCTGATCTCCCATTTCCCAGAAGTTATCTTTCTTATTTCCCAATAAGATCCTGTCTTCTGCAATTAGGGTTTTCCAGATATCATACGCTTCCTGGTCGAAAGGCACGTTTTCTTCTTTACTGCCTTCAAAAACGGTAACATACAAGATGTCTTTATCGATTTTGTAAACTTCTGTCAGTAATTCCCAAGCCCAGTTAATCGCTTCTTTTTTAAAGTAATCTCCAAAACTCCAGTTCCCCAACATCTCAAACATGGTGTGGTGGTATGTATCGATACCCACCTCTTCCAGGTCATTGTGCTTGCCGGATACACGCAGACATTTTTGTGTATCGGCTATACGGGCGCTTTTTGGTGTTCCGTTTCCAAGAAAAAACTCTTTAAACTGAGCCATTCCGGAATTGTTAAACATCAAAGTAGGATCGTCTTTTAAAACGATAGGAGCCGAAGGCACAATCAAGTGTCCTTTGCTTTGAAAAAAGTCGAGAAACTGTTTTCTGACGTCTTGTGATTTCATATACTGCATTTATTATTGATGCGAATTGCTTTTCGCCCGTATTTTATTAATTTATTTACAACCGTTAAATAAGGCTTTTCCATGCCGGGCATCCTCGTTATCATGAACTTACACTTAACATACCCTACCCTAACTACCAACAAATAAGCTAAATGTTTCCCTACAAAAAAACAATTTAATGAAACATTTATTAAATTTGTTCGTCTAACCTTACAAAAGGTTGCCATTTAACTTTTTATAAGGTGCAAAAATAGCATATTTTAGAAAATGTCGAAGGTAAAATATTATTACGATTCTGAAAAATTAGCCTATCAGAAAATAAAACCTAAAAAAGGACGTCGTTTAGGGTATGCAGGACTGTTTATTGTTTCCGCTGCTTTATTCGGTTTTTTGTGTTTTATTGTCCTGATCAATACGCCGTTTTTTGAAACACCAAAGGACAAGTTACAGGCAAGGGAAATAGAAAATTTAAAGATTAATTATTCCATTCTAAATAAAAAAATGGATCAGTTGGACGAGGTTTTAAGTGATCTGGAAGAACGTGACAACAATTTGTATCGTGTTTATTTTAACAGCTCGCCGATACCCGACGAACAACGCAGAGCCGGTTTTGGCGGAATTAACCGCTATAAGGCACTGGAAGGTTTTAACAATTCGGAACTGGTCCTGAATACGACCAAACGGGTGGATGTTATTACCAAACAATTGGTAATTCAGTCCCGTTCACTGGATGAAATATTAAAACTGGCCAAAGACAAGGAAAAGTTATTATCGGCTATTCCTGCCATACAGCCGGTTAAAAATGAAGATTTGAAGCATATGGCTTCCGGTTTCGGATACCGAAGCGACCCGTTTACAAAAGTGCGTAAGTTTCACGCCGGAATGGATTTTTCCGCTAAAACCGGCACGCCTATTTTTGCTACCGGTGACGGCGTGGTAAAAAGAGCAGACAATTCGTTATCCGGTTACGGAAATCATATTGAAGTAACCCACGGCTATGGCTATGAAACACTGTATGCCCATTTAAGCAAATACAATGTACGACCGGGGCAGCGCGTTAAAAGAGGGGATATTATAGGCTATGTGGGCAGTACCGGACGTTCGGAAGCTCCCCATTTACACTATGAGGTTCACAAAAACGGTGAAGTGGTCAATCCGTTAAATTTCTATTACGGTTCGATATCTGCCAAAGAATATGTTTTAATTTCACAATTAGCTAATCAAGAAAATCAATCGCTCGACTAATGCATTTAGACTTACCTGAAAAAAGATATTACAGTATAGGCGAACTTGCCAAGGCATTTGATGTGAATGCATCGCTAATTCGTTTTTGGGATAAAGAATTCGATATTCTGAAACCCAAAAAGAACGCTAAAGGCAACCGGATGTTTACCCCGGAAGACGTTAAAAACCTGCAGCTAATTTACCATCTGGTAAAAGAAAGAGGTTTTACACTGGAAGGTGCCAAAATTCATTTAAAGGAAGGGCAGAAAAAAACACTCGATAAATTCGAAATCATTCGTAAATTAGAAGCAATCAAAGTACAGCTTGGTAATATGAAAAATGAGTTGTAGTTGGGGGAAGGTAATAAGCAAGGGGCAATGAGTAAAAGGCAATGGGCAAATGAGGTGGTGACTTCGTCTGCCGGAACAAATAAAAAATAATCACTTAAAACAATAAAAAACTTTAAACTTAGAGAAATATGAAAAAATGGTTAATTCCCGTAGGTATAATTGTTGTAATCATCGTTATTCTATACAGCTGGGCAAAAGGCATCAATAACACTGCTGTAACTCTGGATGAGACTTCCAAAGAAGCATGGGGTAATGTACAGACTTCTTACCAAAGAAGAAACGACCTTATCGGCAACCTTGTTAACACAGTAAAAGGTGCTGCCGATTTCGAAAAAAGCACATTGGAAGCAGTGATCAAAGCACGTTCGGAAGCTACGAAAACAACCATTGATCCTTCCAACATTACACCGGAACAATTAGCAGAGTTCAACAAAGCACAAAGCGGTGTTTCTTCGGCTTTATCCCGTTTACTGGTAACTGTAGAGCAGTATCCTGATTTAAAAGCAAACCAAAACTTCCTGAAATTACAGGACGAATTAGCCAGTACTGAAAATCAGATCCTAACGGCAAGAACCCGTTTTAACGAATCGGTTAAAGCGTATAACAGCCATATCAAAACATTCCCTAACAGCATTTTTGCCGGGATATTCGGCTTTAAGGAAAAAGCTTATTTCAATGCTGTTGAAGGTGCAGAGAAACCTGTTGAAGTAAAATTCTAACACATGTCTGTAACCGAAGATTTTCTAACCGCCGATGAGGAGAATGCCATTGTAAATGCCATTCAGCTTGCAGAATTAAACACTTCCGGCGAGATTAGGGTTCATATCGAAAATCATACTGAAAAACCTCCGCTCGAAAGGGCTCAGGAGGTTTTTTATACTTTAGGCATGGATCAGACAAAAGCCCGTAACGGCGTATTGTTTTATGTGGGAGTATCCGATCATACTTTTGCTATCATTGGGGATGAAGGTATTCACAATATGGTGGAAGACGATTTTTGGGACTGCACCAAAGACATTGTAATTGAACATTTCAAAAACAAACGATACAAAGAAGGTCTTGTGGATGGTATCATAAGAGCCGGAGAACGTTTGAAAAAATATTTTCCTTTTGAAAGTGACGATACCAATGAATTATCGAACGAAATATCCAAAGGATAAATGACACATTTTATTTCAAAAATCATCAGAAACCTGTTGCTGCCGGTACTTTTTTTACTACTGCAGCCGGTTGCTGCACAATTTAATATCCCGGAAAAACCGAGTTTACAAACGAGTGTTTACGATTATGCCAATATGCTGCGTCCGCAGGAAAAGCAAAGTCTGGAAGAAAAACTCGTTCGGTATTCGGATTCCACTTCCACACAAATCGTTGTGGTTACGATTGCTTCCCTGCAGGGAGAGGACATCGGTATCCTGACGCCAAAATGGGCACAGCAATGGGGCATCGGACAGGCGAAGGAAGACAATGGTGTTTTTATCCTGCTGGCTCAAAAGGAGCGCCGTATCTGGATTTCTCCGGGTTATGGCGTAGAAGACCGCTTAACAGCCGGTATAGTGGGTGAAATCACGCGTAATGTTATTATTCCGGAGTTTAAAGCGGGTAGTTATTACAACGGTTTAGACAAAGGAACAGATACCATCATTGAGGTACTGAAAGGAAAATATAAAGGCACCCGCAAACCCGATCAGTCGAACAGCGGTATCGGTGGTATTTTCTTTTTTATTTTCGTTGTCATCATCATTATTATCATTATTGCCCGTAGTAAAAACAATCGTGGCGGTGGTGGAAACGGCGGCTTTAACGGCGGACCAAGCATCCTGGATATCATTATCCTGAGCAGTATGGGTCGCGGCGGTGGCGGCGGTTTTGGAGGAGGAAGCTCCGGTGGCGGTTTTGGCGGCGGTGGATTCGGTGGCGGCTTCGGCGGTGGCGGATTTAGCGGCGGCGGTGCCGGCGGAAGTTGGTAAAATAATATTAAAATCGGGGCAATTGCCCCGATTTTGTTTTTATAACCTATCCGATTTTTGTATAATCGCTTCAAAAGAGATTGTTCTGTGAGGCTGTAACATTACCGCTTCCTGTCAGGCAATCCTACTTTTAACTTCTTGACACCATTCACAACATAATATTTATACTCATTCCTGCCCTTAAATAATTGCTACATAGATTCCCATCGTTACTAATTCACTTTAGTCAATATTATATCGGTTGGTATTGTGAAAGTTGTTGGTTCATCTGTTCCCCGCATACCCATAGGTAAAGTTACTTTCCAATGTGCAGTTAAAGGATTTGTAAAATCATTTATAGTCATTACTAACTGTCCTCTTACTCCAGTTGGATAGGACGTATTTAAAACCCCTACAACATCAAAAATAACTCCGCTCATTATATTATTATTTATAGCTGAAGCAAGAATAACGGTTTGCCAAGGTGTAATTGAAGTGCCAATATTAATTTGTGAGGTATATAAAACAGTTTCATTAGGTTGTCTGTAATTTTGAATCATTTTATAATGACCATTTATTTCATCTCGATACATTTTTGGCTTTTTGGAGAGATAAGGCACCTTTGTTTCTTTTAAAAGCTTTACCACAAAAGTTTTATCACCGTCTATATAGGTCCATGTACCTATAAATGGGGTAAAATAATTATTTACGTCTTTATAATAACATATAAAGTTCTTACCATGTTGATTATCTGTAGTATAATACTCCTTTAATTTCACTTCTATTTCCGGCTTAACAGCACAGAACTGAAAAGCCAATAGTGATAGTAATGGAATTATCTTTTTCATTACGGTTGTTTTATCAAAACATATTCTCCATAAGGTACACTAAAGCTATTTACATTTGCTGGAGGTCCGTCAAAAGAATTTAATATTTCAAGTCCATTACCGGTATAAACAAATTGAACTTTAAGCTTTGTTTGTCCGTCAAATGTTCTAATAACAAATTTATTACTTATTCCATTCCAAATATTTCTCCTGCTGGGCTCATTAAAATTCAATAATAATCTTCTTTCGTCTTCTCCGCATTCAGGGCATAATGGATAAGTTGATTTAAAAATTCTTGCTTGAGAATAAAGATTATAATCTGTAATATCCGTAAAAGAATTGTTCAAATTTGAAAGGGTATTTACTTTTTCAACTCCATTCTCAATATATTGGTATTCTCCAATTAAATAATCCTCATAATAATTTTTAGGACCAGTAACATTATAAAACATTAGTTTTTTAACAAAGGTTATTTTGAAAGAGTTACCATCATTTGAATAAAGCCAAGTGCCTACATATTGGTCGTTAAATCCGTTGACATCTTTGTAATAAGCTCCTTCAGTACCTCCAAATTTTTCATTACCATACATATCAATTATTGGCGTTTGAGGATAAATATTAAATATAGTACATACAAATATCAGACTGTATATAGATACTTTCATTACGGCTGTTTTACTAAAATATATTCTCCATAAGGAACACTAAAGCTATTTACATTTGCTGGAGGTCCATCTATAGTATTCAAGGATTCAAGCCCATTACCGGTATAAACAAATTGAACTTTTAATTTTTCTTGTCCGTTTTGCATAAATCTTCTAATCACAAACTTATTACTTATACCTCCCCAAATATTTCTACGGGAAGGTTCGTTAAAACGCATTAATAAGCGTAATTCATTCTCACTGCATTCAGGACAAAGAGGATAAATGGACTTATCATAGGGCACAACACTGACAAGATTGTAGTCAAATATATTACTGTGTGATTGGTTAATATACGACAGTGTATTTACCTTTTCAACTCCATTATCAATGTACTGAAATTCTCCAATAAGAAAATCCGCATAATAGTCTCTAACGTCATTCGTTACATGAAAACTATTTTTTTTCACAAACGTAATCTTAAATGTTGTATTGCTGTTTGTGTAAACCCAGGTACCAACATATTGGTTGTGGAATCCACCAATATCCTTATAATATGCGCCAGCTACTCCTCCATAGTATTCAGCCTCATATATACCAATAATTGGTGTTTGTGCAAAAATGTTTAAACTGATTAGGACAAGTATTAAATAAATATATTTTTTCATTTTTATGAATATTAAATAAGAATTATTCTTAACATGGTTTCAAATTAGGCTTGCCTTTAATATTTTCCAATTCACCCCACTTAGTAACATTATCAGTTGCTTCGTATAACCCCATTCCTAAGTCAAAATCTTCAATAATTTTTAATAACGCCAGTTTGAATTTATCCATGTTTCCTCCAGGCTTTATTTTACGATACTCCTTTTCAATCTGATTTTCTATGAATGCCCTTTTCAGGTTAAAATTAGTGTAAAACTTCAAAGGATCTTTAATTTTTATAGCGAAAACACCATCATAAGTAGTCAGTGTTAATACATATTGGGTCCAGTCTTTGGGTTGGCCTCCATTATTATGTTTAAGCGCTACTCTCATTAAATATTCAAGATCATCAAAACTAAACATAGGATAATATCCAAAAGACGGAGGAGGATGGGTATGTGCTGCTCCTATATAATTCCCTCCGATATAAGCTGCCATGTTTAATATATTAGGATTCTGACTGGATGCCTCTATAACTGTTGGTGCCATAATAGAAGTAGAAGTACTGTCAAAATTTCTAAAGGCAAATCCCCACTCGCCCGGTTGATTTTTTCTTGCTTCAAGTGTCGCAAAAGATAGCTTAACAGACGGATTATCGGTCAATCTTTTTAAATGATAACAAGGTGTGGGAGGTGCTGAAGGTACTGTAGGATCATCTTCCAACACCGGCACCGTTGTAAAATCAGGACAACGCGGACAAGGATTCGGCGGTGTCAGTTCATCATCATTTCCGGGTTCGCCATCACCGCCGCCACCTCCGGTACCGCCCATACCGTCCCCACCGGAGTATTGTCCGGCGCCGGCGCCAAAACTGCCGCCTCCGGCTACCATATCGCAGGTCGTGGTGGTTACCTCAAACAAGTGGTTAGGGTTGTTGCAATACTGAGTCGCCACATGCGGTGTGGTCGATCCGCTTCCCGACCAGGACTGGTCACACATCATCACCGTTGCCGTAACACAGACTATTTTTTTCCCTGCCAGCTCAGCATTGTATT